>Ga0208244_100087_pt1 | contig 127628 bp, 129 predicted proteins | sample SubbioCR12Aug_5A_FD_184828 | JGI IMG/M metagenome (GOLD analysis project Ga0208244, IMG submission 184828) | Serpentinite rock and fluid subsurface biosphere microbial communities from McLaughlin Reserve, California, USA - CR12Aug_5A (SPAdes) | ecosystem: Environmental > Terrestrial > Deep... | reverse complement strand
TGGTTGATCACCCGGACGAAATCTGCGGCGGCGAAGCCATAAAAAGCCCGCAACACCCATTCGAGTTCGAGGATCACCGTCAACGGCACGAACACCTGGGGGGACTCGCTCAGGATGCGGCGGGCTATCGGGCGCTGCTTGGCGGCCTCCGGGTCGTCCGGGTCATCGACGTAAAAGAGCGCCAGGATGTTGGTATCAAGCGCGATCATCTTCGCGCTCAACTTCAGACTCCCGCATGGCGGCGGCGACATCGAAATCGGCAAGCTGTCGTGGGCCCGGCCGCTTGCAAACCAGCATACCGAAACCCTCTTCGGCATTGGTTTGGGCAACTTGGCGCTTCACCTCGGCGTGAATGACATTCCCATCCAGGCTGAAATCGAGTTGGCAACCGGGGGTAATGCCCAGGCGACGACGGATTTCCACTGGAATAACGACCTGGCCTTTATCGGAAACAGTGACGGTCAGCATGGCGGCCTCTCGTTCTCTTACTTGGTAAGAGAACTTTAGCACATCATGTCGGTAGCAAGTTTGATTGCCGAATTCCGTCATCGCGGTTTCCGCATCGATCGTACCCTGATGATCTGATCCAGCTGCACGCCATCGATGTCGGTATTCATCTGCATCCAGAGCGGCAGGTGGTCGGAGAGCTGGAAGGTGAATTTGGCCTTGGCCAGGCCGGGGAACAAGGGTTCACTGTCGCCATGATAGAAGTCGAGCACACCACCCAGGTTGGTGAAGTTATCTGGATAGGTGGGGTAGTGCAGGATTTGATCGTAGCGCTTGCCCTTGGCCAGGTCCGATCCGAACTCAAGTTTCTGCAGCGCCTTCGGGATGCCTTGCTGGTCATGGCTTCGAATAGCGCCCCCTTGCGACTTGGGATGTTGAAGTCGCCCATCACCAGGATGTCCTTGTCTTCGGCAGTGTTCTGCTGCCGTTTTAGGTCCACCCATTCGGCCAGGGAGCGGATCTCCGGCAGCCGGTCGGCTTCCTTGTCCCCCCAGCGGATATGGGCGACGATCACCACGAAATCAAAATTCCCCGCTGAGAACGACGCCATGTAGGGCATCCGCCACCAGGTAAATTCCGGCAGATATTCACTGCCCGACTTCTTGCGCGGCGGATTGACGCTGGCGGCCAGTCCGGTGAACGTCACGGCGCGGTGGTCATACACGAAAGCCAGCCGCTCGCGGTTGCCGCCGGGATCCGGGATCATGTCCGAATAAATCACCCGCCAGTATGGCCCGAGTATCTTGAGCACACGTCCCAGGTCGCTGAGGTCATCGCGCAACTCTGTCAGGCTGACCAGATCGAACTGGCCAATGATCTCCGCGATGTAATGGATCGCCGCCTCGGAACGGCGAACCTTGCCGAACTCACGCACGTTCCAGGTGGCGATGTTGAGCGTCTCGTCCAGCATTGAGGAGGGAATCTGGGCGGCCGCAATGCGATCGCGTAACACCTTCAGGCCGCTGGCAATTTCGAGCGTGAGATTGCCATGGAACATGGATTTGCCCTTTCATGAAGTGCCCAAGCCGAATCCATCTTCACCCCGACGAGGGTGGCCATCAAGTATGGGCGGACATCACAGATACTTCTTCAGATAAGTCCACTGCACCCGCGACAGCAGCCCGATCAGCAATGCCAAGGGCAGGACGATCCACTCCGGCCGGATGCTGACGGGCCACATCAGATAGAGCATCGCCCCGGTGGCCAGGCCGGCGAACTGGAAGAACTTGGCGCGGTGGTACATCGAGGAGGATTCCCGCCCCGCGCAGGCGCGCCGGATGCTGCGCTGGGTCAGGCCATCCACCAGCCCCAGCGCCCAGACCAGCAAGAACAAGGGCGTCGCCCCAATCAAAATCGCCAGCCGAACGCCGAAGATCTGCGCCCGGACCATGGCCAGGTAGAGCTCGTCCTGCAGGTGATAGACAAGATGATTGCGCGCGATGATGTCGCCGCCATAGGCGGGGATGTCGGGGTTGGCCGGCAGCAGCGCGGCGTTGGTCATCCAGCGCTCGAAGGGAATCAGCTGGAAGAAGAAGCCATACACCCCTCTGGCGCAGGCCTCGGCCAGACCGGTCAGGGGAGCCTCCGGCCGCAGGCTGTGGGTGAGTTCGATATCTTGGTGCAGGGTCTGTTGCACTTGCGCCAGCGCAGCAGCATCGCCCCAGACCTGTTTGGCCAGCAGGATTTCCATCCCCATCGCCGCCAACGCCATCAGCGCCAGGGTGAGCCAGGCGTAAAACACCAGCTTTAGCGGCCACAAGAAAACATCATGGGCCTGCAGCCCGTCGCCCCGCTTAAAGCTCACCGCCCTTGCCCTCCACGACGACTTGTCGCAGCCAATCGTCAGGGTCACGCGGATCGGCATCGCCTATTTCCAAGCCCGAGCCCCAGCCCGAACCGGGCGCAAACTCACCCGGCGTGACCCGCAAATATCTCGACTGCATGTCCTCGGCCACGGCGGCCAGGTCCTCCGGCATCATCGGGTCGTGGGCGGCATCCGGCAGCGGCATGCGTAGTTTGTAGAGCTTGCCACCCTCGATCAGCGCGAAGGCCTGGCCCTTGGGCAGGCGCACCAGATCCGCCGGACCGATCATCGGTCCCAGGCGAGCGCTGAGCCGATCCTCGTTGCGGCTGGTGAAATCGGAGAAATCCAGCGGATTGTTGCTGTCCGATGCCTGGCTGGCGCTCATCGTGGTGACCAGTTCCACCTCGTCCAGTTGGTCGGTGAGGATCATCGCCGTTTCCGTGTTCTTCACCCGCAACATGATCAGCGTGTTGAGGTTGCCGCCGATCTGCTGCGCCTTGGCGCGGGAGCCGATGCGCGCCTCAACGTCCGCCCAGGTCTGGGTGTAGACCGCCACCTGGTAGCCCGCGCCGCCGGCCTTGTTGAGCAGCGGAATGAACTCGTCGCCGATCAACTCGTTGAACTCGTCGGCGTGGATGGAGATGCGCCGCTTGGCCGCCTCAGCGGATTGGCCGTAGGTCTCGCCGTGTTTGTAAATCCGCCCGGCGGTGGAGGTGAGGTCGGAGAACATGGAATTGCCGACAGCGCCGGCCACCTCGTAGTCGGTCAGCGCGTCCAGGCCCACGTAGACGATGCCACCCCGGTTGATCACCCCCATCCAGTCGAACAACGGCCGGCGGTCGTCCAAGCGGCTCATGTCCGGCGAGACCAGCTCCGCCACCTTGCCGGTGGTGAGCTTCTCCAGCAGCGGGATCAGCGAGGCCACCAGCTTGTTGAAGTAGCTCTGCTCGTAGCTGATGATCTTCATCAGGCTCGCTGCCGTGTCGTCGTGCAGCCCCTTGCCGCGGATGTATTCGAGCAGCTTCACCACGCCCAGGTCGCGGTTCTTCATGGCCCGATCCAGAGACTTGGGATCCACCTCCAGCGCTTCGATGTCTTCCCGCCAGCCCACCGCGCGCGGGTCACGGTCGAGCCAGAACTGGCAGTAGTCCAGCACCAGCGGCTCGATGTCGTTAGCGTAGTGGTAGATGTCCTGATAGGACGGCGTGCGGCCCAGGGCGGTCATGGCCTTGGACATGGCGTTGACGAAGCCCCAGACGAACTGGGCGAAGTTGGCGCCCTCGCCCTCCTTGGGCAACTGGTTGGTGATGCGCGTGGCCACCTCGGTCACCCGCGAGAAGCTGCCCACCGGGTTGTAGCGGGCGGACAGTTCCGGGTAGCCCAGATGGAAGAAGTGAAATTCGCCCTGCCGACCCGCCCGTCTGGCTTCGGCATACATGCGCTTCAACAGATCGGCATCGCCCTTGGGATCGAACACGATCACCACATCGCCGCGCCGGATGTCCTGGGTGATGAGGATCTCCGCCAGCCGCGTCTTGCCGACCCGGGTGGTGCCCAGCACCAGCATGTGGCCCACCCGCTCGGAGAGGTCCATCCACACTGCCCCCTCGTCCGGCTCCACACCATGGATGGCCGGATCGCCGCCGACCGGCGGCAGCGGGGCCACCGGATTCCACCAGGCATCGCTGCGGGAAATCCGCGCCAGCCTGTCGAACAGCGTGCCCTCCACACTCCGTTCCAGGCGTCGGGCGGCCCGATACAGAAAACCGGGCTGCAGCAACTCGCGGTGCTCGGGCTGATGCGTGTCGTACAAGCGCTGGGTGTGGCGACGATCCCAACGAAACCCCATGCCCAGGAACAGCGCCCGCTCCGACCAGGGGATGGCCTCGGAAGCCAGGCTGTAGCGGGGCAAGCGTTTGAGATTGGTCTGATAGCGTAACAACCGGCTGCCTTGGGCAAGCCGCCAACCCGCATGCAACACCAGGCCGGCGGCAGCCAGATAGGCAACAGCGGGCGGCAGCAGAAAGGTTTCCGGCGTCAGAACGAGACCCAGGGCGGCGGTGAAGAACACCGCGGCCGGAATGAACTCCACCGGACGGCGTAGCAGGTTCTCGACAGGATAGGCCATGGCTATTCCGTCCCGGCCCCGGCGGCGCGCAGATCATCCAGGAGCATGGTCTCGCTCGCCTCGCAGTCATAAGTCCCGACGAAGATCGCCCCCGGCCGTTGCAGATGGCGCGCCTCGATCACGCCGCCGGCAGGGCAGGAGACGATCTCGCCACGGATCAGGAACACCGCGCGCGGCCGGTGGCTGGCGACGATCCGGTCGAGAATGGGCTGGAGCCGGGCGGGTTGCATGTTCATTGCTTCACCTCCTCGGCCAGCCGTGACGCGAAGGTTTCTTCCAGGAACGCCGCCTGCAAAGCCAGGCAACGGCTGTCGTTGATATCCAAATACGCTTCGCCGTATCCGGCATCCTTCGCCCAGGCACAGAACTCAGGCCAGTCCGGCACGATCACCAAGCTCGCAGAATTTCTTTCGATAAACCCCATCACCACACACTCCCTCATTCCAGATCCTGTTTGGTTTCGAGTTCGCGATGTTCACTATCCGACCTGACTAGGTGCGGATTAGCCGGCGGGACCGGCTCTATGAAGCGCTGTGGCTCTCGAATGATCATCACGGAGAGCTGACTGCCACCCTTGCCGTTGCGCCGCACCACCTGATACTTGTGCACGTTGGTCTTCTTGGGGCCGAGCAGATGCCAGCCGGCTTTGATCACTTCACGCTGGATGCCGGTGCCGAGCTTGTCTTCCGCCAGGGTGGAAGGGGTGCCGTCGCCCTTCTCGCCAAACCGCTCCGCGAAGTGCCGAAAAATGCGGGGAGAGATCAGCAGCATGCCCTCCGCCGCGAAGTGCACCATGGCGCCGGTCTCGTTGTGAGCGATGCCCCCGTTAGCCAGGCCCTGCTGCAGCCAGCCCATGAAGCGCAGCGCCGCATCGGAAGGGCCCTGGGTTGCCGCCTTGGGCTTGGTCAACCCATCTGGCTTGATTGGTTTGTCCGGCAGTCGCATGGGCGCGATGCGATGGCCATCCGGCGGCCTGGGCAAGAAGTGGGTAGCGTCATCCTCTTCAAGAAATTCTTCTGCGGCGGTGGGCACCTGCTCCGGGGCACCGTCAGGGTTCGGCATCGGAGGCAGACCAGAAGGTGAAATGACGACTGGCGCGAGGTTGTCCTCATCCGGCGGGGTGACAGCACAGCGCGCACCCGCCGTTGTCGAGGCGCCCTCTTCGGCCGAGGCCTGAGGCACCACCTCACCCGCCTCTCCCGCTTCGATCAGCGGGGTGACCCGGCCGACGAAGTTCGCCGGAAAGTGCTCAGGCGAGGGATAGAGCTTCTCCAGGGGAAAACGCAGCAGGGTCAGTATCTGGTCGAACCCTTCCGCTTGCACCCGAACGCGCCAGATCGCACCACCGGTTTCTGGATTGGCGATCAGGGCTCCATATTCCTGCCAAACATCGAACAGCCGGTCGTTCTTCTCCGGTCCAGGGATGCCTGCGGCCGATTCGTGCGCCGCGAGATAACTCCTCACCTCGTCCGCCAGACGCTTGGAAACGAACCAGACCTGGCCATCCGCGACAAACCCCGCCGCACCCGGGCGGTTCAGCGGTAGGCAACCCGCTTCCGCCAACATCCTGCGCAAAGCCTCCATCAGCCGCTCGATCAGCGGTACCGCCCGGGCCGAAGCGAAGCGCGTGCGCGGCCCCGTGAGCAGGTTGAGTCGCACCGACTCCCGATCCGCCTGGGTCACGATCCAGGCGATGGCGTTGGATTTATCCTCACCCGAGAGAAAAGCGGTGAGCTGCGACAGCATTTCCGCATCTTCCGACAGCCACGCCAGCGTGGACTGGGGCACGAGTCGCTGCAGCAGAAAGATGCCCATGCGCTGGTGGGCGGCATAGTTCCTGACACCCGGCCTGTCATCAGTGGTGCCACGCGAAGTTCCAAACGTCACCCGGTAACGCGTCGCGCCGCACTCGACCATGGTGCCGGCCAAGGGCGACCAGGTTCCCTCGCCACGCTGCTTGGCGATGACGATGTGCAGATCCGCCAGGGGCTTGCCCACATCGTGGATCAGCGCCGCCAGGAACACCCCGAAAGTCCAACGATGCTCGCGTCGCTGGATGTCCTCCGGCGCGACGCCCGGGGGCAGAACCTGGGCGCGGCGCAGATGAAGAGCAATATTGGCGGTTTCCAGGGCATGCAGCAGCAGACCGCCGGGCTGAGCATGGTGATGCGATTCCGAAGCTGGCAACAACTGGACGAAAGCCATGAACTGGACCATCGTCTGCCCGTAATCCCGTTCGAAGTTGGCCGGCGCGAGGCCAGTCTTCACCCGGATGGAAGCGATCAGGGAATCCGCCCCTAGACGTTCAGTCAGCGCTTCAGCGGATAAGACCGGAAGCCAGCCTGGCGGGATCGTCGGGGTTCGGATCTGGCGGGTTCTCAGGCTTCTCATAGTGACAGCCACACCTGCGGCCAGACTGGCGGCACCAAGGAAGGTGGCGACCGCCTCCATCATGACCCATGCTGGAAATCGAAGCGGCACACTCCGGCGTTCGGAGAGCGAATCCAATGGAAACGCTGACTCGAAAATGGGGTGAAATACGGCGTGCTGCCGGAGCAGTTCCCGTTCATCGCTGGCCTTTTGAGGTGATCCAGACGGCGTGTCAGCCACCCGGTAGATCGGAACACCGTAACCAGCGTCCAACTCACCCGCCAGCGAGAATGCGAAATTTACTTCGCACTTTTTTACATCGCTGACTTCAGGCGCGCGAACCACGTTCCGGTGGCGAGCGCCACAGTTGATAAGGCACTCTCATCCATGAGCTTGCGTTGCCGCACATTCCTCATCGCTGACGACGGCACCCTCTGCCACCTGGCGAACGCAAGGTTTGACCGGATGCTGCGAGATCCGGCCAGCTATCCCTTACCCGCCTTGGCGGGACAGCGCGTGCGCATGGCCAACATTTTTGTCGAGGTCGTTGACCGCGTTCCGGTCCGCGTCGTTCGTAGCACGTTTGCCGTGCTCACGATCGATGACGATGGCCGCATCGACTTAAGCCAATTTATCCGGCAACAATTTGCCCTGGCCGAAACCGTATTGGCCAGCGTGCTGGCTGTTTCGGAAAGCAACGATGGCGTGATTGACGCCACCGCTCGATTCGTAGCGCAAGTAGGTTCGTGGGCTCCATCACACTCCCTGGCGCGGGCTATTGAGGATGCAGCGTTGGGGCGGCTTCGCTGCCCTTGCCTGTAAGTCCTGGCATCACCTTGCAGCCCTTCGGAAAATCTGTGTCGGCTTCTGGCAATCTGCTACTGCTGCCAGTACTTCCGAAAGCATCCGGTTACGATACCAGTCATCAACAACACATAGGAGGTCGGCCGATGATTCCGGGGTTGCAGTCCGACACCGCACCATGGCGACGCGCCCTATGACGTGGTTTCGCGCCCCGCTCCTGCCGGCCTGGTTGCGGCGCCTCACCGGCAGCCGACCAGAAGCACGCGATTTGATCCGCGCCATCGATGCCGGTGGCATCCCGCTGAATCCGATGCGGGTCAATGCCATCGCCCGCATCCTTGGCCTGGAGGTCTCCTGCAAGGCCAGCATGGACGACACGGTGCGGCGTATCCGGGAGGCTTTGCAGCGATTATGAGCCGGCGCTTTATCCTCATATTTGCATGCCTGGCTCTGGTTTTCGGCCCCGCGCAGGCGGCCAAAGAAGCCGCCATAGTCCGTTCCGAAGCGCATAGCTTCCGCGTGGCCAGGCTGCTCGACGGACTCGAACACCCCTGGTCCATCGCCTTCCTGCAGATGGTCGTTGGCTGATCACCGAGCGTCCCGGCCGCCTGCGCATCGTCGATTCGGGCCGCCTGCGGCCCAAACCGTTGGCCGGTTTGCCGCCGATCCACCACCAGGGCCAGGGCGGTTTGCTCGACGTTGCACTGCATACGGAATACGCCAGCAACCAGCAGCACAGCTAAAAGTCTGATAGCAGACGCTCAGGCTTGGTGGCCCACAGACAGCTGCTCGGTAGAGTCGAGATGTAGCGCGGTAGCGGTAGCTGTAGGTTTGGTTTGTCTGTTGCCGCCCCTTTCGTCTGGCGGTGACACAAGTAACCTTGCCATGACCCCGTTTCCACACCCCGCTCATCGGTAGGGTCGAGACTTGGCAACAGCAATTGGACGCACTCCTAAAACCACTGCGAGGCGTGTAGACGAAAACTTTTCTTGTAATATCTGATACTGACATGTAGATTATTCTACATATACAGTGGTAAAAGCTACACATGACCTTCCTTGCCCTTTTCATCAGCCTTCCAACGAAATCCGCCACCCCGCGCATGCGCGTCTGGCGCGGGCTCAAGGGTCTTGGTTGCGCCACTTTGCGGGACGGCGTTTACCTGCTGCCCGATCTGCCGGAACTGGCCAACACATTCGATGCAATCATCGAAGACACTTTGGAAGCGGGTGGCCAGGCTGATGTGTACCGACTGACGGGACGGAACGAGGAACAGGAAGAGGAACTGTGCGGACTCTTCGACCGCAGCGCGGACTACACGGCGCTGTTTGCAGAAGTCGACGCGCTGCTCGGAATGTTGCGCAGTGAGCCTGCCGAAGGACTCGGCCGGCCCATCCGCGCATTGCGCCGTCGCTTCGACGAACTGGTCGTCAGCGACTATTTCCCCGGGCCAGTTCAGGCCCATGCCCGCCAAGCCTTGGAGGATCTCGAAACCGGCCTGACCGAGCGACTGTCGCCGGATGAACCTCACCATGTCCAAGCCAGCATCCCGGCTCTCGATCAAGCTGACTACCAGGGACGGGCCTGGGCTACGCGCCGCGATCTGTGGGTGGACAGGGTAGCCAGCGCCTGGCTGATCCTCCACTACATCGACCCTAAGGCGCGCTTTCTCTGGCTGGGCAAGCCAGGCGACTGTCCCAAGGAGGCATTGGGCTTCGATTTTGACGGAGCCACCTTCACCCACGTCGGCCGCCGGGTCACCTTCGAGACCTTGCTCGCCGCCTTCGGCTTGGAGAAGGACGCCGGCCTACGCCGACTGGGCGGCATCATCCACGCGCTTGACGCCGGCGGCATCATCCCACCCGAGGCCAGCGGCCTGCTCGCCCTGCTCAAGGGCATCAAGACCCAGTCACGCGATGACGACGATTTTCTGAAGCGCGCCACCTCGCTGTTCGAGGCCCTCCACACATATTTCAACGAGGAAGAACCAACATGACCGATAGTCCCGCCTCCGCCACCGAGCGTCCCGCTCACCCCACCTTTTGGGAGGCCTTCGTCTACTGGCTGAAGCTCGGCTTCATCAGCTTCGGCGGTCCCGCCGGACAGATCGCCATCATGCATCAGGAGCTGGTCGAAAAACGCCGCTGGATCGGCGAACGCCGTTTCCTGCACGCCCTCAACTACTGCATGGTGCTGCCGGGCCCGGAGGCGCAGCAGCTCGCCATCTACATCGGCTGGCTGCTGCACCGTACTTGGGGCGGCATCATCGCCGGCACACTGTTCGTGCTGCCTTCGCTGTTCATCCTGGCAGGTTTGACCTACGTCTATCTCGCCTTCGGCGACATTACCTTCGTCCAGGGCGTGTTCAACGGCATTAAGCCTGCGGTGGTGGCCATTGTCGTGTTCGCCGCCTGGCGCATCGGCTCCCGAGCACTGAAGAACAACCTGCTCTGGGCGATGGCTGCGGCCTCGTTCATCGCCATCTTCGCCTTGAAAATTCCCTTCCCCTACATCGTGCTGGCAGCAGGCGTGCTCGGCTTCATCGGCGGCAAGATTTGGCCGGACAAATTCAAGGTCGGCGGTGGTCACGGCACCAGCAACAAGACCTACGGTCCAGCCCTGATCGACGACGACACGCCGTCCCCGGAACATACCAAGTTTAAACCCATGTACCTGGTGGTGCTACTGCTAGTGGGTCTGGCCCTGTGGGGAGCGGCCATACTGACGCTGAGCAACCCGGTCCTGAAGGACATGGGAGAATTCTTCACCAAGGCGGCTTTGGTCACTTTTGGCGGTGCCTATGCGGTGCTGCCCTATGTCTATCAGGGTGGCGTGGAAACTTATGGCTGGCTCACCGGCACCCAGATGATCGACGGCCTCGCCCTGGGCGAGACCACGCCAGGTCCGCTGATCATGGTGGTGTCCTTTGTCGGCTTCGTCGGCGCCTGGACCAAGGAAATCTACGGACCGGATGCGCTGTTGCTGGCCGGTTTCGCCGGCGCCTGTGTGGCGACCTTCTTCACCTTTTTGCCCAGCTTCATCTTTATCCTGGCCGGCGCACCCCTCGTGGAATCCACCCACGGCGACCTTAAGTTCACCGCGCCCTTGACCGGCATCACCGCCGCCGTGGTCGGCGTGGTGTTGAACCTGGCGCTGTTCTTTGGCTGGCACGTGGTCTGGCCGCGCGCAACCGAGGCTGCACCGTTCTCCGGCGGCTTCGAGTGGTTCTACGCGCTCATCTCCGTCGCCGCCTTCATCGCCCTGTGGAAATACAAGCAGGACATCATGAAAGTCATCGCCGCCTGCGCCGCTATCGGCCTGGCTTACACCTACATCGTTTGAGGAACACAACATGTCTTACGAACTGAAACCTCTGTCCTGCGACCCAGCGAAACTGACCGGCCTGTCCGAGAAACTGATCGTCAGCCACTGGGAGAACAACTACGGAGGTGCAGTGAAGCGCCTCAATGCCATCGAAGGCAAGCTCGCCGAACTCGATTGGGCCAGCACGCCGGTATTTGTGGTCAACGGACTCAAGCGCGAGGAGTTGATCGCTGCTGGTTCCATGATCCTGCACGAGGTGTATTTCGATTCCCTGGGCGGCGCAGGCGGCGATCCCGACGGCGCGCTCAAGGGGGCCATCGTGCGCGATTTCGGCTCGATGGATGCCTGGCGTACCGAATTCAGCGCCATGGGCAAAGCGCAGGGCGGCGGCTCCGGCTGGACGCTGCTGGCCTGGAGTCCGCGCCGTAATCGTCTGGTCAACGCCTGGGCGGCCGACCACGCTCACAACCTGGCTGGCGCCACCCCGCTCATTGCGCTCGACATGTACGAACACAGCTACCACATTGACTTCGGCGCCAAAACCGACGCGTATGTGGATGCTTTCATGCAGAACCTTTCCTGGACGGCCGCAGAGGCCGCTTTCAACTCAACTGGAGCCTGACGACATGGACCGAACCATCTCCCCCGCCCGCCTGAAAAATGAAATCGCCGGCATGTACATCATCGATGTCCGCCGCATTGCCGACCATATCGCCTCCAGCGAGCAGATCGCCGGCGCCAACTGGCACGATCCGGAAAAACTCGCCGACTGGGCCAACAGCCTGCAGCAGAATCAGGACATCGTGCTTTACTGTGTTCGCGGCGGCGGCGTGTCCAACACCGTCGTCGATGCGCTGCAAGCCAAAGGCCTGAAAGCACGTTTTATCGAAGGCGGTATTGAAGGCTGGAAAGCGGCCGGCGGGGAAGTGGTGGCCAAGTAATCCAGTTTCATAGCGGATCGCAAGGAGGCGAGATGAGCAACAGTGAGCATTGGGAAAACGTCTACCGAAGCAAGAAGGTCGACAGTGTCAGCTGGTTCCAGCCGCGCGCGGAAATCTCGCTGGAAATCATCCGCAGCACCGGGCTGAATCCCGCCGAAGCGCGCGTCATCGACGTGGGTGCAGGCGCATCCGTGCTGGTCGACGACTTGCTGGACGCGAACTACCACCATGTCACCGTGCTGGATATCGCCGAATCCGCGCTGGCGGTCAGCCGCGCCCGGCTGGGTGAACGAGCGGCCCGGGTCGATTGGCGGGTCGGCGATGTGACCACGGTGGACTTGCCGCAAGCGGGCTACGACATCTGGCACGACCGCGCAGTATTCCACTTCCTGACCCGTGAAGAAGATCGCAAACGCTATGTCGAACAGGTCTGGCGCGCTGTGCGGCCGGGTGGTTTCGTCATCGTCGCCACTTTTGGCCCGAATGGCCCGCTGCAATGTTCCAACCTCGATGTCTGCCGCTATGCGCCGGAGGCACTGCATGAAGAATTCGGCGCCGGCTATGAACTGATCTCGCACCAGACCGAGGCGCATGCAACCCCCACCGGCAAGTCGCAGGAATTTGTTTATTGCTACTGTCGCCGCTCTGCCTAAGAGTCGCGGCACCTTATTGAAAGCGCTGAAGAATGAAATGGATCACCCGTGAACGCCCCAAGATTGACCGCATTGCCTGCCCCTGGCTGATCGCCCGCTTCATCGACGAAGCGCCGGAATTTCATTACGTTCCCGGTGGCGATGTGCTGAAAGTAGCGGCGGAAAGCGGGGCGACGCCGTACGACATTCCCGGCGTGGAGTACGGCCACCACGGCGAGTTTTGCAGCTTCGACGCGTTCATCGCCAAGCACCATCTCACCGATCCGGCACTACACAAACTCGCCCTGATCGTGCGCGGTGCCGATTGCGGCGCGCCGCATCTGGCGGCTGAAGCCGCCGGCCTGCTGGCGATTTCCAAAGGCTTGTCGCTCAACTTCGAGGACGACCACGAAATGCTGAAGCACGGTATGGTGATCTACGACGCCCTCTATGCCAGTTGCGCCGACACGCCGTTGAAGAAGTTGGGGCAGCTGATGGGATTGAAGTGACTTTCTTCATTCCGTCATTCCCGCACAAGCGGGAATGACGCCCCGCTCAATGGCCTTACTGCAACTGCCCTCCGAAGCGCGCCCGCTGATCATTGCCCGAGCGCTGCGGGCCTTCGTGGACGGCTTCATCTGCATCCTCCTGCCCGCCTATCTGCTGGCCCTTGGCTTGGGCGCGTTTGAGGTGGGCGTACTCAGCGCCACTACTCTGTTGGGTTCCGCCACGTTCACGCTGTTGCTTGGCGCACATGGTCACCGTTTCCACCATCGCCGGCTGTTTCTGGGCGCTGCCCTGCTCATGGCTGCCACCGGGATTCTGTTCGCCAACTTGTCTTCGTTCTGGCCGTTGTTGTTGGTGGCCTTCGTTGGCACGCTGAACCCCAGTTCAGGTGATGTCAGCGTATTCCTGCCCCTGGAACATGCTCGCTTGGCCGAGGCTGCCCAAGGGGATGCGCGCACTCGCCTGTTCGCCCACTTCACCCTGGCGGGCGCGCTGTTCGCGGCCCTGGGTTCCCTGGCTGCGGGTTTGCCTGACCTGCTGGTCGACCAAGGCTGGGACAAGGCGGATGCCCTGCGCTTCATGTTCCTGCTCTACGCCCTGGCAGGCGGGGTGGTCTGGCTGCTTTACCGACGCCTTCCAGAGCCGCCGCCGCATCAATTGCCGGCGCCTCCGGCACCGCTGAAGGCGTCCCGCAGCATCGTCATCCGCCTCGCCACCCTGTTTTCCATTGACGCATTTGCCGGCGGGTTGGTTTTGAATTCGCTGCTTGCCCTTTGGCTGTTCCAGCGTTTCGACTTGTCGCTGGCCGCCGCCGGGCTGTTCTTCTTCTGGGCCGGGCTGTTGTCAGCCTTCTCTCAACTAGCCGCCCCGGTGGTAGCGAAACGTATCGGCCTGATCAATACCATGGTGTTCACCCACATACCCTCCAGCGTGTTTTTGATCCTCGCCGCACTGGCCGATAGCCTGCCCTGGGCGTTGGGTCTGCTGTTGGCGCGAGCCGCCTTGTCACAAATGGATGTACCCACGCGCTCCGCTTTCGTCATGGCCGTGGTGACGCCAACCGAACGCGCGGCAGCGGCCAGCTTGACCGCTGTGCCGCGCAGCCTGGCGGCGGTGGTTAGCCCATCTCTTGGCGGCGCGTTGTTCGCGGCGGGCTGGCTGGCCGCGCCTCTAATCGCCTGCGGAGTGTTGAAGATCGCCTACGATCTGGCGATCTGGCGTGCCTTCCGCGGTGTCGACTCACGAGGGGCGTGATTTGGTCTGGATACGGACGGCGCGCCCTACCGCAGCCACGGGCAAGGCATTGCTCGTCCCGTTATTCCGTATCGACCTCCTGTGTCGGGGCTGATGGACACGATGTTCCGATCGCGGCACGGTTTTCTCATTGCCCTTGTCTTGTCACTGACCATACACACCAGTCTGATGCCGTCATGGTGGGGCAAGCTTAAGCAGCCCGCGTCTGAAGGGCCCTTGCAGTTGCGCCTGATGGTTGAGCCCGAGGTGAAACCGCCGCCGCCCAAACCACGGAAGGTCAATCTTGCCAAACTTGCCGGGTCGCAGGCCTTACCTGATACGCCACCGCCTCCACAGTCGGAGAAAGTGCCAGCATCCATGCCGGCACCACCCGCGCCGACGGCCGAGGATTGGCAATTGGCCTCGACCTACACACCCAGGAACAGCAAGCGCTATCGCCACACCTGGGGGCAGCAGGTTCGGAGCATGATGGGAACAGCAGTTGAAGGCCCAGACCAGGGTCAGGTTCGATTCCGCATCGAGATTGCCCCCGACGGAAAGATCGCCAAGGTGGAAGAGCTTTGGTCGACTTCAGAGGTGGCGTCAAAGCTCGCTCGGCAAGCAATTCAATCCCTGCCGCCGCTGCCGCCTACGCCCACGGGCAAGCCCCTGATGTTCGAGCAGACCATCTCGTTCCAGTCCCACGAGACGGGCTGGCCGCCCAGTTACACGCTGGACTGCCTTCCGGAACCACAGCCTTTCAAAAACCCGTATACGTGGGACGGTTCTTCAACTCCCAACGTAGCGACGCAGGAACATCGTCCCCCTCCGCCCGAGGGTTGCCCGCCTGATTCCACTGCGGAGACGATCGAAGAAGAGGAAAGATCATTTAGACGCCAGATGGATCAATGGCGGTGGGGGAGTTGAATGGGGTCGATGGTCTACTTCCAATTACCGAAGGGTCACTGCAGCGTCCCTTACTACGAGATTCATCCAGGCCAATAGTGAATCTCAATGGTGGAATGGACGACTTCCTCGTGCTGGGCGAGGCTGGCACGCACCCGCTCCACGGTCAGCGCGCAATCTCCGGTGACCACGACCAGCGCGCAGGCGTAGGCTCCCTTGCCGACGCGCCAAACATGGAGATCGGTGACCCGGGTGTCGCCCTGTTCCGGGCCGGTCTCAACCACTTCCCGGATTTCAGCCACCACGGGGTGATCCATCTCCCGGTCGAGCAGAACCTTGCCGGTTTCGGCCAGGAGATTCTTCGCCCAAACCGCCACCAGCGTCGCGCCGACGATGCCCATGACCGGGTCGAGCCAGGACCAGCCATAGAGCCAGCCGCCCGCCAGCGCGACGATGGCGAGGACCGAGGTGACCGCGTCGGCCATGACGTGCAGATAGGCCGATTTCAGGTTGAGGTCGTGGTGGTGATGGCCATGATCGTGGCCGCCGTGGTGGTGATCATGGTGGTCATGATCTTGCGCGCGTCCGAGGATGATGGCGCAGACGATGTTCACCACCAGACCGAGGGTCGCCACCACCATGGCCTCCGGATAGTGGATGGGCTGCGGCGAGAAGATGCGCTCGATCGAGGCCACTACCATCAGGGCGGCGACGCCGAGCAGGAAGATGGCGCTGGCAAAGCCGCCCAGCACCTCGATCTTCCAGGTGCCGAAGGCGAACCGGGGGTCATCGGCCAGGCGGCGCGCCGCCGCGTAGGCGAAGGCGGACAGGCCGATGGCGACGGCATGGGAACTCATGTGCCAGCCATCGGCCAGCAGCGCCATGGAGTTGAACCACCAGCCGGCGATTATTTCGATGACCATGGTCACGGCGGTGATCCACATCACCGCGCGGGTGCCGCGTTCGGCCATCCGGTTGCCGGTATCGAAGACGTGGTCGTGGGTCCAGGGGGTCAGGTCGGTGGTTTGCATGCTCAAGTCCTGAGTCAGGATAATTGCGGGTTGGCTTCAGATTATTTGGCCACATCCTGCCGCACCGGCAGCCACAGCGTAGCGCGCAGGCCGCCGCCGTGGCGGTTGGACAGGGTCACATCACCGCCATGAGTGCGGGCAATCTGGCACACGATGGCAAGGCCGAGTCCGACGCCGCCGGTTTCGCGATTGCGTGAGGATTCCACCCGGTAGAACGGTTCGAAGACCTTTTCCAGTTGCTCTTCCGGCAGGCCCGGGCCATCGTCCTCGACGACGATGCGCAAGCCGTCAGCGTCCGCCTTCAGTTCAACACGCGCGCGTTGCCCGTATTTCAGGGCGTTCTCGATCAGGTTGCCGATGGCGCGGCGCAGGGCCTGCGGGCGTCCGGAGAAGCGCAGCGAGGCGGGTGCGGTCAAAGAAACATCGCGCCCAGATTCGGTCTGGTCATCGACGATGCTTTCCAGCAAGGCCACCATGTCGATCGGGCTGACCGTCTCGTTCACCGCCTTGCCGCGCAGGAAGTCGAGCGCGCCGGTGAGCATGTGCTGCATCTCGTCGAGATCGCGCAGGGTACGTTCGCGCAGCGTCTCGTCCTTCATCATTTCGCTGCGTAAGCGCATGCGCGTGACGGGGGTCTTGAGATCGTGCGAAACCGCCGCCAGGAAGCGTTCGCGTTCCTCGATGCCCTGCCGGATACGCCGCTGCATGGCGTTGAAGGCTTGCGCCGCCTCGCGCACTTCGCTTGGACCGTCCTCGGGCAGAGGCGCCTGATGAAGATCCTCGCCCAGACCGTGCGCCGCCACCGCCAACTGGGTCAACGGCCGTACCGTCATGCGGGCGACGGCCCAGATCAGCACCAGCACCACCGTCAGCATCAAGGCCAGATTGCCGAACAGGTGGACTGGCCAGGCGAAGATTTCATCGGGCGCGCGGCCCTGGATATGCAGCCAGTCGCCGGATTTCAGTTCGAGATAGACATCGAACGCGAAGGCGCCGACATGCGGCAGCGTCACCGGCTGAATGGCGATATCCGGCCCCAGCACTTCAGCCAGTCGCGAAAGAAACATAGAAGGCTCGGCAACGGTTTTCTTGGCCGTTGGGGCTGCGGCGACAATCGACAAGTGTTGGCGCGGCGTGCTCAATTGCGCGGCCAGCGCCAGTCTTTCGTCATCCCCATGGCTGTCGATGGCGCGATGGATGGCGGCGACGCGCTGGGCGAACTCGTGACCGACGGTCGTGCCGATGGTGCGTTGTCGTTCGGCGAGATGCATCGCGGCGCCAATCAGTTGCGCCAACACCAGCCCGCTCGCCATCAGCAGCACAAGACGGCCGAACAAGCTGCGCGGCAATAGTCTCACCGTTCGTCCTCCACCGTGGCGGCCAGCACGTAGCCTTCGCCGCGCACCGTCTTGATCAGCGTCGGTTCCTTGCTGTCGTCGCGCAGACGCTTGCGCAGTCGGCAGACCAACACGTCGATGCTGCGATCGAACAGAATGGCTTCGCGCTTGTTGGCCAGTTCGAGCAACTGGTCGCGCGACAGCACACGCTGCGGATGATCGAGGAACACCCGCAACAGACGAAATTCAGCGCCCGAGAGGGGCACGATGAGCCCGTCCGGCGCCTTGACGTTGCGCGTGGCGACATCGAGCGTCCAGCCGGCGAAGCGAAACGCCTTGGCTTCGGCCAGTTCCAGATTCGGCGGCAGCGCCTGGGCACGGCGAAGGATGGTCTTGATGCGCGCCAGCAACTCGCGCGGATTGAACGGCTTGGCGAGGTAGTCGTCGGCGCCCATTTCCAGGCCGACGATGCGATCAACTTCATCCCCCCGCGCGGTCAGCATCAGCACCGGCAGGCTGTTCGATCTTGATCGCAGGTCGCGGCACAGCGACAGGCCATCTTCGCCGGGCAACATCAGGTCGAGCACAACGAGATCGATGCGGTTGGCCTCCAGCGCACGGCGCATGGCCTTGCCGTCGCCGACCGCGGTGACGCGAAACCCGGCTTGGGTCAGATATTCGGTCAGCAGATTGCGAATCTCGCGGTCGTCATCGACGACCAGTAAATGTTCCGTTGGTGTGCTCATGGCAGCATCTTAGCGACTCGATGGTTCATGTGATTTCCCTGCCTTCGCCGGCTTCCTCTTCCGTGCGGCCGTCGCGGATGTGATAAATCCGCTTGAATGTCGGAATGATCTTTTCGTCATGTGTGACGACGATGATCGCCGCGCCGTAACGCTGCGCCATTTCGTTGAGAATGCGCACCACCGCCAGCGCCCGGGTCGAATCGAGCGGCGCGGTCGGCTCGTCGGCAAGAATCACCGGCGGCTGATTGACCAGCGAGCGGGCGATGGCGACGCGCTGTTGTTCGCCGCCGGACAGCAGGGAAACCCGCACGCCGACCCGGTGGCTGACGTCGAGCGCCTCGATCAGTTCCAGGGCGCGAGCCCGCGCCTCGGCGTTGGGTTTGCCGGCTAGCATCGGCAGCAGCGCAACGTTGTCGGTGACATCGAGAAACGGGATCAGATACGGCGCCTGAAAGATGAAGCCGATGCGGTCGCGCCGCAGGGCGCGCAGGTCGTCGATCTGCCAACCGCCGATCTTGTCGTCGAAGATGGTGTCGCCGCCCAGCTCGATCTGGCCCGAAGTCGGCTCGATGACCGCGCCCAGGCACTTGAGCAGGGTGCTTTTGCCGGAGCCGCTGGGGCCGACCAGCCCGACCACTTCACCACGGCGGATGGTCATGTCCACACCGCGCAGCGCCTGCACGGCGCTGGCGCCGCTGCCGTAGGTCTTGGTCAGCCCGGTCAGGCGGATGGCGATGTCGTTGTTGTTGTCTGTCGTAATGGTCATGCTCAGCCTCCGATGGCGTCAGCCGGGTCGACGCGCAAGGCGGCCCGAATCGCCAGAATGCTGGCCAGCGCGCAGACGATCAACGTGATGACGAAGCCGCGCACGGCGTCACCCGATTCCAGCAGAACATGCTTGGGAAAGAACGGCGCCCACAAGGTGGCGGAAATCTGGCCGACGACATAGCCGATCAGGCCCAGCGCCAGCGCCTGTTGCAGGATCATCGCCGCGATGCTGCGGTCTTGCGTGCCGATCAGCTTGAGCACGGCGATTTCGCGCTGCTTGTTGAGGGTCATGGTGTAGATGATGAAGGCGACGATGGCGGCGCTCACCACCGCCAGAATAATCAGGAACATGCTGATCTGCTTGGCCGAGGTGGCAATGAGCTTGGCGACCAGGATTTCTTCCATGTCGGCGCGGGTCCACGCGGTCAGGTGTTTCCAGCGTCCGATCTCCGCCTTGACCTCTTCCGGCGGATAACCTGGCGCGACGCGCAGCAGCACGGTATTGACGTTGCGGCTGGTGGTTTGCGAAGCCAGCACAGCGTCGAGCAGGCCGGGCACGCCGGGTCGGTTGAGGGCGGGATTGGCTGCGGTGCGGGCGCGCTCGGCGACCAGGCTGTCGTTGTCCTTCAAAAACTGCACTTCCTGCGCATCCTTTAGCGGGATGAAGATCATCGGGTCGCCCGAAGACGACGTGGCGCGGCGCGTCAGACCGACGACCGTGTAGTCGTGGCGGCGGATGCGCACCGTATCGCCGATGGCGAGTCCGGCCTTCTCGTCGGCGACCGCCTCGTAATGGCTGCGCTGGAGCGGTCGGCCGGCGATCACCTGGGCCGGTTCGCCCAGGGCGCCGGGCTCGATGCCGGCCAGCATGACGCGCACATCCCGACCCTTCACCTCGACCTGCATGGTCAGGTAGGCCACATTGGCCGCCTCGGCCACGCCGGGCAGGCTGGTCAGTGTTCGGTAGGCATCATCTCGAATCGAAGAGGGTTCGGCCCAGGGGCCGAGGGTGTCCTTCTGCACCACCCACAGATCGGCGCCCGAGGCGGCGATCACCGCCCGGCCGTCGGCGACCATGCCGCGATAGACCCCCGCCATGGTCAGGGTGACACCGATCAGCAGGCCAAGCCCGATGCCGGTGAAGACGAAGCGGCCGAGGTGATGGCCGATGTCGCGGGCGGCGAGATTGATCATTGCGTGTCTCCGCTCGACTCGGCCACCCGGACCCGGTCGCCATCGGCCAGCGGCTTGGCGCGTTGAGCGATCACGGCCTCACCACCGCTCAAGCCATCCAGCACCTCGATGCCGGTTTCGCTGCGCACGCCAATCTTGACGGGCCGGAACTGTGCACGGCCATCAGAAACCACGAAAACCCCGGCCTGTCCGGCCTGGCGCACCAGGGCCGCCGGCGGCACGGTCAATACATTGGAGCGTGCCGGCAATTGCACGGTGACTTCGGCCATTTCGTTCAGGGTCAGACCGATGGGCAAGGCATCAAAACCCACCATGGCGATGCGTTCTTCGGTGACCGCATCCGAAAGTTGTTCGATGCGGGCGACCTTGCCGGCGAAGGTTTCGCCGGGCCGGCTGCGCAGGCCGATGCTGGCGGGCTGGCCGGCTGCGAGGCCGGCGGAGCGGCTCTGGTCGATGCGCACCCGCAGCCAGAAGGAATCCGTTTCCGCCATTCGAAGTACCGCCTGCCCGGCCACCGCCGTGCTGCCGGGTTCGAGTTCACGCGTCACGATCAACCCGTCCGCCGGCGCGATCAGGCGCAAGTTACCCAGTTGCTTTTCCAGTGCCCGAACTTCGGCCGACAGCCGTTCACCATCGGCGCGGGCCGAGTCGATATTGGCGCGGCTGGCCTGCAATGCCGACTCGGCGGCGCGGGCGTCGTGACCTTTCGCTCGTTCCGCCTCGACACTGACGAAGCCCCGTTCCCGCAGCGAAGCGTAGCGCTGCGCGCTGGCGTCGGCCGTGGTGAAGCGACTTTCGGCCTCCTGTGCCAGCGCTTGCGTGGAAGTCAGCCCCGACCTGGCGCGCGATAGCGCGTGACGGCTGGCGGTCAGCCGTTCCAGCAGGTCGATCGGGTCCATCTCCGCCAACAATTGGCCGGCCTCGACCTGATCCCCCTGTTCGACGAGCACGCGCGAGACACGTCCAGCCGTCGTCGGGCCGACCAGGATGTTGCGACGCGACTCGACAACGCCGATGCCGAACAGGGACGCTTGCAGGCTGTTGCGCGCAGCTTCCACCGTAGTGACTTGGGTGATTGGCGCGAACGGGCTGTTTCGCAGCACGACCAGACCAATGCCAACCACCAGAACGGCCCCGGCCAGCATCAGGACACGCCTTTTGTTGACGCGCGGTTTCATGGCCGGCTGCCGGCTTTATTGACCCCGAGCCCCATGCGGGAGAGCAGGCCATCCTTGACGATGAACTGGTGATAGAGCGCGGCCAGCACATGCAGGGCGATCAGGCCCATCGCCAGACGTGATGCGAGACCGTGAATCTGGCGCGGCGTGAATTGCTTGAAGTCCTCGGGCAACACGCCGCCGCCGAACACGGCATCGAAGGCGCCGCTCTGCAACGCCAGCATGACCCCACTGAACACCAGCAACAGGATCACCAGGTTGAGCGCCAGGTGGCCGAGCTTGGCAAGCTTTTCGCCCTGTACAGGGGGCGGCGCCGGCAGACGCTTGCGCAGGAATATCCGCGCAATGATCAGGAGTCCGACCAGGCCGCCAAGGATCATGTGAATGCGCAGGTTGCCGATTTTTTCTGACGTGTTGGGTAGGTCGGCGAGTACCAGGGTGCCGCTGATCAGCAGAAAGAAGATCAGGGCGGCGGCCAGCCAGTGGACGGCAATCTGGGGTTTGGCATAGCGAAAGACTTGCATGATGAATCTCCGAAAGAATGGGCAAGTCAATTTTCTGTGCCTGATGCGGGGCTGTCGCCCGCTATTCGGTAACACACTGTGACAACACGCGGCTTGTCATATGGCCTCACCAAATCGCGCCGGCAACGAAACATTTCGCTTACATCCTTGGTAGAGCATTCGCCTTGCCATTTGGCACAACACATTCCAGGAGATTTGAAATGAAACTCACGACACGCAATGTTCTGCTCGCCGGTTTGGCCGGTGTATCCATTCTGTCCGCCGCCGCCGTGATCGCCAGCGGCCCCGGTTGCGCCGGCGAAGCTGGCAATGGACCCAGCATGATGGGGCATGGGCCTGGCTGGGGCGGTCAACGCCATGCCGCATACTCGTTGGAAGATCGGGCGGGCTGGAGGCTCAAAATTCTCAAGTCCGAGCTTGATCTGCTGCCAACCCAGGTGACCGCGTGGAATGCCTTTTCCACTGCCGCACAGGCCCAAGCCAGACAGATGGAGCAGTTACGCGAGGCGATGCGGGCAAAGGCCGGCACACTGCCCGAGCGCATGGAGCTTGCCAAAAAGTCTTCAATGGAGCGCGAACAGGGCATGGTGAAGGTCATGCAAGCCATGAAATCACTCTATGAAACTCTCACACCCGAGCAACGCAAGGTTCTGGATGCTCAGGGGCCAATGACTCACGGCTGACGAGTCGGGCCGACGGCGTGGCAGCAAGCCACGCCGTCCATGTCTTTGCTCACCAGTCAGGCTGGGCGATGTGATCCCCACCCGCTTAGCCGCCCATCAATTTGAATTGGCGACCGTCGCTGGCCTGGCAGGTGCCAATCACATTCTTGTCGTGGCTGACCTCGTGGCTGACCCACTCGCAGTTCAGGCTGCTGTCGTCCTGAGCCGCCAATTCCGCCGAGCCTTTGCGGATATGGCGCCGTTGAGTCTTCGGCACATTGAAGAATTCACCCCGGCATTGTGGTGTGAAGCAGCGGCTATCAGCCCACTCACCCGCATAGCGCTTGCCGTCCAGCGCGATCTCCGCCTGATTCGGTCCGAGCCTGACCAGTTGCAGGGTGCCGGCTTCGGGTTTCCCGTCGCTGGTCAGCGCGACTTCGGTGGTGGCGCATCCCGTGAGCGAAAGCGACAGTAAAGCCATCATCCAATATTTCATTTCCATCTCCTTGAAATTCAACATTTCACGCTAAGGATGCGAGATTCACCGCCGCGCCTTCTGTTTCCACTGGGCATGGCAGGACACACAGGCGGTTTGCAGCCGGGCGGCGGCGGCAGTGGCTTCGATCCAGTCGCCTTTTTCCGCCGCCGCGAGTGCTTCTTTGGCGTGGATGTCGAGCACCGGATCAAAGCTCAGGAGCGCCTGCTTGAAACCCTCTTGATCGGCCTTGTCCATGATCGTCCAGGGTTTGTGATTGGGCGCGGGGTGGTGAAGAACGTGATTGACGCCTTCGCGCACCAGTTGTTTGTTCTCCAGGACGATGCCGTTCTGAATCCAGGTCAGGGAACGCCCAAGAATCTGCATCAATTCCCGGTAGGTCATGTCGGCGGCTTGCTTGCTGGCGACCAGTGCCTCAGCGTCCTGTTGCGCGATGGCGTGGTGGGGTAGCAGGCCAATGCAGGCGGTGGCGATAGCCATGAGGGTCTGTCTGTTCATTTGATGCTCCTGATTCGATGCGGGCGATGTGGGATTAGTCGATTCATTTCAATTTGAAGGTCGTCTTCGCCGGAACCTTCCCGGCCAGCGTTGTTGTCAGCACGACCCGCACCCCAACGCCGACCTTGAAGCTGCCCTTGGCCACCATGCGGTTGTCACCGGCCGGCTCCAGCTTGACCGTGGTCTTGCCGTTGCCGGCGTAGATCGCCGCCTCCGCAGTGGCGCCCTGGGTGGAAACTGACTTGCCGTGGTCGCTGACATAGAGCGTCAGCGAGTCTGGCTTGGCGACCAACTCATAAGCCACGTTATGCAGTTCGCGCACCACACCGCCGTATTTCGGGCCGTGGTCATGGCCGGCACCGGCCAGGGCGGGGGTGGCGGCAAACAGGGAGGAGGCGACGGCCAGGGAGAGGAGGATTGATTTCATGGTTGGGTTCCTTTTCGGTTTTCGGGTTCAGACGGGATTGATGCCTTCAACGGCGCGTCGATGCGGCATGTCGGGGTTGGCCAGCAATTGGCGGATGGCGCCGAAGCGCAGGTAGAGGGCGGGCACGACGATCATGTTGAGCACGGTTGAACTGAGCAGGCCGCACAGGATGACCACCGCCATCGGCGCCTGGATCTCGCTGCCCGGCTGGCCGGCGGCGAGTGCCAGCGGCACCAGGGCGAGGCCGGCGGCGAGCGCGGTCATCAGGATCGGCACCAGCCGTTCCTCGGCGCCGCGCTTCACCGCCTCGGCGGCGTCCTTCACGCCCTCGTGTTCCACCAGATGGTGGATGTGCGAGATCATCATCACGCCGTTGCGGGTGGCGATGCCGAACAGCGTGATGAAGCCGATGATCGACGCCACCGACAGCACGCCACCACTGGCGAACACACCGACCACACCGCCGATCATGGCCAGCGGCAGGTTGAGCATGACCAGGAAGGCGTCGCGCGCGGTGCCGAAGGCGATGAACAGCAGCAGGAAGATACCCACCGTCACCGCCGCGCCGAGAATCAGCAGCGTGCGCGAAGCCGCTTCCGCACTCTCGAACTGGCCGCCGTACTCGATGTGGTAGCCCGTCGGCAGTGGAACACCCGCCGCCACCCGCTGGCGGATGTCGGCCACCACGCTGGCGAGGTCCCGCCCGGCGACGTTAGCCATTACCACCATCTTGCGCTGCACGTTCTCGCGGCTGATGGAATACGGCGCCCGGTCGTTGCGGATTTCGGCCAGCGCTGACAAGGGCAGGCGGGCGCCGTCGGCGGCGGTGATTAGGGTTGAACGCACCGCTTCGATATTCGCCCGCGTCGAGGGATCGAAGCGCAACACCAGATCGAAGCTGGCCTGGCCCTGCTGTACGCGATCTACGGCCAAGCCGGAGAACGCGACTTCGATTGCCTCCGACACCTCGCGCATCGACAGTCCATGCTGCGCCAACGCCGCGCGCTTGAAACGCACAGTGAGGAAGGGAATGTCGGTCTGCTGTTCGTCGGTGACATCGACCGCGCCGGGAATCTCCTGCACGACGCTCTTCACGCTGGCCGTCAGCCGGCGCAGTTCGCCAAGATCCGGGCCGAAGATTTTTACCGCGATGTTGGAGCGGCTGCCGGAGAGCATGTGGTCGATGCGGTGCGAGATCGGCTGGCCGACGACGATCTGGCTGCCGGGGACGCTGGCAAGATCGGCGCGCAGCGCGGCGAGGAAGTCCTCCTTGCTGCGCTCGCCCATTTTCAGCGTGACTTCCATTTCCGACGCCGACACGTCCATCGCGTGCGGATCGCCCTCGGCACGCCCGGTGCGGCGCGCGGTGGCGACCACCTCGGGATGCGACAGCAGGATATTCTCGACCATGCGCCCGAGACGGTCGGATTCCGCCAGCGAAGTACCGGGCAGCGTCGCCATGCCTACAGTCAGCGTGCCTTCGTTGAAGTCGGGCAGGAAGGCGCGGCCGGCGAAGCCCAGTGCAATCAATGCGGCAACCAGCGCGGCAATGCTGATTCCCGCCACCACCTGCCAGCGCGCCATCGTTGCGTCCAGCACGCGCCGGTAGCCCGCCTTCAGGCCGTGGATGAAGCGCGGCTCGATGCTCTCGCGCACCGTCTTCGAGTTGGGCAGCATGAGCGCCGCCAGCACCGGCGTCACCGTCACCGCCACCGCCAGCGAGGCGGCCAGCGACACCACGTAAGCGAGCCCCAACGGCGCCATCAGTCGGCCTTCGACGCCGGAGAGGAAGAACAGCGGCAGGAACACCAGCATGATGATCAGCGTGGCGAACACGATGGAGCCCTGGATTTCGCGCGTCGCCTCGAACACCAGATGCAGCGTATTGGCCCGCTGCTCCGTCGGTTTGGCGCCATTTTCACGTAGCCGGCGGACGATGTTCTCCACCACGATGATGGCGTCGTCCACCAATGCCCCCAGAGCGATGGCCATGCCGCCCAGGGTCATGGTGTTGATGGTCGCGCCCATCGCCTTCATGACCAGAATCGCCGCAACCAGCGACAGCGGGATCGCCACCAGACTGATCGCGGTCGCGCGTGCCGACAGCAGGAAGGCGAAGACGATGGCCACCACCAGCACCACGCCCTCGATCAGCGCCTTGTTCAGGTTGTCGATGGAGACGCGAATGAAATCGGCCTGGCGGAAGATATGGCGCTCAATCTTCATCCCCTGCGGCAAGCCGGCTTGAATCTCCTCCAGCGTGGCGTCGAGACGTGCGGTCAGATCCAGGGTGTTGGCCCCCGGCTGTTTCTGAATGCCCAGCACCACCGCCGGCTTGCCGTTGTGGGAGCCGACCCCGCGCGTGGGCGCGGGGCCGATGTCCACGGTTGCGACATGCCGGACCAGCACCGGCTGTCCCGCGCGTTTGGCCACCAGCGTGTCGGCAATGTCGTTCAATACCTCGATGCGGCCCAGGCCCTGAATCAGGTATTCCTGACCGGCATCGACCATGAAGCCGGCCGAGGTGTTCTGGTTGGCGGAGCGCAAGGCCTCGGCCACCTGATCGACCGTGAGGCCATAGGCCGCCAGCCGTTCGGGATTGAGCGTCACCTGGAACTGCTGGGTGTCGCCGCCGATTGGCAGCACTTCGGCCACGCCCGGCACCGCCAGCACGCGGCGCTTGATGACCTGCTCGGCGGCGTTCTTGACCTCCATGCCGGTATGACGGTCTGAGGCCAGCGCGATGAACAGGATTTCGCCCATGATCGACGCCGCCGGGGCCATGGCCGGCGCCGGGATGTCCGCCGGCAGCGACGCGCGGGCGAGTTGCAGGCGTTCGGCCACTACCTGGCGGGCCTTGTAGAGGTCGGTGCCCCACTCGAACTCGACCGTGACCACCGACAGGCCGATTTTGGTCGAGGAGCGCACCCGGCGCACGTCCGGCGCGCCGTTCAGCGCCGTCTCGATGGGGAAGGTGACGAGATTTTCCACGTCGGTCGGCGCCATGCCGCGCGCCTCGGTGACCACCGTGACGCTGGGCGCGGTCAGGTCGGGAAAGACGTCGACCGGTGTTTGGGAGGCCTGCCAGCCACCCCAGGCCAGCAGCAGCACGCCGGCGAGGACGACGAAGAGTTTGTTGCGCAACGACCACGCGATGATGTGTCCGATCATGAGGATGTCCTTGAACATGAACGTCGCGTCAGCGACGCATGACGCTCCCCTCTCCCGCCAGCGGGAGAGGGGTTGGGGGAGAGGGAATCAGTGCGCATGGCCGTGGCCGATCTGCGCCGTGCCGGTGGCGGCAAGCTTGACCAGATAGGCGCCGCGCGAAACCACGCGGCTGCCTGGCGTCAGGCCGTCCAGCACTTCCACCCAGTCGCCCTCGCGGGCGCCAAGACGCACCTGGCGACGCTCGAAGGACTCGCCGCCCAGTTGTACGAACACCACGCTCAAGCCGCCTTCGTCGAGCACGCTGGAGGCCGGGATGGCCACCGGGTTGGCCACCACCTCGCGGGCGCCGGCGGCGAACACCTGGGCCTGCACCGCCATGCCGATGGGCAGAGGCCGCGCACCCGGCGAGAACTCGAACACCACCGGCACGGTGCGGGTGACGGCATCCACCATGCCGCCGACAGCGACCAGCCGCCCGTTCTTGCCGGGGACGATCTCGATGCTGGTCGCCTCATTGCCGGTCGACTCATTTGCCGCCGCGCCCGCCACCTGGAAAACGGCGCCGCTCGGGCTGGAAAGTTTCGCCACGTCGGACTCGGGCACGCGCAGTTCCAGCCATAGCCGGCCGCGATCGACGATATGGAACAGCGGCGCTCCCGCCTCGGCATAGGCGCCGGGGGTGACGCGAACGTCCGCGACAGTTCCGGCCACCGGCGCCTTCAGCGCAATGCCGCCGCTGCCACCCTCGCCGCCGTACTGCCCCAGCCGCTGCCGGGCGGCATCGAGTTCCGCCTGGGTCAGCGCGGCGGCCGCACGCGCCGCGAGCACGCGTTTCTCCGGCACCGCCTCCTGCGTGTACAGACCTTCCAGGCGCGTCAGTTCCTGTCTGGCCAGATCGTGTTCAACCTTTGCCTTGCTTGTCGCCGTGCGCAGGGTGGCGATATCGGTCTCGCCGCCCAGACGCGGCACCAGATAAGCCAGCACCTGGCCTTTTCGTACCGACTGGCCGAGGCTGGGGAAGACCCCGGCCGGCTGTATCTGGCCGGCCGCGATCGCGGTCAGCAAAGCTTCTCCGTCGGGACGGGCGCGCAGCACACCGGTCGCATTTATCCCGGCGCGGATGGGGCGCGTGACGACCTCGGCGGTGGCGAAATCCACTTTCCACTGCTGTTCCTTGGTAAAGCCGATGCCCTCGTCGTCATGCGGCGCGGGGTCGGCCTCGGCAGCCTTGCGGTCGGGGTACACCGTGACCGGCCCGAGTTCATGCACCACGGTGAATTCCGGCGTGCGCACCTCAATGGCGAGCTCCCGATCGCCGGCGTGTTTGGGCAGCGCCTCGGGACGGAAGATGCCGGGTTGGGTCGGGCCATCCACGGTGAACACTTCGTCCGGCTTGCCGTCGCCGGTCAGCCGCGCGGTGACTTGGCCGGCGGTTACCGCACGGAAATCCGAGAGCCGGCTCAGGTGAGCGGCAAAGGCGGATTTCTCGCCGACGATCAGACGCGGGAATTCGACGAACAATTCGGTGCGCTCGCTGAAATGGGTCAGTTTTTCGCCGGCGGCGGCGTGGCCCGTTTCCATTTTGGCTTCAGTCGCCGCCGGGGCATGGCCGCCGTCCTTGTCGTGTTCGTGGCCATGGTCGCCGCAGCCATACAGGAATGCGGCGCAAAGGGTGGCAATCAGGGTCTTGTTCATTCGGTGCTCCCGGTCAACAGCTCATATTCGATACGGGCATCACGTGCCCGTTTGCTCAGTTCCAGCGCGGCGGTCTCGCTTTCCAGCGTGCCCCGGTAGGCATCCAGCAGTTCCAGCAGGCTGGATTCACCGCCCTGATAGGCGGCTTCGGCGATGAGCAACAATTCCGGCGTCGTCGCCGCCGTCTGGGCTCGGTACTCGTTCGCCGCGCTCCGCAGCGCCTCGGCCTGGCGATGCAGGCCGCGCAATTCGCCCTCGGCTCGGGCATGCGCCAGACGGTATTCGGCCCGTGCCCGCGCGGCCTCCGCCGCCGCGCGTTGCCGCCCGGCCTGCTGACGGTCGAACACTGGCAGGGGCATGGACAGCATCAGTGCGAAGCCGTTGTCCCGGCTGATGCCGTTGTCCACCCACTTGGGACCGATGCCTGCCGTCAGGTCTGGAATCCGCCCCTGTTTCGCGGCGCGGCCCTCCAGGTCGGCGGCCTGGGCGGCCAGCGACAGCGCCCGCAGATCGGCGCGCTGATTCAGTCGATTCAGCGCAGTTTCGATGGCGGGCAAGGGCGGAGGCAGCAGTTCACCGGAAACGAGTGGGGGCTGGGACGTGCCGATCAGGGCCGCCAGACTAGCCAGGGAACGATTGATTTCGGCGCGCCCCGTCGCCAGCCGGGCCTCGGCGGCCTGGCGTTCGCGGGCCAATCGACGCCGGTCATAACCGGAGGCTTCGCCGGCGCGAGCGAGCTTGCCCACCATGCCCTCGACCCGTGCGAAGCGTTGTACCCAGGTTTCGGTGGCGCGGAGGGTTTCCTGCTGGAACACCACGTCATGGAAGGCGCGGCGAATTTCGGCGGCGAATTCGTTCTGGCGCGTGGCGTTTCCGGCGCTGGCGACCTCGACACGGCGTTCGGCCGCTTCCTGGTGCAGTTTGCGCTTGCCGGACAGATCAAAAGTCTGGCTCAGCATCCAGCTTTGTTCGACCGTGTCCGGCGAACCGCCGACACGATCCCGGCTGTAGCTCAGGGTGGGATTGGGAATCTGGCCGGCGGCCAGCACCTCGGCTTCGGCCACGCGCACCTCGGCTTGTTCCAGATCGGCCAGGTCGCTACGGGCTAGGCCCAGACGGACGGCCTCGGCTTCGGTGAGCGGGGTTTGCGCCCAGGCTGCCAGCGGCAGCGCGAGCAGGAATACGGATAGGGTGAATCGCATGAGGTTTCCTCGTAATTGAAAAAGGGACGAAGAACACCGGCGCGCGATGTTGAAGCGCGGCGTATGGCCGCGCTGAAGCAAGCGCTCGCCGGATCAGGCGAGGACTAGCGGAGGACGGTCGAAAAGCGGGGGAGTGTGGGAAAGAAACGCCGCGAGGGGGTGCGGCGGTGGCCCGTCGGGTGCGGATACACCCAGACTCAGGCCGGTCTCCATGAGAATGGAGGAAAACACCGGGTGGTAGTGACTGCCATGATGGCCGTCTTCGTTGTGGCCGATATTGGTGTCGCCCTCGCTGTCACCCGCCAGGGAAACATCGTGATCGGCATGACCGGCACCGTGGTGATCATGGTCGTGGACATGCACGCCAAGCGCTGCCACATTGTCGCCTGTATGCCCATGCAGACTCACCGCCGCCGACCAGGCGAACTGGAGCGGCAGGATGAGCATGAGGATCAGGGCAACGAGGCGACGCATGGCGGGCATTCTAGCTTGACGGGATTCGATGTGTAAGGCGGTTGATTCATACCGGGTGATTCGGTGTCGCCACTTGGTGTTGGTTACCAGCTTAGAGTTCCCGCAGGCAAAAAATGCTCAATTGCGCAGACAGCACGCCTTGGAACATCCTGCTTGAGGATGCGTTCTCGACCAGAATGCCAGTCATCCGGCATACGCGGGTTTCTGTGGACGTCAAGAACCGAGAGGATGGAGCCCATTATTTCTATATTTCGTTCCTTCGGCAGCATTCCTGCGATGTTGCTGAGTGTGTTGCGGCCGACGATTTGACTGTCATGCCAAACCGATGACAGGCAGCAGTAAATGCGTAAGCTGGCATTCGGCGCCTCAGCCGCCGTCGTCAATAGCCGGTGTTGTGTGTTGGTTTTAAACAAGGTACTCGCTGCCAGCCAAACATAATCCGCAAAGTTCAAGCTTCTTCGCTGCGATCAAAGATTTCGAGTTTGAACTGCCAGCCCTCGAAGACCATCAACATCCGGCCAAAATCATCCCACGTGATTTCCCGGCCATCGATCACGAGTAGTGGCGTGCGTTCCACCGCAGATTCGTCCCAATCGATACGTCCCCGAACCGTCTGTTCGGCGATCTGAAGCTCGTAACCAACGTCAGTCAGGTACTTGACGGATAGTCTGCGACGGATTTGCTCGATGAGCCGACCGAGCAAAGCAAGTAGATCGTCCTCGGGTTCGCCAACCATCTGGAATTGGTAGCCTGACGGGGTTCCATCGCATAGCTCAAATGCGTCTAGCGCGACGATATTTCCAAGAAGACGGACCTGGAAATGGAACTGGTGCGCTTCGCCGGCACTATCAACAATCCCGATCGGCTCGAAGCGTACGTTCTCGAAATCATCCAGGCCGTTCAGCTTGGCCACCTCGGCATTGAAGCATCGACTGCAAAGTTGCCGGTATCCGCTTTCCATTCCGCCATAGGAGATGATGTCGTATCCGGCTGTGCTCTCGCCACAGCCTTCACATTGAATGGGGTCCATGTTGATCATCCGGTATGTTTTTAACGCGTCGTTGCCTTCGATTCTGGAAGTGCCACGAAGGCAAGGCAGTTCACCATGTTCAACGCCGCCAACATGACGTACTTGTCGGTTTCCTCGGGCGCGATGCGCGCTGACCACTTCGCGCGTTCCGATTGCACATAGGCGAGCAGTTCCTTCGCCGGGTGGCTCGCAAGATATTGCTGCATCGAGTCATTACGCAGGCGCGGGTTAAGGTCGTCGGCAAATTGGATGATCGCGCTGAAGCGCCGCGACTGAATATCCAGGTCATCTTCTGAAATGATCGGCCAGATCCAGCCGGAGGCTTTCATTGCCTTGAAGCAAACGAACAGGATTTCCAAGGCGAACTCGACCTTCTGCATTGACACACCCAGTTGCGGCAACACCAACACGGAGCCCAGCAAGTTCGGCTGCTCTCGGAATATCTCGTCGGCGAGCAACGCCTTCTGCTGCATGTCCATGGCCTGCAAAGCTTTGATGGCGCTGGCCAGTGCGTTATGCGAGATTCGGCTCATTTCAGGTTTTCCTGACGCTCGGCCGGAACAAACGGAATCAGCCCTTTTTCATGGGCGAGGCACTGCAACTCGATGGGCGCCTGGCGTATATCCATCAACAGGCCGTTGACCTCCAGCATCCACACCATGGGATTGTCGGCAAGCCGGCTGGGCAACGTCCATTCAGGTGAAAAGTAATCCATTCTGAGGACATCCCGGATGCCCTTGGATTTGTTCTGCCCGGTGCTCTGCGCAATGCCGAAAAATTCGAAGATCGCTTTCGGCGGACAGTGCGGCGCCTGTGCCGGGTCATCCAGAAAATTGACACGGCCGACAGCATGCACGGCAGCGGCCGCCCAGACGCTTTCCTTGCCGGTGGATAGCGGCGAGGGGCGCTTTCGGGCCAGGGCACCGACAACGCGGTGAATCATCTGGCGATATTCTTCATTCAGGTAGCGGGCACAGAATGAGTCGACGAGTGCCGTGATGCCGGCAAATTTCACGGCCATGGCCTTGGGCATGCGTTCGGGCGGGGTCATGTGGGTGGTGAAGTCGTTGGGAATGACTGCATTGTCATGGATCGACTCAGCGGGGCCAATCGGCTTGCGAGACGCTTCGCTGTCATTTTTGCTGCGCTGTCCCTTTTCAAACCGCCGCAGCTTTGTTCAGCAAAACCATGCGGCACAACCGCGATTTCAGCCTTTGCCGCTGACCAGCGCAGTCGCTTCGGCCTTGCTGATCGTTTTCCACGGCAGAGGTACCAGACCGGCGACCTTCCCCATGTATCGCCGATAGCGTTGGCCGTGATAGGCAATCAGCTTGCGCTCTTCCATCCTGGAGCCAACGATGAAGTAGGCGGTCATGACCAAGGCTGAGAGCAGCATTGCCGCGCTCATGTCTCTTGTCCAAATGATCAGCAACGAGAAGGAATACCACGGGTGGCGCACAAAACGATGGGCCGAGGTGATATGAAAACACTCCTGATCTTCCACGGTCCGGGTCTGGTTGAACCACTGACGCAGACCAAGAAATTCACTGCCATCGTAATCGCGCAGTGTGTAGAAGAATCCGGCTACCGCAGCCAGCGCGAGGCCATTGGCAATATAGGCCGATAGGCCTGACCAGCTCCAGACGACTGGCCCAGGATGGCTGAAGAGCAACCAGAGGATCGGCAACAGCCCCAGTACCGCAATGATGTTGAACCCGATTCGATACGCCGGCATGAAATCCGGGTGCCGTGCCGCCAACCAGCGTTTGACGGTGAGCGAGGCCAATGCTGAGTGCAGCGCGAAGTAGACGAGCCACGCGACGAGCAGGATGGCCAGACTGGCGCTGTCAGGAAACATGGAAAGTCGGGTTAAGAAGGCGCCTTGTGTTCAAGGCGGCCATTCATCAGATATCTCGTTGCCGGCGTATCCGAACCGACCGTATCCGACTTACTTGATCGAATCCTTGTTGGTCTTGCCCGCTTTGGTGCGTGCTGCCTTTGCAGGCGCAGGTTTGGCCTTGTTCACTGCCGTGGACAGTGCTGTGCCAGCCTTGAAACGCGCCACCTTCTTGGCTGCGATCTTGATCTCCTTGCCAGTCTGCGGGTTGCGTCCGGTGCGAGCCGTGCGCTCGCTGACGCTGAAGGTGCCGAAACCGATGAGTTGCACGTTATCCCCACGCGCCAAGGCTTCGGAGAGTACTTCCAGCGTGGCGTTGAGCAGCACGGCGGTGGCAGCCTTGCTGGCATTGGCCTTGGTGGCGATGGATTCGATGAGTTCGGCTTTGTTCAAGATGCTTCTCCTTTGTTCTGGGCTGGATGGGTGGTACAGCGGCGTAAAGATACAGGCAAGACGCCGCCTGATGTGCACTCAGGATAGCCATAAAACTCGATTTTTCTTCAGGCCTCGCGCGCATCGTCGACTGTCACCATACCGGAGGCCCTTTCTTGAACAACGCACGGGTGCGCCAGCTTGGTATCTGAGCAGACCTTCGGTAACGGCGATCAGTCCTTTGCAAGTGGCCCTTGCCTTGGTTGGAATTTCCCTTACCCATTAACGCCATTTCCCCTGCCCGGCCATCAGGGCAGGCCCTTTGGATAAGGCCCTTCCCCTTGTCGTTTGCTGTTCGCACTGGGTTTGCGTGCGAACGCTCCTTTGTGCCTCTTGCGTACCTTTGCGCCGCCGGCAATCACAGCCAACCCCACACCGGCGCGTAGAAAAGCAAAAAATCGTTTCCCCTTTTCGGCGCGACAGCCTGAGCCTCGCTGCCTAGCCTTCACTCCCGCTGTCGTCTCCTCCCTTTGCGCCCCTCGCGGGCGCCTTTTTTCCAGGAGACGACGTCCAGGGAGATCGAAGTGCAATCCTGTTTCTACTCATCATGCAAAGACTCGTCCAGATGGCCACGATCATGACGTTGGCCTGGTTGGGCTGCACGTCGGGCAACGTAGCGGCCTGCTGGGATGAGGCGGCAAGGGTCTATGGGGTGGATCCGTGGTTGCTTTATGGCATCGCCAAGGTGGAATCCTCGCTTGATCCGCACGCCCTGAACTTGAGTCATCTGCAACGCACGGGCTCGTATGACATCGGGCTCATGCAGATCAATTCTCGCAATCTGCCCGCCCTGGCGGGTTTTGGGATTGCGCCCGCACACCTGTGGGATGCCTGCACCAGCATCCACGTGGGTGCGCGCATCCTGCGCGAGAAGATCGATCGCCACGGCGATAACTGGGAGGCGGTGGGCGCCTACAACGCTTCATGCACTCGCCTGAAGGGGGCTGCCTGCATCAAGGCGCGGATGGATTACGCCTGGAAGGTGTATCGGGCCATCGGGAGGGCGCTCCGGTGAGAGTGGGTCTGGCCTGGAGCGTGCTGCTCACCGGTTGCACCCTGCAGCCGCTGGAGCCGGTGGCCAGTCTATCGGCCGAGGTTGCCTTGCCGCTGGGCATCGCGCAGACAGGTCATGGTATGGAAGCGGTTTACAGACTGTGCGCGGACTGTCCCGTCCCCACCCGCAAAGTGCTGGCGCCGATGGCACCGCCCATCAAGCTTGCGGAAGCGCCCAAGGCAAAACCTGCACCCGTTCCGCAGCCGAAAGAGGAGCGCATTACGCGCGCGGTGCATTTCTCGTTTGCCTCGTCGAAGCTGACGACCGAGGCGCGTCGGGCGCTCGACGCCCTACGCCCCCTGCTGCTGGAAGCCAGGTCCATCGGCCTCAGCGGCCACACCGACCGGGTCGGCGCGCCCGCCTTCAACCGCAAGCTGGCAACCCGACGCGCCGAGACGGTGAAGCGCGCACTGCTGGATCTTGGTGTTCCCCGGGAACGGATCGTGCGCGTCGAGTCAGCGTGCTGCGTGGAGGATCCGCCCAGAGTCAATCCGCCGGCGCGGCGGACCGACGTGGAAATGCTGATCGTGAGGACAACGCCATGAGTGAGCGTGACTGGGAGCCCGGCTACAAGGCCGTGCTGATCCGCGAGGAAACCAAGCAACGCCTGCAGCAATTGCGCAAAGCCCTGCCGGACCGCGACCTCAACCAGGAACGGCGCCTGGCCACCGCCGCCGTCGAATATTGCCTGACCGACGCCGTGGCCCGGGCGGGATTCCTGGCCTTGGTGAAAGACATCGTGCGCCTGGATATGGAGAGCACCTGATGCAGATAGCCACGAGTTGCCCATGAGACGACGAGACCACTTATCCACTTCAAAAGGAATCTCTTCCATGAAACGTATCAACAATCTTGCCCTGATTCTGGGCGGCCTTGTTCTGAGTGCCGGAACCGCGCTGGCTGGCGTGCCCGCCGACCCGGAGTTTGCCGCTCTGTCTGCCCGAGTCACCAACTGGGCAACCGGTAACCTGGCCATCACCATCTCGATCGGCGCGCTGATCATCGGCGCCGTGGTGGGCCTGGCCCGAGTGACTGCGATGCCGGCGCTGACCTCGATCGTGTTCGCCATCCTGTTCTCCCTGGGTGCGGGTTTGATCACCGGCATCATCGGCGCCGTCATCTAAGGCTTGAAGGTCATGGGTAATCTGGACACGCGCATTCCCACCAGCCTGGATGTGCCCGCGCGCATCCTGATGTGGGACTCCACGCAGGTCGGCTTGCTCGTGGCCTTCGTCTTTCTCGGCATCATGCTGAAAGACCCCATCATCTGGATCGGCGCCGGCCTCGGGGTGGCGTTCCTCTATGGCAAATTCACCGGCGGCAAGCACCGCCGCTTTCTGCTGCACTGGGCCTACTGGCACTTGCCGCTGCGTTCGGGATTCACGCGCACGCCGCCGTCCCACATGCGCGAGTTCATCGGATGAACCCGCTCAAGATCAGCGCCGACCTGGAGGCCAGGACCGGTATCGGCCGGGCCATCCAGTTTTTGCTGGCGGCCTTGGCGGCCACCAGTGTGCTGCTGGCGCTGCACGTATTCCTGCACCAGGACCGCGACCGGGTGACTTTCCTGCCGCCGCAGATCGAGAAAGGGTTCTGGGTGGAAGCCGACCAGATCTCCCGCGACTACCTGGACCAGATGGCCCTGTTCGTCCTGCAACTGGCCTACAACGTGACACCGGCCTCCGTCGATTTCCAGAACGCGGCGCTGCTCAAGTATGCCGCGCCGGAGGCCCATGGCGCCCTGGAGAAGGCCGGCCGGCTCTCCGCCGAGCGCGTCAAGCGCGACCAGATTTCCACCCTGTTCTCGCCCCGAAGCGTCCTGCATGACAAGGCGAATGGACTGCGAGTGGCCATCCAGGGCGAGCTCACCACCTTTGTCACCGACAAGGCCTCGCCCCCGCGCGCCATGACCGTGCTGGTGGCGTTCCGCTACGACGGCGGACGCACCGTTGTCACCTCTCTCAAGGAGACGTCCCAAGATGACCCGTTCGGCGCACATCAATCCAGCAATTAAGCGGCTGCTGGCCGGCAGCCTCTTCCTCATGGCCGCGCTGCCAGCCTGGGCACTGCAGGTCATTCCGGTGCGGGAGGGCGAGACACTGTTCGCGAAGATTGCGGCCGACGACCTGACCCGCATCGCCCTCTCGGATGGCCGTATCCAGTCCTGGCATACCCTCAAGGGGCGGCTGGCCATCGACAAGAACACCCGCTCCGGGCAGATCTACGTGCGCCCGCTGGACCGGGGTGAACCGGTGTCCCTGTTCCTCACCTCGGAGACCGGCACCACCTACGCGCTCACCCTGCAACCGGTGGAGATGCCCGCGGAAAGCCTGATCCTGAAGGAGCAGGCCCAGCACGCAGCTAAGCCCTCCAAGGCTGAGCAAACCGATTCGCTGCAGCAGATGGTCAAGGAACTGGCCCTGCTGATGGCCGCCGACCGGTTGCCGCCGGACATGGAAGTGCGCGAGCGCGGCGAAGATTTGCGCTTGTGGCAAGGCTCCCGCTTCGTCAGGTTGCGTTCCTGGCTGGGGGCCACGGTGGTCGCGGACCTGTTCCAGCTAACCAATACCGGCACGGCGGAAATGCGCGTGGCTGAACCGGAGTTGTATCGCCCCGGCGTTCTCGGCGTCGCTGTGGAAAACCAGTCTCTGCGGCCCGGAGACGCCACCCGCATCTTCGTGATTCGCCATCGGGAGGGTGACGAATGATCTTCGCCAAACAAGGTGTGAAGCAGGGAGCCTCCGTCGCTGCTGCCGCCATCCAACGCAGACAGGCCCTGATCGCGGGTGGGCTGCTGGTGGCCGTGGGGATTGCCATGATAAGTGCGGTTGCCTTCATGCGCGCGGGCAAGTCCCAGATTGGCATGGGGCTGCCTGAGAAGCCGGTGCCGCTGACGGTCGCCCCGGCGGGCGCCGGAGTGGATCCCAAAGATGCCTGGCGCGGACAGGAAGGCACCCGGATCGACCGCCTGGAGCGCTCGGTCGGCGAGCTCACCGACTTGATAAAGCGCCAGGAGGCCGCGAAGGACGCAACCAAGCAGCCTGAAGTCAAATTTCCTGCCTTCCCGCCTGGGTTGCCTTCAGGGCTGCCGGCGCTGCCGCCCCCCCCACCGACCGCAAGACCCGTCTCTATGGTGTCCCTGCCGCCGCCCACCTCGGTGCCGGGTCAGCCGGCACCGGTCGGGCCAGGACTGGCTGCGCCGGCCGTGGACAAAGGCATCGAATCCGGCGAGATGGGCCCCTCACCGGATACCCGGCTCCAGGCCGGCCAGGCCGCTGGCAAGGACCAACAAACGGCGAAGACGCCCGGCACCTATCTGCCCTCGGGTTCCTTTGTCCGGGCGGTGCTGCTGGCGGGACTCAACGCCCCTACCGGCGGCCAGGCTCAGAGCAATCCCCATCCCGTTCTACTCCGTCTGATCGACCACGCCCAACTGCCCAACCAGTTCCGGCTCAAGGCGAAGGACTGCCTGATCGTCGGCTCCGGCTATGGCGACCTGTCCTCGGAGCGCGCTTACATCCGCACCGAGAGCCTGTCCTGCGTCTCGCCCAGCGGCGAAGCGTTGGAGTTGCCGATCAAGGGCTACGTCGCCGGCGAGGACGGCAAGGCGGGGGTGATGGGGCGACTGATCACCAAGCAGGGCCAGGTGCTGGCCAATGCGCTGATCGCCGGCATCGGCTCCGGCCTGGGCCAAGCCTTTCAGCAGAGTGCCAGCACCACCTCCATCTCGCCGCTCGGATCCACCTCCAGCATCAAGCAGGGTGAGGAGTTCAAGGCCGGGATTTCTTCCGGCGTGGGCAAGGCCATGGACCGTCTTGCCCAGTACTACATCGCCCTGGCCGAGAAGCTCTACCCCGTCGTCGAGGTGGATGCCGGCCGCATGGTGGACGTGGTCATCACCAAGGGGGCGCTGCTGCCCATGGGCGAAGCCGGCACCTCCACCGATACCGCCATTCACCCACGTTACGGAGCCCGTTGAGCATGAGAACCCTGCAACTCCTAACCCTCGCCCTGTTGGGATGCCATATCTCGGCATGGGCCGCGGGGCGGCCGGATGATCCGGTCGCCGCCGCCGTGATAACCCAGCTCGCTGTCACCTATCCGGCGACCGAGTTCCGGGATATCCGAGCCACCCCCATGGCCGGCATCTACGAGGTCAGCATGGGCCGCAACGTCGCCTATGTCGGAAGCGACGCGCGCCATTTCCTGTTTGGCCATCTCTACGACATGCAAACCCAGCGTGATCTCACGGCGGAACGTCTGGAGCAGGCCCGGCGCATCGACTTCACAAGCCTTCCTCTCGGGGATGCCATCCAGACCGTGCGCGGCGACGGCGCGCGACGGCTGGCTGTGTTCTCCGACCCGGACTGTCCCTACTGCAAGAAGCTGGAGCAGACCTTGGCCAAGCTCGACAACGTGACGATACACACCTTCCTCTATCCCTTGGACGAACTGCATCCGGAAGCGCGCACCAAGGCGATCGCGGTCTGGTGTGCCCAGGATCGTGCCGGGGCCTGGCAGGCGCTGATGCTGGATGGCAAGCCACCGCAACCTGCGGACTGCGCCCATCCCATCGACCGCAATATCGCGCTGGCTCGCAAACTCGGCGTGGACGGCACGCCCGTGCTGTTTGATAGCCAAGGTCGACGCCTGGCGGGCGCCGCACCGGTGGACCGCATCGAGGCGTTCCTCACCGCCGGGGAGGAACGCCCATGAAACGCGCTATTTTGCTGTTGCTCCCCACCTTGTCGGCCTGCGTCAACCTGGCCGGTTTGGAAGGCAAGAGCGAGTTCGCCTGCAAGGCGCCCGACGGTGTGGTCTGCACTTCCGTGTCTGGCGTCTACGCCAACGCCCTGGCGGGCGCGTTGCCCGCCCAGCAAAGTCAGGATCAGGCCAAGTCAACTGGCGCGGAGACGGTTGCGGGCGAGCCTAAGCCCTATGGCGCGACCGCCTCGGTCACCAGCATCCCGGCGCCCGGCACGCCCCTGCTTTCCCCGCCCAAGGTGCTACGCCTCTGGCTGGCGCCCAGGTTGGACGCGGACGGCGACCTGCACGACGCGTCCTATCTGTACGTCATGTGGCACCGGGGCGAGTGGCAGATCGAACACACCCGCCGCCAAATTCAGCGCCAGTTCACCCCGGTGTCGGCACCCATCGTCTCGCGTGCAACGGATGCCACCGCGCGCAAGGACGGCGTCCGCCAGGACGCGCGGGAGACCGTGCTGGAGGCGGTGCGGCACGATGGTCAGCAGATCGGTGGCCAGGCGAGCGACGATGATCGCTGACGCACTCGCCTCTCTGCGTCTGGCCTTGCGACCGACTCGGACCGATTTCACGGATACCCCCCCGATGCCGGCAACCCAATCCTCCCCCATGCCGATGTACGAGCGCCTGGCGGATTGGCTGCCCTATTCCGGCTGGTTGCCGGAGGAGCGGCTGTTTCTGCTGGAGCGACCGCCCGAAGCGCGGGCTGGTGCCCATGATCCTGTGGAAGCTGTCGGTTTCGTGCTGGCCATCATCCCCCTGACTGGCGCTGACGACCGGATGACCGGTGTGCTGAAGTCGATCTTCAACGGCCTGCCGACCGAGGCTAGCCTGCAGTTCCACCTGTTCGGCTCCCCGGACATTCATGATTTCCTCAACCGGTATCAGACCCTGCGCAACGCGGGTGGGGTTGATAGCCATGGGGTTCATGTTGAATCCGCCCGCCGCCGTGCCGTCCATCTGGCCCGCGCCGCCGTGCGCCCAGCCTTCCCCGGCATGCCCTGGTTGGCGCGCGACATCCGGGCCGCCCTGTCCGTGACCCTGCCGGCCAACGGCATGACCGACCGGGAGGCCATCGACAACGCGCGGACCCTGCGCGATGCGCTGGCCACCGTCCTCAAGAGCGCCTACCTGTATGCCGGGGAATGGGGGGCGGATGAACTCCTGGGCTGGTGCGCGCAGGTGTTGAACCCCAACCGGATGCTGAAGGGCGAGGCCCAGCGTCTGAACTACGACGATGGCCGCTTGCTGCGCGATCAGATCATCGCCCTGGACACACTCACCCGGATGCGGCGTGATGGCCTGGTGTTCGGCAGTCCCGCCAACAGCGCGGAGTGCGTGACGCGGTGTTTTTCTGTGCGCAACTATCCGAAGCAGGCACACCTGGCCACCATGGGGGCGCTGATCGGCGACTTTCTGCAGGGCTCACAAGCCTATTCGTGTCCCTTCCTGATCACCTTGGGTCTGAGCATCCCGGATTACGAAGCCACCCGCGCCTTCGCAACCCTGAAGAGCGCCCGCGCCACCCAGGCGGCGCAAAGCAAGATGGCCGCCTTCATGCCCGACTGGCAGGACAACAAGCTGGACTGGGATACCGCCATGGCTGCCTTCTCGGGCGCCGGCTCGCTGGTGCGTCTCTATCACCAGCTCACCCTGTTTTCTAATCCGCGCCAGGCGGCCAAGGACGAACTGGCCGCCCGGGGCGTATGGCGCGGGCTGGGTTTCGATCTGCAGGAGGACAGCTTTCTGCACTTGCAGAGCTTGTTCCTCGGGCTGCCGATGGCCTACACCCGCTCGCTGCAGCAGGAGGCCAAGCGCACCGGCCGTGACAGCCTGAAAACAACCGCCAACGCCATCCATCTGGCGCCGCTGATCGCGGAATGGGAAGGTCTGGGCGAGCCGGTCATCGCGTTGTTCGGGCGGCGGGGCCAGGCCATGGGGGTGGATCTCTTCGCCAATCCCTCCGGTAATTACAACGCCTGTGTGGTGGGAACATCCGGTTCCGGCAAGTCGGTTTTCATGAACGAACTGGCTCAAGGGTATCTGGGCATCGGGGCCAAGGTCTGGGTCATCGACGCCGGCCACTCATACGAGAACCTTTGCAAGCAACTGGGCGGGCAATACATCCAGTTCAGCGCGGATGCCTGCCTCTCCCTGAACCCGTTCTCCTTGGTCATGGACCTGGACGAGGACATGGAGATGTTGAAGCCGGTCGTCGCGCAGATGATCTCCCCCAACGAACCCTTGCCCCAGTACGAAATGTCCCAGCTCGACATCGCCTTGCGCCAGGTCTGGTATCACGCGCAGGGACAAGGCCGGCTGCCCACGTTGACGGAGCTGGCCGAGCATCTGAAGACCGCCTGCAAGGACGACGAAGGCAAGTGCGACGTGCGCGTGCGCAATCTGGGTATCCAGTTGTTTCCCTACACCCAGGATGGCGCCCATGGCCGCTGGTTCGAGGGTGCGGCGAACATCAGCTTCGATACCGACCTGGTGGTGCTGGAACTGGATGAACTGGAAGCCAAGAAGGACCTGCAGAGCGTGGTCCTGCTGCTGCTGATGTATCTGATCACCAACGAGATCTATCTGAACCGGGAAGACGGCCGCCGCAAGCTGGTCATCGTCGACGAGGCCTGGAGCCTGATGAACGGCACCAGCGGCGGCTTCATCGAATCCGGCTACCGGCGGGCGCGCAAATACAACGGCTCTTTCGTCACCGGCACCCAGGGCGTGGACGACTACTACCGCAACGAGGCCGCCACGGCGGCGCTCAACAACGCCGACTGGATGTTCATGCTGCGACAGAAACCGGAATCCGTCCTGGCGCTGGAGAAGAACAGCCGCCTGGCCTTGACCGAGGGCATGCGCGGCATGCTCAACACCCTGCATACCGAGGCCGGCGCCTATTCCGAGGTCTTCGTCCACTGCCCGGTCGGTCACGGCATCGGCCGCTTGGTGCTGGACCCGTACTCCCTGCTGCTGGTCTCGTCGAAGGCGGAAGACTTCACCGCCGTGCGCGAAAAAATCCGCGCCGGCATGAATGTGGACGCGGCCATTCGCGCGGTGCTGGCGGAACGGGAGCAGGCGCATGGCTGAGGCCGAGGAAATGGACTCCTCCGGACCGACGGCAGCGCCCATTTCCCACCTGCCAATGGGTTGGGTACTGAGTACCGCGCTTTCCTTTGCAATCAGCGCCGCCCTGCTTGCCGCTTATCACTTCCTGTTGCCGCCGCCGGCAGCGAAATTCGCCCGGGTCGATCTTGCCAGTGTCATCGCCGAGCAGCAGCGCGGCTTTGCCGAACTGGTGGCCAAGGGCGAGGCGGAACAGGCCTATGACCATGCTGCTCACACTGGCAAGGGCCTGTCCCGGGCGGTCAGCGAACTGGCGCGTGAATGTGGCTGCGTGATCCTGGTCTCCGATGCCGTCGTGGCGGGCGCCGTGGACCTTACCCCGAGATTGCGGGAGATCGTCCATGCCAAGAATTGAGCGTCTGCTCTCCGGCTTGCGGCCCAAGGTGGGCGTGCGCGCCTATGCCGCCCTGGTCTGGGCCGCAGTCCGCCGTCATCCGCTCGCCTGGACCAGTTTCGCGCTGTTCACCGTCGCCGGCTTTGCCTTCAGCCACTTCTACTGGCTGCGCTTCACGCTCACCGAAAGCATGCCTTACAGCCTGGTCATGGTTGAGAAAACGCCGCCGGCGCCGGGCAGCCTGCAACGAGGTGATCTGGTGGCCTGGCGCTGGCCGGGCGGCTTGATCTATCCGGATGGCGCGGTGTTTCTCAAAGTGGTCAAGGGATTGCCCGGCGACCCGGTGACGACCGTCGGGCGCGACTACTACGTCAACGGCGAATACCTGGGACGGGCCAAGCTGTTCTCCCGCTATGGGCATACCCTGGATGCAAACCCGCCAGGGAGCGTGCCAGCAGGCCACTACTACCTCTATGCGCCGCACCGGGATTCCCTGGACTCCCGTTACACGGCCACCGGCTATGTCCCGCACGAACGCATCCTCGGCAAGGCGTATGGAATCTTCTGAGCTGCGGATCAACCCCTGGGCTGCCGCCATCATGCTGGCCGGTCTTGCCTTGCTCGTCACTCCGGCTTGGCCCGAAGACCTGGGTCGGGTAGGGCCGATCTATCCGGTGGCCGAACCGGACCTGCTCGAACTTATCCAGTCGCGCCTTCAACAAAAACAGAACAGCGGCGAACTGGCGCGGATCGAGCAGGATTTCCGCGATCGCTCGCGCCGCTCGATCGAGTCCCCCCAGCCGGTGGCCGGACTGGTGCGCACCCACACACCGCGTACCTATCACTTCGACCCGTCGGTCACCGTCCCGGAGTCGCTGCGCGACCATGAGGGCAAGGTGCTGGTGGCGGCCAGAACGCTGGTCAATCCGCTGGACTTCGTGTCCCTGTCGAATCATCTGATCTTCTTCGATGCGCGTGACAGCGCCCAGGCGCAGAAAGCCCTGGCCCTGCGCCGCCACTACCAGGGCAGAGCCCACCTGATCCTCACCGGCGGCAGTTACATCGACTTCATGAAGCGCTTTGATGTGCGCGTGTACTTCGACCAGCAGGGGTTGCTAGTGCGGCGCTTGGGCATCCGCCAGGTGCCGGCTCTGGTGACCCAGGAAGGCAAGCGGCTGCGGATCGATGAACTGAAGGTGGGGTCATGAACGCCACACGTCTGTGGAGGCGCTGGCTGGCCTTGCTCATGGTGGGCTGGATGATGTGCGTCCCGGCCTGGGCCGGGCCTACCTGCCCAGGCAAGTTTCCCAACCCCATCACGGACATCTGCTGGTCCTGCATGATGCCGTTGACCCTGGGCGGCGCGAAGCTGCTGTCATTGGATCAAGAAGATAATGGCAACAACCCGGGCGACGCCATCTGCGGTTGCGCCAATCCGCCCCGAGTCGGCATCTCTACCGGTTTCTGGGAACCGGTACGCATTGCTGAGGTGGTGCGGCATCCCTACTGTTTTCCGACCCTGGGCGGTCTGAGTATGGACCTGGGCATCCATGCTCCCGCCCACGGTCGCGGCAAGGGCACCCACGACAGCCATGGCTCCAGCTTCTATCAGGCCCACTGGTACGTGTTCCCGGTGCTCTACCTGCTGGAGGTGCTGCTGGAATCGAACTGCTTGGAGCCGGGCGGTTTCGACATCGCCTACATCACCGAGGTAGACCCGCTCTGGAACGAGTCGGAGCTGACTTTCATCCTGAATCCCGACGTGGCGCTGTTCGCCAATCCGGTGGCCCAGGCAGTGTGCGCCGCCGACTGCGTGGCGGCCACGGCGGGTTTCCCAATCTCCGAACTGTACTGGTGCGCCGGTTGTCAGGGCAGCCTGTATCCACTCAACGGCAACGTCGCCGCACATATCGGCGGCGTGCAGGCCTCGACGCTGATCACCCAGCGCATGACCGCCAAGATGCATCGCGAACTGCTGGTCTGGGGCGCGTCCGGCAACCGCGGCCAGTGCGGCTATTACCCGCAGCCGGTGATGGACAAGCGCAACTACAAGATGGCCATGCTGCACCCCATTCCGCAGACCAAGAAGATCGACGGCAAATGCTGCCAGCCATACGGCCGCACCACGGCGATCTGGGGAGCGGGCCGCGAGTTTCCCTACCAGGGCGAGGACTTCGCCTATCTCATCTTTCGCAAGAGGAATTGCTGTGCGTCGGTTTTCTCTGCTGCCAGCCTGGCTCCTTAGTCTGGCCGCCTGGGGCGCGCCGCCCGGCTTGCCGGATGTGGACGCTATCCAGCAGGAAATGGCTCGCCAGAAGGCGCGCAGCCAGGAACTGCTACGCCGGGCGGAAGACACCTTCCGCGCCGATCCGGGCCGGCCAGTGCAGTCCGCACCGAGATTACCCAACCCCGTGGACATCCCCTCAGCCGGCACCGACCCGCTGGCCATCGCCGAACGCTACCGGAAAACGCGAGACGCCCTGCGTGACGGCGACAACGGGCCGGACCTGTTGGTTTTCGTGTCGTTCTCCATGCCTGAGGCCAGCCTCAAACGCCTGGCGACGGACGCGGCCAAGGCGAATGGGGTGCTGGTCTTCCGGGGTCCCAAGGATGGATCGCTCAAGCAAACCCTGAAGGCCTTTGAACCCCTGGCCAAGCTCGGTGCCAGCGCCATCCTCCATCCGGAAGCCTTCACCTGGAACCGGATCGATTTAGTGCCGGTGTTCGTCCTGGGCACGGCTGCCGGCGGCGGTTGTGATGATGCCGCCGATTCCTGCCGGGAAACGCTCCGGATTGCGGGCGATGCCAGCCTGGAATACATCCTGGAACGCATGGCCCGAGCCTCGCACCCGCTGGCCGAGGAAGCCGAGCGTCGTCTGACTCGGTTGCGGGGGACGCCATGAACCGGTGGTGCCTCTCACTCCTTCTTTTAACGGTCTCACCCGCCTGGGCGGATATGACGCCTGCAGAGGCTTTCGAAGCCGGCAAGACCTTCGGCCAATCGGATTCAGGTGCGGCGGCGGTAAAGGGGGCCATCTCTGACTCGACAGCCGTCGACAAAGTGCCCAACTACGGCACCGCCCACGCCCATTCCAGCTATTACGGTGGCGGCGATGGCGATCCGAGGACGCCTGGCGGCGCACGCGTCAGCGAGTGCGCTTCCGTTACCTATGGCGATGCAAAACAGCAGGCGGAATGCGATGCCATCAACGATCTGGCCAACAACCGCTCGACTCGACCGCCGCTGGCCATCGTCCCAGCCGACCCTATCCTGGTGCAAGGCGCGACGATCAAGGCGGATCCATCCGCTGTTGCCGGAGCATTCGGCGGCGCCTATGGGGCATGCGGTACCACCACCGTTACCCGGCCAGCGACCTACGAGGAAGAACTCTGCAACGAGTACAAGACCCTGGGCGAGGAGGTCTGCCAGAAAATTCTCACGGTTTCGGTGACTGAAGCTGCTAGCTGTGTGACGGGCACCGATCTAGCGAGCTACCTGCCTGGAATCAACCACTGCGACAGGGATGACGGTCCGGACTGGTGGTATGGACCCGGGGCATTGAAGGTCAGATGCGACTCTTTCGATCCAAACACGCTGTTCATCGCGGCGGAAACCCTGGTCAAAGAACGATCGTATGGGGCATCGGGTTGTGGCCCCAGGGTCAAGCCCAATCTCGATTTGCTACCGTATCGAGCCGTCAACGCATACAACGTGGATTGGTCTGAGGTCTACGGTGATTACGGTGCAGGCTCCTTCAACCATCTCTATATCCGGGGTGGATGTATGACCGGGCAAATCGACTGCGCGCTGGAAGTCGTAGCCTCGACCAAGAAATTGGCCAGTATTGCGACCTGTCCCGCAGGCCAGATCTCACGCCAAGAAGCAGAGGCTTATGGCTGTGGCGCTTATCAAGATGGCTGCTACACGTCAGCCAATTGGTGGACCTGCCCAACCTACGTTGGACCGGCTTCCAGCAGCCAGATGCTTTGCGATGACGGGGGCTGGTCAGACAACGGCCCCGTTGGTTGGCTGAACTGCGAAGCCATCGTGCCCAGCACCACCCTGAATTTCCAGCGGCAGCACATCACCTATGCCACATCTGATGCCTGGTCCGATGGCTGCGTCACCTTGGAGGCGAGGACGAAATGAGCCTGATCAGGCTTTTCTTGACGTCCTTGCTGCTGGCATGCCTGCCAGCGACTGTCTCGGCAGCCGAGTGCGAACGGCTCACCGAGATTTGCCTTGACGGCCCCTCGACCAAAACCATCTCTGGCTATCCGGTCTATCGAGACTGCTGGAAAGTCGAGGCTCGTTACACCTGCTTGTCCGGCGCCATGGACACCAGCGAATGTGATGAACTGCGCGACCGGGGTTGCGGGCAGATTTCTTCGACGTGTGTTGAGACCTCTGACACCGGCTGTTCCTACTACGAGAACAAATTCCAGTGCCAGGTCACTGCCGCACAGACTAGCACCGTGGCCGATTGCGGTACCCAAACTTTCTGCCTGGACGGCAATTGCTTCGATGCCGGCTATGCCAACGATACCGACTTCGCCCAGGTGGTGGCTTCCATGGAGGCGGTGCGGGAAGCCGGGATGTATCTGGATGAGGGCTCCCTCACCCTGTTCAATGGCCGATCCGGCACATGCGCCCACAAGCTTTTCGGCATCACCAACTGCTGCAAGGCGAAATCCGGCGGAGCACCCACCAATGCTCAGGGATTCAAGGCGATAACCGAAGCCGCCGGCATGGGCTACGACTACGTCCGCTCCACCTACATGTACGACGCGCTGTTCAACAGTGACGCGGCAGACTGGGTTATGAAAGGGCTGTATGGCGCCGACGCCGGCCTATCCCTCAACCCGAGTTTCAGTTACTACGGCTTCACCGGCACATTTAACGCCGCGTCCCTCTCCTCCTCGGCGGTCACCTTGCTCGACTCCGGCAATTTCGTGGTGGCTTTCGATCCGGTGAGCTTCGTCGTGGGCATTGCCATCCAGTTCGTCCTTGATGCGCTTCTATCCTGCGACCAGTCTGACCAGATGGTAGCCATGCGCAAGAGCACACATCTGTGCCACTACCTGGGCAGCTATTGCTCCAGCAAGTTTCTCGGAGCCTGTGTCGAAAAGAAGGAGAGCTACTGCTGCTTCAACTCCCGCCTTTCCCGGATCATCAACGAGCAAGGCCGCGGCCAGATCGTCAAGAGTTGGGGTAGTGCCAAATCACCCAATTGCACGGGGTTCACGCCGGCTGAGCTGCAATCGCTGGATTTCGGCCAGATGGATCTGACCGAGTTCTACGCCGAGATCCAGGCCAAGCCGCTGGACACCGCAGCCATCCAGAGCGCGATCCAGAATCGGATCGTCAGCGACCCCAGCGTCAGCTACTTCCCGGCCAACCCATGATGGGCTGGAATCGTATGAATAGAAGCGTATTCACCTTCCTCCTGCTGTCGCCTGCATTGGTGTCGGCCAATGCCACGATCGAACTCGATGGCCTGATGGAGACGGCCAGAATCGAGGGGCACGCCTCAGGCACCCTGGGTGGAGGGGTGGCCACGCGGCTAGGTGGGATGGGGATCAAGCAACCGGTCGAAGTGACCGTAAACCGGCTGTATCGGCTGAGAGAGCCTGGCTGTGCGCGGCTCAGAGTGACCTTCGATCAACGCAACGTGACACTTCCCGGTGATACGGTGCCGAAGGACCGGCATGCGGAATTCGCCATGAACCGCTGCGCGGGCGGACGAGCACCGGCTTCCGCAGCGGGCGCCGAAGCTGCCACCAAGGGCCAGCCATGAACGTCGCTGCCGTGCGTTGGCCCTTCGCCTGCCTGTTGTCGGTGATGTTCGCCAACGCCTGGGCCTCCCCGGACGGGAAAGCCGCAGCGCTGTGGTGGGAACAATCCATCTGGAACGACCCCGGCCGCACCTATCAGTGGTATCCGCCCGACCTCCCACCCAAGGATGTAGAGAAACCGCTGCCGGCGAAACCCAAACCCCAAGACATCCGTGACCTGAAGACCATCAAAGCCATCCGGGAAGAACTCGAACGCCTCAAGGACGTGGCCGTCATGACCCCCACGCCCGATAACGTGCAACGCTTTCTGGACGCCCAACAAGTCGTCATGGACAAGAGCGCGATGTTCGCCGATGTCGCCCGGCGGGTGGTGTGGGCGACCCCCGGCTTGGACTATGGCTTGCGCCGACCGACCAACAACGCGGCCATCCAGACCTGGAAAACGCAGCGCCAGGGCGACGAGCAGTCCGCTGTCGCTGCAGCCATGCGCACGCACGGTCTGTATTTCTTCATGCGCGGCAATTGCCCCTTCTGCCATCAATTGGGACCGGTGCTGAAGTACCTGGAGTCGGCCTATGGGCTGGAGGTCTTCCCGATCTCCCTGGACGGCGCAGGTGTGCCCGGCTATCCGGTGCCTCGCCCCGATAACGGCATCGCCCGACTGCTCGGGACGTCCACCGTGCCCGCGCTCTATCTGATGCCGCGCCATCCGGCTGCGGGTGATGTGCCCATCCCCATCGGCCAGGGCATGTTGTCGGCGGATGAGATCGTCAATCGAATCTATGTTCTGACCCAGACTCAGCCTGGGCAGGCTTTTTAGGGAGATCGCCATGCTGTGCCCATGTCCACCGACGACGAGACTGAACCGGATCGTGGTCAGCTGCATGCTGGCTCTGGGGCTGGCCATCGCTCCCGTGGCGACAGGCGGCGGCCTGGAGGATTTCTACAACTCAGTGTCCGCTTACAACAACGTCACCGGCCCTTCAGCCTATGAAGGGCAAACCATGAACATCTACACCGGCGGCAGCCTGTTCATGCGCACGCCCAGCCGCAACTACCAGTTGGTGTCGGCGGCGGCGCCCTCGCTGCGCGGCGGGTGTGGTGGCATCGATGCTTTTGCCGGTTCGTTCTCTTTCATCAACGTCGACCAGTTCGTGTCCATGCTGCGCAACATTGGCCAGAACGCACTCGGGCTGTTCTTCATGACCGCGCTGCAGTCGATGGCGCCGGACATCATGGAATCCATCAAGTACCTCAACAAGATCGCTCAGGACATCAACGCCATGGGCATCAATTCGTGTGAGGCGGCCAAAGGCCTGGTCGCCGCCAGTGGGGTCGAGAAATGGATGGAGGCGAACAAGGTCAATACCGGCCTGGGTGCCGCAGCCGCAGGCCTCTATGACGACTGGTCCAAAGTCAGAACGACGATGTTCGGAGATAGCAAAGAAGCCTCCTTGAAGGCGGATGCGCTCAAGACCACGCAACCGGAACTGGCCAATATCCTGGTTGAGGGCAACCTGGTCTGGCGCGCACTCAGTCGAGGCAACCTGCCCACCTACCTCAACGAGAAGGAGCGGCGCATGGTGATGTCGGCGCTGGGCGCAGTGGTGGTGCGCAAGAACACCGATGGAATACCGGACCCGAGTTTCTACGAGCCGGTGATCAGCTTCAAGCGTTTACTAGGCAATGTCGATGGCAGCGACGAAGACGGCAAACCGCAGATTTTCACCTGCACCGATGGCACAGGCGCGGACGAATGCACCGTCCTGGGCACCGAGGCGTTCGAGAGCGAGCCCTTCTCCAAACTGGCTTACGACCACATGATCGGCATTTTCGAGAAGATCAGGGACCGGGGCCCGGCGCTCACCGCTGGTGAGATCGACTTCATCAATGCCACCAGCGTGCCGGTCTACAAAATCCTGGCCAGCGCGGCCTCACTGCCGACGGAATCGGTGGCGCACGAGCAAATCATGAAGAACGCCGACGTGATCGGCGCGGAACTGGCTGCCACGTTCATGCTGAAGGCGCTGGACGAGGTGGAGAAAGCCCTGGAGAACCGTTCCAAGGTGGCCGCCGAGGCAGAGGCTCGGGAACTCAAGGTGCTCATCGACAAGTCGCGCGACTGGCGCCGCAACATCTACAGCGAGAAGGCCGTCCTCACCGCCAAGGCCACCGGTATCTACAACCTGATGGCGGAGATCCAGTTCCTTGAGAAATCCATGTTCGGCAACCTCTCCGAGGGGGTGGCCGCCAACCTGCGCTTCGCCCACGCGATGCGCAAGATGCACTAAGGGCTGGTCATGTGGGAGGTCTATGCCTACTGGAATGCCGAGCAACTGGAGGCCATCTTCAATGGGGTCGCCGCCATCGCCAGCGCCAACGCCTATGCCACCCTGATTTTCACCCTGGTTCTGCTGGGCTTCATCATCGTCATGGGCACCGCAGTTGCGCGGCTGCGGGCGGAGGAACCCATGGTCTGGATATTCTTCCTGACGTTCTTCTACGGCGTGCTGTTACTCCCCAAGGATGATGTGGCGATCATCGACCGCACCGCGACCGCCGGCGCGCCCAGAGTGGTGGCCAACGTGCCCCTGGGCCTGGCTTTCTTCGCTTCCACCACCAGCAAGGTCGGCGACTGGCTGACCCGTACCTTCGAAACGGTGTTCGCGCTGCCCGTCGAAGTACGCTTCACCGGCAACGGCATGCTGTTCGGCAGCCGCATCATCCAGGGCGCCATGGCCTCACACCTGCTGGATGTACGTTTCAACAACGATCTCATGGAGTATGTGAAAACCTGCGTCGCCCCCGATTTGCTGACCGGTTACAAGAGCCTGGAAGACCTGATGAAGACGGAGGACATCTGGAGCAACCTGGGCGACACCAACCCCGCCCGCGCGGTATGGCTCGACGGCACCACGCTGACCTGCCCGGACGGCTATAGCGACCTGAATACCCGTCTGCCCGCCGCCCTCGATGACGCCCATCTCAACATGGCACGGCTGATCAATCCCAATGCGGCGATGACCGCGACTCCAGCCGCCCTCAACGGGTTGTTGGCCGCGCAGATTCCGGCGGCAGCAGACGTCCTGATGCGTGTATCCACCGCCAATTCATATGATTTCGTGCGCCAAGCCATCATGGTCAACTTCTGGCGTGATGCGCCCGGGTCGCTGGCCGCCGCCGTCGAGAACACCTCGGCCGCGCAATTGGCCATCGCCCAAAGCCAGGCCCAGGCCTCGGCCAACTCGGCCTATCTGACCATGGCGGCAGTAGCCGAAGGTGCGCTCCCGAAAATCCGCAACGTGGTGCAGATCATCATCATCGCCATCTTCCCCATTGTGCTCATCCTGGTGCTGATGGCGGGCCACAAGGGCGGCATCGTGCTCAAGTCCTACGTCATGGCGATGTTCTGGATCGAGCTATGGCCCGTGCTGTATGCGGTCACCTCCTACGTTGCCCATCTGGCCGCCGCACCTGGCGTCGCCTCGGGACTCATCGGCGGTCTGGCCGGGGCGGCGACTGGACCCGGACTGTCCCTCCTGAACAGCATCAACATCGAGGACACACTGCTGCGAGACGAGGCAGTTGCCGGCATGTTCTCTCTACTGATTCCGGTAATGGCTTACGCCATCCTCAAGGGCGGCGAGGTGGCCATGTCGGGCCTGGCCAGTCAGCTCATGGCACCAGCCGCATCGGCCGCCCAGAAGGCGGGCAGCGAGGCTGGTCTGGGCAACCTCGGCATGGGCAACGTGCGCTACGACACCTTCGCCGCGCGCACCACCTCGGCGAACAGCTGGAGCACACGCCCCAGCATCGATAGCGGAGCTGACGGCGGATACCGGCATACCGATTCGAGCCTGCGCGAATCCACCAAAGCCACTGGCGCGGTTCGACAGGACGCGGACACCCTCGCGGCCGGCATGCCGGTGATCCAGGCTACACCCACCAGCCTGGGCGGCGTCCTGTCCGCCGGTGCCAGCACGAACGCGGGGAACAGCACACGCAGCGAACAGGGAGCCAGCGCAGGGCAGGTTTACGGCGGCAGTGTCACCAAGGCCGACGGCAGCCATTACAGCGAATCCGACAGCGCCCGCTTCATGCGGGAATTGTCGCAGGCGGTGAACCGGGACTGGCAGACCCGTTCCGGGTATGGGCAAAGCTGGGGGGCGGGTAGTCAGGGGCAGGCGGCGGTGGAAACGAAGGCTGACCAATCGACAAAGCAAGTCGAGCGTGGAACCTTCTCCAGCCGAGCTGGATTCGATGCCCAAACGGGATCTGAGACCAGGCAAAGTCAAACGCACAACCCCAACTTGGCGACGAAACCGGGCAGTGCCATCCCCGCAGCAACGACTGGACTCCCTGCCGGCATGCAGGCCGAACCGGTCACCAGTGTGGGCAATAGAGGCAGTTTTGGGCCGAAGGCCGGAGTCGGCATCGATACCGCCGGTGTGGCCGAACTGGCTTACACGGCGGCCACGGGTGCCAGCAACCGTTATGGGCTCAACCGGGAACAAGCGGCCGAGGTACTGCGGCAGGCCTCCCGCTCGGTGACCGCCCAGTCCAGCGACCGTGGTGTGAAGGCGGCGGCGGAGGACTTCACTGCACGCCTGGACCGGGGCTTCACGGTGCAGGAGGCCCGCAGCACAGAGGCCGCATTGCGAAATTCCGCCACGGAAGGACGCGAGCTATCGCGTTCCGCCCAGAACCAGGCACGCCACGACCTGGATACCTGGGTGCAGGCCTACGCGGCCGGCCAGGGCATCGGCGCTATGGCGCTCGCCGATATTCGTCAGGCCGATCCGGCCCGTTTCCGTGGACTGGTTAAGGAAGCGCACGCCGCCTGGGCAGCGAGTGGTGAGGGTCAATCACAAATAACGCAAGGGGGCGCTATCGCTCCGCCCCGTGCCGCCGACGACGTGTTCAGTCAGGGGATCTCAGATCGCAACCAGCTTCTGACGGAGGGAGGATCTGAGCTGGACACGCGCCACGCTGCCCACGAGCAATATCTGAGTGGCCAGCAAGCCGCTGCACCAAGGTCTACGCCCGATCTCAAACCTGTCATCGGCCAGGTGAGTGCTGACGAGCAGGCGGCCTTCAGGCAATACCAATCCAGCGAAGCCGGGCAGAAGTACCAAGCTGGCGTGGCGCTTCTGGTCAGCCAGGCAGTGCGAGATGAACATGGACCGTTGGCGCCGTTGCGGACAGCCCTGGGCATCATGGCGCCCAAGAGTCCAGACGAGGTGATGGAACGTATCCATCATGTTGCTGCTGCCGACCCTACCGTCCGCAACCAGATCGAGAACCTGGGCGGTTTACAGCAGCCGACCGAGCGTCAGATCAAGGGCGTGGCGGAGTACATAGAGCTTCGGTCGAAGGAGATGGATAGATAAGCAGGTCAGCGACCGAAATCGACCTCGTCACTGTCGTAGATACTCCACACACCCCTGGCGTATCTACGTTCCTCGCTGCCTTCCTCTGGCTGTCGCCATTCGAAACCCATCTCTTCATCACCGCTCGCATGGGCGTGTGCGTGCAATCCACCCATCCAGGACGAAGTGTCGAAGAGGAACTTCCGCACCACCCAGGCCAACAGAATGCCGCCACCCGCCATCCAGCCCAACCAGGTAAAAAGTGCCTCGGCCTCGTCGCCGATATAGCCATAGGGGCGCAGCCCGTTAAGGACGTAGATGGTCACGACGGCAGTCCAAGCTCCCGCCACCAGGATCGACAGCGTCCAGCGGCGATGAATCACCTGGCCAATTGCATTCATCAGATCAGTTTTCATGACCATCTCCAGCTACGGCTTTGGCCGCTCGAAAATGCCTATCCACGGGTTGGTATAAGACTCATTGGGAAGCACCTGAATCAGACGCCAGCCCTGCTCGTAGAAGCGGACCAAGGAAGCCTCCCCATGCTTACCGCAGATTAATGTGCTGTCCGCCAGAACTGGGGGGCATGTTCTTGGGTTGCCGCAGCATGTCCGTAGGCGAGAACAAGCAGGCGGCAACTTCCATAGGCGCATTGTTCGCGTAGGCCGTCGGCATCAAGCCAAGGCCGGTCGTAATCATCAGGAACGCCCAATACCACTTCATTTCCATCTCCCTTTTATTTTGATGCCACAACGTTATCGAGATTGTCGGAAGTCAGCGTATGGCTTGCAAGACCTTGCTGCTCCACAAATCAAGATTTCAATGGTGATGACCGGCCAAGTCACAGCAATGTTTGCACTGGAGGCAGCTCCCGCACGGACAAGGATCGTTGCAACCTGTCTTGGAATGGCGGCGCTAAAAGGTGGTTGCAGCCTCGCACTCCTGGAGCACTGCTGATACGAACTTGTGGCCCAACCTTTACATAACCACAGGTGGATTTCCTGCAGGGAACCTGGTCGCTCCGAAAACCTCCTCAGTTGCCAAGTCTGTGACAACCACAGGATGGAAAGCCGTGTAGTCTGACCCACCTGCAGGTAAAATGTCGTTCGGAGGATTGACACGACAATGGCAAGCGCGGAACAACTTAAGTCTTTGCTGAAGTCGCATATAGACGGCGATGAGAGCCATTTTCTCTCCGTTGCCATGCAAGTCGCAGCTCATGAGGCTAAGGCTGGGCACGGTAAGCTTGCTGAAGATCTGCGGGCAATGATTGATTCGGCTAAGGCACGACGGTCCAGCGACAGCATCAACAAAAAACCGATTCCCATTAGCCAGCCTCGTGGCGAACTGGCCACCCTGCTGGAAGCCTCGTATCCAAAGGCAAGGCTATCGGACATGATCCTCGACCCAACGGTGCAAGATCGCCTGAAGCGGATCATCAAGGAACAGCGCAACATTGGGAAGATTCGTGAGCATGGTCTGCGCCCCCGGCGCAAACTGCTGCTCGTCGGACCGCCGGGAACTGGGAAGACACTGACCGCTTCAGTTCTGGCTGGAGAACTGGGTATTCCTTTGTTTCTCGTTCGCTTGGATGTCCTGATAACCAAATACATGGGTGAGACAGCGGCCAAGTTACGTCAGATATTCGACGCTGTGCGCGATGTACGCGGCATTTACTTCTTCGACGAGTTCGATGCCATCGGTTCCCAGCGCGGGCTGAGCAATGATGTGGGTGAAATTCGCCGCGTCTTGAACAGCTTCTTGCAAATGATCGAGCAGGACGACTCCAACAGCCCCATCATCGCGGCCACCAATCACCCTGAGGTTCTGGATTACGCGTTATTTCGACGGTTTGATGACGTTGTAGAGTATGGACTGCCTAACCTCCCGCAGATTGTCGCCGTCCTAAAGAATCGGCTGGCTGGTTTTTCCCAACCCATCAAGAATTGGGAAAGCATGGCCAAGAAAGGGGGAGGACTCAGCTACGCGGAAATCACTCGTGCCTCCGAAGATGCCATCAAGGACGCAATTATTCATGATCGCGCCTCAGTAACCGAGGAAGAAGTGGGATGCAATCTTGAGGAGCGCAAGGCATTCCGTGGTCGAAACCAATCCCCCAGTTAACACCATGAGACCGCAGCGTTATGCCAGAAATTCAAACCGACTTGCGGCCGCACTTCGTGTTGGCCGACACGGCTCAGACAGAACACTTCAGATCTACCGTATCGGGCAGCCGAGAATCGAATCTTCCCAACCTTGACCGGCAAGCACACGGACAAGCACTCCTTGGCCAGCTGGCTGGCCTGAAGGCTCAAGCGGCTCAGGCAACCGAAGCACAACGCTATGCTGGCATGGATGCGGGATTTGGCCTCCAAATCCAGTTCAAGAGTCAGCCGGATGTTGAGTTGGCCTTCGAAAGCCTCTCCAGGGAACGCCAACATATTGAGTTGCTCAACGTTCGGCATGGCGACGGCATCACGCTGGCTACAGTCTTTGTCCCTGACGGAAAGCTCGACACCTTCGAACAACTGATTGAGGCTTATCTCGTGGAGAAACGCGATGCCATTAGTCGACCACGCGACAACAAGGCATTATTGAATACCATCCAGGAAGTCCGCGCCGCCACCTTCGAAGCGCTCTGGACTGATGACCCATCGGTGCTGCCCGCCGATGAAGCTCAAGAAATCTGGTGGGAGATTTGGCTCCCAGTGAGGGAGAACCGCGACGAGACCCTGGCTCGTTTCCACATGGTGGCTACCGGCATCGGCTTCGAATTGTCTTCCAAGGTAATCATCTTCCCCGAACGCACTGTCCTGCATATGCGGGGCTCGAAGCGGCAGATCACTCGGTCGATGCTCCTGCTTAACAACGTCGCGGAAATCCGCCGCGCCAAGGAAACCGCCGAGTTCTTCGATAGCCTGACACCACCTGAACAGCTCGACTGGATGCAAGACCTCATTGGACGCACGACGTTTGCAGCGGGCGAGGTGCCGCACGTCTGCATCCTCGACACAGGAGTGAATCGGGGACATCCGCTGCTGACGGCGGCGCTGGCTAACTCCGACATGCACAGCAACAACCCAGCCTGGGATCCGCAAGATACAGACGGCCACGGTACGCAAATGGCGGGACTAGCGCTTTACGGCGACTTATCCGAACCCTTTGCCACGAATTCGCCGCTATCCATCGTCCATCGCCTGGAATCGGTCAAGCTGCTGCCGCACGACCAAGCCAACCAGGGTGAGCCTTATGGTGAGCTAACTATTGAGGCGGTAGGCCGCCCTGAAGTAACGGCACCACATCGCCAACGTGTTTTCAGCATGGCGGTCACAACCAAGGACAGTAGGGATCGTGGCCGACCATCGGCTTGGTCCGCCGCCCTCGACAGCTTGGCCTGCGACACATTGGGAGAAGGACTCACTCCACGCTTGATCGTCGTTTCGGGCGGAAACGTCGACGACATGAATGCCTGGAGGGAATACCCAAACAGCAATATCACGGACGGAATTCACGATCCGGGCCAATCCTGGAACGCCCTCACCGTTGGTGCTTACACGCAGAAAATCAATATCACTGAAGTAGACGCTCAGTCATTTCAGCCAGTAGCGCTTGCTGGCTCCCTGAGTCCTTTCAGCACGACTTCGGTGACATGGCACAACACGCCCTGGCCCTACAAACCGGATGTGGTGTTCGAGGGCGGCAACGCCGCCAAGGATGCTTTCGGCGCATGCGCCATGCACAGCCTCAGCCTATTGACTGCCAATCATCTGCCGACTCAACGTTTGCTGACCACCTCCAACGCCACAAGCGCCGCCTCCGCACTGTGCGCCCGCATGGCCGCGCAAATCATGGCGCAGTACCCGAACCTGTGGCCGGAAACGGTGCGAGCACTCATCGTCCACTCGGCGGAATGGACAGACCAGATGCAGGCGGATTTCCTCGATGCCCGCAAGCGCAAGGAAGACTACGCAAGGCTCATCCGCCATGTCGGCTATGGCGTACCCAATCTCGATTCCGCGCTGTGGAGCCTCTCCAACTCATTAACCTTGATCGTCCAAGATTCATTGCAACCGTTTCAGCGAGAAGGCTCCAAGGAACCCACGGCGCGAGACATGCAGCTGCATCGTCTGCCCTGGCCCAAGGAGGCTTTGCAGGAATTGGGCGAGATCCAGGTGCAAATGCGCGTCACGCTTTCCTACTTCATCGAACCGAATCCAGGGGTCATCGAACGAGGTATCAAAGGGCGCTATCGCTACGAATCCCATGGCCTTCGCTTTGAGGTCAAACGCCCTGAAGAAACGGAACAGAGCTTCCGCATGCGCATCAATAAGCGAGCCCGAGATGAAGAGGAAGGCAGTTATCAGGGCGGCGGCAGCGATTCCAATTGGCGCCTCGGGTCGTATCGACGCCATCTCGGATCGCTGCATTCAGATACCTGGACAGGGACTGCTGCCGCGCTGGCCGAGCGTGGCATCCTCGCCATTTATCCGGCGCTTGGATGGTGGAAGACTGCAAAAAAACTGGAGCGCTATAACAACCGGACGCGTTACGCCCTCGTGGTCACGATCAAGGCCCCTGAAGCTACTGTCGATCTCTACAACATCGTGCAGCAATCTATCGCCATCCCGGTCGCCATCGTGACCTGACCGAAATAACGAAAAGCCGAATGGACCAATCCCAACTCAAGTGGATCGCCGACTTCATCTGGAACATCGCCGATGACCGGCTGCGCGACGTCTACGTGCGCGGCAAATACCGCGATGTCATCCTGCCCTTCACCGTGCTGCGCCGCCTCGATGCGGTGCTTGAATCCCGCAAGGAGGCGGTGCTGGAGCGCAAGAAGTTCCTCGACCAGCACGGCATCCATGATCAGGAAGGCGCGCTGCGCATGGCGGCGGGCCAGGCCTTCTACAACACCTCCGAATTCACCCTGGCCAAGCTGAAATCGAGCGCCTCGGGCCAGCGGCTACGCGACAACTTCATCGCCTACCTCGATGGCTTCTCGCCCAACGTCCAGGAAATCCTCACCAAGTTCAAATTCCGAGACCAGATACAGACGATGGTGGAGGCCGACATCCTCGGCTACCTGATCGCGGATTTTCTGAACCCCGACGTCAACCTCGCACCGCAGCCGGTTATCGACACCACTGACAACAAGGGCCGCATCAAGCTGCCGGCCCTCGACAACCACGGCATGGGCACGGTGTTCGAGGAACTGATTCGCCGCTTCAACGAGGAAAACAACGAAGAGGCCGGCGAGCACTTCACCCCGCGCGACGTGGTGCAGTTGATGGCCAAGCTGCTGTTCCTGCCCGTGGCCGACCAGATCGAATCGAGCACCTATTCCCTGTACGACGGCAGTTGCGGCACCGGCGGCATGCTCACGGTCGCCGAGGAGGCGTTGCGGGAACTCGCCACCGGCCACGCCAAGGAAGTCTCCATCCACCTGTTCGGCCAGGAGATCAACCCGGAGACCTACGCCATCTGCAAGGCCGACCTGCTGCTCAAGGGCGAAGGCTTTGATGCCGAGAACATCGTCGGCGGCGCGGACAAATCGACGCTCTCGGCCGACCAGTTTCCCTCGCGCGAGTTCGACTTCATGCTCTCCAATCCGCCTTACGGCAAGAGCTGGAAGACCGATCTGGACCGGATGGGCGGCAAGAAGGAATTCAGCGACCCGCGCTTCATCGTCAGCCACGGCGGCGACCCGGAATTCAAGCTCATCACCCGTTCCAGCGACGGGCAGTTGATGTTCCTGGTGAACAAGCTGCAGAAGATGAAGCACAAAACGGCGATGGGCAGCCGCATCGCCCTGGTGCACAACGGTTCGGCCCTGTTCACCGGCGACGCCGGCCAGGGTGAGAGCAACATCCGTCGCTGGGTGATCGAGAACGACTGGCTGGAAGCCATCATCGCCCTGCCGCTCAACATCTTCTACAACACCGGCATCGCCACCTACATCTGGGTGCTGACCAACCGCAAGGCCGCGCACCGCAAAGGCCGGGTGCAACTGATCGACGCCACGAGCTGGTTTCAGCCGCTGCGCCGCAATCTCGGCAAAAAGAACTGCGAACTGTCCGAAGCCGACATCGGCTGCATCCTCGCGCACTACCTCCCCTCGCCCGCAGGCGGGAGAGGGGTCGGGGGAGAGGGGCCGGAATCCAAGTGGTTCGACAACGCCGATTTCGGTTACTGGAAAATCATCGTCGAGCGCCCGTTGCGTCTCAAAAGCCAGCTCAAACGCAGCGCCATCGAAAGCCTGCGTTTTGCTTCCGGCGACGAGGCCAAGCGCTGCGAGATCTACAGCCGCTGGGGCGACAAGCTCTACGAGCAGTTCGCCAAACTGCGGCCCGAGATCGAGACCTGGCTCAAGGGCGATGACGGCGACGAGGAAGCCGAGGACGAGACCGACGATGAAGACGCCAAGCCCGCCAAGAAGGCCATTCCAGAAAAGCGCCGCAAGAAGCTGCTCGATTCCGCCACCTGGCTGCGCGACCTGGGTTTGCTGGAGTTGGCTCGACTGGCGCGGCAGGAATTGGGTGACGGCGTGTTCGACGATCACAACCTATTCCGCACCCGGTTTGACGCAGCCATGAAGCAACACGGCAAAAAGCCGGGAGCCGCCGACAAGAAAGCCCTCTACAAGGCGGTGAGCTGGCGCGACGAAAGCGCGCCGCCGGTGATTGCCAAGCGCGGCAAGCTCAAGGCAGGCGAATTCTTCGAGCCAGGCTATGACGGCGCCTATCTGGAGGAATCCGGCAAGGATCGCTTCCTCGTCGAATACGAACCCGACAGCGACCTGCGCGACACCGAACAAGTGTCGTTGAAAGAGCCGGGCGGCATTGAAGCCTTTTTCGAGCGCGAGGTGTTGCCCCACGCCCGCGACGCCTGGATCGCAATGGACGCGACCAGGATCGGCTACGAAATCTCGTTTGCCCGTTACTTCTACAAACCCGCGCCGCTACGCACGCTGGAGCAAATCCGCGCCGACATCCTGAAGCTGGAACAGCAGACCGAGGGGCTGCTGCACAAGATTGTGGGGGCGGCGTGATGCCTCAGTTACCTCGTCATTCCGAATACAAGAGCTCGGGCCTTCCGTGGATTGGTTCAATTCCGAGCCACTGGAAGACTCGTCGCAATCGCTTCCTGTTCAGGGAAATTGATAGTCGCTCTGCCCACGGCGAGGAAACCCATCTTTCAATGAGTCAGATGCTTGGCCTTGTCCCTAGCAAGCACCTAAATCGAAAGAGTCTCCAGTCCGAGAACTATTCCGGTGGCAAGCTCGTGGCAGAAAGCGACCTTGTGCTTAACCGGCTTAAGGCGCACCTCGGCGTATTCGCGCGAGCAAAACAAGCTGGCGTCGTGAGTCCTGACTACTCCGTCTTCCGGCCCAAAGGGGACGCCTCAGTCCCGTATTGCGAGGCGTTGTTTAAGACGCCGATGTACGTTGCCGAATTTCGACGGAGAACGAAGGGCATTGTGGAGGGCTTCTGGCGCCTATACACGGACGACTTCTATAACGTTTCTGCGCTGCTTCCGCCGACGGAAGAACAAGATCAAATCGTCGCCTACCTGCGTGCGCAGGACGCCCACATCGCTCGCTTCATCAAGGCCAAGCGCGAACTGATCGGGCTGTTGAATGAGCAGAAGCTCCAGATCATCGACCAGGCCGTGACGCGCGGCCTCGACGCCTCGGCCAAGCTGAAACCATCAGGCATCGACTGGCTGGGCGAGGTGCCGGAGCATTGGCTTATCAAGCCGCTGAAGCGCTGGGTAACCATCAACGCAAGCACCTTGGGCGAGAAGACAAGCCCAGACTTTGAGTTCCGGTACGTCAATATCGGCGCGGTCAAGACTGGCGGCTTGGCGCGAGAGCTTGAGCGGCTGCGCTTTGAGGCAGCCCCCTCGCGGGCACGGCGCGTATTACGCCGGGGGGACACGATCATCTCCACCGTCAGAACCTATCTCAAGGCCATCTGGTACGTTAATGAGGATGCTGAGGACTTGATAGCCTCGACTGGTTTTGCCGTGATGACACCTGGCAAAAATGTTGAGCCTGAGTACCTCGGTTACGTCATTCAGAGCACCGGCTTTGTTGATCGTGTGACGGCCAACTCCATCGGGATTGCTTATCCAGCAATTGCTGAAACGGTGCTGGGCAGGTTCCCCGTGGCCATGCCATCAACATTGGAAGAACAACAAGGTATCGTTGCCAGAATTAAGCAGGAAAGTGCGCCACTCGATGAAGCCGTCGAACAGGCCAAAGACGAAATCAAGCTCATCCGCGAATACCGCGACCGCCTGATAGCCGACGTGGTCACCGGTCAGGTGGATGTGCGCGGCTGGGTGCCCGGACCGGATGACGTGGTGGCCGACGAAGAATTGGCCGCGTTAGGCGACGATGAAGAACCCAATGGGGAGGAAGACGATGCAGACAACTGATACCAGCGAAAAAGGGCTGGAAAGCCTGATCGTGCGGCACCTTACCGGCCAGCCCGCGCCGATGGACGTTCCGGCCAACATCGCGCAATCCCCTGTCGGCCATTACGCCGTCGGCGCCTACGTGCAGGGCCAGCCCGGCGACTACAACCGCGACGTGGCGCTGGATGTCGTGCAACTATTGGCCTTCCTCCAGGCCACCCAGCCGAAGATCGTCGAAACCCTGGAACTGGAGCAGGACGGCATCAAGCGCACCCAATTCCTGCATAGGTTGCAAGGCGAGATCGCCAAGCGCGGTGTGGTGGACGTGCTGCGCAAGGGGGTGAGCCACGGCCCAGCCCATGTCGATCTGTACAAATTCCTGCCGACACCGGGCAACACGACGGCGGCCGAGAATTTCGAGAAGAACGTCTTCAGCGTCACCCGCCAACTGCGTTACAGCAACGACGAAACGGCGCGGTCGCTGGACATGGCGATTTTCATCAACGGCCTGCCGGTGGCGACCTTCGAGTTGAAGAACTCGCTGACCAAGCAGACGGTGGCCGACGCCATCGTCCAGTACCAGACCACGCGCGACCTCAAGGAACTGTTGTTCCAGATGGGCCGCTGCATCGTGCATTTCGCGGTGGACGATGCCGAGGTGGCGTTCTGCACCCATCTGACGGGAAAAAGTTCATGGTTCCTGCCCTTCAACCAGGGTTGGAACAGCGGCGCGGGCAATCCGCCCAACCCGCATGGACTGAAAACCGATTACCTGTGGAAGCAGGTGCTGGCCCGCGAATCGCTGGCCAACCTGATCGAGAATTTCGCGCAGGTGGTCGAGGAAGAGGATGAGAAGGGAAAGAAGCGGCGTAAGCAGGTGTTCCCGCGCTTCCACCAGTTGCGCACCGTGCGGGCGCTGTTGAGTCGCTGCCGGATCGAGGGTGTGGGCCGTCGCTACCTGGTCCAGCACTCGGCGGGCAGCGGCAAGAGCAACACCATCGCCTGGCTGGCGCATCAACTGGTGGAGCTGAAACTGGCCAGCGACGTCGGCACCGCGCAGTTCGATTCGGTCATCGTCATCACCGACCGGCGCGCGCTGGACACGCAGATTTCCCGGACCATCAAGGGCTACGACCACGTCGCCTCGATCTTCGGCCACTCGGACAGCGCCGAGGAATTGCGCGGCTTCCTGCACAAGGGCAAGAAGATCATTGTCACCACGGTGCAGAAGTTTCCGTTCATCCTGGATGAGCTGGGCGACCTGGGCTCCAAGCGCTTCGCGCTGCTGATCGACGAGGCGCATTCCAGCCAGGGCGGCAAAACCTCGGCCAAGATGCACATGGCCCTGTCTTCGGCGCCTGGAGATGACGAGGACGATGAGGAATCGGTCGAGGACGCGGTGAACCGGTTGATCGAGTCGCGCAAGATGCTCGCGAACGCCAGCTACTTCGCCTTCACCGCCACCCCTAAAAACCGGACGCTGGAATTGTTCGGCGAGCGTTATGAGGAAGGCGGCGAAGTGCACTTCCGCTCGCCACCGGAACTGACCTACACCACCAAGCAGGCGATCCAGGAAGGCTTCATCCTCGACGTGATCAAGAATTACACGCCGGTGGATAGCTTCTACCGTGTGGCCAAGACGGTGGAGGACGACCCGGACTTCGACAAGATCAAGGCGCTGAAGAAGATTCGCCATTACGTCGAATCCCACGACAAGGCGATCCGCCGCAAGGCCGAAATCATGGTCGATCACTTCATCGCGCAGGTGGCGGGCAAACACAAGATCGGCGGCAAGGCGCGGGCGATGATCGTCTGCAACGGCATCGCGCGGGCCATTGACTACTTCCGTGAGGTGACCGATTACCTGGCCGAACTCAAGAGCCCGATCAAAGCCATCGTGGCGTTTTCCGGCGAGCAGGAGGCGGCCGGCAAGAAGGTCACCGAGGCGGATATGAATGATTTCCCGAGCAAGGACATTCCGGCCAGGCTGCGGCAAGACCCGTACCGTTTCCTGATCGTGGCCAACAAGTACGTCACCGGCTTCGATGAACCGTTGCTGCACACCATGTATGTGGACAAACCCTTGGCTGGCGTCCTGGCGGTGCAGACGCTGTCCCGCCTAAACCGTGCCCACCCGCAGAAGCATGACACCTTCGTGCTGGACTTCGCCGACAACGCCGAGGCGGTGAAAGTGGCCTTTCAGGACTATTACCGCGCCACGGTGCAGGTGGGCGAAACCGACCCGAACAAACTGCACGACCTGAAAAACGACCTGGACGGGCATCAGGTCTATGCCTGGCAGCAGGTGGAAGACCTGGTGGCGCTGTATGTGAAGGGCGCGGACCGCGACCAGCTCGACCCCTTCCTGGATGTCTGCGTCGAGGTCTACAAGGACACGCTGAACGAAGACCAGCAGGTTGAATTCAAGGGCAAAGCCAAGGCCTTCGTGCGCAGTTACGGCTTCCTCGGCGCGATCCTCACCTACGGCCACCCGAACTGGGAAAAGCTGTCGATCTTTCTCAACTTCCTGATTCCGAAGCTGCCGGCACCCAAGGAGGAAGACTTGTCCAAGGGCGTGCTCGACGCCATCGACATGGACAGCTATCGGCCCGAAGTGAAGGCCACGCTGAGCATGGGCATGGACGACGCGGATGGCGCGCTGGAACCCGCACCGCCGGGCGGCGGCGGTGGCGGTGTCGATCCCGAAATCGACAAGCTGTCGAACATCATCAAGGCGTTCAACGACTTGTTCGGCAACATCGACTGGAAGGACGGCGACAAGATACGCAAGGTGATCGCAGAGGAAATTCCGGCCCGTGTCGCGCAGGACAAGGCCTACCAGAATGCGGTTCAGCACTCCGACAAGCAGAACGCGCGCATGGAGCACGACAAGGCGCTCAACCGCGTGATTCTGGAACTGCTTTCAGACCATACGGAGCTGTTCAAGCAGTTCAGCGACAACGCGAACTTCAAACGCTGGCTGACGGACACGGTGTTCGACACGACCTACCGGCCGGGGACTATGCCGCCCAAGGCGCCATCGCAGATATGCACATAAGGCCCCTGATTTTCAAAGGGGATAGTGGATGACGTCGCGGGTTGAACACCTTAGATTCTGGACAATCCCTACCTGCCTCCCGCCCCTGTAAAAGCCTTTCGGGAACCAGAAAAAAGCCCGCATTCCCTCACGGGACGCGGGCTTTTCCTTTCGAACTAACCAACCTCAACTCACCAACTGCCTGGCCAAAGCCACCTCGATGGAATCCCCGTCCTGGTTCAGCACATCCAACCCTGATTCCGGCATGTCGCCGCTGGTGGACTGGGCCACCGCGATTTTCTTGGCCATGAGTTCCAGGCAGGCCATCTGGGCGCTGCCCTGATAGCCCAGGAAGTACACGTCCACGTCCGACTTCTGGCCGATCCGCCAACTGCGGCGGGCGGCCTGTTGCAGGGTGTAGACGTTGTACCCGGTGGTCAGGAAGACGATGGTCGGAAATTCCAGCATGTCCAGGCCGGTTTTGACCAGTTCAGGGTTGGTGATGAGCACCTCCACGCCCCGGTCCACCTGCTCGAACAGCCAGTCTTCCCGCTTCGCAGCCTCCACACTGGCTTTGAGCACCGCCGTCTTGAAACCGTGCCTGTCGAGCATGGCCTTGAGCCGGGCGGTGGTATCCCGCTTGCCGGTGTAGACCGAATACACGAGTACCCGCCGGCCGCGGGCCTTCTCTGACTTGCACAGCTTGATGAGCTGCTGCTCTTTGGGGCCAACTTCGGTCTCGCCGAACTGCGCGGGGACGTAAGCCAATGGCTGGCGCGTGTGGGGATGCACCACATGCTCGTCGCGGAAACAGCAGTCCGGCCAGGCCAGCAGCACGTTGAGCACCACGCCCAGCAGGCTCTTGTCCCCCTTGCGCAGGGCTTCCCGCAACTCGGCCTTGAGACTCTGCGCCAACTGCGCGTAGGCCTGCTGCTGAGTTTCGGTCATGACCACCGCCTCGAAATGCTCGCGGTAGGGCGGCAAGACGTTGCCGCCGATGTCCCTGAGTTTCAGGAACACGGTGCAGGGCACCACATAGCGCATGATCCCCTTGGGTCCGAAACCCGGTCCCTTGGCGGTGCGATGAGTGATGTTCCTGCCCCGAGCGGTGCGGTGCGATGTGCTCTCGGACTCCTTGTAGATGTCCTTGAGCACACCGTGTTCGCGCATGAACTGCATGGCGGCTGGACCCAGGCTGCTGCGGGCGGAGTAGACGAAACCGTCCTCGATCATCGCCCGGGGGTTGAGCCGCCAGAGCAGGTAGAACAGATCGTCGGCATAGCCGCCCATCAAGGTGCCGGTGAGCAGCAACGTCTTGCGACATTTGCGCGCCAGCACCCCCATGGCCTGGCCCTGGGCGGAGCCTTCGTTCTTGTACTCATGCCCTTCGTCCACCACCAGAAGACCGAAGTAGCCCTGGGGCAACTGGCGCTTGATGAACTCGGTGGGTTGATAACCGCCTTGTCCGAACGAGAACGCCATGTTCGCCATGGCTCTCTCCATGCGCCGCGCCTGCCGATCGTTGAAGAACAGGTCGCCTTCGGCGTTCATCAGGTTGATGAACTCGAACACGTTGTCCTCCAGCATGCCGGCCAGCAGGTCTTCGCCGAAAGCCGAGACCAGGCGAGAGGCAGTCTTGTCGCCGATGGTGGGGATTTGCGTCAGGGCGTCCCGAAGCATTTCCGACTTGGGTTTCTCCTGGCCAAACCGATGCACCAGCGTCCACAGACGTTCACCACAAGCCGTGCAACTGCGACGCGTCGTGTTCAGCTCGACGGGGGCCATGAAGGCGGGCAGGGGCTCGCCGTTCTCCCAGGACAGGAACTCGCCGCATTTCGGGCAGGCCGCGTAGGCCACCCGTCGCCGGTCAGTTCCTTCCCCGACCACCCACTTGCGAGTGACAAAGGCCGGGCGCCAGTTGAACCCCATGCGCATGCGCACCCGGCCCATGACGAAGAACTCCGGTACCGCCGGCGGCTGCCGCATGGCGCGGATCTGCAACAGTTGCCTGAGCGTGTCCGGGCCGTTTAGGATCCAGACGCGGGCCTCGGGGACGGTCTCCCGAATCTCGCGCCGCCACTTGTAGACCAGGTGCGGCGGCGAGATCACCAGGGCACGGCCGTAGCCTTCCCGATGCATCACGGCGGCGGCAGCGATGGCCATCATCGTCTTGCCGGTACCCATCTCGGCGTTGATGACGGCGGCCGGCTGGTTTTCATCGACCAGCAGCCGGGTCACGGCCTGAACGACATCGCGCTGGGCCGGAAACGGCTTGCGCAACAGGCCGGCCATGGCCAGATCCCGATGCGGATTCGGCCGACTGGAATAGACGGCGGGGTTTTGGGATTGCACCGCATCCAGCAGGCCATCGCCGAACTCGTCGATGAACCGGGTCAGCGGCATGTGGTGGGTTTGCGGCTCGCTGGGTTCGAGTTCGCGGGTTTCAAGTTGGCGGGTTTCAAGTTCAATGTGCGACATGATTTCTCCTTTGAATGAAAAACGCGGAGAAACCCGTCCCCGGCGGGGAAGGTTTCCCCGCGGGATGACAAGATTGATTTCAGGCGGCGAGCGCCAGGTTTTCCAGGGCCCGGTTTGCGAGCGTCAACTCACCCGCCTTCACCATCCCGGAAACGGTCTCCGGGAAGCTTTCCGGCAGGCTGATCCGGGCGGCGTCGATGCGGCCCAGTGGCGGATAGACGGTCTCCCGCATCAGGGTGACCACATCGCCACCGGTCCGCGACAGGATTGCCTGCTGCCAGGTATCCAGCAGCGGTACCGGCGAGAGCAGCTTGTACATCGCCCAGGCACGGTCCCAGATGACTTCGAGCGGGTTCGATGCAGGATGGACACTGTCCACCAGCACCCAGGCCACCCGATTGCTGCGGTCTGGTCGGATCAGGGCCGGGTCGTACAACCAGACATGGGCCAGGTTGCCGAACAGGTTGTCCCGAGGCAGCTTGCCGGTGAATTTCTCCAACCGGTCAGCGTTGCCCACGTACACCACTTGCGCCTGACCACCCGGTTCTTGCAGATGGAAAGCGCTGAGCCCCCCTTCTGCCACCTTCAGGGTGAAGGCCGCGAGCAGTTGCTGGATGGCGGTGTCCCGCCCGTAGAGCGAGAGAAACATGAGCTGGCCGAATTCATCCCGCACGCAAGCGTCGGCGTACAGATCGGACAGTTCCTTGAGTTTGAACAGCATGGCGATCTCCTATGCAAATGCGCGGAGACGCCCTCCCCGTGGGGAACGGCTTCCCCGCTGGTGGGTTTGAAAACAACGAACGGCGGTACAGGACTAGAGCAGGCCTCTTTCCGCCATGGACAGGGAATCACGACCGGCGATGATGAAATGGTCGATCACCTTGATGTCCACCAGAGCCAAGGCCTGACGCAAGGTCTGCGTCAGCCAAGTGTCGGCCTGGCTGGGCTCCGCCACCCCGGAGGGATGGTTGTGGGCGAAGATGACGCCGGCGGCGTTGTACTCCAGGCTGATCTTGACGATTTCCCGGGGATAGACGCTGGTCTGGGTGAGTGTTCCCCGGAAGCATTCCCGGGAGGCGATCAGCCGGTTCTGGGAATCCAGAAACAACACCACAAAGACCTCGTAGCCGAGTGGCGACACAGCAGTGCGAAAATAATCACGTACTGCCTGGGGCGAGGACAGCGTATCCCGCTGCCGCAAACCCTCTTCCAGGCCACGCTTGACCAGTTCACGCGCGGCATCAATCCGCAAGCGGACCCGACCCCACGCCTTGGCTGGCGTGGATTCACAAACACGGTGGTCGACACCGGCGGATTGGCAAAACAGTTGATAAAGGGAACCCTGGTTTTCCTGCAACAGGTTGTCGGCGACGTTCTCGCCGACCAGGGCGGTCAATAGATCGATATTGGACATCTGGGTAACGACGGGCATGGCGATCTCCGAAAGAAACGGGGACACCACGCCCCTCGCGGGGATCGGTATCCCCACGGGGTGGAATGAACGGACGAAATCCCGGGCCTCGCGGCCGTGCTCGTTACAGGGACTGACGAGCTTCATTGCAAACCACTTATGGCGATCCTTGACGGGGATCGGGCGGGCTGAAACCGACAGCCGGCGGTTGGAACACGGTTCACCTGCTTTTCCGGGAAAGCCAGATCGGCCGCCCTGGAAAAGCCCCTCGTCGGAGGGGCCAGGGTTGATGAGGGAAGTCCTGTCCTATCCCAGCTCCAGCTGCCGCCAGAGCGCTTGAACGGTTTCGGTATCCACCAGCACCGCGTGATCAACCACGCAGGCCAGGCTGGTGCCGCCACCGGCCTGGGGGACCGGTACGGCATCGCGGGCGCCATCGATGTCGTAATCGACTACGACCAACTCCATCGGGACATTGGCTGAAGCCCCCTGGACGACACCGCCCTCCACGCCCACGTAAACCCGGATGGGCTCGGGCGCGGTTCGGCAGCGGTTTCCGTCCGAGGCGTTCAGGGCATCCAGAGCGGCGGCGTGCGCCTCGTCCAGATCCTCCCAGGCGACGGAATCGCCTGATTCCTCGCCACGCCGATAGGCCTCCACCAGAAGGCTGCAGGCCCGCATAGAGGCGGCCTCGCGGCGCAGTTTCAGGACACTCGCATCCGGCGCCGGCCAAACCTCCACATTTGCGATGACCTCGAACACCAGACTCTGGTCATCCTTCTCCTCGTAGTCATCGAAGAGCAGCGGCATTTGCCCGGTATCGTCCCAGATTGCGCCTTCATCGAAGGCCTGCTGGGCTTTCTGGATGGCTTCTTCGGTTGAAGTCGCTTCGATACCCACCAGGACGCGATGCTCATAGTCCAAACCGTACTGCACGACATAGCGGTTCATGCTGCACCCTCCGCCCGTCGCTGCTCGACCACCTTCGCCAGAATCCGCGGCGGCAGGCGGTAGCGAGAACCGGCGTATTCGCCGATCAACCGGCGGCCGTGCTTCTCGATGATTCTGGCCTCCAGAATCGAAAGACCCGCGAAGACCAGAACGTCACCCACCGCCACCTTGCGATTGCGTGCGGCGTGCCAGGTACGCACCTGCTCGCGCCAATCCGGATTGGCCACCGGAACCATGGCCAGGTAGGCCATCGGGCAGGTGTAGTAGCAAGGCCCCATGCTTTCGCACATATCCATGTAACCCCAGCCATAGCCACGCTCGCAGGCCAGCAAATCGCAGCCGATATAGCGCCGGATTTGCTCGCCTGGCCCGGTGGCCTCCCAGACCGTCCACAGCACGTTGCCGACGGCGGTGTGTCTGAGACATTGGTGAATGACGCCGCCGGCGTCTGCGCTACGCGTGCGCCGTTGGATCAGTTCCTTGCGGGTTTGATCCTGGGTAAATAACCATCCCATGATGATTTCCTCCATGAATAGCCGGAGGAACACACCATCCCTGTCCAGGGCGGCGTACCACCCCGGCGGGTTGAGAACGCCCCGGAGGGGCATGGACTTCACTTGAGCTTACTGCGGCAGACGGCGCGAGCCACAAACCGTCCGCCAGGCCGTCATCAGTCTTCCAACGGCAGCATGATGGTCAGGACCGGTTCGCCCTGATCGCCTGGGCCGACGTGCACATGCAACTCGACTTCGCGCGCCTGCTGCGACTTCCCGTCACGGGGCACCACGTACAACTGAAACGGCAAGCGATTCGACTGGCTCGCACCACTGCATGCGCGAATGGCAAAGGACGCCATCCACAGCACGTCCCAAAGCCGGCCGGTTTCGTCCTGGTGAATCTGACGGTCGGAGTCTTCCTGCTGCCAGGCTACGCACTGCGCCCAGACTTCGGCACTTAGCGCGACGGGAAAGCGGAAACCCGCCTCGCGGGCAAGTTCCGTGGCGTCGATCAGCACGCCATCGGCAATGGCCTGGGCGCGGGTGTAAACAAAGATGACGTTTTCCGCAGTGAACAGCGGTGATGCGTTGCTTGCTTCGGTATGCATGGTGATCTCCTTCAAATGATGCGGAGACGCCTTGCCCCCTTGGGGGATAGGCTCCCCACGGGGTGGAATGAACAGACGAAATCCCGGACCTGGCGGCCGTGCTCGTTACAGGGACTGACGAGCCTCGATCCTTGACGGGGATCGGGCGGACTGTGAACGACAGTCGGCGGTGGAACGCTTACTTCACACTTACCTGCGGAACCCGTGAATCTCCCGCGCCCGCTGGAACCCGACCCAGACGCCGTCCTGGTCGAGTCCGCGCGAAGCGAGCTCCAAGCGAGCCAACTGATTGAGATCGAGTTCGCCCCGGGCGACTGCGGCCAGTAGTACGGTGGCAGCCGTCTGGATGAAGCCGAGCTGATCAGCCGTGAATGTGGCTTTGTTGTCTGCCATGGTCATGCCTTCAACTGATGGTTACGAGATGGTGACGATGTCGCCGTAGCCAGGGCCGGGCGTGAGGTCGATGGCGCGAATCACCGGTACGAACCGGTCCGTGAGGATGCGGGTTTCGGCCACCGAGCCGTCCTGCCTTTCCTCATATTCGACCCTGGTCTCCTTTTCCTTGAACGTGTCGCCCTTGATGAGCAAGGTGCGCCCCGTCCGGGAGCGGATGACTCCGCCGATCTGTCCGGCGGCCAAGGCCAGAGCCAGGTGCCACTTGGACATGGCGCGCAGTGGTGGCCGGTTCGGCGTCTGCGTGGTGGTGAACAGCGCAGGGAAGCGTGGCCACAGGGTGTGCCCCGCCAACCGATCGACTTCCGCCTGCAACTGCGCGGCATCCAAGCGCAACGCCCTGAACGCGAACTCAGCGCCTTCCGCGATGCCGGGCACTAGATAGGGTTCCTCCCGCCAATCTTCCGGCAAGGTTTCGGGTTGCTCGCCCCGGCCCATGGCTTCCAGCAGCGCAGACACCTTGGGATCGGGCCGGTCGGACCGGCGCTTGATGCCAAAGATCACGCACTGCTTGAAACGCTGTTCCGGCGCCATGAACACGCGCACCCGACTGAAGCTGCGCGCGATCAGTTCCGCGAACTCCGCATCCAGCACGGTGAGCGGCACGATCAACACCAGCACGCCGCCCAACTTGAGCCAGGGAAAGGTCTTCCGGCAGAACTCCTTCTCCAGCCGGTCGCCCTTGGCACGCTCCGATGTCCCGGCCCGGTCGGCCACGGTGTGGCCATAGGGCGGGTTCAGGAACAAGAGTCCGACAGACCGGGCGGTGATGAACACATCGGCCACATCGCTGTGAGCCACGGTGTCCAGCAGCCGCTTGGCGTGCCAGGCGCGTTCCGCGTCGAATTCCACGCCCAGCGCCTCGACTGCGGCACCGCATTCGTTGAGGTGATGCTTCACCTCCGCCAAGGCGCTTCCCTCACCGCAACAGGGATCGAGAATGCGCAGGCCAGGCGCGCTGATATCCAGGGCGGCGAGGATGCCGCTGAGGGTGGCTTCGTCGGTGGGGAAGTAGCCGTTCTTGATGAAGTTGCGGGCCAGCCGCTGAAAGATCAGTGCCATGGCCGGCTCCTAAATAATGCCCAACAGCGACAGCCAACTGTCGGGGTGATCCGGTTCCACGATGTCGCCGTCTGGCGTCTCGCAGACCGAATCGATGACCCAGGCTTCCAGCTGATCCAGATCAGGCACTTCGTAGGTCTGGTTGTTCCAAATGACGGTGGTAGGCAGTTTGAACATGGTGTTCTCCTGTGAAGAAATGCGGAGACACCCTGCCCCTCGGCGGGGATCGGTATCCCCACGGGGTGGATGAAATGACGCAAACGAATGACACAAATGAAAGATGCAATCCCAGGCCTTGCGGCCGGGCTCGTTACAGGGACTGACGAGCCTCGAATGGCAATCCTTGACGTGGATCAGACGGGCGGTGACCGACAGCCGGCGGTTTCCCTCAGCGCTTGTTGATGGGCAATAAACGTTCAGGGAACCCGCCAGGGTTCAGGCTTGAATGACGCACATGGCGGTTTCAGCACTGCGCCCCCTGCCGGCATTGCCGGGGCGTCCGCGCGTGGAGGCCGGGACGCCTGACTGGGGTGCGCGCAGGGTTGTGACTGGCGCCAAATGGCGCGGCGCATGGGCCGCCGCTGCCCGGAGTTCTGAGTGCCCGTGAGAACAGGCTTTCCGATGGTGGCCGGGTGGCATCGGAAAGCCCGCTCATGGCGGGCAAAGGTTGCTGATTGAGACGGTCAGTCCACGATCACTGCCCAGGCTTGCGCCTTGGCGTCGAAGCGATAACCGAGTTCCTTGAGACGGTCCCGCTGTTCCCGGAACACCCCACGGTCGACGGTGGGATCCAGCTTGATCCCCTCGCGCTTCCAGACCTTCGCGCCCAGCTCGGCACCGAAGAGTTTCACTTGGGCTTCCAGCGCCGGGTCGGCATCCACCTGACCGGCGGAGGTGACCACGACCACCGTCGTCTCCCCGCTGACATCCACAGAAGACGGACCCTGCGTTCGGGCAACGTCCTCCTCGATGGGATCGGGTTCGTCCTGCGGTGGCGCTGATTCCGGGGCGACATCACCGACCTCGTCGAGATGAACATCGACCAGGTTGGCGCGAATATCCGTCATCGACTTGCCCCGCCAGATGTAGGAGGACAGATAGATGCTGGAAATGGCGAACTCCCCTTGGTAGCGACCTTCCTCGAACTGATCCAGAAGAGCGTCCTTGACCTTGAAGGTACCTTCTTCGGTGACCAGGTCCCCCACGGAAAAAGCGCCTTTGGCGCCGGTGATTTTTTTGACGGTGAGTGTTCCGTTGACGTGCAACATGATGATCTCCTTTCGGATGGATAAACCGGCGAGAGACCTGCTCCCAGACGGGAGACAGAGATCCCGCCGAGGGTGAAAAACAAAGTTCCAGATTTCTCCGGAAATGCATGGGTAGGTGAGCCGGGTTGTCTTACGCGGGCGTCCAGTCACCGGATAACAAGGCCGCTTGCGCGGCCTCGAAATCCAGATAGAGCTCTTCGGACACACGAGAAAAATCACCGAACTCCGCATCAAATGCGGCGATGCAGAATCCCCAGCCCATGCAATCCATGACGGTTTGCTCTTGGACTTCCATATCGATTTCCCCAAAACAGGACCGGGGAAAAGCGTGCCCCGTCAGGGAACAGGCAGCTCCCCGGCAGGGTGGATGGAACAAACAGATGCGTGGCTACTGCGTGACAGTCGCGGCCTGGGGCGGGTCTTCCACCTTGGGCAGAGGCACAGGCTGGCCATCCACCTTGGCGAAACCGATCTTCAGCAGACGCCCCTTGATGGCTACGCCCGGTTGACCGGCTTTGTCGCCCCGCTCGTAGGTGAACAACTCGGGGTAGATATCGCCAATCCTGAAACCGATTAGGACAGGTTTCTTGGTATCCACTTCCGGCTTCAACATGGCGACGATGCGCTTGGCCTCGGCACCGGTGACCCGGAGATCGAACTTGGTGTAATCCAGGTCGGTCGGTTCGCCCCGCATGGCAGAGATGGAACACGCCAGGAAAGGCTGACCCTTGCGGGGCTTTACCTCGCGGATGCGGTTGAGATAGCCGACCCCGTTGACGTGCAGGTCGAAGAAAGCCTTCTCATCGACTAAGGTACTGGCGCTGGATGGTGCTTCAGATTGAGCTTGGGACATGGTTCACTCCTTTAGAAAAAGAAAAGGGGAACCACAAGCCCCGGGCGGGGAAGTGTTCCCCGCTGGGTGGATAAGGCAAAAGATAAAACAAATGAAGCGACAAAATCCCGGGTCTTGAGACCGTTCCGGTTTCAGGGACTGACCGGATTGAACGATGCCTTACGACAAAAGGCGAGACCATTCCCCGATCTCAGCGGGTGCAGTGCGGTGCAAGCGTGCAGTTCTCTGCCAACGAAATACGTTCTTAAATTACCAAGCTTGGGAGGGTTGTCAAGGGTTTAGAAGCGTGTCGAAATGAGGCGAACTACATGGGCTTTGATGGAACCCAATCAGGCTTATTTGAGGGGCATGCAGCAGCAAATATTTTTCGATGTGGATTGGTGGAAACCGTTGCGGTCCAGGGAAGAGCATGCGATTTCAACGACAGTCAGGCAAGGCGTCAGATGGCAGCTACGGCTTCAACTCCACATAAACACGGGTATACATAATCGGCCAGAACAGACGGCCACCTCAACCTGATAGTGGCCATTCACCAATGACTGCTTCCTCAGTGATCCTATGCGATCAAGTCGGTCATAAAAACTTTCAGCGAAAGTTGAGGAAAAGCGCCGAAAGCTGACAGCTTTTCAACTTTGTGGAGTTCAGAAAAAAGTTAGTCGCGTTCGCTCCACGCGGCTTTGAACTCGGCCAGGACAACCTTGCCGTCGCCACCATTAAACCAGTTGTTGTGATAAATGGCGCAGACAGGTCTTGGGCCATCTCTTCTTAAGACGGAGTCCTCGACCAGGATGCCCGACACCCGACTTACGTTGGTTTCCGCAACGATTCCCTTCAAACGCTCCTCCGGATTCTGGGCAAAACCCAAAGAATGGAGGTTGTAGCTTGAATAGCGCGCCTCCACGTCTTCAAATGGTTCGCCAACGCGAATTCCCTCGCAGAAAGCGCGCACACGCTCCGCCGGAGAACCGCCATACCAGCAGCCAGTCAGCAGCCCCGTGCTGATAAATATGGACATGAGTAAGGCTGGTTGGATTTGATGGATCGAAATCATGTTTTTGCCTCATCTGTATTCTGTAAAGGTGGCGCCATCGAGAACTACGAACTGAACAATAGGGTAATTCGAATTTATCTTGCTCATGAACAACTTTACGATGCGCATGTATGAAACCTGAATGGAGAAACGGTCATGCATATGGATATGCATAGTCAGGGCTTATGCCTGACAGATGGAATGCTCGACTAACAGGCTGGTGAGAAACTCCCCGCCCCTTGCTGGCAGCGGGAATTCGGGCAAACTGAGGCCTGAAACAGCGACCTAATTTTTGGTGAATTGAATGCGCGGCTTTGAAACCCAGCAAACGGCCATGTTCAGCTATGTCAGCCTGGACGAACGCGTCCCCTCGGACCACCCGCTGCGCCGCCTGCAAGTCCTGGTCAACGGCATCCTGGCCAGCATGAGCAAATTGTTCGATGACCGCTATTCCCACACCGGGCGCCCCTCGATCCCGCCAGAACAACTGTTGCGCGCCCTGCTGCTGCAAATCCTGTTTACCGTACGCAGCGAACGGCAATTGATGGAGCAACTCGACTACAACCTGCTGTTCCGCTGGTTTGTCGGCCTTTCCATGGACGACCCGGTCTGGGATCGCACGATATTCAGCATCAACCGCGACCGTTTGCTGTGTACCGATATGGCGCGTGAATTCTTCAATCGCGTGCTGTACCTGGCCGAATGGCAAGGTTTCGTCTCCGATGAACACTTCAGCGTCGATGGCACGCTGATCGAAGCCTGGGCCAGCCACAAAAGCTTTGTGAAGAAGGATGGCAGCGGCCCCGACCGCCCGCCTGGACGCAACCCCGAGGTCGACTTCAAAGGCGAGAAGCGCAGCAACGTCACCCATGAAAGCAGCACCGACCCGCAGTCTCGGCTCTACAAGAAGGGCGAGTTCACCGAAGCCAAGCTCAGATACATGGCGCACGCGCTGTCCGAGAACCGGCATGGCTTGGTGGTCGATGTGGAAACGACGCAAGCCAACGGCCGGGCGGAATGGGACGCGGCACACGCCATGATCGAACGCAGCGTGCGTAAACCCGGCGCCACGATTGGCGCGGACAAGGGCTATGACACAGCGGAATTTGTCGATCTGCTCAAACAACGGAATCTGAAAGCGCACATCGCCCGCAAGAGCACCGGTAGCGCAGTCGATGGAAGAACCGCGCGGGGCAAGGGTTACGCCATGAGCATCCGACGCCGCAAGATGATCGAAGAGGCTTTTGGCTGGATCAAGACCGTGGGCGGACTGCGCAAGACCAAGCATAAAGGATTGGCGAAACTGGCAGGCCAGACGCTCCTGACCTTTGCGGCCTACAACCTGACGCGCTTGCTGAACCTGATGAAACCCAAGATGCCGGCTCGGATGGCGAAGCCGGCATAAGGACAAAACAGTCCAGGTTGCGGCTATCGGTTGGAATTGGGACGCCAATAGACCAGAAAGGCATGATTCGACGCCGGTAGGACGTCGAAAAAATTTCCTGGCTCTTGGGAATCCGGGGTTCATAGGGGGTTTCTCACCAGCCTGCTAAGGCATGTTGCGACTGGCTTGAGCACTCGCCCACGGCGACGCGGCCATTACCCGGATATCGTGCGACTGTCCGGCATCAACGGCCCGCGCGGCAGCGTGAATACGCCCACGGCTTGGCCAAAGCGCCAATAGCGTTATGAATCATTCAACATGAACTATTCAGCTACTTTTCTCGGAGAACTCCACCATGAAACGCATCCTGCTGTTCCTCGCCACCAACATGGCCATTGTGCTGGTGTTGTCACTCACCATGCGACTGTTGGGGGTCGAGCCTTATCTCAACGAAAACGGCCTCAACCTGGGCGCACTGCTGATCTTCGCCGCAGTGATAGGCTTCGGCGGCTCGTTCATCTCGCTGGCCATTTCCAAGTGGATGGCGAAGAAATCGATGGGCGTGCGGGTGATCGACGCACCGTCCAATACGACCGAATTCTGGTTGGTTGAAACGGTGCGCAAGTACTCGGCGGATGCCGGCATCAAGATGCCGGAAGTCGGCATTTTCGATACGCCCGAGGTCAACGCCTTCGCCACCGGCATGAGCCGCAACAACTCACTGGTTGCCGTCTCCAGCGGCCTGTTGCAACAAATGACGAAAGGTGAAGCCGAGGCGGTGATCGGGCATGAAATCGCCCACGTCGCCAACGGCGACATGGTGACGCTGGCGCTGATCCAGGGCGTGGTGAATACCTTCGTCATGTTCCTGTCGCGCGTCATCGGCCACCTGGTCGACAAGATCGTGTTCAAGACCGAGCGCGGCACCGGCCCGGCCTTCTTCGTCACCATGATCATCGCCGAACTGGTGCTCGGCGTGCTGGCTTCCATCATCGTCATGTGGTTCTCGCGCAAGCGCGAGTTCCGTGCCGACATGGGCGGCGCATCCCTCGCCGGCAAGCAGAACATGATTGGCGCGCTGGAACGTCTGGCCAGTCTGCATCCGGCGCCGCTGCCGGAGAAGATGGCGGCGTTCGGTATCGCGGGGGGTGGTGCGGGCGGCATCAAGCGTTTGTTCATGACGCACCCGCCGCTGGAAGAACGCATCGCAGCCCTTAAAGCGGTGCGGGATTAGCCGCGCATCGAAATCCAGCCTTTATTCGCCCCCGGCTGATGACGGGGGGACTAACTAACAAGTATTCACCTCGCACCCAAAGGTCGATTTGATATGCATTCTGCTGTCTCCATCGGCGAACCCTGGATGTGGGGCGCTTTCATCGCCTTCGTGCTGGTCATGCTGGCACTTGACCTGTTCGTGCTCGGCGGCAAGAAGGCGCACAAGGTCAGCGTCAAGGAAGCGGCGCTCTGGTCGCTGGCATGGTTTTCGCTGGCATTGTTGTTCAACGTCGGGTTGTGGTGGCATCTCAACGGCACGCTGGGACCGGAGATCGCCGACCAGAAAGCGCTGGAATTCCTTACCGGCTATCTGATCGAGAAGTCGCTGTCGGTCGACAACGTGTTCGTCTTCCTGCTGATCTTCACGGCTTTCCACGTTCCCCCTGAATACCAGCGCCGGGTGCTGATCTACGGCGTACTTGGCGCCATCGTGCTGCGCGCGGTAATGATCCTGGCCGGTGCCTGGGTGGTGCGCGAATTCGCCTGGGTGCTGTATATCTTTGGTGCTTTCCTGGTGATTACCGGCCTGCGCATGCTGGTGATGGCGGAGAAGGAACCTGATCTGGAGAAGAACCCGGTACTCAAGTTCGCCCGCAAACATCTGCGCATCACCGACGGCCATCACGGCGAGAAATTCAGCGTGATGCAAAACGGTGTGCGCTATTTCACACCGCTGTTCCTGGTGTTGATCCTGATCGAGACCTCCGACGTGGTGTTCGCGGTGGATTCGATTCCCGCCATTTTCGCCATCACCACCGATCCGTTCATCGTCTTCACCTCCAACATCTTCGCGATCCTGGGCTTGCGTGCGTTGTATTTCCTGCTCGCCGATGTGGCTGACCGCTTCCATTTGCTGAAATACGGCCTGGCCATGGTGCTCACCTTCATCGGCGCCAAGATGCTGATCGCGCCCTGGTATCACGTGCCAGTAGAGGCTTCACTCGCCATCGTCTTCGTGTTGATTGCATCCAGCGTCGTCGCCAGCCTGATCGCCACACGCAAACCCGCCGTTTAAGGAAACACCGTCATGACCGAATCACGAACCCGTTCCCCCCTGCTGGAAATCGCCGTCACCCTGCTCATCCCCGAAGCGCTGCACGGCAAATAGGACACCACCATGCGTCTCTTTTCCCCCCTCTATGCGCGCGCCATGCAGTGGGCGCGCCATCGCCACGCCCCCGCCTACCTGGGGGCGATGAGCTTCGCTGAATCGTCCTTCTTTCCGGTGCCGCCGGACGTGATGTTGGCGCCCATGTGCCTGACCCAGCCCGACCGCGCCTGGCGCTTCGCGCTGATTACTACGCTGACTTCGGTGGCGGGCGGGCTGGCAGGCTACGCCATCGGTTACTTCGCTTTCGAGGCGCTCGCGCCCTGGCTGCAAACGACGAAATACTGGGCGAGCTACCAGACCGCCGTGCAGTGGTTCAACGACTACGGCTTCTGGGCGGTGTTCATCGCCGGCTTCTCGCCCATCCCCTATAAGGTCTTCACCATCGCCGCCGGGGCGCTGTCCATGGCCCTGCTGCCGTTCACCCTGGCCTCCGTGATCGGCCGCGGCGCACGCTTCTACCTGGTCGCCGGGCTGATGAAATGGGGCGGCGCGCGGATGGAAGCGGCCCTGCACCGTTACGTGGATCGCATCGGCTGGGCCACGGTGGCGCTCCTCGCGGCGGGCCTGCTGATTTTCCAGGTGTTTTGAAGTTGCAAGGAATCAAAATGAACGGCTCCACACCTGAGGCTAGGCCTTCATATAGGCCTGAATTCAAGCCTAACCGTCATCTCGTTTTCTACATCGCCGTTGGCGTGGTAGGACTTGTCCTGCTTGCCCTGTTCATCATGCTGGGGTGGGTGGCAAACAAACAGTCCGCCATCAGGCAGGCGTCGGAAAAGCATGAATCCCTCCAGGCAACGCCTGGCCCTGCTCAAGCCCGAGAAAACCCATGAAACGCATCGAACACGGACTCGAATCCTTCATCTTCAACAGTCGCTGGTTGCTGGCGCCGTTCTACCTGGGCTTGATAGCGGCCATTGGCCTGCTGTTGGTGAAATTCGTCAAATCCTTTCTGGCCGCCTTGCCGATTGTGTTCGAAGGCAGCAGTGGCGATGCCATGATCGCCATCCTGACCCTGGTGGACATCACGTTGGTGGCCAATCTGTTGCTGATCATCATCTTCGCCGGCTACGAGAACTTCATTTCCAAGATCGACACCGGTGACCATGAAGACCGACCGGAATGGATGGGCCATGTCGCTTTCTCCGACCTCAAACTCAAGTTGATCGGTTCTATCGTCGCCATTTCCGGCATCGAACTGCTGAAGTACTTCGTCAACGTCAAGCACGCTACCGAACACGAGTTGATGTGGGTGGTGATCATCCACCTTACCCTGGTGTTTTCCGGCGTGTTGTTTGCCCTGATGGATCGCATCGCCGGCAGTAATCATGGCCCGAAGAAATAATGAGTAGCTGACACGGACATCCCCTTGGTCATCTACCGACTGCTTTCAGAATTGACTATTGCCCGAGTAATGCTCGGAGAACATTCGCCATTGCGGATGACAGCTTCACTTCTCATTCAATAAGCTGTCGCTTCAATGGGCCACATCTTTGCTTGGTAACGTGTACTAGAATGGCGCGGTTTTCATTCTGAAGGTTTGTCACCCCTGTTGTTTATGGAATGTCATCGATGTTTCCTGGCCCCGGACTCTTCGCCAATCCCCGCCAGCAGCTTGTTTTCAATCTTCACATCCCCTTGCAATAACCCCCGAATCGCGCACATCGACGCTGCGGCAGATTCTTCAGCACCTACCGAGCACTTTTTCTTCGCTCGCGCCATTTTCCCCTGGAGTATTTCATGGAATTCCTGATGGATCCGTCCATATGGATCGGCTTGCTCACGCTTGTCGTTCTGGAAATCGTTCTCGGCATCGACAACCTCGTTTTCATCGCCATCCTCGCGGACAAGCTGCCGCCGCATCAGCGCGACCGGGCGCGACTGATCGGTCTGTCACTCGCATTGCTGATGCGGCTGGGGCTGTTGTTTGCCGTTTCCTGGCTGGTCACCCTGACCGAACCGCTGTTCACAGTTGCCGGAGCCAGCTTCTCGGGTCGTGATCTGATTCTTCTGGTCGGCGGCCTGTTCCTGGTGTTCAAGGCGACGATGGAACTGCACGAGCGCATGGAAGGCAACCTGCACCAGACCGGGCCGAAGTCGGCCTATGCCAGCTTCTGGATGGTGGTTGCGCAAATCATCGTTCTGGACGCGGTCTTCTCGCTGGATGCGGTCATCACCGCCGTGGGCATGGTCGACGAACTGGGCGTAATGATGGCGGCAGTGGTGATTGCCATGGGCGTGATGATCATCGCCTCCAAACCGCTGACCAAGTTCGTCAACGAGCATCCCACCGTCGTCGTCCTGTGTCTGAGCTTCCTGCTGATGATCGGTTTCAGCCTGGTGGCCGAAGGTTTTGGTTTCCACATTCCCAAAGAATATCTCTACGCAGCCATTGGCTTCTCCATTCTGATCGAGACCTTCAATCAGGTTGCCTGGCGCAATCAGGCCAAGAGTGAATCCCGGTTGCCATTGCGGGAGCGCACCGCCGACGCCATCCTCAATCTGATGGGGGGGCGCAGAATGGCCACTGCGGCGGAGAAGTCGGCGGAGGTTGAGGAAGGCGAGCCCCCGGCGGCCTTTGGCGAAGAGGAGCGCTACATGATATCCGGCGTGCTGACCCTGGCCGAGCGTTCCATTCGCACCATCATGACGCCACGCGGAGATATCTCGTGGGTGGATTGCGAGGGTGATGCGGCAGATGTTCGCGCGCAGTTGCTGGACACCCCGCATAGCCTCTTCCCTGTTTGCCGGGGATCGCTGGACAAGGTCATCGGCGTGGTTCGTGCCAAGGAACTGTTTACCGCGCTGGATAGCGGACAAGATCTGGCGGAATGCGCGGCGCAGCATCCGCCAATCGTGGTGCAGGACCGGCTCGATGTGATCAAGATTCTGGGCGTGCTGCGCAAGGCGAAAGGCAGCCTGGTGCTGGTGGTCGATGAATTCGGCACGATGCAGGGTCTGATTACCCCGCTCGACATTCTGGAAGCCATCGCGGGTGAATTCCCGGATGCGGACGAAACGCCGGACATCGTGCGCGAGGGCGATGAATGGCTGGTCAAGGGCGCGGCGGATCTGCATCTGTTGGAGCAATCCCTGGGCGACGTCTCTCTGGTCAGCCCGGATGATGAGTACGCCACATTGGCCGGTCTGTTGCTTGCCCAGCAGGATCGAATTCCCGCCATCGGCGAGTCGTTCCGGTTTGGCGAGTTCCGCTTCGAAATCGTCCAGACATCGGATCGCCGCATCGAACTGGTACGTATCTCCCGGGCTTTGGATGAACGTGAACAGGAATAGCATGCCCGATCTGATCGGGTATTGAACCTAAGCATGCGACATTCCGTTGGAAGACTTCCGCTATCGCAGGTGTTGCATGGTCTTGCCGACGACCCGATTCGCGAGCGCATTTCCATAGCCGATCTGTTGGCAGCTTTGGGCGATCGCGCCATCGGTGCGCTGTTGTTCATCTTTGCGTTCCCCAATGTGCTGCCGACGCCGCCCGGTACATCGGCCGTGCTGGGAGCGCCATTGCTGTTCCTTGCCGCCCAGCTTGCCTTTGGCCGCCAGCCCTGGTTGCCCGCAATCATTACCAAACGGTCGATGTCGCGTGACGACTTTCAGACGTTGATACGCCGCATAGCCCCCTGGCTGGCAAGGGCGGAGAAACTGCTGAAGCCGCGGTTGAGCAGCCTGACCTTGCCGCCCATGGAGTATTTCATCGGGTTGGTGTGCCTGTTGTTGGCAACATTGCTGGTGCTTCCCATCCCGCTTGGCAACATGCTCCCGGCACTGGCAATCAGTCTGATCGCCCTGGGCGTGCTGGAGCGTGATGGTTTATGGGTGCTGGCTGGCATGATCACAGCGGGCCTCGCCATCGTGGTGGTTTCCGGCGTGGTCTTCGCCCTGATCAAGACGGGCATTTATCTGTTCACTCAGGTATTGCAATAAAGCGATGCGCTCGAACAATTACTTCTCGCGGCGCTGGCAAGGCCAAGTACCGGTGGTGACACTGTTCTGGCGGGACATGCTGGGTGTCGGCACCTTGATCAACCTTACGGCAACCGCACTGGGCCTGACCATGATCATCAATGGCATCCATGCCGGATTTGCTGTTGCGCTGCATTTTTTGCCGTTGCCCTTCAACATTTTCCTGTTAGCCGCGCTCAACCGTGCGCCAGATCGGAACACATTGCTTATGGCCATTGCTGTCGCATGGTTTGTTGTAATGACGTTGATTTGAGTGAGTGTGCGAAGTACCTCCGTCAGACACGCGACCGGTATCCGGCACATACAGCAGCGCTTGAAACGCCACCTTGGCTTGAAACGGAAAACTCATGGCAAACTTGGCCCATCTTCAATGTGCGCCGTGCCAAGGCAGCTGGATGGGGCGTTATTTATTGGATATGCACTGGTTCAGCGCATCAAGTCAGCTTTTTCTGCTCTTCTTCAATGCGGTCCAATTCACCATCCAGGTCAGCCTCGGACATCGGCGAGTAAGGCTCTTCCTCCGCCTTCGGCGCTACCGCCCGGCGCTTGACCATCCAGCCCGCGATAATGATGCCCAACTCGTAAAGCAGCCACAAAGTCACTGCCAGCATGATCTGGGAGATGACATCCGGTGGCGTGAAGATGGCGCCGATGACAAAAGCGCCAACAATGACGTAAGGCCGCGCTTCCTTGAACTTGGCGATTTCGACCATGCCGGTGATTGCCAGGGCGACCACCACGATAGGTACTTCGAAGGTGATGCCGAAGGCCAGGAACATGGTGATGACGAAATCCAGGTATTTGCCGATATCGGTCATTACCGCCACGCCCACGGGCGCGATGCCAACAATGAAGCCGAACACCACCGGGAAGACCAGAAAATAAGCGAACGCCATGCCGCAGGCAAACAGCACCAGACTGGCAAACACCATCGGCACAATCAGCTTGCGTTCATGCACTTACAAGCCAGGCGCGATGAATGCCCAGACCTGATACAGGATCACCGGCAACGCACCGAGAAAAGCGGTCATCATCGCCACCTTGATCGGCACGAAGAATGGCGTCACTACTTCGGTCGCGATCATCTGGCCGCCTTGCGGCAACTTGTCCAGCAACGGCTGCGCCAGAATGGCATAGAGATCGCCGGCCCAGGGAAACAGACAGATGAACAACACAATCCAGGCAATGACCGCCTTCAACAGGCGATCGCGCAGTTCGATCAAATGCGAAATAAAGGTTTCCGTACCATCCATGCTCATGCGGTTCAGCCAGCGACTTTAGTGTCTATGGGAGGAGCGGAGGCTTGTGCTTCCGGCCGCGCCTGGGTTGCCACGCTTGGAGCTGCCTGAGCAACACTAACGTTCGCCTTGCTTGCCTCGCTGGTCAACGCCGGCTGCGCCGTAGCCGCTGCGGCGGCTTCCTCGGCCTTGATCTTGTCCCATTCCTGCATCGACAAGCCGCCGTCGGTGGCGCTCATCGCCTGCATGACACGGCTGATCTGGCCGGTTTCCTGCTCGACGACGGTTTCGATCTCGCGTTTGGTATCGCCAGCCAGGATCTCGTAACGCTGCGCAGTATCTTTCATCTCCTGCTGCATCTTGCGCAGCTCTTCCAGCTTCATGTCGCGGTCGATATCCTGCTTGACCTGTGACACATAGCGGTTGAGTTTTCCCAGCCACTGGCCAGCCGTACGCGCGACCTTGGGCAGCCGTTCGGGGCCGATGACGACCAGCGCGACGATGCCGATCAGCATCAATTCGGAGAAACCTATATCAAACATCTCGGCGCACCAATTTCAGGTTGAAAAACAAGCGTCTAGACGCATGGCATGACCAATAATACATCAGTGCTGCTGCTTGTCCTTGACCTCACCCTCGATCGTCGTGCCGTTGGAGTCGGTGTCCTGACGCGGCAGTTCCGAAGGTTTGTTCTTTTCTTCGGCCATCGAGTCCTTGAAACCCTTCACCGCACCGCCGAGATCGCTACCCACGTTACGCAACTTCTTGGTGCCGAAAACCACCAGAACCACAGCCAAAACGATCAGCCAATGCCAGATGCTGAATGAACCCATAGCTCAACTCCTCTATAAAAAACGGCCGTCCCTGCGGGGCGACTCTGAAAATCACATGGCGCGCCGACTGTCGCTGCATAATTTCCTGGCCCCTCCTTGCCCGTGTTGGTGATGGTCCGAAAAACCTCATGCAACCGATGTTCCTTCGCTCATTCAGGACTCCATCGGGATAGATGCTGGACGAACAAAGCCGTTAATTGAAACCACAGGTCGGCTGTTTCATAGATCATTTATTTCGCGTAAGCCATCCAGCCCCTTGTGGTAGAGCTTCGCCACATAAGCGCGGGTCGATGACCCGCGCTTCCCGATTTCCGGTAAAAGCGGCATCAATTCCAGCAGCCTGATCAAAGCCTATATCGGTCTGATGTGCACCGGCAAATCCGATTTTGACGCCATCGAATCGCTGCGCCAGGATGCCTTCTTCAAATCGGCTCTGGGCCTGACCGCAGTACCCTCTTCGCCGACACTGCGCCAACGCATGGACACCATGGCGGAGTCGGGCGATGGGGCGCTGACCGCCCTGGACGACGCCAATGAACGCCTGCTGCGCCGAGCCAAACCGGTCCTCACGCCGCTGTCCACCGGTCATCTGGCGCTGGATTTCGATGTCTTTACCCTGAACAACAGCGGCACCGCCAAGGAGGGTGTGGGGCGCACCTATCTGGGCTTCGACGGCTATGCGCCGATCGCCGGCTATCTGGCCGAGGAAGGTTTCTGCCTGGGTCTGGAACTGCGTCCGGGTACGCAACATTCGGCCAGCGAGACGCCAGATTTCCTCGCCCGCTTGCTGCCGCGCGCCCGCGCGGTATCGAATTTGCCGCTCCTGGTGCGGGCGGATTCGGGTTTCGATGGCGCGTCCATCTTCGTGGCGATGGACGCGGCCCGCGCTGCGGGGCCGCTGGATTGGCTGGTGAAGTGGAATCCACGCGGTTTTGATACTGCTGCGCTGCATCAGCGGCTGGCGGCCGATCCAGCCCGGGTGTGGTGCCATCCGCGCGAGGGCAAGCGCGAGATCTTTGTGGAGGAGACGGTTACGCGTGAACACGCTGGCGTCTCGGTGGCCATGCGCCGCGTGGTTCACATCATCGAGCGCACCATCGACAAGAAGGGGCAGGTGCTGCTGATGCCCGATATCGAAATCGAAGGCTGGCTGACCAGCCTGGCCTTGCCGGTGGCGCAGATCATCAAGCTGTATCAGGGGCATGGCACCCATGAGCAGTTCCATTCCGAGTTCAAGACCGATCTGGACCTTGAACGTCTGCCTTCGGGCAAGTTCGCCACCAACGATCTGGTGCTGTCCTTGGCGGTGCTGGTTTACAACATCCTGCGCGCCATCGGCCAGGCAACGTCGATCAGCCCGGACAGCCCGGTGCGCCATCCCGCGAAGCGGCGGCGCATCCGCACCGTGATGCAGGAAATCATCGGTATTGCGGCAAGAGTGATCCAGCATGCCCGCCGTTTGACTCTGGATCTGGCGGAACACTGCGCGGACTTCACGGTATTCGAGCGGCATCATCAGGCGCTGCTTCGCTTTACGAACTGAAGCTTCCCATTCCGAATCAATCGCGGTAGGGATGCCCATTGCTGAGCACCCCCCGCACAGATCCCGGCGTGCCCAATTCGGGCACCGGGCTCCTACCTTGGATGATTGACGGCAAAGCGTGCCTCCGGCCAGGGGTGAAGGATACGAGCCGGTGGCAGCCAGTCGGTCACCAGACGGGCGAGTCGCTTCGCACTGAAGCCATCGCGTTGACTGCGACGTCTCAGCGTTCGCCACCACAGCCGCCCTACGAAGTAGCGAAATGCGGACAGCCTGGGGCCGTTGGTCGGCACAGCGTGGTACTGGAAGTACCCCCGAACCACTTGGCCTAGCCATTTTCCCACCGCCGGGATGGGGTGGTGCATCCGCTTCCTCAACTCCGTTTTCAGTTCCCGTAGCTTGGCCCGCATCCGGTCGCGCCGCGTCTGGCGTATCAGCAGGAAGTTTCCCCGCCGGCTGCGTCCGCAGATGTGCGTGAATCCCAGAAAGTTGAATGTCTCTGGTTTTCCCTGTCCGCTTCTGGCCCGCCGTGCCATGGCATGGCGGCCAAATTCGAGCAGGCGCGTTTTGTCCGGGTGCAGCTTCAGGGAGAACGATTCCATCCGTTCTCTCAGTTCCACCAGAAAGCGGCGCGCTTCCCATTCGTGCTCGAAGCCGATAACAATGTCGTCGGCGTAGCGCACGAGGATGACTTGACCCCGAGCATTCCGCTGTCGCCAGCGATCCGCCCAGAGGTCGAACACGTAGTGCAGGTAGATGTTGGCCAGCACCGGCGAGATGACCGCACCTTGTGGCGTGCCCTCCTCGCTGGCAATGATCCGACCCGCTTCCAGTACTCCCGCCTCCAACCACAGCTTGATCAGCCGCAGCAGTCGCCGATCTGCGATTCGGTGTTCCAGGAATCGCTGTAACCAGTCGTGGTTGACGGTGTCGAAGAAGCGGGCGATATCCGCATCGATGATCCAGTTCACTGGCCGGCAGCGGATGCCGTAGGCCAGCGCGTCGAGTGCTTGATGCGGGTTTCGCCCAGGCCGGAAGCCGTGGGAGTAGCCCTTGAACGCCGGCTCGTAGATCGGCGTTGAATCGTGCTGCGCGGGCGGCGAGGAATTCGGTCACGGATTCAGGGAGATAATAGAAACGTATCGATGGAAAGTCTGCTGCGATCTCTGCTAAGGCAGCGAGTTGGTAAGCGTGCCCCGATAATTCACCAGACCAGAAAGATCGATGCCAGTGTGAAGATGCTGCGCCGTTTCGCGGCCTAAATTTCCAGTCGATAGCCAACACCGGACACGGTAAGCAGGTGTCGCGGCCGCGCCGGCTCGGCTTCCAGCTTGCGGCGCAGGCCGGCCATGAACACGCGCAGGTAGTGGATGCGATCCACATGCGACGGCCCCCAGACTTCCTTCAGCAGTTGCCGATGTGTCAGCACGCGGCCGGCGTGGGTCAGCAATACCGTCAGCATGCGGTATTCGATGGGCGTCAGATGCACCGCCTCGCCGGCGCGGGTCACCGTGCGATGCGCCAGATCGATATGCAGTTCTCCGAACTCGACCAGCGATTTGCCGCCGTCTTCGCGCGGCAGAGTCCGGCGCAGCAGCGCGCGGAGGCGGGCGATCAGTTCCGGTACGCCGAACGGCTTGGTCAGATAGTCGTCGGCACCCGCGTCTAGAGCGGCCACTTTCTGCGTTTCTTCGCCGCGCGCGGACAGGATCAGGATCGGCATCGCGGTCCAGGCGCGCAGGTCGCGGATCACATCGAGCCCGTCACGGTCGGGCAGGCCAAGGTCGAGGATGATCAACTCGGGCTGCCGGCTGGCGGCCTCGATCAGGCCACGTTCGGCATTTTCCGCCGGCCAGACCTGGTAGCCGGACGCGCCGAGCGCGCTTTGCACGAAACGACGGATTTCCTTGTCGTCCTCGATCAGTACGAGATTGATGGCGGCATCGCTCATGGGATTTCCTTGATCGCCGGCGGATTGCCGACCGGTAGCGTGAACACGAAGCAGGCGCCGCCCTGCGTCCGGTTGCAAGCCCAAACCCGGCCGCCGTGCGCCGCGACGATGGCGCGCACGATGGCCAGACCAAGGCCAACGCCGACGACATTGCTTTCCTCATGGCCGCGCGTGAATTTCTCGAAGATGGCCTGCTCGCGGCCGGGTGGCAGACCGGGGCCGTTGTCGCAGACCGAGACTTCGACCTCGCCGCCGACGACACGGGCGGAAATCTCGATAACGCTGCCCGGCGGCGTGTATTTCGCGGCGTTCTCCAGCAGGTTGCTGAACACCCGTTCCATCAGCACCGCATCAAGTTCCAGCACCGGCAGATCGCCCGGCAGGTCGATGTGCACGCTATGTCCGCTCAGGACGACCGCGCGTGCCTGCAGCGCCGCACCGACGGCGTCTTCCAGCGGTTGCCATTCGCGCTTGAGGGTGACCTTGCCGGCTTGCAGGCGGGCCATGTCGAGCAGGTTGTTGACCTGCGCGCTGGTGCGCAGAGCCTGCTCGCGGATTGCGCCGGCGAACTCCTGATGCTGCGGTTCCAGTTTCGGCTCGATCAGCATCATCGCGTCGATCAGCCCGACCAGCCCGGTCAGCGGCGTGCGCAAGTCGTGCGAGATGCTGGACAGCAGGCCGTTGCGTAGGCGTTCCGACTCCATGCTGACCAGGGCTTCCTGCGCGACGGCGATGTAATGCACCCGCTCCAGCGCGATGCCGATCAGCGCGGCGAAGGTATCGAGCAGACGCTGCTGTTCCGGGGTGAGCAGGCCGCCTTCCTGACGCGGCGCGATGGCCATCACGCCGCGTACGCGCATGGTCGCCTTCAGCGGCACGTAGAGAAAGTGGCTGGCCGGTAGCGTGTCGGTGCCGCAACCGGCGGATTCGCCGTGATCCAGCGCCCATTGCGCGATGCCCAGATCGAGCACATCGCCGCGTTCGATGGTGACTGGCAACTTGCCCTGGTCGTCCGGCAGCAGCAGATGGGCATGCACGCCGAACGTGCTGGAGACGAAACGGTCGCCGATTTCCTCGATCTGCTCCAGCACCAGCGCGCTGGACAATTCGCGCGACATTTCGTACAGCGCGCGCATGCGGCGTTCGCGGCTTTCCGCCACGCGCGCCTGGAAGCCGAGGCCGGTAGTCAGATGGGCGATGGAGAGCGCGACGGTCAGCATCACGGCGAAGGTGACCAGATATTGGGCATCGCCCACCGCGAAGGTCAGGTGTGGCGAGACGAAGAAGAAATCGAACGCCGCCACCGAGGCCACTGCGGTCAGCAGCGCCGGGCCGCGCCCGAGTTTGATCGCGGCAAACAATACGGCAAGCAGAAACAGCATGACGATGTTGGCCAGTTCCAGTACATCGCGCAGCGGCGTGGCCAGCAGGGAGACCGCGACAACTGCGACCAGCGCCAGACCGTACTGGCGCCAGGCAATCCGCATATGCGTCGCTTGTGGCACGGGTTCGGCTGTCTCTCGCTCGGCCGTTTCGCTGCCCAGTTCCACCAGGATCAAATCGATATCCGGCGCGATGGCGCCCAGGCGGGTGCTGAAGCGGCGCTGCCAGGGAAAGCGGTAAGCGCTCCAGCCGACCGAGCGGCGGCCGAGCACGATCTTGCCCAGGTTGTGTTCGCGCGCGTAGGTCAGCGCCACCAGCGCAGCATCCTCGCCCGGCAGCGTCGCGGTCTTCGCGCCCAGATCGGCGGCCAGTTTGAGGATTTTCAGCAGGCGTGTGCGACGCGCTTCCGACAGACGCAGCAGCTCCGGCGTTTCCACGTAGATGACGTGCCAGGGCACATCAAACTGCGCCGCCAGCCGCGCGCCGTTGCGCACCAGCTTCTCGCCACCCGGCTCGGGGCCGATGCAGACCAGCAACGAATTCTGTGTCGGCCAGACCGCGGCCACCGCCTGATCACGACGGTAGGCCACCACGTCCTCATCCACCCGGTCGGCGGTGCGGCGCAACGACAACTCACGCAGGGCGAGCAGGTTGCCCTTGCGGAAGAAGTTCTGGATCGCCCGTTCTGCCTGTTGCGGCAAGTAGACCTTGCCTTCCTTCAGGCGCTGCAGCAATTCATCCGGCGGCAGATCGACCAGCACTACCTCGTCCGCCATGTCGAACAGGCGATCCGGCAAGGTCTCCCACACCTTGATGCCGGTAATGCTGCTGACCACATCGTTCAGCGTTTCCAGATGCTGCACGTTGACCGTGGTGTAAACGTCGATGCCAGCGGTGATCAACTCCTCCACATCCTGCCAGCGCTTCGGATGGCGCGAGCCGGGCGCGTTGGAATGCGCCAGCTCATCGACCAGCAGCAAACCCGGCTTGCGCGCCAGTGCCGCGTCGAGATCGAACTCCTTGAGCACCCGGTTTTTGTACTCGATGTCCCTCGGCGGCAGGATTTCCAGCCCCTGCAACAGCGCGGCGGTTTCCGAACGGCCATGCGTCTCGACCACCCCGACCACGACATCCACGCCCTGCGCCTGCAACTGCCGCGCCGCGACCAGCATGGCATAGGTCTTGCCGACGCCGGGACTGGCGCCGAAGAAAATCTTCAATTTGCCGCGCAACGCGCGAACTTCCTCCGCTTCCAGCTTGGCCAGCAGGGCGTCGGGGTCGGGGCGGGTGTCGTTGTCGTTGGCAGCCATGGTTCAGTGTACTTTCAGCATTTGCGCTGTACACGCTGGGAGTAAGCATCAAGTAGTTGTTTTCGAACTCGGCGACGGCGTTCCACCTCACAGTTGCAAGAACAACAGATTTCGCGGCCCCAGGCCACAGACTGGTGCGCCGGGGTCACCGCATGAGTCTTGCTGCATACCGGGCAAATGTGTCGGGTCATCGGAATACCTCGCTCAGATGGCCCGTTCGGCATAACGCGCGAGGTCCGATACCGCGTTCACGCTCTGTGCCGAAACCAGGAAAACTTCGCGGCCATACGGTGCCCCGGCGCTCAGGGCCAGGCTCAGGGCGGCGACACCCGCCGTGGCCACCGCCAGGCGCAACGGCATCTGCCAGTCGGCCAGATAAGTCAGCAGCGCCGCGGTGCCGAGCGGGTTGGCCGGGAATCGTCCCGGCACAATCTCACGTCCGCCGGCACGCGCCGCCACCTGAATGTCATCGCCCACCAGCGCGATGCCGATGCATACCTTGCCTTCGGTGGTAGGCCGCGAGGGAGGTTCCTGTTCTTGTTGATCGATGCTCATGTTAGCTCCTGTTGTTACGGTGAAATCAGTCATGTGCTCAGGCTATTCACCGCCAAATTAAAACGTCGTAAAGATTGGCGGCCACGGCGTTAAGGAAGCACTGAAATGGAAGGTTAAAACCGCGCTTGGAAGCGGTGCGGCGGCATCAATATTGAGTAAAGAAGCGCAGCGTCAGGACGCTGGATTACTCAAGCCACGCGGACGATAGGGGCCCGGCATCGAACAGGCGTTTGACCGCCGCCGCATCGTCACACTGTCGCAAGTGTTTGCGAAAGCGTCTGTTGGCCAACATTTCCGTCGCTTCAGCCAAGATTAGCAGGTGTTCATCGGTGGCCTCCTTCGGCACCAACAGGACCAGGATATGTGTCACCGGTTCGCCGTCAGGGGCATCGAACGGAATCGGCGACTGCGGTCGCAGGTAGGCCACCAGTATCCGGTCCAGGTTTTTGACACGCGCGTGCGGGATGGCAACGCCCTGTCCAAGGCCGGTGGAGCCAAGCTGTTCGCGGCGGGCGAGGGCGAGAGAAACGCTTTCGCGCGGAAGCGCATGCGCCAACTCCATGTGTCGACCAATGACAGCAAGAATTTCAGGTTTGCTCACTATATCGACATCGAGAAGGATGTCTTCCGGATGCAAGTAATTTGTGATCGTCATGTTCAAGTTGTCCACCCGCGCGGCGGCAATACCGCCGCGCATGACTGGTATTCGGTTCGAGGTCGTTGCTGCTTCGCCGGCAATCTTGTCGCCTGGCTAGTAGAACGAAGTTGCATGTAACGCATTCAGCGCTTGGCGGGATGGTCCAGGGCCAGGTTCAGAGTCAGCACATTGACCCGTGGCTCGCCCAGCACGCCGAGTTGGCGTCCTTGCGTATGCGCCGCGATGAGCGTGTTCACCTCGACCTCGCTGAGCCCACGCAAGCGGGCGATGCGCGGCGCTTGCCAGGTGGCGGCGGCGGGGCTGATGTGTGGGTCGAGGCCGCTGCCGGAGGCGGTGACCAGGTCGACCGGAATCGGTGCGGTTTGAGCAGGGTCGGCGTCTTTCAGGGCGGCGATGCGACCCTTGACCGCTTCTTCCAGCGCCGGATTCAGCGGTCCCTGGTTGCTGCCGCTGGAGGCTGCGGCGTTGTAGGGCGTCGGGCCGGTGGCGGAGGGGCGGCCCCAGAAGTATTTCGGATCGGTGAATGACTGACCGACCAGTTCGGAGCCTACCGCTTTGCCGTCGCGTTCGATCAGACTGCCGTTGGCGGCTTCGGGAAACAACCACTGCGCGATGCCAGTGACCAACAGAGGGTAAGCAACACCGGTGAGCGCGGTCAGCGCAACAAGCATCACTAAAGCGGGTTTCAGTTCTTTCAGCATGGTGTTTTCTCCTTAGGCCAGCGTTATGCCAAGTTCAGCCCGACCAATATCAGGTCAATGCCCTTGATACCGATGAACGGCACGATCAGGCCGCCGAGGCCGTAGATCAGCAGGTTGCGGTTGAGGATGGCGGCCGCACCCAGCGGGCGGTAGGCGACGCCTTTCAGCGCCAGCGGGATCAGCGCGACTATGATCAGCGCGTTGAAGATCACCGCCGACAGGATGGCGCTGGCCGGTGTCGCCAGACCCATCACGTTGAGCGCGCCGAGCGCCGGGTAGGTGGTGGCGAAGGCGGCCGGGATGATGGCGAAGTACTTGGCGATGTCGTTGGCGATGGAGAACGTGGTCAGCGAACCGCGCGTCATAAGCATCTGTTTGCCGGTCTCGACGATCTCGATCAACTTGGTCGGATTGGAATCCAGATCGACCATGTTGCCCGCCTCCTTGGCGGCCTGGGTGCCGGTGTTCATCGCCACCGCGACATCGGCCTGGGCCAGCGCCGGAGCATCGTTGGTGCCGTCGCCGGTCATCGCCACCAGGCGACCTTCGGCTTGGTACTGGCGGATCAGCTTCAGTTTGGCTTCCGGCGTCGCTTCGGCAAGGAAGTCGTCGACCCCGGCTTCGGCGGCGATGGCGGCGGCGGTGAGGCGGTTATCGCCGGTGATCATCACGGTCTTGATGCCCATGCGGCGCAGTTCGATGAAGCGTTCCTTGATGCCGCCCTTGACGATGTCTTTTAGTTCGACGGCGCCGAGTACGCGCGCTTCTCCGTTGACCGCGTCGACCACCACCAGTGGCGTCGAGCCGCGCCGGGCGATGTCGTCCACGCCTGCCTGCACTGGCTGCGGCCAGGTGCCGCCCTGGGCTTCGACATGCTTGCGCACCGAGTCGGCCGCGCCCTTGCGGATGCTGCTTCCCTGCCAGTCGATGCCGCTCATGCGGGTCTGAGCGGTGAAGTGGACGAAGCTCGCGCCCTCGGCATGTATGTCACGTCCACGCTGATGCAGGACATCCTTCGCCAGCACGACGATGGAGCGGCCTTCCGGGGTTTCGTCGGCGAGCGAGGCGAGCAGCGCGGCTTCTGCCAGTTCCGCCGGTGTCACGCCGGGCGCCGGCAGGAATGCGGCGGCCTGACGGTTACCCAGCGTGATGGTGCCGGTCTTGTCGAGCAGCAGTACATCCACGTCGCCGGCGGCCTCGACCGCCTTGCCCGAGGTGGCGATGACGTTCTTGCCCAGCATGCGGCCCATGCCGGCGACGCCGATGGCCGACAACAGGCCGCCGATGGTGGTCGGAATCAGGCAGACCAGCAGCGCAATCAGCACAGTGACACTGACGACCGCGCCACTGCCCGCAGCAGCCACGCTGAACATCGAGAACGGCAGTAGGGTCGCCGTCGCCAGCAAAAAGGTCAGCGTCAGAGCCACCAGCAGGATGGTCAGGGCGATCTCGTTCGGCGTCTTCTGCCGCGCGGCGCCTTCCACCATGGCGATCATGCGGTCGAGGAAGGTTTCGCCCGGATTCACGCTGATGCGCACCACCAGCCAGTCGGACAGCACGCGGGTGCCGCCGGTGACGGCGGAGAAATCGCCGCCCGATTCGCGGATCACCGGTGCCGACTCGCCGGTAATGGCCGACTCGTCCACCGAGGCGACGCCCTCGATCACCACGCCGTCACCGGGGATGGTGTCGCCGGCTTCCACCAGCACCACATCGTCGCGGCGCAGGTCCTCGGCGGCAATGCTGTTCCACTTGCTGCCGTGCTGCGGTTCGAGCTGTTTCTTGGCGAAGACGGTCTTTTTCAAGCCCTTCAACGCCGCCGCCTGCGCCTTGCCGCGACCCTCCGCCATCGCTTCGGCGAAGTTGGCGAACAACACGGTGAACCACAGCCAGAGCGAGATGGCGAGGATGAATCCCGGGGTTTCCACAACGCGGGACTCACCGTGGCCGAACAAAGCCTGGAGAAACAGGCCGCTGGTCATCAGCGCGCCCAGCCAGACCACGAACATCACCGGGTTCTTCAGTTGATAGCGCGGCGACAGGCGCTTGAGCGCATCCCATGCTGCGGTTTGCAGCAGATTGGGATCAAACAGGGATAGGGTTTTTTTCATGAGTGTCTCCTTAACGCACGCCAAGCATCTGCAGATGTTCAACCACCGGACCCAGCGCCAACGCGGGCAGGAAGGTCAGCGCGCCGACGACGATGACCGCGCCTATCAGCAACAGCACGAACAGCGGGGTATGCGTGGGCAGCGTGCCGACCGAGGCCGGAATGCTCTTCTTGGCCGCCAGCGAGCCGGCGATGGCCAGCACCGCGATGACCAGCCAATAGCGGGCAAACAACATGGCGAATCCGAGCATGCCGTTATAGAAAGGCGTGTTGGCCGATAGCCCGGCGAAGGCGCTGCCGTTGTTGTTGCCGGCCGACGAGAAGGCATAGAGGATTTCCGAGAAGCCATGTGCGCCGGGATTGGCGATACCCGCCACGCCAGGCGCGACGACGACCGCGATGGCCGCGCCAAGCAGCACCACCAGCGGCGGCACCAGGATGGCGATGGCGGCCATCTTGACCTCGAAGGCTTCGATCTTCTTGCCCAGATATTCCGGCGTGCGGCCGATCATCAGTCCGGCGACGAACACCGCGACGATGGCGAACACCAGCATGCCGTACAGACCGGAGCCGACGCCGCCGAAGATCACCTCGCCCAACTGCATCAACCACATTGGCACCATGCCGCCAAGCGGTGTGAAGGAGTCGTGCATGGCGTTGACCGAGCCGTTGGAGGCGGCGGTGGTGGCGGTGGCCCACATCGCCGAATTGACGATGCCGAAGCGCGCTTCCTTGCCTTCCATATTACCGCCGGCGGACAGATCGGACGCCTGCGTCGCCAGCCCAAGCCGCTCGAACAGCGGATTGCCGGCCTGTTCCGCGCCGACGCAGACCGCGCCCAGGCCGACCAGCACAATGGTCATTGCCGAGAGGATGGCCACCCCCTGGCGGATGTCGCCGACCATCTTGCCGAAGGTGATGCACAGCGCAGCCGGGATCAGCAGGATGGCCAGCATTTCCAGAAAGTTGGACATCGGCGTCGGGTTCTCCAGCGGATGCGCGGAATTGACGTTAAAGAAGCCGCCGCCGTTGGTGCCGAGTTGCTTGATCGCGATTTGCGACGCGGCGGGGCCGACGGCGATGGTCTGCTGCGTGATGGTCTGGCGTGTCTCGATGCCCGTCGCCGTCTGCAGCGGTTGCACCAGTTCCACCGTATGCGACGGCGCGAAGGTCTGCACCACGCCCTGGCTGACCAGCACCACGGCCAGGATCAGCGACAGCGGCAGGAGGATGTACAGCGTCGAACGCACCAGATCGACCCAGAAATTGCCGATGTTCTCCTTCTCGCGTTGCGTGAAGCCGCGCACCACGGCGACCAGCACCGCCATGCCGCCGGCGGCGGAAACGAAGTTCTGCACATTGAGGCCGAGCATCTGGGTCAGATAACTCATCGTCGTCTCGCCGCCATAGCCCTGCCAGTTTGTGTTGCTGGCGAAGCTCACAGCTGTATTGAAGGCGGAATCCGGCGTGACGTTGGCCAAACCCTGCGGATTCAGTGGCAGCCAGAGTTGCAGCCGCTGCAAGGCATAGACCACCAGCAGCCCAAGCAGATTGAAGATTAAAAAGGCCAGCGCGTAGCGCAGCCAGGACATGCCTTCCTCGGCCATGATGCCGGCCAGCCGGTACATCCCGTTTTCCAGTGGCCTGAGCCAGCGCACATAAGCCGGCAGTTCACCAGCGTAAACACGTGCCATGTACAGCCCCAGCGGCCAGGCCAGGAGCAGCAGCGCGGCCAGATACTGACCGATTTGCAGATAGCCGTTTTCGGTCATGAGAATTTCTCCGGCCAGAACAGCGCGATAACCAGGTAAACGAACACCCCGGTCGCGGCCAATAGTGCGATCAGATGCAGCGTGCCCATGTCAGCGCCTCCGCAACTTGTCGAAAGCCACCGCCAGCGCGGCAGTGATGCCGAAGAACGCCAATGCGGCGAAGAGATAGATCAGGTCCATGCAGCCTCCTGTGAATGCGTAAGGGTACGCACTGAACTCTAGGAGGTGGCGGATCAATATGGGGCTAAGGCTGGGGCGATGCGCGTTAAGAAAGTATCAAGACGAAACGAGCGGGCACGGACAGCCTGTCGCGCCCTTTCAAATGGCATCCTCCCCGGTAAGACATGTGTTCTAGCCTTCTGCAGAGCAAACGCAGACGCTGTATGTCCGCGCTCAGTTTGGAACAGTTATACGAACCAGGACCTCCACCGTCTACTTGGCGGCAATATGGAAATATCTGCTAAGGAAATGCTGATTAGATCACCTGCGCTGGGGTCAGACGCCTCTGAGAAAATCCTGGGAACGCCAAGCTGAACGAGGAAAGCAGTGCAAACGACCTTCTCCGAACTTAAATACGCGGGCAAGAAGAAGCGGACGCGACGCGACCGGTTTCTGGCCGACATTGAAGCGGTAACGCCGTGGTCCGACCTGGTTGCGGTGATTGAACCCCACTATCCCAAGGGTGAAGGTCGCGGCCGACCGCCGATCGGCGTCTTGCGGATGCTGCGCATGTACGTCGCGCAACAATGCTTTGGACTTTCTGACGAAGGCGCGGAGGACGCGATCTATGACAGCCAGGCGATCCGTCGCTTCGTCGGCATCGACCTGGCGCGCGAAGCCGCACCGGATGCCACCACCCTGCTCAAGTTCCGTCGTTTGCTGGAAGAGAAGGAGTTGACCGCCACTATTTTCACCGCCATCAACGCCCATCTGGCCGAGAAAGGCTTGCTGATGCGGGCCGGCACCATCGTCGATGCAACGCTCATTGCCGCGCCCCCTTCGACCAAGAACCGAGACGGCGAACGTGATCCGGACATGCATCAAGCCAAGAAGGGCAATCAGTGGCACTTCGGCATGAAGGCGCACATCGGCGTCGATGCCGAATCGGGACTGACGCATACCGTCATTGGCACAGCGGCCAACGTCAATGACGTCACTCAGGCGCAGGGCCTGCTGCATGGCGAGGAAACGGACGTGTTTGGCGACGCAGGCTATCAGGGGGTAGAGAAGCGGGAAGAGAACCTGGATGTACCAGTGACCTGGCATGTCGCCCTGCGGCCGAGCAAGCGCAAGGCGCTGCCGAAGAACCCGTGGGGCGAACACATGGAGTGGATCGAACAGGCCAAGGCGAGCATTCGGGCCAAAGTCGAGCATCCCTTCCATGTCGTGAAGAATCTGTTCCGTCACCGCAAGACCCGGTATCGGGGATTGGACAAGAATACCAAGCAGCTTTTCACGCTGTTTGGCCTGGCCAATCTGGTGCTGGCGCGCAAATGGTTGATGGCGCCTGATACCCAAGTTGCGTCTGCTGGTCGATGAAAGGCGGGAAATGAGCCCAGAAAACCGTCGATTTCGACTCGCCGAGGCAGATTTACAGCATTCGCCGCGCGAATTCGCGCTCCCCGCGCGTTTTCTACCTATAGGATGCGTTGAAATCAGCATTTGTTCAGCGCTTCCCTAGCCGCCCGCCAAGGCAAAGGCTGCTTGCCTGCAGTTGAGGGTCGAAAGTGACCATCCCGGATAAGGATAGCCGCCGTTGATGCCGACGAGCGGCCCGTGATGCAGAAACGACGAACGTTTCTCTTGACAGGCAAGGAATCAAGGCCCGCTCGTTCACAATCGGCCATCTACTTCCGCAGCCTGACTTCGCATTTCAACCCGCACCCCGTTCTTCCTCGTTTCGCCTAGCCTCGAATTCCACGCCCTTCACCCGGGTGAGCGATAGCAACACGTCGTCAGCCAGCAGTCGCATCTTCTCGCGCGGTTCACCCGTTTCCTTGTCGCTCCAGGTATCCAGTTCGAGGCGCCCGATCACATGCACCCGCGCGCCTTTGCGCAGCAACCGGGCGGCCTGCTCCGCCTTGTAGTCCCAGAGCGAGACATCCATCCAGTGGCCGCCGGTCTGTTCGACGCCGCCCTGCCCGTCGGGCCGGTAGTTGTCGAAGAACACGCGCAGTTCCGCCACCTTGCGGTCCTCCCCGTTGACCTGGACGGTTTTGATTGCCGGGCTGTCGCCCAGGTTACCTGTGCCTTGATACATGTTTGGCATAACTGCTCCTTTCGCTTGCCGGTCGATAAATCCGGACCCGCTGTCGGGACCGGAGTTTGAATTCAATTCCCATGACGGCGGCGCACTGCTTTGCCGCGCTCAGGGTGTTCGCAGTGCGAACACTCGCGTTCCCACTTCGTTTTCAATGCCTCCCAGACCAGGCCTGTTCATAGGATTGATCCGCCAGGCTGGTCTCGTCCTGGCACCGCTCGGCCAACCGCAATTCATGGCGGGCGGCCATTTCTCGGTAGTTGAGGCTGAGCGCGGCCGCATGGGCCTGCCGATACCACTGGGCCAGGGCCGGTGGCAGCAGCACGATCCGGGTGACGATGGCCGTCCAGGTGACATGCCGAGCGGGGCGGCCGGCCAGGCGCCAGCGCAGGAAAAGCTGGTTGTTCCGGCCACGGGCATGCACGGTGAGGGCGTAGTCGTGGCCCCGCACCGACCGCGTTTCCCGGGATAGCGTTTGCATTGCCGCATGGATCTCGGCCAGGTGGGCGCGGGTGTGATTGGCCCAGGCCGCGCCCTTACCCTTAAAGCCCTTTATGGGCACTCCCCGGTTGTTGACATCGGCCGTATTCAACTCAGCGGGTCTCACAACAAGGCGCCCTCCCCAGCGCCGGCATCACCACTGCCGATGAACTCTCCATCCAGGGCGCCCTCGGCAACCTTCTGCAACAGGGTAAGTTCCTGCGCACTCAGGTTCACGCGCCGGCGGCTATGGCGCGGGGCCACGTCACCGGTGAAGACCGCTTTGGGCAAGTCGCCGAAGATGCCGGTCACCGCCTTGACGCGTTTGCCTGCCTCCGTATTCGCGCCGGGCAGCCAGTCGGTGCGGGAGAGATCGCGCAGCTCCTGGCGGATCAGGTAGCGCTCGAAGCGCACCGGCGTTTCGAATACGCCTCGGATCTTGCGGGTCACTTCCCGGATGCGCTGCCGCCCCTCGTCGTCTGTCATCAAGTCCTTGCGCACCAGAGTCTTGACCTGGCGCACCCGGTAGTCGAACTCGACGATCAGGCCGGCCACGGTATAGCCATAGGGGGAACGGAAGCCCAGTTCCAGGGAGACCGGCTCGCGGGATTTCAGGATGGAGAAGATCAGCCCTTTCCTGGCTGCGGCTTGCAGACGCTGCTCGCACTCTTGCCCCAGTTCGTCCAGTGCCAACTTGAGCTGCTGGATGCGCTCGCCGGTGTCGATCAGCGCCCAGTCCGCGTAGGGGTTGTTGTTGCCGGACAGGTACCAGATCGAGCGCAAGGCGGCGGCCACCCGCTTACCGCCGACGATGGGCTGGGTATTGCCCTGGGGATCTCGCGCCCGGCCCATGAACAGTCGGTGCGCTTCCTTGGTGTGCAACACCATGGCGTCCGGTTCGTCATCGATCAGCCCGCCCGCCTGGATGGCTGCCTCGCTGTCCGCCACCACCGCATCCGCACCTTTGCGCAGCCGGTAGGCGGTCTGCATTTGGCGCAACTGGCGCAGGCGCTCGCTGAATTCCACCACCCTGGGCCAGCGGGGATCGGACTCGTCCGGCTGCTCGGCCTCCAACAGGTCGGCAAGCGCCAAGCGCTCGGCTTCCAGGTCGTAACCATCGGAAAATGGACGGGCCTGAGGGGTAGATGGGTTTGCAGATGGGTTCATGGATGTCCTCGTGGATTCAAATTGCGCCAGCAGTTGCGCCAATCGTTGCGTCACTCGTTGCGTCACTCGTTGCGCCAGTTTCAAGTTGGTTGGGATCGGTTGCGCCAGCTTTCGGTTGGTCGCGGGTGTTCGCAGTGCGAACACCCGACGGTTGCACTCGTTGTTGGCTTGTCTGGGGTGGAGTGTTCGCACTGCGAACACTCCACGTGCTGATGCACAGCTTCATCGCCTTCCCGCCTCCTGCCGGATGCCAAGCTGGGCTCGCATCTGGGCCAGATGCTCGCGCGCAGCCAGACGCGCCGCCGGATCATGGTCATGCCGCGCAATCTCCCGGACTTGGCGCTGGGCTTCGGCCCTGGCCAAGGCCTCTTGCCGCGACTGGGCGATGCGGAAGGCGATGGTGGGCGTGAAGCGGCCCGCCCGGGCGGCCTGGATCAGGGTCTGCAGATAGCCCAGCGGATTCCAGACCTCTTTGGCCCTCACCATGCCGCTGTGCTCGTCCAGCACCAGCTGGCGCAGATCGGGATCGATGTCGGCCAGCCACTGTCGGGCGATGGCTTGCTCCGCTGGCAGCAACTTGCCGGAGAAGACCAGGGCCTGTTCCGTCTCGCCATTCCCCCTCCTCCAACCGCCGTTGGCTTCCGTTCCGGTCGGTTGCCCTGGGGAGGGGGCTGGGGGTGGATAAGGTTTTAACTCTTGAGGTATTTCGCTCGCGCGCGAGGCCCGGCCGCCAACCGCCTGGGCATGCGGGATTGCGCCAGATGGCGAGTTTGGGCAAACCGGCCGACTGGTTGGCGGGTTTGGCGATACCTGGTTGGCGACTTCGTCCAATTCCAGTTGGCCGGTTTGTCCAGTCTCTGGATGGCGGGATGCGCCGGCCTGGATGGCGGGTTTGTTGTCAGCCTGGATGGCGGATTGGGGCAGACTGACGTGTTCTCTGGGTTCAACGCCCGCCACGCCGTGATGGCACGCCTCGATGGCGGCGATCAACCGGTCGAAGCACAGACGCAGCACTCGGTTTGTCGGCAAGGTCTTGGTGTAACGCGCTTCCAGGAATCCGCGTTCCGCGAGCCGGGAGCGGGCGCCGTCGACCTCGTAACGGCTCAACTGGCAATGACGTCCGATGAGCTGGGGGTAGTACCTGAGCCAGCCCTCGGTCGGTCCATTCAACGCCAAGTCTTTGCGACAGGCGAGAAGGAGATGGGACAGCAGCAGGCCGCCGGACAGCGAGCCGGCAGCCCAGGCGAGGCGTCGGTACAAAGCGACAGGCCGGCCCAGCAGCCGGCGCAACAGCGGATCGTCCCAGTCCCAATCGGTGCGGCTGGCCTGGACCAGCTGCGCAAGCAGGGTGCCCAGCCGATCCAGGTTGACGCGGTAATGCATGCGCGCCGGCATGCTACGCCGGGCCTCTTGCAGCAGGCCGAGCGCCGTTAGCGCCTTGCGGGCATTCTCTTGCTCGCACCGCGACAGGCCGGCCTCACGTTGCCACTCGCTGCGGGTCTTCCAGAACCAGCCATCCCGTTCCGGGTGCTTGTTCAGCCAGTTGCGCGTCCAGGCCAGGGCGACGGACAGCATGGCAGCGGCCTTGTGGCCGCCGCAGATGGGCGTGAGTGACGGGTAATAGGTGATGTAGTCCCCGTCCACCAAAGTCTTCAGGCGGTTCAGGTCGAGCTTGAAGGAAAGCGCGGGTAGATCACTCACCCAGGCGCTCCGCCCAATTCTTCGTCCAATTCTTGCGCGACTGCTGTTCCAGGCTTTCGCGCAGCCGCGCCCAATTCACCCGATACCAGAGCACGGCGGGCATGCCGACCCGGCGCTCTTCCAGCAGGCCGCGCTCGCGCAGTAAACGCCGGGCGGTTTCCTGCTCGCGTCGGGTCAGTCCGGTATCCCGCTCCAACTCGGCCTGGCTGCGGACAAACCAGCCGTTATGCGCCATGGGCTGGTCCTCGCTGGCGTATCCGGCATGTGACAGGAACAAGGCGGCGGTGATACCGCCGGCGATCGGCACGTAGCTGCGATGAAAGACGATGGGTTCATCGAAGATGTCCAGCAGGAGAGCCGCATCCAGCGTAAAACCGGAGCGTGAGGAGGGTTGCATCGGCTTGGGCATGGCTAGTCCGCGAACTCGTTGACCACAGCATGCAGGCTGGCCAGGGAGAGGCCCGGGTAGTCCTCGGCAAGGGCCAGGTAACGTTCAGCCAGGTGTGGAAACCGATCTTCGAGCGCATGCCAACTGGCATGGATGCGATCGCGGGTGACCGGGTCTGGCAGACTGGGGCGGCCTCGGAATGACGGCTCGCCCAAACGCATCCGGTAAAGGCTGGCGAAGGCGACGGCCTGGGGTCCGAACAGTTCGGTCAGCAAGGCGCGGGGCGCCTGCTGGTCGACGCAGCGTTCCAGCAATCGCCGTTCCCGATTGAGCCGTTCCAGTGTGCGCAGGGCGTAGTCCAGGCTGCCACCATCCACGACGATGGAAACCTTGAGGTGCTTGATGGCAGACAAGCGCGCCAGTTCGGCGGCCGGCAGGCTGCGTAGACGCTGAAACAACGGTTCGTCCAGCCCCACAATCTGTGCATCGCGCGCAGCGTCCAGATCGTCCTGCTCAAGCCGGGCAAGCAGGATGGATAGGGCCTGAAATCTCAGATGAGGTTCATCCAGGGAAATCATCCGCATTCCTTTCGGTGGATCGCCTCGGCCAAGTGTCGGTAGATGATGCGGTCGGAAACGCGTGCCACCGAAGCCAGCCGCGCCAGTTCCAGGCAATGGCCGGCGAGCAATTCATCCTGCAACAAGTACAGCATCGACCAAGGTTCCAGGACAGCTTGACCGTCCTGTGTGACATGGGCGAGCAGATCGTCTTCCACCATGAAGGGGTAGGCGGACTCGTCCATGCCGCCTTCCCGGAGGACCACCCGGCGCCAGCGGGAACTCTCCGGCAAGCGTTGCGTGAGATCCGTGTTCAATTGCCCCGAGGCGGCGGCGAGGAACCACCAAAGGGTGCGCCGGATTTCCATATCCTCGTCCTGAGGCAAGGGGGCGGCTTCCATGTAGTAGCCCAGGGGAAGAGCTTCCAGCGGAGCGAACCAACTGGCCACCCCGCCGGCGCGAGCCAGTCGTTCGGCGGCTCCGCGCAGGTGATGGCGCAGATCCAGTTCGTTCGTAACCGGCCTGGGGGTCAGCGGAATCTCCGGGGATACGCCAATCTCGTGCCCAGATTCAGGCTGAATGGGTTCAGCAACCTGCTGGATAGTTGGCGCAGTCGTTGTATGGCCGACGGATGGTTTTGCTGCAGCTCCGTGCGATTCCAGATCAATGCGCTGCGCAGACGGGGTCTTATCCAGGGCGGCAAGCATCCTGGCGAACCTCGGTCTGTCGACGCCGATCCGTTCTGCCAAGCAGTCATCCCATCGGCGCATAAGCTGTTCGCTTTCGGCGCCCGAGTCCGGCGCGAGGGTCAGGACATGTTCGTGCAACGCTGGGTTGACGATGGCCTCGTGGAAACCTGCCTCATCCATCTCCCACAGACCCGCCAGACGCTTGAGCAGATTCAACCTGGGCTGGATGCGCTTGACGTCCAGGCCGGTCAGCCGCTGGCCCAGGGGCGCCAGCCATTCCAGGGCAAACTTCATCAGGCTGATATTGGCCAGCGCCACCGACAGACCCAGGCGCTTGAGCTCGGCCTCGAACTGGCGCAGTGACAGCGGGTTGCCGCTCTCCGCCTCCAGGCTGGCCTTGATGTCCATGATGCCGACGGCCCTGTCCCAGAAGCACATGTCACCGCGCTGGTCGTTTTCGCCGATATGGCCGGCGATGGCGTCCGCCTCGCTGCGCCAGGTCTTGAAGGTCAGTTCGACCTGCTCGAATTGGGCATGGCCCTCCTGGAACAGTTGCTGCAGGATCACCAGACGGGTGTTGCCGCCGCCGCAAACGATGTAGTGGGTCTCGTTGGGGCGGCGAGTGATGTTGAACGGGGTCAGCAGTCCCACCGCGCGCATGGATTCCTTGATCTCGTCGAACTTGGGATTGATGGTTCGGCGCGGATTCCGGTCGTAGGTCCGGACTTGCATGACCGGTACCAGAATGCGCGCGCCGTCGATGTCATCCTCGCGCTTGAGTCCCGCTGCGGCATCGGCGGGCCCGGGCAACGTCAGTCGATCTTGTAGCTTGAGGCGTTGCCTCACTTCGCTGGCCGCGATTCTGCTCGTGCCCTCCATGCGTTTGCCCAGCGCCGATGCTTCCAGGCTCGCTGGGAAGCCGTGGGACATGCCAGGGACTGGGTCGGCTTTACCCGACATGGGTAGCCTCCCTGCCAACCGACCGTCCACCCTGGACTTGGCCTGCGTACACGCCGCGCAAGGAAGGAATCAGTTCCCAGGCGAACTGGTGCATCACGTCATAGGCGCAGAGCGTGGCGCAGCCGCGATGGCGGTCATGCCGATGCACCGGCGTCTGCTCGGTCGCCGCCACCTGGTAGGCATTGGCGTCCGGGATCACGGTGTCCAACACGGTGACGCGGCCTTGCATGCGGATGAAGTTCTGGCGAATGGTGTCAGCCACCATGCGTGAGTTGTTCGATCGGCGCAGGCAGTTGATGACTGCACGCATGGGGCCAAGACTTGTCCCGATGGCGCTGGACGACTCCAGGCGCTCCAGCATCCTGAGGGTTCCGTCCATGAATTCGGAGCCGCTCAGCACATCGGGCCGCACCGGCGAAATCAGGAAGTCGGCAGCCAGGGCCACGGCATCTTCGAGGGCGCCAGCCCCACCATGGGAATCCATGATGACGCAGTCGTAGTGGTCCACCACGTCCGGCGAGCGCAAAGCCATCTTGAGCCGCACCGCGCGGTCGATACGGCTATACAGCCAGTCAGACAGGTTGATCTCGGGCGAATCGGATACCACGATGTCCAAGGTTCCGGGCAACGCCGGGAGGTCGATTGAGGAGATGGCATCGAAGGACACCACCCCCTTGGTGATGACGTGGGTCAGACCATTTGCCGCGCGGTGCCGGATCGGGAAATACTTGGAGAGAGATGGCTTTTCGTCGGCGTCGATCAACAGGACGCGCAGCCCCATGTCCGCCAGCAGCGCGCCCAGATTAGCCGCCAGGGTGGTCTTGCCGACCCCGCCTTTGGTGCTGACGATGGCGATCTTGATCACGTCTGCACGCTGTCGGGTTGACTGCCACGTGGCCGCTCAACTCCGACGACGGCCAATAACCCTAACATTTGGGCGTACATGGCCTTAGGCCGAGTTTGCACCGATGGTTTGCCGAGCCAGCCAGTGGTCCAACTCCGTCTTGCGATACTTCACCAACCGGCCGACCTTGATATAGGGGATGGCATGTCGCTTGGTGCAGCGCCACACCTCCAGCGTGCGTGAAGTCACGCCCAGGTAGGTTGCGGCTTGCTCCGTGTTGAGAAGATCCGAGCGAAGCAGGCTCGCCAGAATCGGATGCGGTTCAGCTTGTTGTATGGCTGTGTTTGACATGGTTTACCTCCGCGTTGCTCCCGCGCGTTGGCGGTGTGGACATGACGATAAGGAAAGAACGATGTTCTTTGTCCGCCGAAAATGGATGCCGTCGGTTGATGGCAAACAGCGGCCTCACCGGACGATTTCCATTGATTTTTAAAGGTTATTTTTATGCCGACGCGGCACATCATGGGTTCGACACAAGCGCAGGCATCCGGATGCTGCGTCGTGTGGCGCACGGAAACGGGATGAAGCTCCGTTAAGCTTGGTGTGGCTTGATGGGGCTTGGTAGCGGAATCCGACTGCGTGGTGTTGGCTGTCATTCACGCCTCGCCATTCAGAAGTGGGGATAAACCTTATTCCTCGTTTGCCTTCGGCTCGGCCTGCTGACGTGCTTCTTTCAGGTAGCGGGCCACGGCATCTCGGTCCAGCACCAAGCCCAGGCGTTCCGCATCGTTGGCGATCTCGTTGGCATCGTTGTAGGGTTGCTCCAGCTTCAGGCCATAGCCGCGTGTGGCCATTACGTAGATCAAGCGAAGCAGGAAACGCTTGGAGCGTGGATGAGGCTCGGCTTGCCCTGCCTCGCCCAAGATTTCATCGATTTGCTGCCCCTCGCGTTCACGTTCCTGGCGAAAACGCGCGCGTACCGCGCCCAGCAATGACGTGGGCATCGGCAGATTTTTCTTGAGGGCGTGCTCGATCACGGTGAAGGGATGGGCGACGTTGGGACCGAGGGCCGTCGTGCTCTTGAGAACGCGATACACCTTCGATGCCTCGGCCAGGTGTTCCGGGTGTTCACGACTGTCCAGGCGGATACCGGATCCTCGCACCGCATCCGGATCGAAACCGCACAACAACAAGGCCGCGTCGCGGAAACTCCAACCATCAAGTTTGGACCAGAACTGATAGTCGACTGGGTCGTCATCCTGCATTTTTATTCTCCCTGCTGAAACCGTTGCGCTGCCATCCTTCAGCGCACTGAAATGCTTAATGTTTACGCGAGAGCATCGCTTTCTGTTGACGCGAGAACTCCACCAAGGTCTCGATCACGTCAATCAACATCTTTCTCTCTGCCGGCAGCAAAAGTTCCATCACCGCTTCGATGCGAATCGCCTCCGGGGAATCGGCAGGTATTTTCTCCGCCAGCAGCTCCGCCATCGTGCAATGCAAGACCTCGGCCAGCTTTGCCAAGGTGACCAACGAAGGCAGTGTGACGCCGGTCTCGTAGCGCGAAACGGTGGAAATTTCCACCTCGATCAGCTCGGCAAGTTGTTCCTGTTTGAGCGCCGCACTTCGGCGAAAGGCTGCGATATTCCGACCGAGTCGAAGAGCCAGAGCCGAATGATATTTTTTGACCATGTCTGCGGGCTGCAAAAAACGCGTACATGGTCAAAGACTCATGTGGTTTTTGTAATGCCGCAAAAACGCATCCGTCTGCAACGCATTTAAAGTCAAGTTGACATCCCACATGGTCTGCGTGCAGATCTCGGATGAAATGGCTTGCCACAACTTGTTCTCTATGGACGGATCGCGTCCGCGGGATCCCTCAAGCGAGTATCAAACTTTCTATTGACGTTTCAGATGGGTTAATTCTTGGCGACCGAGGTAATAGGTCGTGCCGCTTGTGGCGCCGCGCGCGTGGTTACAAGGCCACCGCGAAGCAGTTTAGTGTCGGAGCCAGGTAAATACGAAGGAGAAGGGCGCTCATGTGAACCAGGAATGGCTGGTTACGCTAACCGCTCAGCATGTTCTTGTTCGATCGCCAGAGGAAGGCACTGGAGCGAACATCGTCATCGAGCAGAATCGCAACAGAGCGTTCGCAAAATGACCTAGACCCAGCCGGGTAAGGAGAAAACTCCCGCTTGAAGCGTAACCCCGGTGTAACCCCAGCAAAAAACAAAAAGGCTTACATCTGCGCAAGCCTTTGATTTTATTGGTGGCCAGAGGCGGAATCGAACCGTCGACACGCGGATTTTCAATCCGCTGCTCTACCAACTGAGCTATCTGGCCACGTTTGAAGTCGGTAACCCGAACAAACAAGCCGCGCATTAGACAGAGAATCCGGCTCTTCGTCAAGGTTGCGCGGCGGTCACCATGCGGCGTGGGGGGCTGGCGTGCGTGCATTATCACCGGTGCTTTCAACGCGCTAATTCCCGACTGATTTACTCGGGCTTGTTTGGCGTCGCTCAGACTGGCACACTAGCGCTCCATTATTGAACGCTAATAGAGGATTTCCATGAGCGGCCTTAACCCGAATTCCCCGATACCGACCGAAATCAAGCTGCATCAGCAGTCCAGGCTGATGGAGGTGGCTTTCAACGACGGTCAGCGTTTCAGTCTGCCTTACGAGTATTTGCGGGTGTTCTCGCCTTCCGCCGAGGTTCGCGGCCATGGTCCGGGGCAGGAAGTGCTGCAGGTCGGCAAGAAGAATATCGAGATCAAGCAGATCGAGCCGGTCGGTCAGTATGCCGTGGTGCTGATTTATTCCGACGGTCATGATTCGGGCATCTATTCCTGGGACTACCTCTACGATCTGGGCGCCAAGCAGGATTTTTACTGGAACAGCTATCTGCGCCGGATGGAAGAGGCCGGCGCTTCGCGCGAGCCGAAGACGATAGTGTGAACGTGGATCGGGTGGCGGAAATCGCCGCCACGATTTCACTTGCCTCGGGTGAGGCGTTTCGCGTTGCGCGCCAGTTCGAGGTTGGTGGCGGTTGCATCAACCGGGGTCTGGGGCTGCATGGCGTGGACGGTCGGCGTTACTTCGTCAAGCTCAATCAGGCGGCGCGGTTGGAGATGTTCGCGGCGGAGTTCGATGGCTTGGCCGAGTTGCACGCGGCGGCGGCTATTCGGGTGCCGCTGCCGTTGACCTATGGCGAGGTGCCGGGGAACAGCTTTCTGGTCATGGAATGGCTGGATCTGGAGCGTGTCGCCTGGCAGGCGCAGGCGCGGCTCGGCGAGCAGCTTGCCGGCTTGCATGCGACCACTTGGCAGGGTTTTGGCTGGTGGCGCGACAACACCATCGGGGCAACGCCGCAGCACAATCCGCTGACGCCTGACTGGGTGACGTTTTTCCGCGATCACCGCTTGCGTCCGCAACTGCAATGGGCGGCGCGGAATGGTGCTTCGGCGGGGTTGCTCGATGGCGGGCAGCGACTGCTCGACAGGCTGGCCGAGTTCTTTCCCGGTTATGCGCCGCCGCCGAGTCTGCTGCATGGTGACCTGTGGGGCGGCAATGTCGGCTGTTGCGCGGGGGAGCCGGTGGTGTTCGATCCGGCGGTCTACTTTGGCGATCGCGAGACGGATCTGGCGATGACGGAGCTGTTCGGCGGGTTTTCCGCCGCGTTCCATGCCGCCTATGCCGCTGTCTGGCCGCTGGATCCGGGCTATGCGACACGCAAGCATGTGTATCAGCTTTACCATTTGCTGAATCATTTCAATCTGTTTGGCGAGTCCTACGGTCGCCAGTCGGAGGGAGTCATCGAGCGGCTGCTGGCGGAAATCGGCTAATCATTTGCCTGATTGGGGGTTTTTGTGGATAATCCCGCGCTTTCCAGGTTCCGACCCAGGCAGCGCGATATGAAAGCAGGCATCCATCCCCAGTACAACGAAATTGCCGTGACGTGCGGTTGCGGCAATACCTTCACCACCCGTTCCACGATGACCAAGCCGTTGCACGTTGAAGTGTGTTCTGCTTGCCATCCGTTCTATACGGGCAAGCAGAAAATTGTCGATACGGCCGGCCGTGTCGAGAAGTTCCGTCAGAAATACGGCATCGGCAAGAAGTGATTCTTTCGCGCCAACAGAAAAAGGCAGCCGCTGGCTGCCTTTTTTGTTGGTGCTTGCCCTCAAGGCCAATCGCCCGGCCGGCCCAAGAGGTTCTTGGCCCCTGCGCGGGGTCTCGGGTGTTTTCTCAAGCCCGGGGCGCGGCTAACATGAGGTTGATTGCCTTGTCCGTTCCCTGCCGATTCGCTTCTGCCGCCCAGCCATGACTCCGACGTCACCCACGAACATCTTCTGGTTGCTCCTGCTGCTGGGGTTCTGGGTGTTTTATGGTTTGACCGGGCGCGATGCCTGGCGCGCCGAAGAGGCCTTGGCGCTGGCGCCGATACTGGACTGGCTCGCCGGTCAGGTGTCTGTCTGGGCGACGCCGGCGCCGCTGTACACGTTGTTTGCCGGCATTGCCGTCAAATTGCAGCTTGCCGGCGGCGATGTGCAGGACGGCGCGCGTCTGGCCAGCGGCCTGTTCACCGGCATTGCCCTGTTGTTCACCAGTTTCGCCGCGCGTGCGCTGTATGGCCCCGGTTTCGGGTCGGCGGCGGCGATCGCGCTGGTCGGCGGCTTCGGTTTGATGCTGCGCGCCCATGCCTTGTTGCCGGAAACCGCGCTGTTGGCGGCCTGGGCGATTCTGCTCTATGGCGTGACGGCCGCCAGACGCCAACCGCTCGGCGGCGCACTGGCGATCGGCTTCGGGCTTGCCCTGCTGATGCTGGGTTTGCGTGGTCTGCCGGATCTATTGGCCGGCCTGGCGATCCTGCTTGTGCCGCTGTTGTTTCCCGGCCAGCGCGATGCAGCGCAACGACAAACCGTTTGGCGCGGTTTGCTGCTGGCGGCCGGGCTGATCGGTCTGGGACTGGTTTATCTGTGGACTGCGGATCTTTTGCATGCCTGGTGGTCGTTGCATGGCGTCAGCCGTTCGATCAGCACGCCTGCCAGAGCGTTTTCCGAACTGCCCTGGTTTGCCTGGCCGCTGTGGCCGCTGGCGCTGGCGGCGATCTGGCATGCGCATCGGCGACTGCCGCGTGCCACCGAACTGCACGTTCCACTGTTCGCAGTTGTCGTGTTGCTGGGTGCGGCTCTGGTCCCGGCATGGTCGCGGGATGGCGCGCTGCTGCCGGTTCTGTTGCCGCTGGCGTTGCTTTCCGCCTATGCCCTGGAAAACCTGCGTCGTGGCGCGGCGCAAGCGTTTTACTGGTTCGGCGCGCTGTTCTTCACGGTTCTGGTGTTTGCCCTCTGGGTCTATTTTTCGGCCATCGAATGGGCGTATCCGGTCAAGCTGGCCAGCCACATGGCGCGCTTGACGCCGAATTATTCCGCAGGCGCGGTGGACACCTTCAGTCTGCTCCTGGCGGTGGTTGCGACGCTGATCTGGCTGGTCGCCATTCCGTTGTTTCCGCGCGCCAAAAAGCGTCCGATTTTGGTCTGGGCGACCGGCATGATCCTGCTGTGGACCTTGCTGGTCGCCCTGTATCGTCCGTGGATCGAGGCCGGCTGGGCTTATCGGCCGCTGATTGTCGACATGGCGCGGCATTTGCCGGATGACGCCTGTTTGAACACCCGGGTCGATCCGGCGATGCGCACCATGCTCGGTCTGCATCTCAAGCGCGCGTCGGAACGGGCGGATTGCCCATGGAACTTGGTCCAGACGCTGCGTTCGGCTGAAAAGACCGAGGTCACGCCGGGTTACAGCGTGGTCTGGGAGGGTTTCAGGCCGCGTTACAAGTCGCAGATCTATCGCCTCGAACGTGAGAACGCCGGTGCTGATTGAACCGCGTCCGGTCAGCGCCGTGATACTCGCCGGCGGTCTGGCGCGCCGGTTTCAGGGCGAAGACAAGGGGCTGATTCCGCTCGCCAAGCGGCCGCTGGTGGCCTGGGTCGCGGAACGCCTGGCCGGCCATGCGGCGGAAGTGCTGGTCAACGCCAACCGCAACCTGGGGCGCTACGCGGCGATCGGTCATACCGTGGTGCCCGACTATCTGCCCGACCATCCCGGTCCGCTGGCCGGACTGCTGTCCGCCGCCCGCACCGCGCAGCACGAGTGGCTGCTCAGCGTGCCGTGCGATACGCCGTTCCTGCCGCTGGATTTGGTCATGCAACTGTATGACCATGCCATCGCCAGCGGGGTCAGACTGGCGCGCGCCGCCGACGAGACCGGCACGCATTTCGCGATCATGCTGGTGCATCGCGAGTTGCTCGGCGACCTGGAGCGCTATGTCGGCGAAGGCGGGCGTAAAGTCCAGGAATGGCAAGCGCGCTTTGCCAGTGAAACGATTTACTTCGGCGACGATCCGTACGCCTTTCTCAATATCAACACGCCGGACGAGCTCAAGAAGGCGGAGCGCATCGCGCACCGCTATGCGCGCTGACTTTTAGACTGAACCCGCTGATGAACCCGCTGCAATATCTGCTGATTGGCCTGATTCGTATTTATCAACTGGTGCTGTCGCCTTTCATGGGCAACCAATGTCGGTTTACGCCAACCTGTTCGCATTTCGCCCGCGAGGCGGTGGAAAAGCATGGCGCTTTCAAGGGAAGCTGGCTGGCCATCCGACGCATTTCGCGCTGCCATCCCTGGCATCCGGGCGGCCACGATCCGGTGCCCTGAGTTGATCCTGCTTACCTCCGTTGAAGTCACGTAGGAGCGGGCTTGCCCGCGATGCGACGGTTGCAATCGCGGGCAAGCCCGCTCCTACGTGGCAGCCAGCGTTTTCACCGAACAGATAGCCGCGCAAGGGAATATCCAATTGCAACCGAGGAATCAAGGTTGGCGCCGGTGGCGCAGGTTTCATGCCCTGATTCCCGAATACATTGCTATCTGAACTTACGGCTTGACGATTTGGCAACAGTCCTTATAATTCCCGACGAATTTAGTCAACTAAGGGGCCGTAATGGACATCCAGAAACTCATCCACGAGCAAGTTACCAGCCATCCCGTCGTGCTGTACATGAAGGGGACGCCGCAATTTCCACAATGCGGTTACTCGGCGAATACCGCCAACATCCTGCGCGCCTGCGGCGTGACCGATCTGTTTTCGGTGAACCTGCTGGTCGAACATGAAATTCGCGAAGGCATCAAGGAATACGCGAGTTGGCCGACCATCCCGCTGGTGTTCATCAATGGCGAATTCATCGGCGGCGCCGATATCACGCGTGATCTTTACCAGTCCGGCGAGCTGCAAAAAATGCTGGCGACGGTCACCGCTTGATCGTTTTTCCTTTCAGCCTTTCAAAGCCGGCCTTGGCCGGCTTTTTTTTCGGCTAAAGTCGGCTAAAGTTCCACGTCAATTGGCCGATAGAAGCAACCGTTGCATTAACCGTATCCGCTCCGGGGAATTAATTGAGTTCAGCAAAGTACGTCGCCCTGATGTGTATGTCCGCCTTGCTGGTTGGGCTGACAGTCTGGTTTGCCGATCCGGTCTGGGGTGTGCTGGCCGTGGTTGCGCTGACGGGTTTGGCGTTGCTGTTTGGGTTGCGCAACGGCGGGCGCATTGGTGACCCGGCGGCTTCGGTCGATGTGGAAGCGCCGTTGCGGGGTGAATTGAGCGGTTTGATGGCCGATCTGGAACGCGAAGAAAAAGCGCAGGTTCGGCTCGGTTGCCAGGACATGGAGCGCGTCAAGGAGTTGCTGCGACATGCAATCGATGAACTGGTGAGGCGATTCGGGGACATGAATGCGCACATCCAGGCGCAGCGCGACATGGCGTTATCCATCGTCTCGGCGATGTCGTCGCATGAACAAGGTGCCAACGGTGTGAGCTTTTCGGAGTTTGTGCTGAACACTTCGACGACCATGGAAGCCTTCGTCGACAACACCGTAACCACCAGCAAGATCGCGATGGGGCTGGTGGAAACCATGGAAGCCATCGACCATGAAGTGAATTCGATCATCGGCATCCTGAGCGAAATCGAATCCATTGCCAAACAGACCAACCTGCTGGCCCTCAACGCCGCCATCGAGGCGGCCCGCGCCGGTGAAGCGGGACGAGGTTTCGCCGTAGTGGCGGATGAAGTACGCGCTCTGTCGCAACGCACCAACCATTTTTCCCAGCAGATTCGCGGGCATATGGATGGTGTGCATGGTTCGCTGATCCTGGCGCATAAATCGATTTATTCGGTCGCCTCGATGGACATGAATTTTGCGTTGCAGTCCAAGCAGCAAGTTCAAAGCACCATGACCCGGATCGGAGAAATCAATCAGGGCATGAGTCAGTCGGCGCAGCGCATCGATGAAAGCGCTGAAAAGATATCGGTCGAAGTCAACGCGGCGGTGACCGCGCTGCAATTCCAGGATATGAGCAACCAGTTGCTCGAACATGCCCAGAAGCGCATCGATATCGTCACGCAGATGATCGAGGGCATTTCCGGTCGGATAGGACAATCGGGTCAATTGACCGATGCGCTGGTCAGTGCGCGTTCGACGTTGCGGGAAAAAGCGCGCCAGGAATTGCAAGGCAACCATCCTGTGAAGCAGGAAAGCATGAGCTCGGGCGACATCGAGTTGTTCTGAACCAGAGAGGAAGCACTATGGGCAAAGTGGTATTGACCGTCGATGACTCCGCGTCGATTCGGCAGATGGTTGCGTTTACGCTGAAAAGCGCGGGTTATGAGGTTATCGAGGCGGTGGACGGCGAAGACGGCCTCAACAAGGCAAAAGGCAAGGTCGCCGATCTGGTATTGACCGACCAGAACATGCCCAAGATGGATGGGCTGACGTTGATCAAGTCGCTGCGCGGTTTGCCGGACTATCGCAACAAGCCGATCCTGATGCTGACCACCGAATCCAGCGATGCCATGAAAGCCTCCGGCAAGGCGGCGGGCGCTACCGGTTGGTTGGTGAAGCCGTTTGATCCCCAGAAGCTGTTGGAAGTCGTCAAGAAAGTCATTGGTTGATTGTCGGGAAAGCCGCTTCAGGGAGTCGGGCGGCTCCTTGCGCCTTGTAACTTGCCCCATGATCCTTGTCCCTTCCTCCTGAATTCACGGAAATTGCCATGAGCATCGACATGAGTCAGTTCTACCAGGTGTTCTTCGAGGAAACCTCGGAACACCTGGCGAGTATGGAGAGCCTGCTCCTGAATCTCGATGTCGAGCATCCTTCGCTGGAAGATCTGAATGCCGTGTTTCGCGCCGCCCATTCGATCAAGGGCGGCAGCGGCACCTTCGGCTTCAACGACATGGCCGAGGTGACGCATGTGCTGGAGTCGTTGCTGGATCGTCTGCGCAAGGAGGAACTGGCGCTCAAGGCGGAGATGGTGGATGCCTTTCTGGTTGCCGGTGACATTCTGCGGGCGCAACTGGAGCACCATCAGGGCGGGCCGGAAGCCGATGGCGATGAAATCGCCGGCATTTGCGAGCGACTCAAACATCTGGCGAGTGGCGAAGAGTTGTCGCAGCCACCGGCTGCCGCCGCATCCGCCGAATCCGTTGCTGCGGCCCCGGTTCGGCGGATTCGGCTCGGTTGCGGGTTGTCGGCCAACATCGCCAATGTGCCCGAGTCGGTGGATAACCTGCTTGAAGCGCTGCGCGATGTCGCGGCGGTCGAGATCAAGCATCGCCCGGATGGACAGGATGCCAGGCTCGATATCGTCCTGACCACGCAGGCGGGCGATGCCGATCTGAAAGATGCGCTGGCGTTTTACAGCGCTCCGGAGGACATATCGATTCAGCCCGAGCCGGAAGATCAGGGTTATGGATTTTTTGATGACCTGCCGGCGGAAAGCGTTGCCGCCGAGGCGGAAAGCTACGGCTTCTTTGACGATCTTCCCGAACCGGCAAGCGCATCGACCGGCAGCGAAGACGACGCGGGTTTCGGCTTGTTCGACGACGCGCCCGGCGCCCCCGAAGCAGAGCAGCCCCAGGTCTCGCCCGGCGACAGTCCGGCGGCGATAGAAGGCGCCGGCTACGGTATCTACGTCAATGCGCCCGGCGGGTTGGGGCTGTTCGATGACGCTCCCGGCTCGGCATACGCATTGAAAAGCAGCGCGCCGGAACCTTTTTCCAGCAAGGCTGGCGCCACGCTCGATGCGGCGGCCAGGACGGAAGCCAAGAAGGAAGCAGTCGGTCGGCGTCTGGCCGACAATCCGAGCGTCGAAACCGTCAAGGTCGGCCGGCGCGACACCGACAAGACGGTTACCGCCGCCAACACCGACACCAGCATCCGCGTCGCCGTCGAGAAGGTCGATCAACTGATCAATCTGGTCGGCGAACTGGTGATCACCCAGGCCATGCTGGCCGAGGCCGCGAGCAATCTCGATCCGGTACTGGCCGAGCGCATCCTGGCGGGTATCGAACTGTTGTCGCGCAACACGCGCGACATGCAGGAGTCGGTGATGTCGATCCGCATGCTGCCGATGAGTATGGTGTTCTCGCGCTTCCCGCGCGTGGTGCGCGACCTCGCCGGCAAGCTGAACAAGCAGGTGGAGATGAAGACCATCGGCGACAACACCGAACTGGACAAGGGGCTGATCGAGAAAATCACCGATCCGATGACGCACCTGGTGCGCAACAGCCTCGACCACGGCATCGAAACGCCGGACAAGCGCATCGCTGCCGGCAAGAATCCGAAAGGTACGCTGACCCTGAAGGCCAGTCACCAGGGCGGCAATGTGGTGATCGAGGTGATTGACGACGGCGGCGGTCTGAATCGCGCGCGCATTCTGGAGAAGGCCAGGGAAAAGGGTTTGCCGGTCAGTGATGGCATGAGCGATTTCGAGGTCTGGCAACTTATCTTCGCCCCCGGTTTCTCCACCGCCGATGTGGTGACCGATGTCTCCGGCCGCGGTGTCGGCATGGATGTGGTGAAGCGCAATATCGAAGGCCTGGGCGGGCGCGTCGAACTGGAATCCTCGCCCGGCTTCGGCACGCGCACGGTGATCCGGTTGCCGCTGACCCTGGCCATCCTCGATGGCATGTCGGTCGGCGTAGGCGGCGAAACCTTCATCGTGCCGATCACCACGGTCATCGAGTCGCTGCAACCCCGGCTGGAGGATGTCCGCACGCTGGCCGGCGACAGTCGCATGGTGCATATCCGCGGCGAGTATCTGCCGTTCATTTCGCTGGCCGAAGCTTTTGGCCTGGAAGGCGTGGAAGACATCACCAAGGGCTTGCTGGTCGTGGTCGAGGCGGAAGAGGGCAAAGCCGCCCTGTTCGTCGACGAACTGCTGGGCCAGCAACAGGTGGTGATCAAGAGTCTGGAAGCCAATTACCGCAAGGTGCCGGGTCTGTCCGGCGCGACCATCATGGGCGATGGGCGCGTGGCGATGATTATCGATGTCTCGGCGGTTACCCGCATGGGACTGAGCCAGTCCAAGCGGCGTCTGGCTGCCTGAGTCTATCGAATCGGCGATGACATGATCTGCGCGTTCGCCGCCACAGGAGATGAACCATGGATTACCCTGAAACCAGCGGCATAGCCGCTTCCGGTGAATATCTCACCTTCACCCTGGGGCAAGAGGAATACGGCATCGATATCCTCAAGGTGCAGGAAATTCGCGGTTACGACGCGGTCACCAAGATTGCCAATGCGCCGCCCTTCATCAAGGGGGTCATCAATCTGCGCGGCGTCATCGTGCCCATCGTCGATCTGCGCATCAAATTCAACCTGGGCAGCTTTACCTACGACCAGTTCACCGTCGTCATCATCCTGAACATCGGCAAGCGGGTGATGGGCATCGTCGTCGACGGCGTTTCCGACGTGATCCAGCTCAGCTCCGACAATCTGCGGCCGTCACCGGAATTCGGATCAATTCTGGACACCCGCTACATCCTGGGCCTGGGCACGGTCGAAGAGCGGATGATCATCGTGGTCGATATCGAACGCCTGATGACCAGCCAGGAAATGTCACTGGTCGAAGCTGCTGCGGTCTGACCGCCGAACCCACTCGCCGAGGAGCGAATACAAAATGACATCATGGTTTGCCAATCTCACGATCAAGACTCGTCTGGTCGCCATTTTCGCGCTGGTCATCGCAGTCATCGTCGTGGTCGGCTCCACCGGCATCATGGGCATGAAGCATACCAACCAGAATCTGGACACCGTGGTCAACGGTCGTGTCCTGCCATTCAGCCATCTGAAGAATGTCGCCGATGCCTATGCGGTCTTGATCATCGACGCGACCAACAAGGCGAATGTCGGGGTATTCACCGCCGAAGAGGCCAGCGCCTCGCTGCGCGAGGCGCGGCAGACGATCAAGGATTCCTGGGAACTGTATACCGCCGGCGTTACCAGCACCGACGACCGGGCGCTGGTGGAGCAGGCAAAGCCGTTGTTCGCGGCGGCCGATGCGGAAACCGAAAAAGTGCAGAGCGCGCTCATGGGCAGGAGCGGTGATGTCTCCGGTTCATTGCAAGCCAATATCAGCCCGTTGTATGCCGCAATCGATCCGATCAGCAATCATTTGTCCACGCTGTTGACCATCCAGTTGTCGTTTGCCCGCGCCGAATACAACCAGGCCACAGCCGATTTTGAAGCGCGCCATCAATTCGCCTGGATCATCGGGCTGCTCGGCACCGGCCTGGCACTGGTTTTCGGCTGGTTGTTGCTGCGTTCCATCGTTCGACCCCTGCAGGCACTGGCAGTCGGCATCGACGCCATTGCCGCTGGCAACACCGATGTCGATGTATCGGTGAACCGGCAGGATGAAATCGGTCGGGTGGCGAACAGCTTCAAGCGCATGCGTGACAAGCTGCAGCAGGATCTGACCCGGATCAGCGAGCAGGCGCGGGAGAACCTGCGTATCCGCATTGCGCTCGACAACGTCGAGGCGAATGTGATGATGGCCGACAACGCGCGCAACATCATCTACGCCAACAAGGCTGTGGTGGCCATGTTCCGTCATGCCGAGTCGGATATTCGCAAGCAGTTGCCGCAGTTCGATGCATCGAACCTGGTCGGCGTCAGTATCGATACCTTTCACAGGAATCCGGCGCATCAGGCCGACATGCTGGCCAGCCTCAACGGCGTCCATCGCAGCACCCTGATGATCGGCGGTCGCACCATGACGGTGATTGCCAACCCGGTGATCGACGCCAACGGCGAGCGCCTGGGCTCCGTCGTGCAATGGGGGGACCGCACCGCCGAAGTCGTGGTCGAAAAGGAAGTGGCTAACCTGGTCTCGGCGGCGGCCGCCGGTGACTTCACGCACCGCCTCAATCCGGCCGGCAAGGAAGGCTTCTTCCTGCAACTGGCGGAAGGCATCAACAAACTGGTGGAGACCAGCGAGCGCGGCATGAGTGACGTCGCCCAGGTGCTGAAGGCACTGTCGCAGGGCGATCTGACGCAACGCATCGACGGCAACTACGACGGGCTGTTCGGGCAACTGCAGAACGACACCAACGCCACCAGCGAACGGCTGTCGGAGATCGTCAGCCAGATTCGCGAAGCCACCGACGCAATCAACACCGCGTCGAGAGAAATCGCCAGCGGCAACGCCGACCTGTCGAGCCGCACCGAAAGCCAGGCCGCCAGCCTGGAAGAAACCGCCAGCTCGATGGACCAGTTCACCAGCACGGTGAAACAGAACGCCGACAACGCCCGGCAAGCCAACCAACTGGCCAAGGGCGCCTCCGAGATCGCGGTCAAGGGCGGCGCGGTAGTCGGCCAGGTGGTGCACACCATGGGCGCCATTGCCGACAGCAGCAAGAAGATCGCCGACATCATCAGCGTCATCGACGGCATCGCCTTCCAGACCAACATTCTCGCGCTGAACGCCGCCGTGGAAGCGGCCCGGGCCGGCGAACAAGGGCGCGGTTTTGCGGTAGTGGCCGGCGAAGTCAGAAGCCTGGCGCAACGCAGCGCGGCGGCGGCGAAGGAAATCAAGGGCCTGATCAGCGACTCGACGGACAAGGTCACGGATGGTTACAAGCTGGTGGAACAGGCCGGCAACACGATGGACGAAGTGGTCAACGCGGTGAAACGGGTGACCGACATCATGGGCGAGATCAGCGCAGCGAGCACCGAACAGAGCCAGGGCATCGAACAGGTGAACCGGGCGATCACGCAGATGGATGAAACGACACAGCAGAACGCGGCGCTGGTAGAACAGGCGGCGGCTGCGGCGGAAAGCCTGCAGGACCAGGCGGCCAGCCTGAGCCAGGCGGTGGCGGTGTTCAGGATACAGGGTGGCGGCGGGCGCATGACGATCCCCGCCGTGCTGTCGCCACGCGGTCTGTCACAGACCCGCGCACTGCCCGTTTCGGCGCACAGACTGCCATCACCTGCCGCACCCAGCCGGGCGCTGCCGGCCGCCAGACCGGGCAGCGATGTCGATTTCGACGCCATCATGGAAGCGCATCAGGCTTGGAAGCAGAAATTGCGCAATGCCATTGCCGGAGGCAGCGAATTGCAACTGGACCCGAACGAAGTGTGCAAGGACAACGTCTGCGCGCTGGGCAAATGGATCTACAGCGCCGGCAAGGAATTCGAGCATCTTGAAGAATACGAACCGTTGCGCAGGAACCACGCTTCCTTCCATGTCTGCGCTGCCGATATCCTGAAAAAAGCCCAGTCAGGCGACAGGGATGGCGCCAGCAGCATGCTGACCGGTGATTTTTTCGATTTGTCCAATCGCACGATCCAGAACATCGTGGCCATGAAGCGGAAACACCAGCGTTGAACCTTGCATTCGAACGCCTATCAGCAGGAGTCGTACCGTGCGCAACAACCTTCCCGTAAGTGGAAATGAATACCTGCTGGCAGATGGTATTCAGATTGTCTCCAGCACCAATCTGAAAGGCATCATCACGCAGGTCAATCCTGCCTTTGTCGAAGCCAGTGGTTACAGCGAGGCCGAGTTGCTGGGCGCGCCGCATAACCTCCTGCGCCACCCCGACATGCCCGAGGCGGCGTTCAAGGATTTGTGGGCAACCATTGAAGCGGGCAAGCCCTGGACCGGTTTGGTCAAAAACCGGCGCAAGAATGGCGATCATTACTGGGTTGAAGCCCATGTCACGCCGATCCGCGAAAACGGCCAGATCAGCGGTTATCTGTCGGTCCGGCGCAAACCCGAGAGTGGCCAGGTGGCGGCGGCGGAAGCGCTGTACCAATCGATCCGCGAGGGGCGGGGCAGTCTCCATGTCGGCGGACTGCGAGCCGTGCTGAACAGGGTGACGATCAAGACCCGGCTGAGCGGCATCATGGTCATGGTGATCGGCATGATCCTGGTCGGTACCGCCATCGGCCTGGGCGGTCTGGCCATCACCAGTCGCGACATGACTGCGTTGTATCACAGCAATCTGGAACCGATCCGCATCATCGGTCAGGTGGTGCGTCTGATGAGCGAAAACCAGACGCAGGTGGCGTTGGCGGTGCAGCATGATCCGCAAGGTGCGGCGGCTGCACAGCACGATCATCCGGTCAACCTGCATGTCGAAACGATACTGGCGAATCGCGACAAGATCACCGCGCTGCTGGCGGATTTCGCACAGATCGAGATTGCCGATTCGGCCCGCGCCGCCGCTGCGGGTTTTGACGATGCGCGCAACCGCTACGTGAACGAAGGTCTGCAGCCGGCTGTGCAGGGGTTGAACGAAGGCAATTACGCGTTGGTCACCCAGATCTTGCTGACCCGCGTCAATCCGCTCTACAGCGAGGCGCGCGATCGGATGGAGGAGCTGCGCCAGATCCTGCAGGACACCGCCCGCAGCAACTACGAACATGCCGATGCGCGCTACAACACGCTGCTCAAAGTCGGCCTGATCGGCATGGCCCTGGGTGTTCTGCTGGCCTTGTGGTTTGCCTGGATGTTGATGCGAGACATCGTCAAGCCGCTGCAGCGGACGATCACGCATTTCGACGCGATTGCCCAGGGCAATTACCGCAACCCGATCCGGATCGACCGTCAGGATGAGATCGGCCGTGTGCTGGAAGCCCTTGAATCGATGCAGACCCGGTTGGGTTTCGATATGGAAGAGACCCGTCGCACCGCCAATGAAAGTTTGCGCATCAAGACCGCGCTGGACAGTTCCACCGTCGGCATAACGGTTTCGAACGCCGAAGCAAAACTGGTTCACATGACGCCCAGCGCCCGCACCCTGCTGCAAAACCTGGGTGGCGCCGGCCTCAATGTGGACGCGCTGTTTGGCCAAAAACTGTCTTCGGTGTTTACCGATGCCGCCGCCGCCGCGCGTTTCGATCATGCGGTGCATTCCGGTGAAGTGGTCGATATGTTGTTCAACGGCCGCAATCTGCGCCTGGTCGCTCGGCCGATACTGGACGCCGCCGGCAAACAACTGGGCCGGGTCACGCAATGGACCGACCGCACCACCGAGGTCGCGGTGGAACACGAAGTCGCCGACCTGGTCTCGGCGGCGGCTGCCGGCGACTTCACGCACCGTCTGAACCCGGCCGGGAAGGAAGGCTTCTTCCTGCAACTGGCGGAAGGCATCAACAAACTGGTGGAGACCAGCGAGCGCGGCATGAGTGACGTCGCACAGGTGCTGAAGGCGCTGTCGCAGGGCGATCTGACGCAACGCATCGACGGCAACTACGACGGGCTGTTCGGGCAACTGCAGAACGACACCAACGCCACCAGCGAACGGCTGTCGGAGATCGTCAGCCAGATTCGCGAAGCCACCGACGCGATCAACACCGCCTCGCGGGAAATCGCCAGCGGCAACGCCGACCTGTCGAACCGCACTGAAAACCAGGCCGCCAGCCTGGAAGAAACCGCCAGCTCGATGGACGAATTCACCAGCACGGTGAAGCAGAACGCCGACAACGCCCGGCAAGCCAACCAGCTGGCCAAGGGCGCCTCCGAGATCGCGGTCAAGGGCGGCGCGGTAGTCGGACAAGTGGTGCACACCATGGGCGCGATTGCCGACAGCAGCAAGAAGATCGCCGACATCATCAGCGTCATCGACGGCATCGCCTTCCAGACCAACATCCTCGCCCTGAATGCCGCCGTGGAAGCGGCCCGGGCCGGCGAACAGGGGCGCGGTTTTGCGGTAGTGGCCGGCGAAGTCAGAAGCCTGGCGCAACGCAGCGCCGCGGCGGCGAAGGAAATCAAGGGGCTGATCAGCGACTCGACGGACAAGGTCACCGACGGCTACAAGCTGGTGGAACAGGCCGGCAACACGATGGACGAAGTGGTCAACGCGGTGAAACGGGTGACCGACATCATGGGCGAGATCAGCGCAGCGAGTACCGAACAGAGCCAGGGCATCGAACAGGTGAACCGGGCGATCACGCAGATGGATGAAACGACGCAGCAGAACGCGGCGCTGGTGGAACAGGCGGCGGCGGCGGCGGAAAGCCTGCAGGACCAGGCGGCCAGCCTGAGCCAGGCGGTGGCGGTGTTCAGGATACAGGGCGGCGGCGGGCGCATTGCCGCGCCGGCGGTGCGTGCCGCCGCACCGGCGCGCTCGGCACCCGGGCCGGTGCGGGCCATGCAGCGCCTGGCGCCGCAGTCCAACGGCAGTTCGGAAGACGAGTGGGAAGAGTTTTAAATTGTAGTGGTCCATCCTTGTAACAGGAGCAGCAGCATGCGACAGAACCTTCCGGTCACCGGCAATGAATATCCGCTGCAGGACGGCGCCCAGATCGTTTCGCGGACCGACAGCAAGGGCATCATTACCTTCGTCAACGCCGATTTCGTTGAAGCCAGCGGGTTCAGCGAGGCTGAATTGCTTGGCGCGCCGCACAACATCCTGCGTCATCCGGACATGCCGGCGGCGGCCTTCAAGGATTTGTGGGACACCGTGCAGACCGGCAAACCCTGGTCCGGGATGGTCAAGAACCGGCGCAAGAACGGCGATCATTACTGGGTGGAAGCCAATGTCACGCCGGAAAAGGTCAACGGCCAGTTGATCGGATTTGTCTCGGTCAGGCGCAAACCCGCGCGGGAACAGATCGCCGCCGCCGAGACGCTGTACCAGAAGGTCAATGCCGGCAAGGCGACACTGGCCGCAACCGGCCTGGCGGCTCGCCTTGGCCGTCTTTCGCTGGCCAGCAAGATTGCCGCGCTCAGCATTCTGATCATCGTGCTTTGTCTGACCGCGATGACCGTGTTCATCCAGGGCCAGACCAAGTCCACGCTGGACGCCATCATGCTGAGCAATCTGGAAGCCCAGAACAAGCTGGTCATCGGCATGGTGGAGACCTATAACCGCAGCCTGGAAAAATCCGCCGCGCAGTTGTCGAGCCTGTTCAATGCCCAGTTTGCCGGGCAGTTCAGTCTGGACGAGGCGCAATCAGTCGAGGTCGGCGGCAATCCGACACCCTTGCTGAAGCACGACGGTGTGCTGTTGAACGGCAACTTCAGCGCCGTGGATCGCTTTACCGCCGCATCGGATGGCGCGGTGGCCACGGTATTTGCCCGCAAGGGGGCGGACTTCGTGCGCGTGACCACTTCGCTGAAAAAGCAGGACGGCAGTCGCGCGGTCGGCACCCCGCTGGATCGGGAGCACCCCGCCTACGCCCGGTTGATGGCCGGACAACCGTACGTCGGCAAGGCCAGCCTGTTCGGCCGTGAATACATGACCCGCTATGCGCCGGTGAAGGATGCGAGTGGCAAAGTCACCGCGGCGTTGTTTGTCGGTCTCGATTTCAGCGAACAGTTCCTTGCCCTGAAGGCGCAGTTGAAGGAAATCAAGATCGGCCAGACCGGTTATGTCTATGTCCTTGACAGCGGCAAGAACAAGGGCATGCTGGTTTTGCACCCGGCCAAGGAAGGCGCCAACATTCTGGATGCCAAGGATGCCGATGGACATGAATTCATCCGCGAGATGTTGGACAAGAAGCAGGGGGTGATCCGCTATCCCTGGCTCAACAAGGAACTGGGTGAAACCAGCGCTCGCGAAAAGATCGTCGTGTACGGCGAGTTCCCGGCCTGGAACTGGGTCGTCGGCAGCGGCAGCTACGTCGAGGAATTCACCGAGGGCAGCGTGCGCATCGCCTGGCTGATCGAGCTTGCCGGCATCCTGACAGCGATCCTGCTGGGCATCTTCCTGTTCGTCCTGTCGAAACGCCTGGTGGCGCGTCCGTTGCATACGGTGATCGGCAATATGGAAGAAATCGCCCAGGGCAATTATTTCGCGGCCATTCCGACCCATTTCAAGGACGAGATCGGACAGGTATTCGCGGCGCTGAAGGCGATGCAGACCAAACTGGGGTTTTCGGTTACCGAAGCCAACCGGGTCGCTCAGGACAGCCTGCGGATCAAGACCGCGCTGGACAATTCCACCATCGGCATGACGGTCTCCGATGCCGATGCCAATCTGGTGCACATGACGCCGAGCGCCCGCAGCCTGCTGCAGGATCTGGGTGGTCCCGGACTGGCGGTGGACAAGCTGTATGGCGGCAAGGTCTCCAGCGTGTTCCGCGATCCGGCGGTAGCGGCACGCTTCGATCAGGCGGTGAATTCGGATCTGCGGGCCGACATGGAAGCCGGCGGCCATCACCTGCGATTGATCGCGCGGCCGATCCTGGATGCCGCCGGCAACAAGCTGGGCCGGGTCACGCAATGGATCGACCGCACCGCCGAAGTGGAAGTCGAAAAGGAAGTGGCTAACCTGGTCTCGGCGGCGGCCGCCGGCGACTTCACGCACCGTCTGAACCCGGCCGGGAAGGAAGGCTTCTTCCTGCAACTGGCGGAAGGCATCAACAAACTGGTGGAGACCAGCGAGCGCGGCATGAGTGACGTCGCCCAGGTGCTGAAGGCACTGTCGCAGGGCGATCTGACGCAACGCATCGACGGCGCCTACGACGGCCTGTTCGGGCAACTGCAGAATGACACCAACGCCACCAGCGAACGGCTGTCGGAGATCGTCAGCCAGATCCGCGAAGCCACCGACGCGATCAACACCGCGTCGAGAGAAATCGCCAGCGGCAACGCCGACCTGTCGAGCCGCACCGAAAACCAGGCCGCCAGCCTGGAAGAAACGGCCAGCTCGATGGACCAGTTCACCAGCACGGTGAAACAGAACGCCGACAACGCCCGACAAGCCAACCAGCTGGCCAAGGGCGCCTCCGAGATCGCCGTCAAGGGCGGCGCGGTAGTCGGCCAGGTGGTGCACACCATGGGCGCGATTGCCGACAGCAGCAAGAAGATCGCCGACATCATCAGCGTCATCGACGGCATCGCCTTCCAGACCAACATCCTCGCCCTGAATGCCGCCGTTGAAGCGGCCCGGGCCGGCGAACAGGGGCGCGGTTTTGCGGTAGTGGCCGGCGAAGTCAGAAGCCTGGCGCAACGCAGCGCCGCGGCGGCGAAGGAAATCAAGGGGCTGATCAGCG
>Ga0208244_100086_pt1 | contig 128530 bp, 119 predicted proteins | sample SubbioCR12Aug_5A_FD_184828 | JGI IMG/M metagenome (GOLD analysis project Ga0208244, IMG submission 184828) | Serpentinite rock and fluid subsurface biosphere microbial communities from McLaughlin Reserve, California, USA - CR12Aug_5A (SPAdes) | ecosystem: Environmental > Terrestrial > Deep... | reverse complement strand
CGGTTTCTCTAACTTCAACCTCAGATCATTGAGTATCTTCATCCCCCTCCTCCTGCAACTTGATTTTTGTGATAATCTCGTCTAACCTATTGTAATACATCATGTTGCAGTTTATAAACAGACTCTAATTAATTCAACCAATTACGAGACCCTGAAATAAATTCAGGGTGACAAAATAATAATTACGACACAGCCGTTTGGGGAGAGGGGGTTAAAATGGTATTTACAACTCACACTTGTAAAACCGTCCCTCCTTCATAATAGCCATAATTTTTTCTTTATGCTGCAGGACACCGATATTCTCAAGAGGGTCCTCATGGATGATAACGACATCAGCCAGTTTTCCCTTCTCCAGAGTCCCGATCTTATCTCCCAGGCCTAAAGCTTCAGAAGCAGTCTTTGTAGCGGCTATAACGGCTTCCATTGGTGTAAAACCCACTTTGACCAGCAACTCCATCTCTTTCAAATTCTCACCATGGCGGTTGAAAGGGGTCCCGGCATCTGTTCCCATGGCAATGGGAACCCCTGCCTTACGGGCTTTTTTGACACTTTCCCAATGACTCTTCATCACCTTCCTGGACTTTTCGACAGCATAGGCAGGCACTCCTCTTCGAACTCCCGCCTTGATAATGTGATAAGGTGCGCATAAGGTGGGAACAACGAATGCCTTCATATCCAAAAGCAATCCGATGGCTTCATCATCTAAAAAGAACCCATGCTCAATTGAGTTAATCCCGGCCCAGAGAGCATTTTTAATCCCTTCAGTTCCCTGAGCGTGAGTGGCTGTTCGCCTTCCAGCCTTTCGGGCTTCTTCCACACCGGCGATCAATTCTTCCAGAGTGAACTGTGTGGAGCCAGGTTCCACACCTTTTGTCATGATTCCTCCGGTCGCCATCAATTTGATCAGGTCCGCTCCAGCCCTGAGTTGTTCCCTCACAGCGGCCCTCACTTCATCCACGCCATTTGCCTCCCGGCCGAACTGCCACCCATGTCCGCCTGTCATGCAGACCAGTTTGCCGCTGCAGAGCATTCTTGGCCCTTGAAGAATCCCTGACTCAATGCCATCCCGGATGGCAAGATCGATGTAGTCTTTGCCTCCCATATCCCTGACGGTTGTCACTCCGGCCTCCAATGTCCGGCGAGCATGGTCAGCAGCCTTCAAGGTAATCTGGGGGATAGAATCTTTTAAAAGAGAGGTGATCGGGTCCGGGCTCCCATCCACGCAGATATGGATATGGGCATCGATTAAACCCGGAAGGACGGTCTTTCCTGAAACATCGAATACCGTATCTTTTTTCAAAGGTGGGTATTTCTTGGAGGGGCCAACGAACTTCACCAATTTACCATCAACAACAACCATTCCCTTCTCAACCACTCGTCCATTTCCAATGATGACATTGCCATTTCTAAATAAAATAGCCACTGATTCCTCCGATCAATCGATGGTTATTTTGTTTTTTGTGCATCGTCCATTGTTCATCGTGCATCGTTAAAATACTGCACCGTCCCGTCCGGATAGACAGCCACCTTTGCATTTTCTTTCCACTCTGCCCGCAAAAGCTCCAGAACCTCCTCCCATGTCTTTGCCCAGAGGATCGAAGGCACTTTGCCGAAGAAACAGGCTCCCACATGATCCTTGAAGGGTGAGAGGACGATAAATCGTTTCACCTTCGTGGGCAGGGGCTGAGGAAGTTTGAGTCCTCCCTCTCCGCATCTTCCGAACTCACCGAAGAGATAGTGGACGACCTGGCCTGCCGGTTCATTGGCGATGATCACCAGGTCTCCTCCCTCCTCTTTCAACGAAGGAATTCCAATGAAGGGAGCGATGGCATTCTCGTTCGGCTTGGAATAGGCATTGACAATAACGACATCCATATTTTTTGCCGGAGCGGTCGCATAGACCTCCTTTGCGAGCTTCATCCCTTCCTGGTGTTCCAGGATGGGATCTCCGACAAAGAGGCTTGTGATTTCTCCCCGGAGGTTGAGGATCGCATCAATCTTCACGTCGAGTCCGGCCATTCTTGTTGCCTCTTCGATGTCGAGGCGAGGAATGTTGCCATCGATTTTTCCCGGACCCACACAGTCCGGATGGGTCTTGATCAGGCCGTGATTGTAAGTGATGGAATCGATATGGGCCACGCCTGGAAGGATGATCTTTCCACCCCCTCCATAACCGGAGAAGGAGTGAGGCACGATGCAGCCGATTCCGATCTTCAGGTCGCAGGCCATCACCTCTCTATTGATCGAGACGGGTGTGCCCTGGTTCGTTTTGCCAAGATAGGTACAGAAGTCGAAGGGGTGATGGTTGTAAACCGGAAAACGGTCGAGCACCTCCCCACCAAGTTTCTTTTTGAAGTCAACCGCTGTGTGTGCGCCATGGGCCCCCAGGGCCGCAATAAAACGGATATGGTCATCCTTGATCCCGGCTTGCCCAAGCTCTTTTAACACAAATGGGACGATTTGGGAAACCGGCGTGGGCCTTGCCATATCGTCAAAAAGAATGGCAACATCTTTCTTCCCTCTGGCTAATTCTGAGATGGTTTTCGAACCGATAGGATGAGAAAAAGCTCTCTCCATCTCCTTTAAACCAAGCCTTTTCTTTTCCCCGCCCTTCATCGGACAGAAGAAGATGGACCAGGGGTTCGGAAAATCGAGCTCCATCTCCGTGTTACCATGCCAGAGAAGCTGAGGAATTTTAACTTTCATTGCTTCTTTCGTAACTGTTTACCGCTTTGAAACTAGCCGGAATGAATTGTGAATGGTAAAATACGGGTATCAGGTTACCAGGATATCAGGGTGCAGGATACCGGGGTATCAGGATCTCAGATAAATAATAAAGGTCTTTTGGTTTGACCTGATATCCCGATATCCTGATGTCCACTTCCTGATAACCTGATCATCTGATAATCTCTTAAAAAACTCCTAACTCATAACTTAAAGTCCCAGGTAGCTCTGGCGGATATGCTGATTCTTGAGGAGGTCCTGGCCCGTTCCGCTCATGGCGATGGAGCCATTCTCCAAAACATATCCCCGGTGGGAGAGGCTGAGGGAGTGGAAAACATTCTGTTCCACCAGAAGAATGGTCGTGCCCTGTCCGTTGATCTCTTTGATGATGTTAAAGATGGTCTTGACCAAAAGGGGTGAAAGACCCAGAGAGGGTTCATCAAGCATCAGAAGGGTGGGACAGGCCATCAATCCCCTGCCGATGGCAAGCATCTGCTGTTCGCCGCCGCTTAGGGTTCCCGCCAACTGATGCTTTCTCTCTTCTAAACGGGGAAAGAGTTTAAAGACCCATCCCATCGTCTCCTTCCTCGCCTTTTTAGCCTTTGGGAATCGGGCCCCCATCTCTAAATTTTCTGTGACGGTGAGAGAAGGAAAGAGCTGACGACCTTCCGGCACCTGAACGATCCCCATCTCAACAATCTGCGAGGAGGAACAGAGGTGAATCGGATGGTTTTCAAAAAAAATCTCTCCCCCCTTCAATTTTAAAATGCCGGAAACGGTCATCAGAGTGGTGGACTTGCCCGCCCCATTGGAACCCACCATCGAGATGATCTCTCCGGATTGAACCTCGAAGGAGACTCCCCTCAATGACTGAAGATCCCCGTAAAAGACATCGATCCCGTTAACCCTGAGCACCGGCAAACTCCTCTCCTAAATAAGCCTCGATCACCTGTCGATTCTTTACAACCTCTCCGGGAACCCCTTCTGCTATCTTCTGTCCATAATTTAAAACGACCACCCGCCTTGAAAGAGCCATCAGCCCCCGCATCACATGTTCGATCAGGAGGATGGTGACCCCTCGATGATTGACCTCTTTTAACAGCCTGATCAATTCGTCCACTTCGGTCGGCGTCAACCCTGCCATCACCTCGTCCAGGAGGAGGAGCTTGGGTTCGGTGGCCAATGTCCGCGCCAGCTCAAGCCTTTTCCGGTGGCCAAGGGTGAGGCCCGAAGATAGGGTGTTCGTTTTCTCCTTCAGGCCTACCAGCTCGATCGTCCGGAGCGCCTTTTCCCGCGCCTCTTTGATCGTTTTTGCCCGGTTCAGGGCAGCTACCACCACATTTTCAAGGACGGTAAGCTCAATAAACGGCTTGACCAATTGAAAGGTTCGCACCATCCCCTTCTTGCAAACCTGATGGGGTTTTAATCCGACGGTCTTCTCTCCATTGAACCAAACCTCTCCCGAATCCGGTTTTAAAAAACCTGTGATGACATTAAAGAGGGTGGTCTTGCCAGCCCCGTTTGGCCCGATGATTCCCAGGATCTCTCCCCCGTTCAATTCAAAAGAGACCTGGGAAACAGCCTTCAGGCCGCCAAAGTTCTTGTTCACTTCTTTCAGCTCTAAGAGAGGCAACTTCAAACCTCCAGATGATATGTATGTTCTAATAATTTCGTAACAATTTAGCTGTTTGAAAAAACTTGTAAAATCCCTCCCCACCTCCCTTTGCCAAAGGGAGGAGTAACCCCCCTTTCTCCCCCCTTAAAATAAGGGGGGGGATGGGGGGGTTATGATGAAGGCCGTTGCGACTCGAAGCCGAGGGGATTAGATATTTTTTTCAAAGCACTAAAGTGATACAGACTTTCAAACCTCTCACTTATGGAAATCTCTACATTTGCTTTGATTCTCTCAGTATGGGCTTCAGAATTTTCTTAATAAATGCAAAAATTCCGCCCGGAAAGAAAAGAACGGCGGCGATCAGAAGGAGCCCATAGATCACGATATGGATCCCTTCCAGCCCTGCCTTTGTGAAATAGGATCGTGCAATCTCCGAAAGCGGCGTAAGCAGAAGAGAGCCGATGAGAGGACCAAACGGCGTCCCGAGTCCTCCGATGATGGGTCGCATGATAATTTCAATGGAGACCCACATGGACATGACACTGGTGGGGTGAAGATAAAAGATGTAATTGGCATAAAAGGTTCCGCCCAGTGCGGTCATAAAAGAACTGATCCCGATAGCAATCATCTTATACTTGAAGACATTGACCCCGAGACTTTCAGCCGCATCCTCATCTTCACGAAGGGCGACAAAGTAGCGTCCCCATTTCGAAACCTCCAGAGCCCTCACAACGATCAGAGAAAAGACCACAAAGCCCAGGGCAATATAGTAGTAAGGAAGATTTCCCCGGAAATGGAAGTTTGCCAATCCCGGTTTGAAATCGACGAAGAGTCCCATCATGTGACCCAGGGGTTTGAGGTGCAAGACCGTGAGCCTTCCGATTTCCCCGAAAGCGATCGTCAGGAGAACGAAATAGACCCCTTTTAACCCAAACCGAAACCCCAAGAACCCTATGGCCAATCCAACGAGGGCGGCTCCAAGGCCTCCGATCCACATGCCGATCCATGGCGTTAGCCCGAGGTCCATCGCTAATTTGGTGGAGATATAGGCGCCAATACCCAGATAGAGGGAGTGCCCGAGCGAAATGGGGCCGGCATATCCGGTCAGGACATTCCAGGATTGCCCCATATAGGCATAGAAGAAAATCAGGACGAATATCCCGAGGATGTAATCGCTCACAAAATTGGGAAGAAGGAGAAGGATGAGTAATAGGATAGACAGGAAGGAATAAATGATCTTCACTAACCCTTACCTCCGAAGAGACCCTTAGGGCGCAGGAGAAGGATCAACACCATAATGCCGAAGCTGATCACCTGCTTGAGCGAACTCGGAATAAAGACCGTGCCCAATGATTCTGCGACCCCTATCATGAGACCTCCGACCATGGCTCCGGGCAGGCTCCCCATCCCCCCGAGGATAACAATCGCAAAGGAGGTTAATTTGAAAGGAAAGCCGGTATGGGGTGAAACAGGCATGAGCGGAACAAGTAAAGAGCCTGCCGCACCGACACAGGCCGCCCCTACGCCAAAACAGACCGCATAGACCCTGTTGACATTGGTTCCTACGATCAGGGCTCCGGTGCGGTTATCCGCAGAGGCCCGGATCGACTTTCCGATATCCGTATATTTCAAAAAGACAAAGACCGCGGCTGCAATCAGGAAGGCTAGCAAAAATGCAAGCAGTCTTGGGGTGTCGATCATGATGCTGCCCAGCCATATCGTGCTCAGCGAATATTTCGTATGGGGACTGTGAGGATCAGGCCCCCAGATGAGCTGGGCCATATTTTCGAGAACCATCATCACCCCGACCATGGCGATGACCTGCATCGACTCATGAAAGGTCATGATGCGGTTGACCACGGTTCGCTGGACAATATACCCTAAGACAAACAGGCACGCCGCACTCACCGCAAAGGAGAAGAAGGGATCGATGCCTGTCCAGTTCATCAGGGTGAAGGCAATATACATCCCCCAGACGAGCATGGCCCCGTGCGCGAAGTTAATGATCTTCATCACGCCAAAAATGAGGGAGAGGCCTAAAGCGATCAGGCTATAGACCCCTCCCAGAAGAAATCCACTGGTGGTTAATTGCAGGATGAGGTTGAGATCCATTTCCTCCCTTTAAACTCCCCTGTCCCAGATCTGTTTTGGCATCGGATAGATATATTTCGCCTCAGCCGCTTTATCAGGAAGCACGACCTTGATCGATTGTCCGATGATCTGAATCATGGCGGTGTCGGCATTGATATTATCGCCTCTTTCGTCGAAAGCCACGGCCAGCCCGACCATCAGATCCTGTTTGAGATAAGTCTTCTTTAATGCAGCAACGATGTCGTCAGGCTTTGTTGATTTTGCCCTTTCCAGAGCATCGGCAATCACGAGCACGCCTAAATAGGCGTATCCGGAATTGGTGTCGATATATTTCCCGGGGAATTTTTTCGAGAAAGCTGAATTGACTTCCTTATACATCTTCCCGACGGGATTATACCAGGGCACATTGTCCATGACAAAGTCGGCAAGGGCTTTCATATCCCGGATAAATTCCGGTTCATACCATCCCGGGCTTCCCGGACTGATGATCCCCTGGAGTTCAACTCTCTGCTTGTAGAGCTCTCGAATCATCAACTTGGCATCACCGGGTCTTGCCACAGGAAAGAGGACATCCGGCTTCAGCGCTTTGATCTTTGAAATCTCTGCGGATAAATCCTGAATGCCGAGAGGATATTCGACATGGCCCAGGACCTCGATGGGAAACTTCTTATCCTTTAAGGCTTTGATGAACGTGGCTCCCTGAACGCGGCCGAAGAGGTCTCCGGTATTGGTCACCACTCCCCTGATCTTGCTGATGTTCTTCTCCTTCATGATCTTGTCCATATAGAAGAGCATCGAGTCCGCAAACTTGCTCGTGGTGGGAAAGACCCTGAAGGTGTATTTAAAACCTTTTTTCGTGATTTCGTCTGCGGCTGCCACATCCATCACAAAGGGAACTCCCCTCTGTTCACACAGCGTGGCAATGGCCATCGCATTTCCGCTTAGGAATGGTCCTACCAGGGTGACAGCTCCATCCTTAATCACTCTTTCGGCCTCGGAACGGGCCACATCCTCTTTGGCTTCGGAATCGCCAAGGAGAAGCCTCAGTTTTGCTCCGCCCATTGACTTGATGCCTCCCCTGGCATTGATGTCATCCACCGCCATCTGGTTTCCCCGCCTCATGGAAATTCCGATATCGGAGATGACTCCTGTGACGGGTTGGATCGAGGCGATCTTAATCTCCGGGGCCTGAGCGCGCAATAAGGTTGGCACTCCGGCGATTGCAGTGGTGGCTCCAACGGCTGCCGAATACTTCAGAAATGTCCGACGATTCATCTTCTTCTTCATAAAAACTCCTCCTTTCAATATGTTTAAAATTTTTCCCCCTAATGAAAGATGCTTAATATATCCCAAAGCCCCTGCAACTTGTCAAGCCCTGTTTAAATCTCTCCCCTCTCCCCCCTTTCTTAAGAGACTGTGTTGTAATCGCTTTTTTGTCACCCTGAACTCGGTTGCGAGTCGTACCGACTTGGTTCAGGGTCTCGTAACTCATTGAATTTAATAGATGCTGAAACAAGTTCAGCATGACATTTTTACTATTTTCCCCATTACGACACAGTCTCTAAAGGGGGGATGGTTTAGACTCGGATGGGGAGTTCGATGAGGAAGGTGGTGCCCCTGGGCTGATTGTCCCGGACACGGATATATCCGTTGTGGTCGGCAACGATGGCATTGACGATGGTCAATCCCAGTCCTGTTCCGCTCTTTTTTGTGGAATAGTAGGGTTCGAAGAGTTTTCCCTTTTCTTCTTCGGAAATCCCGCACCCGTCGTCGCTCACATCAAGGCGAACCATCTGGAGTTTTTCGTCATAACTTGTCCGGATTTTGATCTCTCCTTCCTTATCGATGGCGGCAAGGCTATTCTTGATGAGATTGATCATCACCCGCTTCATCTGATCCCGGTCGAGGTTAAGGATGGGAAGGTCGTTTGGGATAAAATTGAACCGGACATCCTTGTGGGCCTCCTTAAAGAGGACAAGGGTCTCCTGAACGATTTCGTTGAGACGATTCGGGGTGGGATTCGAAGCCGGCATTCGGGCAAAGTTGGAGAATTCGTTCACCATCCCCTTCAACTCTTCAACCTGCTTCACAATCGTCCGCGTGCATTCATCGAAGACGGTCCCATCCTGTTCGAGCTTCTCCAGGTATCGTTTACGCAACCGCTGCGCAGAGAGCTGAATCGGGGTTAATGGATTTTTGATCTCATGCGCAATCCTCCGGGCCACTTCCCGCCACGCCGCTACCCTCTGGGCTTTCATCAGTTGAGTGAGATCATCGAAGACCGCCACAAAACCGAGCGGCCTTCCCTCTTCATCCTTCAGGGTCGCCAGATTAATCAGCAAGGAGAGCGATTTGCCCCCAACATGAACCGTCAGCTGCTTTTCAATCGAATCTCTCTGGGACAATTTCAGTTCGTTTGACAACTCTTCGATTCTCTCCACATACTCCTTTTCGAGCACCTCCGAGAACCCTCTTCCCAGAACAGACTCTCCTTTCACCTTCAGCATCTGCTCCGCAGAAGTGTTGATCGTGGTGATCATCCCCTGATCATCAATGGAGATAACCCCCGCGGCCACATTCTTCAGGACGATCTCCATATATTTTTTCCGCTGTTCCAACTCGACACGGCTCACCTGAAGGTCCCCGGTCATCTGGTTGAAGGACTGCACGAGCCTCCCGATCTCATCGCCGGCCTTCATCTCGATTTTGAAGTTGAGGTCTCCTTCGGCGATCCGGTGGGTCGCCTCTGCCAGCTCCTTAATCGGAACAGTGATATCCCTGGCCATACGAATGCCGAACCAGATGGCCGAAAAGACGATGAGCAGGGTAACCATCAGAAGGGCCATCATATAACTGAACTTGATCGGCTTTTTCAGAGCCTTCAACTGCTTGTAATCGACAGAGGCCTGGGAGATCTCGCGCATCTTTCCCGAAAGGCTCTTCGGCATGAAGTGAGAAGCCGCCACCACGCCGACCACTTCTCCTCGATTTGATGGATGGAAGACCGGAGCAACTCCTGTAATCATTTCTCCCTCTCCGACCGGCAGGGTCCTCGATATCTCCTTGCCTGAAAATCCCACCTCCAATAAGTCTTTCGGCGGAGAGAGGGAAATGGCTTTTAGCCCGGGTTCTTCCGCCCTGACGAAGCCTTCCCCTTCCTTAAAGAATAATCCAACGGCGCTCAAGTGATACTCCTGCCGCTTCGACTCAAGAGCTTCCTTCAGGGATGCCAGCCCGGGCTCTTTCTTTAAAATACCCTGCCTCGAGAGATGGAGGCCAATCTGCTTGGCTGAAGAGACGGTGTTGTTTGAGAAATCACGGTAATAGGTCTGCGCCACCTCCAGAGACCCCTGCAGAGACTGTTCGACCTGAGCCTTGAACCAGTGCTCAACACTGTTGGTGATAAATCCGACTGCCACGAAGAAGAGGAGAAAGGTGGGGACAAGGGTGAGGGTGATAAAGGCCACCACCAGTTTGGTCCTCAGTTTTGCTCCGAGGACTTCCCGTCTTCGTTCAAAGACCAGTTTGACCAGGTTTCGAATCACCAGAAAGATCAGAAGGAGGATCAGGATGATGTTGATGTTGATGAGACTGAAGACGATGATATTGTTGGCGATCGGAATCTGCTCGGCCACCCGGGGAATCTTCATCTCAAGGGTGGTGAGGGCCACAATCACGATGGAGATGACGCCGATGATGATCAACTCGTTTCGTCGTCTTCTCTGGTCTGGAGAAAGTTCCTTTTTCATAATGTCTGAGGTGCGGGTTAAGGTTACGGCTACGAAGCCCGTTTGGATTGATAGTCAAACGGTTATAGGTGACGACGCTCGTATCGAAGCAAGAGACTTGAAATTAGAAGCTCGAGCATCCAGATTCTATTCACGAGTCTCGATACGAGCTTCGACAACGGCAAACGTCATTTTCAATTTAACGATACGGGCCCTGAACCTAATATGGTACAGGGCGGGCCTCGTCACCCTTACCGTTAAAATTTTATTGCTCTTACCTACAAAAAAGAGGGGGAAATTGAAGGGGACCGTAAGCCGAGTTCTGTATTTCGATCCCGCCTGTCGGCGGGGCCGAAATGATGGCCATTTATCTGGGATCCTGATTGCTCAGGACCTCAAGCGACCTTACCCGTCCCGCCTTTACTCCGTTGAAGGAATAAATTTGAATGGGCTCTTCTTATCTCCCCGTATACGGGGAGAAACGGGACCTATTGGGTCTTGCTCCGGGTGGGGTTTACCAAGCCGCTCTGATCACTCAATGCGCTGGTGAGCTCTTACCTCGCCTTTTCACCCTTATCCCGTGAAATAATATTTCACAGGACGGTATCTTTTCTGTGGCACTTTCCTTACCCCATTTCTTTGGAAATGGGACCGTCCGCGTTACGGACCACCCTGCCCTGCGGAGCTCGGACTTTCCTCCCCCCGATCATCTCCCCTGACGGGCGATGACGAGGAGCGGCCATCTCTCCCCCTTCAAATCCCCCCTTTCCTAAGATTTCTTGAAAACTTAAAAAAATCTCTGCAATCGTTTTTGGGAATCTGTGCAATCAAGAGAGCTTATTTTATTTTTTTAGCTCTCTTTCTTTTTCCCTGACGATCCTCTTCTCAATGGCCAGATTGGCGAGAAGGTCAGCCTCTCGATTCTCTTCCCTCGGGATGGATTCGATTTCAAAGGAGTCAAACTCCTTGGTATCCTCCATCACCTTCCTGTGGAGGACTCTCAGGTGAGGCTCTTTCACACGATAGACACCCTTGACCTGCCTTTCAACCAATTCCGAGTCCGTATAGATCCGGATCGATTCTCCCCCAAGTTTCCTGGCTTCCCGGATTCCTAAGAGAAGGGCTCCATATTCTGCTTCGTTATTGGTCTTATGCCCGAGAAACCATCCTTTTCCCGAGATCCTCTTTCCCTCTCGATCGGTGATACAAACGCCGGCGCCTGCCCTTCCCGGATTTCCCCTCGAGGCACCATCGATAAAGATGAGAAGTTCAAGACCTTTCTGGGTCGAAGACACCCCTTCCTTCTCCCTCATTTTTTTTCTCCGTTTCCGTCCCAGTAGAGGATCCGATTACAATTGGGACACCGGATGAGGGAATTGTTCTTCTGAACTTCGATGAACATCTGGGGAGGAACATTCACAAAACAGCCCTGACAGGTCTCATTCCTAGCGCTCACCATTCCGATTCCCTGTCGTTTCTCCCTCAGCATATTATAAAGATTGAAGAGCTTCGATTCGACCTGTTTCGACAGGGTCTCTTTCCGCTCTAATTTCTCCTTCCAGAGGACCTCGCCCTGGCCCATCTTCTCCTGGATCCCCCTCTTCTCCGCTTCGACCTTCTCCAGCGTGATGGCGATCTCTTTCTCCCGTTTGGAGAGCTGTTTCTTGATCTCTTCGATTTCGTCCATGACGAGCAGGATCTCTTCTTCCACCCGGCCCACGGCCTCTTTGAAGGTTTCGATCTCAGTGAGAATGGCCTGATATTCCTTGTTGGTCTTCACCTCTGACATTCTTCCCTCTGACCGCTTGATTTTGTCCTGCTCTCCGATGAGGTTTTTCTCCTTCTGTCTCCGCTCCTTCTCCAGCGATTCGAGTTTTTCCCTCTCCTTATGAATCCTCTCTTTTTCAAGTTTCTGTTTCTCATCCAACTTCTTCATCTCTTTGGGATAACGGTCCCGTTCTTCCTCGATCGCCTTCAGGTCGAGATCAATCTTCTGGAGTTCCCAAAGAAGTTCTAGATGTTCCCTCAAGGGCGGCCCTCCCTCCTGTCAATAGTTTTGTAATACTTAAGCTCTTTGAAAAAAGTTATCTCATTCCCCTTTTCATAACCCCCCTTCCCCCCTTATTTTAAGGGGGGAGAAAGGGGGGTTACTCTTCCCTTTACGCAAACAAAAAGAGCGCACCGGAGTGTGCACTCTTTCTCTGTCCCTTGTGCCGGATTTTATCTCCAGGAAGCTGATGGAGATCACCCTCTCTCTTTCCAATGGGCCCACCTGGGTTCGAACCAGGGACCTTCCGGTTATGAGCCGGTGGCTCTACCAACTGAGCTATGGGCCCTACGATCATTATATTCCATCCTCTCGGGGTGTCAACCCCTCATTAGTCATTAGTCGCATAGTCCATTAGTCTAATACTCCAATCGAGTGAAAATATTTTGACAAAATCCCCTCTAACTCCCCTTTGCCAAAGGGGAGGACTTATTATTATCCCCCTTTGGAAAAGGGGGAATAAGGGGGATTTTAATATAGGGTTTAACAAACCTTTAAATAGTCTCGCTATCATGTTTGTAGCTCAATCAAGCAATAATTTTTCACTCAATTGGGGTAATAGTCAAAGACCATGAGACCATCTGACAAAGGAACAACGAGACTGCTTTCTCCGAACTCATCAGGCCTCAAGAAAACTCTTCAATTTCTTCGCCCGGCTGGGATGCCGGAGTTTCCGCAATGCTTTGGCCTCAATCTGTCTGATTCTTTCCCGTGTCACCTCGAAATCCTGCCCCACCTCCTCGAGCGTGCGGTCGTACTTCTCTCCGATGCCGAATCTCATCCTCAGGACCTTCTCCTCTCGGGCTGTAAGGGTTGCAAGAATCTTCCGGGTCTGCTCCGCCAGGTTGGTATTGATCACTGCCTCCATGGGAGAGGCAATGGCCTTATCCTCGATGAAATCTCCCAGATGGCTGTCCTCTTCCTCTCCGATGGGGGTTTCCAGGGAGATGGGCTCCTTGGCAACTTTTAGCACCTTCCTTACTTTATCCAGGGACATCTCCATTTTGGCGGCAATCTCTTCCGGCGTGGGCTCCCGCCCGATCTCCTGAACAAGATACCTCGAGGTCCGGATTAGTTTATTGATCGTCTCAATCATATGAACGGGGATGCGGATCGTCCGGGCCTGATCCGCAATGGCACGGGTGATGGCCTGGCGAATCCACCATGTCGCATAGGTGCTGAACTTATACCCCCGCTGGTATTCGAACTTGTCCACGGCCTTCATCAAACCAATATTCCCCTCCTGGATCAGGTCGAGAAACTGAAGTCCTCGATTCGTATATTTCTTTGCGATGGAAACGACCAGCCTCAGATTCGCCTTCACCAGCTCGCCCTTGGCATCCCTGGCCTTTGTCTCTCCGACCACAATCGCCCTCACGGCGGATTTCAATTTCTGGACGGTTAAACCGCTCTCCGTTTCCACCCGGCTGATCTTCATCTGGCTGTGCTTTGCCAACCGGTCGATCCCCTGCAGATCGGCCTTGTTGAACCCTTGATCCCTGAGGAAAATTTTCGCTTTGGACTTTCTCGCCCTGATCTTCCTTAAAAGGTCTCGCGCTTCCCGGACAGAGACCCCTGTGTTGTTTTCGGCTTTTTTGATCTCATTCTCCGCCTTCTCCATCCGGAGGAGCAGCTGTTTCATTTTCTGAACAATCCGGTGGATCTGGGCGTCTCTCAAATTGATCTCTTTGAGAAATTTGATAATCTCCTCCTGTTTTTTCTTCGCCTGAGCCTGAATCTTCTTCTTTGAAACCCTCTTCTTCAGCGTCCGCCGGATCGCCTCCTCATTGCGCCGGATGCGTTCGATCAGGTCCAAAATTCTTTTTTTCTGAAACTGCTCCTCTTCGGCGCTCGTCTCCTCTTCGTCAATCTCATTGGTCACTGCCCGGATCTCGATCTTTCCGGCTTTGATGGCGTTGCCCAGATTGAGGATCTCTTTGACGGCCATGGGGCAGGTCAACACAACGCTTAACACTTCCCCTTTGCCGTTCTCGATCCGCTTCGCAATCTCGACCTCGCCCTCACGGGTGAGAAGAGAGACCGATCCCATCTCACGGAGATACATCCGGACAGGATCCGTTGCCCTGCCGAAACCCTCCAGAACCGACTCCTCCTCATCCTCTTCTTTGTCCGGCATCTTCTCGGCCTCAACCTTCAGGCCCTGGAGGTCCTCTTCCACATCCAGATCCATCTCATCAAACATCATGAGGACATCGTCGATCTGATCGGAAGAGACGATCTCGTTCGTGGGGGTTTCGTTCGCCTCATTAAAATTGACAAACTCCTTCTCGCCCACCAGGGAAATCATCTCATCCATCTCTTTCGCCTTTGCTTCTATTCCCATCCATTGCCCCTTAGCTTTTTCGAAAACCGCCCTGCGAGGGCCCCTTCTTCCTCTTCGCCAATTCCTGCCGCTCCATCAAGAGGGCTTCGAGCCCTCCCCTTCCCGTCTGTCTCTCAGCTTCCTTAATCTTCCTGAGCAAATCGCTTTCATCCTTCTTCAATTTCCTTCTCCGAATCTTCTCAAGGCAGTCTTTTAAAATCCGTTCCCGTTGTTGCGACCCGACACCGGGTTGATCTCCTTCTATGCTGCTCTCCTGAAAAACGTATTCGCAGAGTTTTTCCTTCAGGCCCTCATCCATTCCTCCCAGGGCCTCTGTGAGGCTCAATGTCCCCTTCCTCTGAAACATCCCCATCAGTTCCTGGCCCAATCTCTTCAGGACAGGGCTCTCAAATTCATTTAGGATCCCTTCCTCTGAAATGGCCGGAATCAGGTCGGGGTGGTGGACCATAAGGCGAACCACCATCTCCTCTGATTTTGGCAAATCCTCTATGGGGGGTCTTTTTTTAAGGCCTTCTATGGGTCTGGTCCGTCCTGCAGGAGCGGACCGGATCATTTCATATAAGACCGACTCCTTAAGATCCAGCCTTTCAGCCAGAGCCCTCACGTAGAAGTCCTTCCGGATTTTTTCCGGAATTCTCTGGATCATGGCCATTCCTTCCTTCGCAATGCTCACCTTGCCGTCAATCGATTTCGGGTCATGGGCTTTCATCAACCAATCGAAATAATAATCGATGAGCGGAACGGCGATGGCCAGCCTCTCTTCAAAGCCTTTTAGATTGCCCTTTTTCAGAAAAGTGTCCGGATCTTCCCCTTTGGGAAGGAGGACGGCCTTGCCCGCCACCTCCTCTTCCAAAAAGAGAGGAAGGGTGCGAAGGGTGGCTTGAACTCCTGCTGGATCGGGGTCAAAGAGGGTGATTAAATTTTTCGTATATCGTTTCAGGGCCCTGATATGCTGGGTCGTCAGCGCGGTGCCAAGCGTAGCGATGCTGTGCTTCAATCCATACTGGTGGAGGGTCAGGAGATCGAAATAACCTTCGACGATGATCACCCCATCCCTCTCCGAGACATGACGCCTCGCCGCCTGGAGGCCATAGAGAACCTCTCCTTTGTGATAGACGCTCGATTCCGAAGAGTTGATATATTTAGGTTGACCTTCTCCAAGCGCCCGCCCTCCGAACCCCACGACCCGTTGATGGAGATCGAAGATCGGAAAAATGATCCTCTTTCGAAAAGCGTCATACCAGCCCTCCTTCTTCTTCGGAAGGATCAACCCCAATTCCCATGCCAGCTCCAGAGAAACCTTCTTTTCGGTCAGGTGCTGGACCAGTCCATCCCATCGCTCGGGAGCAAAGCCCAACCGGTGTTCCTGAATGATCTGCTCGCTAACGCTCCTCTGAGAGAGATAGTTCCTCCCCGGCTCGCCCTCTCTCTTCCGGGTCAGGAGGTCATGGAAATAGTCCGATGCCAGCTGATTGATCCGGAAAAGGACCTCCCTCTTGGCCATCTCCTTCTTCTGAAGGGGGGAGGGTTCCAATCGGGGAAGCTTTATCCCGTATCGCTTCGCTAATTCCTCGGCCGCCTCCGGAAACGAGAAATGGCCTGTCTTCATTAAAAAAGCGAAGACATCCCCTCCCTCTCCGCACCCGAAGCAGTGAAAGATCTGCTTCTCCTCGTTCACCATAAAAGAAGGCGTTTTCTCCGAATGGAATGGACATAATCCCTTATGGTTCCTTCCGGTTTTCTTCAGACTGACATAGTCTGAGACCACCTCCACGATGTTAGCGCGGTCCCTGATCTCTGAAATCTTCTCCTCTGAGAGAAATCCGCTTGCCAAAGACGCTCACCTCAACAGATTAAAAAACCCATATATCGAAACCGGGCGGGGGTGCTGGAGAACCCTTGCGGCGGCACCTTTTAAAGTTGGCTACATGCGTTTTTAGACAAAACCGGGGCTTCCCTTAAATTGAAACCCTTCGTAACCCTACCTTTTCGAAAAATCCGCAATTGCAAGGGTTTGGAAGTACCCCTGCCCGGGTTCGATATTGCAACATCAACGTTACCTCAACTCAACCACTGTCACGCCGGCGCCGCCCCTCCGAACCTCAGCCGGAGCAACCTGCTTCACCCCCCGGTGTGCGCTTAAATACTTACCGATCGCCGCCCGCAACCTTCCCGATCCGATGCCATGGATGATCTGAATCTTTTCCAGGCCATATAGGAGGGCTTGATCGATGAATTTATCCACCTCCGGGAGGGCTTCATCGACGGTCAGTCCGATCACATTCAACTCTGCTGGAATTTCCTCAACAGGCCCCTCACCTAACCGGCTCGCCGGTCCAGCTAAAACGTTCCTCCCTGTGCTCTCCTCTCCTTCTACATCGGTCGGCCTGATGATGTCGTTGAGGGGAACAATCACTCTTGCCTTCTCTGTCATCACCTCGGCGCGGCTGAGTGCTTCCTCCACCTTCAGGAGAATCCCGTTTTTTTTAAGGCTTTCAATTCTAACACGATCCCCCGCTTTTAATCCACCTGCCATCGCACGAGGTCCCCTTCTCCGGAGGTGGGGAAAAACCGTCTCTCTCATCTCCTGAATTTCTTTCCGGCGAACCTGAGAAGGAGCCTTCTCCTTCTGCTCTTTCAGCCAGGCTTTCAATTCCTCTTCCACCGTCTGGGCCGCTTTTCTCGCTTTTTCCTCCGCTCGGGAAAAGATTTCTTCCCTTACTCTCTTGATCCGCTCGAGAGTCTCTTTGAGCTTCTGATGATCCTGATCCGTTTCTTCCCTCATCCTGATCCACTGAAGCCTCTGGCTCTCCGCATCCGCCTTCAGCTTTTCCAGTCCCTTCAGGGCTTGAGCCATTTCCTGTCCGCTCCCATCACGGTGCTGGCGAGCACTCAACAGGACTTTTTCCGAAACGCCTAATTTTTCAGCCACCAGGAAAGCATTGCTCACTCCCGAAGAGCCGTAGGAGAGGAGATAGAGGGGCTCCAGGGTCTTTTCGTCAAACTTGACGGACACATTTTCCACATCCGGATGAAGATATCCATAGGCCTTGAGGCCGTCGAAGTGGGTGGTGACCACGACCGAGGACCCTTTCTCCCTGAACAGGTCCAGAAACCCCATGGCCAATGCGGAACCCTCTGAGCTGTTGGTTCCCACCCCCAATTCATCGAGAAGGACGAGGGAACGAGGCCCTGCCTTCTCTAAAATTTCGTTCACATGGAGGAGGTGAGCGGAAAAAGTGCTCAGGTTTTCCTCCATGCTCTGCTCATCGCCGATCACGGCAAAGACCTCATCGAAAATCGCCGCCTCGCTTCCTTCGGCAACAGGAATGGGAAGGCCGGATTGAACCATCAGTGTCAAAAGCCCAAGGGTCTTCAGGGCGACCGTCTTTCCGCCCGCATTGGCTCCGCTGATGATCAGAGTCCGGATGGCCCCTTCCATCCGGAGCTCCACAGGGACAACCTGAGCCCCTCTCTGGGGGCTGAGTAGAGGGCTTCTTGCCTCCCTCATCATGATCCTTCCGTCTCCATTCAATTCGGGCCGGATCCCCTTTAAAAGAAGGGTCAGTCTGGCCATGGCATAAAGGAGATCCAGTTCCCCGAAGATTTCAAAGTCATTCCAAAGAGACTGGACTTCTCCTCTCACCTTCTCAGAGAGGTCTGCGAGAATCCGGTATTCTTCCTCTTTCTCCTCTGAAGTGAGGACATTGATCTCATTGTTGAAGGGGACAGCCTGGAGAGGCTCAAAGAAGAGGCTCATCCGGCTATGGGATTGGTCATGGATGATTCCCTCGAGCCGGTGTTTGAAATCGGATTTGATGAGGAGAACATACCTCCCGTTTCTCAAGGTGATAAAATCTTCCTGAAAGATTGTCTGGAGGTCTTCCCGGTGAAGGAGGCGTTCAAGCGATTCCTTTGCCTTCTCTCTGGCTCCTGCCAATCGACCGCGAATATCCGAAAGGTTCGGGCTGGCGCGGTCGAGAATCTCGCCTTTCGTATTAATGGCATGGAGGATCTCTTTTTCGAGAGCCTTGAGAGAGGAAACCCTTGAAATTTTCTCCTGAAGAGAGGGAGCCTTCACCTCCGGTTTAAGGAAGAACTTTCTGAGCCCCTTCCCTAATGCCATCAATTGGTGAATATTTAGAATCTCCTGAACCTCGAGGACGGACCCTTCAATCTCTAATCTCTTAAGAAGATCCCCAATATCCTTCAGCCCTCTGAGGGGGAGATCTCCTGCGGTTTCAAGGATTTCTTTCAGTTCGATGACTTCGGTCAATCTTGATTCGATGAGGAAGCGATCCGGAGTGGGCCTCAGGGCCAGGCACCGCTTCTGCCCCAGAGGTGAGATGGAAAAATCTTTTAAGAGGTCTAAAAGGGAGTGAAATTCTAAAACCTTAAGGGAACGATGATCCATAAAAAAAGGGAAACCGCTTTATTGATGGGGGGAAAGTTAAGGGGAAAGCCTTTCCTTGACCAGCTGATTGATCACTTTGCCGTCGGCTTTCCCCCCTAATCTGGGCATGACCGCCTTCATCACTTTTCCCAAATCTTTCAGGGATGATGACTGGGTCTCTTGAATCGTCTCATCGATGATCTTGATGATCTCTTCCTGGCTGATCGGCTGAGGCAAAAAGGATTTTAGAATCTCGATCTCCATCTTCTCTTTCTCCACCAGATCGTTCCGGCCTCCGGCCTGAAACTGCTCGATGGATTCCTCGCCCTTTCGCACCATCCCCTGGATGACCTTGTAAATATCCTCGTCCTCCAGCTTTTTTCTCAGCTCGATCTCTTTGTTCTTTAAAGACGAACGAATCATCCGGATCGTCGACAGCCGGACCTTATCATTCGTCTTCATCGCCTGTTTCATCTCTTCGAGTATTTTTTCTTCCAAACTCATCTTTATCCTCTATCGGTGAATTTCCGCATCCTTTTTATTGCCCTCTTCTGGGCGGCTAGCGCTTTTTTCTTTCGTTTGATGCTGGGTTTTTCATAATGTTCTCTTTTCCGGACTTCTGACAGGATCCCGGTTTTTTCAACCTGTTTCTTAAATCGCCGGAGCGCATTTTCGAAGGACTCATTCTCTCTAATCCGAACGTCTGGCATCCATCTTCCCCCTCCTTTCATCCTTTATTTTAAACATTAAATTATAGGATTTTTTACAATAAAGTCAAATTTTTTGTCGATGCCGAATTGCTCTCAAACCGTTTGATTTTTTAAAGTGGGCTTGATAAGTTAGGATAAATCCTAAAACCGGGTTAAAGACGTTTAGAGGTGCAAAAACTCAACCGTTTCCCTAAATTATACGGGATGGTGGAAGGGTTAAGTCGAATAAAATGATCCTTTTTATTTACATTCCGCATTCTCTCTGAGCCGAAGGCGGCATTGAACATTCGAAATCATGGGATTGAGTTTTCACACGTCCCTGAAGTCGTTTCTCATCGGGAACCAAACAAGAATAGGGGAGGAAGTAGAAATGAAGTCGTCTGTTCTTAAAACATTTTTGGCGGGCGTTGCTTTCGGGATAGGCATAACTGTTTTATCCCTGTATGCTCAAAAACCGGGTTGCTTCGTTACTTCGTTAGAAACAATATCAGAAATGGGGCGAGCCCGAAGGGCCAAAGAAGAAAAAAACAAATTCCTAAGAAAAAGGCTTAAGGCAATGGGCTTTTCGGACAAGGAAATTAATGAAAACCTCTGAGAGGCGTGAGAGGCGGGACATTGTTTGCTAAGTTGAATTATTCTGAAATCGAGTTTAGGTGCCATCCGTTAAAAAAGAATGCGATGGGGTCACCCATTAAAAGGCACCGGTCAAGAGAAAAAGTGGAGTTCTTCCATTTTCTGCTTGACAAAGCTCTTTGATTTTCATTATGGTGGGGCCTTCTGGTGATAACACAACCCTTTTAAAAAACTGATCCCATTGGGGCGGAGATGAACGAAATACTTCGCCTGCCTCTTATTCCCATCCTGATCGCTTATGCGATCGGGCTCTATGGCGGCCAATTTAATCTCCCCCTGCCTCCTCAAGGACCGCTTCTTCTCTTCATCCTCCTCGGCTTGTGGATCCTCCTGATCCTTCTGAAAAGAATCCGATGGGCCTCCTGGATCGCCCTCTCTTTCTTCCTCTTTCTCGGACTCTTTTCAGTACAAAGCTATTTCCATCCGAAGCATCCTCCTTCTCATATCTCCCGTTTCATCGGTTCTGAACGAATCCTGCTGGAGGGAACGATCGATCGCTCCCCGCAACGGACCCGGACCGGAACCCAACTTTTGATCAAATCTCACAAGATCATCTTGGGAGACCGCCAGATATACGTTGAAGGCCATCTCCTCCTTTTTCTGAAAGAGAAAACCCCCTCTCTCCATTTAGGAGACCGGCTCAGGCTCCTCTGCACGCTTCACCGGCCTCACGGGTTTCGTAACCCGGGTGTTTTCTCCTACGAACGCCACCTCGCCCTTGAAAGGATTCATGTCATCGGGTTCTTGGCCGATGATCAGATGTGGGTCAAAGTGGGCAAGGGTTTTAAAAACCCCATCCTCTTGAAAATCGAATCCTGGAGGGATCACATCCGCGATTTTTTAGAAAAAGAAGCAACCCTGCCCTCTTCTTCCATTTTTCAGGCCCTGGTTCTCGGAGAACAGGGAAACATCCCCGAAGATATCAGAGAATCTTTCATTACCACAGGGATCGCCCATCTTCTGGCCATCTCAGGAGATCATCTCGGGATTGTGGCCCTTCTCTCCTTCTCGCTGTTCCTCTGGGTCATGAAGCGCTCTGAATTTCTTCTTCTTTCCCTCTCCGTCAAAAAATGGGCGGCTGGCCTGACCATCCCTTGCCTCCTCCTCTACACGTTCATCGCCGGCGGAGGAATCTCCGTGATACGGGCAACGATCATGGTCATCACCTTCTTTTTCTCCATCGTCTTCGACCGGGAAAGGCATCTCCTCCACACCCTCGCCCTGGCCGCCCTTCTCATCCTCCTTTGCTCGCCTCCTTCCCTTTTCGATGTCTCCTTTCAGCTCTCCTTTTTGGCTGTGCTCTCGATTCTTTATCTGGTGCCGCGCATCTACCGGGACCTGAGACGTGAAGAGATTTACATCCCTTCGGAAATCTCATGGAAAGAAAAGATAGGGAAATACATCAAACTCTCTTTCATTGTCACCGTTGTCGCCATCCTGGGAACCGCGCCCTTTGTTGCGCTTCATTTCAACCGGGTCTCTCTCATCGGATTTCTTGCCAACCTATTGATTATCCCCTGGGTGGGTTTTCTCATCGTTCCCATCACCCTCACCGCCTCCATCTTCTCCTTCTTCTTCTATCCTTTTGCCAGCCTTCTGATCATGGTAACCCAATTTCTTGCAACCATCCTTCTCAAAGTTGTGGCCTTCTTCGCTTCCATTCCTTTCGCGTCCATCTATCTCCCCACTCCCACAGCCCTTGAAATGATTCTTTTCTATCTTCTCCTCTTCTTGGGAGTACATCTCCGGAAAGGAAAAAAGATCAAATACCTTTTTGTAGGAATCTGCATTCTTTTCGCCGCCGATTTGGCCTACTGGAACTTCAAGGACGACTTCCGTAAAGACCTTCACATCACTTTCATCGATGTGGGCCATGGAGATTCGATTCTGGTCGAATTCCCAAAGGGGAAGAGGATGCTGATAGACGGAGGGGGCCTCCATGACGAACGTTTCGATATTGGAAAAAACGTGATCGCCCCTTTTCTCTGGAAGAAGAAGATTCAAAGAATTGACACTCTCGTCCTGACCCATCCTGACCCGGATCATCTGAAAGGCTTAAACTTCATCCCCTCCCGGTTTAAAATTGGCCGGTTCTGGGACAACGGGCTTCGCGGAGATTCGGAATTCTACCTCGATTTAGAAAAAACGCTTGATCGGAAAAAAATAGACCGCATATCATTCGATGAGAATTCTGATTTCCAAGTGATCAATGGGGTTGAGATCTCCTTCCTCAATCCACCGGCCGGAAGCGCTGGCCCTGTTCGTCACCGAAACCCCGCCTGGGTCAATAACCAGTCCCTGGTGATGAGGCTGAGGTTTAAGAATGTCATTCTACTTCTCACAGGAGATGTGGAAAGAGAGGCGGAAGAATGGATGGTGAGAAAAGGGTATCCACTCAGGGCTCATCTTCTGAAAGTCCCCCATCACGGGAGCTCCTCGTCAAGCAGTCTCATTTTTCTTGAAAAGGTGAAACCTGACCTTGCGATCATAAGCGTGGGAGAACGGACCATGGGCCAGCTTCCCCACCCGGAGGTCATAGAGAGATATAAAAGATTGGGTTCAAAGATCTTCAGGACGGATAAACACGGAGCTGTCACTGTCGTGACAGACGGCGAGAAGGTTGAGATTAAGACTTTTCTGAAAGGCGATGATTGAATTTAGAATCTTTTCTACCTTCTCAGGGAAAATCTTCTATAAACTCTTTGAGTACTCTATATATCGGCCATGCTCGAATCCGAGGCGTTTGAAGAAGCCCTGTAAATCGCCATCCCGCTCAGCGAGCATCACGCGAATCAGTTTTATCTTTTTGGCGCGACACTTCTCCATGAGCGCCTGAATGAGCTTGGAGGCTGTCCCCCGTTTCTGGTATGCCGGGTCAACCCCGAAGATCTGGATGACACAGGCCTCAGAAAGCTCCTCGCGGACATAGGTGAGGTAGGCCAGGAGAAACCCGACCAATTGATTGTCGACCTCAGCCACAAAGCTCACATCGACCTCGCCTCCCAATCCCTTCCGGACCAGGTCCTGGTAAGTAACGGCTCGATCCATGCCGCTGATTTTCCGATCCACCTCCAGAATACCATTGATATCTTCCGGCTCCATGGGTCTGATCTTCATTTCTATACCCGCCATCCCGCTTTCCTCCTTTCTTTTCTAATTTCAAAGTTTGATAAGTTACATCATCCTCAAACTTCATTAAAAAGTCAACGAAAATTAAGAGGTTGTTCGATGATTCACAGAAGGTCACTTGCTCTGTTAGTCAGCAAAAGGATCAGCAAGAGGATAAATTGACAATTCATAAAAAGAACGATATGTTTAAAATTAAATAGTTATAAATTGAGGAAGGATTGATAACGCTTTTTTACAGGAGGTGGGCATGATGACCAATCCAACTGATTTAGATCGGACATTTCATTTTATTATGAAAAGAATGGTGGAATCTGGGCAGGCACCGCATTATACGGAGATCGCTTCCGGGTTGGAAATTCCTGTGGAAGAAGGCCGAAAAGCTCTTCACGACCTTATGGCAGCGGGGATTCCCGGATGGCTATTTCCAAATACGGACTACATCACCTCTTTTGCCCCATTCAACAATCTTCCGACTCAGTATCGGATAACCATCGAGGGGCAGCAGAAATGGTTTGGCCAGTGAGCGTTCGAATCGCTGGCAGTCTGCTGGCTCTTTCCAAGGAAAATAGTCCAGATCGATGCTCCCTGTCTCGATTGCGGTTTCCCGATTCGTGTGGAAATCCGCGACGGGCAAATCCTTCGAGCCGAGCCTGAAGGTCTGATGGGGTATGTGGCTGTGCCCATTTGGAAATGGTTTGAAAACGCTCCCTATGCCTGAAGTACGATGAACCTCTTCCGGTCGGAAGAGCACATCCGGAATTGGGCCCGTTTCGATCCAGCCACTGCCGAGGGTATCCTTTCACTTCCGGACTTGGTCAAGCTCTTTTCAGGCAGTTATTTTCGCAGACGCCTAGACCCTGATTGGGTCTCACATAGTCGAGAGTATGTGCGGGAAATGGTCACAACACTTGTGGAGCTCGGAAAGACCGGCCCCTTCTGGAAGCGACCCAAGCCTTGAAACTTTTCCGGTGGTGGTGTCAATATGTCGAACACGTTAAGTCCGAGTGCGCAGATGGTTCAGGATGCTTTAAAAGCGCTTGGCTTTATCAACGAGGTGATGGAACTACAAACCACCACCCGCACCTCTGCGGATGCGGCCCAGGCCGTGGGATGCCGGGTCGAACAGATCGCCAAATCGATTCTCTTTCGAGGCGGGCAGACCAATCAGCCCATTCTTGTCATTGCCAGTGGTGCCAATCGTGTCAATGAGAAGAAGATTGAGACATTGATTAGTGAGCCCATTGGCAAAGCCGATGCCGATTTTGTGCGCCAGAGGACCGGTTTTGTCATCGGCGGAGTCCCCCCGGTCGGCCATCTCGAGAAAATCCAAATTTTTATCGATGAGGATTTGTTAAACTACAAAGAGATATGGGCGGCTGCCGGCACACCCAATGCAGTTTTTAAACTCACCCCTTCGGACCTTGTTAAAATGACAGGCGGCCCTGTGATTTCCATTAAATAAGTTGGGATAAAAAGGGTTCAAGGATTCAAGGGTTCGAGAAGTCAAGGGCAATCTTTTAAAAGGAGGAGAGAGATGGAGCTTAAGACGGAACGTATAGAGATCCCAGAAGGCTGTAATGTCATCTTTGGGCAGACCCACTTTGTTAAGACCGTGGAGGATCTCTTTGAGATCCTCATCGGAGCTGTTCCCGGCATTAAATTCGGGATCGGGTTCTGCGAGGCATCAGGGCATTGCCTTGTCCGGGGTGAGGGAAATGATGAAGCGCTCAAAGAGGCGGCCATGAAGAATGCCTTCAGAATTGGCGCCGGCCATAGTTTCATCATCCTTCTGAAAGATGCCTTCCCCATCAACATCCTCAATGCGGTGAAAATGTGTCAGGAGGTTTGCACCATCTACTGTGCCACGGCCAATCCTGTAGAGGTCATCTTGGCCCAGTCAGAACAGGGCAAAGGCGTGCTCGGCGTCATTGATGGCTCGTCTCCGAAAGGAATCGAAAAAGAGGACGGTGTGGCCTGGAGGAAGGAACTTCTGAGAAAATTTAAATACAAGTTGTGAAGATAATACCGTATTTCCGATGCCTGGCACCAGACTCCTTAAGGGAAGAAAATGCGAACCTGCCTTTTAGAGAATTCAATATTCCACCACTGAACGGCACATAGGAGACATGATGGAGATTAAGTTTGAACCAAGGCCCATTTACCAAGCCCCAATAGCTGTCTTAAGACATCTCTATTATTACACAACCCAATATGGGTTATCAGTAAAGCAATTTACGGGAGCTCACTGGCGGTATTGGGAGGAGCTTCCCGAACGCCTTATCAAAGCAAGGGGAGACACTAAAACGCTCAATTCGATAATTTCGGAACTCAAAAAACTTGCCTCCGGATCAGAAGAAAGGCTCAAAAGAAGAAGAGCACAAATAAAAGAAGGGAAATGGGCTGAGAAGGAAATCGTGTTGGACGCACAATTGCTTTCTGTTCTCGGAGCACTCCCGGGCGAATTGCTTTCTTTGGGACTTAGGCATCTAACGGGGAATCCTAACATTCCCAGATCACTCCAGATCGTCGACCTTATTATGAAAAGCAACCAAGGTGAAGACACTGATTTTGTTGAACCAGATCTTTTGCTATTAGGAGGCAACCATCTTCTAATGGTAGAAGTAAAAACGCGGGGTGGAGCAGACAGCTCCCGCAGTTATCCACCCCATCAACTTCTAAATTATCTTCGCCTGGTATTAGAGTGTAAAAATTCTTGTGATGCCTCATCGCCAAGTGACTTCACACACTTGATGCTCATGCCGTCAACTGACCCTAAGTGGTTGGAGAATCATTCGGAATGGGTTCTACAGAGCTGTGACGATGAAGGCAAGCTCAAAGTGAATCTATCAGCTCTAATAAACTCTGCAAGGAAAAAGCCCGGATACAACTGCCAACAACTCAAGCTTTTGGCGGTTGAGGTTCCTATCTATTATCGCTCCTGGGACCAACTGTATGAGGCATTCCGAATAGCTGCTGAGCAATTTGGTGACGAGCGAAACAATACGCATTGGGACAAAATAGTCCAAGAGATCGGAGTATTAAGCCAAAAAGCCGGGAAATACGCTCAAAATAGATGAAACACTTCGATTGGATGGCGGGGGTAGGCCTAACAATGGGCCAGTTGAAGGAAATAATATTCTATTATCCAAGTCAATGGGAAGAGTGTTTTCGGAGGAAAAAGCTGCTTGATCAATGGGTCGAGGAATTCCCCGAAGAATTCGACCTAACATCAGGCATGAGAGGTCATCGCTCTACAGACAGAGGCTTGTCCCTCCTTCCTCAGTATGCCCTTATGTATATTCTTCTGAAGGACCATGGTGTCCGATCTATTACTTGGTACAAAATTGCAAAGATAAAACCTGGTCGCGTGGACGCGCCAAAAATAGCAGCCCGCTGGGAGATAATGCGTAGGTGGATGGGAAGTGACCGATTCAACGCACTTCAGTCATCACTCGTTGCCAAGGGTTTTCGAGACATGAGAGGTGAACCTGACCTTTTCTGCTGGTACCCTACAACGGGTTGCTGGTTTTTCGCAGAAGCAAAAGGCAAGGGAGACTCAATCAAGCCAATTCAGAGGAAGTGGTTCGACATCTGCTGGCAGACATTGGGGTACCATGTAGACATTAGGATCTATAGCTTGCTGCGGCGATAGAACTAAAAAGGCTAAGGGGCTGCGCAACCAAGCGGCCAGAGCGGACGGCGTATAGGCGCCGCTGACTTTGAACGTTTCGCCATAGAATATGAATCTATTCACTTCAACCCAGCGCATGGCCGAAGGGTCGGTAGAGGACCACCTAACCGAGTTTATTGCCGCATCTCTGACCCTAAGTCATTCTTTTCGGGATGGATTCGCAGAAATTCTGCTCGCCAATTGTCCATTTGCTCCAATTACGGCAGTTGAAACACAGGTCAATTATCCACATGGATGTTGCCCTGATATGCGCCTAACCCTTTCGGATGGCAGGGTAATACTGTGCGAGAACAAAATTGAAGCAGTCGAAACTCCAGGAAAAGACCCTACCAGGGGTCAACTTGAACGATATTTGGAGCTACCAGTTGATGGCGTGGCCTATATTCGAGGTTCGTGGAAACCGCCCGCGCCGAAAGTCCTTGATCATCTGAAATATATCAAGCCAGTCAACAGAGAACATTTCCTATGGAGAGATTTCTATACTCTACTGCAGGGTGATGTGTTTCTTGAATGGCTCAGACAAGGTTTCGAGGGCATGGGATACACTCCACCATTATCCTCAATCGGTGACCTTAGCGACCCCAACAGGGACAAAAAGCTGGCCAATCAGAAGGAGTTTGCAAAGCTATGGTTGTTGACTCGCTCCAATCTAAAACAGATGGGGTGGCGCACGCAGACAGGATCAAGAATTGAGCTCTATCTTTACAACGATTCCAGCAATATGTCGCAACAAATTTTCATATCCCCTTATCTGGCAGAGAGATTTCTCGTCCGTGTTACTCCACGCCCAGGTCGCCTACGGGATGTCTTCGATGCATTAAAGCCCGTATCAACGTCAATGTCTGTCCAACCAACAGTGGAGGTCCATAGAATCATGAGGAAAAACGGCCTCACTGAAGTTGTGGACATCCAGACATCGCTTTTCAATGTCCTTCGTAGTGCAAGCACAGCGGAGGAGATGGAACAAGCTTTGTGGAGTTTCGTAAGTGCATTTTTGAAGAAAATAGAATAGTGGCGGGCAAATCACTCCAGCGGATGTCTAATAGCCACCGCTGACCCAAATCGTTATTCTCGTTTTCACCCGTAATCATCTAAACAGCCGTTTGCGGAACCGTCAAAGTTGTAAGAACCCAACTGTACAAGGTGCACCCCTTTTTATTCTCGTTAACAACATTTTAATTACCATAGGACCAGTCCAGAACCGAGGTGAAGAGGAGATTTCTGGACTATCTCATTCTCGAAGGTTGACTTCCCTCAGCACAATTAGTAGACTTCACATATGGCAAGCAAGAAAACATACAGCCAAGCCGCCAGAGTCCAAGGAATCCTGAGAACCCTTGGAGCAAGGCAAGGAATCACCCCATCGGCGAATTAACTGAAGAATTTGGTGTCACAAGGAGAACCCTTTATCGGGATCTTAAGGCATTAGAGGAGGCAGGCTACCCCATCCTGTCGGAGGTAATTGATGGAACAACCTACTGGAAACTTGAGGCAATACCCGCCCATCAAGTAAGAACATAAATGTTGTTGACAAATCTGTCAACAAATAATAACATTGGAAACATGAAGTTCGGCAATTATATTCGTCGTTATAGACAAGACGCTGGTATATCGCTTCGAGAATTGGCGGAGATTGGTCAAATCAATCCGGCCTATCTTTCTCGTGTGGAACGTGGAATCGTCCCACCCTCGGATGCATTCATACGTTCGGTTGCCGATGCTTTGAAGATAGATCCTGAGAGCCTATTTCTCCTGGCCGGGCGTGTGCCTGCAAATTGGCAAAAGGCTATATCTGACTCACCCTCCCGAATTGCCGAGACTTTCCGCAGCGTTCTCGATAGCTATGTTGCCGAACCGAAGAGTCCCTACGGCAGAACCCTACTTTCCTTTGGAGGGGTTCGGGCTATCGAAGATCCTGCTTTTCCATTTGAATACTTTAGTGACATCGCAGAACTTGAAAGCTGGCGGAAGGAGGTCTACCGTCCCATTTATCACATCCACAAGTGGTGGGCCCAAAGGCTCGGCTCGGTCTTCCGGGCCATCATCATAGGCGCGTTCGCTCCCAAAGGGTCAAATGTCTTTGAAATGTTCTATCAGCCCGTGAGATTAACTGGAGCTGTTATCTTCGACCCCTTCATGGGAAGCGGCACCACCATCGGCGAAGCCCTCAAGCTTGGCGCTCGCTCTATTGGTCGTGACATCAACCCCGTATCCCATTTTATTGTGAAGAACGCCCTGGGTATCCATCCCCGCGAAAAAGTCATTGAGACCTTTCGAGCCATTGAACGAGACGTCGCCCCTGCTATTCGCCGCCTTTACCAGGCCCGTCTCCCCGAGGGAGGGATGGCAGATGTTCTCTATTATTTTTGGGTAAAGGTTGTTCCCTGCCCAAAGTGCGAGCGGATGGTGGACCTTTTCTCATCCTATGTATTTTCACAGCATGCCTACCCTGCCCGTAATCCAGAAGCGCATGCATTTTGTTTCAATTGTGGGGCTATCAATAAGATTCGTTACGACACTGAACTTTATAAATGTTCGGCTTGTGGCCTAGCCCAGAATCCACAGGTTGGACCTGCAAAGGGTGTGAACGCAGTTTGTCCGGGTTGTGGGCACAGCTTCCCAATTGCAAAAACTGTTCAGAAACACAAAGAGCCACCTGCACACCGCCTGTATGCAAAAATGGTCATACGACCGAATGGCTCAAAGGAGTATCTGCCAATCGATGATTTTGATCTGCACCTATATCAAGAGGCTTCTCACACTCTCAGAAAACGGAAGAAGGCTTATCCTGTTGTCTCGATCGAAGAAGGCTATAACACCAATCAAGTCCTCAATTATTGCTATCAATACTGGCATCAAATGTTCAATGACCGTCAACTACTTTGCTTAAGCCTTCTTGTAGACCGCATTCGGAAAATACCCGACCGGAGGTTGCGGGATCTTTTCACTTGCCTCTTCTCCGGTACTCTTGAATTCAATAATATGTTCACTTCGTTCAAAGGAGAAGGCACTGGCGCCGTCCGCCACATGTTTTCTCACCACATCCTCAAGCCAGAGCGAACGCCTTTGGAGGCAAATCTTTGGGGGACGCCTAAGAGTTCTGGCGCTTTTTCCACACTCTTTGAAAGCCGTCTCCTCAGGGCTCTTGATTACTGTGAAAACCCCTTTGAAATCAGTTTAACAAACAACAATGGAAAGACCGCCGGGAAGAAGGTATATAGTCTCTCTTGTCCGTTGGGTACGGACATGGCAGAAACTTTTGATGAGTTCCAAGGAGGTAAGGAGTTCTACCTCTCTTGCGGTGATTCGGCAAAAACTGACTTTGCAACAGAAAGTGTAGACGCAGTTGTTACAGACCCTCCTTTTTTTGACAACGTGCATTATTCACAGCTTGCCGATTTCTTTTATGTCTGGCAGCGCCATGTCCTCGGAGGGAATGGCAACCATAATGCCAAAAGCACTCGTTCTGAGGAAGAGGTTCAACAAAGTGATCCAACGATCTTCACCGAACGCCTTTATGGTGTATGGAAGGAATGCAATCGAGTTCTCCGGCGTGAGGGGCTTCTCATATTCACCTACCATCATTCTCGAAATGAAGGGTGGCGTTCAGTGTTAGAAGCAATTGTCAGGGCCGGTTTTACAATCGCTGCGACTCATCCGATCAAGGCAGAGATGTCAGTGGCCAAGCCAAAGTTTCAAGCCAAGGAACCTATTGACCTGGACATAATTATTGTTTGCCGAAAACGAGAGGCCGCTTCAACTGAGGCGTCAGATTTCAAAAGTATCATTAGAAAAGCAACCCAGGAAGCTACCGAGCAGATCGCTCGCTTCAATGCATCAGGCAGGTCCTTAAGTCGGAACGATGTTTATGTAGTTTTAATGTCCCAGGTCATCAAGTGGTTGTCCTTGCAACCGTCTCTCCATGAAAGCCTGAGCTTTCTCGACTCAAGCCATGCATCGATTGAAAGAGCTATTAGCGATCTACATGGGAGGCAACGAATAGCCGAGCGGCCTCTCAGCAAGCAATCAAAACAACTCACCCTCTGGTGAACACCGGACACCGTTTTTCATCTGTTAAAATTTGCTTTTAAATAGTGTGATTAATTAGTGTCTGTTTATAAATTGCCCCCTCAATCAGAATCGTCATTCCGGCGAAAGCCGGAATCCAGTCCTTTCAAGGCCTTCTGGATGCCGGATCAAGTCCGGCATGACGGAAGAAGACATTTATAAACAGATACTAATGAGGAGGTTGAAAATTCAATCGAAATCGACCACGGGGCTGTGTTTTTTCTGTTCTGGCAGGCAAAGGAAAAGGGTCCAAGAGTTCAAATTGTCTATGATCTTTAGGAATATCATCGGCAAGGCGATAACAATAAAATGTGTTTGTACCCCCTTGCTGTATTGTTCTCTTTATTAATCCCACCTGTCGAAGTTGTGAAACGTTTTTCTCCAGATCATCTCTGGAATGAATCAAGGTAACACTATGATCGAGCTGTAGGGTACTCAGTGGGTTTGAAAAAATCAGCATGGGGCGAGTACGATTAGCCCCGTTACCATAGGTTCCAAGACCAATCTCTTTAGCTCTTTCTCCAACAATCGATAAGTAGTAATTGAAGTCCTCGTTCAGAAGGTTGCCGTCACACAAAACCAAAGACGATAGCTGATATTTACCTGATTGATTGCGAACTGCCTCTTGGCACACAAAAAGATAGAACCCACGAATGTCTAACACGGCCCCGCTTGAATCGTAAACGCGAACCGTGCCACAAGGTGGGGTAGTATTGTAATCCATACCTGATGGTCTGGCTATTGCGCCACTTTGGGTCCTCTCGAGCTTCTTTACCTCTATTGCCACAATATGTGTCAGGTTTGAAGACAAAGTTACTCTTGCAGCCCTCTTACAGACTTCCGGTCGTAGGACAACCAAGTCAGGGGTTATAAGAGGTCCAGGTGCTTTCACACAATCAACATCGGTGGGGAATTGATCTGAAAGCAGTCTGTGAATATATTCATCCAAGGGATCATCTTGAGTATTTCGCTTATCACGAAGGCGAAAGGGTCTTGGCTTTCCATTTTTTCCAAAGAAAGAACTTCGAAGGATCAGGAATGATTCCATTGTCAAATCAGTCATTTTCGACCTTTTGAGAATACGTAACATTTCAGACATCAATAACCTTTTTCAACAATTAGAACAAATAATTGCTGGAATCACCGATGGAGATTAGCTTCCGTTTTTCACCAGACATTCCAGGGCCGTGATATATTCCTCGGTCATGCAGGTGGGGATTCGATGTTTCTGTAAGCATTCAAAGCATTTGCTGGGTTCGTAGAGAGGCGTGCTCACATATTTCTCTCCGCCATCCGGAAAGACGGTGACCATTACGCCACGATCCAACTCCATTGCCTTCTGCAAGGTCCCCCACATGGCCGCACCGGAGCTGATTCCGCAGAAGATTCCCTCGCGGATGGTGAGGGCCCTTGCCATCTCGAAGGCATCTTCATCCGTCACATTGATCTTCTCGTCCAGTCGATTGGGATCATAAATCTCGGGGACATACTGGGAATCGAGGTTCTTTAATCCTTGAATCTTCGAATTGGGATAGGGTTCCACGCCGACGATCTTGATGCCGGGATTATATTCCTTGAGCCTTTTGGAAACACCCATCAGAGTTCCGGTTGTCCCCAGGCCTGCGACAAACATCTTGACCTTCCCTTTTGTCGCTTTCCAGATCTCTTCGCCCGTTGTCTCATAATGGGCGAGCACATTATACTTATTCTCGAACTGATGGGGCATATAATATTTTGGGCCCTGCGCCATCTCTTCGGCCAAATCAATCGCCCCATCCATCCCCTTCGGGCCTGGACTTAAGATGATCTTTGCCCCAAAAGCAGTGATGATCTTTCGTCTTTCGATGCTCATTGTCTCCGGCATCACCAATTCCAATCGATATCTCTTCACAGCGCAGACCATTGCCAGAGCAATGCCCGTATTCCCACTGGTAGGTTCGATAACGATCTTATCTTTTGTAAGGAGACCTTCCCTCTCTCCATATTCGATCATATACTTTGCGATCCGGTCTTTGACAGAACCCGCCGGGTTATACCGTTCCAGCTTCGCATAGACCTTCACTTTTTTGTTGGGAACGATATGGTTGATCTTCACCAAAGGAGTGTACCCAACCAAATCGACCATATCTTTGGCTACCCGATACATTGTTATTTCCGCCTCCTTAAAATAAAAGTCTACGGTCAAATGGTCAGGGTAAAGATGCCGGTTTGGTTAAGGGGTTATGTTGTTGGTCTTTAAATCATAACCCATTGACCTAACCTAAACGGGCCTCCTTACCTTAACCCAAAGACTAATACCCCAATTGAGTCAAAAATTTTGACAAAATCCCCTCTAACTCCCCTTTGCCAAAGGGGAGAACTCATTATTATCCCCCTTTGGAAAAGGGGGAATAAGGGGGATTTTAATATGAGATTTAACAAACCCTTAAATAGCCTTACTGTCATATTTCTAGATCAATAGAACAATGATTTTTCACTCAATTGGGGTAATACAAACGCAGAATATAATTTGACATGTAGGGCAACGCTTTAGCCTTGCCTAAAGCAACCCTGAAGGGTTGCCCTACAAAATATTTAATGCGTTTGTATTAATTTCATCGTCATTAAAGTGTGCTCAGTATCTCCGCTTTTCCGTCGGTGATCGCAATCGTATGTTCGAAATGCGCGGAACGCTTCCCGTCCGCGGTCACCACGGTCCAGCCATCGGAGAGAATTCTCACCTCATAGGATCCCTCATTGACCATCGGTTCCAAGGCAAAGACCATTCCCTTCTCCAGCCGCGGGCCCTGGCCGGGAGATCCGAAATTCGGGACCTGCGGTTCTTCGTGAAGGTTTTTGCCGATGCCGTGCCCCACGAACTCCCTTACCACTGAAAACCCTTTCCCCTCGACCCATTTCTGGATGGCGTGGGAGATGTCATGGAGGCGATTGCCCACTCTTGCCATCTCAATCCCGATATGGAGCGCCTTCTCAGTCACCTCCAGAAGTTTCTTTGCCCCTTGATCCACCTCGCCGACCGGAAGGGTGATCGCCGCATCTCCGAAATAACCATTGAGATTGACGCCCACATCAATGCTGACGATATCCCCTTCCCTTAATTTCCTTGGACCGGGGATGCCATGAACCACTTCCTCATTGATCGAAATGCAGAGGGTGGCAGGGTAGTTCCGATAACCTTTGAAAGCCGGAATCGCGCCCCTTGAAAGGATGAATTCCTCTGCCATCCGATCAAGTTCCTGGGTCGTCACTCCCGGCACAACCATCTTCCTCAGTTCCCGGAAGACTTCCGCCACAATCGCATTGGATCTCTTTAGTTGTTCGATCTCGCGTGGAGATTTGATAATAATCACAGGATTAGTATGCATTTCAAGCGGATATATTGTCAATATTGATCCATCCGGGACTTTGCCTGGGAAAATGGTCTGTGGGCGAAGGCTAAGATGCCGGTTCTGTCAAATTGAAATTGACGTTTGTCGTTGTCGAGGCCTGTATCGAGACTCGTGAATTGAAGCTGGATGCTCGAGCTTCGTTTGCCGAGTCTCTTGCTTCGATACGAGCATCGTCACCGGTAACTGTTTGACTATCAATCCAAACCGGCTTCCTCACCATAGCCTAAACCTAAAATGATTCATTGAGCATTGAGGATTTGAGGGTTGACTTTATTCCTCCAACCAGTAAAATGAGTTTATATCATTAACAAAAGGAGTGGAGAATGATCCCGAGATATACCCGGCCGGAGATGGCAAGGATCTGGACCGAACAGAGAAAGTTCGAGACCTGGCTCCAGATCGAACTCGTGGTCTGCCAAGTCCTTGCCGAACAGGGAGAGATTCCCGGGGAGGCAGTGAAGGAGATTAAAGAAAAGGCTGCGTTCAATGTCGATCGGGTAAATGAATTAGAGAAGGTGACGAAGCACGATGTCATCGCCTTTCTCACGAATGTAGGAGAATACATCGGTCCCCTCTCCCGGTATCTCCACTACGGTCTCACCTCCTCTGATATTCTCGACACCTCTCTCGCCCTCCTGCTCAAAGAGGCCTCTGACCTCATCCTCCAGGACATCCAGCGGCTTCTTGGCGTCTTAAAAGAGAAAGCCTTCAAATATAAGGACACCCTGATGATCGGCCGGTCCCATGGGATCCATGCCGAACCCATCACCTTCGGCCTCAAGATGGCGCTCTGGTATGATGAAATGAAGCGAAACCTCCTCCGGATGGAGAGAGCCAGAGAGGTCATTAGCGTCGGAAAAATTTCAGGAGCGGTCGGAACTTTTGCTCATATTCCACCCTCGGTCGAGGAGACGGTTTGCAAACGGTTAGGGCTCAAACCAGCGCCCATCTCTACGCAGATCGTCCAGAGGGACCACCATGCGGAATTCTTCACCACCCTGGCCATCATCGCCTCCTCGATTGAAAAATTTTCCGTGGAGTTGAGACACCTCCAGCGGACGGAAGTCCTCGAAGCCGAAGAATTCTTTTCAAAAGGACAGAAGGGATCTTCTGCCATGCCGCACAAGCGCAATCCCATCTCAGCGGAGAATCTTTCCGGACTGGCGCGCCTGATCCGGTCGTATAGCCTTGCGGCCATGGAAAACATTCCCCTCTGGCATGAGCGGGATATCAGCCATTCCTCGGTCGAACGGGTGATCGGTCCCGATGCCACGATTCTGGCGGACTACATGCTCAACCGGTTCGCCTCCCTCATCGAAAATCTCATCGTCTATCCGGAGAATATGAAAACCAATCTTGAGAAGATGGGGGGGCTCATCCATTCGGAGGCGATCCTTCTCCTTCTCACCAAAAAAGGCCTTTCCAGAGAAGAGGCCTATGGGGTCGTTCAGCGCAACGCCATGCAGGTCTGGGAGAAGGGAGCCGATTTCAAAACCCTTCTCTCTCAGGATGAAACGATCAAGCGGCTTCTCACTCTGGAGGAATTGGATCACACCTTCGATGTCCGGGGCCATCTCAAACATTTAGAGGACATATTCCAGCGAGTTTTTGGAGAGCTATAGATGAAAAAAGATCAAAACCCTCCTTTTGATTTCAGAAGGCTTCTCGGGATCAAAGAACCTCCGGATCGAGGTGGAAAGAAACCCCTCCTTAAAAAAACAAACTTTACGATCTGGTACTTTGTCATCGCCTTTCTCATCATCCTCCTCGTTCAGAACTATTTCGTCACAAAGGGCACAGAGGATGTGATCTCTTATAGCGAATTTAAGGATTCGATCAGAACGGGGAGGATCAAAGAATTAACGATCACATTCGAAACGATCTCCGGCGAGTGGACGACGGAAAAGGGGCCCCGGAAATTTCAGACCGTCCGTGTGGAGGATCCCGATCTGGTGAAAGAGCTGGAATCCAATAAGGTGAAATATACGGGCAAGGTCGACAGCAAGTGGGTAACCAACATCCTCTCCTGGATTATCCCTCTCATCTTCTTCATCCTTATCTGGAGGTTCCTCTTCTCGCGAATCGGACCGGAGACAAGTGTGATGTCTTTCGGAAAGAGCCGGGCGAAAATTTTTGCGGAGAAAGATAAGAAGGTCACCTTTGCCGATGTCGCCGGCATCGATGAGGCGAAGGAGGAGTTAAAAGAGGTCGTTGAATTTTTAAAGACTCCTGGGAAGTTTCAACGCCTCGGTGGAAAGATTCCCAAGGGAGTGCTTCTGGTTGGGGTGCCAGGAACAGGGAAGACCCTGCTGGCCAAAGCAGTGGCCGGAGAGGCCAATGTCCCTTTCTTCTCCATCAGCGGCTCCAATTTTGTGGAGATGTTTGTCGGCGTGGGAGCAGCCAGAGTGAGGGATCTCTTTGCCCAAGCCCAAAACAATGCGCCCTGTATCATCTTCATCGATGAACTGGATGCGTTGGGAAAGGCGCGGGGAGTGAACCCTGTGGGCAGACACGATGAACAGGAACAGACCCTCAATCAGCTCCTTGCGGAGATGGATGGTTTCGAGTCCAACACCGGGGTCATCATCATGGCCGCCACCAACCGGCCTGAGATCCTCGACCCCGCTCTCCTCAGACCAGGAAGGTTTGACCGGCATATCGTGGTCGATCGACCCGATATCGTCGGTCGGGAGGAGATACTGAAGATCCACACACGACAGGTCAAACTCTCACCGGAAGCCGATCTGAAGGTAATCGCCTCCAGGACTCCTGGATTCGTGGGTGCAGATCTCGCCAATATCGTCAACGAGGCAGCCCTGCTCGCCGCCCGAAAAAATAAAGACTCGGTGGAAATGGCGGATATTGAAGAGGCCATCGACCGTGTCATCGCAGGATTGGAGAAGAAGAACAGGCTGATGTCAAAAAAGGAAAAGGAGATCGTCGCCTTTCATGAATCAGGCCATACCATTGTGGCCTCCATTCTTCCTGGCGCGGATCCGGTCCGTCGAGTCTCCATCATTCCGAGAGGCATCTCCGCGCTCGGCTATACGCTTCAACTCCCCACAGAGGACCGATACCTGATGACCCGTTCAGAACTCCTCGACCGTTTGGCCGTTCTCCTCGGCGGCCGGGTCGCCGAGGAGATCGTCTTTCAAGAGATCTCTACCGGCGCCCACAACGACCTCCAGCGGGCCACCGACATTGCCACCAGCATGGTGAAGGAATTCGGGATGAGTGAAACGCTCGGTTACGTCACCTTCGAGAAGGAGAAGAAACCCTTCTTTCTCCCCTCCTTTGGCGCGTCGCGGGAATACAGCGAAGAGACGGCTAAAAAGATCGATGAGGAGGTAAAAAAGATCATCGACCAAACCTATCAAAGGGCGAAAGAGCTTCTCATTTCAAGGAAAGATAAACTGGAAGAACTGGCCCGCCTCCTTCTTGAGAAGGAGGTCGTCGAGGAAGCGGACCTGAAGAGGGTCCTTCAACCGCCGGCATAGGGAATCACGGTGAAAAGAATCTTCAAACACCTCCGGGCAAAGATCTTGGCAGGAGTGCTTGTCATCCTGCCTCTCGGGATTACCATCTTCATCCTGAAGTTTGTGTACACCGCTCTTGACGATCGGGTGGGCCCAATCGGGCCGCAGGTGACCCATTTTCTCTTTCACCGGGAACTCCACATCCCGGGCCTGGGGATCATCATCTTCTTCCTGCTCCTCTACCTGTTGGGCTTGATCGCAACCAACGTGATGGGCCGCAAGCTGGTGGGCTGGGGAGATCGCTTCTTCACCAATCTCCCGATCGTGAAGAACATTTATCTCTCTTCAAAACAACTGACCGATGCCTTCTCCACCACCCGAAAAGGGGCCTTTCGCCAGGCGGTCTTCGTCGAATTTCCGCAGGAGGGAAGTTTCGTTATCGGGTTCATCACCAATGAGATCTCAGATCTCACGCCCCAAACAAAGGTGACGGTCTTCATCCCTACGGCCTTTGTGCCGCCGATGGGTTTCCTTCTCTTTCTTCCCAAAGAGAGGGTTATTCCCTCCGGACTGACCATTGAAGAAGCGGTCAAGGCCATTATGTCTTTGGGCATTGTCACTCCCCATGCCCTTTCCGTTTCGTTATCCGGAAAAACGCCGACCAAGGATTCGATTGAAAATTCGGAAAGGATGAAATATCCTAATTCAAAAATCGAAGGAGGGCCTTGAACATGCTTCTGTTATTCGTCTTGATCGCTGGGATTGCGCTTATTCTCTCAATTATTGTGGCCTTCGGCGCCGGAATGGGCGCTCCGGTTGCGCTCATCATCTCGCTCATCTCCCTTGGCTTTTCCATCCTGGCCCTTCATCGGACAGGAATGACCCTTGATTTGAAAAAAAGGATCGAATCTTCCGAACCCCCTCAGGATTTAAAGAAGCAGGTCGATGCCATGATGGCGATGACTGATGCCTTGAGGGAGAAGACCGCGGATGCCCTGGACCGACTGGAAAAAGTGATCCGTAAAACGGAAAAGGTCGAATAGGCCAATCTATAATGACCTTCAAGGGTTTCTATGACTGAGACGCTTAAGACCCTCGCCTCCTGGCTGACCACCTCGGGAATCAAGATCGTCGGGATCCTCATCGCCCTGATCATCCTCTCGCAGATGTCCCGATGGATCGCCAGATGGATGGAGAAATTTGTTTATGAGAAAGATCCCCTTCTGGCTTCAGAGGCGAAGAAGAGGGCACAGACTCTCGGTAATATCCTGAGGCATGCCTTTCTCATCATCATCACGTTCGTCGCCGTTCTGATGATTCTCGGAGAATTGGGGATTCAATTAGGCCCCTTGCTGGCCACAGCCGGCATCGGGGCATTAGCCATCGGTTTCGGGGCCCAGAGTCTGGTGAAGGATGTCATCAGCGGGTTCTTCATCATCCTTGAGAATCAATACCGGATCGGGGATGTGATCGAAGTGGCAGGCGTCTCAGGACTGGTCGAGTCGGTCAGCCTGAGAAAGACCGTCCTGCGAGACCTCCAGGGGAAGGTCCACACCATTCCGAACGGTGAGATTAAGGTGGTCAGCAATCTTTCAAAGGAATGGTCCCGCTCGGTTCTCGATCTGGGCATCTCTTATCGGGAGGATATCGACCAGGTCATCGACCTTCTCATCCGGATCGGAAAGGAAATGGAGTCAGAGGAATCCTTAAAGAGCGCCATCCTTGAACCCCTTCAGATTCTGGGGGTTGAAAAATTTGATGAATCCCAGATGGTCATACGGATGATGGTGAAAACCGCTCCTCTGAAACAATGGGAGGTGGGAAGGGAGTTGCGGAGAAGGATCAAAATCCGGTTCGATGAAAAAGGGATTCAACTCCCCTTTCCCCACCGGGTCCTTCTATGGGGAGAAACCAAACAAAAATGAATAACCAAATTCCAAACACCAATCACCAAATGATAACCAAAATATCAATGACCAAATTTTTCAATTTGGTTATTGGATCATTTGGTCATTGGGATTTATTTGGAAATTCGAATTTGGTTATTGGAGATTAATGGATCATGATGAATAAATCCTTGCGTATCTTATTTGCGACTCCGGAGGCCGTTCCCTTTGCCAAAACTGGAGGACTGGCGGATGTGGCGGGCGCCCTTCCCAAATTCCTTCAACCCCTCGGATGCGAGGTGATCCTGGTCATGCCCTATTACCGGATGGTCAAACGCTCCGGGTTTCCGATCCAGTATCTGGGGGAAGAGATTGAGGTGCCCCTCGGAGATGAAACCCTTCGGGCAGAGGTCTATCAGGGCCATCTGGATAAAAATATTACGGTCTATTTCATTGGAAGGGACGAATTTTTCGACAGAGAATATCTCTACAGCGGCCCTAAAGGGGACTACTTCGACAATGCGGAACGTTTTGTCTTCTTCACAAGAGCGGTCCTCAATTTGGCCCGGCACATTCAATTCTCACCGGATGTCATTCACCATCACGAGTGGCAGACCGGATTGATTCCTGCCTATCTCAAGTCAATCTATGGCAACGATCCCTTTTTTGAACGCACCGCAACGGTCTTCACCATCCACAACATCGCCTATCAGGGCCTTTTCAAAAAGGAGAAGCTCTCGCTTACCGGCCTTCCTCCGGAGATGTACAATCCAGAGGGAATCGAATTCTGGGAGAGGATCAATCTGATGAAGGCGGGAATCGTTTACGCCGACGCCATCAATACGGTGAGCCAGAAATATAGCGATGAGATACAGACCCCGGAATACGGCTATGGACTGGAAGGGATTTTAAGAAAGAGAAGAAAGGATCTCTACGGCATCCTCAATGGCGTGGATTACCAGGACTGGGATCCATCGCATGATTCCCATCTGATCGCCCGATATGATCTGAACAACCCTGCGGGAAAGAGGGAGTGTAAGAAAGACCTTTTGAAGGAATTCGGCCTTCCCCCTGCTCTCGAAAAGGTTCCGCTCCTCGGGATGATCTCCAGACTGGCGGACCAGAAGGGATTTGACCTCCTCGCAGAGATCATCGATGAACTTTTCACCTTTGACATCGGCTTTGTCCTCCTGGGCACAGGGGAACAGAAATACCACGACCTCTTCAGCCGGATCACCAAGAAATATCCTCAAAAGGCAGGAATCCGAATCGCCTATGACGATCGGCTGGCTCACAAGATCGAAGCCGGGGCAGACCTGTTTCTCATGCCTTCGAAATACGAGCCCTGCGGTCTCAATCAGATTTACAGCCTGAAGTACGGGACCATTCCAGTGGTCCGGGCAACCGGCGGGCTCGATGACACGATCACCCACTATGACCCTTCCGCGGGAACGGGAAACGGATTTAAATTCGCCCGCTACGATTCGAAGGACTTCCTCAACCAGATTAAGGCCGCCATGAGCCTCTATGCCCAGCCGGAGCAATGGACAAAACTCATCCGGAATGCAATGGCCTCTGATTTCTCCTGGCAAAGATCCGCAGAGGCCTATCTTCAACTCTACCGGAAGGCCATTGAGAAGAAGGGAGGAGCGGTGTAACATGGAACGTGGAAGGTGGAGAGTGGAAAGTGGTAACACAGGGAAGCGAACATTCCATCTTCTAAAGGGATTTATCCTCTTCTTACTTCTCTTTCTCCCGGCTTTCCTCGATGCTCAAACCCCTCCTTTTAAAACCATAAACTTCCCAAGGCTCATCGAGACAGCGGAGTTGGCTCCTTTCGTGAATCATCCCTCCGTTCGCATCGTCGATATGCGAAGCTCTTTTCTCGATTATCTTAAGGGGCATATTCCGAATGCGGTCTACCTCCATTTCGAAACCCTCCGCGTCCCGAGAAACGGCATTCCTGCCCAGGGCCCCGACCGAATCTTTCTCGAGAAATTGGTCGGAGATTATTTAAGTGTTTCCAATCCGATGTGGGTCATCATCTATTCTGAAAAGTCGAATCCCAATGCCACCTTTCTCGCATGGGCTCTCGACCATCTGGGCCATAAAAAGGTTGGGGTCGTCAATGGAGGATGGGACAAATGGGTGGCAGAAAAGCAACCCGTCACCCAGGCCTACCCTGCCCTCCAACCCAAAAAGTTCTTTGCCAAAGTGAAGCCCGAAAGCCTGGCGGAAAAAAAATGGGTTCGGGATCGCCTCTCAACAAAAGGGGCCGTGATCGTCGACGCCCGGCCTCCCGGTCAGTATAGCGGCGAAGAGGGTGAAGAGATCCGCAGGGGCCACATCCCCGGAGCGAGGAATGTGTTCTGGGAGACAACCCTCGAAGGGGATGAGGTCATGGTCTGGAAGAAGAGAGAGGTTTTGGAGAAACTCTTCGCAGAATCGGGAATCACGAGGGATAAAGAAGTGATCGTTCATTGTCGCACCGGAAGGGAAGCCAGCCATCTCTACTTCACGCTGAAATACGTCCTCGGTTATCCCAATGTCCGCCTCTACAGGGGTTCCTGGGTCGAGTGGTCTGCTGATCAAAGCCTGCCTGTCAAAACCGGACCCGATCCATAAGGTTTCCCCTGCCTCTGGCACAAAACTTGCTAAATATTGGAGTCACCGGATAAATTCAGGCGAAATGACTACAAAAATATATAAATGGAAGGGCGAAGTCTGAAACAAATTTGAACATCCCTTACAAAATTGGATCAAGATTTCTGAAAAAGTCCAGAAATCTCTGTAATCATTTTTTAAAATCTATGTAATCAAGAGAGCGGAAAGAGGTTTTTTCAGGGCTCTCTAAAATTATTAACTTGACAAGATTGAAAGGGATGTGCCATTTTTGTGGAAACTTTTTATGGGCGTCTTAAACATTTTCTCAGTCGTTGGGGAGGAATTGCTATCATGCACAGAACCCTTTGTGCGGGGATGATTTTGTTACTTTCCTCTGCATGTATGCCCGGCATCCATTCCCTCTCTGCCAAAAACCATGCTAATGTCCTGCCAAAGGAAGCGGGCGAGCCTTCCCTCTTCACCCAGTCCGAGTTGGAAGAACTCTTTCCCGACCAATCCGTTGCACCCCGCAAGGATGATCCCGCCCCCTCTCCTGTTTCTCTTGTTTCAACTCCGGAAAATCAGGTGGCCCTGAGAAGCCTCCATATCCCCATCAGTGATGAATCGAGTGACGATTTCAACCTCGAAATTCTTTCCGGAGACTCGAACGGGAAGAAGAATGGGTTCGATATCCCCATCGTCATCAATGAAAAGGTCGAACACTTTCTTAATTATTTTCAAACCACGGGCAGAAAAAGCTTTTCTAACTGGCTCGCCCGGTCCGAAAAATATATTCCCTTTATGAGGGTTGTTTTGAAAGAGAAGGGGCTTCCCGAAGACCTGGTCTATCTTGCAATGATCGAGAGCGGGTTTAATCCCTATGCCTACTCGAGGAGCAAAGCCATGGGGCCCTGGCAGTTCATCTACCTGACCGGGAAAAGGTATGGCCTGAAGTCAAACTGGTGGGTGGACGAGAGGAGAGACCCCGAGAAATCAACAATCGCCGCCGCCCGATATTTGAAGGATCTTTATGATATGTTCGAATGCTGGTATCTTGCCGCCGCCGGTTATAACGCCGGAGAGAACAAGATCGCCATTGGGATGAAACGGTATAGAACAGAGGATTTTTGGGAATTGACCAAATATCGGTACCTCAAGCAGGAGACGAAACATTATGTCCCCCAGATGATCGCCGCCGCCCTCCTCGCCAAAGACCCCGAAAAATATGGATTCATCGGCATCGAGTACCAGGAACCCCTCCAATATGATAAGGTTGTGGTTCCCCCTGCCCTGGATCTCCGGCTCATTGCAAAAGCCAGTGAGATCACGGTTGAGGAGTTGAAAGAACTGAACCCCGAATTGCGGAGATGGTGCACACCCCCCGATGCTCCGGATTACGAGATTAAAATTCCTTTTGGGAAGAGCGATCTCTTCCTGAAGAATTTTGAATCACTCCGCCCAGGAGGAAAGTCTTCATTCAAAACTCATATCGTGAAAAAAGGAGATACGCTCCAGCAAATCGCTCGTCTTTACAGGGTTGAATTGGAGCCAATCCTGGAGATGAATCGTCTGGAAAAGAGAAGCCGCTTATCGGTCGGCACAAACCTCCTTATCCCTCTCCCGAAAGAAAGGGAGATGAAACCCGGTCCGCTGGCATTGAAACCATCCGTTGAAAAAGGCAGGCCTTCCGGTTCAGAGGAGATCACCTATATCATCAAAAAGGGAGATTCATTGTGGAGCATTGCCAATGAGATGGGGGTCAATATCGGCGCCCTCAGCGCCTGGAATAACCTCCATCCTGAGAAAAAACTCATGCCGGGAGACCAATTGAAGATTCGAGTAGTGGAAGAAAATAACCCTTCTGAAGCCTTACACGTCAAAGAAGGAAAGAAAGAGATTCTCTATGTGGTGAAGACAGGGGATTCCCTCTGGAGTATTGCGAGTAAATATAATGTAAGTATAGCAGAGATCAAAAATTGGAACAATCTTGACGGCAAAGATCGAATCTATCCCTCTGACAGATTGAAACTGAAAGTCGGAAGCCCAAAATCTTAAGCGTTTCAGAATCCATCCTTGATGATCGCGCAAAAGGTCCCTTGTGTCCCATTTTCGTCATTCCGGCCCCGATTTTCATCGGGATAAACTCCAGCCGGAATCCAGTCTTTCCAATGGGTTATAATACTCTGGACTCCGGTTCCCGCCGCAGGACCGGAGTGACGACTTTTTACGATTTCATTATCCTTGTCCCGCCTTTAAAAATCGCCCCCCATTTTAACGCGGGTTAATATAAGAGGGTCCTCCCAAAAGCCTCTCCAATCCTTCCGACCCTTGCGGGTCCGGAAGCATGATGGAAAAAGCCTATTTAATGCTTGACAAATAGGTTGATCTCATCATAAGATTACTCTTCGCAGCGCAGAAAAGTCGTAGAGGATGAGGTTTTTGGCGATCTTTTCAACCCGATTTGAATCTCAAAAAAAGGAGGTGGTGCGCCTGATTATGGATAGGCACCGGTCACAATCTCACACCAATTTTGACAATCTTTAAAAATTAAAAAGGAGGGTTCTATGAAGAGGATTTTTATTCTATCAGTTGTATGTGCGGTAGCGCTCTGCTTGGTCGCGGTCTCCGTGCCGGCGCAGACGAAAAAAGAAGCGTTTAAATACGAAGACAAGATCGGTGTAGTAAAAATCAAGAAAGGCGATCCCATCCACCTCGCCTGCTGGATGGTTGTCGCAGGTCCGGATGCTTCTTTGGGAACCGACACCAAACGGGGTGTTGAACTTGCTATTGAAGACAAAGGCGGAAAGATTCTCGGCTTCGCCGTCAAGTTGTCTGTCCAGGACACAGGCTGCAACGCCGAGGGTGGCCAGGCCGCCGCAACCAAACTGGCGGCTGACCCAACGATCGTGGCTGCCATCGGATCCAACTGCTCAAGCGAGGCCAAACCCGGCGCCCCCATTCTCTGGAAGGCTGGCATTGCCACAGTATCGCCTTCAAATACTGCGCCATTTCTGACAGACCCGAAGCGCGGCCCGGAATATGACGGTTATCTCAGGACTGCCCACAATGATAAGGTCCAGGGAGCCGTGGCTGCGGAGTATGCCTTCAAACAATTGAAGGTTAAAAAAGCTGCAACCATCCACGATGGAAGCCCCTATGCCGAACAATTACAGGCTGTCTTTGCCGAAACCTTCAAAAAACTTGGCGGAACGGTTACGGCACAGGAAGCAGTGGCCCCGACAGATACGGATATGCGACCCGTTCTGACAAAGATTGCAACTGGCAAACCTGAAATCATCTACTACCCAATCTTCATTGCCGCAGGTGGCCATGTTACCCGCCAGGCCAAGGAAGTAAAAGGCCTTGAAAAAACAAAACTGATGAGCGCAGATGGAACTTTTTCGCCTGACTTCATCAAGGCCGCAGGGGATACAGCGGTTGGAATGTACCACTCCAGTCCTGACTTCTCCGCTTTCGGCGCCGGCTACAAGACCTTCCTCGAAAAACACCAGAAGAAGTATGGTGAAAAACCGATTGCGCCTTTCCATGCCCATGGCTATGATGCGGCGATGATCGTCTTTGCCGCCATCGAGAAAGTCGGTAAGGTAGCTCCAGATGGCACACTCCACATCGGCCGAAAGGCATTAAGGGATGCCCTTTACGCAACCAAAAACCTCAAGGGGTTGACCGGAAACCTCACCTGTGGTGAGACCGGAGACTGTGCGGACCCGATGATCGCCATCTATCAAATGACAGCCGAAAATGTGAAGAAGCAGGTCATTCCGGATAAACCCATCTGGTCGCCCGCAGTTGCGGCACCAGCTAAGAAAAAGTAATTGATTTAAAAGCAGACAGTTGTAAAAATACCCTCATCCCCCACGTCCTCCCCTCTTTGCGGGGGGAGGATGTGGGGAGAGAAGAACAAGATTTTTATGCTGAAACGCTGGATAGAAAGAATTACTCCCACCGATGTGGTCATGTGGTTCATCGGAGGGGCCATATTGCTCTTGATCTTTTGGGGTTCCACTGCCACCCTAACTGCAAAAACATACACTGTCTACCACTGGTTCGACTTCATCATCTTCGGCCTGGCTCAGGGAAGCATCTATGCCTTAATCGCCATGGGCTACACCATGGTCTACGGAATTTTAAGGATGATTAACTTCGCCCATAGCGAAGTCTTTATGAGCGGCCCATATACAGCCTATTACGTTGCGGCCGCCTTTTATTCGTCCGGTTTTCTCGATCAATATCCCATCTTCAGCCTCATCATGATTTTTCTCGTCTCCATGGCCACTTCGACGCTGATAGCTGTTCTCCTGGAACGGATTGCTTATCGCCCACTCCGGACCGCACCCCGTCTCATCCCCCTGATCACCGCGATAGGAGCTTCCTTTTTTCTCCAGTACACCTTCCGTGGATTTTACGGCTCAGGCTTCCAGGCCTATCCAGTGGTGAAGATTCTAGAAGGGGAGTGGGCTCTCGGAGAATTTCGCATCCTGAAGTTTCAGGCTGTGGTCATTGTGGCGGCCGCCATCCTGATGGCCGCTCTCTACACGTTTGTACAACGAACCCGTTTGGGGAAAGCGATTCGTGCCGTGTCCGAAGACAAAGAAACCTCTTCCCTGATGGGAATTGACATAGATAGAATGATCGTCACCACCTTCGTCATCGGAGGCATGTCTGCGGGAGCCGCAGGCGTCCTCTATGCCCTGATGTTTAAGCAGGTCCATTTCTTCATGGGTTTCATTCCAGGGATTAAGGCCTTCACTGCAGCTGTATTGGGTGGCATCGGAAACATCCCCGGGGCCATGTTAGGCGGAATCTTTCTTGGCCTCGTGGAGTCTGTGGGGCCGAGCCTCTTCCTCGATGGTTTGGGCATTGTCGCTCCTTACCAACTGAAAGATGCAATTGCTTTTATTATGCTTGTACTCGTACTGATCTTTCGGCCTACTGGTATTTTGGGAGAACGCCTAGTAGTGAAGAAAGCATAATAGTCAAATAGTGAAAGAGTTAGTGTAACGATCGTCATTCCGGCGAAAGCCGGAATCCAGTAATCTCCAATAATGATAAAAACGCAGTATAACGGTTTTCACCGCTGAGACGACTTTTTATGAGACCGTCATTTTTAAATATCCGACTATAAGACTAAAAAACAATGAAACAGGCCATTAAAATTGGATTGATTGGCGGTGTGGTTGAAATTCTCCTCTCCCTCATCGGGATGGTTGAGGCTTTCAGCCAGCGTGACATCATTGCCCATGTCATTTCAATGGGCCATACCCTCCTCATTATTGTTGCCCTTTTTATGGGTTATCTCGCGGCCAAGCGGACTCCCGGCAAAGGATCGCTTTGGGTTCTTGCCAACAGCTTCCTCTCAGGGTTGATCGTGGGAGGCTTAGTGTCCCTTCTCGTCATTGTGGGGAGTCTGATTGATCTCCGTAAGGTCTTCGTCAATGCCATGCCTGTCCTTTACGAATTACTCACTTTTAAACAAGGAACACAGATTGGCGTTTTCCTGCTTCTTGGTGCTGGAGCCCTGAGTGGTGTACTGGCAGGTCTATTCTTTCTCTCGCCTAAACTTCTCCGCCGGGTATTGCTCATCTCTTTGGGAAGCGTTGTGGGTGCGGGTGTCCTGCAGGATCTGCTCCGTCCCACCTTCTCCCTCTGGGGACCTCTTGCAATCATCAATGAATGGCTTTTTACAGCCAATGGCCTGACGATTCAGGGCGCGATCGGGTTGTTCGTTCTGATCGCCGCCCTTCTCCTCTTCTGGTCGAGGAAGGGAAGCGTTATTCAAACCGGTTTTCGACAGCTTCCTCCTGCTCCTCAACGCATCTTAAAGATGTCCGGCATCCTCATCCTGGTCTTTATTCTTCTTATTCTTCCTCAGGTTCTCGGGCTCTTCCTGAGCGAGGTCTTTACGATTGTAGGCCTCTATGTCCTCCTGGGCCTTGGACTCAATATCGTCGTGGGATATGCCGGTCTTCTCGACCTCGGTTATGTGGCTTTTTTTGCCATCGGTTCTTATACCACAGCCGTACTGACCTCCCCTGAGCTCGGTTTCTTTAGCCTCTCCTTCTGGGAAGCCCTGCCCTTTGTGATCGTCATGGGAGTCTTTTCCGGTGTCCTATTGGGTACCCCTGTTCTCAAGATGCGTGGAGATTACCTCGCCATTGCAACCCTTGGTTTTGGCGAAATCATCCGCATTCTCGTTCTCTCAGACTTTCTCAGACCATGGCTGGGCGGAGCACAGGGCATCGGGAAGATTCCGAAAGCATCCATCGCGGGTTTTGAGTTTGCCGGCCCTCAACAGATTTACTATCTTATTCTTGCAGGCTGTCTCCTCGTTATCTTTATCTCCCTTCGCCTGAGGGATTCCCGACTGGGTCGAGCCTGGATGGCCATGCGCGAGGATGAGGATGTGGCTCAGGCCATGGGCATCAATCTCGTCGCCACCAAACTGCTTGCCTTTGCCACAGGCGCCGGTTTCTCCGCTCTGAGCGGAGCCATCTTTGCCACCAAACTCAGCTCGGTCTATCCACACAGTTTCAATGTCATGATCTCCATCAATATCGTCTGTGTCATCATTGTGGGCGGGATGGGTTCAATCCCTGGTGTCATCGTGGGAGCCGCGGCCCTGGTCGGTCTTCCCGAACTTCTGCGTGAATTTGCAGAATATCGGCTCTTTGTCTATGGAGCCGCTCTTGTGGCTATGATGCTTCTCAGACCCGAGGGTCTCTGGCCGGAGGCAGTGCACCGCCGCGAGTTTCACGAAGAAGAAGAAAAAGAGGCAGAATCGAAGTCATCTCTGGAATTGAAATCAGGTTGATCAAAAGATAATATGGCCCTTCTGTTTACGAAAAAAGTGACAAAACGCTTCGGCGGACTGGTGGCTGTGGGTGATCTCGACATCGACATTCGGGAAAAAAGCATCCATAGTATCATCGGCCCCAACGGCGCCGGCAAGACAACTTTCTTTAATTGCATTACAGGTTTTTATAAGCCTGAAGAGGGGGAAATCCTTTTCAATGACCATTCTCTGGTGGGCCTCCTTCCGGACCGAATCGTCCGTCTTGGAATTTCCCGAACCTATCAGAACATTCGCCTTTTCCCCAATCTAACAGCAATGGAGAATATCCTTGTCGGCCTCCATGGCCACCTCCGTGCTGGGTTTTTCGGCATCGTGATGTCCACCCCTGCTACACGGAAAGAGGAGAAGGAGGCGGCTGAAGAGGCGAGGAGGCTGCTAAAATTTGTCAACCTTGCGGGAAAGGGAGATTTTTTAGCGAAAAATCTCCCTTACGGAGATCAGCGCCGGCTCGAAATTGCCAGAGCGCTGGCGTCCCGCCCCAAGCTCCTGCTTCTCGATGAACCTACGGCAGGGATGAATCCAAGAGAGACGCAGGATATGATGGACTTCATTCAGCACCTCCGTGATGAGTTAGGGATTACCATCCTCCTCATCGAGCATCAGATGAGGGTCGTGATGGGCATCTCCGAAACCGTAACCGTTCTTGATTACGGTGAGAAGATTGCCGAGGGTACCCCGACTGAGATTCAGGGGAATCCAAAGGTGATCGAAGCTTATTTAGGCCGGGGAAGCACTGCTGAGGTAAGTCAGGTATCATAAATTGGAAAGCATAAAGCAGGGAGCGAAGTGTTTAAAATCCCAAATCACAAATTCCAAATCCCAAATAAATTCCAATTCTCAATTTCGAATGACCGAAACTGATCTAATTTTGAATTTGGAATTTGGGTTATTGGAGCTTATTTGTTATTTGGTGCTTGGGATTTGGTGATTCTCTCAACCCTATGCCCTATGCACTATGCGTTGTTAAGGTCGAAGTCATGGCTTTGCTTGAAATCGAAAATATCCATACCTATTACGGCCATATTCATGCCCTCAAGGGAGTCTCCTTTGATGTGAACAGGGGAGAGATCGTCACGCTGATCGGAGCCAATGGCGCTGGGAAGAGCACGATGCTCAAGACGACGAGCGGATTGCTCCGTCCCCGTCAGGGCTCGATCCGTCTCGAGGGCGAAGATCTCACCCGTTATCGACCCCACGAGGTTGTGGCCAAGGGAGTGGTTCAGGTTCCGGAGGGCCGCCGGATCTTTGGCCGCCTGACCGTGAAAGAAAACCTTGAAATGGGCGCCTTCACCATCAACGACCAGCGCCTCGTCGAATCCAACCTCGAACGCGTCTTCAACCTCTTTCCCAGGCTTCGGGAACGCCAAAAGCAGGTGGGAGGCACGCTCAGCGGAGGCGAACAGCAGATGCTGGCCACCGGCCGCGCCTTGATGGCGAACCCGAGCGTCCTCCTGATGGATGAGCCTTCCATGGGACTGGCTCCTGTTCTGGTTGACATCATCTTTGACACCATTCGCCAGCTCCATGCCGACGGCACAACCATTCTCCTCGTTGAACAGAATGCTCGTATGGCGCTCCAGGTGGCAAGCCGCGGTTATGTTCTGCAAACCGGCGCGATCCTCCTCAGCGACAATGCAGAAAACCTCCGGCGAAATGAGATGGTCCGCAAAGCCTACCTCGGCGAATCCTAAGTGTCATCTACTATTTTTCTTCTCACCTCTTTGCTCAGAAAATAAAAGTCTAACGGTAAGGGTAATGAGGCCCATATCGTTAATAAAAGGCTACGTTTATCGTCTCTTAATTCTTTTCACGTAACCGTAACCAGTAACCGAAACGGGCTTCGTAACCGTAACCCAAACGCCTATAATATTTTCATGGTTTGCGGGTGTTGATACCGTCATGACCTATTTCCAGGAAGTGTTCAATTTTTGCCAAAAAGCACTCCCTTTTGACAGAATAGCATTCTGCTATTTGCCCGCCCTTGGCTTGTCCCGGATTAACCCTAAAAAAAACAAATAGTTATGAAAAACAGGGGATTCCAGTCTTTTCAGGCATATTTTTTGCTTTAAATAGACGAAAAATAGAGTGAATGGGAGTAAATCGATGCCATTAAGTGAAAGAGATAACGTTTTCACTACGGATGAAGCGATCGAATATTTAAAGATCTCAAAGCCCACCTTCTTAAAGTATATCCGTCTCGGTAGAATCAAGGCCATCAAGGCAGGAAAGGGTTGGAGAATCCTGCAATCAGAGCTGTATCGTTTTTTAAAGGGTGAAGAGGAAATCAAATAAGGATCGGGGAGTGTGTGAATCTCGGAGAATTAGCAAGTGATTTAAAGCTGGAGGAAGAAGAGCTATCGGAGCTGTTTGATCTCTTTTTAAAGACCGCCTCCCCTGAACTCATCGAATTACAATCGGCCTTGATAGGGAAGAATGCCTGGTCCGCAGAAAGGATGGCCCACTCCATTAAAGGGGCGGCTGGAATCCTCGGGCTTATGGAGATCCATGACGCAGCAAAGAGAATTGAGATGGCGGCACGGATGAATCGGCTGGAAGAGGTCGAGGTCGATCTCCGGGTCATCAAGAAAAAACTGGAGACCATCGATGAGGCTCTGAAAGGGAGAAGTTAAGATGTCAAGAAACAGACTTCTAATGAAACTCATCCTGTTGAAATTGAAAATAGCGCTCTTCTCGATTCTTCAACTGAAATGGAAGAGGATCTCTGGAATTTTCTGAGGCATTAAAGGGGAAGAAGGATGAAAAAGAAGATACTGGTGGTGGATAACCATCCTGTTGTGTTGAAGTTCATGTCACAGTTGTTGGAGAAGGAAGGCCATCAGGCGCTCACTGCTGAAGATGGTCTTTCCGCGCTTGAAATTCTAAAAACCTTTACCCCTGATGTCATCTTCATTGACCTCATCATGCCCCATATCGGCGGAGAGAAACTCTGTCAGATCATTCGCAAGGTACCGTCTCTCAAAGAGGTTTATCTCATCATTCTCTCTGCCATTGCTGCTGAACAGGAGATCGACTACGCCTCCTTCGGAGCCAATGCCTGTATCGCCAAAGGGTCGCTCGATAAGATGGCGAAACACGTCCTTGCGGCCCTTGAACAGGCTAATCAGGAAACGGGCGTCCTCCATCCCCCAAAAACGATCGGGATTGAGGATGTTTATGCGCGAAACATCACATCAGAGTTGCTCTCCGTTAAAAAACATTTTGAGATCATCCTGAACAGCATGGCAGAGGGAATTCTGGAAATCACCCCTGAAGGGAAGATCGTGTATACCAATCCGAAAGCGATCTCATTGATCAACCAAACAGAGGACCAACTTTTAGCCTTAGATTTTACCGGCCTCTTCCTTGAATCGGACCGCCAAGGGATCAAAGACCATCTCATGGAGATCCATCTGACCTTACAGCCTATCGCTGTCAATGGGCCTTTGATGCTCAATGGAAAACAGGTTGCCCTTCATCTCCTTCCTGTTATAGACGAGAGTCAAAGGAGCATCATCGTCATTCTGACCGATGTGAGCGAACAGAAACGGATGGAGGCTCAACTCATCCAGGCCCAGAAGATGGAGGCCATTGGAACCCTGGCAGGCGGAATTGCCCACGACTTCAATAATCTTCTCATGGTCGTCCAGGGAAATGTCTCCCTGATGCTTTTAGATGTGAATTCCGCTCACCCCCATTATGAGATGTTGAGGATGATCGAAAAACAGGTTCTAAGCGGATCCAAGTTAACCGCTCAACTGCTCGGTTATGCTCGAAAGGGCCGGTACGCATTAAGGCCCATTTATTTGAACCAACTGGTGACAGACACCTCTGAGGCCTTTGGGAGAACGAGAAAGAATATCACCATTCACCAGGACCTCGCAAAGAACCTGTTCACCTGTGAAGCGGACCAAGGTCAGATCGAGCAGGTTCTGATGAACCTCTTTGTCAATGCGGCAGATGCCATGCCAGAGGGCGGGGACTTCTTTTTGAGAACGGCCAATGTGAACTTCAGCGAGATCAAGGGAAGGGGTTATATTCCCAAACCCGGGGAATATGTTCTGCTCACCGTCACCGATACCGGTGTGGGGATGGATTCTAAAACGATCGATCGTATCTTCGATCCTTTCTTTACGACCAAAGAATTGGGAAGAGGGACAGGCCTGGGGCTGGCCTCAACCTATGGTATCGTCAAAGGACATGGCGGTTATATTGAGGTGGAATCAGAGAAAGGCCGCGGGTCCACCTTCAAGCTCTACCTCCCTGCTTCGGGGAAACCGGCTCAGCAGACGGTGAAATCCTCCGCTCCTATCTCGAAAGCCATCGGGACGGTTCTTCTGGTGGATGATGAAGAAGTGATTCTGGATGTCAGCGAGAAAGTGTTAAAGGTCCTGGGCTATAAGGTTCTGGTGGCCAGGGGCGGAGTAGAGGCGATCGAAATTTTCAAGAAGCATCAAGACTCCATCGACCTTGTTCTTCTCGATATCATCATGCCCCATATGGGCGGAGGGGAGGTTTTTGACCGGCTCAAGGAAGTTTCTCCGGAGGTGAAAGTCCTTCTTTCAAGTGGTTATAGCATTGATGGCGAGGCCTCAAAAATAATGGCACGGGGTTGTGACGGTTTTATTCAGAAGCCCTTCGACATCATGCAACTCTCTCAGAGCATCAGGGCCATTTTAAGATGAAACACTCCGCACTCCGTATCTGCGGCTGCCTGCTAAAAACCAGTAGATCATGCCCGCCAGCGCCATGCTCGGCAAAGAAGAACCAATCGCCCATGGAAAGGCCGTTTTGATCTGCAGCACCTTCTCCATCAACATCGGCGAGAAGCCCAGGTAGATGGCAAATCCAATGGCCCAGGCAATGAGGGCGACGGGGTTGATCCCCTTCCGGAACCAGTATTTCCCATCCCTCCTGTAAAGATCATCCAGATCGATCACTCTCCTTCTTAAAAAGAAGTAATCAACGAGGACGATCCCGAACAGAGGACAGAACATGGCTCCGATAAAGAGGAGAAAATGCTCATACTGGAGCAGGGCGGGAAAAAAGACCGCAGTGGCTGTCCCCAGTATTCCACCGATCCATATTCCTTTTCGTTCCCCTAATTTTGGAAAGATATTCAACCCGGAGATCGCGGTGGAATAGATATCCAGAAAGGTGGTGGTAAAGGTGGAGAAGAGGACGATGATCAGGGCAGGGATTGCCCATCCGAACTTCAGCATCAGGTTCATCACCACCCCTGAGGGGTCCGAGGATTGGGTGGCCAGCGATGCGGCCAGACCCAAAAAATACATCCACGAAGAGACCATGAAATAACTGATCCAGGTTCCCCAAAAGCTTGACCTCGAACCTGTGGCAAAACGGGAATAATCGGAAACCAGCGGAAGCCACGAGATGGGCATGGCGATGACGAGATCCATTCCGACCATAAATGGAAAATCCTTTTTCTGAGGAAGTTGAGAGAGCATTCCCCATCCATATTCCCGGAAGACGATATAGGTCATCGCCATACATAAAATTAGCAGGACGAAGACGGAGATCCGCTGGAGATACTTCCAGAACCGGCGACCCACAACAGCCCACAGCGTCGTGATCGTTCCGGCAAGGATGATCCAGAGGGTGGGATTAGAAAATCCATACGACTTTGAAATAGCGTCTGCCGCTCCTCCGCAGATGATCAGCATCACGGCTGTCCAGCCAATGAGCTGAATGACATTGAGAGCCGCAGCAAAGTAGGAACCCCGGATGCCAAAAGAAGGCCGGACTGCCACCATGGTTGGGATGCCCCATCGGCTTCCAATCAAACCGCCCAAGGCAAATGGCGTGTTGCCGATGAGGTGCCCGAGGAGAATGGCCCAGAGCCCCAGGCCAAGTCCGAGGGGCACAATCAGACCTCCTGCCCATATCTCTGCCAGAGACACTGCCGCTCCGGCCCAGAGCAGAAAAAAATCCCAACCCTTTAGATTTCTTTCCTCTTTTGGAATCGGCTTTATTCCAGGCATTGTTTTCCTCCCCTTGTTAAAAAACGGTGATCAGTAACCAGTTATCAGTCATCGGTGACTGAAAAACGCTTATCACAAAAAATATCCGCTTTATTAATCATTGAGTTGATCATTCTGCCTATTTCGGACGCCGCGTTGTTTAACTTTTGGGTTTGCTCTGGTTTCAAATATCCACAATCTTCTGCCGTCTCGATCCAATGTTGTGTTTCTTGCTGCTCACCATCCGCATCGGTGAGTTTGCTGATGAAATGTTTCTTATATCGTCTCTTAGCCCATGCCTCAGCAATCTGTCCCCCAATCGAACGCGATGATCGTCTGACCTGATCGGTTAATGAATACATTTCTTCCTTAGGAAAAGACTTCGTTAGTTCAAAAACTGACTTTGCTAATTTCCGAGCATTCTTATAGACAACCAAATCCCTGAAGCTCTCGGCATGTCCCAACTTACTCATCGATCTCTCCTTTTTTTGAATCTTTCTGATCACTGATTACTGATCACTGGTGACTGGTTACTTGTCACTGCTTGCTGCCTTCTTTATCTTATCGATGACTTCCACCGGATTCCGTCCCAGAACCCGGATCATGGGTTCCTTACCAATACCTCCCTCGTCATAGATGAAATCAGGAATGCGCTTTAATTGCATGATCACTTCTCCCACTCCCCATTCCAACGAAGAGCCTTCCTTTTCTTTTATCTTTTTCGGTTCGAGCCTCCGGTCAAAATGGCCAATGAGGAACCCCTTCCCCTCTAATTGCGCAATATTCTCTTTTGAATAACGGATATTCATGGCTGACCGGTATTCGGGATTAAACTTCATGACGGTCAGAATAATATTGGCAACATGCTGGGAAACCCCAAACTCAGGGTCTCCAAAGGTGGTCACCGAATCTTTCAATCGAACAATCCTCCCTGGAAAGGCAGCCACCTCTTCCCATCCTTCTGCATAAGGAAGGGCATAACCTAAATTGGAAGAGACTTCTGGAATCAGGTATCCCATCTTTTCTTCCTTCAACACATCCACGGCCTTCTTTAATTCCTGGATCACGGGATAGCGTTCCATCTCCTTCAGCACATAGGCTGTCGGATGGGTGGGACCCGTTCCTTTCCCAAGGTTTAAACCGGCCCGGATCGCCATGGTGATGAAATTCTTTGCGTTGTTCACCGCTCCCGGAACAGTCTCTCCTCTGGCTAAAAACGTTGCAATCGCTGAGGCAAAGGTACAACCCGTCCCATGGGTATTTTTCGTCTCAATCCTCGAGCCTTCAAACTCGATATAGTCTTTCCCGTCGAAGAGAAGATCAATCGCCTTTCCCTTCAAATGGCCCCCTTTGATCACCACATTCTTTGCCCCTAATGCCCAGATGTCAATAGCCGCCTTTCTCATCCCATCGAGCGAATCCACCCGACGGCCGGTGAGAACAGAAGCTTCAAACAAATTGGGGGTGATCACCGTCGCCAGAGGAATCAACCGTTTGATGACCGCCTTCTGAGCCTCTTTGCGAAGCAGGGAAGCTCCGCTCTTGGAGACCATCACCGGATCAACGACCACGATTCCTACTCCGTACTCCTTAATCTTATTGGCCACGACTTCGACGATCTTCGAGCTCGACAGCATCCCTGTTTTAATAGCATCTGCGCCGATATCGGAGAGCACGGAATCCATCTGTTTCTTCACAAAAGAGACAGGCACCTCATGGATGGCCTGAACCCCTATGGTATTCTGTGCGGTGAGTGCTGTGATCACACTCATCCCGTAGCCACCCAGAAGGGTAATCGCCTTCAGGTCCGCCTGTATCCCCGCTCCTCCTCCCGAATCCGATCCGGCAATCGTTAGTATTCGTTTCATCTCAGTCTCCTTATCGAGAGCTCTGAAAAACTACTTTTCGCCCTCTGATTACACAGATTTCAAAAAATGATTACAGAGATTTCTGGACTTTTTCAGAAATCTCTTATCCGTCCTCGATTGGGGAAGCACAAAAACAAAAAGCCGTAATTCCAATGAATGGTATTACGGCTTTCTCCATCTTTATTACCGCTTCCCTTCGCTGGAATTACCCGAACAGGTTCAGAGGGTCTCCCTGTCCCGCCAAAGCGGAACAAGGACTCTCAGCCCAAGTGAGCTCCCCTAGCTATAGTTTCCTATATTCTTACAAATGAATCTTAAAAAGTCAAATCGAACAATCAACCGAAGATTTCAGATCCCTTGCCATAAGACTATGAGACCAAGTGACGATGCGACCTTATTTATACTGTAAATCGAAGGCATCACGGATGAGTTCGACCTCTTCGCCTTTGGGTCCGAGGAGAATGGCGACCACATCGAATCGGGCTTTTGCCTCTTCAAGCCTTTTCTCTTTCAGGAAGTACAGGGCTGCTTTTGAGATCTGCTCCTGTTTTTTTTGATTCACCGCCAACTGGGGAGGACCGAAGGTGGTCGATCGTCTCGTCTTGACCTCGATGAAGACAAAGGTGTCCTTCTCTCTCGCAATGATATCGACCTCGCCCAACTTGCAAACATAATTTCTCTGGAGGATGCGGTAGCCATTCTTCTTTAAGAAACGGAGGGCAATCTCTTCGCCCTTTTCGCCAAGCTCTTTTTTTTGCATGACCCTGTATCTTCTCTCGATAGTCGGGGTTTTCTAACCCCGACTAATACGGGACAGGAATGTCCCGCCTATCAAACTCCCCATCTCCCCTTCTCCCTATCTCCCCATCATAAATATTCCTTTACGCCCCGAAAGGTCTTCCGGTGAAGTTCGGAGACGCCGAATCTCTCAATGGCCTTCCGGTGTTCCGCTGTCCCGTAGCCCTTATGTTTCGCAAAATTATACTGCGGGTATTTTTGATGGCACTCAAACATCAGGCGGTCTCGGGTCACCTTGGCCACAATGGATGCCGCCGCAATGGAGTTGCAAATCCGGTCTCCTTTGCGGATGGGCTTCTGAGGGACGGGAAAATGGAGGGGTTGATTTCCATCGATCAGAATAAAATCGGGGGACACGGGAAGGCTCTCGACTGCCTGGACCATCGCCTTTAAAGTTGCCTGGAGAATATTGAGAAGATCGATCTCCTCCTGGCAGACGGTTCCGATGCCTACTCCCAGGGCTTTTAAAAGGATGATCTCATAGAGTGCTTCCCTTTTTTTCGAAGGAATCTGTTTGGAATCGAAGAGCTTCTGACCGATGCCTTCTTCCGGAAGGATGACCGCCGCGGCCACGACAGGCCCGGCGAGAGGGCCTCTTCCCGCCTCATCCACACCGGCAACCCGCTGGTAGCCCTGCCCACGGTACATCTTTTCGAAGTAGTCCATGGGCTGAGCGGGAAGAGAACGGAAAAGCATGATAACCACTCATTGCAAAATGCAAAATGAAAATTTAACAATTTTAATTTAAAATTTTCAATGCTAATTTTACACTTTGCATTGATGTTTTTTTAGGCTATTTGTTTCTTTTCGCCCCGGATCCTGGCCGCCTTGCCTCTCAGGCCTCTCAAATAGAAGAGCTTGGCCCGTCTCACCTTCCCGCGGCTCATCACATCGATCCGATCAATTCTGGGGGAATGCAAGGGAAAGATTCTTTCCACCCCTATTCCGTAGGAGATCTTCCTCACGGTGAAGCTGGACCGGATCCCCCCGGCCTTTTTGCGAATGACCACTCCCTCAAAGGGCTGTATTCTCTCTTTCTCTCCCTCGATGATCTTCACGTGGACCCGGATCGTATCACCCACCTTGAATGGGGTGAGGTCCGTTCGTAACTGTTCCCTTTCAATCATCTCTAACGGATTCATCTTACTCTCCCTTCCAAAATAAGTTCGGAGTTCGGAGTTTTGAGTTCGGAGAGTTTAAATAATTACTCCGAACTACGAACTCATTACTCCGAACTGCTAATTCTATCCCCTAACAGCCTGTCCAGGATGATGGCAACGGCTGAGCGGACTGAGAGGTGATTATAACCTTTTCCTTCGATGGGTGCCAGCACATAATCCGAACTGTCTTTAACCTCCTGGGTCAAACCCCACCCGGTCCCGAACAGGAGGAAAAACGGAGTTTCCCTGTCCTTGAATAGTTCCCGAAGTCCTCCGTAACCGATGCAATCAGGGTGAGGAGAAGCTCCTGTGGCAACTCTCTTGGCCTTCTTCTGATGAAAGCGCGAGATTTCCTGATCCGCCCCATCAATGCTCCGGGATACCCGGACCAGGGAGAGAGATTCCTTTCTCGTAGGGTTGTATACCGAGCCCTCACCCTGACTCCAGTGGCTGATGATCCTCTCAACCAACTCCACCTGGCTTTCAAGGGGAGTGATGATGAAAAAACCTCCCAGCCCGAATGTCCGCGCACAGCGGGAAATATCGTGAATATCGAAGTTGGTCACCGCGGTGGCGATAACTTCTCTTTTTCGACCATAGACGGGATGGTGAACCAATCCGATGTAGAGGTTAGAAGCCATTGCTTAGAAAATAATGGTTTCGTTTAGAGGTAACGGTAACGATGCCCGTATCGTTAATAAAAGGCTACGTTTATCGTCTCTTATTTTTTTGCCCGTAACCTTAACCGATAACCGAAACGGGCTTCGTCACCTTAACCTTAACCCGAGCACCCGGAGCATTGTCATGGTTCAAGTAGGGATGCACCCGTTACGAAACAACCTTTTTTGATATCTCCTCCAAAATCCTTTTGTCTTCCTCAGAAAGAGAAGCTTGACTTAACAGGTCCGGCCTCCTCATCTGCGTTCTCCTCAGAGCCTCCCTCCTTCTCCAGAGAGAGATCGCCTGATGGTTTCCCGAAAGGAGGGCTTCGGGAACCCCATGCCCTCTGAAACTTGCAGGCCGGGTATACTGGGGATATTCCAGCAAAGAACCGAAGAAGGAATCTTCCTCCGCCGACCGGTCCGACCCTAACACTCCGGGCAGAAGCCTTGAGACCGCATCGATCAGAACCATGGCGGCTAATTCTCCTCCGGTCAGAACATAATCCCCTATCGATATCTCCTCATCGACGAAGAGTTCCCTCACCCTCTCATCCACTCCTTCATACCTGCCGCAGAGAAGAATGAGATGCGATCGGGAAGAGAGCTCCCTGACGATCTCCTGATTCAACGGTTTTCCTTCGGGGGTGAGATAGATCGTCCTGACCGATGGATCTTCTGATTTTACCTGCTCGATGGCCCGGGCAATGGGCTCCACTTTCATCACCATGCCCTGCCCTCCGCCATAGGGAGCGTCATCGACGATCCGGTGTTTATCAAGGGCGAAGTCCCTGATGTTGATCGTCCTTACCTCGATCAGCCCTTTTTCAATCGCTTTGGCCAGGATGCTCTCCTGAAAAGGAGAGGAAAACATCTCCGGGAAAAGGGTGAGGATGTCAAATCTCATCTTCCTCCTCCCACAATCCCTCCATCCGGACGACCTTTATCACCCTTCTTTGACGGTCAATGGTCTGGATCACCCCTTGGGTTGCCGGCAGAAAAATCTCACCTCTTTTTCCTTCGACGACATAGACATCATGGGCGCCTGTCGGAAAGATCTTCTTCACCGTGCCGATCCTTTTGCCCTTCTCTGTTTCCACCGCCATCCCCAGGATCTCGAACCAGTAATACTCCCCTTCTTCCGGCTCGGGGAGATCTTCTCTGCGGACAAGGATCTCCTTACCGATGAGACGCTCTGTCTCTTCGATCCTCTCGATCCCTTTCAATCTTAAGATAAGGCGTGGCGGTTGAGGGGTGACTTCCAGAACTTCGTAGGGTTCCGGTCTTCCTGAATCGTTCTGGATAAAAATCTTCTGATAAAGGAGAAAGCGGTCGGGGTCCTCCCCGAAATAATCTACTTTAATCCTCCCCCTGACCCCATGGGGCTTGCCCACCCTCGCGATCGGGTAAAGAGTTTGCTCCATGGGTCGCTATTCGATGATTTCCAAAACAGAGCGTTTACCCAGATTGGCAGAAGCCGCTCCCAGAATCACGCGGATGGCTCTTGCCGTTCTGCCCTGTTTTCCGATCACCTTCCCCAGATCATCCTTTGCTACGGAGAGCTCGATGACCGAGGTCCTCTCCCCCTCGACTTCGGAAACCCTGACCTGCTCCGGATGATCGACCAATGCCTTGGCAATAAACTCAATCAACTCCTTTGCCGTCATCATCACACCTCCAATTCGAGCAACCGCTCTCGGAGAGATCCTTTCAAAGTCGCCATGAGGGAAAAGGTGACCTATTCTTTTTTGCTTTCAGCCAGCTTCTTTGTCACGCCCGATCGAATCAGAAGCTGACGAACGGTCGGAGTGGGTTGGGCTCCCTTTTTCAGCCAGGCGATTGCCTTCTCTTCCTTAATTCGGACTTCTGCCGGATCTTTCCCTGGATCGTAAGTTCCTACCTGCTCGATAAACCTTCCGTCTCTCGGAGAACGGCGGTCTGCAACTACAATCCGATAAAAAGGTTTCTTCTTTCCGCCAAATCTCATCAATCTCATTGATGCAGCCATATTGCTTTAAATCACCTCCTTCTTTTAAACATAAAATACGAATTTCGAATATCGAAATCCGAAACAAACCCAAAATAAAAATTTCAAAGCCTAAAACTTTTTTATTTGTTTAGGTCATTTGTGATTTGAAAATTCGTGCTTGTTTCGAATTGGTCCTGCTGGACGCTCCGCCCGGATTTCGTATTTCGAATTTTAACAGAAACATTACCTCATCAAGAAAAGAACGGAACCTGTCCTCTTCCCAGTCCTTTGCCGCCCATCTTTGAAAACTGTTTCATCATCTTTCGGGCCTGAGCATACTGTTTTAAGAGCCGGTTGACTTCCTGAACGCTTGTCCCGCTTCCCGCTGCAATCCTCAATCGCCGGCTTCCGTTGATGATCGTAAAATTGGCTCTCTCCTTGAACGTCATCGAGCTGATGATGGCCTCCACCCTGCCCAGCTCGCTCTCATCCACCTGGAGGCCTCCCATCCCTTTCATCTTCTTCGGAAGCCCGGGGATCATATTGAGAATCGATTCGAGCGATCCCATCTTTCGAATTTGCTGAAGCTGATCCCGGAAATCCTCCAGCGTGAATGAATCTTTCCGGATCTTCTTCTCTAATTCCTTAACTTTCTTCTCATCAAAAGTGGCCTCTGCCTTTTCGATCAGGGTCAGGACATCTCCCATGCCCAGGATTCTTGAAACCATCCGTTCGGGATGGAAGACCTCAAGGGCGTCGAGCTTCTCCCCCACGCCGATGAATTTAATCGGCTTCTGCGTCACCGCCTTGATCGAAAGGGCCGCTCCTCCGCGGGCGTCCCCATCCATTTTGGTCAGGATGATTCCATCGACGCCCAGCCTCTCATTAAAACTCTTTGCGACATTGACCGCATCCTGCCCGGTCATGGCGTCGGCGACGAAAAGAATCTCTCTCGGTTTGATCTGCGTTTTGATCTCTCTCAGCTCAAGCATCAATGCCTCATCGATATGAAGCCTTCCGGCCGTATCGATGAGCATCAGGTCGTATCCGCCCTTCAGGGCCGCATCCCTCGCCTTGAGACAGATCTCGAGCGGCATCTGCGAGGGTCCTGGCCTGTAAAAATCGACTTTCAGCTCCTCCCCTAATTTCTGCAACTGTTCAATGGCGGCCGGTCGATAGACATCCGCAGGGATGAGATAGGGCCGTTTCTTCATCCCCTGGAAGTGGCGCGCTAATTTGGCCGCAGTGGTCGTCTTTCCGCATCCGTGAAGGCCGACGAGCATGATCGGAACAGGAGGGCTTCCTGAAAGTTGAATCCTCTGCTCCTGACCTCCCATCAGCGAGGTCATCTCCTCCTTCACGATCTTAATCAGTTGCTGGGCAGGAGTAAGGCTTGCCATCACCTCCTGACCGATGGCTCTCCCATGGACAGACTGGACGAAATCCTTCACCACCTTGAAATTGACATCCGCCTCGAGCAGGGCCACTCTTACCTCTTTGAGGGCCTCCTGGATATTCTGCTCCGTTAACTTCCCATGGCCTCGAAGCTTCTTAAAAACAGCATCTAATTTGGATGAAAGATTTTCAAACATGACTCGTGTCCAAATTCGTTAAGGGAGGGTGACCAGACCGGAGAACCATCTTCTCATTTCAGCTTTTCAAGTTCCCCGCCGCCGGGAAGAACCCTCACCTTTCCTCTTCCTCCCTGTCCTCCTTTTACCTCGATACGATTTTTTGCAATATCGAAGATGATCTCCTCTCCGGAGACCAGGTTGTCGCCTTCCCATACCTTCGGGTCGCCGGTCAGAATCACCCTTTGATCCCGATTATAGAAGACCGCCTTCTGGCAATTGGCGACCCGAAGTCCCTGCTGGATCTTCACATTCCCCCCGGCCACCACCTTCTCAATCCCCTTGCCATCTTCAAAGACCAGGGCCTCGAGAGAATCGGAATAGATGACCATATCCTTCTGCCGGGCCATCACATTCCCCTTGAAGACGATCAGATTCTCTTTGGAAAAGGTCTCCACTCTGTCCGAAGTGATGTCTATCGGCTCGCCTGTGTCCCCCAATTTGACTTCCTTGTGTTCAGCGGGAGTCTCCTTTTTCAAGACCTCCCTCTCTTTTGTTGAGGGAGGCGGTAATGCTGCAATCTCTTTCTCCTTCTCTTTTGTCTTCTCCACCTCTTTCTTTGGAGGTTTTTCCTCCTTCAGTACTTCTTTGGGCTCAGGTGCTACAGTCGGGAGCGGCAGCGCTGCCATCCGCTTTTCATCCTCCGGTTTTGCCTCAATCTTCAATTCTTCTTTCGGGGGAGGCAAAGGGGAGACCATGGGTTGCCTCTTTTCCTCTTCGTATTTGACCAACGGCAAAGTCGCTTGGGGGGTCTCTTCTTTTAGAACCGCTGGTTCAACCGGTTTTTCGACGGAAGGAGGAACAACTTTCTTTTCATCCCTCGTTAACTCCATCTTATCATCTTTCAGCAAAACCGGCTGTCTTCTCTCTTCATCGAATTTGACCAGGGCAACTGTTTCAGCCTCTCCCTCCTTTGGATCCACCTTCTTCCTGGGTTCTTTGGCTTTTGCCTTGCGAAGGACTATCTTCTCCTTCTTGCCCTGATCCAGGATCGATTTGGCCTCCCTGTAGTGGGAACTCTTCGGATATTCGTTGACAATTCGCGAAAAGGCTTCTCTTGCCTTTTCCCATTGGTCGAGTTCGAGGCAGCTCTTCCCTAAAAGATAAAGCGCTTTATCCTCTTCAGCCCTCTTCGGAAATTTCTCTAACAATCCCTCGAACCGGGCGGCGGCCGCCTGATATTTTCCCTGTTTATAATAGAAATTTCCGATATAGAACTCGTGGTCGGCCAACTGCTTCTTGCAGGTCTCAATCTTTTTTTCAGCCTTTTCGGTAAAAATGCTGGGAGAGGTGTTGGCGACTAAATATTCGAAGTTGGAGAGGGCCTTCTTCGTGGAGGTCTGGTCCCGGTCGTGGGTGCGCATCTGGCTGAAATGGGCCATTCCGATCTGATATTGAACATAAGGGATTTCTTCGTGGGTGGGACGGGTCTTCTTGAACTCCTCATAGGCCGCGATGGCTTCCACATAATCCTTTTTAAAGAAGTGGCAATCCCCGACCTTTACCTCCGCCCACTGGGTATAAGGCGGGCTATCCGGAAAGTTGGACTTGATCTGTTCAAATATCTTCAATGCCTCGGAATAGTCCCTCTTATTGAACCGCTCCAATCCCTGGCGGTAGAGGATTTCCGGATCTCCCTTGATCGTCTTGACATCCTTTCCCTTCCCGGCGCATCCGTTCAAAACGGAGAAGAGAATGAAAAGGAGAAGAAAGGTGTGGATAACAATTTTCTTTTTCATTGTACCTTCTTTTTAAAAAGTGCCCATAATTATGATAGGAAGGGGGGTTGATGTCAATAAGAGGATGCCCATTTTTCTTTCAAGCCTGCGAAGGTCTTAATGCCAAAGAGATTAAGGATGTGTTGCCTTCTTTCAAGACCCATTTTCAGTTTCCACGTCCTTTAAAAAACTGTCAATCTGTGTTTTGAGTTTTGGCATCTTGTCTTTTATTACAGACCATACGATATCCCACTTTACACCAAAGTAAAAATGGATGATTTTATCCCTCATCCCAGCGATCTTTTTCCAATCAATCTCTCTATGCATCTTTCTAAAATCGTGTGAAAGATTTTTGGCGGCTTCTCCTATGATTTCAATATTCCGGACCACCGCATCTTGCGTTTTGGGGTCCAGCAAAAAAGTATCGTAACTCATTTCCGCAGTGTAAACATTAATTCTTTCTATTGCTTCTATAATATCCTTTGTGAACTCCTTGTCGCCTCTTTTAGGCATAGATCAGGCTCCTTTTTATGTCCTCAGCCACCTCCTTAATTCTTATGCTTTCAATGCTCACGGGAGTCAAAATATCCACCTTTTTTCTAAACAAATCTTCGAGGTAAGAAGACAAATCCATAAAAACATCAAAAAGTCCTTCAAAGTTATTGCCAAAGGCGGACAAATCAAATTCAACCACCAAATCTATGTCGCTCTCTTTTTTTTGTTCACCCCTGACATATGAACCGAATAGCCCTATCCTTTTGACCTTATATTTTTCCAGAGCCTTCTTATTTGTTTTTAATAAGTCAACAATCTCTTCGGCGGCCATCACCTTTCTGTTTTTTGAGCCCATCTCATACTCCCATCCATCTTGGTTTAATGCCCTGCCGGAATTTCTAACGGGCTTTACTATAGGTTACTCTACATTCTAAAGAAATTCTAATTTAAGGTCAACTACAACTTTTAACGCTACAACTTTTAACTTGAATTTCTGTGGGGAAGCCCTTAAGATAAAGCTAAAAAACGTGACCGTGTCTGTGGCGTGTGTCCTTCATTCATGGAAAATTACAGGGAAAGAGAGAGAACGATGCGGATTGAAAAGGCAAAACGGATTGAACAGATTCCTCCATACCTCTTTGCACAGATTGATAAGAAGAAAGGGGAGATGAGGAAGAAAGGAATGGACCTCATCGACCTGGGGATCGGAGACCCTGATCTCCCCACTCCTGGGCCGATCATCGAACGAATGAAAAAGGCCTCCGAAGACCCGGGAAATCATCATTATCCCTCCTATGAAGGGATGATCGAGTTCAGGACTGCTGCGGCTCAATGGTTTGAGAGGAGATTTGGCGTCAGGTTTGATCCAAAAACAGAAGTGCTCACCCTCATCGGCTCAAAAGAGGGCATTGCCCATATCCCTCTCGCCTTTGTTAATCCGGGGGATTATGTGCTTGTGCCCAGTCCGGGCTATCCGGTCTACCGCGTGGCCACCCTCTTTGCAGGAGGGACTCCTCACTTCATGCCCCTTCTCAAGGAGAATGGCTTTCTCCCAAAACTTTCGGACATTCCAAAAGAGGTGGCGGAGAGGTCAAAGCTTCTCTTCATCAACTATCCGAACAATCCGACTTCAGCCATTGCCGAACGGCCTTTCTTTGAAGAGGTGATCGCCTTTGCCCGGCGCTACGGGATCATCGTCTGTCATGATGCGGCTTACTCTGAACTGGCTTTCGATGGCTACCGGCCACTCAGCTTCTTTGAAATCGAAGGGGCGAAAGAGGTGGGAATCGAATTTCACAGCCTCTCCAAGACCTTCAACATGACGGGCTGGAGGATCGGTTTTGCCGTTGGCCATCCTGAAATCGTTTCAGGGTTGGGAAGAGTTAAGACCAATATCGATTCGGGCCTCTTTCAGGCGATCCAGGAGGCCGGAATCGAAGCTCTCAACCGGTATGACACGCCCATTCCCAACCTCATCCGCATTTATGAGGGCCGGAGGGATGTGATGGTGAAAGGCCTCCGGGAGATGGGCCTGGAAGTGGACTTGCCGAAGGCCACTTTCTATCTCTGGATCCGGGTTCCGCGGGGATATACCTCCGCCCAATTCGCCACGCTCCTGATTGAAAACGCAGGAATCGTCGCCACTCCGGGCAATGGATTCGGAGACGCAGGAGAAGGTTATATCCGGATGACCCTCACAGTGGATGAGTCAAGGTTGCAAGAGGCAATCAAACGGCTCAAGAAGATCAACTTTTGAAGATTTCTTCTTCCAAAAAAGGCGAGATGGAAACCAACCCACCTATTTCACTATGTTCATTCTTCTTTCCTATGTTTAATAAAAAACCTGGGAGGTCGACATGCAAGAACTTCTTGGAGAGGTAATCCTGATTGCCATCCTCATCCTCTTTAATGGCTATCTCGCCGGCACAGAGATTGCGGTGGTCACGGCTAGGAAGAGCAGGGTCCAGCAGATGGCTGTCATTGGAAAGAGAAATGCGAACATCTTGCTGAGGCTAAAAGAAAATCCTGACCGGTTTTTGGCAACGATCCAAATCGGAATCACTGGCATAGGCGTTTTTGCCTCCGCCGTCGGAGGTGTCGCCGCTGCCGAGGTCATCAAACCAGCCCTTCAGATGGTTCCGATCAAAGCCATCTCCATTGCCGCAGAACCCATTTCTATTGGGATCGTTGTCGTCTTGATCACCTATTTTTCAGTGATCTTTGGAGAACTCGTGCCAAAATCGATCGCCCTGTCGCATCCCGAGACGGTCGGCCTCTGGACGGCACGAACCATTGACGCCTTTTCAAAGGTTTCCTACATCTTTGTCAGACTTCTCACCTTCAGCACCTCACTCGTACTCGCCCCCTTTGGAAGAAAACCCTTTACCGAGAGGGCCTATATTACTGAGGAAGAGGTAAAGCTCTTGATTAAAGAGGGCGGGCAACATGGCATTTTTGAGCCTACGGAAGAAAAAATCCTTCAAAGCGTTTTTGAATTTGCGGACATGTCCGTAAAAGAAGTGATGGTCCCCGACACCCAGATGGTCGCTATTCAAATTGATCGGCCACCCCGGGAAATTCTCTCTGTCATTGAAGAGGAGCAGTTCTCACGATACCCTGTCTTTGGAAGAGAGCTCAATGATATCCGGGGGATCCTCTATGCAAAAGATTTTCTAACCCTCCTCAGTAAAACAGGCCAGGTGGATACCCGGAAGACCATCCGTCCTCCGTTCTTTATCCCGGAGACGATGAACATCAGCCTTCTCCTGAAAGAGATGCAAAGGAGGAGCATCCACATGGCCCTCGTCGTAGATGAATATGGTGGAATTTCTGGTTTGGTGACTATCGAGGATTTGATCGAAGAGATTGTCGGAGAAATCAGGGATGAACATGATACGGAAAGCCCTGTTACCCAGTTGAAAGACGGAACCCTCCTGATCGATGCACCGATCAGTCTCAAGGACTTAAAAGAAGACTATCAGATTCCCCTGCCGGAATCGCCGGAATATGAGACCCTGGGGGGATTTTTAATGGCCTCCTTACAGAAGATTCCAATCGTAGGAGATGTCTTCGAATTGGAAGGCAAACGGTTCAGCATTGTCGAAATGGTGGGCCAGCGGATCTCGAAGGTCAAAATGGAAAAACTCCCCGAACCCCCCGAAGAAGAAGCATAGCGCATGGGGCAGACCGCATTGCGTAAATAGTTAAATCTCTGATTCTGAATCTTTTGGTTATTCCCCAATCCGAACTCCGAACTACGAACTCTAAACTCCGAACTTTATCACCGCATCACCCCATCTCCCTATCTCCCCATCTCCCCTTGTTCAAGGGTTTCCCTCCCTGCCTCCTACGACGATTTCCGGGATTCTCAGGGTGGGTTGGGCGTCCGCAACCGGAACGCCCTGACCATCCTTTCCGCAGGTTCCGATTCCAAAACCGAGATCATCACCCACCATGTCAATCTCCTTTAACACCTGAGGCCCGTTGCCGATCAGGATGGCTCCCCGGACCGGTTCTCCGATGCTTCCTTTTTCGATCAGGTACCCCTCGCTCACCTCAAAGACAAAATCGCCATTGACCGTATTGACCTGACCGCCGCCCATCTTCTTCACGAATAGACCCTTCTCTACGGAGCGGATGATCTCTTCGGGCTTTGTCTTCCCCGGAAGGATGAGCGTGTTGCTCATCCTGGGGATGGGTTTTATTTGGTAGGACTCCCTCCTTCCGTTTCCGGTTGATGGAACACCGTCTCTGAATGCGCTGAGACGATCGTAGAGATATCTTTTCAAAATCCCTTCCTTCACCAGGATGGTCCTTTGCGAGACGACCCCTTCATCATCAAACGCATAGGCGCCCCTCTTTTGTGGAAGAGTGGAATCATCCACGACGGTGATCAGCGGAGATGCCACCTTCTCTCCGATCTTTCCTGAATAGACGGAGAGGCCCTGTTGAGCCAGGTCTGCTTCCAGTCCATGTCCGATGGCTTCATGGATCATCGTTCCTCCTGCATCGCTCGACAGGACAACAGCCATTTTCCCCATAGGAGCCCTCCTTGCTGAAAGCATGAGCAGGGACCTCTTTGCCGCCACCTCCGCCACTCTCTCCGGAGGGCAGAGGTCAAAGAGCTCAAAACCCATCGTCCCCCCGATCGGTTCGTATCCGGTCTGGATGATATCCTCTTGAGAGGCGACAACCTGAGCTGAAAAGACCGTTCCCACCCTCTCCCCTTCTATCCATAAACCTTCTGAATTGGCAATGGAAAGAGATTGGCTCACATCCCTGTAGAGGACCTTGACCTGTCGGACATGGGGATCGAGTTTCCGAGCAATCTCATTGGCCCGATTCACCATCAAGACCTTCTCCCTGATCGGAACCTCCCTGGGATGTTTCTCAATCGGTGAGTGAGGAGCACAAATCGAAGGAGCGGAGGGAGCAACCCTCCCCTGATGAAGGAGATTGAAGATACTTTCTCCCCGGTCTTCTTTTACTGCCCGGCTGACCACTCTGGCTAAGTCGAGGAGATCCTCTTCATTAAGACGGTTGGTAAAACTGTAAAAGGTTCTTCCATCGAAAAGAACCCGGAGCCCCACGCCCGTGTCCTGACCTGAGATCATCTTTTCGATGCGGTCCTCTTCGCAGACGATCGCAACCGCATAGGTCTGCTCAAAGAAGAGATCCGCAAACTCCCCGCCCTCCCTGAGGGCTTCGCTTAGAATTTTGTCAGGCGAGAGATGTTCTATCATTCTATTCTCCTCATTTGAGGTGATCTTTAAAATCCGAAATGGAATCAGGAAACCAGAATATCAGGATGCAGAGCATCGGAACATCAGGTCACCAGTTAGATTCAAAAAAAGAATGATTAAACCCGATGTCCTTATATCCTGATACCCTGATCTTCTGATGACCATAAAACTGTGCTTCGAATTAAGTTATTGCTTCGATAGGAATCTCCTTCCGCAGCCCCTCCAAAACCTCTTCCACATCCTTTTCCCAGCCCGGCGCAATCATCAGCTCGACAATCGCCTCATGAGGATCCTTCGTTCTCACCACGGCCATCCCCTCATGCGATTCGATGATAAACTTGAAATAGGCGATATCCTTCCGATGAACCCTGAAATATTTTGAATGAGTATCCATGTTTTCAGTTCGGAGTTCGGAGTTTTGAGTTCGGAGTATTTGATTTTCACTCCGAACTACGAACTAATGACTCCGAACTTTACTTATGAGCCTCCCGGTCACATCCCCGAAGAGGACAACATCTCTGATCGTTCCTTCGATCGGGTAGAGGTCTCTGGAGAGCCACCCCTCAATCAGCCCCTCTTTTGAATGGGTGATTTCCGGATCGAGGGAGAGTTTGACGAAGTAATCTTTTCCGTCTTTGATTTTCTCAGATTTCTTCCTCTTCTCCGCTTCCTCCCTCGATGCAACACTCACCTCATAAGTCCCCACTCCCTTTTTCGGAAAGGTAGGGACAGAAAACCGCTTCCCCCTGTCGATCTCACCATAAACCCCATAACGGAAATTGTATGAAGCGGTCAGGAAATCGTCATAGGTTTTTCCGGAAGGAATCTCCTCTTCCGTCTTCACGATGGATCCGTCCTTTTTCCGCCTCGTCTGAATCCATTTCATCTTCTGATAATCGAAAAGATGGGTTTTCCGTCTCAGCCTCTCCCCGATCTTCACATCCTCTTCGAAAGACAGGGCTCTGAGTCGCCTCCCTCCATCCACCTCTTCCATGACAGACCTGTAGGTGTCCACCCGATAACGGACAACGAATCCCAGAACGCCCAATGTTTCCGCCTGAAGGATGGCCATGTAACAGCCCTTCTTCTCCATCTCTTTAAAACTCAATTTCCCCAGGGCCGCCCTTTTAAAAAGCCAGAACCCGACCTCGTATGAGAGTTCTTCTCCTTTAAAAAATTCGGCAATTGACATGCCCCTCCTCTCCCTTTGCATAAGGAAAGAATCTGCCTTCACCTCCGGAACCCAAAAGGGAAAGGAAGAAAGGAAAGGCAACCCCAAAAAATATCTTAAAAGGAGCCTTCGTGTTAACAATGCCATCTGTTTATTAACCCTGAAATGATTTGTAAAAAATCTTAACTTTTTTAAACCCACTATTCCAATGTTCCATTATTCCAATATTCCGCGAAGCATCAAAGATGCAGTTCAATCACATCGCCTTCGCTTACCCGGTAGTCTCGCTTCACCATCTGGCCGTCAAATTTCCCAGACCCCCAGACCCGGGCATACCTCAATTTGGCGGCGAAATCCTTGTGAACCGAAAGGGCCACATCGTCGATCGTGCTTCCCCTTTTAAGAATCACAGGCTCTGTCAGGTCCGGCTCTTTACCAGGAATTTTGGTATAGACACGGAGGATGTCGAGACGGCCATAGACCTCTTTCTTCACCTCTTCGAAATTCATCTCCTCCTTTGCAGAGACCGGCAGGATCATCCATTCACTCTTGAAACGGCCCTCGAGCGCCCGAAGCCCTTCCGTCGCATTCCTGAGATCAGCCTTGTTCCCGAGAAGAAACGCCCTTTTAAAAACCCATCCTTGTTCCGGCGGATGGGCCGGATTCCCATCTCCTATCTCTATCTTCATCCGGTTCAACTCTTCGAGAACCACCTCCATCTGGAAGACAGGATCATCCGTCAGGTCCAGGACAATGAGAAGCCCATCGGCGTTCCTGATGAGATTGGGAAATCCGGGCTCGATCCGGTCCATCTGGATGGGCGGCGTATCCACCAGTTGAATCTGGAGGTTCTCAAACCTCATCATCCCCGGGATGGGTTTCTGCGTAGTAAAGGGGTAATCCGCAACCTCGGAAGGAGCATGGGTGAGGTGGGTGAAAAGGTTCGACTTTCCGGCATTGGGAAGGCCCAGAAGCGCCACCTGGGCCGCTCCCTCTTTCTTCACATTATAGGCCTGCTCGGCCCGGCTGACCGCAGGTTTTTTTTGAAGCTCTTCTTTCAACTTGGCCATCCGGGACTTCAGTTGCCCCCGGAGCCTCTCCGTCCCTTTATGCTTCGGGATGATGGCCATCATCACCTCAAGCGCCTTAATCTTTTCGGGAACGGATTTGGCCTGCTTGAACTTGGCCTCTGCCTCTAAATACTGCGGGGTGAGGTTGGCTGGCATAATCCTGACATTTAATCTACCTGGAATCTCTAAAATTTATTGGCAGCTGAATCGTTTCAGCTCTCATGGAATGTTGGAATACTGGAATAATGGTGAAGATTTATTGTTTTAGCAAAATGGGATACAGACCCACCATTCCAGTATTCCAATCTTCCATTATTCCATTTACTTGTCTCGCAGTTATAATTTATAAATCTTCTCTCTCAGGAAGATCTCCAGCATCTTCGGGTCGAACTGTCTGCCTCTGCATTTTTCCAGTTCCGCAAGGACATTCTGAAGGGGCATCACCCCACGGTGGGGCCGGGCGCTGGTCATCGCATCAAACGCATCGGGAAGGCTGATGATCCGGGCTTCAAGGGGAATGGCCTCACCTGCCAGCCCGTCGGGATAACCTCTGCCGTCATAATGTTCATGGTGGTGGCGGATCATCGGAATCTTATCCTTGAAAAATTCGACCCCCTCCACGATCTTTACCCCGATCAGCGGGTGCTCCCGAATATACTGGTACTCCTCGTTACTCAACGGGCCCTGCTTCTGAAGGACCTCGTCCTTGATGCCGATCTTGCCGATATCATGAAGAAGCGCTCCATACTCCAGATTCTCCAGCCTCTCCTCCGAGAAGCCCATCTTCTTGGCGATGGCCAGGCTCATCCGTTTCACCCGGTCGGAATGGCCCCGGGTATATGGGTCTTTCGCATCGATCGCTTCAGCCAGAACTTTCACTGAATCCAGATGGGCTTTTTTCAGGGTCCGATAAGACTGCTGAAGCTTTGCGGTCCGCTCTTCCACCAGTTCTTCCATACGATTATGATAAGCCTCGATCTCCTCTTCGAGCCGCTTGCTCTCAAGGGCTTTCTTCACGCTCATGACGATCAGGTCAAGATCGGCCGGCTTGATGATGAAATCGTAAGCCCCGAGCCTCATTGCATTCACAGCCAGATCGATGTCTGGATAGGCGGTCACCATGATCATCTTCATCTTGGGGTCAATGGCCTTCACCTTCTGCAATAGCTCAACCCCGGTCATCTCAGGCATTTTCATGTCGGAGATGATGAGGGAGAAAGAATTTTTATAAAAATGATTGAGGGCTTCTTTCCCGTTATTGGCCGTGGTGCAGGAATACCCCTCCTTCGTCAACCGCCGTTCTAAAACGTTGCAGATGACTTCCTCATCGTCAACAACCAATATCCGCTCTTCCTTCATATGTTTTTCTATTTTATAAGAAATGGAGCAGGAGTCAACCCCCTATTCAAAGAGAGGTAAATTATGTTTGATTTCGGGGAGGTTTTTTGATAAACATATTTATATAGAACAGGAGCAGGCGTATGGAACTGAAGAAGATACTGGTGGTGGATGATGAGGCCCCTCTCCGGGAGATCCTTCAGAGGGGGTTGACCCAGATGGGCGAGTATTCGGTCGAGGTGGCTCAAAACGGCCAGGAGGCGATCGAAAAGATTGAAAAAGATATTTTTGACCTCATCTTAACCGACCTGATGATGCCCGAGATGGATGGCATGGAGCTTCTCAAGATCATCAAAGGAACAAGGCCGGAGATGCCGGTCATTATGATGACGGCCTATGGATCGATCGATACGGCTGTGGAGGCGATGAAAACCGGTGCCAACGATTACATCACCAAGCCTGTTGACTTCAGAGACCTTCTCCTCCGCATCTCTAAAGTCGATCAGGAAAACCGTCTTCTGCAGGAGAACCGGCTCCTGAGGATGGAGGTAAGGAAAAAGTTCGAGTTTTCGAATATCATCGGGAAAAGCAGGAAGATGCAGGGAATCTTCTCCCTCATCCAAAAGGTGGCTCCGAGCAACAGCACGGTCATTATCTACGGAGGGAGCGGAACCGGAAAAGAACTCGTTGCCAAAGCCATCCATTACAACAGCCCGAGGACGGATCAGCCCTTCATCCCTTTCAACTGCAGTGCCATCCCTGAGACTCTGGTGGAAAGCGAACTCTTCGGCCACACGAAAGGCGCCTTCACTGGCGCAGTCCAGACCAAGAAAGGGCTCTTTGAGGAAGCCAATGGCGGAACCCTCTTCCTTGATGAAATCTCCACGGTCCTCCCATCCGTTCAGGTGAAACTTCTCAGGGTCCTTCAGGAAAAAGAGGTGATGAAAATAGGAAGCACCGAGAGGACGAAGATCGATGTCCGGATGATTGCGGCTACGAACGAAGATCTCGAAGTCAACATGAAGAATGGAAAGTTCCGGGAAGACCTCTTCTACCGGCTCCATGTCTTTCCCATCTCCCTTCCGGACCTGAGGGAGAGAAAGGAAGATATTCCCCTCCTGGCCTATCACTTCCTCGATCTCTATTCGAAGGAGGCTAAAAAAGAGATCAAAGGAATCTCTAAAGAGGCGATGCATCTCCTTCTCGAATATCACTGGCCGGGAAATGTGAGGGAATTAGAGAACGCCATTGAAAGGGGAGTCATCATGGCGGAGGGAGAATTTTTAACCCCTCAGGATCTTCCGGGTGATCTGGTGGAAGGGTTTTCATTCCTGATCCGAAGGGGGGCAAAGGACCGCAAATCCCTCGATGAGATCAAGGCCGAATATATCGCCCAGATATTAAAGCAGACCGATGGGAATAAAAAGACGGCCGCTGATATTTTAAAGGTCAATCCCAGAACGCTCTACCGGTTTGAAAAGAAGGGCGCTTCCGGGGAATCCGTTTAAATTCCTATGCTTTTTATTTAAGCCGTTCGTCCTGAGGCTCTCGAAGGATGAACGGCGCAGCGATGTGCCCTTCGACCGTTCGACAGGCTCACGCCTCAGGGTGAACGGTAACAACCTAACTGGATAGTTAAATTCTCAAACCGGAATCTTAACCTCCTGATCCTGCTGTGGTTTCGTTGACTACGCCGGCAAACAGTGTTATTAAATATTTATGAAACTGCTTATCAATAGACCGTTATCCGTTCTTCTCTTCTTGGTCTTTCTCACTTCGTGCGCAAGCGCTCAGAAGGTCGATCCATCAACCCCCCAGCCAGCCCCTTCTCCATCGGTCAAAGAATCCCTTCAGAAAAAGGCGGCTCCTCCCAAGCCCCGGGCTTATTATCACTTCCTCCTCTCGCAACTTAAACTCAAAGAGGGGAAAATCGATGAAGCCATCGAAGAGATGAGGGAGGCGATCGCCCACGATAACAAAGAGCCTTCTCTCCGTGTGGAGATGGCCTCCCTCTATATCTATAAAGGACGGATGAACGAGGCGATTGAGGAGTGTCAGGCGGCTGTGCGTGCCGACCCCTTTTATCTGACCGCCCATCTCCTCCTGGGCGGAATCTACTCCTCACTGAAAAAGAACGATCTTGCGATCGACGCCTATAAGAAGGCCATTGAGATTTCGCCCCGGCATCGTGAAAGCTATCTCTACCTCAGCTCCCTCTATGCAGAGGGCCGGGAGTATGAGAAGGCAATCCTTCTCCTCCAGCAGTTTCTCAAAATCGAACCCAACTCCGTGATGGGCCTTTACTCCCTTGGAAGGATCTACGCCGAAACAAAATCTTATGACAGGGCAGAGGAATATTTTTTGAAAGCCCTGACCATCGAACCGAATCAGATCGCCGCCCTGATGGATCTGGGAATCGTCTATGAGATCCGGAACGAGACCCGCAAAGCCGCAGAAGTTTATCAAAAGATTCTCGACCTCCATCCGGACCACAAAGGGGCGAGAAACCGGCTGGGACAACTCTATATCAAAGAGAAAAAACTGGATGAGGCGTTGACCCACTTTCAGGAGCTTCAGAAATCATCCTCCGGCGATCTCAACATTCGGACAAAGATCGGCCTCATCTATCTTGAACAGGGGAAACTGGACCAGGCGATCCTCGAGTTTAACTTCGTCCTGGGCGCCACGCCCGGAGACGACCGGGTCAGGTATTACCTGGGAGCCGCCTATGTTGAGAAAGGGGCGCTCGATCTCGCCGTTTCGGAATTCAAAAAGATCCCGGTTAAATCGGAGTTCTTCGCCGACTCCCGGAGAAGCGTCGTTCTGGTGTTAAGCAGACAGAAAAAAATGGGAGAGGCTATTCAAATCATGGAGGAATCGATTCAGGCCAAACCGCAAGAGGCGGACCTCTATCTCATTCTCGCCGCCCTCTTCGATAAAGAAGAGCAGTTGCCGAAGGCTCTCGAAACCCTCCAGAAAGGGCTGTCCCAAAACAGGGAGAATCTTGACCTCCTTTATCAGCTCGGCGCACTCTACGACAAAATGGGAGACTTTGAGAAGATGGTCTCTGAGATGAAGGAGGTCCTGCGGATTGACCCCAATCACGCCGATGCCCTGAACTATCTGGGGTACTCCTACGCAGAAAAGGATATTCATCTCGAAGAGGCTCTCCGGTTGATTCAGAAGGCCATGACATTAAAACCCAATATGGGTTATATCACCGACAGCCTGGGCTGGACCTATTTCAAGCTCGGAGACTATGAGCGGGCAGTAGCCGAACTCGAGAAGGCAAACCAGTTAACTCCGAATGATCCTGTCATCACCGAACATCTCGCGGATGGTTATTCCAAGATGAACCGGAAGGAGAAGGCAAGGGAGTTTTACGAGAAAGCGCTCACCTTGAATCCGAAACCTGATCAAATGGAGAGACTGAAGAAGAAGATTGAGGAATTGAAAGGAAAGCAATTTAAATAAATGCCAAATATCAAAGTTCGCACGAAGTGATGAACCGAAGGTGAATCAATTTCAAATGAAATCCAAAATCCAAATGAATAAATCTTTGGTATTTAGTCATTTGGCATTGATTTGACATTTGGATTTTGACATTTGAGCTTTTCCCAAAATTATCCTCCTGCCACCGGAGGGAAGATCGAAAGCACATCTCCTTCCTTCAAAACCTGCTCTTTTTTTCCGTGGACACCGTTGATGAGAATGATCTTGGGCATCTCTTCCGGGATGTTGAGTTTCGTCAGGATCTCCTGAACCTTCATCTGTTCATCGATCTCCATCTTGCATGAAAAGCGGCCGCTGCCCTTTGGCAGATAGTCCCGCAACGTAGCAAAGAGTTTAACTTCAATCTCCATTGAAATTCGTTTCCAACCTCCTGTCTTAAAAATCTACTTCAGGATTTCAATCTCCCTGGCCGCATTAAAAACAACAAAGACTCCCAGGTTATTGCTTTCCTTTTCCATGCGGGGGATCTCCTCAAGGTTTGGGTTTCAAAATCATTATATTGGAAAATCGTTTTTCTTACAAGATCAACAGCATAATATAGTTGTTGGAACAATGATGGTTCGACTCAAGTTGTCGATAGGCGGGGTTTTCTAACCCCGCCTCCGGAATAGGTGGGACAGGCCTCCGGCTCAGGCTCCGCCCCAGAGGGGCCTCTGCCCCGGAAGGAAGAGCCTCTGGCTCGGAGAGAATGTCCCGCCTATCGGGTGAAATTAAATTTAGGTGGGGAAAGTGGCAATCAGGCAATCCGGATCTTTCCTTCGGGCTCTGAGACGACCTCTCCGATGATGGAGGAATTGACCTCCCCTTCTCTCTTCAGGGTTTCCACTAATGCTTCAGCTTGATCAGGAGGAAGGGAGATGAGAAGTCCGCCGGAGGTTTGAGGATCATAGAGGACATCCATCAGAACGCCGGAAACGCCTGGATTGACTTCAACCCTGCAGGAAAAAAAACGGCGATTGGAATGAGCCCCGCCGGGTATCAAACCCACCCCCGCATAGTCCATGACACCGGAAAGGAGGGGAATCTTCCCTGAGTCAATGACCATTCCGATCCGGCTGGCCGTTGCCATTTCAAGTCCATGGCCGATAAAACCGAACCCCGTAATGTCCGTGCAGGCATGAGCTCCAAAGATTTTCATTTGCTCCGATGCTTTTCGATTGAGGGTGATCATGCACTCGGTCATCTCTTTCACTGTCTTCTCAGAAGCCATCCCTCCTTTGAGGGCCGTGGAGATGATCCCTGTGCCGAGCGGCTTGGTCAGAACCAGCTTGTCTCCTTCCATTGCCTTTGCATTGGAGAGAATCTTATCCGGATGGACGATCCCCGTCACGGAGAGGCCGTACTTGATCTCCTGGTCTTCAATCGTATGGCCGCCCACCAGAGCCACGCCCGCCTCATCGATCTTTGACAGCCCCCCTCGAAGGATCTCCTTTAAGATCGAGGAGGAGAGAGTCTGGATGGGAAAGGCGACCAGGTTCATCGCCGTCAGAGGCGTCCCTCCCATCGCATAGACATCGCTCAGGGCGTTGGCAGCCGCCACCTGGCCAAAGGTAAAGGGATCGTCCACAATGGGCGTGAAGAAATCGACCGTTTGAACGAGGGCGATCTCATCGTTCAAACGATAGACCCCTGCGTCATCCGATGTCTCCAGGCCCACCAGCACATTCGGGTCTCTGCGAATGTTCAACTCCCTCAAAACCCGGTCCAGATCCTCCGGACCCACTTTTGAGGCTCAACCCGCCTTCTTAACTGTTGCCGTCAGGCGAACCTCGCTCATTCTTCTCCTCCTGTTGGATAATTTCAATCTCAATCTCTTAAAATATCTCTCTATCAGACGGACCATATCGATCTTCACGAAAATGTTCTTCAACAGCCCGAGAAGGACTTTCCGCATTTTAATTTCCACTTTTTGATGGAAGAAGTCAAATCGGTTTTTTCGATATCTTCATGTTAATTGTAAGGGAGATCTCAATATCTCTTTTCTCGAATTCTTTTTTATTGCCTAAAAAGTCCAAAATTGATATAAAATGGAATATAGACAGAATGGAATATTGGAATATTGGAACGGTGGGTAATAGAAAGGGATAATCCCCTCTTTCCATCATTCCATTCTTCCATCATTCCATTAATGACCTTTTGGAGGAGGTGGATATGTATAAGAAGATTTTGATCCCTTTGGATGGTTCGGAGTTGGCCAAAAAAGCCCTGCCTCAGGCTGAGAAATTAGCCCTTACCTTTGGCTCTGAAATCATTCTCTTCCAGGTTGTTCCCTTTATGCCCATCTATGGATCGCCCGAACTGGTCACTCCCCTGATCATTGACGAGAAGCAGAAGGGGGCAGCGGAGCGTTATCTTCTGGGCCTGGCAGAGGAGTTGAAACAGAAAGGCATCAAGGTCTCAGCCACGGTGAAGACAGGTCAGCAGGTAGCTGTGGAGATCATCGACTTTGCAAAAGAGAGCGGCGCTGATCTGATCGTGATGTGCACCCATGGCCGATCCGGAATTACCCGTTGGGTTCTGGGAAGCATTGCCCTTAAGATCCTGACACGGGCGGAGACCCCCGTCCTCCTGATACGTTCAAAGGATTGAATCTTTTGGAATGGATACGATCCTCATCGGACTCTATATCGCTTGTGAACTGATCGCCAATGTGACCGCCTCCAAACCCGTTCAGATAGGGGGCATCGTTGTTCCCGCGGCCATCTTCATCTATGGACTCACCTTTACCCTTATCGACCTGATTAACGAATCAATGGGCAAACAGGGAGCCCGAAGAGTGATTCTGGCCGCTTTCATCGCCAACCTCCTCCTTGCCGCCTATGCACAATTTGCAGTTCTTCTTCCTCCCGCATCTTTCTATTCCGGACAGGAAGCCTATGCAAGCGTCCTGGGAAGCGCCCCGAGGATTGTCTTTGCGAGCCTGACGGCATACCTGATCAGTTCGCTCATCGACGCTGAGATCTTTGCCTTCTGGAAATCACGTATCCGTGGCCCGAAGTGGGCAAGGGTTCTGGTGAGCAACGCCGTCTCGACCTGGGTTGATAGCGTGGTCTTCATCACATTTGCTTTTTATGGCGTCATGTCTGTCTGGCCCCTGATCAAAGGCCAGTATGTGGTCAAGATGGCCATCACTCTCGTCAGCATCCCCCTAATCTATCTGGTGAGAAGCCGTAGAGAGGAGATGAAAAAGGTTCCCAAAATTTATAACCATTGAAAGGTGATCAGGTAATCAGGAGAGCAGGATGCAGAGTATCGGGATATCAGGTGATCAGGAAAGATTTGTAGCAGGATTTGAGAAGCTTTGGGTGTGGCAAAAAGCCTATAAATTGATGCTGAAAATTCATAAGTCTTGCAAAAAAATACCTGTAAAAGAGAGGTTTAAGTTAATAGATCAAATTGAACGTTGTTCATCGTCCGTCTGCGACAATATTGCAGAAGGATACACTGCATATTATTATAATGAGAAAATTAAAGGTTTTATGATTGCAAGAAAGGAAGCAGGAGAGACTCAAAACCAAATACGTAAGTTGTCAGGGAAGGGTTATTTAGATTCAAACCAATCCCAAACATGGGTAGAGGAATATGAAGAGGTGATACGGGGCATCAATGGTTACACTCGCTATATTAGGCAAAAGAAAAAGGCAAAACGATGACCTGATATCCTGTTATTCTGATATCTGCAGCCTGATCACCTGATATTCTGACAACCTTTATCGAAGTCATTTATGAAAAAAGAGCACATCTTTCTGATCTTTATTCTTCTTCTCGCCTCTCTCTCGTTTTATTACCTCTACCAGGTCCTCTCTCCTTTTTTAGCGCCCATCCTCTGGGCGATTCTTCTGGCCATCGTCTTCTACCCCCTCTTTCTGAGACTCCAGCGCCTTTTAAAGAAAAAGAAGGTTCTCTCGGCCCTGATCATGACGCTCTTTGTGGTCCTGGCGATCGTTCTTCCGGCCGGTCTCCTGATCATCTCCCTGGCCAATGAGGTAATCGATTTTTACCACAGTCTCGAAGAGATGATTAAAACGGGCCGTTTGCAATCCTATTTGAACCGGATCGGGGAGTTCCCCCTGCTCAAAGGGGTTCTGGAAAGGCTGAAACAATATGTGGATCTCTCGCAGGCAGACCCGGGCAATTTTCTGTTGAAGAATGTTCAACAGATCAGCGCCTTTCTCTTCAACCAGACCTCCAATCTCCTGAAGTCCATCTCAACCTTTATCGTCGGCTTCTTTTTCACCCTCCTCTCGCTTTACTACCTTTTCAAAGACGGAGACCGTCTTCTGAACAATCTCAAAGAGATTGTTCCTCTCCCTAAAAAGGAGAGTGAACTGATTATTCAACGATTCAAAGATATGGTCTCTGCCACGATCTATGGAGGGATATTGATTGCCATCATTCAGGGGATCCTGGGCGGGGTGTCATTCTGGGTATTAGGGCTTGCCTCTCCGATCTTCTGGGGAACAGCCATGGCGTTTCTCTCCTTCATCCCGATGGGCGGAACAGCCCTTATCTGGGGGCCGGCGGCCATTTTTCTATTTATTCAAGGAGCATTTCTAAAAGGAATCATTCTTCTCGGTTTGGGAATTTTACTCATCGGTATGATCGACAATCTTCTCAGGCCCCTGTTCGTCAGCGCTCGAACGAACATCCATCCTCTTCTTCTCTTCTTCTCTGTTCTGGGCGGCATCCAGGCCTTCGGGATGATCGGGCTGGTGGCCGGTCCGCTGATTATGACCCTCTGCCTCACCCTGATCGAAATCTACATTCAAGGAATCAAACCTAAAGGGGACCTCTAATAATTATCAATTTGTCACTCCGGAACGGAAATGAGTCCAATGATAACAAGAGGTTCTGGATTCCGGCTTTCGCCGGAATGACGTTTTTAGAGGAACCCTAAAGAAGACCCTGGGGTAAAACCCCATCGATAAGAAGTCCCTGTTCGATCTCTCTAAAGCCCCACTCCTTTGGATCTTCTTAACGCGACTTGAAATAACTTCCGAGAAAACCTAAAATGAATTTATCGGTGTGGAGTTTTTAATGAAGATTCACAGCCTCCGAACAAAATTCGCACTTCTTTTTCTTATCTTCTTCTTTATCCCTTTTGGTTTGCTGACCTTCCTTTCTGTCTCAATGAGCAAGGGAATGTTAGGACAGAGCACAATCTCACATTTGCAAAACCTTGTTGAAGTAAAAAAGATGGCGATTGATCAATGGCTTAAAGAGAGGATCGGAGACGGAAAGGCGATTTCGGAAAGCCAGGAGATTAAATCATTAGACCCAATGAGGATAGAACCCTATTTAACTTTGGTAAAGCAGTTTTATCGGGCCTATCGAGAACTCTGGGTTGTGAATCTAAAAGGACGAAGAGTGGCAGAGAATATCTCTGATTTTTCTTACGAACAAGAGGATTGGTTCCAAGAGGCTATTAATAAAGGATTATTTATTTCAAGCCCTAAATTCCACAAGCCCTCCCTTCAGCCAACCATCGCCATTTCTGTCATCATAAAGGACAGGGACGGTCGTCCTATCGGAGTCCTCAAAGAATTGGTGGACATGGCCTATGTTGCTGAATTAATTTCCGAATCTAAATTAGGCGAAACAGGGGAACTCTATTTGGTTGACTCCAGAGGGAACTTCGTCCTCCATAAAATGTTAATTGAACTTTCAGAAAAAGGGATGTCGAAAGTCCCTTATTTCGAAAATCCTCAAATCACACTCACCCATACTGCAATTTACAGGGACTACAAGAACAATGAGGTTTTAGGATCGTGGAAATGGATTCCGAGCCTCCAGTGTTACCTCATCGCCGAACAAGATGTGAAAGAAGCTTTTTATCAGACCAACATTTTAGTTAAAAAGGCTTTCATCATTTTTATCATCTCAACCCTATTGATCCTTGTTTTATCCTACTGGGCCATCGGGACAGTGACAAACCCCATTAAACTTCTGAGCAGAACCGTTACTGCATTTGCGGACGGTAATTTTAAAAAAACCCTAGTGACAAATAGAAAGGACGAGATTGGAAAGTTGATCGAGGGGTTCAATACAATGGCCGAATGGTTGAAGAAGGCCTACGCGGAGCTGGAAGGGAAGGTCAAGACCTCTAATGGGGAATTGGAGAAGGCCTATCATATTCTCAAACAGAGGCAGGAGCAACTTATTCGTTCAGAAAAAATGGCTGCTCTTGGACAACTCTCCGCAGGTATTGCCCATGAAATCCGAACCCCTCTCACTTCCATCAAAATTTTTATTCAGTCTTTAGAGAAAGAAATAGATTTGGATGAAAATCAGAAGGAAGATTTTAGAATCATCAAAAAAGAGATCGATCGGATTAACGAAAACGTCACGCGTTTTCTGAATTTCGCCAGACCGGAGGATCCGATATTCCAACAGGCCGACGTCAATGCCTTGGTGATGGATGCCCTGAACCTATTGACCGCCAAGATAAAAACGAGCGGTATCCATTTGAAAATCTCCTTGTTAGAGGATCCCCCGCCGGTGGAGGGGGACGCCAAACAATTAAGCCAGGTCTTTCTCAATCTCATCCTTAATGCCATCGAGGCGATGCCCAAAGGGGGAGCGTTGACGATTCGTTCGATGCTGAAGGCCGTCCCGGAGAGTCAGGAAAAAATTCTTCAGCTTGTTTTCCAGGACACAGGAGGCGGAATCCCTGAAAAGGATAGACCTTATCTCTTTGACCCTTTCTTCACCACAAAAGAGGGAGGGACGGGGTTAGGACTCTCTATCGTTTATTCGATTGTTCAGAAGCATAATGGCCAGATTGAGGCGGAGAGTGAATTGGCAAAAGGCTCCTCGTTTATCCTCTCGTTGCCTGTCCATAAGGAGGGAACATGGAAAGAATCGTCGTCGTCGATGACGACCTGAGCTTATGCCATTTTTTAAAGAAAACTCTGTCTCAAAAAGGTTATCAGGTCGTCACCTGCCACAACGGGAAAGAGGCCCTTGGGATCACCTATGAGCAAGAGGCCGACCTTATCCTGCTTGACAATAAACTGCCGGATCGGACAGGTCTGGATGTCCTCCAGGAGATCAAAAAAAATCACCCCAAGGTGCCGGTCATCATCATGACCGCTTTTGGGACAACCGAAACCGCCATTGAGGCTATGCGCCTTGGAGCCTTTGACTATATCCTCAAGCCATTTGAACTGGAGGAGATTTCCGAACTCGTCACCAAAGGATTGGAAGCCCATAACTTGATGAAGAGGGCTGTAGCCATTCCCGCTCTTTCCCAAAAAAGTGAGGATTCGGATCAAATCATCGGCAAAAGCAAGGCCATGCAGGAAGTTTATAAACTGATTGGTCAGGTAGCGGAAAGCGATGTCACCGTATTGATTCGGGGAGAAAGCGGAACCGGTAAGGAGCTGGTAGCGAGGGCGATCTACCAGTACAGTCGAAGAAAAGAAGGCCCTTTCCTTGCCATCAATTGCGCAGCGATCCCAGAGACTCTGCTGGAGAGCGAGCTTTTCGGGCACGAAAAGGGAGCTTTTACAGGGGCCAGCAAAAAACGCATCGGGAAGTTCGAACAATGCCATCTGGGAACAATCCTCCTCGATGAGGTAGGGGATATGACTCTCTCCACCCAGGCAAAGATCCTCCGGGTGTTGCAGGAAGGGGAATTTGAACGGATCGGCGGTAATGAGACGATCAAGGTGGATGTGCGAGTGTTGGCTTCCACCAACCGAAAACTTGAAGAATTGATCAAGGAAGGAAGATTTCGGGAAGACCTTTACTACAGACTTAAGATCATGGCCATTGTGTTGCCGCCTTTAAGAGAGCGCAAGGACGATATTCAAGAATTGACCGAATACTTTTTTCATCTTTACAATCGCCAGCTGGGGACTCAGGTCTCATACATCGATCCATCGATCTTCAAAAGACTCCTTTCTTACACCTGGCCGGGCAATGTAAGAGATCTGGCAAATACCATCAAACGGGCTCTCATCCTCGCCAAAGGGGAAGTATTGACCGAGGAAGATATTATTTTTGATGTGGAAGATCAGGCAATTTCTTTCGCTAATGAAGAGCAGCTGGAGAAAAACCTAAACAAGATGCTCGATCCCCTCTTTTCTGACATCCTTCGGTTCTGGGGAACCGGTCTTCACTCAAATCTTCTTGAGAAAGTGGAGAAATTTCTTATCCAGAAAGCCCTCGCTGAAACAGGGGAGAATCAAGTCCAGGCAGCGAAATTGCTGGGAATCAGTCGGAATACGCTCCGGCACCGGATAGAAAAATATCGGCTTTCCTCTTAATACCCCTCATTTACTGTGTTGTTAAACTATCAATCCGGTTCAATCTTTGAGCACATCATAAGCCGCCAGATTAATTGACTAATATCTCATTTCACACTTTTTCCCGCCAGAACATGACCAATGGGTAAAAGAAAGGTATTTTCCGAAAATTGTTGAAAAGAAAATGTTTAATAAAACTGGCTACTTATCACAGATTCGATAGCGACCGGTTGGCATGGGATTCGCATTGATTAGATTGGAATGAGCGACATTGGAGAGGTTAAGGAATCATGGCGTGTCCCCTTTATGTTTGTTGTCAAAATGGGATACCCGCTGACAGTTTGCAACCCCAGAGGGTCAATCCCTTGCGCACCAAGTGGTACCCATGCAGACCTTTACTGCCATTCTGTGGTGCTATACAGGGACTGCCCTTTTTATGAATTCCAGATATCTGATCGGAAGCCAAAAATCGATCGGTGGACTGAACTTCTGGAAAAGATTCTGCCCTTTCTCCCTCGTGAGGTGAACACAGGGGGTCACTCAACATAAAAAGGAAAGGTCAATTTAATGATGACTCACAAAATACTGGCCATTGCCGATGCTTCAAGAGACGCTTTGAAGCCAATGCTGGATGCTCTTCGAGTAGCCAAAAAGGAAAGACTGGCCACACAGATTATCCTTCTTTCATTTCTGTCAGTTCTTTCTGAAAAGCACGTTGAGCCATTGGGGCCCAACACTTTATTCCTTTTGGTTCAAGAGGAACAAGATGTTTTAGAAAAAGTTAGAAATCATTTCAAAATGATGGATATCCCTTGCAGTCTCCAACACATTACCTCACCCGTCTGGAAGGAAATTCTTGACGAAATGGAAAACGGAGATCAGGACCTGATCATTCTTCAGGGTAGATTTCTTAAAATATGGAACGAAAGCCCCAGGGATTTTGGATTATATACTCATGCCATCTTTAGGCCAAAGTGCCCTGTTTTGTTGATTAATCAACCGGGGGAAACGTTTCTGTGTTAAGGACCCAAATCTGATAAGCCATCGTGGTTCCTGAGAGACACCTCGACAAGGAAAGAATGAGGGGGGATGATGCCCCATGATTTCAAAAATACTGGTCATCGCGGATGCTACAACGGAGGCTGTGGATCAGATAATAGAGGCCCTTAATACCATTCACAGTGCTGAGCTTCATGTGAAAACGCTCTTCATCTCTCGCATATCCGGTACTTTCATGGAGAATCTAGGGCGAAATATTCTTACCCTCTTGATGAGAGGAGAAGAAGAGGCGCTACAAAGGGCAAGGGTCTACTTTACGATTAATGATATCCCCTATGATATCCGGACAGTGCCCGGTTCTGATTGGCAGGCGGTTTCGAAAGAGATCGAACGACAAGAGCATGATATCCTGATCATTCAAGGAGAATTTGCGAAGATCTGGCGAAAAGATCATCCGTCAACTTATGGACTGGGGGCCATTACCGAATTAGCTAATCCTGTGTGGATAATCGGCGGGCCAGAGGAACCCTATGAGGTCTCTGTTCGACCCTAAGACTTGATGTAGCAGGAGACCTTGAAATGCCTACTAAATTATAAAGGAGGAGAGCATATGATGCTGAGAACCTCCGTTCGTTCTAAAGACTCTTATAGAAAAAGGATTCTAAAGAAGAGAAGCGAAATCCTCAAAAGGTTGAGCAAAGAGCTGAATGAAGGGATTACCAAAGGCCCTGAATTGAAGGCGTCCCCGGGATCAGACCTGGGGGATCTCAGTGCTCTGAGTTTAGACAGCCATTTGAGCGTCTCCTTTGTAAGACGTTATTCCAACATGCTCAGGCAGATCGATCAGGCATTGGCAAGGGTGGATGAAGGGAGCTACACCATTTGTGAAGAATGCGGAGAAAAGATCGATAAGAACCGGTTAGAAATACTTCCTTTCGCCCCCTACTGTATCCAATGCCAGAGGAGAATGGAGGAAGAAAACAGGAGAGCATCGCGGCTGAATCAGAGCGATGGTGGTCCGATAAACGATTCAGGTGAGTAAAACATAAAGAACTCCAGTATCCATGATTAAAAGAGCGGCGATTATGATGACAGATAGGCATTTACAACACGATGATGGCCTTGCCAGGGTCATATTAGAAATCATAGCGCACTATCAGCCCATTCCCACGATGAATATCTGGTTTGAACTGGGAGAGGACGACAGATTTAAAGACGGTATCCCCCTCGCTGAAGTGAATGATATTCTTTCCCATTTAGAAAATAGAAAAAGAATCTTCAAAGAGGACGGAGACAAATGGACTGTGAAAGAGGTGGTTGCCTAAGACCTGACCGGAGGGACTCCGGGAATTCGAGAAATTTGTGGCTACCTTTTTGTATGGATTATCGGGATGAGGAGTGCGTCATGGATAAACTTGAATCGGCGAATAGGATGGAGACGACCAGATGGATACGATTTTTTGAACAACTCATGCAGTTTTCTGATTATGAAAGAAAAGCGGAAATGGTTTGCCCGATGTGCAAGAATCCGTTTCCAGAAGTCAAGGGGCTTCGTGCAGCGGTAGATAGAATATCATCCTGTGATCATTGCTTGGATAGACTCTTTTCTTTTTTGAATGGAAAGAGACCCTATTCTAGCCAGGAGGGTTTCACCCTTAATAAATGCGTGAGTATAAAGAACCATTTGCTTTACCCCCCCTTTCTCGCAGTAAGATGGCTGAAGGTGAACGGCTATCGAGCAATTCGTAAGGAGGTGAGATATGTCATGAAAAAAATGCAAGAACCTTCCAATGAGTTAAACGAAACAAATTGCCAAAAGATATTAGAGAATAGAAATGACGCTCCACAGGGATTATTTAGACGAGTGCAAGGAAAGGAAGCAGAAAATGGAAATACTGCTTCAGGTCTGGTCTATGATGTCGAACATAAGAGATTCCATACTATGCGTAAAGACTTGACAACAGGCCGAATACGGATTGAGTTTACCTGCGACGAGGCTGACCAGGAAGCCGGTACGAGTGTCAGCGCAGCATGAGACCAATTCGGGCGACAAGTGGGGGTAAAATGGAAACAACGGCGTGCCCATTTAGTCTCTTAGGAATAATATTGTGCGCGTCGATGTCACAATATTTTTACGACCACCATTTAAGCGCCTATTCATGGACATCCCAGGGCATTTTGGAAAATCTCAACTTTTTGAATTGTGAAGTTTCCTGTTTGGTTCTGGCTTGTCCAGGTTAGGACAGAGTATTTTTATGATAGAGGTCAATATTACTTCTGTGAAGTTAAGGGGGTCGATTGCACTTTTGATGGATTTGACGCTCGATTATGCGTTCACTGTCTCATGGAGCGGCCACAAAATAGGGCCCCAATCCATGAAGTTTCATGCGAAAGAGTGATCCATCGTTCTCCATGAGGAGTGTTGTTGGGAAGGAGGCGAGCTATGGAATCGAAGGCCAAAATCCTCGTTGTTGAGGACGAAGAGAGTCAGAGGTTCCTCTATTGTGAGGAATTGAAAGAGGAAGGTTATGATCCAATCCCGGCAGAGAATGGGAAGGAAGCCATTCATCTCCTGATGAAGTTCAAGCCAGACATCATCATTCTGGACATTGTCATGCCAGTCATGGATGGTATGGAAACCCTGGGAAGAATTGCTGGCCAGCTTAAAGATATTCCTATCATTCTCCATACTGCCTATTCAGGGTATAAGCAGGACTTCATGAGCTGGGCAGCAGACGCCTTTCTTACAAAATCTTCGGACTTAACTGAATTGAAGGAGACGATAAGTGACCTCTTGGGGAATAGCCATCTTAAATATCTTCAGAAAAATACCCCGCGAAGAGAGGAGAAGCATCATGAAGACTCTGGACAAGAAAAGCAAACAAGTTGGCTTTAGTGTCCAGACTCCTGAAGTGTAAAATATTTCTCTGGCAGGCGATCTCAACGATAGACTTATAGAAGCGTACGAGTATCACGACAGGGATCCCGAGATTTGGACAAGGGCCGCATGGGCAGCTCCTTATTTAGTTTTTTCAAGAATCCTCCGGCTGCTGTCGCCTCCAGGAAGGCTCGGACATGGAGGCAGACAGCGCAGCCATAACGAATACACAACTGTGCAGGGGCTCCGAGAGTTCGAGAAATTTGTCGTCACATTTTTATATGAATTGTTGGAGTGAATGATCACGAACATCATATTGGAAACTAAAAAAACTGGAGGTAGAAGAGATGGGAATCTGAATAGGACATTAAGGCAATTATATCATCTGCTTTTCCTGGTAAGAGTCAGGCTATCGTTATTTTACCTTAAGCTACAGGTGAGAAATCTTAGTTCATGTAGAAAACCGGCGGGGTTTCTAAATATCAAAAATATTTAAACATTTACAATTCTGGTTTAAGTAATGCATACAACCGGATAGATTCTTTGATACAGAGAGAGAATTGAATGTCTGTAGTTAACAGTCGAACCGATCTGCCCGTATTGATCCTGCACAACGTTGATCCTGCATGGGCACCACCTGACATTGAAGACGCGCTCGAAGGAGTTGCTGAGCTTGAATCAACCCTTCGGCAGATTGGGCACCCGGTCACAAATGTACCTGTTAATGATGCGAATTTATACATACGGCTCCGTGATTTTGACCCAAACAAGCATATCGTCTTTAACTGGTGTGAAGCCTTGCCCGGCATACCCAATAGTGAAGCCCTGGTGGCCCACACTCTTACCGAGTTGAACTTCACTTATACTGGCTCAACTTCGGCAGCATTAGCCCTTGGCTGGGACAAGCCTAATGTCAAACGTTTGCTGGATCAATGGGGTATCCCTACCCCTTCCTGGCGGGTTTATGCGTCCCCAGAGTACGATGGTTGGAACTGGTTTCCGGCTATTGTCAAGCCGTCGAGAGAACATTGCAGTTTAGGTGTGGAAACCACCTCGGTTGTTCTTACACCTGACGAACTCAGCGAAAGGATCAGGTATATTTTAGAGAAATTTAATCAACCTGCACTTGTTGTTGTGAATGGCAATTATTTTGGATATTAGCGAATACCCTTGCCTGCAGTGTGTTTCAAGGGGTTCGTTTTTGGTCCGAGGTGTATACACTGATTTGACCCTACTAATAGGGCAAAATGAGACTACCATATTACTGCAAATCTCTTGAAACCTGCTATTTTTGCTGATTTTTAGGAATTTTTATAAAATTGAAAATCCAAAATGCTTGTCAATTTGGCTGATAACTCGGAAACTCACGCTAGGCCACAATGCATAGAAAGCCCGGCATCGATTATTGCGAAGATTGCCAAGAGATAGTCTACTGCACGGATTGTCCTCCCGTGTGCGCGGAGTATGACGATCCCAAACAGATTTGGAGAAGGGGAAGCTGCCCCGCCCCAGACAGGTGTAGGCCGAATAATACTTCTGCAATGATGAAAGAGAGGCTGAGTCATAGAAATAACATACAATATTGTTAGCCATAACTGGTTGAAATGGGCAACTTCAATTATCCTTTGATTTGAGGTTATTGGGTTGAAATTGTTACGAGATTTCATGAGGAAATTGAAACATTGAAAAGAGGAATAATCAAATGGCCTGGGTAAAATTCACAAAGCCAATTCCCGAAGATCGAAGATCCATTATTGATGGTGTTCGGATTCCTCCGAGGGTAATCGAATCCTGGCAAAAATGGCTCGAGGACAGAGGAATTCGCACAAGGGTTGAACGTATAAGCAGGAGGTGGGTCCTTTATAAATGGGTGGATGAGAGTGTCCTCTAAAGTTATGGAAATGAGGGTTAGGCTGGTGTCCTTTAGGGGGCTGAATAAACTATGGATATTTTGAATGGGATGCCTTTAAGGATTAAATTGCGCAAGAATCCCCTGTACACGAGGGGAAATGCTTAATGACCTACAAATCATTCTCAGACTGTTGTTGGCCTCCATCTTGGGGGGATTAATTGGCTTGGAGCGAGAGATCCACGGATAGGGAAGCAGGGGTGAGAACCTATTCCCTCGTCTCCTTGGGATCCGCCTTGATCATGGTTATTTCAGGACACCTGCTTTTCAAATATGGAATGAAACCTGGAGGAGAACTCTTTCGAGGGGACCCTGGCCGAATCGCTGCTCAGGCGATCACAGGCATGGGATTCTTGGGGGCAGGAGTGATTCTCCGATACAAAGATTCGATCCGAGGTCTGACGACGGCGGCCTGTATGTGGGTAGTCTGCGCCATCGGATAGAAAAATACGGGCTACTATCTTGAAATCCCTAAATTTTTTGCTGATAAACCACCAACCTTGTTCAATCTTTGATCACTTTATAATCAAAAGGTTTAATTAAAGTATCCCCTGCCCAATCCTTTTCTCCGAATAAACTTGACCAGCCAACAAGTAAATAGTTCTTTTCTCAAAATTCCATCAGGAAAATATCCAATTAAATCAAAATGTTATTTTGATGCTTGAATTGGGTTTTTGGCATCATATTCGCATCTTATTTTTTTGGATTATGACAGGGAGACCTATGAAATGGTAGGAGCGGAGTTGGCTATTTCGATACAGAAAGCCGACGAAAGAAATGTCCTAAGAGCAAATCAAATGCTGGGACAGAAGTTGTCTGGGGAGAAAGATATCCAGACAGAACCCAGAAGAGTTCTTTTATAGGACGTTTTTCGGCATGGTTTCTAAAATTTTAGTTGTCGCCGACGCTTCCAGCAGGGCTCTGGCGCCAATATTGGATGCTCTTGGGGTGCTCGAAAAAGACCCACTGGGCCTACGGGTCTTCTTTCTTTCATTTTTGTCTGTTCTTTCCGAAAAAAAAGCTGATCCTTTGGGCCCTAATGCTTTGTTCTTCTTGATGCAAGAGGAAAAAGAAATTTTGGAGTCGGCAAAAGATCTTTTTACATGGATGGACATCCCTTGTAGCTTCCAGTTCGTTACTACACCCGATTGGGAACGAATCCTTTACGAAATCGAAAATGGGGATCAGGACCTAATCATCCTTCAGGGTCGATTTCTTAGAATCTGGAGCGAGACCTATGACAATTTTGGGCTATGCGCCCATGCCATCTACAGGCCAAACTGCCCTGTTTTGGTGATCCATCAGTAAAAGGAGACAACGCTGTCTTGAGGCTATTCTTATTCGGCAATTTAGGGGAAGGGTTTAAGATGAACATGTCATTCTTATCTTTCCTTATTAGAAGAGGATGGTTCTTCAACAAGGCAGTATGGTCATCATACCTTCTGCTTGTCCGGTAGAGGGTTTTTTTTCTGATCTTTTATTACCGATTGCAAAGAAGGATTCTTAATTTAATGAAGGATGTTACGAGTACATTCTATGACAGACTAAAAATTCAAATCGGACCAAACTATTCACCTTCAATGAATAAAAAGGGGTTGGATAATGAAAAAAACCGATCGATCATCAAGGGGAGCATTGCTTATCATGATGGATGAAAATTTTCAGCGAGAAGTTGATCTGCGAAGAATGGTTTTACAAATTATTACAGATTATCGGACCATCACCACCATGGATATCTGGTACGAGTTAGGGGAGGAGGGTAGGCTTGAAGGCAGTATCTCCCTTGATGAAGTCCGTGAAACTCTGTCCCAATTGGAAGGACAGAAGATGATAGCAAGAGGCAATGATGACGAATGGAAAATTTCAGAAGGCGATGGCAGTAAATGAACGGCGCATACCCCCGGTGGGCAGGTTGGCGTCATACAGGCATATTTATTTGAAGAAAAAGGGGCGTTTTTTGAAATGATTGGTGCTGTAATCATCGCGCATTCTTTTGTCGGAAAAGAGTTGATTGCGACAGCAGAGTATATTGTCGGGAAAATTGAAGGCATCACTGCGGTTTCAGTCGATGGTGAAACGAATGCCTTTGAAGCGAGGAAGAGAATTTCGGATGCCATTAAACAAGTGTCTCGAGGAGACGGCGTCCTTCTTCTGACCGATCTTTTCGGAGGTTCTCCATCAAACATCGCATTCTCATTTTTAAACAGTGAAAAAATTGAAGTGGTCACAGGAGTCAATCTTCCCATGATCTTAACTTTTTGGAACAAGAGGGGAGACAAGAGTTTGTCGGATTTAGCAAAACTCATCCAACTTTCAGGCATTAGAAATATCTTCATTGCAAGAGATTTATTAGAGGAGAGGGGCGCCTTTGCAAGAAGAATCCTCAAAAGCGACGGACGACTTTCACAAAAATAAGAAAAAGATATTGATCGTCGATGATGACGAAACAATTCTTTACATATTGAAAAGGTTCTTTGTCGGAAGGGGATTTCAAGTCTGGGTGGCCAAAGATGGTTTCGAAGCCATGGAGAGGCTGAAAGCAGAAAAGCCGGCTCTGGTCCTTACAGACATAAAGATACCTTCTTTCTCAGGGATCGATCTGATCAAATTCATCCGCCAAAACATGAAAGATGTTCCCATCATCGTGATGACGGCTTTTCCCCACCTTTATCCTGAAAAAAGGAATCAGAATGAAGTGGAAGATTATTTTGTGAAACCATTCGATATTAACGAGATGCTCTCGTCCATAGAAAAAATCATAGGAGGTTAAATGTCATGCCCTGCACTCTTTATCTGGGTTTGACTTCGGGGAATCCTTTAAAAGTTTGTGGCCCCAGGGAGCGGCTTGGCTATGCCCCGAGTTCGGCCCATTTAAAATTGTTTTGCCTATCGATTTCTGCATATCAAGAGTGCCCCATATATAAACTTAAAACATCGAATTGGAAGGAAACGAATTGGTGGCTTCGGTTTTTTAAAAAACTTTTTAGATTTTCCTGATTAAGAAAGGGAGGAAGGTTGGAGCCTCCAACCTGAAGGAATGCTTTTTTTAAGACCAAAGAGATTCTGATGATAGTTGATAGAAGTTTTTATTGCCGTCATCGCGGGAACCAGCTCATTTCCTACCCTGATGAAAAGGACGGGCTTGAAGGGGCTACGTAATGATGATTTCTAAAATATTGATCATTGCCAGTGCAACAAGGGAGGCTTCGGTATCAATTTTGGATGCCTTTCAGCTCATTCAGAAAGACCAGCCAGCCGTAAAGGTCATCTTTGCTTCCTACCTCACCGATCTGTTTAAGGGGCGATTAGGCTTCAATACCCTAACCCATTGGGTGAAAGAGGAAAAAGAATGTTTGGAGAGGGTAAAAAGTTACTTTACCAGAATGGACATTCCTTACGATTTCAAGGTGATCACCATTCCTCCTTGGGAGATGGTTTTTAATGAGATAAAGGATGGGGTTCATCATCTGGTTATTCTTCAGGGTGAATTTCTTAAAATGTGGAGAAAGGATGAGGCAAATTGTGGATTATGCTCTGATGTCATCTCTAAATTGAGGTGTCCCATTTTGGTGATTAATTCTGAGGAGGAAACATCTTGTCCAACCTTCAACCTCCGAAACTCATGATAAATTTATGAATTCAATCCAAATACATTGGAGAAAGCGGCTGATCCTGTTTTTAGCAATGATGATCGAGGCTCTAACCCATAGAATGGTTTGCTCCCGATGTGGACACTTGATAGAGCCTTCTTCAACGAATAAAATATTTTGTAACAATTTAGTTGTTTGAAATCGTCTTGTAAAATCCCTCCCAACCTCCCTTTTCCAAAGGGAGGAGAAAGGTTTCCCCCTTTTGACAAAGGGGGATGAAGGGGGATTAGATCAGTTTTTTCAAAGCACTAAAGTGTTACAAACAATTAAGGTTAAGTTCAACCGATGTGGTCATATTCTTCTAAAGGGAAAATCCATAACATAAAGGGGGGATTCGCTTTGGATTCGGATATCTTCGGAAATCTAAGGGAATGGGACAAGGTTCTGGAAGTTCTCGACAGTCTAAAAGAATCGATAAAACTGGATGAGCACCAAACTGGATTGGCAAGGATATTAAGATATAGGAAAAATTGGAGGCTCCTCGAAAAAGTCCTGGGGGACGCAAAAGAAATAAGTCAGCCCTCCAGTGAATTCCTTTTGGAGGTATCGAGGATCATGACGGACCGAAACGTCTACCTGAATGCGAGAATCCTCGCTTTGGAGACTCTGGAATGTTTGGTTCCTCGGATACCACAAGATCGTAAACATGATCACAACCTTAATCCGACTTTAATTGTCCGTAAGATGGTGGACATGTTGAAGTCACCAGAACCGCCCATTTTTCATGAAGCCGTTACGAAATCATTGAATTCCATCAACGCGAAGTGGGAGATCGAGATCGTCAGAGAAGGTAAAACCTACGGAGGAGAATCAACCCCCAAGTAAACCCCGTTAGAAATTCCAGTCGTTGCGACTCGAAACCGAGCGGGCCTTCGCCGCGCCGATCTGCCCCGCCTCAGGCGGGGTGCGCGAGCACGGCGGGAGTGGCTCTGACCACGCAGGCGGGGCACTCGCCGCGCAAGCGCTGGCGCAGCGGGTTATTTCTAACGGGGTAAACAGGAACGGAGGTACATGATGAACATTGGAATTCCAAAAGAAATTATGCTCGAGGAGAAAAGGATTGCAGCAATACCTGAAACAGTCCAAAAATTCATCAAGATGGGCTTTAACGTTTTGGTAGAAACATCTGCCGGCGAGGGCATTCACTGCGAAGATCTGGAATATGAAAAAGCCGGCGCGAGGATCATGCCGGACGCTGAATCCTTGTATCAGAATGCAGATGTCATCCTGAAAGTGAAACAGCCCCTGTACAATGAAAAGTCCGGGAGGCATGAAATAGAATTAATGAAAGAGAAAAGCATTCTGATCACCTTTCTGCACCCGGCAGCTCCCTCAAATCATGAAATGATCCAAAAATTAAGAGACAAAGGGATCACCTCATTCACGATGGATGGCATTCCGCGTATATCCCGTGCCCAGACCATGGATGCCCTCACCTCCATGAGTACAGTAACCGGTTACAAATCCGTCCTCATCGCCGCCAGCTATTTGCCAAAGTTTGTTCCTATGATCACTACTGCCATAGGATCAATAAAACCGGCAAATTTTTTGGTAGTCGGTATCGGTGTCGTAGGCCTTCAGGCCTTAGCCACCATCAAAAGACTCGGTGGCATCACGACGGCTGTAGATATTCGTGAAGACGCGAGGAAGGGAGCCATGAGTTTAGGGGCGAAGATCGGGGGTTTTGAGGCACCTGAACAATTGTCTATTGGGAAATGGGGCTATGCCAAAGCTCTTCCCAGCGATTGGTTGGAAAAGGAAAGAGCCGCCCTGAGCCCTTTAGTGCAAGAGGCTGACGTAGTCATCTTAAGCGCCTTAGTGCCGGGTGAAGTCGCCCCCATTCTGGTTACAGAAGAAATGCTTGTCAGGATGAAACCCGGCTCTGTCATTGTGGATGTATCGATTGATCAGGGAGGGAACTGCACATCTACAGAAGCGGGTACTGACATAATTAAGCACGGAGTTTTGATCTGTGGCCTGCAAAATATTCCCGGCAGAATTCCTGTCCATGCCACCTGGCTTTATGCCAATAATATTTTTCATTATGTAAAAAACCTATTTAAAAATGGCTTAAACGATCTCGACCTGGAGGACGAAATCGTTCAAAATTCCCTGGTCACATATCAAGGTAAAATTCTTTATGAAGGCGTTCTCAAGGCTCTGAATGGGCCCACATCGGAACCCTAACAAATCAGCCTTTGAGGTCCAGCAAAATCAAGTCCGATAGATACTATTCAACCGGAGGACGAAGAACCCATGACTATACTGATGATTCTGCTATCCGTTTTTGTCGTTTCATTCCTAATCGGGTACTTCCTAATCTCACGTGTTCCGCCATTATTGCATACTCCATTGATGTCTATGACAAATGCGATCTCGGCGGTAACCATCCTTGGGGCCCTTCTCCTGTTTACTGTTACATCTGATGCCCCTCAGAAAATATTGGGGGCAATAGCCATAGGGATGGCTGTATTCAATGTGGTAGGGGGCTTCGTCATCACTGACCGGATGCTGAAGCTATTCAAAAAAGATTGAAAGAATGTCTTCGATGTTGAGTTGCTCAAGGTCGTAAGGGTGGTTTCCCCGGAGTGGTAACGAAAGGAGAATATTCGATGAATTTCTGGTTCAGTCTCTTAATTGACTTCGCGATCATCCTCATTTTTCTGCTGGGAATTGGTCAGTTCAGAGCACCCAAGAGCGCACGAAGAGGCAATCTCACGGCAGCCTTGGCATTGGCCTTGGCTGGAATCGCGATTGTCATGAAGCATAGGATTTTCGAACCTCACATTGTGATTATTGCTTTGATGGCTGGTTCCGTGGTGGGCTGGCGAATTGCCATGAGAGTTAATATGATTCAAATTCCGGCAATGGTGGCCTTCCAGCATGGGGCTGGAGGTATTGCGGCTTTTCTGGTTTCATTTGTCGAATTGACAAGGTATGTCACTCCAGGAATATCCATCGGAAAGGTTTCGGGGCTCCTGGGACTGGTCATCGGCGCAATGACCTTCAGTGGAAGTATGATTGCCAGTGGGAAGCTTTCCAATGTGGTGAGGCAAACACCCTGGCTGTTGCCAAAACATAATCGGTGGACCGCCGTCCTCATGGTTCTAATAATTATCTTCTCCGGCACTGCCTCGGCTCACTCTGAAGGACAGGGGGTGATTTACTATCTCGTCATATTGGTAATACTTTCCGCTCTCTTGGGCGTTGTTTTCTCTATTCGAATCGGCGGTGCCGATATGCCGGTTCTGATCTCTTTTCTTAATGCAACGGCGGGTTTGGCTGCGGCCTTCTGTGGCGTAATCATCGAAAGCCGACTCCTTGTCGCCTGTGGTGCGACGGTTGCTGCTTCCGGATCGATTCTCACCCTCGTCATGTGCAGGGCCATGAATCGAAATTTTCTAATGATTCTTGCAGGATCTCAGGGAAAACCGACAAATCAAGATCAAATGATTGTAAAGGACAGGACGCTCCCTGAGCCAGCCACTTTAAAAGTGGACGAGAGATCTCTTTCCAAAGAAGCATTGAAGAAAGATCCATTTTCTGTGGCCATCGAGACCGCTAAGGAAGCAAAGCGGGTGATTATCGTTCCGGGATACGGTATGGCGCTCGCACAGGCCCAGTTTGAGGTTAAGGAGTTAGCTAATCTCCTTGAACAGTCTGGGAAACAGGTCAAGTTTGCCATTCACCCTGTGGCTGGGAGGATGCCGGGACATATGAACGTCTTACTGGCTGAAGCCGAGGTCCCGTACGATAAACTCTATGAAATGAATCAAATCAATGACGAATTCAAGGAGACGGATCTGGTCATTATCATCGGGGCATGTGATGTTGTTAACCCCGCAGCGACCCGTATGGAAGAAACCCCAATCTCAGGAATGCCCATTCTAATGACCCATGAAGCCAAAAACGTCGTGGTCTGCAATTTTGATGATAAGCCTGGATACTCAGGAGTCGAGAATCCTCTTTATACGGAGACCCATGCCATTTTGCTTCTGGGGGATGCAAAAGATACTCTCGGTCGACTGATAAGAGGTCTCTCTGCCGATTCCGGTATAAGTTAATAAATTTATACGACAGGTGGAGTAATCGACATCATATCAGGGGGGAGACCTTCCGCCTCGATTTCTTGCAACAGGTTGTCTTATTGAAGACATGAAGCAGAAATAAGCCGGTGAAGCTCCGAAAGAATGTAGAATTCTATCTTTTTCGGCCTTGAGCCTTTCAGGGATGGAGAAATCCATCAGCCCTGTCATCTTCCATTAGTCTGGAAATTCTACCTTGAAACTCCTCGAATGAATCTCATCCTCCTCCTTTCTTTTGTCTGAAATTTAAGATAAAATTATCCTGTCTGTTGAATGAATAAGTCATCTCTCCAGTTGTGGGATGGATACGGTAATATTATCTGCTCTTGAGAGGGCAATCGGGATGAATCGGTCAGAACACCTCCATAGAAATGTTTCCTTCCATAAGTTGGCCAAAGAATTTCAAACACTATCCCATCAAATATTACTTCTTGCCAACCAGGGCTTTCTGCGGCCTGATTTCCAACGGGAAGTCTCCCGAAAGATCCTTGACTTTTCAGGGGCCGATGAGGTTGAGCTTTGGCTCAAAGACCACGGCAAGTACTTTCGCAGTAACGTGAAGCGTCAACCCCAGGAACCCTTCCTTTTTAGAATTCGGTCCTCCGCACAAAATGAAGACGGAGAGATCATCCCGGAACCGGAGGATGATTTGGACCATATCCGTCTTTGTAACAACATTCTTAGGGGTCAGGTTGACCCTTCTAAATCGATGCTCTCAGAAAGCGGTCATCACCCATCCCTCTTCCTGATCCCCCTCTCCGTCAATCAAAAAAATATCGGAATGTTGCAGTTAAAAAGCAAAGCTGTCAACTACTTTAAAAAGGATGGGATAGAACTCTATGAAAGCCTCGCCCGGACGCTTGAAATTGCCGCGGCACACCGGGATGCACAGATCGATTTACGCGAGCGCGTCAAGGAATTAACGTGTCTTTACGGTATCGCGCGCCTCGCTTCCAAACCTGAAATAACGCTGGAAGGAATTTTGCGTGGCATTGTCGAGCTTCTTCCTTCTGCCTGGCTCTACCCTGAGATCGCCAGCGCCCGAATCGTCATGGACGGACATTCGTATTCAACCCCTCGCTTCCGGGAAGGGAAATGGAAGCAGTCTGCGGATATTGTGGTCCATGAAGAGATACGGGGACGGGTCGAGATTTTCTATGCGGAGGAGAGACCGGAGCTCGATGAAGGCCCCTTTATGAGGGAGGAGCGGAATCTTCTGGATACGGTTGCAAAAGAGGTGGCAATTATTATCGTACGGAGACAGGCGGAGCAGGAAAAATTGGAGCTCCAGGAACAACTGAGGCATGCTGACCGGTTGGCCACCATCGGACAGCTTTCTGCAGGCGTAGCTCATGAACTGAACGAACCTCTTGGAAATATCCTGGGATTTGCACAGCTTGCAAAAAAATGCCCTGGACTGCCCCAACAGGCGGAGTTGGACATTGAAAAGATATTGACGGCTTCTTTGAATGCGCGGGAGGTCGTTAAGAAACTTCTGATCTTTGCCCGAAAATTGCCTCCAAGAAAGACGAAGGTAAATTTGAATCAGTTGGTCGAAGAGGGACTCCATTTTTTTGAATCCCGGTGCGCCAAGGAAGGAATTGAACTGGCCGGTTCACTTTCTCCTGACCTGCCGGAGATCCTTGCCGATCCGGCACAGTTGAATCAAGTGATTGTCAATCTGATCATCAATGCGTTGCAGGCAATGAAAACAGGGGACAGGTTGACCATACGGACTCTTGCCGGCGAAGAACATGTCTCGCTCATGATAGAAGATACGGGTATCGGCATGGATGAAGAGGTCATGAAACAGATATTCACTCCTTTTTTTACGACGAAAGACGTTGGCCAGGGAACCGGGTTAGGACTGCCTGTTGTTCATGGAATCGTGACATCGCACGGAGGTTCCATCAAAATTGAGAGCAAACCCAATCAAGGTTCGAGATTCGAGATTCAATTACCCATTACGGGTTCGCCAGAGGTTTAAGTGGGCAAATAAATGGCAGATTCGGTCAAGAAAGAACGGATTCTGATCGTTGATGACACTCCAAACACATTGGAGGTGCTCCAGAGAAATCTCTCATCCCAGGGATACCGGACCTTCATCGCCTCTCAGGCCGCTGAAGCCATCAAAATACTTGACGTGACGCCCATTGATCTGGTCATTACGGATTTCAAAATGCCGGAGGTCAGCGGTCTCGATTTAATCAGGCATGTCCGGGAAAATTTTAAAGAGACCGAAGTGATGATGATTACCGGTTACCCCACCATCGAAGGGGCGGTGGAGGCGGTGAAGAAGGGGGCTGAAGAGTACCTTGCGAAACCCTTTACGGATGAGGAACTCCTTTCTGCCGTCAGACGAACTCTCGACAAACTCCACCTCCGGATGATCACGAAGGTTCCCCCGATGGGAAGGGCTTCAGCCCCTTATGGGCTTATCGGCGAGTCAGAGGCCATGGCAAGGGTCAGAGAATCGATTGCGAAGACTGCATCCACATCTGCCACGGTTCTCATAGCCGGAGAGAGCGGCACGGGTAAGGAGCTGGTCGCAAGGGCAATCCATTACAACAGCCCGAGGGCTTCCGCTCCCTTTGTTCCTGTCAATTGCGGCGCCATCCCAAACGATCTTTTGGAGAGCGAACTTTTTGGACACATCAAAGGAGCCTTTACCGGAGCCACTGAAACCAGGGCAGGCTTCTTCCAGACAGCCGATGGCGGAACGATCTTTCTTGATGAAATCAGCGAGACCAGTCTCTCCATGCAGGTGAAACTTCTACGAGTGCTTCAGGATAAGGAAGTCTGCATGGTCGGATCCAGCCGTTCTCGAAGAGTGGATGTAAGGATTCTCGCATCGACCAACAAAGATTTGTCCGGCTTGACCCAAAAGGGACTATTTCGGGAAGACCTCTTTTTCCGAATCAATGTGATCACAATAGAAATACCTCCGCTGCGTGAAAGAGGGGATGATATTTTGCTCTTAACCCGCTTTTTCACGAATAAGTTTGCCGAAGAATTGGGAAAACCGGCACTTCGATTTTCCGATAACGCACTTCAAGTACTAAAAAACTATCATTGGCCAGGCAATGTGAGAGAGCTGGAAAATGTGATTCAACGTCTTGTGGTCATGACAGATGGAGATCTCATCGAGGTTCCTGACCTGCCCTCCCTGATGCGCTTCTCCGCACTGAGGGAGAATGGTTTCAACCGAACCCTTGCCGAGGTAGAATTTGATTATATTCAAAACGTCCTGACTAATGTCAACGGCAACAAGACCCAGGCAGCCAAGATCCTCGGAATTGACCGCAAGACATTGCGAGAAAAATTAAATAAAATCGAAAAAAGCGACCCAACCCAATCGAAAAACCGAGGCATTTAACCCCTGCGGTTCAAAATTCCCCATCCATATCTTCTTTTTCTGAGACCTCTTTCATACAGTCCTGTCAGAAGTGAACTCCCTTTTCACCGCTAATTCCCCGTTTTAACTCCGCTTTTGACTCTCCCTCTAATAATCCGTCTCCATTCCCCCTTTGCCACCTCCGCTGGCAAAGAGTTTGCACTATCCAAGTCGTTATCTATTGACGCAAAGGAGGGTGCAGGATGAAGAGGAAGACCAGCTCGGAACTGAAAGTAGTCAACTCCGTTAGAAATTCCAGGGAAGTGTTAGACTCCGATGCAGATAAGCGGGATATTATTTCTAACGGGGTAAAGGGAAAAATCCTCACAGAATATTTAGGGCTCTGCTCATGTTGCTGCTGCGCTCCGGCCTGCACCTATCCAAGAAATTTCGGAAGGCCGATCCTCGAATGCGATGAGTTTGATGGAATCTCCCCGCCTATGAACCAGGTGATGAAGTTGGTGGAAAAACCCCCTATAAATCGCTTCTCAGGACCGATTCCCGACTCTCAAAGTCCGTCCATTTTAAGGGGCTTATGCGCTTACTGCGATGGCCTCAATGCCTGCACCTATCCGAAACCGGAGGGAGGAGTGTGGCATTGTGAGGAGTATTGCTAAGAAATGAACCCGGAGCATATCAGGGAGATCGTTGATCATCATGAGGGAGGAAAGAAGGCCGGGATCATCTCCATTCTGGAGGACATCCAGGCTCAATACAGTTACCTCCCGGAAGAAGCCTTAAAGATCGTGGCTGAGAAGACAGGGCGTTCCCTTGTGGATATTTATGGCGTTGCCACCTTCTATAGAGCCTTCAGTCTGAAGCCAAGGGGGAAACACCTCATCTCCGTCTGCCTGGGCACAGCCTGCCATGTCCGGGGCGGGCCCCGTATTGCCGGGGAGTTTGAGCGCCAATTAGAGGTCAAAACAGGAGAGACCACCAAGGATAGGGAGATCACCCTCGAGACGGTGAACTGTCTTGGCGCCTGCGCCCTTGGCCCCATTGTCACGGTGGACGGGCACTATTTTTCGAATGTCACTTCCCCCAGGGTCAAAGACATCATTGATAAGGCCAGGGCCGGCCTTGACAGAGTGGATATTCATACAGACGAGCGAATCTTTCCGGTAGAAGTCGCCTGTCCCCGCTGCAATCACAGCCTTATGGATCGCCACTACTATATTGATGGTTATCCTTCGATTCGAGTGACTGTGTCCTTCGGACAGAAACACGGCTGGGTCAGACTTTCCTGCCTCTACGGCAGCTTCGCTGTTGACCAGGAATACGAGGCGCCGGGGGATACGGTGGTCAACTTCTTCTGTCCCCACTGCCATGCGGAGCTGATCGGCGCCTCAGAGTGTATGACCTGCGGCGCCCCCATGGTCCCGATGTTAGTCCGTGGAGAAGGGGGAATGATCCAGATCTGTTCCCGTCGGGGATGCAAAGGCCATATGCTGGATTTGACAGGCATAAATTTCTGATGCGAAAAGAGCCAATGGAAACCCTTAAAACAATTGACAACTTCTTGGCGCTACAATCACGTCTGGTTACAAACCGAAACCCTGCCATTCCAACTCTCATCATCTCTGCAGGAACCTGCGGTCAGGCAAGCGGCGCCAATGACCTCATCCGGATTGCCAAACGGGAGATCCTGAGAAAGAAATTGATAGGGAGGGTCCACCTACGGATCACCGGCTGTCACGGGTTCTGCGAGATGGAGCCATCGGTCCTCGTGGAGCCCAGGAGAACCTTCTACCCAAAGGTGACCACCAAGGACATGGCCCGAATCGTTGAGGCAGTGGCCGCAGATGCAATCCTCGAGGATCTCCTCTTTGCGGATCCGACCACCGAAAAGAGAATTGAGACGCAGGATGAAATCCCTTTTTTCAAGAATCAGGTCAGGACCCTCCTTGGCTTCAACGAAAAAGTGGACCCGATCCGCATTGATAACTACATCGAGCATGGCGGATACCAGGCAATGGTCAGGGTACTCTCCAAAGGCAATCCCGGATGGGTCGTTGAGGAGATCAAGGCTTCCGGACTTCGCGGTCGTGGCGGGGCAGGGTTTCCCACAGGGCTGAAGTGGGAGATACTCGCCGGACAACCCAATGGCCATGGTAAATTCCTGGTCTGCAACGGCGACGAGGGCGATCCTGGCGCCTATATGGACCGTAGCGTTCTCGAAGGAAATCCTCACAGCATCATCGAGGGAATGATCATCGGGGCTTACGGAACCGGCGCAAGCGAGGGCATCCTCTATGTCCGCAACGAATATCCCCTTGCCATCAAACACCTCGTCATCGCCCTTCGTCAGGCGTATCAACTTGGCTTGCTGGGTGCGGATATTCTCGGGACAGGATTTTCCTTCGACCTCAAACTCGTCAAGGGAGCAGGCGCTTTCGTATGCGGCGAGGAGACGGCATTGATCAACTCCATTGAGGGCCTGCTGGGAGAACCCGTCCAGAGGCCTCCCTTCCCTGTGCAGAAAGGGCTTTATGGCAGGCCCACCCTCATTAACAATGTCGAGACCTGGGCCAATGTTCCGATCATCATGAACACCAGCGCTCAGAGTTTTAAAAAAATTGGTGCGGAACGAAATTCCGGCACAAAGATCTTTAGCCTCGTGGGCAAGGTAAAAAATACGGGGCTAATCGAGGTCCCGATGGGGATCACTCTCAGAGAAATCGTCTACGGAATAGGAGGCGGCTCTTCCGGAAAGACTGAAATCAAAGCGGTGCAGACAGGCGGCCCTTCTGGGGGGTGCATCCCTGCATCTAAGTTTGACCTGCCTATTGACTACGAGAGCCTGAAAGAAGCAGGGTCCATCATGGGTTCCGGCGGCATGATCGTTATGGATGAAAATACCTGCATGGTGGATGTCGCCAAATACTTCATGAACTTCTTGAAAGGGGAGTCCTGTGGCAAGTGTTTTACCTGTCGCAAAGGCACACAACGCATGTATGAAATCCTCGATGACATTTCCAGGGGAAAAGGAACCCTTGATCATTTATCACTTCTCGAAGAACTGGCCCATATTGTAAAAGACACCACTCTCTGTGGCTTGGGGCAGACAGCATCGAATCCGGTTCTCAGCACACTCCACTACTTTCGTAACGAGTATGAACGCCATATTTTGCAGAAGAGGTGCGATGCCTTTGTTTGTAAAGATTTGGTAGGAGCTCCATGCCAGACGGCCTGTCCCCTGGGGACAGAAGCCTGGCGCTATGTCGCCCATATTCAACGGGGAGAATATGAAGAAGCCTATCGGGTCATCCGGGACGCCAATCCTTTTCCTTCGGTCTGTGCCCGGGTCTGCCATCACCCTTGTGAAGAGAGGTGTCGAGCTGGCATGAGTGGAAGCCAACCGATCGCCATTCGGGCCCTGAAACGGTTTATCACGGATCGAACTGAACCTCCCCTTTATAAACCCCTCAGGGTTGTGAAACAGGATGGAGAAACGCAACGGGTGGCGATAGTCGGATCAGGACCTGCGGGGTTAAGCGCTGCCAACGCCCTTTCTCTCAAGGGCTATCAAGTTACCCTTTTCGAGGCAGAACAACAATTAGGAGGGATGCTCGTATGTGGCATCCCTGCCTATCGTTTACCCAGGCAAATATTGAACAGGGAGGTAGACGCGCTGTTAAATGAAAATATCACCCCCAAGATGAACATGTCTTTGGGAAAAGAATTTACGATTGACCACCTCTTTAAAGATAATTTTAAGGCCATTTTCCTCGCTTTGGGGGCTCACAAAAGTCGAAAACTCCACATTGATGGAGAAAACCTTCCGGGGGTTTATTCGGGAATTCAGTTTCTAAAGGCTTTTAATCTAAGGGGGGGAAATCTTTCGAAAGGTCGTGTAGGGATTATTGGAGGAGGGAATTCTGCCATTGATGCCGCAAGGGTCGCCCTTCGTCAAAAGGGGGTCAGGCAGGTAACGATTCTTTACCGCCGAACAAGAGAGGAAATGCCTGCTTTTGAAGAGGAGATAGAAGAGGCCCTTCAGGAAGGAGTGAAACTCGAAACATTAGTTTCTCCTCGAAGGATACTCTCGAAAGATGGGGTTGTTGCCGGGATTGAATGCATCAGGAATGATTTGGGTGAACGGGATCAAACCGGCAGAAGAACCCCACGACCGATTTCAGGTACGGAATTCACTTTATCTTTAGGCACATTAATTGTTGCCATAGGGGAAGAACCAGATGTCGCAGGTCTCGCCTCCATGGGGATTGAAATCCGTGAAGGAAAGATATATCAAACGGATCCGGAAAAATTTTCAACGAATCTTTTAGGGGTTTTTGCAGGGGGAGACGCATCCACCGGACCCAATACCGTTGTTGAGGCAATTGCCGCAGGAAAAAAAGCTGCAAGGGTAATGGACCGTTATCTCCAGGGTAAACCGCTAAGAATACCTCCAAAAATAAACTTGCCTGAATTTTATGTCGAGCCACTCGATATAGGGGAAAAAGAACTTATTGAATCCCAAAGGGTCCCTCTCCCTCTCCTTCCAGTGGGATTGAGGAGGAGGAACTTCCATGAGGTTGCCCAAGCCCTTTCTGTCGAAGATGCGATCCGTGAAACAAAGCGATGTCTGAGGTGTGATTTAGAATTCACTGAACAAAAGGAAAGAGAAATCAAAGATGAATATGCAGGAGTGAAAACGGCATGATTTCATTAACCATCAACGGCTTAGAAGTTTCGATGGAAGAAGGAACAACTCTGCTTGAGGCCTCAAGGTTCTATGGGTTCCCTATCCCCACACTCTGTCATCTGGACGGACTTTCTCCCTATGGAGCCTGCCGTCTCTGCGTGGTGGAGATCGGCCAGGGAGCGAACGCAAAACTGGTCACCTCCTGCACCTATCCGGTTGAAGAGGGTCTACAGGTGCGCACCGCTTCCTCTCGCGTCGTGAAAGCCCGGAAGATGATTCTGGAGCTTCTTCTCTCCTCCTGCCCGCAATCAAAAACCATTCAGGATCTGGCCTCCGGCTATGACGTTCGTCAACAGCGTTTCAAGCAGGAGCATGAAGATTGTATTCTCTGCGGCCGGTGCGTCCGGATCTGTGAAGAGCAGATGATGGCCAAGGCGATTGGCTTTCGCAGTCGGGGAGAGAAAAGAAGCCTGGGCACTCCCTTTGACCTCAAATCAGAGGCCTGCCGTCTGTGCGGGGCCTGTATGTATGTCTGCCCGGCCTGTCAGCTTCGATGCACCTATACGGAGCCTGATAAGGCCATCTGCGGAGGATGCGCCAATCTGAGTCCGCCCTGCCTTGAGAAGAATTCTTTCGACGACATGATGTGTTATATGGAGCCCTGTGTGGCCTGTGAGATCAAAAAAGATTGAGAAAAAGGTAACAATTTGGTTGTTTGAAATCGTCTTATAAAATCCCTCCCAACCTCCCTTTGCCAAAGGGAGGAGAAATCTCTCCCCCTTTTGACAAAGGGGGATTAAGGGGGATTAGATCAGTTTTTTCAAAGCGTTAAAATGTTTCAGGAAAAGAAAGGAGAATCACAAATGTCTTTATCCAAGATCAATGCCTCGGCAGCTACCCTGACGAAAAACAGGACCGAAGGTTCGGTGGTTCCCGCCTCAGGGATGTGCGTCACCTGTGTGGATGGATGTATCGGAATGTGCGAGATCGGCAAATCCGCTTACCGGGGCCATGAGGTGATCTACCCGCAACCCTTCGGAGTCATCACCACCGCCTCTGAAAAGAATTACCCGGTGGATTACTCCCATTTCAATATCATGGGCACTGCGGTAGGGGCCCAGGGGATTGAACCGGACAGTGACAAAGCGATCTTTCCGGCAGTCAATCTCGAATTGGCCTTCGGCCATGATAAAGGGATAAAATTTCATTACCCCTGGCTGATCTCCGGTATCGGCTCAACCGACATTGCCAAAAACAACTGGGAAGGGTTGGCAATTGGATCGGCCCTTTCCGGAACCGGCCTGACCATCGGGGAAAATGTCGTTGGCATGGACCCGGAGGCTGTGATTAAAAATGGCAGGGTCATCGATACGGTGGAACTGAAACGCCGGATCAAACTCTATAAGGATTACCAGCGCAATGGCTATGGAGCCATCATCGTTCAGGCCAATATTGAAGACACCCGTCTTAGCGCCCATGAGTACGCCATTGAAAAGCTTGGGGTAGAATGTATCGAGCTCAAATGGGGTCAGGGAGCCAAGGATATCGGCGGCGAAGTTAAGGTTAAAGATCTTAAGAAAGCCCAGATGCTTCATGAACGGGGTTATATCGTCCTGCCCGATCCGACCGATCCCGATGTGATCAGGGCATTCGAGCGAAAGGCATTCAAGGAGTTTGAACGGCACTCACGGGTAGGGATGGTTTCGGAAGAATCTTTTGCAGAGAGAGTCGAAGCCCTGCGTAAAGCAGGGGCCAAATACCTCTTCCTCAAAACCGGCGCCTATCGTCCGGCTGACCTTGCCAGGGCAATCGCCTTCGCCTCAAAGTACAGGCTCGACCTTCTCACGGTGGATGCCGCCGGAGGCGGAACCGGCATGAGCCCCTGGCGAATGATGAATGAATGGGGAGTGCCTCCTGTTGAACTTCACTCCCTCCTCTATCGATATGCCTCCTATCTCCACCTGAATAAAAAATATGTGCCTCCCCTGGCTTTGGGAGGAGGATTCATCTTCGAAGACAGCATCTTTAAGGCCCTTGCCTTGGGCGCTCCTTTTGTCAAGCTCGTGGGGATGGCCAGGGCTCCTGTCGCGGCCGCCATGGTGGGAAAGACCATTGGCCGAACGATCGAAATCCGTCAGGTTCCTGTCTATATCGAGCGCTTCGGTCAAACGAAAGATGAAATTTTTGTAACGGCAAGTTCATTGCGGAAAGAATTGGGCGATGCGGAGTTTGAGAAAATACCTACCGGCGCCATTGGCCTTTACACTTACTACGAACGCCTTGCTCAAGGGCTTCGTCAGCTCATGGCCGGGAGTAGAAAATTTTCTCTTGAATATTTAGCCCGGGATGACATTGCCGCTCTAACGCCCGAGGCATCGGAAATCAGCGGCATCAAGTATGTGATGGATCTGGACAAATCAAAGGCCGAGGAGATCCTCAATATATAGAGCAGTCCAGCACTTTGAAACACTTTTATAAAATCCCTCCCCACCTCTCTTTGGAAAAGGGAGGAGAAGTTTATCCCCCTTTTGACAAAGGGGGATAAAGGGGGATTAGATACATCTTTTCAAAAAGCTAAGGTGTTACGAACTTCTTAAAAGCTGGGGGCTTCGACAATCTCGACTTTGAACTCTTTGGCCTGGGCGGGCAAATTTTTGAAGACGACCACAAAGGGAACGGTCTTGCCCGAAGGGGCGATCATTTCTTTCTCGGATTTAGGCTGGATGACCATCTCTCCTGAAAAGAAGTCGGAGGGAAGGTTCTTTAGCTCCCCCCGGCCGAGGGTCTGGCCGCAAAGGGTCTCCTTCTCTGTCACTTTCATCCGGTTCTGATCAAAGATGATCACTTTCACTTTAATAAGCTTCTTCGTTTTCTGAGACTGGTTATCCACTTTTCCTTCGATGATATAAAGGGAAAATTCTCCCACTTTTTCTTCATATCCGGTCAGGTCTTTTACGACCAGGCCCTCCTTCTCCGTCCCCCAGACCTGCTCCCATAACTGGGTCGCTTTCTTGATGGGATCTCCCAAATAGGAAGAAAGTTTCCCTCCGGACTCCATCTCCGTCCATAAGTAGAAGAGACCGAAGATTAGAATGACAATAACGGTAACAAGGGCTAATAAACGGGAAGGCTTTTTTTTCTCCCCCCTCATTCTCCACGGATCCATGGCGGCCTTCTTCGGCGGGGCCTCCCTGGCCCCGGTCTCTGCCTTTTCCTCAAATTCCGGAAGAGAAAAGGGTTCCACCTTGTCCCCAGACGCCTGGTCTGAAAAAAGAAATTTTTCCTCCTCCCCTTCCCCCTCCATGGGCGCCGCTTCTTTTCCTCTTACTTCCTCTTCCTCCGGGGTGGAAATCTCCATTCCCCTCTGATCCGGCCCCATCAGTTCTTCATGATATTTGGCAAAGGACTCGAAATTCTCAGTCACTTCCTCTTTCGTCTCCGGAGGCAAGACGACATAGAATACATGTTTGCACCGGGAACATCGAACCTTTGCCCCCTTTTCTGAAATTCTTGAATCATCCAGTTGATATTTTGTCAAACAGGAGGCGCAGGTGACGATCATAGATGGAAACCCCCTTCAAAGGATTTTTTTCAATTATGATGAAAGGAATGGAAAAAAGCAAGGAGAAAATCGTAGGAGATGAAATGTCAAATGTCAAAGCTCAAATTTCAAATCAAACAAAGACAATGTCAAAACCCAAAGCTTAAAGAATTCAGGTGATTTCCCCTTCATTTGCTTATTTTAGGAGGGGTTTTGAAATTTGGCATTCCTTTGACATTTGGTTTTGACATTTGAACTTTTATCAAAAAAATTAACGCCCCAACCTTTTCTTAAATTCCTCCTTGATCATGGGGAGGATGGTGAAGAGGTCGCCGACCACGCCATAGGTGGCGATCTTAAAGATCGGGGCCTCCGGGTCTTTATTGATGGCAACGATGATGTCCGAGGTTTTCATCCCGGCCTGGTGCTGAATCGAACCTGAAATGCCGCAGGCAAAATAGATCTTGGGTCTGACGGTCCTACCGGTCTGCCCCACCTGATGCTCATAAGGAATCCAGCCCGCATCCACAGCAGCGCGAGAGGCTCCCACGGCCGCCCCCAGAACGCCTGCCAGTTCGCGGATCACCTTGAAGTTCTCCGCGCTTCCGATCCCTCTGCCTCCTGAAACGATGATCTCCGCATCAGCCAGATTGACCGCTTCCGCTCCTTTGATGAACTCCAGAACCTTTGTCCGGATCTGGTTCTCGGTCATGGGCAGAGGTTCCCGGATCACCTCCCCTTTTCTCGATTCATCCCTCGAGGGCATGGGAAAGACCTTTGGCCGAACAGTGGACATCTGGGGCCGGTAATTGGGGTAGTCGAGAATGGTCGCCATGATATTGCCGCCAAACGCAGGCCGTGTCTGTTTGAGATATTTCGTCTCGGGATCGATCTCCAGGCCTGTGCAGTCAGCTGTCAGTCCAGTTTCCAGAGCGGTGGCAACATTCCCGGCAAAATCCCTTCCCTGAATCGTGGCTCCGAAGAGGACGATTTCGGGCTTATATTTTCGGATGAGGTTGACCGCGGCGCAGGCAAAGGGGTCGGTCCGATAGGGTTCGAGCAGAGGGTTTTCGGTCACATAGACCTTCTCCGCTCCGTAAGCGATCGCCTCCTTAACGAATCCCTCGACCTCTTTTCCGAAGATGAACCCGCACAATTTACATCCGATGGCATCGGCCAGCTTTCGCCCCTCTCCAAGGAGTTCAAAGGAGACGCTGGAAACCTTTTCCTGTTCGTGTTCGATGAAGACCCAGACATCCTGATAAGCGCCGACGTCGATCGTTATGGCCTTCTCATCCTTCTCCAGCGCAATCGCGCTGACCGGGCAGACATCCACACAGGCTCCGCAAAAGGTGCACTTTTCGTCAACAACGGCAATCCCCTCCTTCATGCTCAATGCCCCGAACGGACAGGAAGGAATGCAGGCTTCGCATCCCGTGCAGGTTCCTTTATCGATCAATAAGTTTGCCATTCTCTCTCCTCCTATTTTTTACGCTATGCGCTAAGCGCTTAGCGTTCTTTACTTGATAAACTTCGAATCCATCAATTTGTTGATCAGGAGTGGAACCACATCCGTCAACTCGCCTTTCAGGACTTCTCCTCCTCCCCTTGGCTCTGGTGTGAAGACCTTGGTCACCCAGGTGGGCGATCCCTTCAATCCAATCCGATTCTCGTCGGCATTGATGTCTTTTGCCGAAAGGGTCGGGATCTGCGCCTTGGCCGCCTTCTTGATCCCCAGGAGGGAAGGAAGCCTGGGCTCGTTGATGTCCTTGACCACGGTGATGAGCACGGGAAGCGAAGATTCGGTCACCTCTTTACCATTTTCCATCAATCGTTCCACCACAACCTTTTTCTGTTCGAGGTTGATCTCCCTCACCTTGCAGACATAGGTCAGTTGCGGGATTCCCAACCGGGTGGCAACGCCCGGGCCGACCTGAGCCGTATCTCCGTCGATCGCTTGTTTTCCGCAGAAGATGATATCCGCGCCTCCGATATGCTCGATCGTCTTGGACACGGCATAGGCGGTGGCCAGCGTATCAGCCCCTGCAAAACCCTTGTCCGAGACGAGGTAGACCTTATCGCAACCCACGGCCAGCGCATTCTTCAGGACCTCGATCGCCTGGGGAGGCCCCATCGTGATCACATGAACCTCGCCGCCAAACTTCTCTTTGGTGCGGAGCCCCTCTTCGATGGCAAACTCATCAAAGGGGTTGGTAATGCTGGCCACACCCTCACGGACCAGAGTATTGGTCTCGGGATTGATCTTCACATCCGTGGTATCCGGAACCTGCTTGATACAGACGACGATCTTCACCTCGCTCCTCCTTATGGAGATTTCTGAAAAAAACCAGAAATCCCTGATGTCATGGATTAGGAAAGGATTACGCAGATTAGAAATCTGTGTAATCTCTTTTTGAAATCCCTGCCTGCGCCTGCCTGCGGTAGGCAGGGCAGGCAGGTCTGTAATCAGAGAGCTTCTTCAGGGCTCTCCTTATCTCCCCTTAAAATCGGGTTTTCTCTTTTCGATAAAAGCCCGCATCCCCTCTTTCTGATCCTCGGAGGCAAACCCGATGCCAAAGGCATAAGATTCGAGATTGCAGGCTTCTGTGAGATCCATATTAAAACCGCCATTCACAACCATCTTCGCCAGCCTCACGCCGACCGCTCCGTTTCCCGCAATCTGGAGGGCTGTCTTCTTTGTCTCTTCCATCAGCGAAGCCTGGGGAAAGATTTTATTGACGATCCCCATCTGGAAGGCCTCCTGCGCGCTGATCATCTTTCCGGTGAAGATCAGTTCCTTTGCCTTCCCTTTTCCGATCAGGCGGGGAAGCCTCTGAGTCCCTCCGAAACCGGGAAAGATGCCCAGGGTCGACTCGGGAAGGCCGAACTTTGCATTCTCAGAGGCATAGATGAAATCACAGGCAAGGGCGATCTCTGTTCCCCCTCCCAGCGCGAAACCATTGACCGCCGCAATCACCGGACAGTGGAAATCCTGTATCATCTTCAAGGTGTGATGGCCTGTCTTTGAAAAGTTGAGGGCTTCTATCGAATTCATCTCCTTCATCTGGAGAATATCGGCTCCGGCCACAAAGGCTTTTTCTCCGGCTCCGGTGACGATGAGAACTTTCAGCCCGGGTTGATCCTTCGCCTCCTCGATCCCCATCTGAATCTCCTGAAGCGTCTCGATGTTTAAGGCATTAAGGGCCTTGGGACGGTTAATCGTCAGGAATCCAATTTCCCCTTCAAATGACACCAGAATGTTTTTGTATTCCATCGTACCTCCTTCTTGTGTCTCACAAACCCGAAATTCGAATATCAAAATCCGAAACAAATTCGAATATCGAATGACAGAAATTCAAAACAAGTTTAGATCATTTGAATTTTGAAATTGTTTCGTATTTCGGATTTCGTGCTTCGAATTTAACTCTTTTCCAGAATCATTGCCATTCCCTGGCCGCCGCCGATGCAGAGCGTGGCCAGCCCAAGATTCACCCTTCTCCTTTTCATCTCGCAGAGGAGCGAAACGATCAATCTCGCGCCTGTGCAGCCGATGGGATGGCCCAGGGAGATTCCGCTTCCATTGACATTGGTCTTCTCCATATCGAACTTCAGCTCCCGGATGCAGGCGATGGCCTGGGATGCGAAAGCCTCGTTCAGTTCGATCAGCCCAATGTCACCAAGGGAGAGACCGGCCTTTTTAAGAACCCTTCTCACCGCTGGAATAGGCCCAAGGCCCATATAGGCTGGGTCGATCCCTGCGGAAGAGCAAGCCCTGATCTTTCCCAGAACCTCCAGACCAAGCTCTTTTGCCTTCTCCTTTGACATCAACAGAACCGCTGCGGCCGCATCGTTGATCCCGGAGGCATTGCCTGCCGTGACTGTCCCTCCTGACTTGAAAGCCGTGGGAAGCTTGCCCATCTTCTCAAGCGAAGTGTCCATCGGCCTCTCATCCGTGTCAAAGATGAGCGGCTCCCCTTTCTTTTGAGGGATGACAACAGGAACGATCTCCTCTTTTAAAATCCCCTTCTGAATGGCGGCCCTTGCCCTCTGGTGGCTTAGCAGTCCGATTTCGTCCTGATCTTTTCTTGATATCCCGTACTTCTCGGCAATATTCTCAGCGGTGAGTCCCATATGATATCCGTAAAAGATCTCAAAGAGGCCGTCAAAAACCATGAGATCAACCATCTCCTGATTGAACATTCTGGCGCCCCAGCGGCCTTGCGGAAAGGCATAGGGAACCTGACTCATATTCTCCATTCCACCTGCAATGATCACCTCTGCCTCTCCTGCCTGAATCGCCTGAGCCCCAAGGGCGACCGCTTTGAGACCCGAAGCGCAGACCTTATTGATCGTAAAGGCAGTGGTCTCCTTTGGAACGCCTCCGAGGATCACAGCCTGCCGGGCCGGGTTCTGCCCCTGTCCGGCCTGAAGCACATTGCCCATGATGACTTCATCAACCTCTATCTCTTTGAGAGATGCATCCCACTGGTAATTTGCCTTTTCCAGCTCTGTCATTCCCGCCCCTTTCAGCAGGTCCGGACCGATCTCCGCATATTCCTTTTTCGGAACGGGCTTTAGGCCCGCTTTCCTTAAGACCTCTCTGATGACAATGGCTCCCAATTTCACCACCTGAATATCCTTAAGAGATCCTCCAAAGTTACCGATGGCAGTCCTAACACCGCTTACAACAACAACTTCTCTCATAGCGTTCTCCTGTTCCAAATGATTTTTTTCACAAATATCTTTTTTTAGCCGAAATAATCTCTTTTGTCAATAATTTTTTATAAAACAAAGGCTTCAAAATTCTCTCTTAAATATTGATAGGTTAGCGGCAGTGACCATTGCCTTGATCAGGCTGGCCGGTTCTGCCACCCCCTTACCGGCAATATCATAGGCAGTGCCATGAGCAACAGAGGTGCGGACAAATGGCAGGCCGAGTGTAAAATTGACAGATTCTTTAAAATCGGAGATCTTCATCGGAATAAGGCCCTGGTCGTGATACATGGCGATCACAGCATCATAAGGTTGAATGCCTGAAATGTTGAAAAATGAATCAGCAGGAAAGGGTCCCTCCACTTTCACCCCCAGGGTTTTGGCCTCTTCAATGGCCGGGATGATCTCATCCCTCTCCTCTTCTCCCAGGAGCCCTTCCTCTCCACAATGGGGATTAAGACCGAGGATGGCCAACCGGGGTTGAGAAACCCCGAAATATCTCCTCAAACCCTCCCCGGTGAGCCGGATAGTCGTGAGGATGCGATCATGGGTGATCCATTTTGACACTTCTTTTAGTGGAAGATGAGTCGTGACCAGAACAACCTTCCACTTCGATCCAACAAACATCATCGCTACAGGTGAAGCCTGAGTGAGATGGGCTAAGAGCTCAGTATGGCCTGAAAAAAGATGGCCTGCTCTGTTCATCGCCTGTTTATTGATGGGGCAGGTCGTGATGGCATCGAGCTTTCTTCTTTTCAGCCACCTCACTGCTTCTTCGACATATCTTACCATGGCCTTGCCGCACTCGATGTCCGGCTTTCCGTATGAGAGTAAGTTGGCCTCCAATTGACCGGAGGGGAAGAGAAAAATCTTCCCGGGTTGATACCCCTCTCCTGGAATGTCATTAATGACCTTTATCTGAACTGGAAGGCCTTCTCTTCGAATGGCTTTTAGAAGAACCTGTTCATCTCCGAAGACAACGGGTTGACAGGCCTGATAGACCTCTTCCCTGGATAGGGCCTTGACGATGATCTCCGGCCCGATCCCCGTGGGATCACCCATGGTAATACCGATCTTGGGAAGAACATTGGGGGGATGAGGAGATGGGGAGATAGGGTGATTGATTGCGGTCATTGGGGGTTTAGATTTTTTTCTCCGAACTCCGAACTCATTATTCCGAACTGTTCATAGTTTGATTTCGATGATCGATTTTCCTCTGAGCGTGGTGAGAAACTGTTTAAGCCCTTTGTCAAATTCCCTTTCAAGGTAGTCCTGACGGACCTTCTCCTTTACGTCCTCGTAAGGAAGAGGATCAGCCCCCTTTCGGTCGAGGAGTCTGATGATGTGAAACCCGAAATCGGTTCGAACGATATTGCTAACCTCTCCAATGTTCAACCGGAGCGCCTCCTTTTCAAACGCCGGGAGGAGCTCCCCTTTTTTAAAGACTCCGAGGTCCCCCCGATCCTTACTCGAGATGTCCTCCGAATAAAGGATGGCCAACTCTCCAAAATCTTCTCCTGCCTTAATCTTTCCCAGCACCTTCTGACATTTCGCCCTGATCTCGCGAACCTCTTCAGGGGCGGCCTCTTTCGGAACCTTAAAGAGGATGTGGCCGGGCCGATAGGACTCTTCGGTCCTGTAGCGGTCCGAATTTTTCAGATAGAAATCCCTTAATTCCTTCTCTCCCACATTGGGCTCCACTTTCACTGCCCATTGAACCACTTTGGTCCGGATGATCTTCTTCTCAATCTCTTTCTTAAATGCCTCCAGGGTCACCCCTTCTTTGGCCAGAGTTCTTTCCAGGTCCTCTTGAGTCGCTGAATTTCTCCGTTTGATCTCTTCGATAGCGCCATCGATCTCTTTGCCAGCCGCTTTGATTCCGGACCTCTTGGCCTCCTGGTCGATCAGCTTCTCCTCAATCAGTTTCTCGAGCGCCATTCGAGAAAGTTCATTGATGCGCCCCCGCCTCTCCAGGCGGTTTCCCCCTTCGATTTCTTCCTTAAGGTGACCGATCATCCTCTCAACCTCCGAGAGGGTGATGATCTCCCGATTGACAACGGCCACGATTCGATCGACCACGGCCTCGCTCGAAGAGAGGGGGACTGACAGGAGCAAGAGAATCCCCAGGATGAAAGAACCTCTTCTTCTCATGATCTCAACCACTTTCTGTTGATCTTTACCTTCGCTTTCTCTCTCAGGTCTTTTAGCCACCTCTGATACTCCTCCTCTCCTCTCTCCCGTGCAAGCCTCTCAAGAATGCTCTTCTTTGCCTCTTCAAAGGAGATCTCCCTCGGTTCCACTTTCTCCTCAAGCTTGAAGAGGTGATATCCATAAGGACTCTTAATCACTTCGCTGATGGCGCCCGCCTCCATGGAGAAGACATGATCAAATTCCGCAGGTCTCTCTCCCTCGCTGAAATAACCCAGGTCGCCTCCCAGGGCTTTTTCAAGCCCTAATGACTTCTCCTTTGCCAGCTTCTCAAAACCTTCCCCCTTCTTCAGTCGCTTCTGAATCTGGAGCGCCTCATTTCCATCCGCCACAACAATTTGACGGACCCTCACCCTTCGCGGAAGTTGAAATAAGGAGCGATGGGTCTCATAGAACTCCCGGGCCGACTTCTCCTCGATCTTTCCCTTGTATGGGTGGCTGCCCCGGACCATCTTCTCCGCTAATAACTTCTCCTCCAGGCGAACTTTCCACTTCTCCAGGCTCATCCCCGTGAGGCCCAATTTCTCCCCGAACCCCTCTCCGGGATAGTCTCTCTTGATTTCAAGAATGGCCTGGCTCAATTCCTCTGCGGAGACATGAATTCCCAATCGCCTGGCCTCCTGTGCCAGGATCTTTCGTTCGATCATCTGATTGAGATAGGCTTCTTTAACTTCTCTTAATTCTGATCGGCTCCCTTCCCGGTTCTGATCGGTGACCAACTCTTTAAATTCCCGGTTAAATTCCTCGATTGTAATCTCTTCGCGGTCGATTCGCGCAATAATATGCTCCGGAAGTCCTCTCTCCCACAACCCGCAACCCGGAAATAAAAGGAGGAGGAGAGGTAAGCAGAGATGGAAAAGGACTCTACTCATTTTTTCTCTTCCTTTGTTTTTCCTCCCTTCTTCTCTTCTTCGGCCCATAACTTCTCATTGATCAGGATCTTTGCCTTCGATTTCGCCTCTTTCACATAGTCGATGTAGGTCTCCTGCTTCTTCTTGGCTTGAAGGAAAAACCGGATCTTCTCCTTCACCTGATCGAAGGGCCTCAGGTTGGCCCCCCGCATCTCTTCCATCTGGATGAGGTGAAATCCATAAGGCGTTCTCACCACCTCGCTGATATCCCCTTTCTTCACAAGTGAAAAAGCGGCCTCCTCAAATTGAGCAAAGGAGGGAGCCATCTGTCCCCTCCGAATATAGCCGAGGTTTCCGCCATCCTCCCGTGTCCGGTCAATATTGTAAGTGGAGGCAAGCTTCTCAAAACTCTCTCCCTTGGAGAGCCTCGTCAACACCTCCTTGAGCGCAGGTTCGGAGTTGACCACGATATGACGAATCTTGATCTCAAGGGGTTCGGTAAAGAGCGACTTATTCTCCTTATAGTATCGCTGGATATCGTCTTCGGTGGCCTCGCTTTTTCCCTTCAACATTTCCTCAATCAGTCCATCGATGATCATCGCCCTTCTGAAATCCTCCACTTTGGCAAGAATCTCCTTGTTCTTGTCGAAACCCTTCTTCCTGGCTTCCTGATAGAGCACCTCCCTCGTGATCACATAATTCTCAAGAAAATCTCTCATCCCCTTCTCGTCGAGGAGCCTCATCTTTCCTTCAAGAGGCTGCTTCTCCGACATCTGGCGAAATTCTTCAAGAGAAATGGAGAGATCGTTGATCCTCACCAGTTCCTTCCTGCCCAATTCCTCCTTCCCCGACTTCCCGCAACTCAGGGCGTTCAATAAGAGAAAGATTCCGAAGATGAAACTGATTATCTTTTTCATCACCCTCCCTCCTGGAACCCGTTCACCCTGAGCCTGTCGAAGGGTGAACTATATATAGGGGTTTCGTTCATGGTTCGACATGGCCTGTCCCGAGCAAACCGTTCGTCCCTTCGAGAGCCTCAGGGCGAACGGTTTTTTCCGAATGTCCTGAGCGAAGTCGAAGGAAGGGCTCACCACGAACGGACTTTAAAGTGATTATTGAGACATTACACTATGGGGCTGACTCAGATGCGATCGCCGCTTCCCATTCCATCCAAAGGCCGCCATTCGAGGCCTTAGAGAGCGGTTTTTCCAGCCCTGACTCCGTGGGAACCTCTATTTGGCTAAACGGTTACGAAAAAACTCTACCATATTCAAGCCAATGCTTGCAATAGCTTTCTCGCCGCTTCAAAGGGATTCTTACTCATTCCCGGCCACCCTTCGACGATCAGCCTGGAGTCAGGCGTGAGTCGATGCCTCCCCTTTCCCTGCTCGATCCATTCGACCACTCTTTGAGGAGAGATCCGTGTCGTTTCATCGAAGGTCAAAACCATCTGCGAGGAGGTCTCTTCAAATTTCCGGATGGAGAGTCTGGTCAGCAGAATCTTCACCTTGATCACCTCGAGCAGATGCGTTGTCTCTTCCGGAATCTTCCCGAAGCGATCCTCTAATTCTTCACGGATCATTTCCACGGCTTCGTCCGAGCGGCAATGGGAAAGCCTCCGATAGAGGCGCAGTCGCTCTTCCGGCTCGTTCACATATCTTTCCGGGAGGAAGGCAGGAAGATGGAAATGGATCTCGGGTGTGATCTCTTCGACCACTTCCTCTCCTCGTAATTCTCTGACGGTCTTCTCCATCAACTGGGTGTAATATTCGAGCCCCACCGTAGAGATGTGTCCGGATTGGGAGCGGCCAAGAAGATTTCCCGCTCCCCTGATCTCCATGTCCTGAAGGGCCAGCTTGAATCCGGATCCTAACTCACTCAACTCCTGAATCGCCCGGAACCTTTTGGCTGCATCTCTCGAAAGGGAGAGATCCGAGGGGATGAGAAGATAGGCGTAGGCCTGATGCCTTCCCCGTCCCACCCGTCCCCGCAGCTGGTAAAGATCGGCAAGGCCGAAATGTTCGGCATGGTTGATCAGGATCGTATTGGCTGCCGGAATGTCGAGGCCGGACTCGATGATGCTCGTGCAGACCAGAAGGTTATGGTCTCCCCTGACAAATTGGAACATCACCTTCTCGAGCTCCCTTTCCTTCATCTGACCATGGGCAATGGCCAGCCTCGCTTCTGGAACAAGCTTTCTGAGATGGGCGGCCATTGAATAGATGTTCTGGACCCGATGGTGGACAAAGAAGACCTGCCCTCCCCGGGCAAGCTCTCTCAGGACCGCCTCCCGGACGGTCTCATCTTCATAGCGGGTTACGAAGGTGCGGATCGAAAGGCGGTTTTCTGGAGGGGTCTGGATGAGGCTGAGATCGCGGATTCCGGAGACGGCTAACTGGAGCGTTCTCGGGATGGGCGTGGCGGTCAGGGTGATCACATCGACCATCTTTCTCATCTGCTTCAGTTTCTCTTTCTGGTTCACGCCGAAACGGTGCTCCTCATCGATGACGACCAGGCCCAGATCATGGAAGGAGACATCCTTCTGCAGGAGCCGGTGTGTGCCGATGATGATGTCCACTCTTCCTTCGCTCAGCCGCTGGAGGATCTTCTTCTGATCCCGGGGACTTTTAAAACGGCTCAACGCCTCGATGACAACCGGATAATTTTTGAACCGTTCACAAAAGGTCTGGTGGTGCTGCTGGGCCAGAACCGTGGTCGGAACCAGGAACGCAACCTGTTTTCCGTCCATCACGGCGCGGTAGGCCGCCCGGAGCGCGACTTCGGTCTTTCCGAATCCCACATCCCCGCAAACCAGCCGGTCCATGGGCTTCGGATTCCCCATATCCATCATCACCTCTTCGATGGCCCTCACCTGATCGGGCGTCTCTTCATATTGAAAGGTTGCCTCAAACTCCCTGTAGAATTGATCGACCTGAGCAAAGGCCATTCCCTTGAAAGCCTCTCTCGCGGCATAGAGGTCAAGAATCTCTTTCACCATCTCCGAGATGGCGTCCTTCGCCCTCTTCTTCGCCCTCTGCCAACTGCGTCCCCCCAATTTGTCGAGCCGGTGATGGCTTCCATCGCCTCCGATGTAACGCTGAATGAGATTGAGCCGGTCCACAGGAACATAAAGCTTATCCGCATCGAGATATTCCAGGAGGAGATAGTCGTTTGAAACGGTCCCGATCTTCAGATGCCTCAGCCCTCTGTAAAGGCCGATGCCATAGTCCGTGTGGACGATAAAATCATTCTCGCGGAGTTCGCCATAGGCAGAAAGAGGAGCGCCTTCACCTTTCGGCAGACGTTTCCCCGGTTTCTCCTCTCTCAGCCTTCTTCTCTCTCCGAAGATCTCCTCTTCCGTCAATAAGACCCAGCCCTCTTTTAGGGCCCGGAAGCCGGAGGAGAGTCGTCCGGTGAGAAGTGTGATCATTCCTCTCTCTTCTATGCCCTCATCAAACCTCTTTCCCTGTTCGAGCCGGGAAGCGATCTCGTAATGGGAAAGCAACCCCCTCATCCTTTCAGCCTGGCTCAGGGTATGGGAAACGATGAAGACCCCTTTTCCCTCTGCCTGCCACTGCTTAAGGGGCTTCATCAAAACAGACAGGGGTGAATCTTTGGCCCGATTTTCCTCTGTTTGAAAAATCGACTTCATCTCCCTCTGAAGATCTTCGTTGCTCTCCACATCCAATGAATCAATGCGCTCACATCCGGGAGGAGCGACGGGGCCTTCCTGGAGAAAGACCGTCTTAAACTTTTCGAGGGTGTTAAGAAATTCCTCTGAACAGAGGTAAAGCGAATCAGGAGGTGAAACAGAGGGTTTCTTAACCCGGACCTTCTCATAATGGGACTTGGCCATGCGGGAAAAGGCGTCTGCCTCCCTTTCCACCTCTTCCCCGTCAACGACCAAAACCCATCCCCCTTTTTTAAGGTAATCGAAAAGGGTAGTCATGGTCCGGAGAGAGGGGTCTTTTGAAACATCTCTCGCGGGCAGAAGCGTTGCCTTTTCCATCTCTGCCCCTCTGATCGACCTCTGGCTTTCAACATCAAACCCCCGGATCGACTCCAGCCGGTCGCCATCGAATTCGAGCCGGAGGGGTTCCTCGTAAAGCGGGCTGAAGAGATCGATGATCGCTCCCCTGATGCTGAAATCGCCCATCTCTTCAACCACCCTTGCAGAAGCATATCCGGTCTCATTGAAAAAATGGACCAGGCGGTCCCGTTCAACCTCTTCTCCCCTCGCCAGGAGAAACGCCGATCTCTTTAAATCCGAAGAGAGGAGAACCTTTTGCATCAGACCCTTCACGGAGGAGAAGACAACTGCCTGTTCATCCCTCGTCAGCATGTGGAGGCTATTCACCCTCTCCCGGATGGTTTCCGAATGGGGTGGGATCTCATCATAGGGAAGCGTCTCCCACTGGGGAAAGAGATAGGCCGGTCCATCTCCCTCTTTTTCAAAAAAACGGAAGTCCTCGAGGAGGATTTCAGCGTCACGCAGGTGAGGCGTAATGACCAGAATGGGCCCCTTAGCCCTCTCTCTCCACCAGGATAAAAGATAGGCCTTCGATGATCCCTTCAACCCGGTCAGACCAATCCGTTTTAATCCTTTAAAGGATTCGGATTCGAACCATGATTCAAGAGATTGAAATGTTCGGTTCATGTGCCTGGAAAATAAAAGTCTAACGGCAACGGTAATCCCGCGTTTCGCGGGACCCGTATCGTTTAATTGAAATTGACGTTTGGCGTTTTCGAAACTCGTATCGAGGCTCGGATATGGAAGCCGGACACTCGAGCTTCGTTTTTCGAGCTTCGTGCTTCGATACCAGCGTCGTCACCCATAACCGTTTGAGTGGATAAAAGCCTTTTTTACTACCTATTGTGAATTATAGAGGCACTCTTTTGCAAGGAAGCACGCCTCGCATCGGGGACGCTTGGCCCTGCAGATCGATCTGCCGAATCGGATGAGGTTGAGGTGAAGCGATAGGGATTTCTCTTTGGGGATAAGTGGAACCATCCACAGATGCGCTTTGACTGCATTCATCCTCGCCGGAATGAATCCGATACGCTTTCCGATTCTGAGGATATGGGTATCCACCGGGAAGGCATCTCTTCCCAGACCGAAGAGAAGAAGGCAATGGACTGTTTTGGGACCGACCCCCTTGAGCCCTCCGATCAACTCCTTGATTTCTTCCGAACCCATCCCTTTTAAAAAGGAGAGGTTCAATCTTTTCTCTCTCTTCTTAGAGACTGTGTCATAATTAGCCATTCGCCCTTCGACACGCTCAGGACGAACGGCTAAGTGATTGATTTTCAACATGTCATAATCCGTTCGTGGTGAGGCTCTCGAACCATGAACGGAATTACGACACAGTCTCTGAATCCAGCGGAGGATCTCCCGGATGCGTCTGGCCTTCTGCGCAGCAAGGCCGCCGGGCCGGATGGCTGAAATGACCGCCTCTCTCTTTGCCTTGAGGACATCTTCCCAGCGGGGAAACCGGCTTTTCAATCCCTCGTAGGCTCGATCCCGGTTACGGTCGTTCGTATTCTGGGAGAGAATGGTCTGGATGAGTATGTCAAGAGGGTCAGCTCGCTTCTCCCTCTGGGGAACACCATATTCTCTTTCGAGAAGAAGGGCGGTTTTTTTTAACTTCGCCTTTAAATCTTTATGCCTTTGCCATCGCCCTTCTGATCTTCTCACTGAGCCTTCCCTTCATGAAATCCCTGATCCGTTCCTTGACCCCCGACACAAATCCCTGATAGGTCTCTCTTCCCTCCAGGACCTGAAGGTAGAGGTCGCTCAATTCCGGATAGCGTCTCAGGGTCTGGTAGGCAAGTTTCGGAAACCTGAAAATGAAACGGGAAAAAGAGAGGGCCCATTTCAGATTTTCAGAGATGTGAAGATGGATTGTTTTCTGATAGAGATCGGATGGAGGAATTCCTTTCTCCTTCGACTCGATGATCGCCTCCGCGGCCAGCATCCCGCTTCGGACCGCATAGTAGATCCCCTCTCCTTGCAGAGGGTCCATTAAATGGGCGGCATCTCCCACAAGAAGAATCTTCCCCTGCGAAACCTTCTGCCGCTCGTCATAAAAGGAGGGAAGAATGTGGCCCCTCATCTTTTCCATCTTTCCCTCCGGGACATAGGTCAAACCCTTAAGAAAATGATTCAGGTACCGGCGGGGATTCATCTTCTTCGTCTCTCTGAACATCCCGCCGATCCCGATGGAGAGCCACTCCTTTTTAGGAAAGACCCAGCCATAGCCATTGGGGATGCTGCCAAAATCCAGATGGGCGAACCGATGCTCCGTCTCAGGGAAGGGGATGGAGGAGTCGAATGGAATCTCACTCTGGATGGCAATTCCGTTTCCATCATTTCCATGCGAAGACAAAGAGATGGATCTTGCAACAATACTCTCAGCGCCGTCCGCGCCGATGAGATAGTGTGAATGGAATTTCTCTCCGCCGGCCAACTCAACCTCGATCCCTTTTCCCTTCTCCTGAACTTTTACAACCTTTTCTCCCTCCAGTATCTCCGCCCCTTCTTCTAACGCCTTCTCCTTCAAGAACTGATCAAACCGGTCTCTCATCACCATAAAAGCAATCGGTTCTTTCAATTCGATGAAAAATGGCTCTTTGAGGCAGTAACTGAATTTTGCTCCCCAGATGTCGTTTTCAATGACAGGAGTGAGATCGAAATCCAGAAGATGAACGGTCTTAAGCGAGAGGCATCCCCCGCAGGGCTTGTACCTCGGGAACTTCTCTTTCTCGACCAGAAGGGTCTTTAACCCGGAACGGGCGCAGAACCGGGCCGCAGTCGATCCCCCCGGCCCCGCCCCCACCACAATCACATCATAATCGACATCCATAACCCTGATCCTATGAATGGGCCAACTTTTTCTGACAGATATTCCCCCCTTAAATACTGCTTACTTATTTTAGGCTATGTAAGTCATTTATAGAAAATACCTTTGCACCAATATTGATGATGGATTTATTCGCACCACTTTCAAATGTATATAAGGATTTTCCCCACCCCAATATCTCACGGCAAAACCTTTCCATCTTACTGTTTCCCGAGGCGTGGGCAATAAAAATCGAGTCTGCGAGGGCTGCGACAAAACGATTGCGTTCGGTTGCTGTCTCGGCAGAGTTGCGCTTTTGACTCTCTTTAAAAGGTGAGAGCAGTAACAGTCGCCCTTCTTCGATCGGTTTTTTATATTCTTTTTTCAACCTCATGCCCTTCAAGCTTCGAGCAGGACAAAGAATAATCGGTTGTGTTCCCCGAAGCAGGATTCTGAGACACTCTCGTTCTATAGGGGAATGAAATCCACTAACAACAGTCACTCCTCTTTCCTTTAACTGTTGGGCAAGGTCATAGGCCTTTAGAATAAGGTGGCCTGGACACCTAACCGAACAGAAAAAGGCCTGCTTTTTATGGTTCAGGACATCGAGGTTACCCAGACCCGTTATGACTGCAGGGGTATGGCGGCCAAAATATTTCTGTATAGAAGATGGGTAAATAAAATTACTTTGTTTGAGTTGAAAGATTTCCATTTTTTTAACTTCACTTCTCTTGCAGGCAGTAATGTAAGATTTCAACTTGGTGCCGACTTAGCGCCAACTTAGTGCCGCCTTGCCCTGCGACATCCCCTAATGCCTATGGGGTAAGTCGCGGAAAAGTTTTTGAATTTCAATACTTACATGGCAACAAAATAATGCTTGACATTTATTCATGAAAGAGTAATATATATATTTAATAGCCTCATCTGCCACGTGCAGAAGGAGATCTTTCGCCGTCCTCAATATTGGGGGCGGCGATTGCATTTTATAGCGCTTTATTTATCTCTTTTATTAAACTTCAATCTTAAATTCCTTCTTTTTGAATCCCCATCCACATAAAAGGCTGTTATTAGAAAAAAGATTTGCCCCTTACGTTGCTCTCTTTGTGAATGGCACCAATCTCATCTCTTTCCTAATAATGTCCATCAGTTATATTGAAAATGGACAATGAAATGGACAAAATGGACAATGAAACGAACAAATAAAATCCGCAATCTATTTTCGTAGCAAAAAATATTTTGCCCCTCGACCTCTCCCGTCGAGACGGAGAAGACCTCGTTTCTGCATCTTTTGAAGCAAGTACCTCGCTTGGATTCCAGTAATCCCAAGTAACTGTTGACATTCGGCTCGTTTGATTGAGCGACGCTTCTGCACATATGCAAGAATCTTCTCTTCATCAGTCTGAGGTAGTTTTATGATTTTCACTTCAGCAGGGACATCCAAAGTATAATAGGCCCAGCGCCGAGTACTATGCTGCTGGATTAAATCTAATTGGACGAGGCTATGTAACTCGCGGTTAGCAATTACTGAATCAACATGGTTGAGTCGTTGGTAGTCACTATTTGTCATTTGTTCATGGTGGCGTAGATAAACAAGAGATAGCCTTTGGTGGTCATTGAGTGGCCGGTCGGCAAACTGATTCAACCACTCAACCGCTTCTGGATTCATCAATGTGTGATTATGAAACGTCACCCAAAAGGAAGACCGTTTATCCTGAAACCTCGGTGGTTCCAGGTTAGCATTCCGCATTGCAGATAGCATGGTTCGAATGCCACTTCCTCGATTCTCGACTAAGTGCAGGTCTTCCATCAACCGCATTAAAACACGGTTACGCGTGGATTGTTCTTCCTCAAGGGTCTCTATGGTCACATTCCCAAATAATCCCCCTGGGTTTTGGACTTCTAAACGATCAGCGAATAGACGAATTTGGATGTAACTTCCCCGCACGAAATGGCTGTAATCCCTGTGGGCGACTGCATTGACCACTGCCTCACGGATAGCCTCCTCCGGGTATTCTGGAATGTCCCGCCGATACAGCCCTTCAATCAAACTGCTTTTTCGAATACTGGCTAATACATGGTTGACCGCCCCTTCTACTATTTCAGAGATTGTTCCTTCAAATTTACGGTTATCTAAAAACCGTTCGCCGCGCGGTGTCTTTTCTGTCTCGGTCGTACCGTAGTATTGTAGGAACGTTATAACCAGCTGCGGTTCAAACTCCTGCGGGTATTTACCAAACATCAGCAAACCCGCAAGTGTTGGACGAAGTAAACCATCCACTTCTCGAATAATTCTGATTTGTTTCAGTACTTCCTCAATTGGCTGAGATAAATAGTTTGCTTGTGGACGAGTGCTCCTCAATTTTGTGAGAAAGGTTTCCAATTTGGCTCGATTCAGATTTTCTATAGTAGCATTAGGCACAAAATCTTCATCAAATATCGGTTGAGTGCGTACACTTGTATATCCAAATATTTCATAATCTGTCATCTTTCGGTTTGTATTTCCTACACGTATGTATGCTCCACTTTTCAAGCCAGCAGGTTTATAGAAACATGGTTTTTGATCTGCAGGAAGTTCTGCGACCTCAACTGCAACCACTGTTTTGTTATTGATATTTTCGACAGTAAATTCAGGCCGTAAAGGAGGCTCCATTTCAGATGATGTCAGATCACTAATTTCTCTTTGGAGCTGATCTGCATTGCCAACACCAACAACATCAAAACCTTGCTTTTCGTCCAACCCAAACAACATAACGCCACCGCCTGAACGGTTGGCAAATGCGGAGAGTGATTCAAACAGTCGCTTGGGTGTTCCCCCTTGGGCTGATTTTACTTCCACATCGTCCAGTTCACTTTGGTGGCGCTGGATTTCAGAGATGAGTTCAAAAATCTCTTCGCGAGTCAATTCTCCTCCTCTTCAGTTTCCTCCCCACCAAGGCCCATACGGTACTTGATGTCGTAATTGATGATGAAGCCCACCTCCTGGCTATTAAGTCTATAAAACAGGAACCCATCCCCAATTACTTTATGACTAACGCCTGACCCCAGATCACTTGAACT
>Ga0208244_100085_pt1 | contig 128747 bp, 90 predicted proteins | sample SubbioCR12Aug_5A_FD_184828 | JGI IMG/M metagenome (GOLD analysis project Ga0208244, IMG submission 184828) | Serpentinite rock and fluid subsurface biosphere microbial communities from McLaughlin Reserve, California, USA - CR12Aug_5A (SPAdes) | ecosystem: Environmental > Terrestrial > Deep... | reverse complement strand
TTCTCCTCTCGTCTCCATATCTCTTGCAGCGATATGGGTTCGCCTTGCGTCCATAATGGACTTGTGTCAATCAGCAGCATTGCTACGGTTACCAAAAATAAAAATGCTCTTTTCATAAAAATTCTCCCATTATAGATTTTTGTAAATATAGGAAATATTTTTCATTTCCGAATATTTAAAATACACATTAAAAAGCAATAAAGTTACAAATTGGGGGTGGGAAATATTTGTTTGTCATTCTGAGCGAAGCGAAGAATCCATGTATTTTAAAAAATCTTGATTCTTCGCCTTCGGCTCAGAATGACCAATTCATCTCTTTGTGTCCTTTGGGGTCTTTCTTTACGTCCTTTGCGGTTAAATTGTATTAGTTCGTCCTAAAATAATTTCGTAATACCCCCTAACCCCCTCTTGAAAGAGGGGGGATAGGACATTTTTTTCTTTCTCCATCTACTTCGGAGAGGGCCGGGGTGAGTTGAATTTACCTGAATAAGTAAATCTACCCTCCAATTTCGTAAAATCTTAACTCTTAAGATTAAAACCCTATGATTTAACGTCTTAATATATTGCACGTGTATTCATCATTTACTTGCACTATAAACTAAGTATATGATTGAAATAAAGATATGAAGGAATTAAAAAAATGTTAATGGGAATTATAGATGCAGTAGTGTTCATGTTTGCAGAAATGGCACCTTACATAGTGCTGGGGCTATTTTTCGTGGGTCTGTTGAACCTATTCGTAAACAAGGAGCTAATCGCTCGACAAATCGGCAAAAAGAGCTTTATGTCCAATCTGAAAGCGGCTTTGTTCGGAGTTCCTTTGCCACTTTGTTCTTGTGGGGTAATTCCGGGTGCCGTTTATATGTCTAAAAGCGGAGCATCTAAAGGTGCCACGATTTCATTCTTGATTTCGACTCCACAAACAGGAATAGATAGTATAATAGCTACTTATGGCATGATGGGACCAGTTTTTGCTGTTTTTCGTCCAATTGCCGCTCTGATAATGGGTATTTTGGGCGGTACATTCATTAATTCGATTGATAAAGATGAACCCGAAAAGAAGAAATTTATAAATATTGAGCAATTTCAGAAGATTTCAAAACCGAATTTGAGTACAAGAATCAAAAGTACGTCGCGATATGCCTTTGTTGAATTTTTAGATGATATTTCGGCTCAATTTGTTTTTGGTGTGATTATTGCCGGTTTGATTGCATATTTCATTCCCGATGATTTTTTTGTGGGTTCCGGTATCCAGTCAGGAATTCTCGGTATGTTGATTATGATTGCAATCGGAATTCCGATGTATATTTGTGCGACAGCATCTATTCCAATTGCTCTTAGCTTGATGATGAAGGGATTTTCGCCGGGTGTAGCATTCGTATTTTTGGCTGCAGGACCTGCTACAAATGCGGCAAGTTTTGCGATTATTTCCAAAACTCTTGGCAAAAAGATTGCCTTTTATTATGTTGGTTCTATTGCCATACTCGCAATAGCAATGGGATACATACTTGATTGGTTTTTTTCGGTCATTGGTACGTCTTCGATTACTCATGTTCACGAACATACCCACGGAGAGTTTTCTATTCCATACGAAATGACAATTCTCATTAGTATAATTTTTGCGGTAATGCTGGGCTTCAGCTTTTATCGAAAGTATTTTTCGAGATTTTTCAGGAATGAAAGAAATAGTAAAATGGAATCTGTAACAGGACAAACAGTTGTGGGAATAGAAGGAATGACGTGCAATCACTGCGTGGCTAATGTCAAAATCGCAATCGAGAAAGTCCCCGGTGTTGAATCCGTAGATGTAAGATTGGACGAGAATAATGCTTACATTCAAGGTACATTTGATTTGGGTAAAATAAAAGCCGCCGTTGATGAAATTGGCTATAAAATTGTATGATTTATAACGGGGAAATTTAAAATATACTATATTTGCATTTTTAAATAATGATTTGATATGAACAAAACAGCAATTTATCCCGGAACATTTGACCCGATTACCAACGGACACGTAGATGTTATCGAACGTGCTTGTGAGATGTTCGACCATGTACATGTTGTAATCGCCGTGAATGCTAAAAAACAGACGCTCTTTTCAGAAGAAGAGAGATTGGTCATGATAAGAGAATCCCTCAAACATGTGGCAAATGTCTCAGTACTCGTACACCATCGACTTACTGTAGATATTGCTCGAGAAACAGGTGCAGTTGCAATCGTACGTGGTATTAGAGCAGTGTCGGACTTTGAATATGAATTCCAAATTGCTCTCATGAATCGTAAAATTGAACCAAATATTTATACGGTTTTTCTGACACCTCATGAAAAATATACATATTTGAATTCGAGCATTGTGCGGGAGATGGCAAGTTATGGTGAATTTGCAGATGATTTTGTACCTCAAATTGTTGTTGATGCTTTGAAAAAAAAGTTTGCATCAAAAACTTAAATATAATTGGAGAAATTGAAATGAAGTTGACTGTTGACATTAGCCTTTATCCGCTCAGCGAGGATTTTATCCCTTTTATAAAGGAATTCATTCTTCGCCTCAAATCATACTCGAATTTGACAATTGCTACGAACAACATTAGCACTCAAGTATCGGGTGATTTTGAGGAAGTAATGAAAATTATCAGCACCGAAATGAAAGCAATGTTTGAAGAACAGCGTTCAGTACTTGTTATGAAATTCTTATTGGGCGATAAACTAAATGATTGATTTCAAGTACCTAATTCCACATAATAATATCCATAATGATTAACGAAGGAAAAATTGATAGAAAGAGATAGAATATTGAATAATGATGACCAACGGGAATTATCCGAACGAGAAAGGCAAATCCTTCATAAAATAGTGCATTTGTACATTTTGAAAGCTTCACCGGTTGGTTCGCGATTTTTATCTAAGTATATCGAAAAGGAGATGAAATTATCGCCAGCAACAATGCGAAATATCATGTCCGACCTCGAAGATTTGGAATATATTAGTCATCCTCATACTTCTGCCGGAAGAATCCCCACGGATAAGGGTTATCGGTTCTACGTCAATTCGCTCCAAAGTTTCGAAAAACTCAATAGCGAAGAACTATCGGCAGTTAAGAAAACATTATCGCAAGGCGATTCGGACAATTTGCTCAAAAATGCTTCCAAAATACTTGGACTACTTTCCAAATACCTGGGAATTGTCAAATTTCCACACCTACGCGATTTAATAATTCAAAAAATCGAACTTATTCAACTAAGTTCCACCCGATTGCTAGTTGTGCTTGCGTTAGAATCTAAACAAATAAGGACAGTGACGCTCGAAGCCGATTGCGAAATAGATTCGGGTGATTTGGATGCACTTTCCATTTATATCAATGAACGATTAACAGCAAAGCCATTGAAGTTTATTCGTGATAATTTTGCAGATATTATCCGTGATTCCGATATGATAAATACGCCATTGGTTAGGCTATTCACCGAATCTATTGAAAAAATATTCGCTTCTTATCAATCAAGCGAACGAGTGCATATTGCCGGAACTCCGAATTTGCTTGATTATCCCGAATTTGAAACTCCTGAAAGATTCAAAGGAGTAATCGAATTAATCGAAGACGAAGATGTAATAATCCATCTGCTTGATAATATTGAATATAAAGATGGAGTAATTATTAGTATTGGCGCCGAACACGAGAATATCGTCATGTCCGATTACAGTCTAATCAAATCAACCTACAAAATGGGTTCGGCGACGGGAACGATTGGATTGATTGGTCCGAAACGCATGAATTACGGCAAAATGATTACAATTGTAAAATATGTTTCCGATTATCTATCCAAACATAACGACTACAATTAGACTCACAATAGATGATTCATGTGCTTTCGGCGCAGAAAATCAACCATTTCCTGAACGTCCTCGGTTTCGCCTTTTTTGCATATTAAAATAGCATCATCACTATCAACTACGACTAAGTCATCACATCCGATTATCCCTATCATTTTTCCTTGAGCCATTACGAAACAATTTTTGTTATTTATCGAAATGACATCGCCTTTGATAACGTTGTTGCTCGCATCTTTCATCGAAATTCTGTATAATTCGTCCCAATTGCCTAAATCGCTCCAATTAAACGATGATTTGACACAACGAACGTTTTCGGCTTTTTCGAGAATTCCGTAGTCAATCGAAATCGAAGGAATTTGGCGATAGATGTTCCGCAAATATTCAACATAGTTGTCCTTGCCAAACATCGGCACTAAATCTATGAATCTTTCGTTGATTTCAGTCAAATATTTCCTGAATGCAGCCATAACGGTGCTTATCTTCCAGACGAAAATACCGCTATTCCACAAAAAATCGCCCGACTCGATAAATCTGCGAGCTGTTCCAATATCTGGTTTTTCGGCAAAAGTCAAACATTGCTTGAGCCCCGATTCGTAATATGGGTTTACACCCGGGTTGCCATTTTTGATTTGAATATACCCAAATTTGGTTTCCGGTCTCATTGGGTGAATGCCGATTGTAATAATATCGTCTGAATATTCTGCACATCCGCCGGCAATATCCAAACTGTGGTAAAATTCACCGAGATTTGAGATATTATGGTCAGATGGAAATACAAACATAATCGTATCTTCGCTATAATTTTTTTGCTTAATATAATGCGAAGATAAAGCTATCGCAGGAGCTGTATTTTTACCGAAAGGTTCATAAATTATATTTTCTTCGTTTATATTCGGGAGTTGTTCGCGTGTAATTATTCTATGCTCGTAACCGGTCACTACAAAAATATCTTCTTTCTCAAAATAATTCTCAAGCCGTTCGAAAGTGTTCTGGAGCAAAGTCCCTTCCCCAATCATATGAGTATATTGCTTGGGCTTTTTTTCCGTACTACGGGGCCAGAATTTAGCTCCCAAACCACCTGCTAATATCAATGCTACCTTTTTCATGTCGCTTTTCTCATTCTTTTATTCAATTCATAATGTAAAATTATGAAATAAACTTGCAATAATAAAATCATTTTTGAATTTTTGTTGAAATATATTTTTTAAAGATAATTTATGCAGCCTGAACATTAACCCAATACTGCCAAAACGTAAACAAAGCAAACAGAATATAATGAAAAATAAATAATTTTGATACTATGAATTTATTCCTTAAATTGGTATTTGTAAATCATACATATTTTTTACTTGATAATCATTAGATTATGATATCAATAATGAAAAAAGATAGTAGAGTTGATACATTACAAGTTAATTGTTTGAGCCATCAAACTTTTGAATATGCTATACTTTTGCTTATGTTGCTCCTTTTATCATCTTATTCCAAAGCAGAAACAGACACATTAAAATGGGTATTTACCGGAAATACAAGTTTATCCTCAGACTTTTATTCAATCAATTCAACTCCCGAAAACAGTATCAATCGCCGCCGCCCGACAGATTTGCACAGATTATTGTATAATTCAAATTTGAAATACGGAATTTTTGAGTTGCCTATAACAATTGTACTATCTTCCAATCAGACAAACTTCACAACTCAAGCACCTGGAACGCAAACATTTATGCAATATTTGCAGAATCCCATGAATATAATTAGAATTGCTCCTCGAATTGGAGACCTGAACCTTCAGTTTGGCTCATTCGTCCCGCGTTATTCCGAGCTTTCGACCGGGAATTCCAATGTTTTCGGGCTTGGGGCTGAATACACTCCAGATAATCTTGCAATTTCGGTTTTTTACGGCATATCACAACGAGGGGTCGAATCCGATACTACTCGCGGAATTCGTGGGGCATATGAACGGCGGAGTTTGACTGCTCGATTGCATTACGGAAGCAAACGTACAGGGCTTATCGGCATAAACGTGGTAGCAGCTGAAGATATCGAAAGCTCTGTGAAATCGCCAAGTGCTGAACTGTTCCCTGAAAGAGGCTTTTTGACAACGATTAATTTCATCGTGCCATTCACAGAAAGGATATTCCTTGAAGGCGAAGTAGGTGGTTCACTTTTCACTCGAAACACTCGAGACAAGGAAATCGAAGACAATGGTTTAGAATTCTTGTCGGTTCTGACACCGATAAAGACTTCTACTCGAGCTGATGGAGCAGGAAGACTGAAATTCGGAATTGAATATGATAAGTGGGGAATAGCAGCAAATGCGCTTTACGTGGGCGACGGATATGTGCCTATGGGATACAGATTTTTCATGTCGGACAGATTGGAATTGACTTTGATGCCGAAATTACGACTTTTCGACGGCACTATTTTCCTTTCAGGTTCGATTGGTACACGCATTAACAATCTATCCAACACAAAATCCCAGACAAGTGAGCAATTGTTGGCATCCTTAAATTCTGCCATTCGATTTACCGATTATCTCAGTCTCAATGCCGGATATTCAAACTTTGGATTCCGGAACAGGACTGATAATGACACGCTGAAAATTGATGTTATTTCAACCTCATTTAATCTCTCGCCAAATTTAATTTTACGCGGACAAAAGCTTATTCATTCGATTACGCTAAGTTTTGCTTTCGACGATTACAAAGATTACAACACTTTTACAACTGCAATCAACGAAAATTCAACTCGTAGCATAACCGGAGTTCACGTAATCAATTTCACCGAAATGCCTTTGACCACAGATTTAACGCTAATGCAACTCACAAACGACATCAAGCCGTTCGAGCTAAGTATATACTCGATAATTGCAGGTGTAGCTTACCGTTTTTTCGACAATACGCTCAATCCATCATTGAAAATTTCATACAATAACACAAGTTACGCAGGAGCCGGCTCGGATAATTCAATCGGATTTCGGGCAAAAGTGGCTTATATATACAACAAGAGTTTGACTTTTACTGCAGAGGCATCATCTAACCAATACTCGTACGGAGAATTGCGGAGCAATGCTTCATTTGGGGAAACTTTCGTGCGGCTTATGGTTGCATCAAGATTTTAGTGCTAATTTTCTAAGGGAGTTTGAATTATGAGAAAATTATTATCAATTTCCTTGCTTTTATTGGCAAGCATTATCGCAAGTTCTTACGGACAATTGAACGTACAGTTGGCTATTTCTCCCAATCCCTCGCCCTACCTGTCGGATTGGCAAGAGAGACGCGAAACGGCAACGATGATAATCACAAACTCATCTTCAGACCAATTTTTTGTAAAGTTGCATACTCGAATATATCAGGGCGGATTCTCGGACGGAGCTTTGCAAGCTCAGACGATTACCGAGAAAATGCCTGTGATGTTCATAGAGCCGGGTGTCACCGTTTTAGATGCCACAGAAATGATCCCATATGAATCAATGGAATTTTACGGACATGTAAATGAAGTTGTGATTCGAACCGGAAAATTACCTGCAAATAATTATACTATTTGTATTCAACTTTTAGATGCTGAATTGAACGAGCCACTGACGCAAGACCAATGTCGGCAGTTTTTCATCACAGATTATCAGGGTCCGACATTGCTATTACCGGAAAATTTGAGCGAATTGAAGCCAGAATCAGTGAGCAATATAATTTTCCGATGGACTCCTGTAGTTCCGCAGCCTTTCGAGCCGGTTACATACACAATCGCAGTGTTTGAAGTATTGCCAGGGCAATCGCCCGATATGGCTTTTCAAGCAAATTTTCCGATTCTAACCAAAGAGGCAATGAATACGAATTTTACTCTTTGGACTCCTGAGTTCGATTATCCGCAACCGGGAATGCAGTATATTTGGAGCGTTCGGGCAATTGATTCGCGTGGTAATCCATTAGGACAGAACGACGGTTGGGCAGAGCCATTCATATTCAATGTAACGGAGCGTAGCAGCGGATTTGGTAGCAATTGTTCGTGCGAAGATATTAAGAAAGCTATTGAAACTCGAGATTGCAAATCATGCTATTCGATCGAAGTGGAAGGATTGCTGATTGATATTAATTGCGGTGTCCCGATTTACCTAACTGAGGTAAATTCCTTTGTCACAGCTAAAAGTGATTTCCCAACTGAGTGTGGTGAGCACAGTTGGCTGCTAACGGGAACAGTATTTAAACCCAATCCTGAATATTTGACAACTGATGCAAATGCTTCTCAATTTATTACAGAACAAATTGAAATTCCGCTCTCGAATTCAAATATTGCAAACTTTGAGAGTTTTGGGTGGGGCAAATTCGAGCTTATTCATTCAATTAATGGTCTAACTGTTTCACGATTTTCATTTTTCTCGGACGAGCCTCCAAGCGAAGAAATTCCAATTGCTAAAGGAGGTCATTCAATAAAAATTATCAGCCCGCAAGATGCTTGTATCGGCTCTGTTGTTAGTGACGTTGTTGATGGCTTGGTAACAATCACTTGGGAATCAACAGGAGAATTCGTTGATTTCGAGGTGGTAATTTTGGAAAATCCCTGCGGTAGATACCGTTATCCTGTTCCCGGAATAGAGCCACCGATAAAAGTTCCTGCTATGTCGCGTGTGCCCTACGAAGGAGAAATTGATAGTGGCGGTGAAGGTGGCGGTGGTGACGGTGTTGTTCGTGAAGTACACAAAGAAAAAGTCACTGGTCGCGAAACACGTTCGGATTGGAGTACGACAAATTCGGTAGTTGTGCCGCTGGCCGAATTTCTTGATGGAGGGGATGCATTTATCGTACAAATTGAGGGCAATGCCACATCAACAGACGGCGAAGTTTTTTTGGTTTACTCCGAACCGATTTGTTCCAGATATCGCCCTTTGAATCCGGAAGGAATTCCCGTGGAATCTACTCCTTGTTATCCACCGCATCACCCTGATAATGCGTGCATGCCCAAAGTCACGACTTTGCCCGGAAGCGAAATCTCGCTTGGCGTTTATGTAGAGGACAATCAATTATTCGAATATCCGCGCGCAGTGGCTATGACTGCCGATGCAGTTGATTGGGATATCGTAGAAGTGCAATGCAATCCAAATGATAAATGTCCCGAATCACGAAGCATGGAGCAATTCGCAGTTCGTGATTTTGTAAGCCCAAATCAATACAAATGGGAACTCATCGGCAAAGGTTCGCTCAATGACCCATTCGATGTCGGGAATATTACTCAACTAACTGATGATATAAATGATATAATCAAAAGAATTGCAGAATTGAAAGAGCGTATTGATTCGTTAAATAAAGCAAAAGATTTACGTGTTAGCACTCTTAAAATTCAGCAAGAAAACGCCGAAAAGCAAATCACAATCACAGATAGCGCTATCAAAGTGTTGAGAGATTCGTTGATTACTATTACTCGAATATTGACTGAAAAACGAGACAGCTTGACAATCATCATAAACGAGCGGATTGCCTTGAGTGATAGGATTATTTCTAAGCGAGATTCGGTTGACGGTGTGGTTTTGGATTCCATTTCATATTATGACGAACTCCTGTTAAACAAGCCAAGTAGCTACGAACTCGGACTATACGATGAAATTGCGGACGCTCGAGATGAAGTTGATGACGGGCATAAAGATTTGCGGCAATCTCAAACAGATCTTGCCGACGAAGCAAAGCGATTGCAGGATGAAATTATTCAGGCATCTAATGCCGTCAAGACCCAACAAGATGTTGTCAATAATATCAACTCTCAGATAGAGGGAAATCAGCAAAGAGTAATATTCTTCGAGCGGCAGGCATATAAATTATTTGGTTCATTCGCTACTGTTGCACGGAATTATATGCGTGAACGCGACCAATACCGCCGTTCAATGAGCAATTTCATCATTCAAAATTTTGACCAAGGAAGCGATATTCACGACACACTATCGAATATTTTCCAATTTGCCGATAATGTAGCCGAAGACCTTATTGGCTCGACAAATCAGCAATATCGAATGACTCGACTCGCTCTATTTGATTCGCTTAATGTATCGTTTTCAAATTTAGCCGATGATAGTTGCCGTGCTAAATCTGATTCATTGCGTCGTGCTTTATGCTCCTCATCTCTTACTTTTGTTTCGAGTTCATATACATTATATCGCCAAGCGTTGAATTCCGCAATTGTACAGAATTTTGTTGTTGACACATCTGCGATTGACAGCATTAAAAAGTACAGGAATATAGTTCGTTCTTTAGAGCCACAACTTAAAGCAGCCAAAATTCAGTTGGAACAAACCTTTGATGCTTATAATCAAGCATTAGAAAATGATTCGACAACAATTGCACAAATTGTAGAAGCCCAAAAAGCCCTCAAAGACTCGATTACCGCTCGAGAACAACGATTGTCAAAGCTGGAAACAGAATTACGCGATACTGTAAGCAACCGAGAAGAGACATTTACCAATAAACGCGTCGAATTTGTTGACCGGAAAGCCTTCCACGAAGAATTGCGTCAAATGACAATTATTGATATTTCACGCTTGAGCGATACAGTCCAAGTGAAAATTTCGGATTCGACTGTCTGCATTACGGAGATAATCAAAATCCAAAGTGACAGCACCATTATCGAACGCGATATTAAAATTCAAGAAGATTTGCTCAAATCGCTTCAAGATATTCTTGCGCTCGATTCGAATGACATCAAAAAAGAAATTGATGACATGATAAGCAAACTCGAAGACGATATCAAAGCGTTAGAAGACAAACTGAAGGCATTGAAGGACAGCTTGAACGTAAGTTTCGCCGGCACAAAAACGGCAACGGGTCCCAAAGTTTATTATATCCCGCCACCCTTGGAAGATATAATGAAAGATAAAGCAAGATTTGAAGAGTTAAAAGATTCAGTTGCCAAAGCCGAAACAGACTTATTATTGGCAAAAGCCGAAAAAGAAGCAGGGCAAAAACAATTGGCGAGAATGCTGGAGAGAATCGGTCGCTCTTTGATTCAATACGTTAATGCTGAGGAAAAAATCAGCGAGCTGGAAGATGCTAAAAAAGAGGCTGAGGACAAACTTGGCGAAGATGATGAAGAATCCCTAGAATATGGCGAAAGATTAGACGGAATCCGCCAAACGGCTGAATCTGCCAAGAATACATCCGAGCAAAAACTCAATGATTTGGACCCCGACAAAATTAAAAGCGAGCTTGTTGTTATCAATCAGGACATCGTGACTAAGAAAATTGACGTTGCGGACGCACTCAATGATTTCAACGATTCCTACCTTGATTTGATAGACAAATCCTCCAATCTCGGTCAGTATCGCAAACAATTGCAAGCATTGACAAAGCAATATGAATCAACGCTCGACCGTGCAAATGAATTAAAAACAGCACTCACTCAATCACAAAATGAAGTTGCCCGAATTCGTGCTTTGAATGATTATGCAAGGGCTCAAGATGCAAAGGCTGATTTGGATAAAAATGAACAAGCATATAAGAAGCAACAAGATAAAATTCAGCTTTTGGTAACTGCAATTCAAGTATTACTTCAAAATCACAATAATACGACAAATCAACAATCCGACGCCGAAGATGAATTCATGGAAAAAATCGGCAAAGTAGCCGAGAAAATGCAAGAATTGAGTGAATTATTTGATAATTATTTCGAAAAATGGAATGAATATCAGGCAGAAAAATTGCAAGTGGCGCATTGGAAAGTAACGAAAGTAAAAGCTGAAGACCTCGAAAGTAAAGTAAATGATGCCGAAGCCAAACTCAATCAGATGAAGAAAACTGACAGCCTTGATAAGCAATTCGACTTGACAAAAGTTGATGATGAATTGAGGAAATATCAAGATGCAAAATCTAATGCTGATTCGACTATTGCAGAAATTGTCAGAAAAGGAAAGGAATTGCTCGATGAATGGGATGATAATATCGAAGATGCCGAAGACAAAGTTGTTGAAAAAAAGGAAGATTTGCGGCAATTCTTATTGAATGAATTTAATACCGTTGACCTCAGAGTTCAGCTCAAAGTTACTGTAAATGATGATGTTATTGACGGATTTCGTTTCGATGATAGTGAAAAAATCAAAACGAAAGAACTAAAATATATGTCCAAACGAGAGCCGGTATTTGATAGTGAATACCCGGAAGTATCTGCTCCACCGGTTGATAAAAAAGGTGGTGAATGTTTAGTACGATATAATTTTGATAAAGACCCACCAATCACAGCAAGCGACCCCACTTTCTTCAGAAAGGAACCACGTACAATTGCACTTGTTTACAAAAATGGCGAGCCGCTATGGGCCCAATGGCCCGTAATCGAAAATTCTGCTCCAACGCTGTCTAAAGATATTGTTATTATGGCAGGAAATGCACAAGATACTGATGATTTCTCTATTACCTGCCGTACTGATTGCGAAACGAAACCTATAAAGGATGGAATTGTTGAATTACCCAAATATATCTGGCGTGGCGATGGGAAATATTATCAGATTAATACTGCAAATTTGGAACATCAAGTCCTTGCTTATTGGGAGCCGCCGGATGTACCTCAACCATTTTGCGAAAAGGATTTTGAGGTTGTTAATGACTTTCGGGCTGCTCGGAAGGGACCCGATGACGATGTCTTGGACAAAAAGACTAAACCCTTGATTGTACCGGGAGTATTGATTGAAGTACCAGAAAAGTTGATTGGGTGGTCTGAAAAGAAAGATTCAATCAAAGCGAGAATCGTCAAAGGCGACCACACAGGGCTCCCGGGGGAAAAAATCGAATATTCAGTCACTCTGCTCGAGGGTCGCTCCGAAGATTACGGATTTCCTACTGATACGGTCAAAGTCGTTACAACCGATGGCGACGGTTATGCACCAATTGAATTCAACTACGGCAAAGGTTTTGCAAGATTTGAAATCAAAGTGAAATGGTTCCGAAAAGATACATGCGAAATCAAAATAATCGAAGTGGAATCGCCACTCAAGATTCAAATGCTCCGATTTGCTTCTGGATTGAGCAAAGAGGCTTTAGATGGCGCCATGGAAATATGGGATGGTGCATCGGTGCAAGACATAGCCGCTACAATGAGCACTGATGACGAAAAGAGAATCTACGGAATTGCTGGTTTGTTCGATAATTATCCGAATTTTATCAACGAAGAGTATATCAATTACGAGCTTGACGACCCGAAACTCGCTGTTGACCCTGATTCTGTCGAAACTTCATTATTCGGCATTGCCGTCACCTATGTAGATGGTGATGTCCCCGAAAATGCAAAATTGGAGTTGACTGCACGTTGCGAAGAAGTTTTCGAATTAATCGCAGACCCGTATGAAGATTCGATGGAGTTAAATACCACAAAAGAAGACCGATTCAAAATCGGCATTGATAAGTCAATTTTTACTATTGTGATGGATGAACCATTCACAGTTGGTGAATTGATAAGCGGCACAGGAAAACTTGAAATTGCTCCGGGTGGGCTTAATCCGGCATTTTTGACTCAACTTCTGAATATAGTTTTAGTCGCTGACGAAGTCTTTGTCGAAAATGAAGGGCAAGACATTGTAGCTCAATCCGGTAGAGTAACATGGGAAGCACCGGACGGCTTATCGGCAGATTTGCCGGGTTTCAAATTTACATTAGATTCGCTGTCTTTGCGAGCTAAGCAAGCTGCTCAAATGGGAGGAAAAATTTCAAGTTCAAGCGACAAATTGCCTCACCCCGTTGGATTCGACGCTGAATTATATTCTGACGGTGAATTTTTCGGGAATGTATATAATTTACCGGAAATTAATGTTTCATCTTTTAGATTAAATCAAGGAACTTCTCTCGCAATTGATTGGTCGAGCACTCGTTCTGTTGCCGGATTTAGCAATGATTTCAAGGGAATCGTAATCCGAACTGCAACTTTGGAATTCCCCAATGTATTCTCTCGGGAAAATTCGCCCGATAAAATGGCTCTAATTGTGGATAATTTTGGAATTTCAAGAGAGGGTGTTCAAGGCACGATTGCCCTAAAAGGTGAAGTAACGGGAGGATTTGCAGGCTTTGAAATGAAATTGGAGCAAATTGCTCTTGAATTCGAAATGGGTAAATTAAATCCGAAAACAATCACACTCGAAGGCAATCTCACTCCACCTGCAAACATCGTAGATGGTACAATTGCATTTAAAATCACCAAATCAGGCGATGATTGGATTGGCGAAATGACGACCAAGGGTGAAATTCTCGTTCCTTCAATCGGATTAACCATTGCATTAAATGACGGTACAAAAGCAGGATGGAATACAGCCAAAGAGGAAGGTTCCTTGCTTGTCAACGGAATGTTTAAGTCCCGATTTACAGGGGAAATAGAGTTAGAAAATCTGAAAATTACATCCGGTGGAGAGATTGACGCCGATGCTGTCCGTGTGAAAACTGATGCAGCACTCGTTATTCGCGGCTTCAATCTCAATCTTGATGAAGTGGCTTTAGTTCGAGTTTCGGGCGAAGGCTCTACATCTCAGTATGCAATCGAAGTCTCAGGTGGATTCGGATTCCCGAGTATTCCGGTCAAGAAAATCGAAGGCAAATTAATCGTTAGCCCGGGATTGAAAATCGCAGTCGAAGTTTCTGATGCGGAAATCTCATTCGAGTATGGTCCGGTCGAATTTAGCGGGAAAGTGCAATTTGGGAATAATTATTTCAAAGGCGATTTTGATGTCGGACTTAAGCAGCCCAAATTCGGGCTTAAATGCTCTTTCATAATTGGTACACAAGAAATTGATTCGGTTAATTTTTTCACTTATTGGTATGCAGAAATGCAACTTGCATTGGGAGCGACAGGCATTCCACTTGGAAGTACAGGGCTTGCTATAACAAGGCTCGGTGGCGGAGTGGGCTGGAATTATGACCCGCCGGTCGGATCGCAGGAAGGGGCACCTCGTAAAACAGACGGATTTGCATTTAAAGCCCTGATTGGCATTGGTACTGTCCCGGGTGGTAAATTCTTGAATTGTCTCTTCACGATGGTCTATACTCCTTCTAAGTTTTCGCTCGGTGGCAAGTTATGGCTGCTCGAACAAGAAGATAATATTTTCGCTGAAGGTGTTCTTAATCTATATTTTGACACTCAATCTCCAAACGCTATTGATGGTTTCGTCAAAAGTTTTGTAGGAATTCCTGATGCTGAGGGCAAAATTGTTCGATTAGACGGAAAAATTAATTACAAAATTACTCGCAGTGGTAGTATTAATATTGAGAGCGAAACACTCAATGGCGCATTATTAGATTTATTAAAAGCCGAAGGAACGATTGTAATTAACGAAAATGTTATTGATTTGAATGGACGAATATTTCTCGAATTCTACAATGATGATATTAGCGTGGCAGGGATTTTAACATTAATTGTAGATTTCAAAGCCGAAGCATCTGGGTCGTTCAAATATTTGGTGAAACAAACGCGGCTGTTTGCAGGAGTGAAATTTGAAGGACACATTGACATCAATCTCGATACTCCATTTGGTGTTGCCGATATTTTATCTGCAAATGCTCTAGTAAATATGCAATTAGACGCTCGCCCCAATCGTATAGAAGCTCGCGGATTTGCGTTTTTCTCTTATAGTGCATGGATATACAGTGGCAATGCTAAAGTAGATTTTGGTTTTACAATTTAAATATTTGGTGAAAAAATGAAAAAGTTAATTTTAATGTTTATATTTTATTCAATTGCAATTTTTTCGCAAGACCCTGCATATTTAATTTTCAGAAATTCAGGAAATGTTTATCTTAAATGGGAATATTTGCGAGATAATAATCATGAGCATTACAATATTTATCGGCAATATGAAAATAGTGATACATGGGAACAAATAAATCCAAAACCACTTAAATTAATTACAGATATTGACGAAATTGTTTATATTGGCGGTGAATATTATGGCTCTATTTATTTATCATTAATGGGTGTCAAACGAGAAAAACGAGATATTACAAAATCGGATATCATCGCTTGGCAAAATAATGCAGAGGCTTATTCAATGTTGAACGCACTGTCGGTCACTCAGCCGTTGATTTCCGAACTAACAGGCACTTCATTTCTCGACACGCCCGAATCCCGTGCTCGAGTTCGGTATAAAATTAATTCCATCAGAGCAGCAGATGAATTACATTATATCACAAGTGAGTTTATTGACACGAAAATTGATGATATTGTGCCCACTCCCGAGGATATTTCAATCAAACCGCTAAATAATTCCGCAAGTATTATTTGGGCACGAAGTTTAGACGTATTGCAATCAGGGAGAGCTGTTAATTTTAATATTTATCGTGCAGATAATATTACCGGTCCATATTTAATTGTAAATTTTGCAGATATGTTCCAAGGAGTATTAACGGGAGAAGAAGTCGAAGTTGATACAAATTATTTCAATTTTGTTGATGATAATTTAATTAACGGAAAAACATATTATTATTATTTAACGGGAGTAAATACCTTTGGCTTTGAAAGCCAACGTACTTCGGTCTATGAAGTTGTTCCGTCGGATAATCGTGTCCCTATGGCACCGGGAGACATTACAATTAATGAATTTGGGGGCAGACTGAAATTATCTTGGAGAAATATATCTCGTGTCAGACCAATAGGTTACGAAATATTTAAATCTATTGGTGATACTGACAATTTCGTAAAAGTTTTTCCTACTTTAGACGCTCAATATGATGCCACAATTACAACTTGGACTGATGCTGATGTCCGTGAAGGCGAATTCTACAGTTATTATCTCGTAGCAATAGGTCAAAGCGGGGCACGTAGTGAGACATCCGATACTCTCACTTTTATTATTGATGATTATATTCCGCCTGCTGCACCGGTCGGCGTTGTGGCAGTCGGGGATACAGGCGCTATCAAGCTAAGTTGGGAGGCTAATACCGAACATGATTTGCTCGGCTATCAAATTGAGCGCTCATCCGATTCGAGATTTGCCACACGTTTTCTTGTAACCGACAAGCCAATTACGGGAACTGAATTTATTGACACCGTGCGTCGCGAGTCCCAAAGCGATATTGCATATTTTGTTTATGCTCTCGATAAAAGTTACAACCGTTCACTTCCATCGGAGCGTGTCATAGTGCGAGTAATTGATGTTGTGCCGCCATTGACGCCAGAAATGACAAGCATTTACGAAGAGGATGACAAATATTTCGTCAATTGGACAAAATCTCCTGATAATGACTTGAAAGCCTATCGTTTGTATCTTTCAATCGGCGATTCGAGCAGTTTTACTCTCAAAACCGAAACTACTTCCCTCTCTTTTTCTGACCGAATCAGCGAACGCAAAGAGCATTTTTTCAAAGTTGTCGCGGTAGATTTGTCCGGAAATGAATCTCTTTTTTCACGAATCAGACGGCTTCAAATTGAGGACGAAACACCACGACCACCGGATTCGGTTCAAGTAATTCAAGAAGAAAAATATGTCAATATCGAATGGAAAGCGCCTGAAGACGAGCGTGTAGTGGGATTCTTCATTCAGCGCAATTATGCCGAAAAAGGCAGCCCGATGGTTGATTTGGCTGTCTTGAAAGCTGATAAAAGCAGATTCATGGATTGGGATGTTGATATAACTCGCGAATGTACTTATTATATCTACTCTCGCGACGAAAAATGGCGTTTGAGCAAGCCGGTAATAATAAATTTCGGTCCCAAATCAAAATAATTCACAATAAATCGCTCTTATATGGGAAATCTTTCATATATTGTGATTTGGATAACAATATTATTTGAAAAATAAAATTGAGAATGTAAATGATAGTAAATGAATTGATCGCTCCTAAGAGCATAGTGATAATTGGGGCTTCGAACGATGTTGAAAAGCCGGGTGGTAAGATACTGAAAAATATTATTGATGGCGGATTCCGAGGAAAACTATCCGCTGTCAATCCAAAAGAGGAAATCGTGCAGGGTGTGCGGTGCTTCAAGGACGTCGCTGAAATTGACAATGTCGAATTGGCGATTTTGGCTATTCCTGCCAAATTTTGCCTCCCAACTATAGAAACCCTTGCCAAATCCAAGGGTACGAAGGCTTTCATAATTTTGTCAGCCGGATTTAGCGAATTTGGCGAATCGGGCAAAAAGCTCGAACAGCAAATCGTCAAAGTGGTGGAAAGCGTTGGTGGAACTCTAATCGGACCGAATTGTATCGGTGTGATGACACCCCATTACAAAGGCGTTTTTGCCGGTTTAGTCCCACAACTCAGCAACAGAGGTTGTGACTTGGTTTCGGCTTCGGGGGCTACGATTGCTTTCATACTCGAAATGGCAGTGCCACGCGGATTGATGTTCAATAGCATCCTGTCTGTCGGCAATAGCGCTCAAATTGGTGTAGAGGAAATTCTCGAGTATTGGGACGAAACGTATGACGAAAAAACCAGTGCCAGAGTGAAGTTATTCTACCTTGAGCAAATCAAAAAGCCCGAAAAGCTATTGAAGCATTGCCGCTCTTTAATTATGAAGGGTTGCAGGATTGCTGCTATCAAAGCAGGGACGACCGAAGCCGGTTCACGTGCAGTTTCGTCGCATACAGGCGCTTTGGCTGGTTCTGATGCAGCGGTTGATGCCCTGTTCCGTAAAGCCGGAGTGGTGCGCTGTTACTCGCGTCAAGAGCTTTTCTATGTTGGCGGAGTGCTGTCCCACAAGCAATTGGAAGGTCCCAACATTGCCGTTATCACTCATGCAGGTGGCTCCGGAGTTATGTTGACTGACTCTTTAGCTAAAGGTGGCTTGAACATCCCCAAGATTGAAGGTCCGGCTGCAGATGAACTTTTAGCCCAGCTTTATCATGGCTCGTCGGTTTCAAATCCGATTGACTTCCTCGCTACAGGAACTGCTGACCAACTCGGCACAATTCTGGAATACGTCGATAGGGAGTTTGACAATATTGACGGCTCAGTCGTGATATTCGGGACTACAGGAATGTTTGATGTGACAGGTGTTTACGATGTGCTTCACGAAAAAATGAAATGGTGCAAAAAACCGATTTACCCTTGTTTACCATCAGTCGTCCAAGCCGAAAAAGCGGTCAAGCACTTTTTGTCGCTCGGCAGAGTTGATTTCACTGACGAAGTCGCTATCGGCAATGCACTCACAAAAGTTTATCACACACCGAAACCCGCGAAAGAATTCGATTTGCCTACAATTGACGTCGCAACTATTCGCCAAATAATCGAATCAAGCGATTCCGGCTATCTAAGCCCCGATAAAATTCAAACCTTGCTCGATGCATCGGGGATTCCTCGCGTACCGGAAAAGCTGGCAAATACTGCCGAATTAGCCGTGCAATACGCCGAAGAATTGGGCTATCCAATTGTTATGAAAGTTGTAGGTCCCGTGCACAAGACGGACGTCGGCGGAGTTGTACTCAATATCCGTCACCCCGACATAATTCGCAAAGAATTCGACAGGATGATTGAAATCAAAGATTGCACCAGCGTCTTGCTGCAACCGATGTTCAACGGCACTGAGCTATTCGTAGGGGCGATGAAAGAACCCGACTTCGGGCATATCATTTTGCTTGGTCTCGGCGGAATATTCATCGAAGTGCTGAAAGACGTCGCATCGGGCTTGGCTCCAATCAGCAAAGAGGAAGCCTTGAAAATGATGAGCGAACTGAAATCATACAAACTCATCGAAGGTGTGCGGAAGCGCGAAGGCGTAAACAAGGAAATCTGGGCTGATATCATTGAGCGGCTCAGTGCTTTGCTCGCAGCCGCTCCCGAAATCGTCGAGCTCGACCTGAACCCTCTATTAGGCAAATCCGACTCTGTAATCGCCGTTGACGGTAGAATCAGGATAGAAAGGGAGTGAGGTGTAGAGGTTTAGTCATTCTGAACCGCAGGCGAAGAATCAAGTTTAAAATACATAGATTCTTCACTTCGTTCAGAATGACATATACTATTCAAGAAAAATCGTATCTTTGTACAAATTTTTCAAGAAAAAGGTGATGAAAATGAAAAATGTTACTTTATGTGCTATTCTTCTGGTGTTTGCAATGGCGAGCGTTTTGGGTGCGAGAACCTTGAAAGTGGGCGCTTCGTATGAATTTGCAAGCTTTACCCAAGCAGCAAATCAAGCTGTCGCGGGCGATACGATTTTGTTCTTCGATAGCCCGATTACTCAGTCGAGCTATATTTCTAACCTACGTGGTACTGCGGATTTGCCTATTGTGATCACTTCCGGCACGGGCGATTACATCTTGTTCAGCGGTGGTGGCAGTGCTTTTCAATTGTCAAATCCGACAAATTTGCATATTTCGCGATTGGCATTCGAAGGGCAAACCCAAAATGGAGTCAATATTGATGACGGTGGCAACTTCAGCAATCCGGCTCTCAACATCACTTTTGATGATTGCAAGTGGCTCGGGATGAACGCAAGCGGCAATAATGATTGTTTGAAAATGTCTGGTGTTGTGAATTTCACTATCACTAATTGCAACTTTGCGAATGGCTCCGCAGGTGGGAGTATCATTGATATGGTCGGGTGCCACGAAGGAATTATCGAAAATAATGTTTTCCGAAACGGTGGCTCAAATTCTATCCAAGCCAAAGGAGGTACGAAAAATATTCGAATATCTCGCAACTTATTCATTAATGGTGGTTTGCGTGCTTTGAATATTGGCGGTAGCACCGGAATGGAATATTTCCGTCCGCTTGATGCTCCTGCCGAATCGGAAGAAATTATAGTCTTTGCGAACATATTTTTCGGTTCACAAGCTCCTTTTGCATATGTCGGGACGCGTAATTCAAAAGTCATAAATAATACAATAATTAATCCAGAAAAATGGGTGATTAGGATTTTACGCGAAAATAATGATGCTCAGATGGAATTTGATGCTGGGAATGAATTTTCTAATAATATTGTCTATTTGTCTAATGCGGCTGCATCTCCCTCTATAAATATTGGTCCAAATGCATTATCCGAATCATATTCATTCCGAAATAATCTATGGTATAATCATGAAAATGTTGATTGGATATCCCCAAATGTTCCGGTTTCCGAATTAAACAGCATCCGTGGCATTGACCCACGGTTTACAAATTTGGCGGATTCTAATTTAATTCCCGAGCAAAATTCTGTAATAAAAGGGGCAGCTTACGTAAATAATTACGCTAAATATGATTATTTCGGCAACAAATTCAGCAACCCTCCCTCGATAGGTGCTATTGAGATAGATGCAAATAGTATCGAAGAAAATAATATTTCTGCAAATATAATAATTAGTCCAAATCCTGCTCAAAATTCAATTAATATTAATTATAATAATAATTCAAAATATTATATAGAAATAATTAATATTACCGGACAAATAGTAATTGAGCGAAGAGAAATAATTTCCAATGAAAATATTGATATTTCACATTTGGCAAATGGAACTTATTTGGTATTAATTGAATCTGATGGCAAAAAGATTCCAAAACTTTTTATGGTTAATCGTTAAAAAATATTTTCATTCCTGCTGAAAATTTCGTAAATTTATGATATGATTAATATGAAATTTAGGAAAGACTATGGGACAAATTGAATTGACTGGCGATGTTTATTATCCGTCGCCGGAAACGATTGCCAATGCGAATTTGAAAGACAGAAGCGAATTCGACAAACGAGCAGAGCAAGATTACGAAGGCTTTTGGGCAGATTTCGCCAATGAATTGGATTGGTTCCAAAAGTGGGACAAAGTGATTGATGATTCCGAAAAGCCCTTCTACAAGTGGTTTACAGGCGGACGCACCAACATTTCGTATAATTGTTTGGATAGACACGTCAAGACTTACCGTCGCAACAAATTAGCGCTGATTTGGGAAGGCGAAGACGGCGAACACCGCACTATGTCCTATTTCAGGTTGCATAATGACGTTTGCCGATTTGCTAATCTGCTTAAAAGTATGGCTGTCAAAAAAGGCGACCGCGTAACGATTTACATGGGCAGAACGCCTGAAATCATCATCGCAATGCTTGCATGTGCACGTATCGGTGCCGTGCACTCAGTTGTTTACGGTGGTTTTTCAGTCGAATCGCTGACCGAAAGAATCGAAGACAGCCAATCTCGCGTCCTGATTGTTGCCGATGGCGCCTATCAACGCGGAAAAATCGTGAAACTCAAGGATATAGCCGACGAAGCTTTGCAGAGAGCAGGCACAGTTGAGCATGTCATCGTCGTCAAACGCACCGGACAAGATGTTTACATGGAGCCCGGCAGAGATATGTGGTACCACGAATTAAACAAATTGCCGATTGCCAACCAACCATGCGTAGTTGAAGAAACTTCGTCCGAAGACCCGCTTTTCATTTTATACACTTCAGGAACAACCGGCAAACCTAAAGCAATTCTGCACACTCACGGCGGATATATGGTCGGAACTTATGTAACGACGAAATATTATCTCGATGTTCAGGATGCCGATAGAATCTGGTGTACCGCCGACCCGGGCTGGATTACCGGACACAGCTATATCGTTTACGGACCATTGCTGAATGGTGCGACTATTTTTATGTACGAAGGGGCGCCATACCATCCATACCCTAATCGCTGGTGGCAAATGATTGAAAAATACGGGATTAACATCCTTTATACTGCTCCAACGGCGATTCGCGGATTTATGCGTTTCGGAGATTCGTGGGCAAACCGCCACGACTTGTCTTCTCTGCGCATACTTGGCTCCGTTGGCGAGCCTATCAACCCCGAAGCCTGGAAATGGTACCACAGAGTTATCGGTCGTGAGCGTTGCCCTGTGATAGATACTTGGTGGCAAACGGAAACCGGAATGCACATGATTTCGCCCTTCCCTACTATGCCTTTGAAGCCCGGCTCTGGTTCATTGCCCTTCCCGGGAGTTAAAATGGAAGTCGTTGATGAGCAGGGAAATCCGGTCAAAGCAAATGAGGAAGGATATTTGATAATTAAAACGCCGTGGCCCGCTATGGTTCGCACAATATTCAACGACCCACAGCGGATGGTTGACCAATATTGGACTAAATATCCCGGGGCGTACATGACCGGCGATAGTGCCAAAATTGACGAAGATGGCTACATCTGGGTTATCGGCAGAGTGGATGACGTAATCAAGGTTTCGGGTTATAGGCTCGGAACGGCTGAAATCGAAAGTGCCTTCGTTAGTCATCACGCCGTAGCTGAAGCAGCCGCAATAGGCGTCCCGCACGAAATCAAAGGAAATGCGATTTATGCATATATAATTTTGAAGCAAAATCTACAACCAAGCGATGAATTAATCGAGGAATTGCGCAAACATATTGCACATGAAGTCGGTCCTATTGCCAAGCCCGAGCATATTGAATTTGTAGATAAATTACCCAAAACTCGAAGCGGTAAAATCATGCGGCGAGTGCTCAAAGCACAAGCGATGGGCGAAGACCCGGGGAATATCTCGACGCTGGAGGAGTAGGAGGGAATGCATTTTTACTTGTTTGCATCAACTATTGCAAATGAAACTTAACTAATCCTTAAGCGTCTTATAAATTGACGTCATAAATTATGATGTAAATTTTTTGGAGGATTTATGAAATGGATTTTATTTGCATTTATAGCCGCTTTCTTCGCGGTATCTTGTTCCGATACTTCTAATAACCCACAAGGCAACAGGGTTGTTTTAAGTTCAGCTATGACAAAGTCCAACGTAAGTTCGATGGTTCACAAGAGTTCTGACGCTTTTCAGAGTGCAGAGTATGCAGACTCACTCTTGATAACTGACTTTAAGATGTTGATTTCACGTGTTAAGTTTCACGGTGGCAATACTACTTCCAACGACACAACTTTCGATGATAGCAAAAGTCTTAATTTTGTGACCGGAGCTTTTGTTGTTCGCTCGGATTCGAATAATTCAGGTGTGGTTTTTGCTGATGCGTCTTTAAAAGAAGGAACATATAACAAAATTAAGATAGAAATGCACCGACTGTCGCCTTCGGACCTTGTGAATTATCTTACCAAGCCGTACTTCAGTGATTTTACTACTTCGGACCGTCACACAATCGCTGTCAGAGGTAAGTATTACCAAAATGGCGAAGCTCACGATTTTACATACCTTTCTAATGTTGTTATGAATTTCACTTTCAATCTCAATCCACCAGTTGCAATTGATGATACCGGTGATTACAGGTATGAATTCGCTTTCGACCCAAAGCTTATGTTTACAGAATCTAATGGTAGTATTTTCGTACCGAGTATGTTAGATAATCGTAGTAAAATTGAAAAGAATATAAAAGCCAGCTTCAAATTGAAAAAGAAATAATTCTATAATAGATTGAAAAGAACAATCTGAAGGCTCTTTAAATAAATAAAATCATAAATGTCCTATACTTAAATGTGTAGGGCATTTTTTGTATTATGGCTGAAGAAAATAATCTTGAATGCTAAGTAAATAATTTGGCAAAACTAAAATTAATTTTTATATTTGCTATAATTGTTAATTCATATTTAGGATTCGAGCTTATGCTTTCAAATACATTGTTTAAAACTATACTTATTGCAATTACAATTGCTTTATTCATCTCTTGTAGCGAAGATAAAAGCGTAAACAATGACGATGATAACAATAACGACAACACTCAAGCACTTGCCGCAAACAATACAATGCTCGTTGACGGCGAAGTTCATATTATGGAAAAGATAAGCCAGTTTCGTCAGTCTGCTTTAGATGAGGTGTGGATTTTTGTATATGGAGATAACTTCGAGGATGAGATTACTATAAAATTTGGACTCGAAATCCCGATGGAAAGCGGCACTACAAAATTAGAATATCGTAAATATGCGCTTTTGCACGATATCAAAGAATTCAGCATTGGAATTAAGGCTTCTGACGGTACAAATGTAAATAGTTGGGTAGATGAATCAAGTGTTGCCGGAGTTAAAACGACAGGCAACTTATATGTCAGACAAAACACGAACGGCACAAGAACAGTTTATTTCAACAACTTAACTCTTGGCGATAAGCATACTACTCCGACAATTACAAAAAAATTCAGCGGCACATTTACCTTCAGCAATAGTATAGTGCCCGAACAATCAGCAAAACCGACGATTTATGATTTGGTTGATGACAAGTAAATAGGGCGCAAAATAATTTTCCATTCTTTGAGAATTCCTAACAATAACATTTTTTTGAATTCGTAAGAATAGCTATGTTAGAAGCAAAGCAAGTTTATTTTTCTATTTATATAGCCAAATTCAGATTGAGCTTGTTCCGGTTAGATATTGCAAATCTTTTTGGAGGGTATATCTGCTAAGGTAGTACCTTATTTTGTATATATTCGGGACACGGTATCATGTATACTCTTCTGAAAAAAAGCTTATTGCTGTCTTTGATTTTAACGCTCTTTTCATCAATTTCCACATACTCTCAAGCTCTTTTCATCAACGAAATTATGTCGTCAAACAATAAGTTTTACTTTGATGAAGATGGCGACGATAGCGATTGGATTGAGATTTATAATAATACTTCATCGCCAATCAATTTGATGGGATATTGCCTGTCTGACAAAGCAAAACAACTCCAACTATGGTGTTTCCCGGATACTTCAATAGCGGCATACGGGTATCTGGTGGTATTTGCATCGAGCAAAGACCGAGCAATTAAGGGAGCAGAATTGCACACAAATTTTGCAATCACAGCCGCTGGTGAAGATTTGTTCCTGACATTTGATGGCAAAATTGTTCATATGCTGCCCGCAATAGCGTTACAATCAAACCAAAGTTATGGTTTGTTTCCTGACGGCAGCAGTGAGATGTACATATTCTCGAATCCAACTCCCGGCGAAACGAACTGGTATCAAGCTCCGGTTGAAGAGCTGACATTCTCTCATCGTGGCGGAATTTATGATAAAATATTCGCACTGACATTAGAGAGCAAGCATCCGATGAATAAAATTTATTTCACGACTGACGGAAATGACCCGACTGCAGCCTCGCTATTATATGAGGCACCTTTGATGTTGAATGCCTTTTTGCACTCCCAGAAAAATATTTCGCAAATAAAAATTTCGCCCCCTGAATTGCATAAGCCCCCTATAATAGATTCTGTACCCAAAGCGATAATAATCAAAGCTGCAGTTTTCAATTCAGAAGGTAATAGAGTCAGCGATATAGTCACTAATACCTATTTCATCAAAGCACTTGGTATTAATCATCATGATTTGCCTATTGTATCGCTTTCTGCAAACCACAAAGACTTATTCGATGAGCATGTAGGAATTTTAGTTCCGGGAGCCACCTGGGACCCAACTAATCCAATTTGGACTGGAAATTATTTGTTTAGAGGGGAAAGTTGGGAACGCGATGCATACGTAGAATTTTACGAGCCAAATGATGTAGTTGCTATTAAACAAAATGTAGGATTGAGAACTCATGGAACATCTTCAAGACTTAAACCACAAAAGGGACTGAAAATATATGCCGGAAGTAAATATGGATTTAGTAAATTTAATTACAAAATTTTTAATGAAAGGGAGACAAATTCATTTAATTCTTTAGTATTAAAACCTTTTTCTGCCTCTTGGGGTTTTACAGGGGTTGAAGACTTAGTATCCAATAAAATTTTAACAGCGCTGAATGTTGATGGTGTAATGTCACGTCCTATTGTATTATATCTAAATGGGGAGTATTGGGGGATTTATTTTATCTCAGAGCGAATTGATAAAAATTATTTAGAGACTTATCATGATGCTGACCCAAATCAAGTTGATATTATTGGTACTTGGTGGGGAGATGTTCTAGATGGTGACAATGTGGATTTTTTAGATTTATATGATTTTGTTAGAAGAAATGACCTAACAGTATATGATAATTTCAAGAAAATTTCTGAACTTCTGGACATTGATAATTTTATTGATTATCAGATTTTTCAGATTTATGTTGCAAATGTTGATTGGCCTACTAATAATTTCAGATGTTGGCGTTCAAAATCTACCGGTAGTAAATGGCGATTTGCTTTTTATGATGGTGATGCTTGTTTGATTAGAAATACTTATGATATGTTTGAACATGCTACCGATACTTCTGTTAAGCACTACCCAACAAATGCAGAGGTAACGCTATTTTTCAGAAAATTATTGGAAAATGATGTTTTTTATAATAAATTCTTTTTGCGTTTGGAAGAAGTTTTGAATGAACATCTATACTATAACAATACTTCAGTTTATTTTAAAATTGCCAAACAATTTCTCGAGCCGGAAATTCATAAACAAATGAACCGTTTTACCATTCCTGAAAATTTCGATTATTGGTTGGGTAACATGGAAGTTCATAATCATTTCTTATCATCGAGAAGCTGTTTGATAAAATCTCAGGTTTTTGAGAAGTATGGAATTGATTTAAAACTAATCGAATGTTTGCCTGATAATGTGGAGGATGATTTGGCTTATGGGCAGAATTTTGGTATCGCTCCCAATCCATCATCAGGTAGCTTTAGAATCGAGTTCACGCCTCAACATTCAGGCAATTATGAATTTTATCTTTTGAATATGTTGGGCCAAAAGACACCTTTGGCAAATGAATATTTATATAGTGGTATTCCTCATAGGTCATATCACAGTATTGATGCGCCAACAGGAGTTTATCATTTGGTAATCCAAGGTGAGAAAGAAAATCAAGTCGAAAAAGTTCTAATAAGAAATGAATGAGAATAACAGTTTTCGAGATTATTGTCACTCATGAACGACACCATTTGGAGCAAGCAAAAGAAATGCTCGAAACGATGCATTAGAGTTTAGTTTTATATTTTTTTACAAAATCGGTAACAAAATATACTTTTTTGTGTCTATATTTACATATACAAATGTAAATTTGAGAAATGTTTTTAAAAATTATGCTTGAATAATTTGAGAGTACTACTATGAGGACAAAGATTTTTACAATTTTAGCGTATGTAGCCTTGCTTTTAACCCCTTTTTCTTTACTAGCTGATAGCTCCCCTTCATTGTCAGGGCATGAATGTGTTGATATGGAGTCAATTTATGAGCTTTCTGAGGAAGCAAGATTATACAACATTCAATTGGAAGAATTTACACAATGGCACATTAAAAACAATAATTCTTTACTCGAATCTAAGACAATCGTCATTCCTGTCGTATTTCATGTTTTTGGAGATGATTTCAGTGGTCATATTGTGAACAATGAAATTATTGAGTTGGCTCTCAGAAAGGTAAATGAAGATTTCAAGGGCTTGAATGATGATTTCGATGATGTTGACGCATTATTTTTAGGAAGACGCGGTATCCTCAATATCGAATTTCGTTTAGCACGTGTCGCCCCGAATGGTGAATCCACCACAGGAGTATTATATTACGCGGACAAAGAAGGACTTGCCAAAACAGACCCGGCTATTCATGAATTTATCGAAAGCATAGCATGGGACAATTATAAATACATGAATGTTTATATATGCTCAGATTTAATTGGCGATGGAGTAACAAATAATTCCGGCTTTGCGTGGTACCCGAACAAATATATGTCCGATATGGGTATTGCTCGAGTAGTTTATAATGGCAGATATCTATATGGCAATATTGATAAGGAATTTGCATCAGTTTTGACCCATGAATTCGGGCATTGGTTGAATTTAATTCATACATTCCAAGATGGTTGCAAAATGCCCAATGACTATGTTGACGACACGCCTGCATGTGATAAGGCTGCTATGGGTTGCCGTGACGTAAAGAATTGCCAAGGGCTACTTATTAACGGCGAAAATTACATGGATTATAATTCATCGTGTTATAAGATGTTCACCCAAGGTCAGGTCGCACGAATGTTGGCGGCGTTAGAATCAGAAACGCGTAAACCCCTTTGGGACAGTGAAAATCTTATCCGTACAGGGACTGATTACACAAGCGCTGTCAATGATTTGACTTCAAATAAATATTTAGGAATTTTCCCAAATCCTGCAACAGAATATATTCAAATCAATATTGTAAACAAGGGGTTGCAACCCCTTGTTAATAATGAGGAAATCAAAATCTTCAACACATTTGGGGAATGTGTTTCGACCACCCCGTCTGCTGGCGCATCCACCCCTCAAGAGGGGAATTTAAGCATTGATATTTCGCATCTGCCTCGTGGCGTGTATTATATTCGCATTGGCAATCGGACGCAAATGTTTGTGAAGATGTAGATGACCGTAGGAGCACGGCATGCCGTGCCCTTACTAAGCATTGACATTCCCAATTTCCCTCGTGACCTGTATTACGTCTGTACCGGCAATAATCCATAATTCAGACAAAAATTCCTATCCATCCGAAGTCAATCTTTCTATGCTTTTGAGTTCATTTTGTAAGGATTTAATTTTTCGGTCGCTTAACTGAAATTTATCTAATATTTCGATATTTTCGAGCAACTGTCTGCAAACGACAATTCCATGTTCAAATAATTGCTGTTTTTGTTTGATTGTCAAATTATTCAATAATGTAATTGGAAAAATATTTTCTTCTTCGAAGACATTTTTCAATCCCCTTCCTTCGGGATAATCCCAAGCAAGTAGTTTTAAGCCACTGCATCGTGCATACTTTATTGAATCGTCCGAAAAACGAGTATTGGTGATTACCCAACCTGAGAAGGAAAAATTCTTGTATTCGGGCATTTTTTGGCGCAATTTTATAATATCATCAACTCTTGACCTGACGTAAAGTGGTGTTTGAATGCTGACACGCTTGCCTTGGTCGGTCGAATATTTACATTCTACGAGGCATTGGTGATTTTCGCTCGTTGCAATTACGTCCATTTCATGCGATACGCATTGTCCTTCGACTATTTGCCCGACTTTGGAATTATAACCCTGTCTTTCGAAAATAATTCCGATTATTTGCTCAAATGGAAACCCTGTCGGTCCAAGCTCAAGCATGGATTGTTTTAGCTTATATCTAATTGAAGAAAGATATTGTTTTTTCCTTAAAATCGAAAATGCTCGTTTATAAATTTGCTTTGTCGTGACTCCGTCGTAAATCCAATTTTGGATATCGTCAACTATTTCATCTTGTGTCTTGTGATTCGCACCTGCATTTTTTAGAGAATGTCGCAATTTTATGTCCGAAAACGCCTCAATCTCACCATTTGCTTTTTTTATCAGCACTTCTGTGCTTTGCATATCTTCCATTATTATTGCTCTAAATTTTTGTTCCGTCAGGTGTTACACCTGACGGGAAATTCTACTTAATCATTTTTTTATTTGTTAAATGCTTTTGAATAATGCTCATCAAAGTATTTTTCAAAATTGGTTTTGCGATATAATCATTGCATCCGGCTTCTAATGTTTTTTCTCTGTCTCCGGCAAGTGCATATGCTGTTTGGGCAATTATGACCACATTTTTGTTGAATTCCCGTATTAGTCGGGTAGCTTCGAGACCGTTTAGTCCGGACATTTTAATATCCATCAGAATGATGTCTAAATCAGGATTTTGACGACAGATTTCAACGGCATCATGCGCATTGTCAGCAGAGAGTATTTTCTGAGAGTGCTTCTTCATCATTTTGGAAATCAAATAGAAGGAAGTTTCATCATCTTCAACGATTAATAATTTCAAATTTGCAATTTCTTCCTTCAACGGAATTTCTTCATTCGTTGAAGGAATGGGCAATATACTTTCATTGACGGGATTATACGGAAGAGTGAAATAAAAAGTCGAACCTTTGCCTACCACGCTTTCTAAATGTATTTTCCCACCGAGCATTTCGACATATGCTTTTGTGATAGACAAACCCAATCCGGCTCCTTGGTAGGCATGTGTATCTTCGATATCTGCTTGGACGAATCTGTCAAAAATAGCTTCGTGCCTTTCTTTAGGGATTCCAATTCCGGTATCATTTACGTAGAATTCAAGTTCTGTAATATTTGGAGTCGCTTTTAATTGGCAACCGATTTCAATAGTGCCGAAATGTGAATATTTAATCGAATTTTTGACAAGATTAGTAAGTATAGCCATTAATTTTTCTTTATCTGTTTTGACATTGGCATTTTGTTCACTTAAGGAATTGTTCAAGCAACATTTCATCCCTTTGATTTCGATTTCGGGTTTGAAAAATCTGTAGGTTTCTTCCAAGCACTCGTTGATATTGGTATTTGATAATCTAATTTCCATAAGTCCGGCTTCAATTTTCGATATATCAACGATATCATTTATAATATTGAGCATTCTTTCACCACTTTTTTCGATAATTTCGACAAATTCTCTTTGCTCTTGTCCTGTCAAATTGGGCTTTTTTAAGAGTCCTGCGAAACCAAGAATCCCATTCATTGGCGTTCTGATTTCATGGCTCATATTTGCAAGGAATGCTGATTTGAGCCTATCGCTTTCTTCGGCTCGTTCTTTGGCTTTGATTAATTCTTGCTCTGCTTTCTTGCGATTAGAAATATCTTGAAAAGCTCCCTGGATTTTAAAAATTCTACCCTTATCATCATATACGGGCACACCTATTGCTTTTACCCAAACTTTCTTTCCTGTCGAAGTGATTATCTGCATTTCTTCATCAAATGTAATTCCTTCTTCGATGCATTTCTTGACTGATTCGGCAATTTGTGCTCTATATTCCGGGGCATAAAAATTTACAGCATCTTCTACTTTTGGTGAATAATCAGCCGGCATTTCATGAATTTTTGCAACAACATCTGACCAATAACAAATATTATTCTCTAAATTGACACTCCAACCGCCTAATTTTGCGTATTCGCCTGCGATGCGCATTAGTTCATGAGTTTCTTTGAATTTTTCTTCGGCAGCTTTTTGTTCAGTTATATCAGACGCGACTCCAATCAGCGCGAATGGTTTGTTATCTTTATCATGAATTATGGTGGTCGAAAGGTGAATCAAAAATTCACTACCGTCTTTTCGCCTATTCCACAATTCACCTTTCCAACCACCTTTCAATGTTGCCGGTAAAATTTCTTGAACAAGTTCTAAAGGGTTTTTGGACGAGCGGACAACAGTAATTTTATTTCCTATTAACTCATTTTCTTCATATCCGTATGTTTTCAGAAAAGATTCGTTAACGAATATCGTGTTATCTTCCAAATCTGTAATGCTTATACATTCATTAATGTTTTTTAATGCATGTACCAGAATTGTAATTTCGTTTTCTGCTTTTTTTCGGTCACTTATATCTCTGAAATTAATAACAAGAGATTCGATACCCGGTTCGGCAAATTGATTAGTAAATGTGCTCTCAATCCAATTCCAAGTACCGTCCCTCTTTTTGAAACGATATTCAATTGTTGAAACTTTTGAAGGGTTTTCGAAAATTTCGCCGATTGCAGCAAGGACATAGGGCAAATCATCAGGATGAGTTGATTCATTTGGGTCAGGAATTAGTGTTGCATCATCTTCATAACCGAACATTTTCAAAGCTGCCGGGCTTGCATAATTTATTTTACCGTCAAGACCTACCAATACTATTCCATCGGGAGCTTTTTCAATAAGGGTTTGATAATATTTCCCTGCACGTCTTAATGCTTCTTCGGCTCGGCTTCGTTCGGTAATATCGTTTATGGTTACATGTCTGGCAATTTTATCGTGAAAGGTAACTGTATAAGCATAGATTTCAACTTCTATTATTACGCCATTCTTCTTTAAATGTCGCCATCCACCCGATGAATTGTGAGTATCTCTTGTTTCATTAATTTTCTTCATCAATAAATCAACATCTTCTTCAGGTCGAATGTCTTTCAAGTTCATCGAAAGAAACTCTTCACGGGAATAACCATAATGATTGATGGCAGCTTCGTTGACTTCGAGAAATTCAAGTGTATCAAGGTCATAAATCCACATTGGTTGCGGATTATGGACAAACATATATTGGTATTTATCCGAAATCCCTTCAGAAGGAGCTGAATAATCAACTTGTTCATCACTTTGACTTGAGTATATTGATTTCAGCTTGCTAATTTCACTTTGTAAGCGTTCTAACTCATTAATGAGCTCATCTTTGGTCATGTTTTGATAATTCAAGTGATAAAATCCAAATTGAATGAACTAAATCCATTATATACAAATATACATAAATATCTGAATAAGCAAGTTTCTTTAAATAATTAACAAATCTTTGTTAATATCCTTTTGATTTTTTCACATAAAGGTAAGGAATTTTTTCTCAATCTTACCTTTTTTGTATAGACCTTTGGGATGAGAAAGTTGTTATATATTTACTTAGTCATAAAACAGTTAGCTACCGTATTGCATTAGTACCGGAAATCGTCTTACTTTGCAATATTTTTCAGCATGCCGTTGAAAATGAACATATGAAAAGGAAGCACCAAAAACCAGTAAAATCTGCCAAGCAAACCTAATGGTCTGAAGGTTGCAGTCTGAGTCAATATATTATCATCATCAATAATAAATTCTAACCAAGCCTCGCCCGGCAATTTCATCTCAGCATATAAGAGCAATCTTCTTTGGGATTTATCAGCTATAAGAACTCTCCAAAAATCTAATGCTTCACCCGGGAAAATATCGGTTTTGCTTTTTCGACCACGTCTCATGCCAACACCGCCCAAAATTTGGTCTATTACACCTCTGATTTCCCAAAGCCAATTGCCATAGTACCATCCGGTTTTTCCGCCGATTGCCCATATTCTGTCTATAGTTTTGCTAATATCGGCAACTACTCGTTTCCGGATATCCTTATAGCATCCGTTCATCGGTACTTCGATATAATGATGAATTCCTTTCTGGATTATACCCGTTGATTGGGCATCTTTCCAACTCGACATTACTTGATTTTGCTCTATTTTGTCGAATGCAAGTTTAATAGAAGTATCGTAATCAATTATTTTAATACCGAGCATATCCGCTAAATTATTTGGTTTGGCAATAACTTCTATTTTCATACTGCTTACCAAATTTCTGGCTAAGGAAAATGAAGTGGCGGTTACGAAATAAAGCCAATATGAAGAAATATTCGGTGTCATTACCGGTACTATAAAGATGTGTCTACTTAAACCACGTATTTGAGCAAATCGCAAAAGCATATCCTTATAACTAAGGATGTCAGGTCCGCCGATATCAAAACTTTTGTTATATGTTTCCTCAACGGTTGCCACACCCATCAAAAATTCGACAACGTTTCTGATGGCAATAGGTTGACACAAAGTCTTGAGCCATTTTGGGGCTATCATTACAGGGAGCTTCTCGACCAAATCACGAATAATCTCAAATGAAGCACTGCCGGAGCCTACTACAATCCCTGCTCTCAATGTGGTCAAAGCATATGAAGAACCGGATAGGATTTCTTCAACTTTCTTCCGTGAAGATAGATGCTTTGATAGTTCAAATTCATTAATTATTCCGCTCAGATAGATGACCTGTACTGCTTGGGTTAGCTTAATTCTCTCTCTGAAATTATAAGCACAGGTTTTCTCCATATCCTCGAAGTCTCCTGAAAGGGAGGACATGGAATGAATCATGTAATATGCGACATCAATATCTTCAGGTATGCTAAGCAAACTTTCGGGACGGAGGAAATCGGTCTCGATGATACTAATATTACTGTCATTGTATTTGTTATTAAATCTCTTAGCGTCTCTTACACAACAAACAACGTGATGACCATTTTTTAGAAGTACCGGAAGCAATCTTTGGGCTATATACCCGGTTGCACCTGTGAGTAAGATTTTCAATATTTCTCCCTAAAAATAAGCTATCTATATAAAGGACTATTCACACAAAATGTCTTGTTTTGGCAGTTGTAACGACTGCCAAAACAATATTTTTTCTTATTTCTTTGCTTTATAGTTTGCTTCGTAAATTTCAATCCATTGTTGGGGAGTGATTTTTTGAGCGAGTTGAGCAATTAAGTCAAATGGGATTTGTTCAGGCTTTTTGAATCGAATACAGCTTTTACCCATATCCAACTTAGCTTTGCTATGTTTGGGATATTCACTTTTGAACCATTGATGTATTTCAGGCACAGCATAGATACCCATATGATACAAGGCTATGAAGTTTTTCTGCGATGCAAAACCCACAAAGGGCAATGGCTGCTTTGGGTCGCAATGATAGCCGGGTGGGTAGAGCGTATGCGGCACATCAAAACCAGGCATATTATAACCAATTCCTTCTTCAAATCCTTCGGGCAAGTTGTCCTTCAGTACTTGTCGCAATCGAGCAATAGCTTCTTTTCTCTCTTCCGGAACCTGTGAGAGATATTCTTCGAATGTTTCAGCTTTGATTGTCATAAATCCTACAAAATATATTTTGAAATATCAATATTTGTGACGATTTTATCGAGTGTTGTCCGGACTTTCGCCGAATCAATATAAATTGTGCCAACTTCGATATTATCCGGAGCGTTGAACATGATGTCTTCAAGCAAGCTTGTCATAATTGTATGCAAGCGGCGAGCACCGATATTTGTCACTTCTTCATTTACAGTCGCTGCAATAGACGCTATTTCCTTAATTGCTGAATCGTCAAATTCCAAAATAATATCCTCGGTTGCAATTAGAGCTTTGTATTGTTTGATTAAAGCATTTTCTGGTTGTGTCAATATCTTGATAAAATCTTCCTCTGTTAAGCTTTGTAATTCCACTCTAATTGGGAAACGTCCTTGAAGTTCAGGGACCAAATCCGATGGCTTGGAAACATGGAAAGCACCCGAAGCGATAAAGAGTATGTGGTCTGTATGCACCTGACCATATTTGGTGTTGACCGAGCAACCCTCTACAATAGGCAATAAATCACGTTGGACGCCTTCGCGTGAAACGTCTGGTCCGCTGCCGGCTGAGGATTTAGAAGCGATTTTGTCAATTTCATCTATAAAAACGATGCCCGAATTTTCAGCCCTGCTAATAGCTTCCTTGATAACAGCTTCCATGTCAATGAGTTTCTCGGCTTCTTCTTTTTCCAAAAATGTACGAGCTTCACCGACTCTCATTTTGCGTTTTTTATTCTTTTTGGGCATGATTGAGCCAAACATGTCTTGCAAATTCATCCCCATTTCATCCATACCCATCGGACCGAGCACTTGCAAATTTGGAGTTTGGTCTACAAGGACGTCGAGTTCAATCATTCGTTCGTCCAATACGCCTTTTCGGAGCATACTGCGGAATTTTTCGCGAGTGCGAGCATTTTCCTCAACTTCATTTTCTGAGGCTGTGTCGAAGGAAGGCGACCTTTTGACAGGCGGAATCAGTATGTCCAATATTCGATTTTCGGCGGCAATTTGAGCGTCCTGCTTTTTGCCTGTAGTGTGTTCTTCGCGTACGATGGCTACCGAACGTTCAGCCAAATCACGAATCATAGATTCTACATCGCGTCCTACGTACCCGACTTCTGTAAATTTAGTTGCTTCGACTTTTACAAAAGGCGCATTCGATAATTTTGCCAATCTGCGTGCAATTTCGGTCTTTCCAACGCCCGTCGGACCAATCATAATGATATTGTTGGGCATAATTTCCTCTCGAATATCATCAGTAACGCTTTGGCGTCTCCATCTATTGCGTAAGGCTATAGCTACGGCTTTTTTGGCGGCGTTTTGCCCAATTATATATTTATCCAACTCCGACACAATTTGACGTGGTGTCAGTTGCGTATCTTCTTTTATTACAATTTGTTGCGTTGATTGATTTTCAGTTGCTTGAATTATTTCGTTCATTTTAAAAAATTATCCATTATTAGAAAAAAAATTATAGCTCTTCCACATGAATGGAGAGATTAGTATAAATGCATATTTCGCCGGCAATAGTCAATGATTTTTTTACCATATCGGCAGCGGACATCGAAGTGTTATCAAGAAGTGCTCTTGCTGCGCTCAATGCGTAAGGTCCGCCTGAACCGATGGAAATGATTTTATCGTCAGGTTCGATTACGTCGCCATTGCCGCTCAACAAAAAGGCTTCAGTATTGTTCATTACAGCCATCATTGCTTCCAAACGACGTAAGAATCTGTCTGAACGCCAATCTTTAGCTAAATCAATTGAAGCACGTTGTAAATTTCCGCGATGCGATTCCAATTTTTCTTCAAATCTTTCCAACAAAGTAAAAGCATCGGCAGTAGCTCCGGCAAAGCCTGCGAGTATAGTGCCATTGTATAGTTTGCGGATTTTGCGAGCAGAATGTTTAACAACCGTATTTCCTAAGGTTACTTGTCCGTCAGAGCCCATTGCAGCCTTACCGTCACGGATTACTCCAAGCACGGTTGTTGCATGAAAATTATTTATTGATTCCATTTTTCAAAATATAAGTTTATAATACGTTTTAATAACGTTTATGGAGAGCTTTTGACTTTTTTAATCTTAGGAATTATTTGTTAATAATCACGTTTGAAAGGTTTGAACCAAGTTTCGCCAATGCTTATATCAACGGAAATCTTTCCGAAATATTCGCGAATCAAGCCGTCTGATTGTGTGCCACGAGAACCTATTGTAAGTGCAATATCGCTGATGAATGTTCCAGCCCATGGCACTTGAAATCCTAAAGAGGCAGCCATTTCGGTAATGTCGTTGCCGTAAACAGAGTAATAATGTTGTTTGAAATAAGCGCCCAATTTGTAGGACATTCTGTCTGCGACAGGTGCACTTAGATTTTTATTTCCAATCCGATTGATTCCTGCAGAAATGACCATACCGGATTTGTAAGTAGAATTATCCAAATTATTATAGTTGAAATTCGAGAAATCTTGAATTGATAAATCAGCGCCAATGATAAACTTTCCTGTTTCATAGGCAATTCCAAAGCCAAAAGCGTCAGGCATCAAAACTGCATTCATACGCGAAATTGAGGTATCAGGCAAAAGAGTTGATTCAAATACAATGTCTGTTTCAACATCAAGATTTGGTTGGTTTTCATAATAAAAGCCCAATGTAAGATTGGTGATTGGCTTGAGTGATAATCCGGCTTTATAGCCAAATCCGCTGAAAAAATCATTTCTGGAGGAAATATATGTAAAAGCATATGGGTCGCCAAAATATTCAGTTTTGCGTAAAGAAGAAACTTTCCCGAAAGTTGAAAATACAGATGCCCCAACTGAAGCATATTTTGTAATTTTTGTAGCACCTCCAAAATACAGCATCGAAATGCCGCCTTTACCTTGGTATATAGTTCTGCCATCAAGATAAATGTCATTGACAATTTCTTTTATTGGCGAAGCTATCATATAATTGATGTTACTATATGGGTGAATCCCGAAACTTGCGGCTATACCCATTCCAGTGTCAATCATAAACAACCCGCTGATTCCATTCAATGCACCGAAATTTTGATAAGAATCCTGCAAATCCGAGAATGCCAAAGTCTGGTTAAATTTATATCCTACATTGATTCTTGTCGTCGTTACGTAAGACCACATCGCAGGATTGCGGAAATTGATTGAATTTTCTGCCGGAAAGGCAATAGATGTGCCACCAACGCCATCATATGAGGCATTTCCTGTGGTATTGATATCTCCGATTCCGAAAATGGAATAATTCATGCCACCCTGACTGAATGCGGGAGTTGCTGATAAAATCACAAACAATATAACTAATAATCTTTTGAGCATTTTCTTATTCAAACATTGATGGATTTGTTGAGTAAATTACCTTTAGCGATGGCCGTTTTGAGACATCAGGATGGTTCAATCCATAGAAAACATATCTGTCTAATTGCCGTGCTTGGTTGTTAATCGTATGAGGCATAATCACTAATGAGCCTTTGCCTGTGGTTCTGTTCCAATACTGAACTGCAGAAGTGAAACTCGGAAAAAAGAATGCATTAATATTCTGAGCATTTGAGCCTGTGAATTGGAAAATCGGATTCAAATAATCTTTAATAAAGTAGTTCGCTTCGATTACAGTAGTATCTAACTTTATGTTTCCCCTATATGAGAGCTCAGGAACGAAATGCAAAGTGAGTTGAGCTTTGTGAATACCCGAAAATTGTGGTACCATACTCAAATCAAACCCCAATTCAGTCCAATAATTTGCACCATTTTGCATTACAATGTAGCTTGTATCAGGCATTGGTGTATCTAAGAAAGTCATATCAACACCCGACACCAAATTCAGTTCTCTCAAACTATCGCTTCCGTCTCTATAATCAACCTTTATTAATGATGAAAAATCTGCAGTCGGGGAGTTTCCGTAAAAGCGATGAATTACATTGCATTGTTGATGTGGAACAAGTATCAATCCGTAATTAGGGATAATTCGTTTTATTTCCTTGCCCGAATCAGGTATAAAAACATTTTCAGTCTTGAGCCATTCAATTATCAATTCCTTAGATAAATCTAATGTTACCGTTTCCAAAGAATCTTTTAAAACGATTTTACCTGACCACGAAGCCACAGGAATAGGGTCGTAGTAATTAGCAGGGATAACAAAAAGCGAATCGTATGTTGTTGTATCTTTTGCCCAACGTCTGTTTACTCTATAAATATCAAAACCAAAATAGCCGGAGTTTGAATCTCCCAAAGCATAACGATGAGGGAATAAAGTAAGCTTAAGGTTTTCGATATCTTCAATCTTGAGGTGACTTAATGTATCGGGAATAAACGCGAAACTCGTAATAACAGCGGCAGTTATACCTTTTGACTTGCCAAGAAGTACAGCTCCATAATTGAAAAGCGGAAAATCTGCTTGAAAGACTCGTTGAGACGTAATCAATTGAGTATCAAGTGAACTAATTCCCTTAATTTGAGAAGTATCAGGCAACAGATTTATTGCAATTTGTGAGGGTTGCTCATTGCAACCCGAAAATTTTAGTGCAAAAACGACAACTAAAGCAATCAATAAAATTTTTAGGAATTGACTCATGAAAGTTCTTTGATGATAGATTTGTATATTGATTCGTATTCTAAAGCCGACGCGGTCCAAGAATAATTGGCTTTCATTCCGCGTTCGGCAATCGTTTTGAATAATTCATTGTTAGAGTATAGTTCGACGGCGCGATTGAATGCAACTGCCAATTCCTTAGAATTATAATTTTCAAAAACTATGGCATTGCCTTCGAGCTCGTTACGGACATCTATAGCAATATCTTTCATACCGCCTGTTGCCCGGACTATTGGTATTGCTCCATAAACTATCGAATACATCAGGTTCAGTCCGCAAGGTTCATATTGCGATGGCATCAGGAAGAAATTGCAACCGGCTTCGACTTGATGAGACAAATCCTCGTTAAATTCATATCTGAGCTTAACTTTATCAGGGTATTTGTTTGAAATTTCAGTTAATTTTTCTTTCAAATCAGCATCGCCTTGACCCAGCAAAATAAACTGAATATCTTTCGAAAAGATTTCATCTGACGCTTCGATAATCAACCCTACACCTTTTTGATAGCCGATTCGGGGTATCATTGCAAAAAGCGGAACATCTTGTTTATATTCGAGTCCGAAAATTTTACATAACGCAATTTTGTTGCTTGTTTTGAAAGTTTCGTAATCTTTTTTGAATTTTTCTATTATTAATGAATCGCGAGCCGGATTCCATCCAACAGAATCAATGCCGTTCAAGATACCTTTGAATTTGTCGATGCGTTCTTTGAGCACTTCGTTCAACCCGTTGGAATACTTTTTGTCCATCAAAATCTCCTGAGCATATGTCGGGCTAACTGTAGTAATATAGTTAGAATATTGAATTGCGCCTTTCATTAAATTCAATTGATTTTTATGCTTAAAATTCGGCAACACACTTTTATCCAATCCTGTCTTTGCAAACTCGTGTAATCCATACACACCTTGACGATAGAAATTGTGAATCGTAAACACAGTGCCTGTATTTTTGAATTTTTCATTACCCGAAGTGCGGATTAATGCCGGAAGAAGTGCCGTTTGCCAATCGTTACAATGAATAATATCTGGGTACCAACCAAGCAAATTACAGGTTTCGACAACGCTTTTATTGAAAAAAATGAATCTTTCGGCATTATCTTGATATTCAATCCAAGTTTCAGGGTCGTGATAAACACCCGTTTTTTCTTCGAAATAGCCGATATGCGATGTAACATATGCTTGTACTTTTGTGCCCGGACTAACAACAGATGTGGACTTAACTGTGGTAAATTCGATTTTATCGCCTAATTCGATAGGTATATCGCGTAATCTGTTTATCTCATAAATTCGGTTTCTACGTTCGGAAATTGTACCATATTTGGGTAACATCAACCTTACATCATGTCCCATATGCCTTAGTGCAATCGGCAAAGCATAAGATACATCGGCAATTCCGCTCTCCTTAGCAAAAGGAAAGACCTCACTCGATACGAACAGAATGTTTAGTGGTTTTGCCATTTTATCTTATTATATGTCTAATTTCAGTTTTTCCAATCTTACAAAAATACGAATAATTGCCATATATAGTATTGAAATTGTATTCCACACTAATAAAACATTGTATATATCACATTGTTAATGAGCTAAATGTCTTAACTTTATTTTAATTTTTCTACTTGTCTTTCAATGCGCATCTTTGTTTTTTTCATTCATTTTCATTTATTTTTGATAAATCTATTTGACAAAGCGAATCCGACGAGATGAAACAACTACAGAGGAAACTGAAAGACAATCTTTATCGAAATAACCAAACGCTACGAAAGATTAAAAGCCGAAGATAGGCTACAAAAGAAAAAACGAAATTGATTTAGATTTTCGCTTATGAATTTTACTTTTAGTACGTCTTAAATTCAGATGCTTTAAGTGAAGCATAATTTTGATTTTGGCTTGACAATACAAAAAAAGATTCATGAGCGATATTATAGATTGCATTTATTGTAAGAGTGATAGGATTACCAGACACGGTAAAAGCCCTATCGGCAAGACACGTATGAGATGTCGTGATTGTGGTAGGACTTGGGTTCTCGTTTATGACAATGAAAAAACCGATATTGGTGATTTGGCACAAGATTATCTTTTGGGAAGCACATATCGAGACTTAGCCGATATGTATAAAAGTTCACCACGACGAATCAACCAAAAACTCCGTGATTATCTTAAAGGATTCCCGCATTGGGAAAATTATATAGATTCTTTGATGAATACGCACCACCCTAAACAAATTATACTTGCCGGCAAAAGCTTTGCATGTTCGGTTAGGGGCAATGATAAAAATACAATGTTTTCCATATTTGCAATAGATGCTCTTTCAGGATTTGTTTTGGCTTATGATGTGGCAAACGAAGATACTTCAGTAGTTTGGGACAAAATGCTCCACAGAATGTCTCGGCGTAATATTAAATGCGATAGTTTCATGTCTAACGGCACAGAAGCTGTTCTAAAGTCAGTAATGAAGTATTATCCAAATGCTGATAATAAAATACTTTTTCATCGTAATTCGCGAGAAAAAGAGCTTGCTTGTTGTGTGATGAGAATACCCGTTAATTATAAACTGATGAATGAAGCAGCACGAATAATGGTATCGCTTGATAACAAAACCGTACTTGAACAACTCGGAATCAACGATTACAGGCAGCTTATGGATTATTTTATTTCTCATCAAAATGAATTTACCGAAAAATTGCGTCAAAAGTTGGAAACCAAGCCAATTCACAAAAATGATGCTTTGATTGTAAAATTTCAAGAACGGTTCGACAAATTCTACATGCTGAAAGAAGACCCGGAGCCAATTATTAATGCTTGGATAGCAAATACCATGCTTTATAAAAATGGATATACATATAATAGTTTTACTTTATATTCACAAAAATTGATTGAAATGGATCTTAAGCATTACGCTACCGGTGTAATTCCTAATGGGTCCAGTAATTTTAGAGACGAAGGCGAATCCAAAAATTTCCTACTTGATATTGCCGTTAGGGCTTTAGAATTACCTGTTTTGACTCATGATTGTGGTTTACTTTACGAAAATTGTTTTTTGATGTAACCTCTCATTATACTAAACGTATCGATGTGTGCTTATTCATTCCACTAAATCGAAAGCAAATGTGTTTTGTTAATTTAAAATAATATTCAAAATTTGCTTTCTTAACTATTTACTTGCATTGTAAGAAAAAATTTCGTACTTTACCTAATATATTAATTGTGAAAAAATAATATTAAAATGAGAAAAAAATAATGAAAATTTCGGAAAATGACTTGCTGGATTTTTTGCCATTTGGCGTAGCTCTAATCCAAAAGGATTTGAAATTGCGACTTGCCAACAATAAGTTCACAGAGCTTACCGGCATGCTACAAGATGCAAGTTTGAGAACATCAGATTCGAGATTTGCAAATGCAGATGTGATTCTAAACATCAAGAGAGTTTTTGAGACAGGCGAGGAGTCTGTTCAATATGTTTCCGGTGGACCTCACGAAATCAGAACAGACCACAATGTCGCGACTTTCATTCCCCTTTTCAGCAGTAACGGTGATATCAAAGAAGTCCTATGTATTTTTCATAGTAGTACAGAATCAGGACATTGGCAGAAAGAATTCAATATTTTGTTCGAAAAAGTGCCTTGTTATATTTCGATAGTTGATAAAAATTTAAAAGTACTCCGTGCTAATGAAAGATACCGAGATACATTTGGGGAAAGTCACAGCATTTTTAACACAGAGCAATCCAAAAAACGTGGCTATGAGTATATGACATCGCCAACAGTTCTTGCTTTTACAGAAGGTATGGAGCAAATTGGTGCTCAAGTCGGGATGACCAAATCCGGTGAGAAAGCCCATTTGATGATTTCGACAATTCCAATAGCCAAGAATTCCGAAGGCGTTTCTCATGTGATGGAAATAGCCGCTGATATCACTGAATTGAACCAACTTCAAGAACAATTGCATCACGCACATGACTTTTATTCAGATTTGATTGAAAGTTCAGCCGATGGTATTGTAGCTTTAACCCACAGAGGTAAAGTTCAGATTTTCAATGCTGCCGCTCGAAACTTGCTGAAATGGGAAATACCCCGCAAGCCCGGAATACCCAAAATTCAAGAATTAATGCCTAAGGAATTCTTTGAAGATTATAAGGAGGATGGAAGTATAATCAACAACAGAGAATTTACTCTCATTGCCAATGATGGTACCGAAGTTCCTGTCAGAATCAATGCTTTCATTATACATACAAAGAAAAGTGTTATGGGGCGAGTAGCATTTATTCAGGATTTACGTCAAATCAAAGAACTCGAACGTGAAAAGATGATGTTGGAACAAGATGCTGTTTCGACCACATTCCTTTCATTGGAAAGCAATATTGATTTGTTGCTCAAGGAACAAAACAGATATTTAAACGATTACGAAAATCTTCGCCACTCAGCACCAAAGGAAGTACTCGACAAAGCTTGGGCTAATTTACGCAGTAAATTCAATATCAAAAACAAAATAATAGATATATTTGTAACGATTGCCAAAGGCTACCAAATCAAGTTACAAATTCAGAATATTAACAAAATCATAGAAGAAGTATATACCGAATTCAAAGATATTGCATCATCGCAAAACGTTACAATCAATCTTAATTTTTCAGGAAACTTTGAAAAAGTAAAGACCGACAAATACGCACTGTATTCCTTATTGCAAATTCTCATTTCCAATGGAATTGATGCAGCGTCTGTTTCCGGAAAAAACGGTAGACTTGAACTTGCAGTTGGAATTGACAAAGAGAAACTCTTAATCGAAATCGTTGACAACGGTTCGGTAATCCCCAAAGAATCCTTAGAAAATTATTTCAAAATTAAGGAGAGCCGCGAAACTCGTTTGGGATTATTAACTGCTTCGATGATTACGGAATTGCTAAAAGGGAAAATCATTGCCCAATCAAGCACACAAATAGGCAACTCATTCAGAGTTGAATTGCCCATTTAGGCGAATTTATTTAGGATTACGGTTGGTCTATGAACAGTGGAGCGTCAGGACCAACCGGCAAACCTAAGAGAATCCACAAAATCATAAATATAGACCAAACTATAAAGAACACAAAAGTATAAGGTAACATCACCGATACAATTGTGCCTATCCCTGCTTTTTTATCATATTTGGCAAAAAATGCAACTATCAATGCAAAATACGACATCATTGGCGAAATAATGTTTGAGACACTATCGCCAACGCGGTAAGCTGCTTGAACAAACTCCGGTGAATATCCTAAAAGCATAAACATAGGAATGAAAATTGGTGCCATCAGTGCCCATTTAGCCGATGCACTACCCATTACAAGGTTCATTACCGACGTGAGAGCGATAAATGCTAAAATGAGCGGTATCGGTCCCAATCCTGACGATTGTAATACGAGCGCCCCTTCGACCGCAAATATCTTACCGAGATTAGTCCAATTGAAATAAGCTACGAATTGAGCAGCAAAAAAAGTAAGTACAATGTATAGCCCGAGAGTTTCCATTGATTTACCCATACCACGCATTACATCCGAATCGCTTTTTATTGTTTTTGCACCAATTCCGTAGGAAATACCTGCAAATGATGCACCAAGAAAAATAAATGCGACTATACCACGCATAAATGGTGAACGTAATACGCTCCGAACTCCGGTCTCAGGGTCAATATCTCCACGTAGAAAACCATCTTCGGGAACAACTCCTATGGCTAAAATAGCGGCAAAAATAACTGATGCAATAATAGCATAATTCAGCCCTTTTTTCTCGCTTTGCGTTAATTTCCTTAATTCCTCTTTTTCAGTCGAACCCTCATAATCTCCTAATCTCGGCATAACAATTTTCTCTGTTACCCAGGTGCCTGCAAGTGCAATTAATGGCACTGAAGCTACTAAAAAATAATAATTTGATGCGGGATTGACAGTATAACTTGGGTCAATTATTCGAGCCGCTTCCTCAGATAGTCCTGCTAAAAGTGGGTCTATTGTGCCTAATAACAGATTGGCACTATAACCACCGGAAACACCTGCAAAAGCCGCTGCAATCCCACCAATTGGATGTCTGCCAATTGCATGAAATATGATTCCACCCAATGGAACAAGTAATACATATCCGACTTCGCTTGCAGTATTTGAAATAATGCCTGCGAGAATAATTACAAAAGTCAATAATTTGCGTGGAGAAGAAAGTACAAGCAATCTTAATGAAGTTCCTATCAAGCCGGAACTCTCGGCGATGCCGATTCCTAACATTGCTACTAATACTGTACCAAGTGGAGCAAAGGACGTGAAATTCGTCACCATTTTGGTAATTATCATGTGGATACCCTGCTCGGACAATAGATTGACAGGTTCTATTAATTCCCCTGTACTTGGATGATTTGCGTTAAAGCCAATCAAAGAGGCGAGCCATGACATAATAACGACTGCAATAGCCAAAAGTGCAAATAAAGTAGCTGGATGCGGGAGAGCGTTGCCTAATTTTTCGACAATTAATAAAAAATTACCGATAAAATCTCGTTTTGTACCTTCTTTTTTAGTCATTCGTTTTTACTATTTATTGAAAAATCAAACTAAAAGAGACAAAAAGAGTTTTAAATTATTTTCTTAGCTTCGACAAAATTTATTTATGTACTTGGGGTAATCTGAGGTAATTGACGTCACCCGTAACTTCCAAACCGGCGTATTTTGCTACATCGGAAAATATTAATTCCGAATTTCTGCCTTTGAATTTATATAATTCAAGTTCTATTTCGGAGTTTAAAGATTCAGTAACTCGTTCGAGCATTTGTTTTTCGTAAGGGGCTTTGAGCAATCCACCGGCAGCTCTTTTGACTTTGACATTTAGGACATATTTGCTGTCATAAACTCGGAAATTAACCATTTCAGCATTAATTTCCAAATGCTCAAGTTTAGCACCCGTATATGAAGCAAACTTGTATAATTTATCATTTAAGTGAAATCCCATCAACAAACCTTTGAAAGAACCTATTATCCATGGGACTCTTGCTATTGAAGCCATAAATGAAGCACCCTTATGTTTGAAGTGATTGCTTTGCATCCAAACGTAAGCAGAAGGGAATGATCTGCCCCAATCCTTTTCGATATAGCCCTTGCCTCGAGCAAGAATATACACTTTATCGTTGACTAAGAGCTTCCCTTCAATTTTGTGATTCATGCTCAATACACCGTGATTGCACTCCATCGTTGGCACAAATCCGTACCAACCCATAGCACCCGGCGAAAATGTTGTGACTGGCCAAGGAGTTAAGTCGCCCAATTTGATATGTCCATAGGTTAATGAATCGTCTCGGCGAATATCAATGAAAATTTCACGATTATTGAAAATACAATCTCCAATTTGTACTTCAAAAGGTTTTTGAAATGCTCGGAACTCGTTTATATCGAATCTGAAATAAGTAGTTTGGTTGCTTTTGCCATCAATAAATTGAATAAATGCGTGCTCTTTGGATTTGTCTTTGGACTTGAAAACTCCCGGGATTATGGAGACAATGCTTTCACCATTGTAACTAACATTTTTGTAATACCAGCCCTCGAAGAATGTTCCTCGTTTGTTTGAACCATGGTAAAGTTCAGGGTTCCATATTTTGTTCAAAAATGACATCGGGTTTTTCAAATGTTTATAAACAGATTTATACATACATTATTGCATGATAATTTTGCCAAATGGCACTAATTTTTGAACTATAATGCTTATTTTTACATTATAAATATCAACAAATTCTGAAAAAAATTGACCGATTTACAAATACATGAAATATGCAACAAACTTGTAGCGCAAGATGGCTTAGTCATTTTGCCCGAAGTTTTGTTCGATTCTGCATCTCAAGCTCAGGCAAAAATTGTCATGGATTATTTGCCCAAATCCACATTGATTAATCTTCCACATCGCGAAATCGAGTTTTTTGAATGGCTCAAATTAGCGGATAGACCTGTTTGGGATGATTTATGGGAAGATGAAGCAATCTCGCCCTACGTTGTAAGCATTGCTTTTTTGCCGTTCTTGATTGATGCTGATTATCGTGGTTTCCCAATATGCGATTTGACCAAATGCGATAATTACTACTTTACCGCAGACCATATGGTGGACGATGAATCCAAGCTCTTGGTAGAATCGTCGAAAACATTGTTCTTAGAAAAAAAGCAAATGAGTTTGGCTCAAATACTTGCATTGCAAATTTCAGTCAGCCCAATTGACATCTGGCACTTCGCTTTTAAGAGCAAAATAACTGTCGAAAGTGCCAAAAAAGCAGTTGCTGAACTTGTTGCCGATGGCGTACTTGTGCATTTGCGAAGTGCCGAGCACCTAACATCATTCATTGATATCTAATATGCCTAAAATCCTTAAATTCGGTGGCACTTCAGTTGCAACGGCATTTGCGATTAAACAGATTATTTCAATTATCAAATCATCGCCCAAAGGTACGGTCGCGATATTTTCAGCATTTGCAAAAGTAACCGATTTGATTAGCGAAGCAGCTGAAATTGCATTGACAAATCTTGTAAAATCACAAGAATTAGTTTATCGAATCGAAATGCGTTCTTTTGGTTTGATAGAGGAAATGATTTCGAATCCGGATTATATCCGTGAAGCTGAGGCTCTTGTCACAATTCATCTGAATGAACTAAATGAATTATTGGAAAGTATAAATTTCCTGAAAGAATGTCATGGTTCCGCTATTGATTCGGCTCTTGCTAAGGGAGAATTGATTTCTTCGGCTGTAATTCATTTTGCCCTTCTTGATTCCGGTATTAAATCATATCTTGCAGATTCGCGAAATTTTATGATAACCGATAGTAATTACTGCCAAGCAAATCCGCAATTCAATTTAATAACCGAGAAGATTAAAACTGAACTCGTTGAGCCAATGACTTTCGGTGATTATCATGTAGCTGTCTCGCAAGGTTTTATCGGTCGAAGCACAAATTTGAAAACCACTACCTTGGGCAGAGGTGGGTCGGATTTTTCGGCATCAATAATTGGTGCTTGTATGGCGAAAAACGGTTATGAAATTGATTCGATTGATATATATACTGACGTAGATGGAGTTATGAGTGCCGACCCGAAATTAGTCTCAAATGCAAGGAGTATTGATAGATTATCAGTCAATGAAATACTCGAAATGTCATATTTTGGAGCAAAAGTTCTTCATCCAAAGACAATTTTACCTGCTTTGGAAGCTCAAATTCCTGTAAACGTAATGAATACGATGAATAGCGAATTCTTGGGTACTAACATTATAAACAACAATGTAGATTCAAAATCTGCGATTCATTCCGTCATCAATTTAAAAGACTTATATATTTTCAGGATTTCGTCAGACGACGCCAAAACCTGTATGAATGAAATCAATAGTCTTTCCTTGAGAATTATGGCGACAAATTCAACCATTATTTATAGTTCTGTAATCGCATATAATGGGATAATAATTGCAATGGTGCCCGACAATACTAATTTATTGGTATTGCATTCAAACGGCAAAACCCCCGAGCCGATTTTTGGGTGTGTACTCACGGGAGAAAATTTAAGAATTGATAGCGAAATAATGTCAATTTCAAAGATGTTTGAACTTGGTTTCCATATTCCGAAAGTAGATTACTACCAAAGTCCAACTGACAATTCGATTATTATCACATCCGATGTTTCTTTAGATTTGCAACGGATTCATGATGAATTGATTATTCGGTCAACTGCTCAATAACACCACCACCCAGGCAATAGCCCTTCTCATAAAAAATCGCAAATTGTCCGGTGGCAATCCCTTGGTCGGGTTCGTCCAATTCTACAAATGCACGATTATCGGGTAAAAGTTGAATTTTGCAATTATATTTCTGTGCTCCATGCCTAATTTTTACTTGCAAAGAATCAGCCTTGGGTGCTTCTGTAATCCAATTCAAATTATAAACTGCAAATTTGTCGTGAGAAGTCTTGTTGGTTTGGCTATCTTTGGAAATATAAACAATATTTTGCTCGATGTCCTTTTTGACAACATACCAAGGACCACCACTTAAGCCCAAACCTGTCCTTTGACCGATAGTATGAAACCAAAATCCCTTGTGTTTGCCAATAGTTTTGCCACTTTCAATTTGGACAATATCACCGATTTGCTCACCGAGATGAAATTTAATGAAATCATTATACTTAATTTTCCCCAAGAAACAAATCCCTTGTGAATCCTTGCGTTGCGAATTGGGCAAATCAAAATCCTTTGCTAATTGCCTTATCTGAGCCTTATTATACGGTCCGAGTGGAAAAACAATTTTTGAAAGTTGAGATTGGTCTAAATAAGTCAAAAAGTATGTCTGACACTTCACAGGGTCTGGCGATTCCTTCAAATAGAACAATCCGTCAACTTCTTCGATTGAGGCATAATGTCCCGAGGCAACTTTATCGAATTTCTTGAGCAAATCAATTTTAGAGAAAAATTGACCAAATTTAATATGACGATTGCACATTATGTCCGGGCTTGGAGTTCTTCCGGCTTTCAGCTCAGTAATCGTATATTCGACAACAGTATTGAGGTATTCCTGTTGCATATTTACAATTTCGAGCGGCACTCCGGCAGCATCGCAAACCTTTCGAGCATAATCCAAATCCTCTTCCCAAGGACAATCACCCAAAAAAGCAAGCTCTTCCTCGAGCCAGATTTTGAGATAAAACGCCGTCAATTCATGCCCTTGTTCTTTCAGTAAATTTAATGCAACTGAGCTGTCAACTCCTCCTGATAACAAAACTGCAATTTTCATATTATCTATTATGCCCTATTACGTCTATATTTTGAATGATTTTAGTTGATTTAATACGAAAATCAACAATTATTATTAACTATTGTGGCGTATTTTCTTGAAAATATTGTAATAATAAGTTATTTTTGAAAGAGTTAATTAAAAATATGTTAGGTACGATATGAAAACGAATATTTTATACAGATTTCTTCTTCACGCAATAGTTTTTATTATAGGGTTCAATTACTCCTTGAAAAGTCTTGAAGTCCAATCTGCTTCAAAAGATAAACTCCGTGACCACGTTAAGTTTTTGGCTGGTGACCAATTGAAGGGCAGGTCCCCTGGCACTCCCGAAATGAAGCTTGCCGAAGAATACATAGAAAATCAATTCCGTGCAGCTGGTTTGAAAATGTTCAAAGATTCTTTTAAACAAGGATTGGACATTGTCATTGGAAAAGAACTCGGCGACAGCAATATAGTAATAGTTGAAACTACTATCATTCGTCCGGGTATTCCTAAAGAGCGTTCTCCGCGAGTTGCTCAACCATGGACAGTAGGGCAGGATTTCATGCCTCTTGCTTATAGCCAAAATACTAGGGTTAAATCTGAAGTGACATTCGTTGGTTTCGGTATCTCTGCTCCCGACCTTAAATATGATGATTATGAAGGCATTGATGTTAAGGGCAAAATTGTCGTTTTGCTTAATGAAACACCCGATGGAGAAAAACCCGACTCAGAATTCAACAACTATCGTAGTTTGCGTTATAAATTATCCAACGCAAAAAGCAAAGGGGCAATTGGAGTAATAATGGTGCGGATCCAAGGCGATTCGATGAATGTATTCGAACGATTGAATTTCGAGAATATTGGAAGTGAAGCCGGAATAGTCGCTATTCAAGCATGGAGACAAACTTTATCAAAATTATTTACCAAAGAGCATCCGCTTCAATTACTCGAAAACACTATCATGAAAAATAAAAAGCCAATGAGTATGCATTTGCCCAATACTGAAGTCACTTTACAAACCGATTTGAAAGATTTGAAAGCTCCAACATATAATATCGTTGGATTTGTAAAGGGAACTGACAGCAAATTAGCTGAGCAATATGTCGTTATTGGGGCGCATTATGACCATCTCGGTTATGGCGGTCCGACCTCGCAATACCGTGGAAAGCGCCAAATGATTCACAACGGTGCTGACGATAATGCTTCCGGAGTAGCCGGTTTAATCGAATTAGCTCATTATTTCGCTGCTAATCCCACGAGCCGTTCATTGATATTTGTAGCTTTTACAGGTGAAGAAACAGGTCTCGTGGGTTCACGTTATTTTACTCAAAACTCATTTATTGGAATGGAAAATATTGTCGGAATGGTTAATTTGGACATGATTGGAAGATTACGAGCAGACGAATTGACCGTATTTGGTACGGCTACATCGCCTAGTTTTGCTTCTGTCATTGATTCGCTCGAACCATTGAACAAATTCAAACTTATTCGGGCAAGTGATGCTTACGGACCAAGCGACCATGCAAGTTTCTATTCTAATGATAAGCCCGTGATGATGTTCTTCACAGGATTACACGAAGATTATCACAAGCCGAGCGACACTTGGAACAAACTTAACTACGAAGGTTCGGCGCTCGTAGTTGATTTCATTCGCCAGTTCACTCAAGCAATCGCTGATTACCCCGCACATTTGGAATTCACAGCCGTTACAACGGTATCGAATAATCATCAACCAAGACGTGAAAGTGGTTATGCAGATGTTTGGTTTGGTATTATTCCCGATTTCGAGGAAAGTCCGCTTGGTTGCAAAATCGGTGGTGCAAGTCCCGGCAGTCCCGCAGATAAAGCAGGTTTGCTTAAAAATGATATTATCACGGAAATTGAAGGCACAAGCATCAAAAATTTGCACGATTTCATGTACAAAATCCGCGAATTCAAAGCCGGAGACGTGCTCAAAGTGAAAATTCTCCGCGGTGAAGAAAAAACTGAAATGATGTATGATGTGACCTTGACTGCAAAAAATAAATAATGATTCAGTTAGTTAATCGCAGAATTTTCAATAGTAGTGGAAATTTAATAAGTGCTGACTTCCGATTCGACGACGAAATGAAGTCTTCCGTGCCTGTTGTAGTCTTTTCACATGGATTCAAATCATTCAAAGATTGGGGTTTTATTCCTTATGTTTGTGAGCAATTTGCACAAAGTGGCTTTATTGCCGTCAATTTCGATTTTTCATTCAATGGCATTTCCGACCCCGTTGCTATGCGGTACGACGAAGCAATGTTTTCACAAAATACTGTTTCGCAAGAAATCGCAGATTTGAACACAGTCCTGGATTTTTTATATAAGGAATTGAAAAATACTGTTACCCCATTCCCTACTTGGAATGGAATGATTTACCTTGCCGGACATTCTTTAGGTGGTGCTGTATCATTGTTCACAGCTTCAAAGCGGAATGATATCGCAGGAGTTGTTACTTGGGCGGCAGTTTCGCAAATCAATCGAAATACCGAGCGCCAAAAGAAAATCTGGAAAGAGCAAGGATTTGCCGAAGTGAAAATTCAACAAACTGGACAAATTCTAAAGCTGAATTATTCATACCTTTTGGATAAGGATACAAATTTTTCGCAAAATGCTGTTCTTGATGCTTGCAAATCAATTCAATGCCCGGTACTTGTATTGCACGGTCGGATTGATATTACAGTCAAACTTGCCGAAGCTTACGAAATTTATGACGCTGTGAAACATATCAATAATTCCGAAATAAACGTCATTGAACATACGGGTCATACATTTGGTGCAAGACACCCCTTGGAAGAACCTGCGAGAGAATTGATTGAAGCAACAAGTAAAACAATAGAATTTTTTAAATTATGAAAATATGTAATCTAATTCTGCTACTAATTATACTGACATTTGCCGGATGCGAAATATTTGTCATAGGGCATAAAATTGAAGTATTGCCTACGGTGAATTTGACGCAAGAATCGGCATTGGGAGCTGTGTATCTTTTCAAAGCAGAGTTAGATAGCAATAACATTCCGGCGGCATCGCAGATTTTGGCGCACAAAGACGGCAGCATGATGAGTGCCATCGAGCGCTACGAGAACTATTTCACAGTTGCGAGATTGAAAAGAATGCTCTATATGCGTCAAGTTACTGCTGTAGAAGTTGACACGCTTCAATCCAGAAAATTCCTTTGTAATATCGAATATGATTACATGAAACTCGTGGGCTACCAAACCGCTCAAATTGCTGACCGATGGTACATTACGGAATATAGCCCAATGGATGTAATAATTGAACCCCTTGACTACAGCAAATTTCAAACTAAAACGAAATAATCTTAGAGGCACAAGATGAAAACTGCATATATATGCGACGCAATTCGCACACCCATAGGCAAACACGGCGGCACACTTGCTTCCGTTCGACCTGATGATATGGCTGCACTAACAATAAGAGAATTAATCAAACGCAACCCGCAAATTGACCCGGCACGAATAGACGACGTGATTTTGGGTAATGCCAACCAAGCGGGCGAAGACAATCGCGATGTAGCTCGTATGGCGCTGCTGCTTGCGGGATTGCCCTGGTCTGTACCGGGCGAAACCGTCAACAGACTATGCGCCTCGGGAATGTCTGCCGTAATCCAAGCATCAAGAGCAATCGCAGCCGGAGACGGAGACTTATTCATCGCCGGAGGAGTCGAAAGCATGACGCGAGCCCCCTTCGTGATGAGCAAAGCCGACGCCGCCTATTCCAGAAATGTGCAAATTTACGATACCTCGATTGGGTGGCGATTTGTAAACCCGAAAATGAAGGAAATGTACGGCACCGATTCCATGGGCGAAACCGCGGAAAACGTCGCCGAACAATGGAAAATCAGCCGCTACGACCAAGATGAATTCGCATTCAATTCGCAAATGAAAGCCGTTGCCGCCAGAAACAGTGGCAGATTGGCAAAAGAAATCGTCGGAGTGGAAATAGTCGGTAAGAAAAGCAGCACAACATTTGCCGAAGACGAATTCATTCGCGATGAAACGACCGTTGAAACACTGTCGAAACTCAAACCGGCATTCAAAGCAGTCGGCTCGGTCACCGCAGGCAACTCATCAGGAATCAATGATGGCGCCTGTGCATTAATCATCGCTTCGACGGACGGCATTTCGGACAATAAAATCACACCACTGAGCCGCATAGTAGCATCAGCCGTCGTTGGCGTCGAGCCGCGAATTATGGGAGTCGGTCCGGTAGAAGCCGCGAACAAAGCCCTGAAAAAAGCCGGATTGACATTCGACGACATGGACATAATCGAGCTTAACGAGGCATTCGCCGCACAAAGTCTGGCATGTTTGAACGAATGGGGCATCGCAGCTACCGACAGCAGGCTCAATCCCAACGGTGGAGCAATCGCCTTAGGACACCCATTGGGCATGACAGGCGCTAGATTGCTCACCACAGCCACCTACGAATTAATCGAACGAAACGCCAAGTATGCCCTATGCACCATGTGCGTAGGTGTCGGGCAAGGTTACGCCGTAATTATTGAAAGGGTGTAGGGGAAAATTAGGTAATATTTTATTGGATAAGTATTCAGTTTATTGAAGTAAGTACATATTAAATACTTGGAAATAAAGGTAAAAAGATGGAAACAGAAGTGAGTTATGATAAACTGATTCTAGAAATTAGAAAAATTAGTTATAGACTAATTAACATGCATAAAATATATTCTTTCAAATTAATAAATTTAGATTCAAATTATCCAATTGACAAATCCTTTATCACTAATGTCAGAAAAAGAAAAGATATTGAAGATTCAAAATCGTTATTTGGAAATATTCTATTAAGATGTGAATCTTTAATTTATTATTTTATTAAAATGAACGACGAGACTTTATTACCAGATGGTGACCATAATACAATAAAAAATGCAATTCCATTCGATTCTAAACTTAAAAGAATTCATTTACAAATATCAAGGAATTATCTATTTTTTTTTGACACAATTATAAACCAAATAATTTCACTTTATGAATACATTGCTAACTGTTGTTCTTATATTTTAATAGGGCAACATGCTCGTCAATTCAAATGGGAAAAATCTATCAATGCAATAAGAAACAAAAAATATACTGAACTAAGTAATCTTTTGCAATTGATTAATAAAATTTATATTGATAAACTTTCAGAAATACGAGCAGATATTTTTCATTATAATTTTCTTGGTTTATCTTCAAGTTTTAGTCAAAGTATAATGAATGGCGATGTTGAAATGCATTTTAAAGTTGATGATAAAATTCATAAATATTTATTGAATGCTAATCTAGTACCAAGTGATAGTCAAAAAATTGAAATTAGAATCGCTTCGTTTTTAATAATTGAAAAAGGTTTAGAACTTGTTGTTGAAATTCTTGAAGAGCTAAAAAAAAGTATTTATACTTTAAATTTATCAGACCTAAAAGCTACAAAACAAACAGACTTAAAAGCTACAAATACTGGAGAAATGTTTACAACTGCTGGTTTCAATACACTTTTAGACTTACAAGAATCTCTATTGTATCATTGGGGGTATTTTTGGGATGACACAGAAAAATATGATAAATTAGATTATATAAATAGAAGTATGAACAAAATGTTTATGCCATTCAGATTATATCCTGAAAATTAGGCGATAAATTACAATTCTGTCAGTTGCAACAACTGACGGAACATAAATTATTGATTACTAAAATCGAATACTTTTTGAAGATTGTATTGCTTCCAAATATCTTTTTCCAAATGATTTTCTTGCTTGTCTTTCATCAATATTTAAATAATGAATACCCGTATTTTCATCCATTACAACATATTGCCACCAATATTCATCAGCAATTTGAATATAAGGTTCATAATCTTGAAACATCCCTAATGATATTGTGTGTTCATTATGATGTTCAGTTGGTATATTAAAAGTAGGCAATATAACATCATAAGCCATAAATTCAGGTTGTCCAGTCAAAATAATAATTGGATGATTAATTGATTTTGAAAATATTCGAAAATCTATAATATCATCTCTGTTTTCATGCTTGTCGAAATTCAAAGGTTTTACTTCAGCATAAAATATCTTGTCATTTGGTAAAAACAATTTAAAATCAGGCAAATACCATCGTCCATTATTAAGTGAATATCCTTCGTCTTCATATTGCCATTTATAACCAATTGTATCAAAGAACACAGCCCATCTTGCTTCCGTTCTACTTCTAAAAAAATAACCATTATATTTTGTTTCTATTGCTTTCATTATCAGACCTGTAATAAATTATTGTATAAAAATTTCTGGTTTATCAATCGTAATATTTTCTTTCACTAGGCTTTCAGTTTCGCCAATTTCGCCATTCCATAAAATACCAATTTCATAAATCAATTCATTTGTCATTCCCTCTGCTTGAATTTCTATATAAACAAAAGTTTTCACATTTGGCTTAATTTCTGAATGTTCAAGTATTAAATCATTCTGTAAACATAATATTAGTTTTTTTGATGATTCTGGAGTGAATTTTAAAAAATCAACTATTTGATAATTTAAAAAAGAAGCAAATTCAATCTTTTCTTCTGCTGGTGCAAAAGTTAAGCTTCTTGGAACATTAAAGAATAGAATATTCTCAGTTTCTGGATTCTTAATTCCAATAAATTTAACTTTTGAATTATCAATTTTTCTTTTTCTATTTTTATTGATTAATTTGAAATGAAAATAATAATTTAGTTTAGATATAGAAAATCGAGGAACTCTATAAACTTCAGCTAATTTTCCTTTAGCTTCAATATATTCTATTGTTTTTACCTTTTCAAAATTATTTAATAGTTCAAGCTCTAATTTTATTGGAATAAGTTTATTTTTAATTACATCTGCATATAAAACATACAATACAGCTAATAAAGTTGAAATTGAGCCAAGAGCTACCCAAAATGTATCAGATGTAATAATTTTAATTAAACAGCCCATTTAAATATCCTCCCTCTCCACAGCACCGTTGACTTTTAGTTTGATGACTTCGATAGCTTCTAAGCCTTCGGAATCAACTGCTTTGACTGCGATTGTGTGCAAGCCGGGTTTGAATTTGTAGCTTTGGTGTCCCTCTCTGTCTAAAACTACTGTGGGATTGAATTTCTTTTCGTCGGCATTGTAAGCAAAATCGTAGGAATAAAACTCTATTCCGGCTTCGCTTTCGGCTTCTGCGCGGAATTCAAGCTCGCGGATTCCTTTAGCATCAACTCCAATATCATCAATTGTTACTTTTAGTTTAGGCTTTTTGGCAATTGGGACAATTTCCTCAACTGTTAGCAACTTAATCGTAATGTTATCCTCGTTTTTCAACCGTGCGACTTCCTGAACAGCGCCTCTGCCGAAAGAAAAAGCAATGATATAGCCAACGGGCTCGTCAGCGGCTTTCATTTTCTCGAATAATGCTTTGTCGTAACGCTCCAGCGATGATTTGAAATTATCTATCACGTTTCTGCCGATGCCATCAGACCTTTTTACCTGAATCGGTGTGCCGTTTCTGGTTCTGCCGTCAATCCCGAAATCCCCTCTTTGCTTTAAGTTAGATAATCCGCCGAATCTTTCAACTATCCAGGCTTCAAATTGGAAGGCGTCTTTGTAGCGTAATGTGTCGTAATCATATTTATGAAGCTGAACCAAGAAGGGTTGGGAGAAAATGCCCTGCTGCTGGTTCAATCGTAATTCGGAAACCTTGATTGCTTGGACAGATTGGTCAATTCCAATCCAGTTTCTGTCGAGTTTATCGGCAACAACTACAGTCGTTCCACCACCAACAAATGGGTCTAAGACAACGTCGCCTTCGTTGGAAGTAGATTTAATAATTCTGTGCATAAAACTTTCCGGCTTTTGAGTGGGGTAGCCTATACGTTCAGATTTTGTTTTGAAGTTGCAATTGAGCCACAAATCATCAATGCTAACTCCCGGCATATCATCCAAATAGTGCTTTAGATAGGGTTTTCCGGTGGATGAATAATATAATCTACCTTCCTCTTCAAATTTTTTCATATTTGCTTGAGAATAAGCCCAATACCTGTTTTTTGGCGGAAATTTCCCATTCCATTCGTAATAAGTATCGCCACCGGGTTTGGCAGCAGATAAATCCGAGGCTTTGAATTTTCTACCTGTTTCCGGTTCGATTTTGTTGTAAGTATTTTCAATATATTCTTTATTATATTCTTCAAATATGGTATTGAATGTTGAAAGTTTACTGTTTTTATTATACAAATAGATGTAATCGCAGACTCTGCCGAAATGTTTAGCGCCTTGCTTGGAATCATTATGCGTGGTGGCTCGTTTCCAAGTGATTTTATTCCTAAAATTATTCTCACCAAAAATCTTATCGAGAATATAAACTCTGATGTAAGCATCAGCGTGCCAATCGCAATGCAAATAAATAGACCCGGTGGGCTTCAAGAGTCGGTGCATTTCGGCAACACGCTCTTTGAGCCACCCTATATAATGGTCAATCCCACCCGACCACCTATCCTCGAAAGAGCGAACTTCGCCCTTGTCGCCCCAAATGACTTCGTAATTACGATTGGAGAAAAAGGGTGGGTCGAGATAAATCAAGTCAACGGATTCGGAATCCATCTTCTGCATCACTTCGAGGCAATCGCCTAATATCAATTGATTCATTTCAAATTCTCATATTCAATATTCATTTTTACAAATATAAGAAATTATGGTGCAATGTTTTCGACAAAATGAGTGTCTTATCCCCCCTCTTTTCAAGAGGGGGTTAGGGGGTGTTACGAAATTTATTTAGGACTAACTAATACAATCTAACCGCAAAGGACACAAAGGAAGACGTAAATGGCACAAAGAAAAAACCTTCCGAAGCTTTCAAACCTTCGGAAGGTTGGATGTTTTATGGAGATTCAAGCCCTTCGGGTAGTGCTTTATGCTAATTTCTACAATTTTATAAATCTCTGTACATTCTTGCCGATTTTTACAAAATATAAACCTGATGATAATGATGATACATCAATTCTATTGTTGCTATTCGAATCGATTGACAGGAGAATTTCACCATACAAATTGAGGATTTCCACATTAATAAAATTATCTTGATAAACTATTTCAATAAAATCACTTGCAGGGTTGGGCGAGATTGAAATACTATTGGTTGAATAATAGGGATTATAATTTTCGACACTACTTATAGATTTGTTCATTAAAGCGAAGACATCCAATTTTCCGTTGCCCCAATAAGCATTGGGCAATTCGCCTTTGGATAGGCTTTGCTCATCCTTGATTGCAGTACTCATCATAGCTTCTCGAAGTTGAGAAACGTTTGCATCGGGATATTTCTCGAAAAATAAGGCGGCTGCTCCTGCGACAACCGGTGTTGACATGCTTGTACCGGAAAACATAATATAAGTTCCATCGCCAACTAACTTTGTCGAATCATTTTGCTTTTTTCTCGCTGAACGAGCCGATATTATCGTTTCTCCAGGGGCCACAATATCGGGCTTCATTCGAAGGTCTGTTGAAGGTCCGATACTTGAAAAGGTTGACAATTTCCCGACTGTTTGAAAAGGGAAAATTGGCTGCTGATTGCCATTGATGTCTGTGTATTGAATTCTGTTAACGTATGAGCCGACAGCAATGGTATTATGTGCGACTGCAGGGGAACTTATGCTATATTTATTATCGGGAAATACATACCTATTATTTGAGGGCAAACCTCCGTTGGTTGTCGAAGGATCGGCTATATAGCTATAATTCCAACTATGAAAAGTTCCGCTACCTCTGAACATTATTTTATATATATTAAATACTTTTCGTGGTTCTTGCAAAATTATTTCAAATTCATCGTGAGTATCAGAAAAATCGGAGCCACCATAAGAAATAAAGCAGGCTGTATCTGTTGGTGAATATTCATAAAATAAAGTATCCGTTATTAAATTGCTCTTATCAATTACTGAAGAAAACGTTTGCCATTGAGTTTTTACACCCGATTTCAAATTATTCGGAAACTCAACAGAATCAACTTCTATTTTGAATTCGATTTGATTGGAAAATTCTTTTGGAATATGAAAATACATACGGTTTCGCCAACTATATATCCAGAGCGAGTCCTGCTCTAATTGAAATTCACCTAAATGAATTTTCTTGTCGCCGTCATTGCCCGCAGAAGCAACCAAAGCGCGTCCTGATTTTGAGGAAATCAATTCGTCAATCGCATTCGAAAAGCTGTCCGAGCCGTCATGTGGTATTCCAATTCTTTGACCGAATGACGTATTAATCACACATGGCATACCCATATCTTCGGCTTTATCGTAAATATATTTCACTGCATCGAGTATTGAAGCAGATAGGAACTGATTTTCATTATTGAAATCAACTTGTACCATTATAATTTCCGATTCCGGTGCTAATCCGTTATTCCCGGCTGCGGTAGCTGCGACATGAGTACCATGCCCCTTTGTATCAAATAATGTATCCACGAATAATTCTGTCTGACCGGATAGATCGCTTTCAATTTCTGATCTGCTCAACTCAACACCGTAACCAAATCCGATTGGCTTTTTCCCATTTTGAGCTAATTGGCTCCATAAATATGCAATCCTCGATTTAGTACTGTCGCTTGGTAGTCTGAATTCATCATGGAAAATATCAATTCCGGTATCAATAATTCCCACTACAACCCCTTTGCCTGTATATTTCTGTTCCAAAGGCGTATGACCTTCATGAACTTTTTCGGCACGAACTAAGACAATAGCACTGTCATTATGCAGTTCAAATTCTGCGCCGAGCTCAATTTTCCTAACTGACTCAAGTTTAGCTAAATCAGAAACTTCCTCAATTGGTAAATGCGCTGTCAGCATATTGGAGAACATCGAATTTACTTTGCCACCGACATTAACCACATGATTTCGGATTATCTCGGTTTCGCCACTAATCATTAAATTGACCATCGGTTTAATAGTAGAGCTATTGGATTTGTTTTCAATAACTTGCTGATTATGGAGAGCAATTACTTTTTTTAATTTCAAATCATACTTTCGGGAAATTTCAATCTGTTCCTGTTCTTTATTTAGCTTTGTGTATGTATATGATGAACATGAAGCGAAAAATAGCAGTAGAGCTATCATTAAAGTTACGAATTTTATATTTTTCATATCTTATTTTATTATAAATTTTCAACTAATTTGGTAAATATTACGAAAAAATTATTTATTTGTTGCAGGAAGATTATCTTAAATTTCTATAGTCCTTTCTTTGTTACAAGAAGACAGGATAAAAAAAACCTTCCGAAGGTTTCAAACCTTCGGAAGGTTGAATGTTTTCTATAGAAATTTAACCACTTCGTGGTATTAAACCCCTAACACCAAGCCCCGAACCCCAAGCCTCTATTTACACCAATCTCCGCATTACATACCAGCCACCGAAGCTTGCGAAAAGAAGTCCGAGAGCGATTAAGCCCCATTCACCGAGAGTGGGGATTGTAGTGAATATGCGTTGCTGTCCGTAAAAGGCGATTTCTGCTTCGGATTCATCAGTTGTGATAAGGTAAGCACGGACATAATATTTCGTGCCAAGTTGAAGTCCGGTCAGATTTGAAGCAAATATTTCAGAATTGCCCGATGTGGGTCCTGCGCCTTGTTCAGTCATCCCGGTGTTAACATCAATTGTTGGCATTGCTGAAGTTGACCACACAACACCTTTTTCGATGACATCGTTGTCATCTTCAGTTAAGTTGATGGAGCCACCGCTAATTGCCGAATTATTTGTGATATTATAAACGGGTTGTGTTGAAATCATTGCTTCGAATAATCCCCAATCTGCTCTCATAGCGACATTTGCTAATATTAATATTGCGATATATATAATTAATTTTTTCATGATTATTTCCTTGATTATTATTTATTTATTTAAAATTGATTTACATTAATTATTATTATTTCGTAATATGTTCCCATGTCGTTAATTGTCACTTGCTCTTCAGTCATAGGAATATATCCATCGCCATCGAAGAATCGCAATATGCTGTTTGTATTCAAAGTTTTAGGAGCAATTGCGGATTTATCTATACGGAAAACAATTGTTGCATTTAAATTATCGTCACCTTCAATTTCCCAAAATTGCATTGGGTCTTTAATAGCACCGGGAACTGACTGCTCGTATAATCTTACCATAACAGGATTTGTCGGTGCATTTCCGCAAATTATTTTTAAAGTATAATTATTAGTTCCGTCTCCCATTGGGTAATCTTGTTGAACATTTTGAACTGCAGGAAGAATCAAACGTCCGGTGCTTGGTGTTTGAATCAAACCACCCGTTAATTCACCGTCTAAATCAAAATCACCATCACCAATTACGAAAGTAAAGCCGGTCATATCAACGTCACCGGTGTGAGAGTAGTTGGAGATGTTGACAGTAGCACTCGGGCAAGTTGCAATAAGTGCATCCGTGAGATTGTCGAAATGAGTGTAGCCCCAATTGGGTGTAGATGAATTATAATCATCGCTAACAAAAACTTCGTCATTACACAATGGGTCAACTCCGTCAGTCCATTCGTAAGCTCCCATATCAATAGTCGTATTTTGGATACGGTTTTGCCCACGGATATCAAGAGGTTCCGAATTATAAGAATTATTTCCTGCATCTACAGCGGGAGAAATGCCATAGATCCTGTAATCATCAATTTCAGCATTTACGAATAAAGGATTGTCGGTAATTGAATTAGCATCCGGATTAAAAGCACTTCCTGCTTGGATATAAATATCATTAGTCCCGTTTGAATAACACGAATAATTCAGAGTTGCTGTTCCATTAGATTCTATGAAGATTTCATTACCATTAGTATTAGTTGTATTTTCATAAATAATGCAGTTATTAATTATTGGGGCTGAACCATTAATCCAAAAAGCACCACCTTTATTATTTGCATGATTTTTTGCAAATGTAACATTATTAAGTGAAGTAACGCCACCACTCCATAGCCCAATTCCACCTCCACCATCAATTGCGAAATTATTTGCCATCAAACAATTAGTGTAAGTTGAATTACAAGTTTGAAGTTGCATCACAGCTCCACCCAAATTACCCCTATTATTTAGAAATATGCAATTTGTAAAAGATGAAGACGAATTAGTCAATAATACTGCACCACCAAATAGACTGGCTCTATTATTTGTAAAGATTATATTAAAGAATATAGGTGAGGAATTATTATTGTAAATACCTGCACCACGACGAAATTCAGTATCTGTATCAAAAGCATATCCACCGGAAATTGTAAAACCATCCAAAACTGAATTATTAGTCAAAGCCAATCCATTCGGATGATAAAAAACATGAAAACAATTATCAGTTTTATTTGTGAATAAATCATCTACTATATCATCACCGTCCAGGTCCCCACTCAAAATGGTTTCATTAGCTTCGAAATCACGGTCAGCAAGGTCGAAAGTATTTGGGTCTTCTGTCCCAGCAAATCCACCGTAAATTTCAACATTATTAATCATTCTGAAATGATTATATCTCGAACCGCCTCCTAAACCATAATCATAGCTTGGTTTGTAAGTTCCTGCGGCAACCCATATAATGTCTCCTGAAGCTGCAGCATCAAGTGCCGATTGGAATGACGTAAAGGCATCATCCCAGCTTGTACCGTTGTTAGCACCGCTTGCGTCATGCTTTACAAAGATAAATGTGCCATCAGGGTCAGTGTTTGAATTGTATTCATAAGCTCCCATGTCAATTGTTCCTACTTGCGTATAGTCGGTGCCATCTAATTTTCTCGGGAATCCATTGCCACGAATATCAAAAGCTTCTGAATTATAAGAATCATTACCGGCATCTATAGCAGGTGAATTTCCTGCAATTCTGAAATCAGCTGATGCCGGATTGGCAAATTTTGGATTATCGGTAATTGAATTAACATCAGGATTAAAAGCGCTTCCTGCTTCAATATATATATAATTTGTTGAAGCAGAATAACATGAATAGTTAAGATTTAAAGTGCCATTATTATCCAGATAGAATTCATTACCGTTTTGATTGGTTGAATTATTATAAACTATGCAATTATTCATTGTCGCAGTGTTTCCTCTAATATACCCTGCTCCACCACCAGTATTTGAATGGTTATTTGAAATTGTTACATTATTAAATAATGTGTTTGAATTCTCGGAACGGAAGGCTGCTCCGGGGCTATTAGAAAAATTGCCATATAAAAGCACATTTGTAATAGTAGCATTTGAACCATTATATAAAAACAAAGCAGCTGAACCATTAGTTTTGTTTAATTTGATAATGGAATTATTCATTGTGATTGAACAGTTAGATCTATTTGAAATAGCTCCATAATGATGCCCAAAACAATATTTTACAACTAAATTATTAAAAACAGGAGACGAAAATTCATTGTGAATTCCACCACCTTCTGTCAATGGATATGGTCCTACGGCATTACCGCCCATAATTGTGAAACCATCAAGAAGTGCAGTATTATCAACACTCATATTATAAATTACATTATAACAGTTATCACTCATATTTTGAAATGACAATGTTGCTCCGCTACCTGAATAGATATCATTCCCCATGAAGTCCCCACTAAGTATTGTCTCATTTGAGCCACCTTCCCCGAAGTCTGTTCTTTCGCTGACAGCACTTTCGGTTCCGGCAAACCCTCCGAATATCTGGACACCGCTTATCATTTTAAAAGTAAATTTTAGAGGTTCGTCGGTAGTACCGTCAGCTTCTTTTGATGGCCAGTATGTCCCTGCGGCAACCCATATAATGTCTCCTGAAGCTGCAGCATCAAGTGCTGATTGGAATGACGTAAACGCATTATCCCAACTTGAGCCGTCATTGTTGCCTGTTGCATCGTGTTTGACGAAAATCAATATATCATCAGGATCGGTGCCGCTTGTCCATTCGTAAGCACCCATATCAATAGTTGTATTCTGAATTCTGGCTTGACCTCTTATATCGAAAGATTCAGAATTTTGGGAATTGTCTCCTGAATTAACGCAATGTGATGAGCCAACTAAGCGATAATCTTCATTGTCGGGGTCAACAAATTTTGGTGCTGAAAAAATTGTATTGGGGTCAGGATTAACTGAACCACCGACTTTAATTTCTACATCATCACTACTATTTTTATAAGCGGAATAATACAAGTCAATATCACATCCATCAGTATAAATCTGATGCCCTTGTGACGGAGCATAATTGCCCCAAATAATTGAATTGCGAATCTCACTTGTAGCTGTACTTATACAAAAAATTCCTCCCCCGTTAGTTGCAGTATTGTTAGCTAAAGTAACATTAACCAATGTAACAGAAGAAGAAGAACTATTTTCAATTCCTCCTCCATTTCCGTTTGCCGAATTATTCGCAATTAATGCATTTATTAAAGTTGGAGATGAGTTAGTAATACTATAGATGCCACCACCACCTGATGTTGCTTGATTATGGCGAATAATAACATTTGTCAAATTTGGGCTTGAGGCACCTCCATTAAAAACTCCTCCACCCCAGTGAGCTGTATTATATTCAATTATGGTATTTATAACAGATGGACTTGAAGCATAATTATATAAACCGCCGCCATGATTTGGTGAATAATTATTCTTAATAATTAGGTTGTTGAGATTGGGTGATGCTGTATTATTATGAATACCACCACCTCGCTGATGTTCTGCAACTCCGTCTGCATAACCATGTTGGATGGTAAAGCCGTCTAGAACTGCAGCACTTGTTAGTCCCCATCCGCTTGGATGATATAAAACGTGGTAGCAGTTATCAGTATGGTCTCCTATTGAGCCAATGTCCCCACTTAATATAGTTTCATTAGCACCTCCGTCACCAAAATCTGTCCTTTCTGAGACATTACTTTCTGTCCCGGCAAAGCCACCATAGATTTCTACACCTTCTATCATTCTGAAATGATTATATCTAGACCCGCCTCCTAATCCATAATCATAACTTGGTTTGTAAGTCCCTGCAGCTACCCAGATTTCATCGCCTAACGTTGCTACATCTAGAGCCGATTGGAATGACGTAAAGGCGTCGCCCCAGCTTGAGCCGTTGTTAGCTCCTGCTGCATCATGCTTTACAAAATATGTTGTTTGAGCTTGAATGTAATCAGTTACAAACAAAAACATCAATACAAAAAATACAGCCTGAATAATTCTCTTCATAAATACACTCCTATTTAAAAAAAAATAAAGTTTTCAATTTTTTATTTTGTTTGAGCATGGAAGATTGTTTAGAATAGAGAAAATCAACACTCATGAAAACATATTTAAAGCAAATCATTGTAACACAATACTAATTTAAGCAACAATTATGATATTAACAAATTATATTTTATTCATTTATGATAATTACATACATAATGGATCGTTTTTATTATTGTGATGTCTTTATACATGGCTAATTTCAGAGATAAAAAAAATACCTTCCGAAGCTTTGGAAACTTCGGAAGGTTGAATGTTTTCTATAGAAATTTAACCACTTCGTTGTATTAAACCCCGAACCCCAAGCCCCAAACCCCAAGCCCCAAGCCCCGAACCCCTACCTCTTGTCCTGTCAGTTGTGACAACTAAGGTGAAATCATGAATTCTTCCAAAGCAATAATTTGGTTCATTTTGAGTTAGTATAAATTTTGATTTGAAATATGAAACTTATTGCAAACGAATTGGGCGGCTCATCGAAGTTAGTGCGGGATTTTATCCGCTCTGACGAATTTGCTGCTCGCTTTTTATCCAATAATACTCGTCACGATGACAAGCACTTTTTTGATGCAATTTTAAAGAGTAAAGACGACTATTCAAGGCTTCGTGAGGTTTGCAAGAACACAATGCATTATTTGCACTTGAATGAATTGCAATCCGAAAATCTCGAAAAATTATGCTCGGGGAAAGCTTTAGCAATTGTGACAGGTCAGCAACCCGGACTTTTCGGTGGTCCGATTTATAGCCTGACAAAGGCATTTTCGGCATTTGATTACGCACGAAAAATGAAGATTAAACACGCCGAATTCGACTTTGTCCCTGTATTTTGGGTAGCTGATAACGACCACGACGCTGTTGAAGCCGGCAATATTAACCTATTCGATAGCAATTTATCGCTTGTAAATCTAAGTGCAGTTTATGATTCGGAAAACGTAAGCATTGCAAACCGATTCTTTGGCGATGATATCACCGGGTTAAAAGAGCAAGTGGCAGTTGCAATAAAAAATACTCAATATGCCGATGAAATCATGAAGGTGTTAGATGATTCTTATGCTGTCGGCAAATCGTGGTCTGAAGCATTTGTTACGTTCATTAACTATTTTATTGCGGATTGTGGATTTATATTTATTTCGGCTGAAAAATTTCGAGAGCATGGTCTTTTTGCCAAATTCACTGAAAAAGAACTCAACAATACCGGGCAAACTTCTGAAATTGTTAATCAAACAAATGATGAATTATTATCGCTCGGCTATCATTTGCAAGCACAAATTTCCGATATTAATTTATTTTATCACCGAAATAATATTCGCGAAAATATTAATTCAGATAATCTTGATGATTATAAGCAATTATTTAGCGAAAATCCTATTTCATTTTCCCCGAAAGTATTATTACGTCCATTGATGCAAGATGCTGTATTGCCGACTGCGGCATATATTGCAGGTCCGGGCGAATTAGCATATTTGGCGCAATTAAATAAATTATATAATTATTATAATATTATTATGCCAAGAATTATACTTCGGCACAGCGTAACAATCTTAGATAATCGCAGTCTTCGTTTTATGGAAAAATATGATATTAACCCCGAAATATTCAAATCGCACCAAGATGAATTTATGCAAATAATTCCTAAATATATATTTAGCGACGAAGCTGAATTAGCATTCTTGAATGCTGAACTGACACTAAAGCAAATTTACAATGAATTGTCCGGGCATATCATTAAAATTGACAAAAATCTTGAAAAAAGTGTGGCATCGGCTTTTACGAAATCTGTAGAGCAACTTATTCACATTAGAAAGAAAGCAATATCGTCTCAGAAAAAGTCAAACGAAGAGTTTATTGATAGGTTTATGCAAATTAGAAATCTGATTTTGCCTAATAGTAAATTGCAAGAAAGAGTTTTTGGAATTATAAATTTTGTAGCTTTTGTCGGAATTGATGAAATTAAACAAAATTTGATCAATTTGCCGGAAAGTTGAATAGGATATTTTTCTATTAAAAAAAAAAGTATGCTGAGATTGAATTTGTGTAACCTTTAATTAAATGACTCGTATCATTTCAGTATTTTATTAAGAAACGGAAATTATGAAAAAAATATTTGCTTTGATATTTCTGATGTTTTCAAGTATGATGCTTCTTGCTCAGGAAGACGGTCTCGGCTCATTATCGGGCTCTGTAACCGAAGAGTTATCGGGCGAGAGTGTCATTTCGCTGACAATCGCGATATTCCCCGATTCCAATGTAACAAGCTCAAAACCTATCGCCGGAGCGGTCTCAAACAAATTTGGCTACTATTCGGTTCCGGGAATCAAACCCGGCAGCTATTATTTAGTTGCTCGGGGAGTGGGTTATGCCACTTATATCGAAAAAATCTCTATCGGCTCAAATGAGTCAGTACGTCGAAATATCAAAATGAAAGTAGAAGATGTGCGGATGCAGGAAATAACCGTCGAAGCTCAACGTGACGAGCCTTCGGTAGCACGTATTTCTACCGTTACAGTCACTCCGGATTTTGTCAGCAAAATGCCATCACTTGGCGGCGAAGTTGACTTATTCAGAGTTCTGCAACTATTGCCCGGTGTGCAACAAGCAAGTGAGCTTTCGAGCGGTTTATATGTTCGTGGGGGCTCGCCGGACCAAAATTTGAATCTGCTTGATGGTGTTATTGTTTATAATCCATCGCATTTGGGTGGATTTTTGAGCGTTTTTAATGCCGATGCTCTTCGCGATATTAAGCTAATCAAAGGCGCCTTTCCGGCTGAATATGGCGGAAGGTTGTCGAGCGTGCTTGATATGACGATGAAAGAGGGCACAAAAGAAAAATTTTCGGGTTCCGGTGGCGTGAGTATGATTAGTTCACGGCTTACACTCGAAGGTCCGATTAACGATAACTCCACATTTATGGTGTCAGGTAGAAGAATGTATCTCGATGTTCTGACTTGGTTAGCAGGCGGTGGCACAAATGACGAAGTCCCGATTTATTACTTCTATGATTTGAATGCAAAATTGAATTATCAATTATCAGATTCGGACAGACTTTTTGTCAGTGGATTTTTTGGTAGAGACGTACTTAAAGAACCCGAATCATCTAATGAGAATTTTGGAATCAGTTGGGGTAATAGCACAGCCAATATCCGTTGGATGCATATTTTGTCACCTCAAATATTTACTAATTTCTCTTTAATATATACAGATTACACTTTTAATACTGAAATCTACAATAATGAAAGACCGAGCGAAAATTTCAATTCCGGTTCACACATCAAGGACATTATGTTGAGAGCCGAAGCACAGTATTTCCCTGCTCAAAATCATACTATCAAAACAGGCTTGGAAACTATATGGCATAATTTCCGCTCCGAATTAGGTTTCGATATGTTCGATGAAGTTCCCAATGAATTTACGAGTAAAGAACTGCAATCACTCGAAGCCTCTTTGTATTTTCAAGATGAATGGAAAATTTCCGATTTGATGAACGCCAACCTTGGTGCGAGGATGTATTATTTTCAGGGAGGCGATTACTTTGCTTTCGAGCCTCGACTCTCTGCATCATACAAGCTGACAGACAAAACTTCGATGACAGGCTCGCTTGCTTTGGCACATCAGTTCTTGCATTTGATTGTCCGAAATGACATTACTTTGCCGACCGATTTGTGGTTCCCTTCAACTGAAAAAATCCAACCAAGCAAATCTTGGCAAGGAGTTTTGGGTGTAGAGCATATTTTTGCAGAAGGGGAATACCTATTTTCAGCTGAAGTCTATTATAAGGATATGAAAAATTTGTATGAGTACAAGGAAGGCTCGTATTTTTCTCTCGGAATCCCGATTGAAGAACAATTCACATCGGGCAGAGGCGTTGCATATGGATTGGAACTGTTTTTGAACAAGCAAATCGGCTCGTTCACTGGTTGGATTGGCTACACTCTTGCTTGGACTAAACGCCAATTTGACGAAACTAATGGTGGCAGATGGTTTTCACCGCGTTACGACAGACGACATGATATAAATTTAGTATTGACTTACAAACTCGGCGAAAACTGGGAACTTGGTGCTTCGTGGGTTTACGGAACAGGTCAAGCTTTTACAATGCCGACAGGTGTGTATTCCTTCCCGGATGTAGGGGAACAGTATTACGGCGGTTACGAGAGATACCAATATACAGACAGAAACGGCGCCAGATTGCCCGCATTTCACAAAATGGATTTGAATTTCATGTATAAATTCTCGTGGTTCGATTTACCTTTCCAACTCTCGATGAATATATACAATGTTTACAATCGCAAAAATCCTTTCGCTTGGTATATTAGTGATTGGGACGAAGATACAGGCGAATACAAAAAGACTGTTCGACAAGTTACCCTATTTCCAATTATTCCGACACTCGGACTTAGTTTCAAATTTTAATTCGGAGAAAATAAAATGAAATATTTATTAATAATAGCAATTATATTCAGCGTCGCCCTAAACTCTTGCGAAGAAACAGTTTCGGATGTCACTTTGCCATATGTGGAACAATTAGTAATTCGTGCAGTTATTGGTCCCGGGCAAGGAATCAAATATATTACAGTTGAACGCACTTTACCGCCACTTGAAGAATACGTCAAGGATAATGCAATTGTCAGTGATGCAAAATTAACTATTTCAGACGGTACCAATGATTATGAGTTGACTTACGACGGCGCATATTATGGAAATGATGATATATTAGTCGAAGTTGGCAAAACATATTATTTGCGTGCTGAATGGAAAGGGAAAATTGCTACAGCGCAAACAACTATCCCCGAACGCGTTGAATTGGATGATATTTACTACGAAATAGTCGAATCTGAATATGAATACGAAAATTTCAAATATAAAGAAGTTATAGTATATAGCGAATTTGCTCCAAAGCCCGGTGCTGTATATCAGACGGCCTATTTCGACCAAGGTAAAAGCTTGTTTTACAGTTATGATATTTATAGCTATAATAACAGGAATTCGGAAGGTAAAATCCGTAGTGAATTTCTTCGATTTTCCTATGATGTAAGCATGAGTGAAGAGTTTATTGAAAATTATATTAAAGAATATATATTTTTCCTTTACTCTTATGATGAGCAATATTATAGTTATTTCAACTCGAGGCATAATGGAAGTAGCAACAGCGGAATCTTTGGCTCAGATGGTTTAAACGTACAGTGGAATGTGCATGGCAACGGCATAGGCTTATTTATCGGTCAAGCTTCGACAATGAAAAGATATTGAATTTCAGACATCATATAGTTCAGACCTCAAAGTTCATACTTTCACAAACATCCTCGATTAGCTGACTACACGGATGTAATACACTCCACGCTCCAAATGCGATATTCTCATCCGATGATTAGGTGTTAAAATGTCATTAAGAAGAGATTATCGAAAAATTCTGATGGTATAAAAAAAGTGAAGGATTCAAATATTTCAAATTAATTGAAATATTAGAATTCTTCACTTATAAATTTCAGACATATTGTATCCAATTAACAAATTAGGAGTAGTTCCTAATCAAATTTATTTGGAACAATAACTTTTATTGACTCAAAATCATTTTACGTGAAAATCCAAAATTATTAGCTTGAATGCTGTATATATAAGCTCCGTTAGGTAATCCTTTTGCATGGAAATCAATTTTATGCGTACCTCCATTCATCCACACATTGTCAATAAGTACAGCTACCTGTTGACCTAAAGCATTATAAACATTTAAAGTAACATTTGATGCTTTTGGTAAAATAAAGCTAATAGTAGTACTATGTTGGAATGGATTAGGGTAGTTTTGACCTAAAGAATAAGCAGATGAAGTTCCAGGTTGAGTATTTATATGTGTAATACCGTTTTTGTGAATTCCTTTGGCATAAATAGAAGCCCACTGAACATCTTTTGCAGTATGGCATTGCAAACATGAGTATTCCAAAGTTGTTCCTGATATTCCATTATCATCAACTTTGATGAACTTGAAAGTAGCAGGAGGTGTGGCAGTATTAGAAATATCCTCCAGATTTTCAAACATAGTTATTGGGTCAGTAATTATTTTCCAATAGTGTGCGCTTTGTTCCGATACATATGGCGATAATTGGTCACCATTTCTTGCCGCTTTTGGCATGTGGCAATCAATACATGAAGCGTTTGTTTTTGAAAATTCATGTCCCACTATAGTTTTATTTGTGTGGCAATTTTCACAACTTGCACTTGGTTTAATTCCACCTAAATTGAAATAAACGCCTTTATGTGGGTCATGGCAAGTTGCACAATTGAAGCCCATTTCACCATGTTTTGAAGCAAGCATCATATCGCCTTGCTCACGGTGACGAATAAAACCGGTTGCTACATCGCTGACTGTTCTTGATTGCCATTCAACTCTTTTATTCCATGTATAAGTAGTTGTTTCGAAGTCTCTGTCACGAGCATGGCAAGGAAGACATTCGCGATTTATGCTTGGTTTCTGACCAGGATTTGAAACATGAGATTTTGCTGGTCCGTGACAACCTTCACATCCAATGCCAGCCTCAGCCCAACTTCCTTGTATACCGGGATATGCTTCAAATGCGGGTGTTTTTTCTTTGCTTGGTCCCGTTGTATGGCAACGATAGCAACTGTAAGAATATGACCCTTTCCCGGGATCGGCTTGTGTATAATTTACCCACTTTCTAGTAGCAAGGTTATATTGGCGTTTTGCTCCCCAGATTAAGTACCCTTCTTTGTCTAAGAAGCGAGCATTTGACCAATAGCCACCAAGAACAAAGCTAATTTCACTCCATTGCAAACCTTCAGGAGGTTCAGGTACTCCGGTATGCAAAGTGTAGTTTATTACTGTTCCTATTGTCTTTTGGGAAGATAGGACAGGATAAGTTGGACCATTGGTCCCATCAAGCTTTTGTATTTTATACGGATGTCCGGATTGTTTCCAATTTGCATAAGCTGCAGGGTGGCAACCTTTGCATGATTCACTGCCGGCAAATTCTTGAGCTATCATACTTTGATAACCCAAAAATAATACAAAAATTGAGAGTAGTAAAATTTTTAACATAACAACTCCTAATGTGGGTTCTATACATTGAATTTATATTAATTTAATGAGGATTAGAACCCAAATATAATCCTCATTAAACTAATACAAATATACAAAAAAAAAACAAAAAAAAATATTTATTAAACACTATAATCGAGTAGGAGTTATGGTATAGATACACAATGTCCTCTCGCAACACCGCAAGCACCGTTTATCATACGGCGGTTCTGTACGACTCAGGCAGTTTTGTGGTAAATCAAGCATTGATTTTCCAAATCAAGTTTTTCACTCATTTACTAGAATTATTCCAGGTAAAAAAAAATAGTACATCGCCTAATCCATTCTTACAATTGGTAGGAGCGGCTTTCGGGCTATTCTAGTCTATCTTTCACCTTTTTTCGATTAGAGACAAGGTGCGTTGAATAATTGTACAATTAGTCTTAAACTACGACTTATCATAACCAGAAAAACATTATCAATGGTACACTAATTATTATGATAATGATTTCAAGAGGCAATCCCATTCTCCAATAATCGGTAAAGCGATAACCGCCGGGACCCATGACGAGAGTGTTTGATTGGTGACCGATAGGAGTTAAGAATGCGCAAGATGCACCTATTGCAACAGCCATAATAAAGGCATCCGAGTTTACACCCAGCCCATGTGCGACGTTCAAGGCTATTGGCGCCATTAACACAACGGTCGCTGCATTATTAATCACATCCGATAAAGTCATCGTGATGATTAATACAATCGCTATCATTGCCCACGTTGGGAATGAAGTGCCTATGTGCAGAATTTGCGACCCGATAGCGGCGGCTCCACCGGAAGTCTCGAGTGCAAAACCCACCGGCATCATTGCACCGAGCAAAACTATTACGGGCCAATCAATACTTGTGTAAACGTCTTTGAGGGGCAGTATTCCGCTCAAAATCATTGTAACTGCTGCTAAGGAAAATGCCACTTGTACTTCGAGTAAATCAAAAACAACAAGCAATATTGAAGCAATGAAAATGCTCATAGTCAACAATATTTTTTTCTGATAGCCCAATCTCAATCCGCGACGTGCCAGAGGCAAGCATCCAATAGTTTTAATTACCTCGTCAACTGTGTTTGCTTTTCCTTGTAGCAATAGCACATCTCCTGTACGGAAAATTATTTGGTCTAATCGGCGATGAATTTTTGTTTCTCGGCGAGCAACTGCAAGAAGATTAACTTCAAAACGAGTACGCATTTGCGAACTTGTTGCTGTTTGCCCGACGATAGGTGAATCAGCCATGACAATGGCTTCGGTTGTCGTAATGTATTCCGAGCCACCGGCTTCTTTGTAGAGTGTTTTGCCGCCGACAAGTTCAAAACCGGTCGAATCGAGAAAATTACTCAATTCGTCGGCATCTGTTTCAATGATAATAATATCGTCAACTTTCAACTCTTCCTTTGGGTCGGGAGCATGAATTCTTTCGTTATGCCGTATTAATCCAAGAATTTGGATATCGGTTTTAGTGCTTTTTTTCAAATTCTCTATAAGTGAATTTTCCATTTTAGAGCGGGCTGTAACTCTGACTTCCGTGATATAATCATCAATATTGAATAAGTCTTTTTCTGACTTTTCTGCAGAGCGTTTTGGTAACAATCTCCAGCCAATCAAACTTATGAATAAAATTCCTGCAACAAGAACTATGACGCCAACAGGAGCGAAATCGAACAATTGAAATGGTGTACCAAATTCATTCATTCGAAAAGATGATGCAATAATGTTAGGCGGAGTACCTATCAACGTTGTCATACCACCAAGCAATGATGCAAAAGCTATCGGCATCAAAAAATATGATGGTGGATTGCTACTTTTGCGAGCTAAATGTATCGCAATCGGCATCATAATTGCCAAAGCACCGACGTTGTTCATGAACGCAGATGCAATCCCCGTCATAGCAGTCAATCCTAACACTTGGAGTGTAACATTATTACCAATTTTCATCATCCATTTGCCGAGCAAATCCATCAAACCCGAGTATTCGATTCCCTTTCCGATAATAAGCACAGCAGCAACAGTAATGACAGCAGGGTGACCAAATCCGAGGAAGGCGTCTGCCGGAGCTACGATGCCCGCTATGACAAGAATAAACAAAGCAATCAAGGCGACGAAATCATGACGAATTCGTCCCCATGCAAATAGCACCAAAACTATAAAAAGTGTTGCAAAAACTATAATTTGTTCCATATGCGAATATAAATAATTTCACTTAGATTTTAACAATTGAAAATTAATTTTTAGTCAAAGCTAATTTTTATCAAGCTTTCATTTGAAAAAAATCTACAAACTTTAAAGAAATCCAATCAATACATTGGTTTTGAATATTAATTTATCACGTTTGGTGTGAATATGAATTGTTTATAAGCAATAGGGTAGTCAATATTGTTAATTTGGAAATTCACTAATTAAAATATTCACCTATTTCGACAACTTATTCACAGTCTTTTATTATGTTTGTAAAATCAATATCAAGGGTAAATGTATGAAAATTTTGATTCTAATTTTTATGTTGATTGCAATCCATTCTGTTGCAGAAGTACCTGAAATTAAGTGGTGGTACGACCTGAACGACAATTCCTACGGGCAATCCACACTCGCCGACTTTGACCATGACGGTAAATTGGAAGTAGTGTTCGGGTGTTATCGCAACGATAGCATGGTTTATGCTCTCAATTTGGATGATGGCACATTGCTCTGGAAGTACAATACTACTGATTGGCAGGAGGGTTGCAATGACACCGCCCCGCTTATTTACGACGTTGACGGCGATGGCTTGCTGGACGTTATCGTCGCAAGTTCTTGCAATCCCTACACCTATTGTTTCGATGGAGCAACAGGCGAAGTAAAATGGAAAACTCTCACGCGCGGCAGCGATTCACCTCCTACAATTGCCGATATTGACACCGATGGGAAATTGGAGATTTTACACGGGCAATTCGGCGGATATGTAATATGTATCAACGCAAGCGATGGCATTAAAAAATGGGACTTAAAAGTGGATACAAACTCATGGATTCAAACTGCCCCGACAATTGTTGACCTTGACGGTGACGGAAAATTAGATTTCGTAGTAGCGTCGTGGGAATTTAATAAGGAAAATAATCAAAGCAAAGTTTATGCATATCGCGGTTACGACCAAGTACTAATGTGGACATTCGATTTGGCAGATGTGGTTTATCATGGCACAACATTGCTCGATGTAAACGAAGACGGTAAATTGGATTTGATAATTGGCGATTACGACGGCAATTTGTATGCGATAAATGCCGGAGATGGTGCGCAGATTTGGAAATTTAGAGCCATTTCCTATGTCGGCTCGCCTGTCGTTGCCGGAGATTTAGATGGCGACGGAAAATGCGAAATGGTGTTTTCGAGCTACTATCGCTATTATGCACTCAAATTTGATGGAACTGTAATGTGGGAATATGATATCCCCGATTTCAAGCAATCTTTTCGTGGAGCGGCACTTTCCGATATTGACGACGACGGATTGCCCGATGTGATTTTCGGCACCACGGGCGGACAAGTAATAGCGCTTAGTGGAATTGACGGCTCAGAAATTTGGACTCTTGACCTTGCTGCCCACATCGGGAAAGAGTTTTCGATAGACCATGCTCCGGTAGTTGCTGATTTTGACGCCGACGGAATACTCGATGTTTTCATCATTGGGGGTTTTGTCGAATACCCCAATTGGCAAAGCAATTACGGCAGAGCATACGCAATTTCGGCAGGAACCGGACAAGGACCCGACTGGACAATGTTCCAGAACAATATTCACCGCACCGGCAGTATTTGCAATCAACCAACAAGCATCACCGAATCAGTGCAAATCAGCGCAATAATTAGCCCTAACCCCGCAAGCGAATATATTACAATTTCGAAACCTTCCGAAGGTTTCGAGCCTTCGGAAGGTTCCGCTGTCCAAATCTTCAATACTCTTGGCGAATGCGTGCTTGAATTAGCAGATGTCCAACATCTTGGAGATGTTGGACATCTACAACGCATTGATATTTCCCATCTTCATCGTGGTGTGTATTATCTGCGACTCGGCAATAGGACGCAGATGTTTGTGAAGATGTAGCCTGACTTAGATGGACTCCACCTGCGAGGTGGAGTCCATCTGAATATTAAACATTTCATAATCACAACAATCACCATAATCATACAAATCACAGTTCAGACAGTGCTCTCATGTATAGAATATTTAAATTTATTCACTCTTAAATCTGCTCTAATCTGATTGATTTCATAAGCAATATGGAAAAATTTAGTTATTTTGCATATTCGTTTAAATGTAAAATTAAGAAAATTAAAATTGATGAAAGTTAGAGTCAGATTTGCACCATCACCAACGGGTTATTTGCACGTAGGCGGCTTACGAACGGCATTGTACAACTATTTGTTTGCACGCAAGCATGGTGGCGCGATGATATTGAGAATTGAAGATACCGACAGGACAAGATTGGTCGAAAATGCTACCGAAAAGCTGATTGACTCGCTCAAATGGGCAGGTGTTGAATATGACGAAGGACCTCATGTTGGCGGCGATTTCGGTCCTTATGTCCAATCTGAGCGTTTGGCGATTTACCAAAAATACGTTGCAGAGTTGATTGGCAGCGGTCATGCCTACTATGCCTTTGATACTCAAGATGAAATTGCAGTGATGCGAGAAAGTAAAACGGATTCTTTCGACACAAAGTACGACCGCAAAGTGATGAAAAATCAATTCACTCTGGGTGCTGAAAAAACTCAAGAATTGCTTGATGGTGGCGCTGAATACGTCGTTAGGCTGAAAGTTCCCGAAAATCAGGAAGTACGCTTTCAAGATTTGATTCGTGGCGATGTGTCAGTCAATACGAATGATATTGATGACCAAATCTTGCTCAAATCAGATGGATTCCCGACTTATCATCTGGCAAACGTCGTTGATGATTACACAATGAGTATTACTCACGTCATTCGTGGCGAGGAATGGTTGCCATCAACGCCGAAGCATGTTTTGCTGTATAATTTTTTCGGTTGGCAGACTCCCCAATTTGCACATTTGCCGCTTTTGCTCAATCACGATAAGAGCAAACTCAGCAAACGACAAGGTTCAGTTGCGGTTGAAGATTTCCGTGACAAGGGCTATCTCCGCGATGCTTTTGTCAATTTCATCGCTCTATTAGGGTGGAATCCGACCGCCGACCGCGAAATTTATGCCATTGAGGAGTTAATTGACTTGTTCAATCTCGAAAAAGTAAACAAAGGTGGCGCAGTTTTCGATACGGCTAAATTGGATTGGATGCAGCAGCAATATTTGAAGGATTTGCCCGCAGAAACGCTCGGCATCATGCTCGAAACAGAATTGTCTAAACAAGGCTTTAAGTCCGCAGATAGCACAACAACGGCGGCGATTGCACATTTATTCCGCGAACGGGTCATTTTCGTGAGCGAAATTCCGACTTTTGCAAGCTATATGTTTGCTGACGAATATTCAATTGATGAGGAATACTTAGCTAAACATTGGAATTTAGAAACTCGGAATTTAGTTGTGCCCTTGATTGAAATATACAGTAATTTGGAAAGTTTTACTCACGATGAAATTGCGGCTGTTACGAAAGATTATTCTAAAACGTCAAATAAAAAGATGGGAGAAATAATTCACCCATTGAGATTGATTTTGACAGGAAAGCCAAATGGTGCCGGAATGTTCGACACAATGCAGTTAATCGGCAAAGAAAGATGTATGAAAAGATTTGATGAATTTATATCAAAATACGGAATATAATTTATGATAAAAATACTGTTACTATCAATATTAACAATCCTTATTTCTTGCAGTTCTACCCAAAAAAGTACTGACTGCTTGGGTGATAGAGACAGGGATTTTAAGATAAATTGGGGCAGAATCATTAATGGCGATATACACGGAAATAATTACACTTTGACAAGCGACAGAAAAATTCACAATAATGCTTACCAAAGCAAAGATGGCGCAGGCGAGTATATTACTACAATTCAAGATACGAAATCTTTTTGTAGTTTATACTCAGATTTGATGAATATAATGCTTCGAACCCAATCGCTACACGTACCGGCAGATACAAATCATTTTATCGAATTTATCAATCCGGGCATGAATTACAGGTTTAGGGCTTTGTGGAATCCGAATCATGACAATAAAGGCAATAGGGATTTCAGTGTGATGTACAAAAGATTAGAAGAATTAATTACTGTAAACCAAAGCACGAATTAAAATGAGAGTATTAATCGTAGATGATAATGTTGATTTTGCGACAACAATTGCTGAAATTGTCGAATCTAACGGATTTCAGACTCAAGTAGTTACCAATCCGACTGAGGCAATTAGCCGAGTTGAACGTTTTTTCAAGCAAATCAGTTTGATATTGCTCGACATCGAGTTTGGTCCGGACGAACAATATGACGGTCTTGACTTGCTCGAACTTTTCCGACGCAATCATCCTTACATTCCGGTAGTTATGATATCCGGAAAAGGTACAATAGAATCGGCAGTAAGAGCCACAAAGCTTGGCGCTGTGAATTTTATCGAAAAGAGTACAATAAATAAAGAACAAATCAAGCAAGTTTTGCAAAGCAGCATTTATACCGAATCAGCTCCGGAAATTGAGGAAATCAGACGATTCTTGGAAAGTCACGGTTTAATGGGACGGAGTAAAGCACTTTTGGACGTTGGCGACAGTATTCTGCGATACGGTAGGACTGATTTGAATGTATTAATAACTGGTGAAACAGGGACAGGGAAAAAACTTGCAGCTAAAGCTATTCATGCCATAAGTCGTAGAGGGAAGCATCCATTCATAACCGTTGATATTCCGAATATTCCGCGAGAACTATTCCAAAGCGAACTTTTTGGTCATATCAAAGGCTCTTTTTCAGGTGCAACCGATACCAAGAAAGGTCTATTCCACGAAGCTAACAAAGGAACTCTATTTTTAGATGAAATCGGCGAAATGACTTTGGATTTGCAATCGAATTTATTTATCCCAATTGAAGAGAAAGTTGTCCGAAAAGTTGGCTCAGTTAATAGTGAAGAAGTGGACATTCGTTTCATCTCCGCAACTGATAAGGATTTAGTACTTTCAATGCGAGAATCAAGATTCAGAGAACAGCTATACCACCGTTTACGCGAATGTGAAATCAATATGCCGAATTTGGCTCAAAGGCAAGAAGATGTGCCTAATATTGCCGAATTTTACATCCAAAAGCATAACGAAGATTACTCCGAAACCAAGTTTTTATCTCCGTCGGCTCTTGAATTTTTAGCAGAGCAAAAATGGCCCGGAAATGTGCGTGAATTAGCCAGCGTTATCAGAGTTGCTATGCAAACCACACGTACCGAAAAAGTCGAAGTCAATGATTTGTACAAAATCATGAATAGCGGAATGAAAAGTCATCATAGCTCCGAAACTCCTGACCAATTCATAACAGGGAATTCAACGCTAAAAGAAGACATCGCACAAGTTGACAAACGCAAAATCGAAGCCACTCTCGAGAAAAACAATGGTAACGTTAGCAAATCTGCCGCAGCTTTAGCAATTAGTCGTGAAACATTGCATAACAAAATTCGTAAGTACGGTATTAATGTGCAAGTATTTAGAGTTCGTTCAAACAAAAAATGAGGTTAATATGTTTAAGTTTATGCATTTTATACTGTTCGTCATTTTAATTTCTAATGCAAATTTTAATATTCTTAAAGCTGATGAAAACCAAGTGCTTGACACTGCAGGTGTTGAAGATGATTTTGAAATGTTCAGATTAAGGTTTAAAAGCTCTTTTGAACATCCGACATTTGCCCTCAATTACGGAATTGTTACTCCATTCTACCACGAAGATGCTGTAACAGATGATTTTGCAATACTGAATAGCATCAATGTTCAATTCGGAATTAGCTATATTGACGAAATGAGCAAACTGAACTCAAGTGTATTCAAGCATGAAAATAATATGTTAGCAGTATCATATTATTCGCAGGATTTAGGCTCAAAAACAGAAATCGCCGATGGAATCAGAACTTCTGCGTGGAGTTTCGGACTTCAACGAAATAGTGGTTATGGAATTGGGAAATCTTCCCAAAAACTATTTTTCAATTCTATTTCCGGTATTACATGGACAAGTCTGGATTTTGAAGACAAAACAAGCGACACAATTCAACAGACTAACCTTGATGTCTTTGGTAGCCAACTTAGATTTGGTAATATGTTTGAAGCATCAATGACATTCTACCCGATTGAAAATGTAGGGTTAAATGTCGGATACGAACGGGCAATGGTTTACCCTCGTCATATGTTTTGGTATTGGGCAGCCAGCGGAATAATTCAAGGAGCGGCTCAGGGCTTAACCGGATGGTTCTCAAAAGCTGTAATCGAGAAAAGCCCCGTGGCAGGTGCTATTATGTACTTTGTGCTCGAAAATGCCGTTAATTACGGATTCTTTGAATTGCGGAAGAAAAACATGAATTGGCCCCTTGAAACAGTTCCGCCCTTCATGTATGATTCGTTCAAAGTTGGACTGACGTTCAAATTCTAACAACTTCGTTAGCTTTAAGCCGTCTAACACTTAAATTTTGACGAGGACATTTTTGCAAAAGTTATTAGTTTTGATGTTTTTATTGACTTACACGGCTTCGGCTCAGATTGATGAAGAGCCGAGGCTTGTTCGTTTTTTCAAAGAGTTTTATTCCAAACCGGGGCATATACAGAACCAAACTTACCTTTCGTCACATTACGGATTGACTTTCCCTTCGTTCGGATTCGATAAATTTAATACTGAATTGGCAAATACTTTCAATCTCGAATTCTGCTATGGATTTGTCAGATTGATTGAAGATGAGACATTTGAAGATTTGTTCAAGCACCAATCAGAGTATCTATTTATAGGCAATATTTCTACAAATTTCAAGACTTTCAATATCCAAAGCGATGGAGTGGTGAGCGATACATGGCGATTCGGTTTCGGGTTGAATGATGGCTATGGCTACAATTTTGGTAATAACTCGAATTTCTGGCTTATGCACAATTCGGCATTTACATGGACGAGGACTGACTTTATTGACCGTTTATCGCTAACTTTCGACGATTCATTAATCAATTCATTCGATGAAACATTCAAATTCGGTGGACAGTGGAGCGCCGGAGTTAGAATGCAAATCTATAAATCTTTAAATGTTGATTTAATTTACGAACATTCGCTTTATTACAAGAATTTCCTGCCTGCAGAATGGGTAGGAATGTGGCTGTTCGATAATGTCACTCAACGATTTATCGAAATTTGGGAACCCGAATTATTCGAGGAATTCGGTAGGAATTATCCTTGGATGAAATTCACATACAAAAACCTTCTATCTTGGGTAATGTATGAACTCCGCCGTCAACAAGCCTTTTATCCTTTCAGTGGAGAAGGGACTTTTAATTTTGATTCCTTCAAAATTGTAATTAGTCTTAAATTATAATTTTTCGTTGAAGCAATTTTCGGAGACAATTCGCTCCACTTCATTGATTGTATCATTCAAAACATTGTTTACTACCACATAATCGAAATCACCAGCCGTATCAAGCTCCATTTTTGCTCTTGCCAATCGAATTTGAATCTGTGTTTCGCTTTCAGTACTTCTGCCTCGTAAACGCTCTTCGAGTACTTCGAGACTTGGTGGAGCCAAAAAAATTAGCAATGCATCTTTGGGATAATTCTGCCTTATCGAAAAAGCACCCTTTACGTCAATATCGAAAATCAATAATTCATTATTGCCAAAAGCTTTTTCAACTTCACTTTTCAATGTGCCATAATAATTATCGAATATTTGTTCATATTCGACAAAATCATGCGCATTTATTGATGATTCAAATTCCTCTCTGGAAAGAAAATAATAATCAATTCCATCCTTCTCGTTCGGACGTTTAGACCGCGTAGTAGCTGAGATTGAGAACCTAATACTTGGATATTGCTGCATCAAAAATCGTGCAACAGTCGTTTTCCCGCCACCGCTGGGCGAGGACAGCACAATTAATCGCTTATTATTCGGCATTGGGTGCCTCCGTGCTATTATTTATCTCGGCAATTCTTTTGCTTACTATCGCATAAACTTTTTCATCAGGCACAAGCCCCGGATTATAGTACAATGCTTTGATGAAATTATGTGGAGCTTCAGCAATTGTTTTTTCGATAATTTTCAAATCTTTCTTTTTCAACTCAATTTTAGGAAATATATTTGCCAATAAAGCAGCCGAATTATAAGATTGGCACAATGGAAGTAGTTGATTGAACAATTTAATATCTAATTTGGGATGTGAATTTAATCCATTAATTACTGCTTTTCTTACGATAAAAATCGAATCATTGAGCGCCCCGGCCAAATTCTCGGGTTTTGGGTCAGAAATCGCTAAGGACTTGGCTGCTGCTGCTCGAACATAAGGTTGGTAATCTTCAAGTAATAATCGTAAAATTATCGAATAATTACCACTATTAAATTTCCCTATATTTTCGGCTATATGAATTCTAACAATCCAATTAACATTACTATGTTGCTCAGCGATTTTATCGAATGATTTTGAATTATTAAGTTCGACAATCATTTTTGCAGAATTGATAACTGTGTTTTGATTAACAGAATGGAGAGAATCTTCTAATAACGAAATAAACAATTTAGCATCAAATTGATTTGTAAAGCGTTGTAATAAAGGTATTGAATTTTCAGAATTATCCGCAAGTAGCAGCCCGAACGCCTTCAAAGTAATCGTTGTATCATCAATCATTGCATCAATTGCGGATTCTCTCATCTGTGTCGGTAATCTTTCGTTTGTTGCAATGGAAATCAAATCACTTAAATTATTATTTAATTTTGGTTCTTTAAAGTTTCTCTGTTTTAATTTAAAACTCATAATTGGTAATGACATTAATTCAATCTTAGGCATGTGAGAAGTATTATTATTGTCATATTCCAATTTACAAGTAATACCTGAAGAAAGCACTTGGGAATGCATATTTTCAGCTTTATTATGTTTTGTAAAAGTATAAATGGTGCTATCGCTTGAATTGCTGTTATTTAGCAAAAGGGAAACCCCAAATACGGAATCTTCTATTCTGCGAGATGATTTTAATATAGAATTACCATTGGCGATTAGTGCAGAGAATGACAAATCATAAGCAAACGCTTGAGATTGGGATTTAGAATTGAACTCATTGTCGCCACCATTGTCTATCAAAATCGCGTGGGACGTATTGACTGCAACAGATTGGGAGAAAGTTTCAGCCGAATAATTGTCATCACCCTCCGAATCAATCAATGCCGCGACTGAATACCATGACGAAAAGGCTTGCGAGCAAGATGTACTCTTATACGTATCATCGCCTTTGATGTCAACAAGAAATGCAAGTCCGCCACCTGTAAATCTTGGCATACCAAGAGCAACTGCTTGGGAATATGAGGCTTCGTCTGCTTTTACGTTTGAAATATATTTGTCATTTCCGGATTTATCATTCAAAAATGCGAAGGCTTTTGGTCCGGCAAAGGCTTGCGAAAAGTGTTGAGCATTGTAAGTATCATTGCCCGAATCATCCTTCATAAAGCCAAGCCCAAAAAATGCTGACGCTTGTGAAAATGAACCTGATTTATATACATCATCTCCCGAATAATCAAAAACTGCACCCAATCCGAATATTCCGCATCCGAGACTATAATTTCCTGCTTGATATTTATCATTCCCATTCAAATCAAAAACCGCATTAACACCAAAATATCCGCATCCTAAGCCAAAATCTCCACTTTTATAATTATCATTACCGTTAAAATCAATTATCAATCTCAAAGGATTTGTTATGTTTGATAACTTATCTTTAACTTCCAGCTCATAATTATCATCGCCACCCAAATCCACAATTAATGCAAAATCTCCTTTGTATGTATCTTTACCTGTGCCTCCGAGAGCGAATTTGCCATATTTTGTATCAATAATAGCCGATTTTATTTGGTTATCAGCTCCAACAAAATTGCTTTTTACAACATCATTTGTTTTAATTATTTCGCGTAAAATTGAAATCCCTGCGGACATCGTTTGAAGGCTATCAAGCACCCATTTATTTTTATAAAATTGAGCTGCAATCTCTCGAAATGCCGCATTTTTCTTCTTATATTCAAACAAATCATCAGCATCTAAAGTAGGATTGTATATTATCGAATCTGCATAATTCATCATGAAAGCTAATGTATTGAAATCAATTGAATTAAGACGTTTTTCAAGAATCGTTCTCCCAACTATATAAATAGTAATATATTTGCTCATTATAATCCCACCCAATGAACCAAATACAGAATCAAGATTGACTCCCAGCATATCATTTAGCATTAATCGTGGCATCATAGCATTCAGTTCCGAAATATCAGGCTTGCTGATTCCCAAATCGGCGAAAACGTGACCAAGAAAAGGTTCGAATGAGTTAACATTGAGATTGTTGATTTCGTTGGAATAAAACGAAACTATATCGAATCCGTAGAGTGGGTTCTCGAATAATCTTTCGCTAAATCGAGATTTATTTGTTTCGATATTATAATAATCTCGAGGTAAAATAATATCTCTATAACTCATTGTATTTCTGAATTTTAAAGTATCAATACCATCCGTGTATTTCGTTTGAGCTGAAGATTGCTCAATTGAAAATAAAATAAGTATGAAAATTAATAAATTTCTGAACGATTTCATATAATACACTTAATCTTTTAATATTTGAAGAATGTCCGACAATCTGCCGTCAATCCCAGGAGCAGGTCTGATACCGAAAATTTTACAAAGCATAGGGTAAATATCTATTGAATTCAATGTACCTGTTCTATATTCTGATTTAAACGATGGACCGCGAGCAATAAAAATTCCGTGCATATCCATATGACTATTGTCATATCCGTGAGTAGCCAAATATGTACTCGACCAATTATAGTCAGTTTGGATAAGCCACCCAATATCAGCAACTAAAATAATATCGGTCAACAAAGGATTTGAAAATAAATTGAAGTTTTCTGGCATTTCGTTCCGAAAATAGGCTTTATAGCCCTTTTCTTTTTGTTTTAATAAGGTGAAAATTGTCCCGGATTTATATTTCGGTGCTTGAATTAATGCAAATGGACCCATTGCATTTATATATACATCATCGTCAGGAATTAGTTCACGAACATTGAAGATGCGCGTTGAATCAATTGTTGTCATTCCATGGTCAGACACGATTATTAAATTAACGCTATCCTTAATACCGTGCTTTTTGAGACCGAGGTCAAGATTGCGTATAGTTCTATCCAACAATGTTATAGCCTCATTTAACTCGGGTGAATCAATTCCATGTGAATGTGCACGAGAATCTGCTGCATCAAAATAAAGTGTAATGAATTTCGGGCGAATATTTTCCGGCAGCGTCAGCCAACGCAAAACGCCTTCTACCCTTACTTCATATGGGCGTGTATGTTCGTATTTCTCGTAAAAATCAGGGCGTCTATCAACATCGCTAATTTCCGAGCCGGGCCAAAAATATGATGCGGTTTTGATACCATTTAACTTTGCCGTTTCCCAAAAGGCTTCACCTCTCCACCATTTACTTTCGTACATTGCCGCCGAACCTATTGAAAATTTCTCACCTGAAAACAAATCATGAAAAGAATTCGCTATAATTCCGTGGTTATCAGGGTGGCGACCTGTGATTATCGAATAATGACAAGGAAATGTAGATGTAGGGAAAACCGATTTGAGCGACAAGGCTCTAACGCCTACATCTGCAATCGAATTCAAGTAAGCACTTTCACTTCGTTGCAAATAATCCCATCTGAATCCATCAAGCGAAACGAGTATCGTTGTCGGTTGATTTTGTGATAGAATGAAATTGTTAAATGCAAAAAACAAAAAAACAAAGAGAGCAATATTAGTTGCCCTCTTAGATATTTTTATGTAAAACCTTTTAATCATGCTCCGGGTAAATTAAGAGTTGAAAACAAATGCGCTGCTTCATCAAGAGTTTTTGTCCCCAAATCGCCTTTGCCGTGCTCTCTAAGCGAAATTGTTTTGTGGTCTTCTTCCTTTTGACCGACAACTATTGCAAAAGGAATTTTCTTTTGTTCCGATTCGGCGATTTTACGATTTACTTTTTCTGAGCGGAAATCAGGTTCTGCTCTGAAACCCAGCTCCTTAAAGAAATCAACTAAAGATTGGGCATAATCATTTTGATTTTGGCTTATAGGTAGAACTGATACCTGCACCGGAGCCAACCAAAACGGGAAATTTCCCGCATAGTGTTCAATTAAAATTGACATAAAACGCTCCATAGAACCAAATGGTGCCCTATGAATAATAACCGGGCGATGCTTTTGATTGTCTGAGCCAGTATATTCGAGTTCGAACCTTTCGGGCATTACATAGTCAACTTGGACGGTGCCGAGTTGCCATTTTCTTCCAATTGCATCACGAACGATGAAGTCCACCTTAGGTCCGTAGAATGATGCTTCGCCCAATCCGATGAAATAATCAAGATTCATCATATCGGCAACTTCCTTGATTTCACGCTCAGCTTTTTCCCACATATCAAGTTCGCCGGCATATTTTGATGAATCATCATCACGGAATGATAATCTTGTTGATACTTTCATATCGAAAGTTTTGAATACAAGTTGAGTCAATTCGATAGCATTGACTAATTCGTCTTTGAGTTGGTCATCAGTGCAATAAATATGTGCGTCGTCTTGTGTAAATCCTCGTACTCGAGATAATCCGCTCAACTCGCCCGATTGTTCGTAGCGATAAACCGTGCCAAATTCAGCTAATCGTAAAGGCAAATCACGATATGAACGAGGTTTTAGAGCATAAATCTGATGATGATGAGGACAGTTCATCGGCTTCAGGAGGTATTCCTCCTCTTCGACCGTAATAGGCGCGAATTGCGAATCTTTGTAATAAGGGTAATGCCCCGAAGTTTTGTACAAATTCAAATTACCGATATGCGGAGTAATTACCTCTAAATATCCGCGTTTGATAAGTTCTTCTTTGATAAATGCTTCGAGTTTGCGACGGATGAAGGCGCCGTTTGGCAACCAAACAGGTAGCCCACCACCAATTTCAGGTGTTATCATATATAATTCAAGCTCTTTGCCAAGTTTGCGATGGTCGCGTTTTTCAGCTTCTTCGCGCAAGTGAATAAACTCATCTAAGAGCTTTTGCTTCGGAAAAGTTATGCCGTATATGCGTGTCATCATCGTTTTTGTCGAATCTCCTCGCCAATATGCACCGGCTACCGAAAGCAATTTAACCGATTTGATGTGTGCCGTTGAGGGAATGTGCCCACCACGGCAAAGGTCGGTAAAGTTGCCTTGCTTGCAAAATGTAATTCGCTCACCTTTTAGCCCATCAAGCAAATCGAGTTTGAATTCATTGCCGACACTCGTGTAATATTGATATGCCTCGTCCCAAGTTGACTCATACATATCGTATGTTGATGCTTTCTTAGATAATTCACGCATTTTAGCTTCAATTTCAGGCAAATTTTCTGTTGATAGCTTTACTCCTTCCGGTGGCAAAACATCGTAGTAAAATCCAGTTTCGATTGATGGACCAATGCCAAATTTTGTACCCGGATATAATTCCTGTATTGCTTCAGCCATAAGGTGGGCAGAGGAATGCCAATACATTTGCTTGCCGTCATCATCGTCGAAAGTTGCAATTTTCAATGTAGCGTCGCTTTCAATCGGACGATTCAATTCGTAATACTCACCATTAACTACTACCCCAACTGCGTTACGAGCCAAACCTTCGGAAATAGATTTTGCGATTTCCAAACCGCTGATTCCGTTGGGATATTCTCGTTCATTGCCATCAGGAAATGTTATCTTAACCATAAATAAATACCTTAGTTATAAATTTTATATCATACAAATATATGAAATGCTGATGTCACAATGAAATTTGAGGTGACATTAACACGAAATTAATCTTTATTTACAAAATCAAATAAGAAATACGAAGCTACTATCATCAATCCGCTATATGCTACCATCATTTGCAAATCCTTCATTGCATCTTCAAATGCAATCCCTTCGAATGACATTTTTGTAAGACCTACCCCTAATATTATTATCGGGAGTAGAATCGGAAATGAAAGTACCGGGAAAAGTGCGTTTTTGCTGTTTGCTTTGGCAATTAATGCTGAAATTATTGTAGTAGCTGAAGCCACCGAAAGACTACCTATGGCAATTGTTGAAATAAACAAGGTTAGATTTTTTACTTCTATATCGCCTAAAAACAAGAAAAACAATACAACGGCGAAAAAATTAAGCGAAGCGCTCAATAGCACATTGAATAATAGTTTCCCAAAATAGATTGCATAAGGAGTGGAGCTGAGTTGGAGTAAAATATAAGTACCCCGCTCTTCTTCGCTCACGAATACTTTGGATAATCCAGTCATGGAAGCAAAAAACATAATTACCCACAAAATGCCTGCTGCAATCATCGGAGTAATAGTTTCACCCGCAGTGGCAAACATTATCATTGTGATTGTAGTCAGCACAAAAAGCAAAACAGCGGAAATAGCATAGCGTGTCCGGAATTCGCTTTTTAGTTCTTTTGTTAAAACTGCTGAGATTCTGAGGTAATTAATGCCCATATTTTCACTTTACCAAATATTTAGCGCCGAGTCTTATTTTCAACATCTGAACCTGCCAATCAGTATCTTCGGCAATATCAAATGGTGAGAAATTCATGCTCGATTCGAAGAAACCAGAAAATCTGTCAATTATTGGCACGCTAGCTCCAATTCCTACGTAAAAACCAAGTCTGAGACTATTGAGTGATTCGAGTTCGGCAACGTCAAGTGACAAATATCGGGAACCGTTTTCGTAAACAAAATTATCGGGTATATTAATTCTCTTTCTTATTTCGGCTGATTTTCCGAGCGCCATCCCGACATTTATACCGCAGTTTAAATACATCAAGCGATTAATGAAATATTCAACTCCAAATGAAAGGTTAGCATATAAATTTTCAAGTTTTATTAGATGAGATTCTTGGAATGGCAAAAGCTGACCTGTAGTGGGGTCACGACGACTTGATAAAATGCTGTCGGGGGCATTTAATTCTCCACCGATGCTTTCCAATGACAAAGTTGCTGCGATATTCATCTTTGGCAAAAAGCGTTTTGAAGCATAAATTCCAAACCACCCGCCACTGCCGGCTGCTGAAGAAAAGGTACCCGGAAAACTGAGGTCGCCGGTTCGAGCAAAACTTGCAGCATGTGTAGAGAGCGAATATTGACCAAAAATCCCGACTGTGTATCCCGGATTGGATATACAAGTTTTGCTGATGCCTTCTATTAATGAATATCCCAAAGTTCCTGTACTTGGTTCGTAAGAATAGCATAATGTATAAAGAGAAATATTTTGGGCGACATCCATCAATTCTAAAATCAACGAACCCTCGAAAGAAGGATTTTGAACCTTGATGGCAAATTGAGCCTGAGGCATCCCATCAGCAATTCGGGGAATTGTAGCACTTATTCCTGCACTATCAACAACAGATATTTTGCTCAAACCAAGGTCGTCAACCCTATCATCTCTGACAATTATCATTAAATTACCATCAACTTCCGTCATTTCTGCCATTGGTGGAATTGTATCTTTTTTAGGAACGTACTCAAGGAAAGATTGACCGCCCATGTTGCCATAAGCATCATAAGCATCAATATCACCGAAGCCAAATCCGTAAGAATACATCCCAAATGGTTCTTTGCCACGTATATAATGCGTCCCGAAAGGTACATCAATGAATGCGATTGAATATCTTGTCATTCCAAGTTGAGTAAAATCCTTTGTATCCATCTTTCTGTCATTCAATTCCATAGTTGCAATTGAATTCGTTGGCACCACAACATTAATATGGTGATTCCAACTGCCATTGATGGGCGTTGCAAATCTATATTCGTTCAAGAATTGTTGTGTCGGACTAATCAAAAGCATCATTGGGTCGCCGATTTGGTCGCCGTTTTCATATCCTTGAGAATATTGTGATACCAGAACAGGCTTATCTGCCGTTACTTGCAAATCTTGGTTAGAATTTTTTTCAATAAATTGTCCTGCTTTCAAAGTAGCAATTAATTTTGAATTTTCAAACACCTTCGTATTTGCTTCATGAGCCAATACTCGATAAGTATAAAAAGACCTGCCTTTGAGTCTGCCAAGGTAAAAATGCTTTCCCCACGAATTGACAGGAGGTAATTGCTCCACTAAATGATTACACGCCTTGATACGTGGAGGACCTACAGGTATGTATGTACATTCATGCCCGCTAAATACTGCTATTTTCTTATTCGATTTAATCAGCGAACCTGTCAAATCAACTTCAATATCACGTATGTTGAATTTACGCAGAATCCGAGATTCTGTTTCTGCTCCAACTTGATAAACATCACCTTTGTTTAAAGTGACTGTATATTTTTCGCTTCGAGGTTTGCCGGTATAAGTGATTGTAGAAGGTGTTATTTCCACAATTGTATTATTCTCTGTAGCGACTATTGCAAAAATTGGCGATAATTTTTCAGCTACGTGATAGCACATAGCACGATATTCGGTGCCAAGCACATTGATAGGGAGTCCGAGATAAGTGTCAGTCGTTTGGTGGCGGCGATTCAATCCATAAACAGAAATTGGATTATCGGACATTACGTTGACTCCTAATCCTCTTTCAACCACTTCATAGCTACGAATTTGAGCCAATGGGTCGACAACTATGCTCCTTACAGTTCCTGCCGGAACAAACATTGTCTGTTTATAATTGATTATCGGAATACTTATGCTGACCGTTGCATCGTGGTCGCCGGTGATAAAAAGCTCAAGCAAAAGAGCATTTTTGACATTGCCCGGTTCTTCTTTGAAATTTGTCATGAAACAAAGCCAGAATTCAGTACCGATAGGTTTTTTTGCAATAAATGCTAATTTTGGGTCAATTTCATCTTGTGCTGATAAATTGGGCAATCCGACAATCATCAGAATTAAAATAAGTATAATTTTTGTTTTCAATTTATTTCTCATTTACTTGAAGTACATGAAATTTGTTTTATAGACTTGGTCTTGTACTGCCATTACTAAGTAATATGCACCTGCAGAAATGTTCCAAGAAGCAGGTGTAAGTCTCATTTTATATCGTCCGGCTACGAATACGTGCTCGGTATAATCATCAATCTCATTGCCTGCATCATCGTATATTTCTGTTACAAACGAGTCGTCATTTAGTGCTGAGCTGAAAACATTTCTTCCATTAAGAGAGAAAACTTTGAAACTGACTTTAGTTTCGCTGTCAACACTGAAAAATATTTCGGTATATACATTAAATGGGTTGGGGAAATTTTGCCCTAATCCTTCTGTTAACTTTGGTCCAACCGGTATTGATTGTACCGAAATCGTTCCTGAACCAAAATCAGCTTGCTGCTCGACACCCCCGATTTTTATTATAATCGGTGCTACCAAAGTAGCTGTATCAGGACCTGCCAAACCTTCGACTTCGAGATAGAATAGTATGCCGGTAAATGGCATTTTGAAATTATCTGAAGAAACCTCAAAAGAAGCAGATTCGATTTTTGTTAAATCTACCGAGAATGTATTTTGTTCATCAAGGCAGGTACTTGCATCTGTAACAATTCTTTTGATGTCTATCACATAGGCATTGAAACGGACAGAAAGTTCAAAATTTCCAACAGAGTTTGAAGGGATTTCTCCATATATGGGGATTAAGTTCGTTGTGCCACGCGCAATGCTCGTGTCTCGTAACCCAACTGAGATCGCAGCCTCAGAAGTTGGAGCCGAGAGTATTACCGATGCCAGAATAATTAAAAATGTCGCTAATATCCGATACATTTTTTACCGTTAAAATTAATAATTTACAAATATAAATATATATTCAAATACATTTCACTATAATTCATGATTAAGTTTTCTGTTTTTTCTTTTTTGCAGCAGGGAACAAGATATTATTCAGAATCAGTCTGTATCCGGGAGAATTTTTGAACAAATTCAAATCCGTCGGTGGATCGCCAACTCTATGCACATAATCTTCAGGGTCGTGACCGCCAAGCCAGGTATAAGTTCCCCTGCCAACATTTCCGTGAATGTATTTGACCTCATTTGTGCCTTCTTTCATAGCCAAAATCGTTACCGTATTTTTGAGCAAATCCTTGTTGAAAGATGTCGTTTGCCCCATGAAACCTTTGATAACATTTACGTGATTTTGTGTCAGCATTGACGGTACAGGGTCATATTTAGCCGAAAAATCGAACAAAGTGAACCAATCGGCATCGGGATTGTTGACATTGTGATGCCCTACATCAATATCCGAAAATTCCACTTCCATCGGGTCTAAAATCAAACGGAAATTCTCAAAAGCGAAAGTCTCTTCAAAATTCAACTTGGAATTGGCACCATGGTCATGCGGAGTGCCGTCGAACATAACATCGCACATGTCCACATGCTCTACTGACAAAGCAATATCGTAAGAATCTGTAGCTGTACACATAGCAAATAAAAATCCACCCGAAGCAGTATATTCGCGAATTTGGCGGGCTACTGCCTTTTTAAGCTCGCAAACATCAGGGAAACCGAGCTTCTTTGCCATACTTTCATTTAAAGCGACCTGCTGAATATACCAAGGAGTGTTCCTATAAGCAACCCAAAATTTGCCGTGCTGCCCTGTAAAGTCTTCATGATGGAGGTGTAGCCAATCGTATTCCTTGAGTTTGTCGCCCATTACTTCTTCATCCCAAATTAAATCATGCTTAACTTCGGCATATTCAAGTGCAATACGTACAGCATCGTCCCAAGGTTGGGCGCCGGGAGGGGCGTAAACGGCAATCTTTGGTGGCTTTTCGAGTTTGACCACTTCCATATTTACGTTTTCTTGGCTGACCTCATCTATAATTGATAGAGCTTGTGATTCGCTTAGTCGCTCAAAAGAAACACCGCGAATTCGACATTCAGCTGCAAACTTATCAGTATAATCAACTAAGAAAGACCCACCACGATAGTTGAGCAGCCAATCGGCTGTGCCACCGTTTTCGAGTATCCAAAATGTCACACCATAAGCTTTGAGATGGTCAGTTTGAGCCAAATCCATCGGTATAATCAATCTGTCAGCCCTCATCAAAGAAGGCAACATGAAAAGGCAAATCAATACTATATTCTTAATTTTTAAAATAGTCATCATTCTATATAAATTTTACTTACCACCACTTACTTAACGTTTATGACGATTGAAAATTCTAAGCGTCACACAGATATGTTACTTTTTTTGAATCTGAATCATCTCCATCGGAAAAAAAATTAAATTGTATAGGCTTAACAGCGTTCTTTGCAATTATATAATGAAAATGGAGAGCATGAGCCCTCCATTCTTGTTGATTTTGTAATTATGAATCGTAATTATTCAATAACTATGCGTTGCAAAGTTTGTTCGCCGTAGTGTGTTTGGGCTACGAGCAAATACATTCCGGGAGTTAACTTGTTCAAATTGAAATTCTCGCGGAATTCGCCTTTGCGAATTAGTGTTTCCGGTGATAGTGTCATCAATAATTTCCCTGTAAGGTCATGAATCGAAAGTTTCACTTTTCTGTCCTCTTTCAATTGGAAATTGACAGAAACCGGACCATTTGTAGGATTTGGATAAACCATCATGTTTTCGACTGCACCACTACACGAACGCCAAACGTCCATTATAGTCTCGGAACCTGTCTCAGGTGCCGCTTTGCAAATATCTTCGCTGCTGTTAATCGCTTCAATCTCGGCTGCGACCTGTGATTTGATGTTATCCGGCACGACTTCGAGTAGTTCATCTGTCGGTTCAAACCAGAAGATTAAGTCTGCGCCGCCATCCGGAACATCAAATCGGACAGGAATTAATTTATTGACAGTCAATTCAGTCATCATTTTAAGGCGATTATCAAGATGCGAAAATTTGTCTTTGGGCATCATTCTGTGAATTTTATCCATTTTCGACTCACCTAATGAGTCAATATTTGATTCGTTATTTTGGCGTTTAATTACTATTTTTTGCTCTATTTTCTTGTTGATTATGCTGTCCAAATTATTCAAATCAATTTGTATATTACTTGAGTTGAATCGCAATGAATCGCTTTGGAAAATCATAATTTTATTCAAACTACTATCAAAGTTACTAAAATCAAATTCAAACTCGAAATTTTCAAAATTAGATGAATCTAAATTCAGGTTATCATTTAAATTAAATTTGTTCATATGCACTGATAATTTACTTCTATCAATTTCGAATTTACCCAAGTTATCGGAATTTCCCCAAGCTGAAATTAGTGAATCAAGAGTATATGGATTAATTTGTTCTAGTGGCAATAAATCATCAAGGCTTACATCACTTAATAATGAAAGGTCATCAACTCTTTCAGTATAAAGCACTTGATTAGGATTATTTTCCTCCCACTCAGGGCTAATGTCATTATTATTAGTCAAAAAAGCAATTTTTACGTTACCATTTGCTGAGGTAATTAATTTTGGAACTATTGTTTTATCGAGATCAATATCTTCTGAGTTCGCAATAAATTGTGTTTTTATATCCGGACTAATAGCAATTCGCATCTTCCCACTAATTACTTCATAATTTTTAGTTTTCGTGTCGAATTTGATATTGTATAAATCTAAATCTTTATATGGTAATGTAATTGTATTTATTCCGTTAATTTTGTCAGTTTTTTTGGGTAATTCGATGTCATCATTAATGTCGTATGTAGTCATAGCAAGCTCATTAGGCTTAATTCTACTTTTATTCATGTCTTTCTCATCGTCATTTGGTAATTCTTCTTTTGCAACGGGGTTCGATTTTGCAGTTGAAAATTCAACAGTAGCCTTGTTATTTGTAGGTTCTTGTTTATCAGAATCAATTACATTGAATAGTAGCAATCCTGATACGACAAGAGCTGTCATTGAACTTAATATAGTCATTTTATTTACTCCGTAATTAAAAATACCTGTACTCACCGGATTGACGGTACTTGTGCTAATGAGTTCGCGAACCTCACTATCATTCAAAACCGGCTCCAGATTTCGAGCTTTATCAAAAATATTATCAATATTCGTATGTTTATTATTCATTTTATATCCCTACTTTCATTAATTTTTCATTTTTTTTTGAAAACTCATTCTGTTCAGCTGAATAATTGTTATTCATTTTGTATGTAAATTTATCACTCATCAATTCGCTTAATTTTTCTCGTCCTCTTTTCAATCTCGATTTCACACCCGAAATTGTTCCACCTTGAATTTCTTTGATTTCTTCGATTGTAAATCCTGAAATTTCGTACAAAATGATTGCTTCCTTCATCTTTTCAGGCAATTTGTCCAATGTGTTGTAAAGCACTTTTATGTCGTGAGAAATATCGGGCATCGGGTCGTGATTTATCAAATTCTCCAATGCCATATCATCCATTTCTTCAAAGTTCTTCATTTTTGACTTACGCTTACGATTCAATCTGACCGCTATGGTAAAAATATAACTGCTGAAGGACTCTTTATTTTTAATCTTATCAAAATTTTCGTAAGCTGCCAACACAGTATCGCTAACCAAGTCTCTTGCATTCTCGGTATTGCGAGTGATTGCTCTCGCAAATCCCGAGAGTTTGAATTTCACTCGGTCATAATAAATCATGAATTCATTTTGTTTACTATCTTTCAATCCTATTTCCAAATTATGTTCTCTACTCATAATATAAGTGCCACAAATCCAAAAAAGGTTTCACACAAGAGGAAAATAACAGAAATTGAGAAAAATTCTATCAAATTTCCAACATAAAATCATTAGACTCATTTCTTCAGAACAAATTTTTCAAGTTCTTCAAAAGAAACCATTTCCTTATATGATGATGCTTTCGAGGGCCAATTTGGGATAATAGTATCTACATCAATCCCTAATTCAACGATACTTTCGTACAATCCCCTTGTCCGACTGCTAACCTGCGTTTTATCATCATAGTTTTTAGGTACAAAGCAAATATCTCCGGTGAATAATAGTTTCTCATGTGGGAAATAGCTGATAAGGAATTCATCTGTATGATTGGATTTTATGCCTATGTCATATATTTCAACTTTTAAATTATTCTCCGAAAATACGATTTTCTTGTCATTTACTATAATGATATTAGCTATTTTGGGATTCAGCTGAAGACTATCAGCTTGCAAACTGTAAGGAGCATTGATAATGAATTTCGCATAATCCTCGTTGCCCTTTGTAGTAACTACATTGGCACCAGCGTGTACAAAAGCTCTAATTCCACCCATGCTATAAGGATGATAATGACTCAAAACAACTGTACTGATTACCTTGTTAGGGAAATAGTCGTGAATTTTGTCAATTATCAATGTGCCATATTCAGAATTTGTTGCAGATTCAATTACTAATATTGAATCCTTGAATTCCATAATCATTGATTTGCAATCCAATGGAGGCAAATACAATGTATATAAATGTTCGCCGACTTCCTCAATGAGTAAATTCGAAATGTCTATTGCGTCATCGTTCTGTGTTGATTTTACTTCCCCTTTTTCTGTTGAATTCGGGATTTCAAAAGCCGAGGAATCTGAGAGTACATTTATCATGAAATCACTAAATTCATAGCTTTGAATGATTACATCGCTACTTTTGACTATCTTAAAAGTAGGAATTGGGATGCCATTTATTAATTTATATTCTGTATATATTGTTTCTTCGATTACATCTCCGTGGGGCCACTGTTTGTCAAAGAATAAGTTTTGGACTTTGAATACCAATCCGCTTTGACTATCTACATAAATTAATCTTCTTTTACCTTGTTGATTATTGAATGAAATTACATTATAAGCAAATTCACCAATTTTCTCATCTCCTATGTAAGTGAGAGTCTCACGATTTCGAACAGCTTCAGCCAGAATCAAATGCGGGAGCATCTGAGTTAATGAATTAATGAAGTATTTAGCTAATTCGCCGCTAACATTAACAGTGTCGTTAGAAGAATAATACTTTACATAGACTTCATCCTTCTTGCTCATCACCATACCAATATGCCCGCTTTTCTTGAGAGTGCGAGAAATCATTTTATTCTCGTAATTTTCATCCATTGTAAAATTGCCTTGAAATGGGTATTCAACTGTCGCCCAAGGTTTTCTGATGTGCGACAACAACATATCCCTTCCTTGAATCTTGAATTGCATACACTGTATATCTAAAAAATTGCCGTTTGCACGAATGCTGGAATTCAAAATTTCATTTGCCTTGTTATAAGAAAGATATGAAATATTATTGCTCTGAGCAGATATTTCTGTTTGAATTAGTATTATGTAGAGTGTGAATAATATATATTTCATCATTAGACCTTTATCGGTTTATTTTATCTAAATTTGTAAAACATGTTCAAATCGGACTTATTTACCATAATTTCTCTTTCTAAATAATATAAGTGGTACAATTCCGTAAAAAGTTGCATGTAGTTTATAATTTATTAAAGTTAGTATGAAATTTACAAAATATGCCTTTTTGCCTCTGATTATAGCTTTTATAGCGTGTTCATCGGTTGATTCGGGCTCGCAAAAGAAGAATTTGCTTTGGAAGGTCGAATCCGGCGGCAATGTTGTTTACCTGCTTGGCTCAATTCACATCGCCGATGAAAGCTTGTACCCCTTGGATACTGTAATAATCGAATCTTTCGAGGAATGTGAATATCTCGTTCTGGAGTTAGACCCAAGCGCTCATAACGCACTTGATATTTATAAGTATATGTCCTATGAAGGCGATACTTTGCTTAAAGATATGATTACAACCGAGCAATATGCGCAAATCAAAGAATATATGGACAAACACAATGTGCCTGAGATGGCTTTCAGCACTTTCAAACCATGGGCTGCTGTTATGACTTTGCAATCATTGGAAATGCTAAGTAATGGATTTTCACAACACGAAGGCATTGATTTGCACTTCCTCGAAAGAGCAAAATCGTCCGGTAAAATGGTAAAAGAACTCGAATCATTAGAATTTCAGATGTCTATGATGAATAGATTGAACGCTTACACAGGCGAATATTTGGATTATACATTAACCGAACTTGATGATACCAAAAAATATGTCAAAGAGCTAATTGATGCTTGGAAGCAAGGCGATTCGGACAGAATATATGAAATTTCGCAAGAAGGGAATCAATATGAAGGTTTCGAGCAAGTGATGGAAGATTTGAATTTTTCAAGAAATATCAGCATGACCAAAAAAATTGAAGAGTATATAGCCTCCGGTGATAAACATTTTATAGTGGTCGGCTCGCTGCATTTATTAGGTGAACGCGGAATAGTACAGCTTTTGGAAAGCAAAAATAAATATAAAATCAAACAACTATAAAGAGAAATTCTATATGTTAAAAAACAAAATCACATTAATCACAGGTGCATCAGCAGGAATAGGTAAATCATGTGCCGAAGCATTCGCCGAAGCGGGTTCCAATCTTATTTTAATTGCCCGTAGAATAGAATTGGCAGAAAAATTAGCTAGCAATTTGAGAGAAAAATACGGAGTCGAATGTATTGCCATCCAGCTTGATGTCAGAAAATACGACGAAGTTGCCGACCGTTTGGGGAATTTGCCCGAAAAATGGCAGAACGTTGACATTTTAATCAATAACGCCGGATTAGCCCGGGGATTGGACAAAATCCAAGATGGCAGTCTGGATGATTGGGAAGAAATGATTGACACCAATCTAAAGGGTTTGCTGTATGTGTCGAAATTGATTTTGCCCGGAATGGTAGCACGCGACAGCGGGATGGTAGTCAATATTGGTTCGATAGCCGGCAGGGAAGTGTATCCCAAAGGGAATGTTTATTGCGCCACAAAACACGCTGTCAGAGCTATCTCTCAGTCAATGGTAATAGATTTAAACGGCACAAATGTACGCACTTGCAACATTGACCCGGGTATGGTAGAAACCGAATTTTCGCTTGTACGATTTCGCGGCGATGCACCCAAAGCAGAGCAAGTTTACAAAAGCTTCAAACCTTTAAGCGGAGATGATGTTGCCCAAATTGCACTCTTTGCTGCTAGCAGACCGCCACACGTCAACATTCAGGATATTATGGTAACAGCAATCTCGCAAGCAAGTGCACAGATTGTAAATAGAACGGGCGTATAAAAATATCATTTGGAAATAACAAGAATATGTTATACTTTTGCTAACTGCATTTAAGCCAATGTTTCTATAGAAACGGAGAGGTGGCAGAGAGGCTGAATGCACCGGTTTGCTAAACCGACGTAGTGGTACAACCGCTACCGAGGGTTCGAATCCCTCCCTCTCCGCTGAGTGAAATCATAAGCCCTTGTAATAAAATATGTTACAAGGGCTTGTTTTTTCTACCTATGTTCTTGTCGATTTGGACTTGAATTATCAGCTATCTCTTTAATAAATTAATTCAATAGTTCGGCTAATTTGGCTCTTAGCCCTTCTCCGCGGATGGTGTCAACGGCTATGATTTCGCTATCGGGGTTGATTAGCACGAATCGGGGTATTCCGATCACTTCAAACATTTTTGCAGCTTCGCTTTGGAATTGCCCCTCTGACCATACATTCAACCATGGCATTTTCCATTTTCCCTTCCTGAATCCGACTACTGGCGACGCAGTTGGGTCAACCGATATGCTCAATATTTCAAATCCCTTGTCTTTGTAGGCTTGGTATGTCTCGTGCAAATTTTTCATTTCCATTATACATGGTCCGCACCAAGTAGCCCACAAATCTATCAGAACGTACTTGCCTTTCAGTGTTTCGGGGCTTATGATTTGGTCGGGATTGTCTAAGGATTTGAATTCGAAATTTGGGACTTTCCTGCCAACTTGAATTGCACGATTAGGGTCATATGATAGACGTGCCCGACTTGTAGCTTCTTCATCAGGGAACTCCGCGATAATTCGATTGTATAGCTTAATGCCGGCTTCTTCGTCTCTGTGGATCGTATAACCAATCACAGTGCTCAACAATTCCGCAGCAAATGCTTTATCAGGATTCTTTTCGATTACATCCATAATATACTTATACTCGTGAGGAGCCATATCTTGATGTTTTGCAATTCCGACTAAATCGTATCCGAATTCTTTAACTTTCTCAGATTCGGGAGGTGTTCTTTTAATCAAATCAAGTGCCGGTGCGAGTGATACTTTTGGGCGTTCATCGAAATAGCTCAGGATAGTCAAATAACTCATATATGCCATGATTGCTTTATCTTTGGACTCAATCTTGTCTTGGGTGGCGATTAAATCTAAATATTGCGTCGATAAAGCAAGAAATGGCTCGGGCACTATATCGGTAGATTGGGTTTGCAAAGCTTTGGAAAAGTGCATACGAGAAGATTGTTCAAGTTCATTAAGCTTTGATGTCAAAGCATATTTCTTGTTATAAATTTCGTCAATAAATGTGACTTTTGCTTTGCTTTCTATGTGACTTAGTTTCGATGTCTCATAAGTAATTTCAAAATTTCTGCTTGGCGAAACAAGCACGGAATAATAATCTCCTCCTCCGTCAAGTATGTAAAAATCTGCTTGAGTACCGTTTATACTGCGTTGTTCAGGTCTGTTCACCATTCCCAGAACTTGATATTTGAGCGTATCCGAAGTAAAATTGTTCAGTTTGTAAGTGAATTTACCATCGCCGATATTTGTCATTGCTTCTGCATTTCCAAAGTCATAGTCATTAAATCCGCCGATGATGCTTAGCTCTTTGACATCTTTCTCGTAAACATAATGCTGCAATTGCACATTGATTTCGATAGGCTTTGTGGAATCAAGCACTTCAAACCTCACAATATGTGGCAAATGATTCAATCCGCAAAAAGTATATTCAACCTCGCCTTGCTCTTTAAGCGGAATTTCAAACATTCCATTTTTGTCTGCCTGCACTATGTCTAATTGTCGAAAGTTCCACGAACGAAAAACGTGGGACATCGCGATTGCCTTGCCGTCATGACCTGTAATTTTACCTTTTAATACTGTGGAATGGAGATTGGCAACGAACATGAACAATACGAAAATAGCCACAAGAATAGTCTTCATTTTAATACTCCTAATTATTATATATAGTTCAGATTTTTATTTATAAGCCTATTAATTTTATTTCTCAAAAATATAGCAAAAAATCAAATTAAGCATCAGAATTTAATATTTTTCATGATATTTCAATTTGAAGCAAAGAAAAATACCGATTAATACTTAGATTTCATTGCTAAATTTTAGTTGCAAATTATTTTTACAAAAAGTTCTTGCATTCTATAAATATTTGCAGTACTTTTGGATTGTGTTTAACTAATTTGGAGATTTTCAAATGAAAATTAGAACTCTCTTTGCATGCATGGTCGTATTTGCTATGTTTGCCTGCGATTCAGCAACTGGACCTAACGATATTGGTGGCAATACCGATATCGAACTCACTAAAGTCGGGAGTGAATTTGGCGTTTCAATAAAAATCAAGGATGTCTTTTCGTCGGCGTTACAAAATATTCGCGATTCGGTTTACATTACAAAAAACGATAACGGAATTGTAACGTTCAAAGGGACTTTTTTCTCGAATGTGGATGATTTGAAAGCAATTGACACTTTGCTTGGAACACAAGATTTGTCAGATGAAATTAAGCATCAAGTTGTGGACATTTATTTAGCAAAATATGGTGCTACCATTGACACGAGCGACCATCAAAATTTGCGACTAGATATTGAATTCAAAGCAAAAGTTACTTCGGAAGGTATTCAAGATTATTTCCATGCCAAAGGCGATATGTCGAAGCCTTTTACAATAGTAAAATACTCTTCAAATGTTGGCGATAAGTACGAATTTACTAATTCCGAAGGCAAGAAAATCGTCAGAACTGTAATTGAAAAGAACCCTGATGAAGATTGGGACTTATCATTCTGGCGAGTCAAAACTATTAAGGTGGAAGAAGTTACTACCGATGACCCTCTACTCGAAAAAATCATTTACGTTGGCAATCACAAATTCGGGCTTGTTGGGTTGATTCTCAAATTCAAAGATGGCAGAGTAGTTGAAACTACTGTTTTGCCATGGGATGTAATGTAGCTAAAACTATTCGTATTTTGCTTTTTGTATAATTGTAAAATACAAAGGCAGTATTTTGATAATATTGTCAATATTAAGTTTCCGGACATCTTCCAAAAGTAATTCGCTGTAGTTTATTAAAATCGGATTTCCCGTATCACTTGCAACTTGAATCAGTTTATCGGCAAAGGCATTTATTTTGTCGAAAATGAAGGTATTATGCGCCGACATCCATAACTGATATACCTCGCTCTTGAGCGTTGTCTCGTATTCTTTAGGCAAAATTATATGTGATTTTTCAATTATTTGGCTGATTTCACCGGATGTGATGCTTTGATTTTCATCAAGTATCTCCTTTTCGGCATTTTCATGCGGGTCCATCTCGATGCCAATAAATAGATTGTGAATTATCACCGAAAACTTAGAGCCGATTCCTTCTTCGCTTTCTAATTCGATTTTGCCGTTCATCATTTCGAGCAATCTCTTGGTGATTGTAAGTCCCAATCCAGTCCCGCCGTATTTACGGGCATTTTGACCTTCGCGTTGTCTGAATGGCTCGAATATAATTCCGCGTTGTGAATCGGGGATTCCAATTCCTGTGTCTTCTACGCAGATTTTCAAATCGCAATGATTTCCATCTTCAAGTATGCTATCAATTTCAATTTTAATAGTGCCTGTTTCGGTAAATTTGACCGCATTGCCTACCAAATTGAATAGCACTTGACGCAATCGAATTTCGTCAATATAAATGAATTGCGGAACATTATCAGAAAGCTGCACGATAAAATCCAATCCCTTTTCTTTTATTATCAATGAAAAAATGTACTCGATTTCGCGAAAAATTTTCCGAATCTCAACAATTTCAGGATGAACTTCTAATCTTCCGGCTTCAATTTTCGACATGTCCAAAATATCGTTGATTAGCTGAAGTAAATTATTGCCTCCAACTAAAATTCCTTCGAGATAATCTTGATATTTTGGGTGTTGAGGACTTATATCTTTGAGTAATTCGGCAAACCCAAGTATCGAATTCATTGGAGTACGAATTTCGTGACTGATATTTGCCAAAAATTCACTTTTGGCTCTATTAGCAAATTCAGATTCGACTTTGGCATTGATTAATTTGCTGTTTGTTTCCTTCAAATTTAATGCTATACCGGCTACGTGTGATACTGATTCAATCATTCGCTTCGTAATTGCATCGGGTTTGCGTATAACTTTGTTGAGAAGATAAATACTTCCACAGTATCTCGAATTAGAAATTATGATGGGAATTGCCAATATTGATTTATATCTTATGCCAAGTCTTTCCATCAGTGGATTGATAAATATTTCGGAATCAAAAGTAGTCAATATGGGATTTTGTTGCAATAGTTGTTCAGAATCCATTCCAAATTTTTTGGTTTCGAGTTCAATTAATACGGAACGAATATCATAAACGACTTTTGATACAACAAGAGAAATGTTCCTAGCATCAATATCGGTGATAACTATTCCACATTCAATGTTTTTATCTTGTGATTCGATAGTATCAGCGAGCATTTGGAGTATATCTTCGAGTTCATTGCCCACTACTACACTTTCGAGGACTTTGTTGATACCTGTTTGGAGTTTTTCCGCTCTCATTCTTTCTGTAATATCAATAACGAACGTAACTTTCTTGGGGCTGTTGTCAGAGCCTATGATTTTTGCAGCATCTGCAATAATGTTGATTTCATCGCCGTACTTGTTAATCACTGTCCATTCGCCACGAGCTTCTGTACCATCTCTACCCAAAATGAATTTATCATGCAATTGGCTAAGATTTTCACGATTTTCAGGTGGAACTACAATTGTAAAATGCTTCCCGATTAGTTCATCGCTCGAGTATTTGTATATTTTTTGATATGATTCGTTCGCATATTCAAATATGCCGTTTTTGTCTGTAATACAAATGCCTACAGGAGTTTTTTCAATTATACTATTAAGGCTTAATTCACTTTGGTTGAGTGCTTCTTGTGTAAGCCGAAGATTGGCTGCATGTGTTTCGGCGTTTTCTAAATGGTCCTTCAATTCAGCAATTACATTTTCAATGCCGATTTTATCGGCTTCGCTCAAATTTTGTATTTGCTTAAATAAAGCACTAATGACATCGAGATTATTATCCGAGTTTACGTCATTATCCATATTGTTTAGAAAACCTTTATCCAAATTTTACCAATTATGCTGTCGGTTGACAATATTGATTTTATTCTCTCAATATTGGCATCAGTCAACCTTGTGCCCGAAGCTAACAATTTCAGGCCCGAACTTGTAATAATGTTTCGGGACAAAATCATATCTTCACGCAATCCGCTTGGAGCGATTGATTCTTCTAATGCTCTGCCACTTAGCCCCGGACGTGAATTTTTATATGCCAGATATTGGTCATAGAAAGCTAAGACTCTAAAATCATACAATCGGTTGATTTGCTCAAACATAATGTCAATGACTTTTGACTCTCTACCGGAATTCTTAGTATTGAGATATTCAAAATCTATGGCAACTCTCAAGACTCTTGACCCCAAAGGAATTTCCCAAGATTTTAGCTTTTTGGGGATTCCCGTTCCATCAAAATTTTCGTAAATGTGGAAAAGTAATGTTTTTATTTCAGTTGAATTAGGCATAAGCTGCATGACAGCTTGAACATTGTTGGGATATTCGAGCATTGCTTCATTTTGGACAGTACCTTCTATCATTACTGGGTTAAGTATGATTTTATCATTGAATGGTAATTTCCCGAGATAACAAAACTGTGTAGCAAGCAAAAGGTCTTCAATTTCTTTATTTTCATCAATAATTTGCATAGCGATATATTTGCATGCGTCATGGATTCTATTAAGTTCACTGTCTTTATTTGGCAATCTCATGCTCAAGATTTTCCGAAGCATTTTGTATGTATTGCCGACTTCAATATCGTGCTGCTCTTGCGCCAATTTTAATTGCTGGTTTAATGCTGCATTGGTTTCATATTGTTGATTCAAGCGAATAGAATTTTTCAATTTTATAAAAAGCTGCTCGGGGACTAATGGCTTGATTAATACATCATCAGCGCCGGTTTGTATTGCCTTGATATAGTTTTCCTTATCGTAGCTGTCGAGAATCATAATGAAAATCGAATTACGGAACTTGTCCATACTCTTAATTTTTTTCATTAGACTGACTCCACCAATACCACTGAGTTGAAATTCGACTAAGGAAATAGGCGACATAACCTCATTTTCAATATCATACAGAAATGACTTCGCATCAGAGAAGCGTTTTACGATAGCATTTGGAAAATAGGCGATTATCATTTTCTCCATTGCCGCCGATTCAGAGAGCAAATCATTCAATATGTAGAAAACAAAAGAGTTCATTATTTTATATTTAAGTTTATATATAACACAAAAGATAAAATTAACAAAAACAATTCGAATAACAATGATTTTTTTTGTGTTAAGTGCTATTTTTAAATATATTTTCAACAATTAACCCTACATTTCATTTTCATGTTTTATATTACAAGTTTTATTTGTGCATACTGCTTAAAATATTATGAAAGCCAAACCAAATCCTAAATTGAGATTCTTGAACGTGACAGGTGCAAAATTGCACAACCTGAAGAATGTTGATGTCAGTATTCCGAGGAATAGAATGACCGTCATCACAGGCGTGAGTGGCTCCGGCAAATCATCGCTAGCTTTCGATACTATATATGCCGAAGGTCAAAGGCGATTTGTCGAATCCTTGTCAAGTTACGCACGGCAATTTTTGGAAAGAATGCAAAAGCCCGATTGCGATACTATTACAGGTTTACCACCTGCAATTGCTATCGAGCAAAATACTCACTCGAGAAACCCGCGCTCTACAGTGGGCACTTCGACCGAAATTTATGATTATTTCCGATTGCTTTTCGGCAGAATCGGCAAAACTATATGCTATAGTTGCGGCAATCAAATATATAAGGATACGCCTCAATCAGTGGCAAAATTATTGACCAAAATGCCAGAAGGCACAAAATTATATATTACATTCCCGCCTGAAGATGCCTCTAAAGGGACAGAAAATTATTTCGATAAACTTAAAAAATTAGGATTTTTTAGATTTGTAAAGTCTGATGATTTGGGAATCGTGGAAATTGATAATACTGAGGAATTCGCATCGTATTCAAGTACAGGCTTGACAGTATTGGTAGATAGGACAATAGTGCGTAATGACGAAGAATTTGTTAGCCGTGTGACTGATTCGCTTGAGTCAGCATTCACTTTGGGCAACGGGAAAATTCACGTTTACGACATCAGCACGAATAATAGCTATAAATACACGAACATTTATGAATGCCCTGATTGCGATATTTTGTACGAAGAACCGGACCCACGACTCTTTTCATTCAATAATCCACACGGAGCATGCCCCAAATGCCAGGGATTTGGGCGTACAATAGGAATAGATGAAGACTTAGTTTTCCCTGACCGTGCAAAATCTATAATGAATAATGCGATACATCCTTTCAAAGGAGAAACCTTATCTAAGTATTTGCGAGATTTGATTCATATTGCTCCGAAATACGGAATTGACTTAGATAAACCAATTGCAGATTTGAGCGAAGAGGATTTGGAGATAATTTGGAATGGGAAAGACGCTTACATAGGAATAAACGGCTTTTTTAATATGCTCGAAGAGAAAAGTTATAAGATGCATTACCGAGTGATTTTGAGCCGATATAGAGGATATACAAAATGCAAAGCCTGCAACGGGTCTCGAGTTAGAACTTCGGCTCGGCAGGTTTATGTCAATGGCAAAAATATTCCTGAGCTAATCACAATGTCTTTAAAAGATTTGAAAAGCTACTTCGAATCGATCAGATTGAATGACTATGATTACATAATCGCTGAAAGATTGCTCGATGAAATCAATCATCGGCTAACTTTGCTCAATGACATTGGGTTGGAATATATTAATCTTGCAAGGTTATCGCACACTTTGTCAGGTGGCGAATCGCAACGAATCAGCCTTGCGACTGCTTTGGGTTCGGCATTAGTAGGAACTCTATATGTACTTGATGAGCCAAGCATTGGGTTACACCCGCGAGATACAATGAAATTGATTAAGATTTTGCTCAAAATTCGGAACTTAGGTAATACAGTAATCGTTGTAGAGCACGACCCCGACGTAATCAAATATGCCGATTATATTATAGACATGGGTCCCGGAGCCGGCGAACATGGTGGGGAAGTAGTGTTCAGCGGTAATTATACCGAACTATTAAATTCTGAAACTTCGCTGACAGGTAGATACTTTTCTAACAAAATTGCCTTTGATATTCCCCAAAAAAGACGGCAAAGTAACGGTAAGTTTGTAACTGTTACCAAAGCTAAAGAAAATAATCTAAAAATAGATTCCGTTTCATTTCCTGTGGAGTGCATAACAGCCGTCACAGGTGTGTCAGGTTCGGGTAAAAGTACATTAGTCAAGGATATTATATATTCCGGAATCAAAAAGCACAGAGGAGGCTTTCAAGACCATGTGGGTAAATTTGAATCAATTTTGGGATTTGAAAATTTTGACCATGTTGAAATGGTTGACCAAACACCAATCGGCAAATCTTCTCGCTCAACTCCTGCTACTTTTGTCAAAGTTTTCGATATAATTCGAGATTTGTATGCATCTACCCAAGCATCGAAACAATTGGGGTGGAAAGCAGGACATTTTTCGTTCAATGTTGCCGGTGGACGTTGCGAAACTTGCGAAGGTGAAGGATTTGTAACTATTGATATGCAATTCATGTCAGATGTTTCCTTGCTTTGCGAATCTTGCCGTGGTACTCGATTCAAAAAGGAAGTACTCGAAGTCCGATTTGAAGGCAAAAATATCGTGGACGTACTTGAAATGTCTGTCGAGACTGCTATTAACTTTTTCAAAGATAAACCACGAATATTGAAGAAATTAAAAATCTTGGAGGAAGTCGGACTTGGGTATTTGAAATTGGGGCAACCTTCTACAATGCTTTCCGGTGGCGAAGCCCAACGAATCAAACTCGCAAGCCATTTAGACACAAGTGTTGACAGCAAAACGCTGTTCATACTTGATGAACCAACAACAGGATTGCATGTGGATGATATTGCAACATTAAACACATGTTTTCATAAACTCGCCGATGCCGGAAATACACTCATAATAATAGAACATAATCTGCATGTTATAGCATCTGCAGATTATGTTATTGATTTAGGTCCCGAAGCGGGCGATGAAGGAGGATTAATCGTTGCAGAAGGTAGTCCTGAAGAAATTTGCAAAGTAGAACATTCGCATACCGCCAAAGCACTAAAGGAATTTTTCAAATCTCTTAAGGTGCGTCAATAAACATAAGTTCGGCTCTGCGAGCTTTGATTCGCTCTTCGTCTGTAAAGATACCATCCTCATTTTGAGCCAAAATTTGCTTTGAGTGTCTTGTGAGTATTTGCGATTCGGGCATTCCAAGCATTATACAATATTCTTTGACAGCTTCGGCACGCTTTCCAGCTAATCCGTCCATTTCATATTCGTGGAAAAATCCTGTAATGAGGAATCTTTGTCCCTTATTTTTCTTGCCGTGAGCGACCATTTTGTCTAAAACTTCAGCTGCTTCAAGAGTAATATGAGTCGAATCTTCGCCAAAGTAAACAAAGAACTTTTTACCCGACGTAATTGTGCCCGGATGCACACTCTGGCTGAAACTTGCTTGAGTCACGACTATAAACGACAAGGCAATAAGAATTGAAAAGACCAAATATTTAACTTTGTTGTTCATACAGATTTTCCTTTTAAAAATTCAACAATACTCTATATGTATAGACAATACAAAATTGAAAAGATTACACTTTAGATAAAAGTTTAATTCAAATTAGCAATAATTTCTTATTTTTATATAATTATTTTGTTACATAATCAGGTGGAGTTAGCTCTGCTATAATGGAAGTCCCTCTTATTTTGCTTCTTTACGTGATTGGCATAGCTGCATCGCTGTGTTCCGCTATACTGACATACATTTCTAATGATGAAATAAACAGCTTGATAGAAAAAAATTACAAAAAAGCGCAATCCCTTCAATACATGCAATTCGAGCATGATGAAACCCTCAACCCTTTGTTGGTATTCGAAACCGGAATATATATATCTGCTTCTGTATTCCTTGGCTTCTATATGTCCGAATTCGGATTTGCTTTTGCAAATGTGATTGTAATGCTCCTTGCAACTGCATTAATCTTGATGTTTTCCAGAACAATCGTTTATGCTGTCGGTGCAGTGTCGGCAGATTCTATCGGACCTGCAATGACACCGCTCATAAAGTTGTATTTTTATTTAGGTTTCCCGCTTTATTGGGTATTTTCCGCAATTCACGATAAGATTCGTGGTAAAAGCACAAGCGATGAAAGTCGTGAAGAAATTTCGGCATTGGTAGAATCGGCTCACGAAGAAGGATTAATCGAAGCCGGTGAATATAGAATACTAAAAAATATAATGAATTTCAGCGAAGTTTACGTATCCGATGTGATGACTCCACGCACAGTTATGTTTTCGTTTGATGCAGACAAAACAGTTGATGATGTAGTCCATTTACCCGAAATTCAGATGTATTCTCGATTCCCGATATGGGAGGGCGAATCATTCGATGATGGTGTTTTAGGTTATGTCATGTCCAAAGATATTTTACTTGCTGCACTCAAAGGCAAGGGAGCCACTAAGTTGAGAGATTTTTGCAGAGAAGTTTACTTTATTCCAGAAAATGCAGAATTGGACACTACGCTCGAAAAATTTCTGAATCGCCGCCAGCATTTATTTGTTGTAGTGGACGAATACGGTGGAGTCGAAGGACTTATCTCGATGGAAGACGTAGTCGAAACAATGCTCGGCGTAGAGATTGTTGATGAAGTGGACAAAGTTGTTGACTTGCGATTACTCGCCAAACAACGAAGAGATAATAGAATTGCATCAAAATTCTAATTTTTAATTTTGTTTTGTCCGAAAAAAGCAGTACTTTTGTAATCTGTTTTTTCGGGGTGTAGCGCAGTCCGGTTAGCGCACCTGGTTTGGGACCAGGGGGCCGGGGGTTCGAATCCCTCCACCCCGACAAAATTTTACTTCTTCTTATTCGCTTGTATCAAATCTTGTCCAAATGAAATCGCTTCCATAGCGGCGATTGACAGTTTATTCTCCAATTTACCGAATTTCTTTGTGTAATCTTTGCGGCTCAAATCAATGACGTGAAGAGCTTCTTCGCGTCCGTATGTGTGCGTGATTTCGCATCTTTGCATCTGATGTCCGGGCATATCCTTATAAGTAAGAAAATAGTGCTTCAAACGCGTCACAAGCGATGCCGGAACGTCACTAATATCTTTCCATTGTGAATAGACTTCATCCTGCTTAAGCACGGCTATGATTTTATCATCAGCTTCCCCACCGTCTATCATTCTGAAACCACCGATTGGTATAGCCTGAAGAATGATATTGCCGTACATGATGTTGCGTTCAGTCAAAACACAAATATCCAAGGGGTCGCCGTCACCGACGATATCAGTTCGCCCTGTTTTGGAGTTGCAATAATCAGCTACAGATTTCCAGCAATAAGTCTGAGGAACAAAACCGTAGGGTGCCGGGATGATGTTTGAAAATTTTTGTGGTCTGTCGAGCTTCAAATAGCCCGTTTCCTTGTCTAATTCATACTTCAAAGTATCCGAAGGTACTACCTCGACAAATACAGTCACAATATCAGGCGCATCCTCGCCGATGTTAATACCATGCCAAGGATGAGATTTGTAGCGTAAACCCGCTAATTTCCAAAAGTCTTTCAATGTATCCATTTCATATCCACAAAAAAAAATATATCTAAACTATTACTTATTTCGTTACTATAACAAAAGTATTCTTTTTCTTTTATATTTTACTTTTTTAGTTACCTTTTTTGGGATTAATCGTCAAATTGATATGGAAATAAACGAGTTTACGGCAAAGGTTATGCCGGTAAAAGACAGGTTGTTCAGATTTGCTAAGCGAATGCTGAACAATCATGACGAAGCTGAAGACGTGGTCCAGGATGTAATGATGAAATTATGGATTAACCGCGAATCTTTAGAAAAAAAACAAAGCGTGGAGGCGTTTGCTATGGCTATGACTAAGAACTTATGTATTGACAGATTCAGAAGCAAGCATTTCCAGACCGTACACTCGGGTTTAGATATTGAGGAGTTAAATTTGATGGAAAGAGATATCTCGCCGCTCAGAAAGGCTGAATTAGCAGATGCAGTAGAAATTGTAGGGAAAGTTGTCGAACAATTACCGGAAAATCTGAAGATGATTGTACAACTTAGAGACATTGAAGGACTAAGCTACCAAGAAATTGCAGAGATAATGGACATGAATATCAACACATTGAAAGTTAATCTTTCCAGAGCAAGAAAGAAAATAAGAGAATTTTTGAATAACAATTATAATTATTACTACAATGAAGCATAATATTGATGAAATCAAGCTGTTGCTTGTAAAATTCTACGACGGCGAAAGCTCTTTGGAAGAAGAAAACGTCATCAACGAATTTTTTGAACAGTCAGAAGTTCCAAAAGAACTTATGACCGAAGCCGCGCAGTTCAGATTCTATAAATCCGAATCTGCAATTGTAGCCCCCGGAGATGACTTCGAAAAACGATTAATCAACTCGATTAATAGTTACGAAGCATCTGCCAAGATTGTAAAATCTCGAAACTATATGTACTATTCGAGTGCCGCTGCTATTGTTTTGATAGCCGTTACATTGTTCTTTACCGTATTTCAGCAAAGCAAAGATTTGGAAAATGTCTATCACAACGAAAGCGACCCCGAACAAGTATATTACGAAACTGTAAAAGCTTTGCAACTAATAGCAGAAAGTATGGATGCCGCTACAAGCGACCTTGACAAATTAAACATGGTCGAGCAAGGTCTCGGTGGACTGGGCACTTTCTCGCTTATCAATTTACAAAATAACGATTTCAATAATAATTAAGGGTATTTCATGACAAAATTAATACACATTGCTTTTTTCTTTCTTCTTGCGACTCTCTTCAGCCAAGCTCAAAACGAATCGTTGGATAAATTAATCGAGAAGTTTGGCTCCAAAGAGGGCTTCACTACTGTTAGTTTGAGCGACCCTGCAGTAATGCTTTCAGAAATGTCGGATGTCAAAGACGCAGGTGCTCTCAAAAATGCTTTGGCAGGAGTCGAAAATCTCAAAGTCTTATCATTTGCCAAAGGGAAATCTAAAAATCCCGGCGAAGGACTTTTATTTATCAAAGATGTCCGCAAATTCGAGCCCGGTGCAGGCTTTAGTACAATCATGAATATGAATGACAAAGAAAGCAACATCAAGGTTATGGTCAAAAAACAGGGCGAAAAAATCTCAGATTTTGTGATGACTGTTTCTAGTCCACAAGATGCTGTCATTATCTGGATGGACGGCACTATCAATCTCAAACAGATTTCGACAATCGGCAGATTGCTCAATATCAAAGGTGCAGACAAGATTAAGGATTTGGAATAAGAGAACGTTGAACTTAATTCAGCACATTTCTCTTTGAATCATCAAAGGGACACGGAATTTCTGTGTCCCCTTTTTTTTATCTAATAATTTTAATTCCTAGCGTCAGAGCAGCGTCCTGGTGATGTGAATATTCATTTTTATAAATATGAGAAGTTTTTTCAAATCCCCTGAGATTTTTTCATCATTCATGTGTCTTAATATATATAGGACATTGATAGAAATAAAAGATTACCCTCCGGGACGTGATTATTTTGACCAATCCGGTAATATGTTTAGCTACGTTGGTGAAGTCGGTCCAAGATATGGACCTACATTTGTCTGGAAGGTCACCAAAAATAAAGATTTCAACGATTTAGAATTAAATAAGCAGGTTTTTGAATTAGCCCAAAAGTTGTCTTTTCATGTGGGGGAGCCACCTCCGGTTTTGTTTTAAACAATGAATGCAATTATTTTGGACGTTTACCTAAGGCGGGCATTTTTGGGGGAAGGTTAATATGTGAGGATTATGGATCAGCTATTTTTTTTTTTTGCAATTCTGTTCTATCAAAATGTCAACATCACCAAATTCAAATTCTTTCGCTTTTCGCAAGTCTTGACCACCTTTCTTTTTATCTCCCTTTATCAATCTTGCTAATCCTCTATAATAATACACCCTTGGTTCTTCGGCGGGATTTAATTCATCAACCATATTAAAGTCCGCAATAGCTCTATCATAATCACCCAAATTAAACTTTGATATACCTCTATGAAGAAACGAGTAAAAATCTTTGGGATTTATCCGAAGTGCATTATCATAATCCTTAATGGCACCTTTATAATCTTGTAGTTCGTGTTTAGTTATCCCCCGGTAAAGATGAGACTGAACTAATTCCGGATTTAGCTCAATAGCCTTAGTCAAATCCTTCATTGCGCCATCATAATTCTTAATCATGAGTTTTATTAGGCCTCTATTATTGTATGCTTCGGCATAATGAGGCTTTAACAGTATTGCTTTGTCATTATCTTCTATTGCTTTCTGATAGCTACCTAAGGAAATATATACAGAAGCTCTGTTGGTATATGTTTCTGCAAAGTTTGAATTTAATTCGATAGCTTTATTGAAATCGTTTAATGCCTCTTGAATATTTCCAAGTTCTAATCTTGCACGTCCTCTGTTGTAATATGCTTCAAAAAATTTTGGGTCATTAAGTATTGCGTAATCAAAATCATTAATGGCATCCATAAGATTACCTAAATGATATTTCGTAGTACCTCTGTTATAATATGCAAGAGCAAAATTTGGACTAATCTCGATGGCTATATTCAAATCTTGGATTGCATCTTCATAATTCTCAAGTGCAAGTTTTACAATAGCTCTATTATAATACGCTTCTACTAAGTTAGGATTAATCTCAAGTGCTTTGTTAAAATCATGAATTGCTATTTCATAATTTTTGAGTTCCATTTCAGCTGAACCTCTGTTCACCCATGCCATATAAAAGATAGGATTAATTTCTAAAGCTCTATTATAATCCCTTATGGCTGCACGATAATCACCTAATTTAAATTTCACCAAACCTCTGTTATAAAATATTATGTCAACATTTGGGTCAATTTCAATGGCTTTTGTCAATTCTTCATTTGCACCTTTATAATCACCAATTTCAGCTTTTGCAACCCCTTTTTCAAAATAATATTGGGCACTTTGAGCAAAAAGTGCACAATTTACAAATGTTAAAGCAAACAACATTGATATGTAGAATCTCAAAATAACCTCACAAATAGTTTTTATTTAAATGATGTCGCTAATTTGAAAAAACGTAAGTCACAGATGCCACATTATTCTTTAACTTGTAAACTAGATTAAACTCAGAAAGAAACACCTTCCCCCCACAAATATAACCAAAATTGTTTTGATTTGCAAACGCGGGAAATGCCCCCTCTAATCCATAAACAAGAATTGTCTCCAACTGTCTTCGGTGCGTCCGATGTATTGCTTTAGGAACATGATGTGATTAGGGCGTCGTGGCTTGGAGAGTAATTTCATTCCGGCTTCATCCGGTGTCCGGTTGCCTTTGCGATTGTTGCACCGAACGCAAGCTGCCACGAGATTGTCCCAAGTGTCCATGCCACCACGGGATTTGGGGATAATATGGTCCAAAGTTATATCAAGAGACTTCTTGCCGCAATATTGGCATCGGTGATTGTCTCGTTTCAGTATGTTTTTGCGAGACAAGTCAATCCTTTTGTAGGGCATGTTTATATAACTGAGTAATTTGATTACGCTCGGATACGGATAAGCTCGGTTGATGGTTCGGATTGTTTTGTTGTATCGAACTTCTACTAATTCGGCTTTGAGAAGATAAATGAGTAGGAAAGCTTTTTTTGCTGAGCAAACTGTAATCGGCTCGTAGCTCTGATTGAGAATAAGAACTTTACCGCTTAGCCCATTTGCGGTAGGATATTCTTGTGCTTTGTCGGGCTTATATGTGACCCGATACTCGTATTCGCTTAGTCTGAGACTGAAGACTTTCTCCTATGATTAGATTTTCAAAAAATATACTTTATCTATAAAGACACAAGTATTGCAAAAAAGTTTCATCCAAAATACGAAAAATTTCTTAATTTTTGATTAATTCGTAATTATGCTTTTGTTAAATTGTAATATTTTTGCTTGTAATCTGTTAAATATTATATTCAAAAATGAAATTAAGACAAATAAAATGTTGAAATCAAATATCAAAAAAGGTTCGCCACTCACTTTGGGCATTCTCGGCGGTGGACAATTAGCTAAAATGCTCGCTTCAGCTGCTTATAGAATGGGGCTGAATGTAGCTGTGATAGAAAATCACTCTTTTTCGCCGGCAGGTGATATGACAAAGCTTGATTTTTCGCACGGATGGGAAAATTTGCAAGAACTCGACGCTTTCATCGAAGCATCAGATATCATTACACTCGAGAATGAGTTCATTGACCCCAACATTCTCGAATATATTGAAGCTCGCCGTACGGTTTACCCCTCATCGGCAACTATGAGACTTGTTCAAGACAAGCTCATCCAAAAGCAAACTTTCCAAAGTGCGGGATTGCCGGTACCGAATTTTGTTCAACTTGATTCACTCGAGCAAGCTCTCAGCTTCGGAGAAAGCAACGGTTTCCCCTTTGTGGTCAAAGCCCGAAAGTATGGCTATGACGGTTACGGCAATGCTACTGTTTTTGACAAGGAATCGCTAATAGAAGCGTGGACTCGATTCCACAATGACAAAGTATCTCGACCGTTGATGGCAGAATCTTTCGTTGATTTTACTAAGGAACTTGCTGTCATTGTTGCCCGAAACTACAACGGACATAAGGAGGTCTATCCTTGTGTTGAAACGGTTCAATATCGTCATATTTGCCACGAAGTGATTGCTCCTGCTGAAATAAGCGAAAGCATTATGAAAAAGGCTCAACAGATTGCTTTGCAAAGTGTCGAATCTATTGATGGAATCGGTGTATTTGGTGTTGAAATGTTTTTGACGACTGACGGTGATGTATTATTGAACGAAATCGCACCACGACCGCATAATAGTGGGCACTACACTATCGAAGCTTGTCAAACATCGCAATTCGAAAATTGCATCCGAGCAGTTTGTAACTTGCCCTTGGGTTCGTCAAAGATGATTGTTCCGGCTGCATGTATGGTCAATTTGCTCGGTCAAATAGACGGAGAAGGTACTCCTGAAGATGTTCGTGAATTATTGGGACATTCAAATATTTGGTTACATTTATACAATAAGAAGAAATCCCGCATTGGACGGAAAATGGGGCATATCACTGCAGTTGGCAATTCGCAAACGGAAGCCATCGGCAGAGCTCGCTCGGCATCAAATGCAATTAGTTGGTGAGAGGGGGAATCAAAAGTTAAACATATAGTTGAATCCAATCAATACCCATCCTGCTCGGGGATTATGTCCATCGTTGACCGGAAAAGTTGCATCCGAAGGTACAATGTCTTTTAATGGGTCATGGTCAGTAAAGTCATTGAATATTCCGCCTAACATGTAGCCGGCTTTTATGTGAATATTCAGTCTGCCTGTTTCGTCGCTGAAAAGTGGATATTCGTATCCCATCGAAAATTCTGTCAATCCTGATAAATGGCTATTATTGATAGATTCGCCGTCTAAATCTCCGGCTAATGGCGTTAAATATGAAAATCCAAACAGCAAACCCTCAAAATGTAATTCGGAGTTGATTTTGAAATATGAAATATTGTGTGAATATTTTGAATTGTCGCTAAAGTCCTTGATGTTGTAGGAATATGACGAGTAAAACAACCCGAATTTCACTCCTAACTCGGTGGTTTCAGACATTGGGTAGTAAATGTTGATACCGCCTTCGGGGATTGGACTGAAAGCGATGCCGTTTTGTCTGCCGATTGGAGTTTCCACACCACTTATAGCAGCACGAAATCCGGCATTTATACCCATTGACAAAGGGTAATTTTCCTGCGATTTGGATACAAATCCCATCACAGGAATTAGAAACAATATATAAATTATGAATTTGTTCATATCAAAATATGAGCAAATAAAATGCCATTATTTGGAGGATACTGTAATAGTTGGCAAATTATTGATATTCGGTCCATTAGGGAATGTTTTACGGTATGCACCAATCATGCTGGCGGCTTCTTCGTTACGTTTCATCCAAACAAGCATTTGAATCTTGCCAAAGAATGCCGGCTCGAAGTAAGAAGTGTCACTATACTTATTGATAACAGTTTCGTAGTATATCATTGCCGATAGCGGGCTGTCCATCTTTGTATATAGTTGTGCAGTGAAAAATTCCCTATAAGCAAGCTTATTGCGTAATTCGATGATTTTGTTTGTTGCTTCGGCATATAATGAATCTTCGGGATAGAGATATTGAAACTCTTGAAAAGACTCAATGGCTTTCATTGTGTAATCTTGGTCTCGGTCATAGGCAGGAGAAAGTTCGTAAAAGCACATTGCATTTTTCATCAATGCGTCTTTCACATGAACGCTACCGGGATAAATTCTGCGGAGCAGACTGAAATTAAATGCCGCCATGATGTACTCTTTACGGCGATAATTTATTTCTGCTATATGAAACTGTGCATCGTCAGCATATAAGCTGGCAGGGTATTGTAATTTGATTATTTCGAAGTGCGAGGCTGCGTCAAGGTAGTCTTCATCGTCGAATAATTCCATCGCTCTCGAATATAACTCTTCAGCGGTTCCTGATTCGGGTGGTCTGTTCGAGCCACAGGATACAATAAGCATCAGTATCGTAAGACTGATTAGATATTTTAGTATATTCATTTTCAAAATTTCATTAAATACAAAGTACAAAATTACCAATAAAATGAGTAATATCAATAAGCAACTACTATGACGAATCAAATTACTTACATTTACAAATATTTCGAAAAAAGCAAAATCTTATAATAATTGCAGCCTTTTTCGGACTATATAGCGTCTTGAATTAATTTCTATGATGTAGAAGCCCGGTTTCATGAGTCGTGAATCTATAGTTAATTCATGAGTACCTTTTCGAAGGAATCCGTCATGAACTAAAATCTTGTTTACCGCACCGATTTTTTTTAGTGTGATTTTCAGAAAATCATCATCAAATGTCTTAAACACGATTTTACTATTTACAACAATCGGGTCAGGAACACTATCAACCACATCTGTGTCCGTAGAGTCTTGCTGAAAGTATGTAATTTTATCATTCTCTTCGATTTTATCGTTGTTTTGCGAATTCAGAAGCAAGCTTCCAAATAATAGCAATACCAGTATAATATAAAATTGATTCATATTATACCGACGAGTTTACTAATGAATTGTTTCCTTTTTTCCGTTTACTTAGTCGGTATAAATCTCATAAGCAATTGAGCAAACGCAGATAGATTCCTTGTTTGCATCCAAATTTTGCCGGGACCGGTATATTCGCATACTAAACCTTCGCCGGATGCAATGCTCGAAAATATACCTTTTGATGCTTTTTTGATGGAATAGTGAACAGATTCTTCGAATGCTACAATATGTCCTGTGTCCACTATGAAAGTTTCACCATGTCCGAGTGTTCTTTCTATAACCGTACCATATGAACCGAAAAATACATCGCCCGTACCTGAGATTTCTTGCAAAAACAATCCTTCGCCGGAAATCATAGCTTTAAATGAACCTTTTGTAGAAATTGTCAAATCAGGTGTCCCAGCTAAATAAGCGCCACCTTGGGCAAAAATTCGTCCGTTTAATTTTGTATGGATTATATCGCCAATTGTGCCCGGGGCAAGCCATAATTCGCCGGGTTTTGAATGGCATACATATAAAGAAGCAAAAAACGATTCGCCACCTACAGCTGCTTTGATTGAGCCAAGTAGCCCTTTGCCCGATGTCTTAGCTTGTAGTTCGATGTTTGATGACATTGCGATCATCGCTCCTGCCTCGGCTCTGTATGATTCAGCCGGTTCGAGAATGATTTTTAGTACCGAAAAGGTCGGTTTTTCTAGAATTTCAAATTGCATAATGTCTCCGCTTTGTTTTGAAAAAGAAATCTGTTTATCTAAGATTTGCTATTCTCGAAAATCAATTGTCCGACTTTGTAATCGAATGGAGTTGTGATTTTGATATTGCTGTCTTCGCCTTCAATAACAGTCACTTTATAACCTAAGAATTCAACTAAGGACGCTGAATCGCTACCGATAAAGCCAGCTTTTGAAGCATTGTCATAAGCATTACGGATAATGTCATTCCAATAACCTTGTGGAGTCTGAATCAATGCAAGTTTGCTTCTGTCTAAAGTTTTCACAACCATACCTTTTTTCGAAACTTCTTTGACAGTTTCTCTCGCGTCGGTTGCCGGTATAGCTGCACCTGTTTCTTCTGCGGTCTCGATTATAGTCCGCACAAGCTTTGGCGAGCAAAATGGTCTGACTGCGTCATGAACAAGTATCAAATCTGCTGATTCGACAGATTTTGTGTGCAAGGCATTATGTACTGAATGCTGCCTTTCTGTACCACCGATGATAATATCTTTGACTTTGCTCAATGAATACTTTTCGACCAATTCTTTTGTGAAGGTGTACCATTCATTATGTACAGGAATTACTATTGATTCTACTTCGTCGATTGAATCGAATAATTTGATAGTTTGGACAATTATCGGTGCTCCGACAAATTCAATGAATTGTTTTGGGCGGTCTGCTCCGAATCTTTTTCCGATTCCACCTGCAGGTATTATTACTGTTGTTTTCAATACTTTTTTCTATTTTGATTTTTAATAATTTCTAAAATAAGAAAGATTAAGGTAAGAATCATCAAAAAAACGTTTTCAATTCTATCTTTGATATTTGAATTTTTCCGAAATTGACATTGGACGTACCATTCTGAAATCTCCAAAACCACTATTGTCAACAAATAAAAAGTCTCTATTGTTGCCATATATCCATCGTTCGTAGTTTTTGTTGTCTCCATATCCTGATTGTCTATCTGCTGACATTGGCGGACCAAAAATAATATAAACCATCCCCATATCAGTCATCCAACCTTCAGTATAAGATTTGAAGGTATTATTGGCAAAACTTATACGATTGTAGTATTCATCAAATGCTTCATTCCGAACAGTACCCGGTGAAGGGTCTCGCTCATCCCAAAATTGGGTAAACCTTTTCTGGCGTTCAGATTCTGTTTCTCCAGAATTAATATATTCCAACTCGTTTTGATATGCTACATATCTCAATTGTTTGATAGCAAGATTCAAATCTGCAAGAACAGTTCCCGCAACCGATTGAATGTAACTGATAGAGCGTTGTGTAACCGCCAAATAATTATTCTCCGAATACACTGCACTGTCGAGAGCATTCAATGCAATTAATCGCAAAGTATATGTCCCGGATACAAGCTCTTTGATTTCCGGAATCTTGATATAGTGCCGAGTCGTCCCGCTTTGAATATTCCGTCGTATGGGGTCGCTATAGATGATTTTCTTCTCTTTTGCATCAAACACTTCCCAAACAAAATCAACTTTCTCACGACTTTCTATCCTATCGTACGTTTCAAAAAAAATAAAAAAACCATCTTCTAAATTGCCAATATGGTCGGAAACATGAGGTGTAATTTTATATTTGCCTTCTATCTCTTCAATCGAACTGACTAATAGCAATCCGCTAAGTGAAAAGTCGAATGAATCAAAATCAATTACTGTCACTACTCGTGATTTTTCATATTCCGTATTATTGAATTTGTCTATGATTATGACATTGACCCTGTATTTGCCGGTTGGTAGAGTGAAAATAGTTTGAGTAAAATCAAATGCAGCAGTGCCGCCTTGAGTTATAAAATAGTCTGTTTCGTTTAGTACTCGCTCTTTTTTAGACGTTGTGATATTTATACCTTCATCATCAACGATATTGATTACAATATCATAAGCAGCACCAAATACAGCACCATTTTTTATAAAATTAAGGTTCTCGTATGGCAAAATGGTGTAAACGTCCACCCGTCCCAAATTTAGCTCTGGATCTCGAAAAACAACAGCATCGAAATGGAATTTATCATTCGCTTGGTTCTTTGCGGCTGTTACTTGACCAAATGCATCAATTGACACAAAAATCAGGAATAACAAGTATAATTTTAGATTTATCATTTTTAGTACTGTTTTTTGTCCAAAGTAAGACATTTCTTAAATAGCACAATGAAAATATCGTTATTTATCATTGTTTTTTTACAAGTCTTGCCCCAAAAGCACCATCCATACCTGTCAGATGCGGCAATGATACATAGAATCCGTTTTTGCAAAGGTTTGCATCAATGTGGTTTTCAGCATAATCAAGCGTGAATTCCGGATGCGACTCCAAAAACCAAAGAATATTATCTTCATTTTCCTCAGGTTCAATTGTGCATGTAGAATAAACCAAAACACCGCCCGGTTTTACGAGCTTTCCTGCATTTTCCAGAATATTCCTCTGTAGAATTACCATCTTAGCAATTTCTTCAGGTTCTCGTTTCCATTTTATATCAGGTTTTTTGGAGATTGTTCCTAAACCCGAACAAGGGACATCGGCAAGCACCATATCTGCCTGTTCTTCCGAAGTGTATTCAATCGCATCAGCCGTATCGCATTTTATAATGTTGATAGAAAGTCTCTCAGCACCTTCGTTGATAAAACGCAATTTTGATTCATGCTTATCTAAGGCAATTATCTTTCCTTCGTTTTCCATCAATTCAGCAAGAATAAAAGATTTTCCTCCGGGTGCAGCACACAAATCTATTACAAAATCGCCGGGTTTGGGATCAGCAAGTTGCGCAACAATAGCAGCCGCAGGGTCTTGTATAGTTATTCTGCCTGAGCGGAACAAGTCCGATGCTGTTAAATCGTACTTTGGGGAGTCAAGTAATAGTGAACTTTCATTATGTTCGCACAAACGAAACGCAACATTATGTTGTTCAAAAATCGATTTGATTTCATCAGGATTACTTAACAGATTGTTGACTCTGACAGCAACGTATGGACGTTGATTGTTTGCTTCAAGCAATCTCTCGCCCTCACGCAATCCATAACGGTCAATCCAGCGTTTTGTCATCCATTTTGGGTGCGAAAACATCACAGAAATGAAATAAATTTCATCATCTCCTCTTTCAGGATAACGAATATTATCAAGGTTACGGGCAATATTTCGCAATACGCCATTTACAATTGCAGCTGTTTTCTCGCCCTGTATAGTTTTGACTATCTCGACAGACTCATTGATAGCAGCAGGTATAGGTATTCGGTTCAAAAACATAATTTGGTAAACAGCAATTCTCATTGCATTTTTGACCAAATTTAAGCATTTTTGGTAATCGCCATGATAGAATCCGGTCAGCACCCAGTCTAATTTTCCGCGCCATCTTATCACTCCGTTTATTATTTCGGTCATTAAAGCTTTGTCTTGGCTCGATAGAGATTCATTCCTTAATTCGTGTGATAACAACTTGTCAATATATGAGTCACTTCTGTCATATCGGTTGAGTAGCTTGACTGCATGGTATCTTGCGGTGTCTTGTATTGTCCTTTCTTCGATTTTTTCCATAGAGCCTGTAACTTTTTCCATAATAAATAAATAATAAGATAGTTAATACATTATATTAAAACTTAATTACGTTGAGAGATATGAACTTATTGTTAAAGACCCTTATGATAGTGATTGTGGCATCACTTTCAACAGCCAACCAAGCAGAGTCACAAACTATGCCGTCACCTATTCAACCCGAACAACTATACAATTACCATCAGCTTGGTTTAGTAATAGGTTTTGGGCAAAATTTCCAATCCGGCAAATATTATGTTGATTGCGACGATTGCGTATTTGAAGATGGAGTCAAATTCGGTTTTACAATCGGATTGAATTATGAGTACAACTTAAGCAACATGATTAACATTGGAGTAATGGGACTTTTCGATGATTTCGGTTTGAAGAACTCGTTTGTTGAAAACGAGAAACTCAACGTAACTTCTGATGACGGTTCGTACAACGAAATCATAACAGTTCCATTTCGCCATACAGCAGAAGCAAAGTTTACAGCCTTTTCGATTATGCCGCATATCAAGTTCCATCCCCTAAAATTTGTTTTCTTTGACTTGGGTTTTAGTATGGGAATTCCCCTAAGCTCGAATATAAAACACGAGAAAGAGTTGACTAAGACCACCGCTCGGCTTAGTAATGGTGCTATTGTGGACATTAGAATAGAAGGCACACAAGAAACAAAAGTAGTTCTTGAAGATAAAGAATTTCCCGAAGTAAATAAGCCCCAATTCAGTATTGTTCCTATGATAGGACTCAATTTTATTGTCAATAAAAAAATATTTCTGCGCCCTTTCTTCATGTACAGATTGCCAATCTCAAATTATTCTGACAAAGGCGAGGATTTTATGATAAATTCTTGGCGTATAATGTTCGAATTAAGCTTGAAATTGTGAAAACCGAAACAAAACCGCCCTTTTTTTAAGAAAAATTCATTTTTTTTAAGAAAAACTTTGCGAATTAATTCCAATTGCTGTAATTTATACTTTTTTAAATGCAAATTCTTAAAATTTTTTCTTGAAATTTGTATTAAGAAAAAATTAGTTTATTAGAATGCCGTACTGATACGGATTTGTTGATAGAAGAAATTGATTTTTGATAAAAAATATTTTATTAGTTAACAAAAGGTAGGTATTATGCAAAGTTTCAACTACAGAGCCTTATGGTTTATTATGGCTTATTTTCTAATCGGTTCTATGACTTTGAAATCCCAAAGTATGGAATTTAAAGAGTCATTATTGGCTTTCAATACATCAGAAGCGTATTTGATGAGTGCTGAGATAGTCAACAGTCCATCTCAACAAGGAGGCATCATTGATAATCAGAGAATTCGCATTATTAACTTAGGTCCAATAATTAATCACTCAGGTGTTGATTATGCACCAACTATTAGTGCCGATGGTAGAACATTATTTTATGTGTCGAATAGACCCGGAAGTAAACTTGGCGAAGATAATAATCCGTCGCATGACTTTTGGGCAGCAAAGAAAAATGACAGATTAGATACTGTGTTTTTTGAACCATATAACATTGACGTTCTTACAGGACTTGGTTATTTGAATGTAAATACTGAGTTCCATGAAGGTGCTGCTTCTATTGCCGCAGATAGACAAACACTCTATTTCACTGCTTGTGACCGTCCTGACGGATTAGGTTCATGCGATATTTACCGCTCGATAATTGACGGCGATAAATGGGGGCGTCCGGTCAATTTGGGGAAAAATGTGAATTCTGATAACTGGGATTCACAGCCTTCTATATCGCCCGACCAAAGAAAATTATATTTTGTTTCAGCACGGAAAGGTCCAAACAGCAATGGTACTCCTTTGATGAAAAACATGGATATCTGGTATTGCGAATGGGATGATGACAACGAAGAATGGAAACCTGCAAAGAACTTAGAAGAAATTAATACAAGCGGAACTGAGTTTTCTCCATTTATTGCCGCTGATAATCAGACACTCTTTTTTGCTTCAGACGGTCATAGACCTAGGATTGGCGGGTTGGACTTTTATGTCTCGCGGATGGACGGAATATCAGGAAAATTTGGTAAACCCGAAAACTTAGGCGAGCCGATTAATACTAAAGAAGATGAAATGTTCATTTCTTTACCTGCATCCGGTGACGTTTTGTATTTCTCTTCTCGTCGTGAAGATTTGAAAGGATTCCAAGGGAATCTTGATGTATTCATGGCTTTTGTACCTTCTTTCTTCAAGGCAATAAATTTGATTACAACTGTCGTTGATGAATGTTCTCAAGAATTTATTCCTGCAACAATCACCATAAAAAATCCTTACACCAGCCGCTCTGTCATTGATAGCGTTACAAATAGAAAAACAGAACACGAACTAATAGTTTCAAATCAAGATTATGGCAATCCAAAAGATTCGCTTAAATACGTTGACCTTGAAGTTACTGCTTACAATCCTAAATACGGTACAAAAACAGTAGTTCAAAGAATTGAACGCCCGGGTACTACTGAAGACCCTGACGAAGTGAATCGCCCGGACGAAGTTCGTTTAACAATTACTTTAGGTCAGAGACCCGAATTAGTTGCTGACATTGATGAACCGGAATACATCCGTATGGTTAAAGCTTCCCAACCAAAATTAGCTTCTTTCAGAGGACTTGTAATGAAAGAAACTAAGACTTGGAACCTTTATCCACTACTTAATTATGTCTTCTTTGAGCCCGGTAGTTCGGTTATCCCTGATAGATACATCTTATTAGACTCATATGACCAAACCGGAATATTTACAGACACAACTATTTTAGGCGGTACTCTCGATAAATATTACCACGTTATGAACATTTATGGTTATAGACTTACGAATAATCCAAATGCTAAAATCGAAATCGTTGGAACTATTGATATGGAAGTTGAAAAAGACGTTAAACTTGCCGAAGCACGTGCTCAAAAAGTTTATAACTACTTCAGAGATGTATGGAAAATTGACGAATCGCGCATGACTCTCGGTAAACATGGCAAACCACAACACCCGACAAGCACTAGAATTGACAGCATTGGCGTTCAGGAAAACCGTCGTGTCGAAATCAGATGTACTGATTGGGAAGTAGTCAAGCCTGTGTTTGACGTCGGTTCGATTACAGAACCACAACCACGTACAATGAATTGGAAAATGAAAAACGGTATTGAAGACCAACTTGTAGCTAAGAGGAGAATTGAAATTACAAGAAACAACCAAAACTGGCGTACTTTGACTGACGTTGGCTTAACTGATGAAAAAGTTAATTGGAATTGGACTAACATGGCTCGTGAATATCCAACTGACGAATTATCTTACACTGCTCAATTAGTAATCACAACACAAACTGGTGCCGAATGTAAATCAGACCCTGTTACTATTCCTGTCATGCAAGTATCTTCGACAAGGATGGTTACCGAAGGTACGATTGATACCACACGCGAAACTTACAACTTGATTCTTTTCCCATTTGACTCTGATAACGCAGGACCAATCAACTCACGTATCATGGAAGAATATGTTTACGAAAGATGCCGTACTTCTTCAGTTATTGAAGTAATAGGACATACAGACATCGTTGGAATGTATGACCACAACAAGAAACTATCAGGGAGAAGGTCTGATTTTGTTAAGCAAGGGATCAACAAACAAACCGGTGGTAAATATTCTTCACTGAGTAGTAATGGTGTTGGTGAAGAAGACCCACTATATTCGAACGATTTGCCCGAAGGACGTTTTTACAATCGAACCGTTCAGGTTATTGTAAGAACTCCACTTACAGAATATGAAGGCGAATATTAATAAAACTTGAATTTCTCAAAAAAAATGGCAACTTTTTTTTAAAAGTTGACATTTTTTTTTTGGCTCAAAATACTGTCCTAATCAGAGTTTATAAAATTTTATTGTTATGCTTGACTAAAAATTTGAAAAAAAAATGAAATTTTTCATAAAAAATGTGTGACAAAATCGATTTTGAATTGTTTATACATATAAGGGCGGTACAAAATGTTATTTGAAACAAAATATTCAGGATATTATTTTAAATGTGTTTCGTTAAAAAAAAGCATTTATGAATATAATTTAATTGAATATATCGCAATAGTTTATTAATTTAATAGTTAAGAAAAATAGAAATCAAAAAATAGTTTTTTACAATTAACTTTTATGAGGTACAAATGAAGAATTTACTTAACAAGTTTGCAGTCTTGCTGCTTGTATTCGTTCTGATAGGAACGATGAATATGATGGCACAATCAGGAGAAGCTGGTGTCGATGATTTCAAGTCTAATTTGCCGCAATTGTTAGGCTCAAACAATGCCGGAACATTGTTCTGGGTAACTTTCCACCCATGTTGGGAAGACCCGGGTCCGAACAACTCACTTCGTCTTTATGTATCATCTGCTGTTGCTACTACTGTAACATTAGAGATACCG